>Ga0180223_1000012_pt1 | contig 618696 bp, 523 predicted proteins | sample eDN5th30CKraftOP_FD_151337 | JGI IMG/M metagenome (GOLD analysis project Ga0180223, IMG submission 151337) | Enriched Organic Plus compost microbial communities from Emeryville, California, USA - eDNA 5th pass 30_C Kraft OP (version 2) (version 2) ... | reverse complement strand
TTTCCTTCATTTCCCTCTGGGTCGATATCAATGAGAACGGTAACATTTTTTACGGCTATCGTACCGAAACCTGGCTGATGCTCTTGCTTTCCGGCGGTATCTTCATCCTGCGCAGGCCCGCTTTTTTTTGGATGATACTGCCCATACTGGCGCAGAAATTCTTCTCGGAAGACCCGCTTATCATGGGCATTACACATCATTATTCCATCGAATTTGTGCCCGTGCTTTCACTGGCTTTGCTGTGGACTCTGATGAATATGGGAAAATACCGCGGCCTGGTACTGGTCCCTGCCCTGCTCCTCAGCACCACAGGCACGTATTATGCCATGGAACATAAACTTCGTACCGATTACGGAGATACAAATCTTAAATTTTACGAAAAGCAGCATTACCAGAGCCTGCATCCCGATATTCCCTTTATCCGGGAAAAACTGTCAGAAATCCCGCCCGGGGCCTCTGTTTCTGCCTCCAGTGAACTGACACCGCACCTGGCCATGCGCCGGGAGATATACCATTTCCCGGTGGTTCGTGATGCCGCTTACATCGTGGTGATTACAGGCCATACAAACTACTACCCCCTGTCGGAAAGAGCTTTTTTCCAGCTCATCGGCAAATGGCAGCAAAGCGGGTATAAAGTTGTGTGCAACGAAAAAGACCTGCTGATCCTGCAGAAAGATCGCTGATTTTTTCGTATCTTAATACGTTGTATTATTGACAGGTTTTTTGGAAAAATGCGCAGCTTACTGGAAGTGAACGATATCGGACTGTATTGTCCGCAGGCAGATGTTTACATTGATCCCTGGCGCCGGGCCCACCGTGCGCTCATCACCCATGCACACAGCGATCACGCGCGCCACGGGCACGGACTGTACATGGCGCATAAGCATAGCGAAGGTATACTGAAACACCGCCTGGGCAATATCCTGCTCGAGAACGTGGAATACGGCCAGAAAATTTATATGAACGGTGTGGAAATATCGTTCCACCCGGCCGGTCATATCCTCGGCTCTGCCCAGGTACGCCTGGAATACAAAGGCGAAGTGGTGGTAGTAAGCGGTGACTATAAGATAACGCCCGACGGTGTAAGCGCTCCTTTTGAACCCGTCAGGTGCCACACCTTCATTACCGAAAGCACCTTCGGTTTACCCATATACGACTGGAAACCCGACCGCGCGGAGTTTGACGCCCTGCAGCGCTGGTGGAAGCACAATGCCGAAGAAGGCGTCTGCAGCGTGGTATTCGGATATTCCCTGGGCAAAGCGCAGCGCATACTGCGCAACCTGGACCTTTCGCAGGGGCCTGTGTATGCCCACGGGGCCATTACAGAGATACACCGGGCCATGGCCCATACAGGCATTGAATTCCCGGAATGCCTGCCGGTGGATAAAAGTACGTCAAAGGAAAGCTTTCGTACGGCCCTGGTCATTGCCCCGCCTGCTGCGGACACTGATAACTGGTTGCGGCAGTTCGCACCCTTCAAAACGGCGGTATGCAGCGGCTGGATGGCATTACGGGGTACACGCCGACGGCAGAATGCGCATAAGGGTTTTGCCATTTCGGACCATGCCGACTGGAAAGGCCTGCTTTATGCCATTGAAAGTACGGGCGCCGAGAACATACTCATCACACACGGCTACAGCGATACACTGGCACGCTACCTGCGCGAAAAAGGCAGGCAGGCCGAAGTGCTGAACACACTTTATACCGGCGAAGGACCGGACACTGCAAACGAAAACACGGAGGCCGATGAAACTGTTCACTGAGCTGCTGGCCGAACTGGACTCGGAGACCTCCGTAAACGCCAAAACGGCTTCGCTGGTGCGCTATTTCAGCGAGGCCGGGGATGCCGATGCGCTCTGGGCCATTGCCCTCTTCAGCGGACGCAGGCCCAAAAGGACCGTAAGCTCTGCCCTGCTGCGCGCCTGGGCTGCCGAAGCCTCGGAACTGCCGCTCTGGCTTTTTGAGGAATGCTACCACGTGGTGGGCGACCTGGCCGAGACCATTGCCGCCGTGCTGCCTTCGCCCCGGCAACAGGAAGAGATATCCCTGGAAGAAGCCATGCTTATGCTGCGCGAAATGGCCGGCCGCAGCGAAGAAGAACGCAAGGAAAAGATACTGGGCATATGGCAGGGCATACCCGCCGATCAGCGCTTTACGTTCAACAAGCTGCTTACGGGAGGCTTTCGCATGGGCGTATCCGAAAAACTGATCGTAAAAGCCCTGGCCCGGCATACCGGGCTGGAAGAAAACCTGATCTCGCACCGGCTTATGGGTAACTGGGACCCCTATTCCACCCGGCTGGCCGACCTTCTGTACTCTGAAAATGAGAACGACCACATCAGCAGGCCCTACCCGTTCTACCTGGCCTATGCCCTCGAAGATACGGAAAAGCCACCCGGCCCGCTGCACGAATGGCAGATCGAATACAAATGGGACGGCATTCGCGGACAGATCATCCGGCGTAAAGGCCATACCTTTATCTGGACCCGCGGCGAAGAACTGGTGAACGACAAATACCCCGAGCTGATGCAGATGGCAGAGAACCTGCCCGACGGCACCGTGCTCGACGGCGAGATCCTGGCCTTTAAAGACGGGCGGGTGCTCCCCTTTCAGCAATTGCAGAAACGCATCGGCCGCAAGAACGTGTCCAAAAAAATGCTGGCCGATATTCCCGTGGCCTACATCGCTTACGACCAACTCGAACACCGGGGCACCGATATACGCGAAAAGTCCATGGAACAACGCCGTACACTGCTGGAGGAGACCATACGCCATATAGCTCCGCAGGCCCCGCAGGTATTACTTTCAGAGATCACTGAAGTTGCAGGCTGGGAAGAGGTAAAGGCCCTGCGGGAGAACTGCCGCGGGATACAGGCCGAAGGACTGATGCTGAAATGGAAGTCGGGCACATACAAGACCGGCCGTAAACGGGGCGAATGGTGGAAATGGAAGCTCGATCCGATGCAGGCCGATGCCGTTATGATCTACGCACAGAGTGGTCACGGACGCCGCGCAAACCTGTACACCGACCTTACCTTTGCCGTGTGGGACGGGGACCGCCTGGTACCTTTCGCCAAAGCCTACTCGGGACTTACCGATGCCGAGCTGAAAGCCGTGGATGCCTTCATCAGACAGAACACGATCGAAAAGTTCGGGCCGGTACGCAGTGTAAAGGCCGAAATGGTATTCGAGATCGCCTTCGAAGGTATTTCGTACAGCCCGAGGCACAAAAGCGGCATTGCGGTGCGTTTTCCGCGCATCGTGCGCATCCGCTACGATAAAAAAGCTTCGGAGGCCGATACGCTCGATGACCTGCGCAAGCTGATCACTTAGGGCATACAGGCCGGGGCTATGCCCAGCACATATTTATTGATCACATCGAGGGGAATGGCCGTTTCAGAGCCCTTAAAACCCTGTATATCCTCAGGTCTTACCAGTTCGCTGTAATTCCCGAGGCAGATGGTAGATGCCGGCAGCCAGGTCCAGTGCCATTTTTCTTCCTCGTAACCGTGCGGACGCTGTATTCCCTTGGCCGTATAGGGCTGGCAGAAACCAAAATACGAGGCATTCCTCTGCAGCCATTCGTATTCCTTTTTGCCTCTCCCCGAAAGAAAATAGGCATCTTCCAGGTTATTTATGTCGATATCGGTGCCCCAGTGGTGACGCGAGGTACCGGGCATGCTGCTGTACAGGAGGATCATCAGCGCGCGTTTCTGCGGATCGGCCACTTCGCGGGCCAGGTTCTTACCCTCTACCATACGTTCGCCGTTCCACTTGGCCTCCCATATCTGTTTCTGCCGGTCAAAGTTACGTGCGGCCGAAATAATGGTAAGCGTAACACCGTCTTTCAGGGCCGAATCGCGCATGGAAAGGAAGGCCTTCAGTACATCGGTACGCAGGTAGGCGTCCTTCAGCGTGGTATAGCTGCCTTCCATCCGCGTAAATACCCCCGGATATTTGCTGTATTCGATACGTCCCAGCAGGTAATTCCGGTCCCGGAACAGCGAGCTGTCATCCTGCACGGTGGTCTGCATCGTTGTTCTTTCCGTTATGTTTCCGTTGTGCCGGCCCTTTGTACACAAAAGTGCCGGGATAAAGGACAGGAGTATAGCCAGGTTCATATATTTCATACACTGCAATGTTAATCATTCGCCACTTAATTATCAATCATACCGCAAAAATCCTGCCATTGGGCGCAACGCGGGCAGCGAACGCCGAAACCTGGACACATATTTGCATAATTCCGTTTTTTGCAAGTACTTTTGTACCTATGCGCACACCCAGACTCCTATATACGGGCATGGTCCTGCTTATCCTGTGCATTTTCACGGGCTGCAACGGCTGTAACAACGATGCCAGGCTGAACCAGGAGCTGGAAGGCATGGAATACCTCACGCCGCCTGCTTTCGAGAAAGACAGCAATATCTACCCGATCTACATACGGGCCTCGTCTACCAAAAGTCCCTACGAAAAATTCTCGATCGAGAACCTGTTCGACGATGACCCCAAGACCTACTGGGAGACCACGCCCGGCAACACGACGGGCGAATACATCGAATGGCTCTGGGACAGCCTGTACCTTTCCACCATGGACCTGCAACTTTCCAGGGAGATCTTTCATGCCCCCGTGCTCAATTTCAACGTGTATATCGACCATGTGCTGCTGGGTAATTTCACCTCCGGCGCACAGGTTCCCGTTAACCGCAAATGTGCGCACGTGCGCATCGAGCTGGCCGCAACGGCGGGCCTCAACTCCGCCGATATTCCCTTTATGAACGACAGCCTGGGCAATACCGAGATACGCATCCAGAAGGTCAGCAGCATTTATTCCAGCAAATCGGCCGCGGCCTCTGAGCTTACGCTGTACGGCGAAGGCGGCAGAAAGCTGCCCTTTAAGACCCTGGCCAAGGTAAAGGCGTTTATCAACTCCAATTCAACCGAAAAACCAAAGGAATTCTTTAACCTGGACCTGCTGTTCGACGGCAATACCCAAACCGCCTGGCAGAGCATTGCCGATCCGCACACCGTGCTGTTCTCCTTTGCTGAGGAACAGGTGATCTCCGAGATCCGCTTCCCGATGCAGCGCGGGAACGAGACCAATATCCAGTCTTTTTCCTTCGGCCTGCGCAAACGCGAGCTGCCCGTGTACTTTTTAAAGGAGAGCAATACCCAGGGCCGCATTGTGCTGGACAAGGTCTTTAAAGGCCGTAACTACGAACTTACGATACACAGTACCACCAACAAGATATACCCGCTCATCTCCGAGCTGGTGTTCTTCGACGGCTCGCGTCCTTTCCGCATCCATTCGGACTCCAGCGAGATCCGCGAACGCCTCCTGCTCGACAGCCTGCGCAATACCCCCCTCGAAAAGCTGGTGAATAACCGCCAGGTATTTACAAAGGAAACGGCTGTATACAAACACAGCCTGCTCGATCTCAAAAAGCCCGAGATCACTGAAAAAGCGCCTGCAGAGACGCACAGCAAGGACATCGTGTTCCATATACGTTCTAACCAGACCGTGGATATTGCCCAGCACCACCGCTATACACGCAGCGGCCAGGGCCGGTTCGAGTCGGGGAATTCCGTACTGATGATGGAAGGCCTGTGGCGTGTGCTGCGCAGGAACAACGAAAGTGCCGAGATCCAGGTCCGGGGCGACGTACTGCGCCGCAGCAGCGGGAACGACGGCGTAATACACACCGAGCACCTGGGCCGCAGGACCATACAATGTACCATTAACAAAACGTCCGTAAGCATGAGCGAGCTGTTCGACGGACTCATCATCGGCTGGTAATGGGACGCATACTGGGCATAGATTACGGTTCAAAACGCACGGGCATTGCCGCCACCGACATACTGCGGATCATCGCATCGCCGCTTACCACCGTGCATACACAGGACCTGCACCGTTTCCTGGACGAATACATCGGCCGCGAGAAGGTAGATGCCATCGTTGTGGGTAAACCCGTGCAGAAAGACGGTACACCTTCGCCCATCGAAACGCATATTACAGGCTTTATCCGCAGGTTCCGGAAAGAGCATCCGCAGATACCCGTGTTCCGTACCGACGAGCGCTATACCAGCAAAATGGCGCAGCAGGCACTGATCGACGCAGGTGCCAGCCGCAAGGACCGCATGAACAAAGGACTTACCGATACCGTAAGCGCCGGGATCATCCTGCAGTCCTTCCTGGAGAGCAAAGATTACCGCGACTCGGGACTTTGATTCCCTTAAATTTTATGTAATTTTGCAGCATGGTATATTCAATTGTTGCATACGGAGATCCGGTCTTACGCAAAAAAGCAGCGGATATCGATAAAGATTTTCCGCAACTGGACAAGTTCATTTCCGATATGTTTGAGACGATGTATGCATCGCACGGCGTGGGGCTGGCCGCACCCCAGATCGGTAAAAGCGTACGCTTGTTTGTGATCGACGGCGAATCTTTTACGGAAGATGATGAAACGATGGCCGATTTTAAAAAGGTGTTTATCAACCCGGTGATCCTGAAAGAAGAAGGTGAAAAATGGGCCTTTAACGAAGGTTGTCTCAGCATTCCGCGTATCCGCGAGGACATTGAGCGCCCGGAACAGATCACCATCGAGTATTTTGACGAGAACTGGAACAAAAAGACCGAAACCTACGGAGGTCTCAAAGCCCGCATCATACAACATGAATACGACCATATCGAAGGGATTCTCTTCGTGGACAAGCTGGGCCCGCTGAAGCGTAAAATGCTGCAGGGCAAGCTGAACGATATTTCGCGCGGGAAAGTGAAAGTGGATTACAAAATGCGTTTCCCTAAAAAGTAGTATGAGATCCCGTATCGTATACATAGTGTTGCTGGCCGTGCTGGTTTCCTGCGGGGCCAAAAGCAAAAGCAAGGAAGAGCTGAAAAGTGATTTTAAGCAGATCTCGGGATCTGCCGCCTCGGATACGGTAAAAGCACGCACCTTCATTAAAGACGCCGAGCTGTACATCAAAACGCATGAGCAGGATTCTGCCAATGTGCATTTTATACGTCTGATTGCCGAAACCCAGACACTGCTGGGTGATGCGAACGGTGCCCTGCAGTCCTGGGAACGCCTGCGCAAAGAATATCCCAAGCATCCGCTGGCTGCCGAAGCACTTTTTAAAAAGGCTTTTGTACTTTCGGAAATGCTGCATAAAAAAGAAGAAAGCCGACCTGTATACGAAGAATTCCTGATCCTGTACCCCGGGCATCACCTGGCCGAAGCCGCCCGTTTCCAGGTACAGACCCTGGACAAATCGCAGGCAGAGCTGCTGCAGATGATCATGCAGAAGGCCGACAGCAGCAACCAGGCCCCTGCCCCTACTTCAGCTGAGTAACAAAATACACCATGGTCACCACCAGGGAAAGCATCACCAGGAAACCTGAGTGAATGAGCACTTTATTCATCCAGAACCCGAAATAGCCATAGGCATATTCCGTTCCCTGCGGGTTATACAGCACGTCCATACGCTCCCCGGCCGTATAGCTGCCCGAGAGCATATCGCTGAAAACGCGTTTTTTATCCAGGTCTTTATTGTAGTAACTCACTGCTTGCTTTTCGGTAACGATACCTGTGGTAAGCCTGAACTCTTTCAGTTCCTGCACGCCGGCCACTACCACCACGGTCCAGTAAACGAGCTGGATACTGCACATGATCAGGGTAAACCAGGCCTTCTGCCGCGGAAAGAGATTATGAAAAAATGAAAACATGGTATCTGCAAACGAAAATACAGAAACTAATGTATTCTCGTCCATCTTAACGCAATTTAAGATGTGCCTATTGTCCCAGCTGCTGGTTCAGCCTTTCGGCCTCGTAAATGCGGTTCTGGATAACGTTGGAGTATTGCAGTCCCTTTTTTAGTCCGTGCAGCATGTACGATTTATCGGCCCAGTCTTTGGCCAGGGGCAGTTGTCCGTTTATCTCGGCCACCAGGGCCAGGTTATAGGCTGCTTTGCCTTTCAGCTTCCTGTCTCCCATATCCATATCGTATGCCTTGCGCCACTGGAACTCGGCATCGTCCCATTTGTTCAGCTGCAGGGCACGGGCTCCCGCCGCCATAGACGCATTCCTTTTATGTTTTTTGTAATACATGCGTCCTACATTGATAAAGTAAGGCGATATTTTGCGCGCATAGCTCTCCCCGGCAAAGTACGAGGTCTGCATAATAGCGTCGGTTTTCGCGATCAGGGCACTCAGCGCTTCGGCAGGTGTACGGCCTTCGCGGCTCCACCAGCGCGTGAACGTGTACTGCTGCTGGTCGTAAATGGTACGCTGGGCCGGGTAATACATACGAAAGCCGAGCGTTACACGGGTATTGGCCTTGGATATGAAGCGCGTTTCCTTGCGGGTAACCCCGTCTTTGCCCTTAACGTCCACCACACGTGTGGAATTCTCAACCATAAAATCGCTGTCGAAGGTCTCAATGGCCAGCAGGGCATCTGACTTGTACTGGCTGCACAGCAGTTCGGCATCGTTCCAGGAAAGCGGGTCGGGGAATACGCGGCCCGAGCCGGAACCGGTCATGTATTCCGCTGCGCGCACCAGGGTAAAACGGTCGGTCTGCCCTATGGAATTATACAGGCCGTTCAGCACCTCTTCCACGGCACGGCGGTCCTGTTCGGGACTTTCCCCGGTAAGAAAACCTTCCACGCCATTGGCAAAATTGCTCTGGGGCTTGGTACGGTTCAGGATCGTGAGCGTTTTGATATCACGATGCACCGTAATATCGGCGGGTTTCAGTACCTGCAGGGTACGCGAGGAGGTTCCGCAGGCAAACAGGCAAAGCATAAGGACGGGCAGCAGGAGTATGTTCCGCTTGTTCATAGAGTTTAGAAGTTTGGCACAAAAATACATTACCGCTCCTAATAAAAAACACCCCGGGCAGGTATAGGATTACAAATACTCCTAAATTTCGGTAAAAGGATACTTTTTCTCTTTTTTCTGCGCTATATTTCAGAAAAAAAAGACACTATGAAGAATTCCGTTCCCCTCTATGTACTGGCGCTGGCACTGGTCATCGCCGCCTACCTGATCGGCGTGAACTACTCGTACCGTTACCGTCACGCGGGCAGCATTTCCGTCACCGGCCTGGCCGAGCTCGATTTCACCTCCGACCTGGTGGTATGGCAGCTGCATTACAGCCGCAAGGCTATGACCATTAAAGAAGCCTATGCCATGCTGAAAGAAGATGAAAAGACCGTGCGCAGCTACCTGCAGTCCAATGGTATCAAAGACGCCGAAATTACCGTGGAAGCCGTGAATACCAATGAGCTGTACGATTACGAGGAGAACTCGCGCGTGTTCCGGGGCTATGAGCTTTCGCAGGACATTAAGATCGAAAGCAAGGACCTGGCCAAGGTAGACAACCTGTCCAAGAAGATCACCGAACTGCTCGACAAGGACATTAACATCAGCTCCTATTCGCCGGCCTATTATTACTCGAAGCTGGGCGAACTGAAGCACGACCTGCTGAAGCGCGCTTCGGAGGACGGCAAGACCCGGGCCATGCACATTGCCGAAAGCAGCGGCGAAAAACTCGGTAAGCTGAAAAAGGCCAATATGGGCATCTTCCAGTTTACCGGCCGTAACAGCAATGAAGATTTTTCCTGGGGCGGCGCCTTTAATACCGACAGCAAGGAAAAGACCGCCAGCATTACCGTACGCATGGAATTTGAAATAAACTAAGAACTTCCTCATGGAAGAAACCTGTTTCAGCGATGCTGGAACAGGTTTTTTTATGCGGTCTGTTCTGCGTAAACCCCTTTTCAGCTTCGTAAATGCACTCTGACCAAGCATTTGACAATCGAAAGAGTGTTTAAATTTTTAGTCTTACTTGTTTTTCCGGAAGTTTTAATGTATTTTTATTTTGTAACTATGCGTACTAATACCTTATTCTATGAAAAAGACCCTTATTCTTTTATGGGGACTGGTCGTGTGTACTTCTGTCCTGGCTCAGACTCACCCCACTACAGATAAAGGCTGTATGATCCTGGACCAGCCGGGTAAACGACTGGCAAGAAAACTGCCTGGCATCGCACCGGGCCGTATGTACCGGATGAGCTTCAAAGCCGACCTGGGAGACTGTGATTCCCTGCTGGCAGGAGCTAATTTACAGCAGAGCAGTACCCAATGGTTCTTCAGCTCCGGCAAACATCAGTTTACCTTTACGGCAAATGATACTACGAGCCTGGTATTTTTTTATATTAACGCTCCCTGCCGGGTAAGTATCTGTTATGTGAAAATTGAAGAAATTCGTATAGAAAGCAGAATCGTGTGTACCGAAGACAGTGCCGGGTATCGTTACGGCTTTAATGGTAAAGAGAAGATAGACGGGCAATACGGGATAGAAGGAACGGCATATGACTACGGATTCAGGGTATATGACAGTCGTATTGCCCGGTTCTTGTCTGTTGATCCGTTATCAAACTCTTACCCATTTTATACTCCATATCAATTTGCTGCGAATACTCCTATTGCGGCTATTGATTTAGATGGAGAAGAAATGAAATTAACATATTCTATTATTGGAAATAAAGTGTTCATAGGATTAAGTGTCCAATTATCAGCCGTGAATGAATCTCAAGTAATCAGCAATGTAGAAGCTCAAGCTCATCTATCAATGGTTCAGAAATATTTTTCAGCTTTATTTTCGGATAAATTAAAAGTTGGCACCTATGAAGTTGAGTTGTCAGCATCGATAAACTTTTCAGAGGTGAAGTCTGAAATGCAAGGGGACAATTACGAACTGGTTTTTTCGGATATTCCGGTACTGGAAGATCAGACGACAGACTCTTATGGACAAACAGCGGTGGTTGGAGATGTAAATAATAATGTTTTTGCTGTTAACCCTAAAGAAATTTTAAAAGGCAATCCATAAACTATACTGGCATTAGTTATAATTCATGAAATATTACATGGAGGCGGATTATTGCATCCAGAAGAAACTCCTTCAACCGGAGATGATTACCCAGATAATAAAGATGGAATTATCCTCAATTCTAAATTGAATAATATCATACGGAACATGAAAATTGGTGGAAAAATTACAAATACTAATATTATGACGACTGGTTCTGAAAATATCGCTATTGACCAAATTAAAACATTATTTAATAAAAATGGGACGATTAATGAGAAACCAGAAACTCTTTATTAAATAGAGCACAAAGGGCAGCACTTCTCGAATTTGTCTACAGGTATGGCACACTTGAGCAAAAAAGTCAGCCCCCTAAAGAAACTAAAGAAAAATAAAATATGAATAAATTATTAATTGTAACAGAAAGCTTTTTATTGGTTTTGTTCTCATGTGGAGAGCCGGCAATAGAAAACAACAATGTTGACAAATTGAAACAAATCCCGATCAGCATATCTTTTAAAGATACTATCGCGGTAGACAGTGTGACTTTGATCTTTGAGAAGTATTTTAAAAATGATACATTAAGATATGATTGTAACGGTAAAACTAAAATACTGCAAACGAATTTATCTGTTGGTACAGCATTTAAGTTAAAATTGGGGGCATCTCAATTAGCGTGCCCATTTTACATTAACAGTAATAGGTTTGAAATACCCTATTCCAGTTCTTATAAAATTATAGAAATAAATAAGGAAGAGGATTCCCTTAAATTAAATTATACAAATTATCATAAGATAAGGTATTAAACCGGTAAGGTGATGTTTACTCCTGTTAAACCAAACATTCCGTTTCCCGGAGAGTTAAACTGAAAAAAGGAGGAAGCTGATAGTCTGCTCCACGTAACCCTTCGGGTAACACAATCCTGTGATCTGTCAGAATGCAAAGCCCCAGGTGGCAGACAATGCATGTGTCTGCTGCCGTATCCGTGCCGGAGCTACCCAGAACGGAGAATAAGGCCAGAAATTCGAGGTAGTGTTGAGAAACTGGTAGGCAAAATCGAAGAAAAAGCCGTTGCCGGTACGTATCCCCAGCCCCGCGGAAGCTCCCCACAGCGAAACCGGGTTCCCCGATGAGGCCTGTGTGACCGAGGTGCTGTACAGTCCCCCGGCGCGCAGGGCCAGCAGCCCTACCTTATATTCGGCACCTACCTTCACGTTATGCCCGCTCTGCATCAGGGTGGGGATCGACTGCACAATGGGCAGCATACTACCGTTCATATCGCGGAAACGCAGCAGTTTGTTCGGCACGTATTCATAATCTGCGCCCAGCATGGCCCTTTTACCGAAGATAAAGGCCAGGGAGCCCTGTACACGCATGGGACTTGTCATCCGGTAGCGGTAAAAACCGTCGGGAGACTCGGCCCGCACACTGGCGCCGTTATCGTAATTGGCCGTCATAATATTCTTGTAGCGATCGGTGAGTACAAAGGCCGTAGGTGTATGAAAGGCCACCCCGATACGGATCAGGTCCACCGGGCGGTATATAACGCCCAGGCGGCCGTTGAAGCCGGCACCGCGGGTACTGAAGGTCTCTTCAAAACTGTAATTACGGAAATCGGCCACATCGTCCTGCAGCTCGCTTTCGCTAAAGATGGCCGTTTCGCGGTAGTTCAGGAACTGCACATTGAACCCCAGCCCGAAATACAGTTTATTGGCCAGGTTCAGCGCTCCGGCCAGGTTCAGTTCGCCCATGGAGCCCCGCCCGAGTATGGATTTTTCCTGTTTCTTGGTAAAATTGGGCCAGGGTGCGTTAAAGGCAAAGTACTGCCCCGTGGCCTGGTCCTGCAGGAATAGCTGGCTGGCCACACCCATATTTTCGTAGAAATCGCTGCCCATACCGCCGTTCAGTGTCTGCAGCCAGGGTTGCAGGAAAGAGGTAGAATCGTTGTTCCCCTGGAAATAGGTGCGTTTATTAAAATCGGCCACTTTGTTGTAGGCCGCCAGCAGGTTTAGGAACTGGAGCCCTTTCGGGTTCTTTTTTTCGGACAGGGGTTTGGAATACAGGATACCACCGTTGCCGATCGCAGCGGTTGCCTTCAGATCATTAAAAGTGGAGCCGTAATAGGTGCTCCGGGAATCCGAAATATAAAGGTCGGTGGTGATGGATATCTGGCTTTTACGGAACAGGCCCAGGCCGGCCACATTGCCCGAGGCATTGCTCATATCCGCTCCGATGGCGCCTACGGCACCGCTGAGACCGAGTGACCGGGAGCTGCCTTTGGGCAGGAACAGGGAATAACGAATGGCATCCTGCTCTGTCTGTGCCCGGGCGGCATTATATATACATCCAAAAATTAAACCAGCCGTTACAAGGTTTTTCCACATAGACAATAAAAACTCAGTAATACTAAATACTACGCTTCATGAGAAACAAAGATGGACAAAAAAAAGGGGCTAAGAAATTCCCAGCCCCTAAAATTTTATCGGCGTCCGCCACCGGAAGAGGATCCGCTGCTACCACCGAAGGAGCCTCCTCTCGAGCTACCCGATGAGGGTGAGAACGATCCCGAAGAACTTCCCCGGTTGTAGCTACCGCCGGAATTATAGCTACCTCCTGAATTGGAAGGAGCTGCCGATCCCCGGTTGTAGGAACCGCCATTGTTATATGAGCCGCCACTGTTCGAAGGAGTTACGGAACCACGGTTGTAAGAACCGTTCGATCCGCTGTTGTAGCTCGGCGTGGTACGGCCTGAATTACTGTTTGAGGGAGCGGTGTAGTTAGAACCACTGCGTCCGCTGCCGCTGTTATTGGTATTGATATTGCCGGAGCCTGTACGTGAACCGGCATTACCGCTGTTGTACGATCCGGTACGGCCTGTGCCCTGATCGGCAGCCGGACGGGCTTCGGTAACAGCGCTCGGTTTATATACACGGCCGGTCTGTGAGCTGTTCACGGTAGTTCCGTTGCTGCCGGTACGCCCCATGGTAGTACCTGTAGAAGCAGGCTCGGTACCGATACCGCTGTTGTTACGCACAGGTGTTGCAGCACCTCTGTCCACACTGCCGCCACGGCCCGTTACACCGGCATGCTCTGTATAGGCAGTTACCGTTCCGGGTGTTTTGGTGGTAGGACGTGTATAGGCAGTGGTCGTAGACGGTTTGCCCACGCTTCCACGGTCAGCCGTTTTTACGATATTACCTGTGAAAGTAGTATTGCCGATTCCGCCCACGGCTTTGGGATTGCTTACGTAACCGGAGTTACCCTTGGCACCCCATACCATGTTGGTCTGTGCATATCCGCCGGCTCCCGGAGAGTACCAGGGCGAAGGATTGTACGGGTAGTTATAGAAGCCCGGGCCATAGCCGTAACCATAACCGTTCCAGCCATAATAGCCGGGACCGCCGTACCAGTTGTTCCAGCCGTAGTACGGGTTATTCCAGCCGCACCAGCTGTTCCAGCCATAGGGTGAATGCCAGGGATTGCCATACCAGCCATAACCGGGGTTATACCAGTTGTTCCAGCCGTAATAACCGGGACCACCGTACCAGCTGCTCCAGGGAGAGCCCCATGCTGAACCCCAGGCATACCCGGCCGCAAAACCGGCACCGTAGGAAGAGTAGCTCCACGGACGGTAGCTGTAGTTATTTCCGTAGTAGTTGTTATTAACGATAACCGTTTTGGAGTCATCGCCGGCGGCAGCAGACTGCTCCGTATCCGACAGCTGGTCAGCCTGGGCCTGTCTCTGCATTTCCTTACGGTACTCGCGGCGGGCATCAGCCATGCTGTAATAGGAATCATCCTCACTGAGGTCCGCATACTTTTTGGAAGCACACCCGGCAGCCAGGGCTGTCACCAGGATCAATATTCCGAATTTAGTTTTCATATTGCGAGCGATTTTGTTCGATTAATAAATGTGTCTTATTACTTTTGCACCTTAAATATACGAATAAATTTCGTAACGATCAATTGACAATAACAACTAATTAACAAGTGAAAAAGCTCACATCACGCGAAGAGAATTACTCGGAATGGTATAACGAACTGGTGCTGAATGCCGGTCTGGCAGAACATTCTGCCGTACGCGGCTGTATGGTCATCAAGCCCTACGGGTATGCCATATGGGAAAAGATCCAGGCACAGCTGGACAAGATGTTCAAGGAAACCGGTCATGAGAATGCCTATTTCCCGCTGTTCGTCCCGAAAAGCCTGTTCGAAGCCGAGGAAAAGAATGCCGAAGGATTTGCCAAGGAATGCGCTATCGTTACGCACTATCGCCTGAAGAACGACCCGGACAATAAAGGAAAACTGATCGTGGACCCGGCCGCCAAACTCGAGGAAGAGCTGGTGGTACGTCCCACTTCCGAAGCTATTATATGGAACACCTATAAGAACTGGATACAGAGTTACCGCGATCTGCCCATACTTATTAACCAGTGGGCCAATGTAGTGCGCTGGGAGATGCGTACCCGCCTGTTCCTGCGTACGGCCGAGTTCCTGTGGCAGGAAGGCCATACCGCACATGCCACCCGCGAAGAGGCCCTGGAAGAGACACGCCGTATGCTGGACGTATACGCCGAATTTGCCGAGTCGTTCATGGCCATGCCCGTGATCAAAGGTTACAAGACCGAGAACGAACGTTTTGCCGGGGCCGATGAGACCCTGTGCATCGAAGCCATGATGCAGGACGGCAAAGCCCTGCAGGCCGGTACCAGCCACTTCCTGGGACAGAACTTTGCCAAAGCCTTCGATGTAAAGTTCGCCAATTCCGAAGGAAAGCTGGATTACGTATGGGCTACCTCCTGGGGCGTTTCCACCCGCCTGATGGGCGCCCTGATCATGACGCACAGCGATAACAACGGCCTGGTGCTGCCCCCGAAGCTGGCCCCCATCCAGGTGGTGATCGTGCCCATTTACCGTAACGACGATGAATTTGCCCGCGTGAACGAAGCCGGGGAGCGCATCCGCAAAGACCTGCTCGCCAAAGGCATCAGCGTAAAATTCGATAACCGCGACACGCATAAACCCGGCTGGAAATTCAATGAATACGAGCTGAAAGGCGTACCCGTACGCATCGCCATAGGCCCGAGAGATCTCGAAAATAACCAGGTAGAGCTTGCGCGCCGCGACCTGCTGACCAAAGAGACCGTTTCCATGGAAAACCTTTCCGGGCATATCCTGAACCTGCTGGAAGAGATACAGGACAACCTCTGTAAAAAGGCCCTGGAATTCCGCACAAAAAACACCGTAAAGGCCGACGATTACGAGAGCTTCAAGGCCCGCCTCGACGAAGGCTGTTTTGTATTGGCCCACTGGGATGGCAGCAGTGAAACGGAAGAACGTATAAAAGACGAGACAAAGGCCACCATCCGCTGTATCCCGTTCGATTCAGAGGCCGAAGAAGGCACCTGCATACTTACAGGAAAACCTTCACAGCGCAGGGTACTTTTTGCAAGAGCCTATTAAATAAAAAGACCAAGGCCCCGCTTACAGCGGGGCTTTTTTTTTATCACAAAACCGGCATATATGCCTGTGCTTTCCGCCGGCCGGAACGTATTTTTGACGCAATTCCCTGTCATCCCGTGCGAACGTTCTTCGAAAAGTTCAGGCATTTAGTCGATAATTCATGTATTATACCGATCCGGCTTCTATTTTTGCGCTGCAAAAATCTTTAGCCGATGAAAACATATATTCCATTATTTGTTATGACATTAGGTACCGGTCTTATTATGAGCGGCTGCAGCTCATCCGAGGCAAAGAACAAGGGTGAGAAAGAAAAGCAGGAGCCATTGATCCTCACATCCGAACTCGATTCCGCCATTCATCCCGGCGACGATTTTTACGATTACGTGAACCGTAAATGGATCGAAAAGAACCCTATCCCCGAAACGGAAAGCCGCTGGGGTGTATTCAATATCCTTGCCGATGAAAGCAAGGAAGTGGTGAAAAGCATCTGCGAAGATGCGGCCAAAAACCCCGAAGGCGGTTCCGAGAACACGCGTATCATCGGTTATTTCTATGGTTCGGCCATGGACTCCGCCGCTATGGACGCACAGAAGCTGAGCCCGCTGAAAGAGCAGTTCGACGCCATACAGGCCATTAAAGACGGTCCTTCACTGGCCGCGTACATTGCCACACAGCAGAAAACGGGCGGTATGGCCCCCTTTGCCTTCTTCGTGGAGCAGGACATGAAAAATACCAGCCGTTATATCTCCTACCTGGTACAGAGCGGCCTGGGTATGCCCGACCGCGATTATTACTTCCGCAGCGACGAGAAATCGGCCCGGCAGCGCGAAGCTTATAAAGCCTATGTAAAACGCATCTTCAGCCTGTACGGACTCGACGATGCCGCTGCTCAGAAAGCCATGGAAGAGACCTATGCCATCGAGGAAAAGCTGGCCAAAGCCTCCATGACCCTGGTAGAACAGCGCGATCCGCAGGCCACCTATCACCTGTACACTACCGAACAACTGAAAAAAGACGTACCCGATTTCGACTGGAACACCTATTACAGCACCCTGGGCACCACAGCCCCGGCCGAGCTGGTGGTAGGCATGCCCAAATTCATGAAGGCCTGGAATGCCCTGCTGAGGTCAGAAAAACCCGAAGCCTGGAAGAACTACTATGTTTTCCACCTCATCAACAGCCATTCCAATGCCCTGGGCAGCGAGATCGAAACCGCTTCTTTCGACTTCTATGAAAGAACGCTGAAAGGCATCAGCAAGCAGGATGCCCGCTGGAAACGCGTTACCGAAGAGGCAGACGTACTGCTGCGCGACCTGATCGGTGAGGAATACGTAAAACGCACCTTTGATGAGAACGCCAGGAAAAAGGCACAGGAACTGGTAGACAACCTGAAGACCGCCCTGAAAGAGCGTATCACCAACCTGAGCTGGATGGGCGACAGCACCAAGCTGCGCGCACAGGAAAAGCTGGGCCGCATCATGGTCAAGATCGGTTACCCCGATAAATGGAGAAGCTATAAAGGCCTGGCCGTAAGCAAACAGCCCTATGTAAAGAACCAGATGGCCGCTACCGAGTTCGAGTTCAAACGCATGCTGGGTAAGCTGGGCAAAGAGATCGACCGCAGCGAGTGGGCCATGGGACCGCAGACCGTAAATGCGTACTACAATCCCCTGCTGAACGAGATCGTGTTCCCGGCCGCTATCCTGCAGCCCCCATTCTTTAATCCCAAAGCCGACGATGCCCTCAATTACGGTGGTATCGGTATGGTGATCGGCCATGAGCTTACCCACGGTTTCGACGACCAGGGCCGCCAGTTCGATGCCGACGGCAACCTGAAAGACTGGTGGACAGCCGCCGATGCAGAGAACTTTAAAAAACTGGCCGGAGGATTCGTAAACCAGTACAACAAATACGTTCCGGTAGACGATATTCACATCAATGGTGAGCTTACGCTCGGCGAAAATATTGCCGACCTGGGCGGTATGATCATTTCGTACCAGGCCTTTAAGAATGCTACCAAGAACAAGCCGGCCGAGAAGATCGACGGACTTACACCCGATCAGCGTTTCTTCCTGAACTTTGCTATCATCTGGCGTGGTCACTACCGCAAGGAAGCCGCCATACAGCGCCTGTATACCGATGTACACTCACCGGCCAAATACCGCGTGATCGGCGTACTGAGCAATTTCCCGGCCTTCTACGAAGCTTTCGGGGTCACTGAAAAAAATAAAATGTATACCGCAGACAGTCTTCGCTGCAAAATGTGGTAAGAACATCAAAATAGGTAAAAGCCTGTTTCCCCGCCGGAAGCAGGCTTTTTTCTTTGAATATGAAGGCAATTACCTGCAGGGATACGACGCAGCGCCGGAAAAGGCCCGGGAACTGATCTGCAACGATTATTTGCTTTCGAGGATACGCTGGCGACGTTTTTTGCGGCCCTCTTTCTGGCGGTCCTTGATCCAGTCGGGCGTAGCATCGCGCAGCGCTTTCGAGGGCGGAATATAGTAACGCAGGTTCACTGAAAGGAACTGCCCCACCACTTTTATACCGTCGTTCCCCTGCCCGTTCTGGCCGTATGGATACACGGCATAGGTCTTGTTGTCGCGGGTACGCCAGTACTCGATAAACCCGTCCATAACATAAGGGAAAGGCCGCTGAAAAGTAGCGCCCAGGCTGAAATAACCTGCTTTTTCCGTACGCCATTCCAGGCCGAAATCGACCTTGGCATTCGGGATCACCAGGAATTTCTTGGCCCCGTAATAGAACCAGCCTCCGTTCTTACCGAGATTATCCTCGTAATTATCGGGAATATACACATGGCTCGGAAAAAACTCCAGGCCCATCCCTACACCGAAATGCAGCCAGAGGTTATCCGAAGCCTGCAGGTGCAGGTGTGGTAAGAGTGGTATCTCGTACGATACAAAATTGAAATTGCCCCCGGCCAGCAGGCTGTCGCCCGCATTGGGGCCCACATCGTTTATGTCCACCCGGAAGCGGCGCTGTGTGTAGTACAGACCGGTGGTGAAGGAGAACATATTCGACAGCTTCATTTTTTTGAACTTCACCAGGTCGAAACGAACGGTAGCCCCGATACGGTAGCTGATAAGAGGTTTTATGCCGAAACGGATCTGTTCGGTATTATTGGTGACAACAGAGCCGGCCGAGAACAGGCCGATGGGGATCAGCAGCCCGGCTTCGGGGCCCCCGGTAATTACATTTCCTTTCTCTTCGATATAGCGGTCATTGGCCTCCGTACTCTGCCGCTGAGCGCAGACCTGGAGCATGGCAGCCGAGAGTAAGATTCCGGATATAAATAGGTTACGAAATATCATCGCCGTAAAATTAGTATTTAGAACGGATGTACACACAAACATATTTTTCCGCTTATCGGAAATTTACATTTAACGGCTTTACATTACTTTTGTACCCGCTTATGAATATCAATATTACCATCCTGATCATAGTGGCGAACGTGATCGTTTCCCTGGTCGGGTTCCGCAATACAAAGTTCATGGACCGCTACCTGTTCCGGGTAGGCAGCATCCTGAAGCTGAAGCAGTACGACCGCCTGCTTACCTCGGGTTTCCTGCATGTGAACTTCCTGCACCTTTTCTTCAACATGTTTACCCTGTTCTTTTTCGGCAGCTTCCTGGAACAAGGCAGTCCCCTTCCGGGATACATGTACCTGCTGATCTATTTTGCCTCCCTGCTGCTGGGGAACCTGCTGGCCCTTGTCCTGAACAAAAATAACGACGGCTATTCGGCCGTAGGCGCTTCGGGAGCCGTATCCGGCGTACTTTTCGCTACCATAGCCTTAAGTCCTTCCACCAAACTGTACCTTTTCTTTGCCCTGGGTGTACCCGCCTGGATCTACGGCATCGGTTACATGCTCTACACCATTTACGGCATACGGAACAAAGCGGGCAATATCGGGCATGAGGCCCACCTGGGCGGTGCCCTGGCCGGTATTCTTATTATGGTGGCCTACCAGCCCGCATTGCTGAAGCTGCATCCCTGGGTAATACTGGGTATGACCGTTCCTGCGCTCGTGTTCCTGTTCATTGCCATACGTTACCCGCACTGGCTGCTGTTCGGCTTCCTGAAACCGCGCAGTGAGCGGAATTATACGCTCGACGACCGTTACAACGACCGTAAAGTGGCCGAGCAGGAAGAGATAGACCGTATCCTGGACAAGATCGGGAAAACGGGTATGCAAAGCCTTACGGACAAAGAGATACGCAAGCTGGAGGAATACCGCAGCCGCCTCTGATCACTGGGCCACTACCTGCTTGAAGTATTTGCCGTAACCCACAAATCCGCCCAGGGCCCCGCCCGTTACATTGCTTTTAACCGTACTTGGATTGCTGAAGGGATTTCCGCTGGTACCCGCAGAAAGTTCCAGGGTCCGTATGTACTCATAGGCCGTTACGTCAATGGTACAGAAAAGTACCGAAATGGTATCGCCTTTTTTCCAGAAAAAGCGTTCGGGATCGTCAAAATTCCCCGGCTGAAAGGCTGAAGACTGCGGCTCCGGGCGACTGAATGGGAACTGTATGTACTGCCCGTTATAGGCCTGGTCGTCGATCACCGAATTGCCGGGTATCGGTTTGTAGGCATTGTATCCCTGGCGTTTGGCGAAAAGACGGTAGATATTACCGGGTGTGGCCGGTTCCTGGAAAAACAGGCGGCAGGCCCCCAGTGAGTCGATATTGGCCTCCGGTATCCAGCGCAGGCTGTCGAGCGCCACCGGCGGACGTATCGTGGTCTGCGCCGTGTAGGTGCGGCCACCGGCCTGTACTGTAAGCGTATACGTATTACCTACCTGCCCTGTAATGGTATTGCCCATGTACAGCAAAGGCGGGAACTTGGTGGTATCCAGGCCCAGGTTCAGGGTCTCGGTCTGCACGCCGTCGCTCAGCGTTACCACGGCATCCAGCACCAGGAATTCGCTCAGCTGTGCCGGGTCGTTAAAATCCAGGTTACCGAAATCCTGGAAAAAAGGAAAGGAATACGTGAGCGCCACATAGGCCTTTTCGCCCTCGAAAATAGCGCCGTCCACCACTACCTTTTTCTCTACCTCGGGCAGATCTACGGTAATGTCTTTCTCGCAGGAAGCAACGATACATCCTGCGGCCAGAAGTGCGATATATATACGTAAATTCTTCATGCTCCTAATATTTAAAGTTCCAGGTAATGGCCGGCACGATCGGGAAAAGGGATACCTGCTTGGCTTTGAGCTGGAAATCCCCTTCGGAAAGGCTGCCTTCCTGGGTATAATAGATAAAGAACGGGTTCATGCGGCTGTAGGTGTTATAGACCGACAGCGATATGCTCGATTTGAATTTCTTTTCGGGTTTGGAGGTAACATAGGTCACACCCAGGTCCAGGCGGTGATACGAAGGGAAACGGTAGGCATTGCGGTCGCCGAACTCGGTGATCAGCTTTCCTTCTGCGAAATAGAGCGAAGAAGGCATGGTGAGCGTATTTCCTGTTGAATATACGAAAACCCCGGAGAACTGCCAGCGGTAATTCAGGTCGTAGTTCAGCACCAGTGAAATATCGTGACGGCGGTCATACTTCGATGGAAAGGTCTTGCCCCCGTTCAGCATACTGAACTTACGGTTGGTCCAGGCCAGTGTGTAGCCGATCCAGCCGTTGAGCTTCCCTTTCGACTTGCGGATGAAGAACTCAGCCCCGTAACTTTCGCCATTGCCCTGCACCAGGGTATTATCGATATTATCGTTGATGGACTGTGCGGGATCGGCCCCGTCCTCGAACTCCACCAGGTTACGCATCGGTTTGTAGTAGACCTCTACCGAGGTTTCGAACATATTCCTGCGGAAGTTCACAAAATATCCCAGGGCAAACTGCTGCGAGAACTGCGGCTTCAGCTTTTCGGTGGCCGGCAGCCATACGTCGAGCGGCAGCGAGACCGTAGCCCGTGACACAAGCTGCGCATACTGGTAATTCATGGTATAGCTGGCCTTGAGCGACATGTTCTCGTTAATAAGGAAACGCCCCGAAACCCGGGGTTCGGCACGGAAATAGTCTTTGATCTTCTGCCAGGGCTTATAGGTAACGGTATCGATGGTCTGCCCCTGTTTATCGGTCACATAGCGCGTAAAAGGCCCCATGAAGGCAAAATAGGTGGCACGCGCCCCGATATTGATCTTCCAGCGTTTGCTGATCTCCCAGTCGTCACTGATGTAAACCGCGGCCTCATTGGTATGGTAATCGAGCGGCTGCGGCAGCACCAGGTCGGTCACCGTACTTTCAAAGGTCACATTGCTGGGCTTATAGGTATGATTGGTGTATTCTCCACCGAAGCGCACCGTGTGTTTAGGCGAAGGATAATAGTTGTAATCCAGGCGGAAACCGTAATCGCGCACCCCGGAGCCCAGCTTGAAGGCAAATTCGGCCTGCTCGCCCTCGAAGGCGAAGTTATAATCGGTAAATATCAGGGTAAGATTACTGAAGAGCTTGCTGCTGTATACGTGGTTCCAGCGCAGGGTGGCCGTGGCATTGCCCCAGTTGATGCCCGCCTTGAAGCCGCTCTCCTTGTTATTGAATGAAAATTTGTCCTTGCCGAAATACCCGCTGAGATACAGGCGGTCCTTGGGCGAAATGATCCAGTTGATCTTGGCATTGATATCGTAGAAATAATAGCCCGAGCCAGAAAAGGCGCCCCCGTTCTGGTTTTTAAGGAAGGGTTTGGCAATAAGATCGGCATAGGTACGCCGCCCGGAAACAATGAACGACAGTTTGTTCTTTATGATCGGCCCCTGTACAGTAAGGCGCGAGGCGATGAGTCCCAGGCCGCCTTCCACTTCAAAACGCTTGTTGTTCCCTTCTTTCATGGTGATGTCGAGCACCGAAGACAGTCGTCCTCCGTACTGTGCGGGCATACCGCCCTTGATGATCTCGGCACTGCGGATGGCATCGCCGTTGAACACGGAGAAAAAGCCGAACAGGTGCGAGGCATTGTATACCGGGGCCCCGTCGAGCAGTACCAGGTTCTGATCGGGTCCGCCCCCGCGCACGTAAAAGCCGGAGTTGCCCTCTCCTCCCGATTTTACACCGGGCAGCAGGGTTATCACCTTCAGTATGTCCACCTCACCGGCAAAGGCAGGCAGCTTTTTAATGTCCTTGATATCGAGCTCCACCGTACTCATGCGGGTGCTCTGGGTATTGTCCTGTGCTTTATCAGCCACGATCTCGGCCGTAGACATCATTTTCTGGTTCTGGGCCAGGTCGATCTGTATCACGGTATCGCGCTGCAGGTCCAGGCTCAGGTTCTGGGTGGCATAGCCCAGGTACATGAACGAAACGGTGTGCTGCCCTTTAGGCAGTGTGAGCGAATAAAAGCCATAGGTATTGGTTGAAACACCGATCCGGACCTCCTTGGCCAGTACGTTCGCGCCGAACATCGCCTCGCCGTTGCCCGCGTCCTTCACATACCCGCTTATGGTTACCTTATCCTGTGCAAAAGCCCCTGCCGAAAGGAACAGCAGCGGCAGTAGTATCCTTAATTTCATCTACGGTTAAGACAGTGTTTGTTTTTAAAGTTTACAAAGAAACGAAAAAACCGGTGTAAGATTCTGAGAAATTCGACATTATTATACTAAAAAACAGCAAGTTTAATCTGGAAATAATCAATACGTAAAAAAAAGTGGTTTTTTCAAAAAAGAAGTGTACTTTTGTGCTCCTCTTTCGGGATGTAGCGCAGCCTGGTAGCGTACACGTCTGGGGGGCGTGTGGTCGTGGGTTCAAATCCCGCCATCCCGACTTAAAAGCCTGCAATCATACGGTTTGCAGGCTTTTTCTTTTGGTATATCCCTGTTCTTTACTATCTTTACGGAACACTGTAATCCCTGTTTTATGAACACTTACATGCCATCCGTACTGAAGCCCTACTATTACCAGGAACTGGATGCATACCACGAACACATGAAACGGCAGCGCTTTTCGCAGGCCTGGCGCCACCTGGAAAGGGCGCATATCATCGGGCAGGCCTATCCCTATGAGCACTCCGAAGTACACTGGCTTATGCTCTGTTTCGGGTTCCGTATTAAAAACCTGCGCGAGATACTGGGACAGATCCCCCGTCTGCTGGTGGGAGGTGTAAAATCTTTCGTGGGTAAGGTCCCGGTAGGCAATACAGGCGGGGCCGATGTACCTCCCCTGCAACCGATGGAAATTCCCGAGGACCTGAAGCAGGTGCTGAACAGGAAAAACAGCTGAACATGGCGCTTTGGGCCCGTTTGGACAGAAATGCGTAAATTTGCATATGGAAAATTCGCACAACGTTCTTAAAGTCCAGCCCCGCTCCTCAGAACCGTACTTCGGAACTCCCCGGGCCCGCATCCAGATCGTGATGTACGGCGATTACGAAGATGAAAAGACCCGCACAGCCTTTGCCGAAGTTGAAAAACTGCTGAACCTGTACCCTGACGATCTCTGGGTGGTATGGCGTCACTTTCCGCTTACCCATATTCATCAGAAAGCTCTGAAAGCTGCCGAACTGGCAGTGGCCGCCCATGAAAAAGGAAAATTCCGCGAAATGCACAGGATACTGCTCGATAAAAACAGTAATCTCGGGCTCAGTAACCTGATCTCCTATGCCAAGGAACTGCATATCTACGATCCTGCCCTGTACAGTGCGCTTACCAATAACAAATATGCCTGGGACGTGCGCGACGGAATGGGCAAAGCTGCCGAAAGCGGCGTAAAGACCATGCCCGCACTCTTCATCAACGGCGAACTGTTCGGGGCGGCGCCTACACTGGCCAACCTGCGTAAACACATCGAAAAGCTGTAATATTACCCGGCTTTTCTGAACACGTAAATGGTTTCGTCACCGAACATCTCGTCCTCATCGGTATAGGCTTCCACGAAAGACCAGGCGATATCTCCCGCTTCCCATACAGGTGGGTCCGGTGTAAGATCGGGAAAGAACACTTCAGCGGCTCCCTCACAACGGGCGGCCAGCTCGGGGAAACGGTCACGCAGCAGTTCCGCGAAAAAAGCTCCGGGCAGCAGTAATTCGGCCTCCCAGCCGTTCTCATCCTGCATAATATAGGCGCTTACTACGGTCTGTGCATTTTCGGTTCGGAAACCATACAGCAGCAGTTCCGGGAAACGGTATTCCTTATCTTGTTTAAAATGCATAAAAAAAGGGCGCCTGGAGCGCCCCTCAAAGTTATAAAAAAGAATTATCGCAGCAGGTTTACATGGCCGATCACTTCTTTTTCCTGGCCTTTGTACTCCTTGTACCTGATCTTATACACATAGGTATCCGATTTTACCGGTTTCGACAGGTCGTTGCGCATACCGCCGTTCCAGCCCTTGTATACGTCGTCTGACTCGAATATCAGCTCGCCCCAGCGGTCGAAGATATACATGTGAAAATTCTCCAGGTAGCTGGCCACTGCTTTGAACTCTTCGTTCAGGTTATCCTCTCCCGGCGTAAAGGCATTCGGGATAAAGATGTTCGTATAGGGGTTCACGGTGATCAGCTGGGTAAGGGAATCGACGCAATTGCCGTTGCTCACCACCTGGGTTACGGGATAAATGCCTTCCTGGCTGAAGGTGTAGGAGAAATCGGGCGTATGGAAAGTGCTTCCGTTGAGATAATAAACCAGGGAAGCAGCATAATCTGAATTATCATAGATATTGGCTACGGGCTCACCCAGCGACACATTTACCGGTGCGCTGAAGTCTGCCTCCGGGGCCGGGGTTACCGTAAGCTGCAGCGTGATGATGGAATCGCAGCCGAACTGGTTGCTGAATACCAGTTGATATTGTCCGCTGTTGCCGTAGTTGTTGCCGCCGAAATTATAGGTCTCACCCTGGCAGATCGTAGCGGACACCAGTCCCGAAGAAGCGGAAAGGATTACTACGTTGAGCGGGGAAGTGGCCGAAGTACAGCCGTTCACTACCACGTAGAGACTATAGGCACCCTGCTGTGCCGAAGTGGCATTCAGGATCACGGGATCTTCCAGCGGGGATGTGTACCCGTTGGGGCCGCTCCATACATAGGCGGCTCCGGAAATCGTCTGCCCGTTCAGGTTGATGGCACTGCCCTCGCACACCGGGGAGTTCGAGGAGATCACCGGCGCGGCAGGTATGGCATTTACCACGGCATTGGTCGTAGCCGTGCCCGAAGTACAGCCATTGGCCACGACATATACGCTGTAAGTCCCCGAAGCAGCGGTAGTGGCACCTGCCAGGCTGTTATCCTCCTGGTTGCTGCCAAAGCCGTTGGGACCGCTCCATACATATTGTACACCGGCTATGGTACCGGCCTCCACATTGAGTGTGCTACCTTCGCAGAGAGGACCGTTATTGGAGGCCTGGGGCGTAGCCGGAATGGCATTGATCACCAGTTGCGTATTAGCCGTGGCCGAGGTACAGCCGTTCTGCACCACATAGGCCGAGTACATGCCTGCATCGGTCATGCCTGTGGCCGGGATGGTATAGTTCTGGGCCTGGGACGTGAAACCGTTCGGGCCGCTCCAGTGGATGCCATTGGCTACATCGGAGCTCATGGTCACCGGCGAGCCTTCGCATACCGGGCCGGTATTGGCCGCTACGGGTGCGGCAGGTACTGCATTCACCAGTACGGGTACGGCGGCTGTGGCCGAAGTACAGCCATTGGCTACCGCATAGGCGGTATAGATGCCCGAAGCTGCCATAGTAGCCGGGTTTATTACCGGGTTCTGAGCCGTGGAGGTAAAACCGTTGGGACCGGTCCAGTTATTACCGGCAGCAGCACTGGACGTAAGATTGATGGCAAAACCTTCGCATACGGGCGAGTTGCTGCCCAGCACCGGCGTGGCAGGTAATGGCGTTACAGTTACGTTAATGGTAGCCGTAGCAGATGTACAGCCCAGGGCAACCGTGTAAACACTGTAGGTACCTGTGGCTGCCGGGGTAGCATTCGCGACCGAAGGGTTCTGGGCAGTCGAAGTAAATCCGTTCGGGCCCGTCCAGTTATTTCCGCTGACCGCATTGGAGGTCAGGTTCAGGGTCTGCCCCTCACATACGGGCGAGTTGCTGCCCGGTACTGGTGTGGCCGGGGTCGGGTTCACCACAATGTTTACCGTAGCCGTGGCCGAGGTACAGCCTAAGGCGGCCGCATACACACTATAGGTTCCGCTTGCGGCCGTGGTTATATTCGTTATCGTCGGGTTCTGGGCCGTAGATGTAAACCCGTTCGGACCCGTCCAGTTATTTCCGCTGCCCACCGTAGAGGTCAGGTTCAGCGTGGCACCCGAACACAGTGGGCTATTGCCTGCCGCTACCGGCGTAGCCGGGGTCGGGTTTACCACCACGTTCACCGTGGCCGTGGCCGAAGTACAGCCCAGAGCAACAGCATACCCGCTATAGGTCCCGCTCGCGGCCGTGGTCGCATTCGCTATCGTAGGGTTCTGTACCGTGGACGTAAAGCTGTTCGGGCCCGTCCAGTTCATTCCCGTAGCTACGTTCGAGGTCAGGTTCAGTGCCTGACCGGAACATACCGGGCTGTTGCTGCCCAGCACCGGCGTGGCCGGGGTCGGGTTCACCACGATGTTTACCGTAGCCGTGGCCGAGGTACAGCCTAAGGCGGCCGCATAAACACTATAGGTTCCGCTCGCGGCCGTGGTTATATTCGTTATCGTCGGATTCTGGGCCGTAGATGTGAACCCGTTCGGGCCCGTCCAGTTGTTGCCGCTGCCCACCGTAGAGGTCAGGTTCAGCGTGGCACCCGAACACAGCGGGCTATTGCCTGCCGCTACCGGCGTGGCCGGGGTCGGGTTTACCACTACGTTCACCGTGGCCGTGGCCGAAGTACAGCCCAGAGCAACAGCATACCCGCTGTAGGTCCCGCTCGCGGCCGTGGTCACATTTGTTATGGTTGGGTTCTGTACCGTGGACGTAAAGCTGTTCGGGCCGCTCCAGTTCATTCCCGTGGCCACGTTCGAGGTCAGGTTCAGTGCCTGGCCCGAACATACCGGGCTGTTGCTGCCCAGCACCGGCGTGGCCGGGGTCGGGTTCACCACGATGTTTACCGTAGCCGTGGCTGAGGTACAGCCTAAGGCGGCCGCATACACACTATAGGTTCCGCTCGCGGCCGTGGTTATATTCGTTATCGTCGGATTCTGGGCCGTAGATGTGAACCCGTTCGGGCCCGTCCAGTTGTTGCCGCTGCCCACCGTAGAGGTCAGGTTCAGCGTGGCACCCGAACACAGCGGACTATTGCCTGCCGCTACCGGAGTAGCCGGGGTCGGGTTTACCACCACGTTCACCGTAGCCGTGGCCGAAGTACAGCCCAGAGCTACCGAGTAAGCACTATAGGTCCCGCTCGCGGCCGTGGTCGCATTCGCTATCGTCGGGTTCTGTACCGTGGACGTAAAGCTGTTCGGGCCCGTCCAGTTCATTCCCGTGGCCACGTTTGAGGTCAGATTTAAGATCTGGCCTGAACATACCGGGCTGTTGCTGCCCAGCACCGGCGTGGCCGGGGTCGGGTTCACCACGATGTTCACCGTAGCCGTGGCTGAGGTACAGCCTAAGGCGGCCGCATACACACTATAGGTTCCGCTTGCGGCTGTGGTTATATTCGTTATCGTCGGATTCTGGGCCGTAGATGTGAACCCGTTCGGACCCGTCCAGTTATTTCCGCTGCCCACCGTAGAGGTCAGGTTCAGCGTGGCACCCGAACACAGCGGGCTATTGCCTGCCGCTACCGGAGTAGCCGGGGTCGGGTTTACCACCACGTTCACCGTAGCCGTGGCCGAAGTACAGCCCAGAGCTACAGCATACCCGCTATAGGTCCCGCTCGCGGCCGTGGTCGCATTCGCTATCGTCGGGTTCTGTACCGTGGACGTAAAGCTGTTCGGGCCGCTCCAGTTCATTCCCGTAGCCACGTTCGAGGTCAGGTTCAGTGCCTGGCCGGAACATACCGGGCTGTTGCTGCCCAGCACCGGCGTGGCCGGGGTCGGGTTCACCGTTACATTCAGGTTGGCAGTGGCCGAGGTACAACCGCTCACCACCACATAGGCGCTATAGTTTCCCGAAGCGGCCGTAGTTACGTTGGGGATCACCGGGTTCTGAAGAGTTGAGGTAAACCCGTTCGGGCCGCTCCAGTTGATGCCTGTTCCTGTGCTGGCCATCAGGTTCAGCGTAGCTCCGGCACACAGCGGACCATTGCTGTTCAGCACCGGGGCTGCCGGGGTCGGGTTCACTGTTACGACCACCTGGTCTGTGCCCTGGCAGGTATTGGCATCGGTACCGATCATCGTAATGGTATATACGCCCGGCGCAAGTACCACCGGTGTATTATTGGTGATCGGCGCCGGCCAGGTATAGGACAAAGCTCCCGAACCGGACAACGTCACGGCCGTGCCCTGGCATACGGTCTGGTCTGCACCGGCATTCACCACCGGGTTCGGATTCACCGTAACCGTTACCTGGTCGCTTGCCGAACAGCCCGTTGCGGTCACTGTTCCCGTGAACGTATAGGTATTTACCCCGACGGGCGGGGTAAAAGGAACACCTTCTGAAATCCCGTTGCTCCAGCTTTCGGTCATACCTGCGGGCCCGGTACCGTTCACGGTTACCTGGGTCCCCTGGCAGATAACGAGATCGTTGCCCGCATCCACGGTCGGGTTGGGATTCACTGTAACCGTATGCGTGGTCACTGCCGAAGAGCAGCTTCCGCTGGCAACGCTCAGGCTCACATTCGGGAAGCCGGCATTGGTCCAGTTCAGCACATAGGGTCCTGCCCCGGAACCGCTCACTACATTGGCACCCCCGAAATTCCACGTATACGTAGCGCCGGCCGGGGCCGTGCCCGTATAGGTCACCGTAGCGTTCTGTCCCTGGCATACGGGCGAAGTTACTGTAAAGGTAGACGTAGGCGGCGGGCTCACCGTAACCGTTACCTGGTCGGTAGCCGTACGTCCGCACTGGTCGGTGGCCGTTACTGTATAGGTAGTGGTCGTGGCCGGGGAGACCGTTATGCTTTGTCCTGTTCCTCCGCCATTGCTCCAGGTATAGGTAATGGTACCGTTACCATTGGCAGATGTGGCGGAAAGCGTTGCCGAAGCCCCTGCACAGATGCCCTGGTCCGGGCCTGCATTGGCGGTCATCGGCTGCGAATCGGCTATGAGCATGGTAACTACCGCGGTAGAGCAAACCGAGTACGGATAGGTACAAATAATGGTCTCCGTACCTTCTGTGATATTATCCGCAAGTACAGTGATCGGGATGTTTACAGTGGTCTGCCCTGCCGGTATGGTAATGGTGGTGGGCAGCGGATTGTAATCCACGCCGCTGGTGGCAGTACCGCTCCAAACTACGTTGAATGAATAGGGATTTGCCTGGGCAGCGGGAATGGTAAAAGTAAGAAATGAGTTGTTACATTCCTCAAAAGTGGAAGTACCGAACGGGTAGGTGGCCGTGGTGGTCAGCGGCGGGTTACCGGCGGCATACAGTCCGTTCTCCTGCACAAACACCCAGGAATCGAAAGACGAGTCTCCCCCGTCGGCCAGCATCAGGCGGATGTGATAGGTGGAGCAGGGAATTACCGTACGCGTGGCCGTGAGCATGGTGGTAAAGCCATCCATTATATTATTAAAGGTACCGTTACAGTTATCATTATAATAGGCACAGTTGGTACAGCCCACCCCACAACCGAAGGCATTCCCCCGGTTAATGTTATCGATGGTCACCGGCGTTCCCACACCCGGCACCACGGCAATATTGGGCGAACCGACGATCCCCGGCCCGCTGATCAGGAAGGCAAAAGCATCGTTATAGCCCGAGTTCACGTACTCGTTGTACTCCTCCGAACCAAACTGGAAGTTCACACTGATCTGGTTCGTGATCGGTACAAAGTCGAACTCCAGGATGATACCATCGTTCGTGGTAGCGCCCGCAATGGTATTCAGCTGAGTGATACCCGCGGTTCCGGTGGTCGACGATGAAAAGCCCGATGCCGGACCATTGAGCGCCGTAGCCGTGTTCACATAACCGGAACTCATTACGACACCGGAGTTCATCGTAGCCCCCAGACCGCCGGAAATACCTCCGCCGAACTGAGCGATCGAATTCGCATTTCCCGTAAGAGTTACGTTCGAGAACGTTATGCCGGGGCCGCATATGGTAGCTACATAATTGTTGATGGTTGTCTGGGCACAAGTGATCTGGCTATAGGCTTTTCCCCCAAAAAGCAGTAAAACAGCCATGAATCCTCTGCAGAGTCTATTCATAGGTAAGCTCAGGTTAAGTATGGTGAAGAACTCAGTTTTTAGATTAGTACAATAGTATACTCAAAAACAACTGAAAAAGTTTCGTTTCACAGGTATAAAAAATTGTATTTTTTTAACAATTGTTGAAAAAGCTTCCGGGAAGGGTCTTCCGGCGTTTTTCATTTTTTTGAACAATCCCCGGCGCCCCTGATAATATCCGTATCTTTGAAAAGTCGATCGTAACAGAAGATTTTATGCCTGATTTTAGTCACCTGCATGTGCACACCCAGTACTCCCTGCTCGACGGAGCGGCCGATATAAGCAACCTCTACAAAAAAGCCATCCAGGACAATATGCCTGCCCTGGCCATTACCGATCACGGGAATATGTTCGGGGTATTCAAATTTGTAGCCGAAGCTCACAAACACAAGAAAAACCCGGCCGATAAAAATTCGGAGCTCCTGGTAAAACCTATTGTAGGCTGTGAATTTTACGTAGTGGAAGACCGGCACAAACGCAGCTTTACCCGCGAGGAAAAGGACGTGCGATACCACCAGCTGCTGCTGGCCAAGAACAATGATGGCTACAGGAACCTCGTCAAACTCTGTTCCCTGGGCTTTATCGAAGGTATGTACGGCAAGTACCCGCGTATCGACAAAGAGCTGATCCTGCAATACCACGATAACCTGATCGCTACCACCTGCTGCCTGGGCGCCATTGTGCCCCGCACCTATGCCCGCTATGGCGAGGAAGCCTGCGAAAAGGAATTTCTCTGGTGGCTCGACCTCTTCGGGGAAGATTATTTCGTGGAACTGCAAAGGCACCAGATCCCGGAGCAGGAGCGCCTCAATGCCTTCCTCATCAGGCTGGCCCGGAAACACAATGTAAAGATCATCGCCACCAATGACTCGCATTATGTAGACCGCGAAGACAGCGTGGCTCACGATATCCTGCTCTGCATCAATACCGGCGAAAAAGTTTCCACGCCCAAGGCCAAGGATTTCAACGAGGAAGAAGGATTTCCCAAAGGCAGCCGCTTTGCCTTCTACAACGACGAGTTCTACTTTAAAACACAGCAGGAAATGAATACCCTGTTTGCCGATATCCCCGAAGCCATCGATAATACGGGCCTGATCGCGGACCGGGTGGAGACCCTGAAGCTGAACAAGGATATCCTGCTGCCCAATTTCCCGCTGCCACAGGAATTCAACATACACCAGAAAGCCGAATTCGTGAACGGCAAAGAACTGAAACCCGATGTGCTGAACCAGTGGGAATACCTGCGCCACCTCACCTTTACCGGCGCCAGGGCACGTTATGGTGATATCCAGCCGCATGTGGAAGAACGCCTCAACTTTGAGCTGGAGACCATCAAGAACATGGGTTTTCCCGGTTACTTCCTCATCGTGGCCGATTTTATACAGGCCGGGCGCGAAAAAGGCGTATACATAGGGCCGGGCCGTGGTTCGGCCGCAGGCAGCGCGGTGGCTTACTGTACGGGCATCACCAATCTCGACCCCATCAAGTACGACCTCCTGTTTGAGCGTTTTCTCAACCCCGAACGTATCAGCATGCCCGATATCGATACGGACTTCGACGATGAAGGCCGGCAGCTGGTGATCGACTACGTGGTGGAAAAATACGGAAAGAACCAGGTGGCCCAGATCATTACCTATGGTACCATGGCCGCCAAAATGTCTATCAAGGACGTGGCCCGTGTGCTGGACCTGCCCCTGCAGGACAGTAACAATATGGCCAAGCTGGTGCCCGAAAAGCCGGGTATCTCGCTCAACCGCGTAATGACGGCTCCCCTCGACGGCGAAAAAAGCCTGAAAGAAAAAGAAGGCCTTAACTCCGACGACCTTGAAAAAGTGCGCCTGCTGCGCGAAATAGCCGCATCCAAGGACCTGCGTGCCGAAGTGCTGAAAGAGGCCATGATCCTGGAAGGTTCCGTGCGCAATACCGGGATACACGCCGCCGGCATCATCATTGCCCCAGAAGATCTTACCAATATCATTCCCATCGCAACGGCCAGGGACTCCGACCTGTACGTGACCCAGTTCGAGGGCAAGGTGATCGAGGACGCCGGGGTAATTAAAATGGACTTCCTGGGGCTGAAAACGCTCACCATCATCAAAGATGCGGTACGCCTCATCAAAAAGAACTACAACAGGGAAATCATACCGGATGAAATTCCGCTCAATGACCAGAAAACACTGGAACTCTACCAGCGCGGCGAGACCATCGCCACCTTCCAGTTCGAAAGCCCGGGGATGCAGAAGCACCTCAGGGACCTGAAGCCCGATAAGTTCGAGGACCTGATCGCGATGAATGCCCTGTACCGCCCGGGCCCCATCGAGTATATCCCCAATTACATACGCCGTAAACACGGTAAGGAGGCCATCACCTACGACCTGCCCGAACTGAAGGAATACCTGGAAGAGACCTATGGGATCACCGTTTACCAGGAGCAGGTGATGCTGCTTTCGCAGAAGCTGGCAGGCTTTACCAAAGGCCAGGCCGATACCCTGCGTAAAGCTATGGGTAAAAAGGACCGGGCCACGCTGGACAAACTCAAGCCCCAGTTCATCGAGAACGCGGCCGCCAAAGGCCTGGACCGTACCAAGCTGGAAAAGATATGGACCGACTGGGAAGCCTTCGCCTCCTATGCCTTCAATAAATCGCACTCCACCTGCTACGCCTTCGTGGCCTTCCAGACGGCCTATCTCAAGGCCCACTACCCTGCCGAATACATGGCGGCGGTACTGAACAACGCCGGCAGCATCGAAAAGATCACCTTCTTTATGGAAGAATGCCGCCGTATGGGCGTAAACGTGCTCGGGCCGGACGTGAACGAGTCTGACAAGCGTTTTTCCGTGAACAGCCGGGGCGATATCCGCTTTGGTCTGTCCGGTATCAAGGGGCTGGGCGAGGCTACCATCGACAGCATACTGGAAGAACGCGAAAAAGAAGGCCCTTTCAAAAGTATTTTCGACCTTTCCAAGCGTATCTCACAAAAGGCCGCCAACCGGAAATCGTTCGAGGCCCTGGTTTGTTCCGGCGCCTTCGACTGTTTCGAGGGTTCGCACCGCGCCCAGTATTTCATGGAAGATGCAACGGGCAATACGCTCGACAAGGTATTGCGTTTTGCCTCGGCGCACCGCCAGTCACAGGAAAGCAATATGATGAGCCTTTTCGGCGAGGAAAGCGGGGTGAGCATTCCCGAGCCCAAGTTGCCCGTTACCGAGCCCTGGAGCAACCTGGAAGCTCTGAACCGCGAAAAGGACGTGGTAGGCATGTTCCTTTCGGGGCACCCGCTCGACGAGTTCAAGAACGAAGCCAAGCTGCTGGCCAATATCACCCTGGACAAAATGGCCGACGCCATCGAGAACGCCGAAGGTAAAACCCTGAATTTTACGGGTATCATTTCCAAGGCCGAACACAAGATCGCCAAATCGGGCAAGCCTTTCGGGTCTTTCGTACTGGAAGATTTCGACGGCAGCCATGAATTTGCCCTCTTCGGGCAGGATTACGAGAAGTTCCGCGCCTTTATCAATACCGGCGAGTTCCTGTACATACAGGGTGTGGTTTCGAAACGTTTCGACCAGTCGCGCAACGAGCTGCGTATCCAGAAAATGGAACCCCTGCGCCTGGTGGCCGAAAAGTATTTCAAAAGCATCGACCTTATTATACAGGTGTCGGAGATCAGCAAAACCATGATCCACGAGCTGGATTCTACCCTGCAGATGTTCCCGGGAACTAAAAAAGTGAACTTCGTGTTCTTTGATCCTGAAGAAAATATGGAAGTAAAAGTGCCCTACAAAAAAGGCGGGATCGAGATCAACAAGGCCCTGATCGAACAACTGGAACAGATGCCCGGTATACGGCATAAGCTCAATTAAATCCCGTTCGGCTTATTTTACGTAAATTTGTATTAAAATCTCTGATAGTATGAATCTGATCTCATTAGGAATCGCACTTAGCCTCGCAACCTGCGGGCAATACCGGACCGATGCGGTACAGGCTGACATACACGGCAAAACCCGCACGGAAATGACCGCTCCGGCGGCGGAAGACAATATTTACGCGTTCAGCTTTACCACGCTCAGCGGTGAAAAAAAGAGTTTTTCCGAATACAAAGGGAAAAAGATACTCATTGTGAACACAGCTTCCATGTGCGGGTATACCCCGCAGTACGGCGACCTGGAAAAGCTGTACGAAATGAAGAAGGACCGCCTCGTGATCGTGGCTTTCCCGTCCAATTCCTTTATGCAGGAGCATAGCAAGAACGAAAAGATCGGCGAAGTATGCCAGAAATTTTCCGTAAGCTTCCCGGTAAGTCAGCCGGTAGAAGTACGCGGCAATAACATCGACCCGGTCTTCAAATGGCTTACCGAACAGCCGAACCTCGACTTTACGGGGAATATCAAATGGAATTTTGAAAAATTCCTGGTGGATGAACACGGAAAGCTGATCCACCGCTACCGGAGTGCTACAACACCGCTCGACGAGAACATTACGGGCGTTATATAAACGATTTTGCTCTAATCTATGGAAGAACGCATTTCCCCCGTGGAAGTGCGTTCTTCTTTTACGCAGACCTTTGGAAAGTTTGCCGGGGAGTGTTCCACAGGTTACATTCGTTCAGGCGCTTCGATACCTAACAGATACAGGCCGTTTTTCAATACGCTGCCCACCGATGTGCAAAGGGCCAGGCGGAACATCCGCGCTGCTTCGTCGCTCTCTTTCAGCACGGGACATTCATGGTAGAACTGGTTAAAGTCCCTGGCCAGCTCAAATACGTACGCTGCCAGTGCCGAAGGGTCCATCTTGTCTGCGGCGGTCTGTATCACACTGCCGAAACGGCCCAGGGTACCCAGCACCTGCACCTCTTTGGGATGCGGCGTGTACCCGTCCCGCAGTGTTACCTCACCACCCTGGCGCAGAATGCTGGCGATACGCGCGTGTGTATACTGCACGAAAGGCCCGGTCTGTCCCTGGAAGTCGATGCTTTCCTTCGGGTTAAAGATCATTTTCTTTTTCGGGTCTACCCGCAGTATAAAATAACGCAGGGCGGCATTGCCCACCATCGTGTACAGGCGTTCCTTTTCCCCGTCGCTCAGGCCTTCGAGCTTGCCCTGTTCGGCGGCGGTATCGCGCGCCACCTGTATCATTTCGTCAAACAGCACATCGGCGTCCACTACGGTACCTTCGCGGCTTTTCATCTTACCTGTGGGCAGTTCTACCATACCGTACGACAGGTGGTAGAGCTTGTCCGAGGCTTTCATGCCCAGGCGTCTCAGTATCTCGAACAGCACCTTGAAATGATAATCCTGCTCGTTGCCCACCACGTAAATGGATGCGTCGTAGTTGAAATCGCGCTGTTTCTCATAGGCCACGGCTATGTCCTGGGTAATGTAAATGCTGGTACCATTACTGCGCAGCAGCACTTTTTCGTCCAGGCCGGCATCGGTAAGGTCTATCCAGATACTGCCGTCGTCCTTACGGAAAAAGATACCTTTCTGCAGACCTTCGGCCACGGTCTCCTTGCCGAGGTTGTATACGTCACTTTCGTAATAGTTCTTTTCAAAACGGCAGCCCAGGCGCTGGAACGATTCGTTGAAACCATCGTATACCCAGCCGTTCATTTTAGACCAGAGAGCGCGTACTTCCACATCGCCTTCCTCCCAGGCCACGGTCATACGCTCCACTTCCTTCATGCAGGGCGCTTCCTTCTTGGCTTCGTCCTCGGTTTTGCCTGCTGCCATCAGGGCTTTCACCTCTTTCTTGTACAGATCGGCAAATTTCACATAGTAATCACCTACAAAATGGTCGCCCTTTGTATTCGTGCTTTCCGGTGTGGCGCCACTGGCGTATTTCAGCCAGGCCACCATACTTTTACTGATATTGGTACCCCGGTCGTTGTACAGGCACACGGGCGTTACACGCTGCCCGGTAGCTTCCAGGATGCGGCTGAGCGACATACCCAGGAAAATATTGCGCAGGTGCCCCAGGTGCAGGGGTTTATTGGTATTGGGTGAAGGATATTCGATAAGTACATTGGGGGCACCGGGTCCCGGCTTACTTATACCAAAGCTGCTGTGCTGTGCATATACGTCTTTCAGCAGGCCGGTCCAGTATCCCGGGGTGAATGTTATGTTCAGGAAACCTTTTACCAGTGTCCAGGCCCCGATCTCGGGCAGGTTCTGCTGCAGGAAAGTGCCCAGGGCCTCACCCAGTTCGTCGGGACGTTTGCCGGTAAGCTTCAGGAAAGGGAAGAGCACCACGGATACATCCCCCTCGAAATCAGCCGGTATCGGGTTCAGCAATACCTGGGCAGGCGAAACCTCTCCTCCTGGTACCAGGCCCGATAAAAACTGTGCAGCAAGCGTACGTAACGAATTTTCCACTGTATTCATGCTGCAAAAAAACAAAAAAAAGACCTGAAAATACGCAGCAAAATGCAGAACTTTACGCCGTATCACTTTAAAATATACACTTATGCACCCATATAGCCCGATCGGGGAAGCTGACCTGGCTTTTTTCCGCGAGATCTGCGGCAGCGAAAATGTGTTTACGGCCCGGGAAGAGCTGGGCGGCTATGCCCACGACGAGACCGAAGGACTGGTCTTTTACCCCGAAGTGGCCCTGCGTCCGCAGAACGCGGAACAGATATCGGCCATACTGAAGCACTGCAATGCACGGCATATTCCCGTTACACCGCGCGGGGCCGGTACCGGGCTGAGCGGAGGCGCACTGCCCGTACTGGGCGGCGTACTGCTCTCCACTGAAAAACTGAACCGCATTTTACATATCGATACGCAAAACCTGCAGGTTACGACCGAACCCGGTGTGATCACCCAGGTACTCCAGGAGACCCTGGCCGAACAGGGACTATTCTATCCCCCCGACCCCAGCAGCCGCGGCAGTTGCTTTATTGGCGGTAATATTGCCGAGAATGCAGGCGGGCCCCGGGCCGTAAAATACGGCGTGACCAAAGATTATGTGCTGGGCCTGGAAGTGGTGCTCCCTTCCGGCGAAATGATCCGTACAGGCGCCTCCACGCTCAAGAACTCCACCGGCTACAACCTTACCCAGCTTTTTGTGGGCAGCGAAGGCACCCTGGGCATCGTGACCAAAATTCAGCTCAAGCTCCTGCCCTTCCCCAAACATAACCTGTGCATGCTGGTGTCTTTCCTGGACGCATCCAAAGCCTGCGAGGCCGTTTCTGCCATTTTCAGGGCGGGGCTCATCCCTTCGGCGCTCGAATTTATGGAGAAGGACGCCATCGACTGGACCCTGCGCTTCCGGCCGGAGATCAATATACAGGTAGCTCCCGAAGTACAGGGCCACCTGCTGATCGAGATGGACGGCACCGATCCCGATTATATACAGAAACAATGCGAAGAGCTGTACGAAGTACTGCAGTCCTTTGAATACCACGATATCCTGTTCGCGCAGAGCGAGGCCGAAAAGGAGGCACTCTGGAAACTGCGGCGCAGTGTGGCCGAAGCCGTAAAATCCAATTCGGTGTACAAGGAAGAAGATACCGTGGTGCCCCGCTATGCGCTGCCACAGCTGCTGCAGGGCGTTAAAGCCATCGGGCGTAAGTACGGCTTCAGCTCGGTATGTTACGGGCACGCCGGTGACGGCAACCTGCACGTGAACATCATTAAAGGAGACCTGGACGATGATTTCTGGAACAACGAACTGAAAAAAGGCATCCGCGAGCTGTTTGAGCTTACCGTGTCGCTGGGCGGTACACTGAGCGGAGAACACGGCATCGGCTGGGTACAGAAGGAGTATATGGACATAGCCTTCAGCCCGCTGGAGATCGGGATACAGAAGAATATCAAAAAGCTCTTCGATCCCAATGCCATCCTGAACCCGGGAAAAATCTTCGTATAATTGGTAAATACGAGCTTTTTGAGGTATATTTGAATATGACCCGGGAAGAATGTTATAGCATACTGGAAATACCCTCCGGTTCGGATGCCGCTGCCATACGCGAAGCATATAAGCGCATGGCCAAAAAATGGCACCCGGACATAAGCCGGCATCCCGATGCCAAGGAAATTTTCCAGCGTATACAAAAGGCCTATTCCCTGCTCATTAAAAGCTACCTGCCCATGGAATCGCTGATACGCAAAGCCGAGGCCATGCAGCAGAACATCGACCCGAAGGAACAGCTCCGCAGGCGCCGTGAGGACCTGCGCAAACGCGTACTGGAGCAGCGCGCCCGCGAAAAGGAACACCTGGTGCAACTATATATGCAGCAACTGGGCAGAATGCTGCAGAAAGACCGCATAACCCGCTACCGGCTCATTTACTTGCTGAACCTGCTGTTCGTGAGCCTGAGCCTTTTACTGGTGCTGGGTACACTCTTCGGCGGCTTTTATTTTATAGGGTTCCAGAGCCTCTATTTTGTGGTATTGCTCTTTATCGGCATCGGTATACCCAATTATTTTGCCTGGCGTTTCCTGCTCGAATTTTCTTTCCTGGTACGCGGCCGGGGCCCTACAAATTACTTTGCATCATGAAAAACGCTGATATACTGCATTCCGTTTTACATACACTGCTTCCGCAACTGGAGGCCGACCTCAATGAATTTGGCTTTTTTGCCGCCTGCGGCGGATGGGTAAAGCCCGACCTGGAACTTGAGGCCTGGCGCCTGCCCGAACAGGACCTGGAGGATGAAGAGCTGGTAGCCCTGATCCGCAAAGAGACCGGGCAGACCGTACACCTGAACGGACGTGTGGCCACCTGGCTCTGCTATTCGGCCATGGTCGACGAGAACGAGGAAGAGAATGCCGTGATCGAAATTAAGATCGTAGGCGAAAAATTCCGCTATTATTACTATTACCCCTTTACTTTCGAGAAGGAAAAAATGAAATGGGGCACTCCCTACGCCGAGAAAGTACCCCTTAAATAATTTACAGTTCCCGTATTTTTACATCCGCTCTGTTCTTCAGTGCCCAGGCTTCCCGGTAATGAAAACAGAAGGTTATATTTTGTATGATCTGCTGCAAGGCAAGATGCTTAGAAATCCACCCGCACCGGTCACTGTTTTATAAACTTATGGCTGAACCGTTCCGAAGAGGAGCTGCCTTTCAGGATATAGGTGCCCGCAGGCAGATTGTTCACCAGGATACCCAGCACGTTCTTGCCCGCTTTACAGGTATGCTTAAAGTTCAGGCCGCAGGATCTACCGGCCATATCGTATACCTCAAAGCTCCAGTCGGCCTTGTCTTTTGTGCTGAACTCCACGTTGAGTATCTCGGGCGCGGGGTTGGGATATATATACGAAATTGTCTGGTCCCCGGGCGTGGAGGGCGGCATGCCGGCATAATACATCCCGAGCAGCGTGGCCGTATTACCGTAATGCGCTGCCCCGGCAAGTCCGTGTATACCGGTGATCCACACCAGGCCCTTGTTGTTCCACACGATCTGCGAGCCGCTGTAATCGCCCCAGCGCTGCGAGGCCCCGGAAAGTGGTGCTATAAAGTCCTCACCTTCGCGTATGGTCACCATGTCCGAATATTGCTCCCCGTCGAAATACATGGCCGTATACCCGGGGTAACGGTTGGGGCCGCTGTGGTTAAAGGAGATCATGGCCGAGGCATGTGTCTTCTCTTCGGCCATTTTGGTAATATTGGGATAGCCCAGGTCCAGCGAATCCACCCCGATCAGCTGTACGTTCACCTGTGGCTGTGCCTGTGTAATGTCGGGGATAATACCGTGATAGACCGCTGCATTCCCGCTGAGCGTATCGATGGTATTGGACACGAACTGTATCTCGTTGTTAAAGATAAAGCCACCCAGTACCCGGGCATCATTGGTAGCCAGCAACTGGGTATTGGTGCCTTTCTGCCGCGCTTCCGGCGGAATACCGTACGGCTTGTCGGCGATCAGGGCCTTCACCTGCAGCTGAGCCCCGGGAGCGCCCAGTGTATCGGTGATCTTCAGCAGGAAAATGGTATCGTTCTGTATGGCAAAATTCCGGTTGCTCAGGAAATACTGTTCAGGCCCGTACAGGCGGTCTCCGCCTTTTACGCAGTGCAGGTTACGGATAGGCCGGCCATTGTATTTTATATCGCTCCAGATACGGTATTCGAGACTGTCGCCGGAATAGCCGCTTTCTTTTTTTATCTGGTACACGATAGACTGTTTAAAGCCCGTCTGCCAGCTGGAATTATGCCGAAGCTGGTTGCCGGTCACAAAATATTCGTGTTCCGTTACCGAAATGGCCGGGTAATCGTACCAGGTGGTATCGTTAAAAGGATTTCCGGGCACCTTGTACATGTTCCAGGCCCCGCCGGGGTCATTGGTTTGCGAAAAACCGAAAATAACATTGCTGTACTGGTCGGCACCGGCCATCAGTACAAAAAGAAAACGGTCCGCATGCGGGTCGTAGATCATCTTGGGGTCCGAGCGGCCGTAGTTGAAGCCGGTCAGTCCCAGGTTATTTGTAAATGCCGAATTGGAACGTTTCAGGTAACAGGTATCCACCTGGGTGTCCCAGAACCAGAGATTACTGTTGATCATGCTGGCCATTTTGCCGTCATTGCTCACGGCCACATAGTTATCGGGCGGAATGCCGCTGTTGCTGTTCGTGAGGTATTGCTTGATGATAACGGGTGTGACCGCCGCCTTGTCCTGCTTGGGCTGCGGAGTGCTCCGGCGCGCATACCGCTGTGCCGAAAGCACCTTCTGCTCAGCCAGGAATTTCTTGTCTCCTCCCGGGAAAGGCTGTTCCAGGTTTATCACCACCGGCATAAAATCATCGGTCTCATATACGGGTTGTACCGTGGCTCCCAGCGGGGCCTTGTGATCGGTATAGACGGCATTCTGAGCCCCGGCGCTATGCACGGAAACCAGGCAGAGAGTAAAGAATACGTATAAAATTCTGTTCATAGGTTCAGCATTCAGTGTATTCCACTAAATTATAAAAAATCTGTGGAACGGCAAGCTTAGCAACTATGACTGAAGGCTTTGAAGCGCGGGCGAAAGATATACCCCGGGAAAATCCCGCTGCAGGGCAGCCAGTTGTTCCCGGTTGCGGGCCATGAAACGGGCATGTTCTTCGCTGTGCGGATTGAACGGTTTGTGTGCGGCGGCCTGTTGCAGGGGTACCACCCGCTTTACCATTTCCTGTGCGCGCTCGCTGAGCACGCTTTCGCGGAAGCGCATCCATACGTATTCGGTAGCCTGGCGGTTGGGATGCACCATATCTTCCATAAAGTAGCGGTAATCGCGCAGGTCGTCGTTCACCAGTTCGAACGAAGGAAAATAAAAAACGTTCTCCGCCTGTTCGCAGAGCGCATGTACGGCATAGATCAGCGAAGCCTTGCTGCGGTTGTTCTGCACCAGGCCTTCGCGGGCGTGACGGACCGGGCTTACCGTAAGCAGTACCCTGAGCTCCGGGTTAAAGGCGCGCAGCCTATCTATACTGCGTTCCAGCGAGGCCTGGGCCCCGGCAGGGTCCAGCATTTTTTTGTAAAAGGTCTGTGCAGGCATTTTGTGGCAGTTGGCCACCGGCTTGTCGTCTGCCGCCAGGTGATATACAAAGGCCGAACCCAGCGTGAGTACCACCCATCGGGCTTTTTGCAGGAAAGCCTGTGCCAGTTGTATGCTGTCGTTCACTTTTTGTACGGCATCGGCCAGGTCTGCTGAGGAAAAACGGCTGTGATGCTGCCAGGAATGCCAGGTATCGCCGGACTGGAAAAAATCGTTCTGGGTATAGATACGACCTTCGGTACAGTCAAGGATACATTGTTCTATGGAAACCGGGTTGAATATAATGCCGTGCGGGTTCTGCAGGATCCGGAAGCCATGCTCGCCGAGATAGATGCCCATGTGTTCGGTAAAGCAGGACCCGGCCAGGAATATGGCATCGCCGGGCTGTATCTTTTCCGGCAGACTAAAAGCGGGAAGTTCGGTCCTGAATTTCATGGATCAGGGAGTTGACACCGAAACCGGTATTATTTTGCCATTGAAGAAGCGGGCCCCGTTCTGCACGAAATCGGCAATAAAACCGCCCATTTCCGCAGCGGTCAGGGGGGCACTGTAACCGGGGAAGGCCGTCTTCAGCATTTCGGTCTGTACGGCACCCAGGGCCAGGCAGTTCACACGGATATGCTCGTCTTTCCATTCTTCGGCCAGGCATTCGGTAAGTATGGTCAGGGCTCCCTTACAGGCGCTGTACCAGGCCAGACCGGGGAATTTGGCGCTGCCCTGCACCCCGCCCATACTGCCAATGTTCAGGACGTGTGCAGGAGTGTTCAGCCCGGGCTTCAGGGCCCGGAGCAGGCGCATAGGCCCGAATACATTGGCTTCGAAAAGATATTGCGCCGCTTCGCCCTCCATCGTCTCAAAAGGAGCATTGAGCAAAGCCCCCGCATTGTTCACCACGGCATCGAGCCCGCCTTCACGGGTACATTCGGCAGCCAGTGCTGCATAATCCGCTGCCGGATCGCTGATGTCGGCAAAAACGGTCTGTACCAGCGGATCACCAGGCAATACCGGCCCCCCTGAGCGGGTCAGGGCCACTACGCTGTGCCCTCCGGCCGCCAGCGCACGTGTTATTTCCAGCCCGATCCCCCGGGACGCGCCGCTTACCAGTATCCTCATACGGCCATAGGTTTTGCTCCGGCCAGCTTCAGTCCGTCGTGTATCAGCTTGCGGTATTCTTCTTCCCTTTCCGCCAGGTTCAGCAGGTAGCGGTATATTTCTTCGCGCAGGGCCTCCTCCGAAGCCGTGGACGTAAGGTATTCGTATATTTCCAGGGCACAGAGCCAGTCAGACGGGTATGCGGACGACAATTGCTGCCATACATTGTGCAGCACCAGGGCGGGCATATTGCCTTCGCGTACATCGCGTACCTGCTGGTAAAGCTCAAACAGGCGCTTCATATCTGCGTCATAGTCAATCTTATGTGTTTTATCCGAAGGCATGCGCAGTTCTACCGGGTACGTGAACGGATCGGCCGCGCCGCTGTATACCGAAGTAATTTTGCTGCCCACGGCCATATCGTATATGCCCCAGGCCGGGTCGAACAGGGTTTTCCCGTTCCATTCCACGCGGCAGTCCTTAAAGCTCATGAGCATCAGCTTGCCTTCGGCGGAACGGCTGAATGACTGTGGCGTTCCGAAAACCTTCACACCGCTTTCAAATTCCAGTACAGAAGCATGTCCTATACGCACGCCCAGCGCTTCCAGGTCGCCGTCGCTCAGGTGCTCGGGCAGCTGGGAAGTACCCAGGAGCATACCGGCCGCAGAACCAAAACCTTCGCTGTGGTACGATGTGCCATGCCCCGGCAGTTCCCTGCCATTATGTGCAATGGCCACAGGGCCCTGCATCTGTATATAAGCCACATTACCTGCGGCATCGGTCTCAAAGCCCGAAACAGTACCGCTTACAGCGGCTCCGCCCGAGAATACCACGGTAGCCAGCGATTTGCTGTCGCGGGCCAGACCCAGGCCATAGGCTCCTCCACGGCGCAGGGCCATGGTTTTAGCAAATTCGTCCAGCACTTTGGTCAGGTGTTCAAAATCGGGGGTAACAAAAAGCTGCGGCTGTGGTTTGGTAATATCGAAGTCTACCTCCGCGGCCTGCAGGGTATACGGAATTTTCTTCACGGCATCCGTCATGCACCACACGCTTTCCCCGATGGAAGAAAGCAGTCCGGCCCCGTATATTTTGGGATCTTCCAGGGTACCGATCAGCCCGTATTCCACGGTCCACCAGTGCAGGCGGCGTATAAGCGACATTTCGGAAGGTTCGCCCAGGTTCGCTGAAAGTTCGGCGATGCGGGCCTCTCCGCGGGCAATATCTTCTGCCGGGGTATACGGATCTTCCTTGATGATGGACAGGTGCCGGATAGCCTCGAACAGCTCAAAATCCTTGCCGGACGAAAAAGCGCGGCAGCCGATCTCCCCGAAATAACGCAGGTAATCGGCATAGGCCGGGTCTGCAATAATGGGCGCATGCCCGGCAGCTTCGTGTATAATATCGGGGGCGGGTGTGTATTCGATATGGTTCAGCTGGCGAATATCGGCAGCGATCACCAGCACTTTATACTCCTGGAATTCCATAAAGGCCTGGGGATTGATGAAACCGTCCACCGTACAGGCGGCCCAGCCGATCTCACCCAGGATGCGGTTCATGTCTTTAATAGAGGGGATACGGTCGAGAGTAATGCCCGTTTTGCGCAGTCCTTCAAGGTAAGAACCGTGCGCCACCCGGCTCAGGTAATCGGTGTTCAGGCGCATCACATAGCGCCAAACGGCATGATTTACAGGGGTATATCCTTCATAGTGCTGAGGCACCATAAATTGTTTGAGGTGTGGTGGTAGTTTTTCCAGCTTCTCGTTCAAATAATCCAATACCATGGTCTTTTGCTTTATAACCCTACCCGGCGGTAATATCCGGGTATTGTTAATAATTTAATCTTTTTCAACTCAAAGGTAAAACTAATTTTGCTTTGTGAAAATATGCTTCCTGGGTACCGGCACTTCGCAGGGTGTTCCGATCATCGGCTGCACCTGCCCGGTTTGTTCCTCTGCCGATAAGCGGGACAAACGGCTGCGAAGCTCCGTACACATTGAGTTTAACGGCCGTTCGGTCGTTATTGATACGGGGCCTGATTTCCGCTACCAGATGCTGCGGGCCGGGGTCACTTCGCTCGATGCCGTTCTGTTTACGCATGAACATAAGGACCATGTGGCCGGACTGGACGATATACGCCCCTTCAATTACCTGAAGCAGCAGGTCCCGGACGTATTCTGTACCGAAGCCGTGGAAACGGCCCTACGCCGCGATTTTTACTATGCCTTCGATGAGCCGAAGTATCCAGGCGTACCCGAGTTCCGCATACATCGCATCGAAAACAAGCCCTTTATTTATGCGGGAGAACCCATTATTCCCATACAGGTGTACCACCATACCATGCCGGTACTGGGCTTCCGCATCGGGGACTTTGCCTATATCACCGATGCCAATCACATACCCGAAGAGGAATTCCCGAAGCTGGAAGGACTCAAATACTTTGTGATCAATGCACTGCGCCGGACCGAACATATTTCGCACTTTTCACTGAATCAGGCGATGGAAATAGCCCAGCGTATCGGGGCAGAACAGACCCTGCTCACACATATATCGCACCAGCTGCCGGCCCATGCAGAGCTTGCCGCCGAGCTGCCGGCCAATATCCAGCCTGCCTGGGACGGACTTATACTTGAACTATGACCTTTTTTCTCCGGGATATGCCCTGCAAATATTCCGTCTGTTCTGCTGATATATGCATTACCCGGAACCATTTTTCCCGGGGTGCCGGTTCCTCCATTTCCAGCGGGTCTGCACGCCCAGTTCCCAGCGTTTGCTGCCGCTTATGGTATTATGCCCGGTACCGGTCGAAGTAGCTCCCGCATACCAGGTATAAGCCGTTTTTACATATATATCCAGGAGCCGTAATGTGCGTATATGCATCGTAAGGTAGATACGCTGCCCTTTTCCCTGCATGACCGGCACCGAAAAGGCATAGAGCAGGTCACGTTCGTAACTGTATATACGTGTATCGTAATCCGATGTATGAAAGATACTGTACCGGAGTGAAAATCCCAGCGGACCGGACAAGGGCTGCCATACCAGGTCCTGTGCCAGCAGGTAACCCCAGCGGGAGGCAGGCTGATCAGTCCGCAGGTATTGCACTGCATCGGCCCGGAACCGGAGACTCAGGTCATTACGTATATGCATCATTAACTGTATACGAAAATCCCATTTGCGGGTATCTTCCGCAGCAACTACCGGGGCAGGCTGCTTGCTCTTTTCCGGGCGGTAGCGGTAACGTACCCGGAAACCGCATTCGGCAGAACGGTTTATCTTCCAGCGCAGTTCGGCACTGCCTTCCGCCGCGTATGAAGGAAAAGGCTGTGTATAGGTAAGCCAGGAAGTATAGGCCGCATCGCCGTACAGCAACAGCTCCAGGCGTCTCAGGGGCAGGCAGTGCAGGGTAAGCGACACGCCTGACTCTCCTGCCCCGTAAGGATATTGCCGCATACCCGCCGAATAAAAAGAAGTATAACGACGGCTGTAATGCCTCTGCAACAGCGACAGGCGAAAGAGGGGTGACAGGTTGCCCTGCCAGCCGTTCACGCAGGCCCAGCCCCCATTGCTGCTGCCCGCCCATTCCCCGAAAAGGAACCCGCCACCCGCTTTTATCGTATAATAAAAAGAGCTGTTCAGCAGGTGTCGGCCTGTAAAACGGTAAAGCGCATAGGGTTTGTCGGCCCGGAACAGGGGAATGCTGAGCCCGGTATACTGCGCGCTGAAGCCCGCCCGCCAGTGTGCCGCACGGTATTGCAGCAAGAGGCCGGAAATAAGCTCGCCCACACTTCCTTTACGGTCGATCTCCGTCTGTGTGCGATGCATGCCCGTACCGGTCAGTGAGCTGATGAAAAGCGGCTGCGCCAGGCTGTCGTCCGCAACCGTGGCATCGATCCTTTTGTAACTGCCATACAGCAAAAGATTCCAGCGTTTATGCGGCTGTATCTCCAGGGCTGTCCCGCGCAGGAACAGGCTTTCATTGGCCGAACTGCTTACACTCAGTCCGCGGGCATTCTTCATAAAACCCGGGCCTGCCATACCTCCCATACTGAATCCCGTCCACACGGCCAGCCCCTGCCCTGCCTGTATACGAAAATCACCCAGCACGATCTTCTTCACGATACCTTTGGGCGGGGCCAGGAACATATGCCCTGAATAAAAGTCGAATCCCTGTTTCTGACTGCCTTTAAAGAACTCTTCCCCGGCATCTTTTTCAGCCAGCAGTGCTATGCTGAAACGGTCTTTCACGCGATAACGATAGCGCATATAATAGGCCTGTTTCCCTCCTTTGTAGGCTCCACCGGGCAAAAATCCCTTGGCGGCCGGGAACTGCTCGCGGTAGCGGGCCAGCAGTTCATGCGTACCGGAGGCCAGCATATGTTTCATGTTCAGCGGCTTTTCCGAAGGTGGTCCGGCCCCTGCAAACAAGGCGGTCTGCTGTGCCAGTTGCTGGTCCCAGCCATAGAGCCAGGCCAGTTCGTAAACGGTCTTCAGGCTGCCGTAACGTTGCCGGTGTTCCAGCAGGGTTGCGATCTGGGCAGGCGTAAGAAAGCTGAGCTTCAGCAGTTCCTCTTCCGTGGCGCGGTTCAGGTTCAGCGGCTGCTGTGCATAATCGTACAGGTCTTCTGCCAGCTCGCTGTAATCCTGGTCTTCTCCTTCACGGGCGGCCGTTTCCGAAAGCAGGCGTTCGATCAGCAGGTCCATATCCGTTTTTTCCGCAGGCTGCTGTGCACGGAGTGTCAGCAATGCCAGGCCGTATACAAAGCCATATACTATTTTCCGCATCACAGAGCTTTTGCAAAGGTGTGACTGAGGGAAAGCTGTGGCGAAAACCCGGCATAACGCTTATAGGAAACGCCGGCATCCACCTGTATACCTTTGTGCCGGAAGCCGAACCCGAAGGACGGACTCAGCGGCAGGGTCTGGAAGCCCAGGCGGAAGGCCGCTTTTTCCTTCCAGATGTATTCCATGCCGAAGCCCAGGTTAAACGGCCGGTCGAAGTCCTTTTCGAGCTGTGCCGCACAGCTCAGCGAACGGTTCCATACATACAGGAACCCGGTCTTCAGGATAAGGGGCAGCTTTTCCTGCTGAAAGGCGGCTACCCGCTGCCGGACGGGATTACTCACATGCAAGGCCCAGCTTATTTCGGGCGTGATCTGTATACGAATACCTGCATCGGCAGAGAACACCTGCGCCATTCCATAGCCCTGTGCAATATACAACAGGTGGTAATTGAACTGCATGCCTGCACTGACCCGCTTTCCGAAGCTGCGTGCATAGGACAGGCCGATACGATTGCGGCTGAAGAGATGAAAACCGCTGCGCTGCAGGCTGAGCCCGAACACGCCGTAGGCCCGGAACGGCAATACACAGGCCAGGGCAACGGAATGCAGCTCGCGGGAAATAAAATGGTTCTCGTAGCTGCTGCACAGGGCCGGTCTTTCCAGGGAGGCCATGGAAGCCTGGTTGTTAAAGACGGCATAGACATCGGTAAAGCACAAAGCTGCATTTCCAGCAGAAACGGCGCGGGCACCGGGAAGTACGTACTGGGCTGCGGACAGGGCCGGGTACAGGAACGGCAGTATCCACATCACCCGAAAGGGATGTAAAAGCATGGTCGGTAAACGTTTAAAAGTTAATACTGGACCTTACCTGCGGTAAGTGTAGGGCAAGTTATCCAATTCTGCGGCACTCTCCAATACCTTTTCTGCCAGTTCTGCTTTGAATTTTATCAGTTTCTCTGCCAGTTTTTCGTCAGAAGCCGAAACGATGGACGCGGCGAGTATACCGGCGTTCTTTGCGGCATTAAGGGCTACGGTGGCCACAGGTATACCGTTAGGCATCTGCAGTATGCTGAGTATGCTGTCCCAGCCATCGATGGAATTAGACGATCTTACAGGTACCCCGATCACGGGCAGATGCGTATACGAAGCCGTCATGCCTGGCAGGTGTGCAGCGCCCCCGGCCCCGGCAATGATCGCACGGATGCCGCGGGTATGTGCATTCTTTGCATATTCAGCCATACGGTCGGGCGTGCGGTGTGCCGAAACGATATTTACCTCGAAAGGCACCTGCATGTTTTCCAGGAAATCGGCCGCCTCTTTCATTACCGGCCAGTCGCTTTTGCTACCCATAATAATACCTACCAGTGGCTTCATATTACTTGATTTTCTGCAAAAATGAACAAATTTTGCGCTTCTGCCTAATTCTTTCTGAAGAATATCCGGGACCCCGGCGGAACCTCTGCCCTAAAAATTACGTATACTTGGATACGAAATAATCCGTTTTTGCATGAGAATTTTAGCAGTATTTCTTTTCCTTCTGGCAGGTACGGCATCTGCCCAGCAAACCGTTACCTGGCCCGAGAACAATGTGCAGTTTACGATGCCTGAGAACGGCAGCACCGGCAATCACAACGAGACCACCTTTGAATGGAACGGCACGCGCTACAGTGTGATCCTGTATTTCTCTAAACGCGGCTTCGACCTGAAAGAGGCCGCCCAGGCCACGATCGCCGCCGGCAGGGAAACCGGCGTAAAAAAGGTGGAACGGGAAAAAGAGATCAAAACCGAGACCATGGAGGGCATGTACTTTAAAGGCGATAAAAGCGGGCAGCCCGTGGTATTTGCCGGCCTGCTCAATGGTAAGCTGAAACGCGGGATCTTCGTGGAGATCGGCTACACCGGCAGCTTTGAGGATGCCTTGAAGATACTGGACACCTTCGTGATCAGCAAGTAAGGTCCCTGACCTCCGGGGATGTCTGCCCGAAGCAAGCTTTTAACGCCGTTTATCCCGTATACGCAACCGCTTATCGGGCCGGAACGACCGCTTATTTACCCGGACCGGCGGCGGACGGGATAAATCGCATCTTTGCAGGGTTACTCCATTTTATTCAGTGCCCCTGTAAACCCGAACACCCTTTTAAAAGATAACCGGTAATTCTGCTTACCGGTATTTTTTTGCCCGCACCTACCCGTTCTACATCTGTTCCCTGATAAATTGTATGATCTTTTCTGCCTCTTCGCGGAAAACCTGCTGGTATTTAATGCGTACGGCGCTTTTACCGATGGCATCAAAATATACCCAGCCGCCGATAAGCTGCAACACATATTTGGGCTGTTTGCCGGGGTTAAAAACACGATCGTATGGTATTTTTTCCAGGAACGCTGTATATATCGTATCGAAACATTCTTTCTGCAATTTGTTATCCTTTACGAAACTGATGTATTCCATTTCAAAGAGGTAATCGGTATCGAAATAGGGATCGTTTGTAAAAGCATATCTCTCTGCATAATGCGTGATCAGCGACTGAAAGTTTTCGTATATGGCTATCTGATCGGAATGCCGGGGCAGAACCACAAAAGAGCGCTGCGGGTCGCGCCAGATGCTAAAGATATCACCGTCTACCGTGTTGCCTATGCTGATCGAGTCTTTTACGAGCAACATCTGTTCGGCATTCAGGTTCCAGAATTCGAGATGCGCGCCGAAATTGGCCTCTGCAAAATCCGTATCCGGCGGATGGATCAGCAGCCGTTCATTCACATTGCCGTAGCCATATTGCCTCAGGAATGCCGTATAGTCCGGCGGTAATTCCATGCCGGCAGCAGTTTCCAATGCCCGGATATCTTCCGCATTCAGCGGTTGTAGCTTTCCGATCAGATACAAATCCTTCATCGGCGGGCATTATTCGTTTCCGGTACCAGCAGGTCTTTTACTTTCTGTGCAAAAACGGCCGGGGCCGAGCCGGGTGCATTGTAGCCGGGATCCAGGATACGATAGCGATATCCCCGGCTCCAGATATGGAGTGTAACCACCTGCCTGTCCGGATGAGAAGATGCGGGGATATAATGCTGCAGCTCGTCCCAGTCGATGGCTTTTGCCTCTAACAGCAACGCCGCCAGCCGGGCCCTGTCTGTATATGTTTTGCCATTGTCTATGTTGCCGTCCACGCTTACTTTATGATCGTAAGATTCCGTCCCGGGCATGCCCGGACTGAGCGCATAGCCCAGCACCACCCCGGTTTCCGGAAGCTGGCTTTTATTTTCCGGAAGCTGTAAATAAGGTAAACCTTCGCTCAGCTTATGCTGAAAAGGCCGGTACAGGTCCAGGAAATCCTGTATTTTACCTTCGGTAAGAACTTCTTTCCGGGCTCCCTGTGCAAAAGTATCCAGGGCTGCATTGGTACTGTAATACATATTATCTACGTACCATCGGGATTCATCCAGCCAGAGCACCGTAACGGAATAGGGAGCCGTTTTACGGTAAGCAAGCAGGCTTTGATCTTCCCCGCCACCCGCAACCGCCTGCGTATAGTTATCCAGGTTCTGCGGGAACAGGAAATTGAATACTTCCCTGTCTTTCATATATTCGAAATACGTACGCAGCGTCAGCGTTTCTTTCTCTTCACTGAAAAAGGGCAAGGCATGCAGTTCGGTGTTCAGCAGCGCTTCTGTCTGTGCTTCGTTTGTCTCTGCGGTCTCCCGAATGATATACGAACGGGGATCTGCATTGCTTCCGTATACCGTGCGGCCTTCTGCATCTGTCCGATGATCCCTGCGCACATCCGTATCGACCCCCTCTTTCTGCGTATATATTTCGATACGCGGATATCCTTTGCCGGAAGCTGTCTTCAGCGTTTCCTCCGGGTGGCTGTCCTGCGCACGAAGCGTATGCAGGGAAAAGATAAAAAAGACACAAAGGGCCGGTAGCCTGTACATAGTACTCATCTTCATGGTCAGGGGATTTAGATAAATATAATAAATTTTTTCCATAATGGACAAACCGCCTCCGGCCGGTACTTCTTCCATCTATTACAGGAATTTTGTATCTTTAAAACGATGGCAGAAGAGATATCCGAAGAAGTGCATCCGGAATGGTACCGGGACCTGCAGCCCATGTACGCCCTGATCCTGGGCAGTTACCCGCCCCACGAGGGCCGGCGCAGCTATCCTTTTTACTATCCCAACGCGCAGAACCGCTTCTGGAAAATACTTTCGGACCTGGCGGGCATTCCGCTTGTATATACGAAAACCGACCCCGAAAAGGCCGTGGAAGAGCGGTACCGTATCATGCAGACCCTGCATGCCGGCGTACATAACCTGGGACGACGCATACGCCGCAGGGGTAAAAGTTCACTGGATACGAACATAGAAATTACAGAATTCCAGGATATCCTGGGCATCATACAAGCCCATCCCGAACTGAGAACGATATTGCTTTCCGGGTTTTCGGCGCCCAGCAGCACGGCAAGACTTTTCCTGCGCTACCTGCAGGAGCAGGGACTTGAGCCGGTGCCGGTGCCTCAGAAGCTTGACCGTGAAACTGTTTTCGACCTGCATGTGGACGGCAGACGCATCCGCTGTATGGTGCTCAATTCCACGTCCACGGCATCAAGCGTACCTTATGCCGAGGTACTCGAGCAGTTCCGCAGGGCCCTGGAACGCTGATCATTTCTCGTCCCTGTATTTTTCGGTATTCACATGTTCTTCGCAGAAGCGGATGATATGCCCGGCCAGGTCTATGCCCGTAGCACCTTCGATACCTTTGAGACCCGGCGAAGAGTTCACTTCCAGGATCAGCGGTCCGCGTGCAGAAGGCAGCATGTCTACCCCGGCCACCGATAAAGACAGGGCTTTGGCGGCATTCACGGCAGCTTCTTCCTCTTCAGGGCTCAGCTGTATCATGGTGCCACGTCCCCCGCGGTGCAGGTTGCTGCGGAACTCTCCTTCCTTACCCTGGCGTTTCATGGCACCTACTACCTTACCATCGATCACGAAGGCGCGTATATCGCTGCCTCCCGCCTCCCGGATGAACTCCTGGATCAGGATATTCTCCTTGAGTCCGCTGAAAGCTTCGATCACCGATTTGGCGGCCTTGTCCGTTTCGGCCAGCACCACCCCCAGGCCCTGTGTACCTTCGAGCAGCTTGATGATCAGCGGCGAACCGCCCACCTGGCGTATTAGTTCGTCCACATCATCATCTTTGGGAAATTTGGCAAACACGGTCTTGGGCAGTCCCACCCCTTCGCGGGAAAGGATCTGCATGGCGCGCAGCTTATCGCGCGAACGTACGATACTCTGCGAACCATTGGCACAGAATACGTTCTGTACTTCGAACTGGCGTACCACCGCTGTGCCGAAAAACGTAACAGAGGCACCGATACGCGGGATAACGGCATCGAAGCGCTCCAGCGGGTGCCCGTTGTACAATACGGCCGGGTTTCCCTGCTCCACTACGATACTGCATTTGGTGTGGTCGATCACCTGTACTTCGTGCCCGTGCTGGTGCGCCGCTTCAACCAGGCGCGCCGTAGAATAAATCAGGCTGCTTCTCGAAAGGATTCCGATCTTCATGATCTGTTCTTGTGTGGGTTGTTTATAATTTTATACGGATGTTGTCTGTTTGTGCTGCTGTTTACGCAGGTATTTCTCCGACTGGTTAAAGGTGGAAACGTCCACCAGGAAACGCTTTGCCAGGAAGGTACGGCCCAGCAGCACCGGGAATTTCATGTTGCTGCGGTCGGTGAGGCTGAATTCCACCGGGAATTCCTCGCCGAAAAGCCGCACCACCGTTTTGATGATGTATCGTTTTTCGGCACGGCCTGTACTGCTTTTCACAATTTTACGTCCGCGGAATTCAAAGTAGTACGACTGGCGTTCCTCTTCCTTTTTCTGCCGCTGCAGGGGCACCACGCGCAACATATGCCGCCCGTCGCGGTACAGCTCTTCTATTTCGCTGCAATGCATGCTGCATCCATAGGCCCCCGTATCGATCTTGGCCTTTACGTTCGTCAGCTGCAGCTCAGGCAGCCCGATCTTCTCGTGCCGGCCTACGGTCCATTTTATTTTGCGCGGAGCAGCATCTTTATGTTTCGGCGGCGTATTCATTGCTGTCCGAAATGTACATCAAGAATGGGAATTTCAAAAATTTTCGGCTACGGGTTTTTCAAGTACCCGTATACTAAAGCACAGGTTCTTCTTCAATGGCGTCGATGGCCTCGTTCACAAACTGTATGAAGGGACGCTGCAAACGGTAGGTCCCGGCCAGGCGTTCCGCAAAATCTGCCTTTGTAACATCAGAGTCCTTAAAGGTGACCGATACCACAAAATGTTTATGCAGCAGGTACGGCATGATCTTCTCCGAAGCGTCCTCGAAACCTTTGGGCGATTTTTTCAGCTTCTCGAAATCCGTGAGTCCGCCGAAGGTCTTCTTAAAATCCCTGTTGTTCATGATGCGCAGGAATTCGTCGGGGCGGTAATACACCTCGTTACGGATGGCCCGGAGCACATTCGGCATGGGTGCATACAGTCCGCCACCCGTAAAGCAGTCGCCCTGCATCATCTGGAAATAATATCCGGCATGTTCGGTCTTTTTGCCGCCCGGTGTGATGGAAAACGCAATATGTGTCTTGTAGGGGTCTTTATTCTTGCTGAAACGTACGTCACGGTTGATGCGGAACATGCATTTAGATGCCTCCAGTCCCCGGACGCCCGGGTCAAATTCCGATATCCGCCCGATCATTTCCGTGGTAAACTCCAGGAAATTCCTGCGTACGGCCTCATATTCCTTACGGTGTGCGTCGAACCATTCTTTATGGTTATTTTGCGCCAGCTCATTAAAGAAGCGAAATATATCTTTGCTCAACATAAAAACGAAAGTACATATTTTTGCAAACATGAAAGCAGCGGTATTGGAAGAAACGGGTAAAGCCCCCCTGATCAGGACACTGGAGATGCCCGGGACCGCCCCCGGCGAAAAACGGGTACAGTTGCAGTTTGCGGCGCTGAACCACCGCGACGTGTATATACGGGACGGGCAGTATGCACGTATACAGCTGCCTGTGATCCCCGGCAGCGATGGCTGCGGGACCGATACGGAAAACGGGAAACGGGTACTCATCAATCCCTCTTTCGGCTGGGGCGACGATCCCCGCGCACAGGGCAGCAGCTATCATATACTGGGCATGCCGCGCAACGGCACCTTTGCAGAATACATTTGCGTACCCGAAGACCGTATTTATGAGGCGCCCGGACACCTGAGCAGTGCCGAGGCCGCCGCGCTTCCCCTTGCGGGCGTTACGGCCTACCGGGCTTTGTTCACACGTGCACAGGCCCGCAAAGGCGAAAGAGTTTTCATACACGGCATCGGGGGTGGTGTGGCGCTCTTTGCCATGCAGTTTGCCCTGGCCGCCGGATGTGAAGTATACGTAAGCAGTTCTTCAGAACAGAAAATACAGGCCGCCGTGGCCCTGGGTGCCAAAGACGGCTTCCTGTACAGTACCGGAGGCTGGGCTAAAAACCTGGCCGCACAGAAACTTTTTTTCGATGTGATCGTGGAAAGTGCGGGCGGTGCCGGTTATGCCGACCTGCTGACCATAGCGGCCCCCGGGGCCCGCATTGCCAGTTATGGCGGTACCCGTGGCAGGATAGACGGGCTTTCGCCCCAGGTCATCTTCTGGAAACAGTTGTCCCTGCTGGGCAGCACCATGGGAAACGACAGCGATTTTGCCGACATGCTGGCCTTTGTAAGCCGGCACGGGATAAAGCCCGTTATCTCGGAAACATTCAGCCTGGACCGCATCGCCGATGCCTATACGTATATGCACGAAGCACAACAGTTCGGAAAAATAATCATCGATATTCAATCATAAAATGAATTACCTGGAAGTAAGCTCTGAGAACCGCATCGGGTTCATTACCCTGAACCGCCCTGAAAAACGCAATGCCTTTAACCAGGAACTGGTGGCGGAACTGCATCAGGCCTTTACGCAAATGGAGAACGACCCGGAAGTACGCGTAGTGGTACTGCGCGCCCGGGGCGAGGTATTCTGTGCCGGTGCCGACCTGGGTTACCTGCAGCAGCTGCAGACCTTTTCGCACCGGGAGAACCTGGACGACAGCCGTTTCCTGGCGGGTGTGTACCAGCAGATCTACGAACTGGGCAAACCCGTGATTGCCATGGTGCAGGGACATGCCATTGCAGGCGGCGCCGGACTGGCCACCGTATGCGATTTCTGTTTTGCCGTTCCGGAGGCTAAATTCGGGTATACCGAAGTACGCATCGGTTTTGTACCGGCCATTGTAAGCTATTACCTGAGCAAAAAGACCGGCGAAGGCCGGGCCCGTCCCCTGCTGCTGAGCGGGGACCTGATCGCCGCAGAAGAGGCTTACCGTCTCGGTATTGTCACACACATCAGTCAGCCGGAACAGCTCGAAAAGGACGTGATCGCCTTTGCCGGGGGGCTGATCCGCAACACCAGCGGCGAAAGCCTTTTCCTGACCAAAAAGCTCATCTCCGAGATCAATGCGGCCGATACCACCACCCATGCCATGCAGATCGGGGCGGAATACAATGCACGTTCCCGGGCCACGGAAGACTGCAAAAAGGGGATCGCCGCCTTCCTGAATAAAGAGAAGATACAGTGGTAGGCGCAGCCTGCTTTACGTATCTTTACGGCCAGATCAATATCCGTTGTAATGAAGTTTGAAGATTATCCCATAGTTCCCGAAATCAAGAAAAGTCTTGCGGAAAGCGGCTTTAAACGACCTACGGATATACAGTTCAAAAGCATTCCCTCCATCCTGAAGGGAGAGGATGTGCTGGCCATTGCACAGACCGGTACCGGTAAGACCGCCGCTTTTGCCATTCCCCTGCTGAGCATGCTGCACAAAGAGAATGAACGCGGCATCGTGGATTTTGTGCGCTGCCTGGTACTGGTGCCCACGCGTGAGCTGGCCCTGCAGATCAGTGAAGTATTCCGGCAGATCGGTAAATATACCAATGTGCGTATTTTCTGCCTGCACGGCGGAGTGGAACAGGACGAACAGATCGATACCCTGATCGATGGCACCGATGTGCTGGTAGCTACCCCGGGCCGGCTTTTCGACCTGATCAGTCAGCGGATCTTCCACCTGAAAAAGCTGGAAGTGCTGGTACTGGACGAGGCCGACCGCATGCTCGACAACCGCTTTATACACGATGTGCGCGACCTGCAGAAACACTTACCCAAACACCGGCAGACCCTTTTCTTCTCGGCTACCATCGACAACCGCATAAAAAAACTGGCTTATAATCTCGTTAATAACAATGCTATCCGGATACAGATATCGCCCAAAGATCCTGTATCGAAAAACGTACATCACTCCGTAGCCTTTATTGAAATGGACGACAAGCGTTTTTTCCTGGAGAGCCTGGTCCGCGATAACGAAGGCAAAAAAATACTGGTATTTGTACGCACCAAAGTACGGGCCGAGCGGGTGAACAGCGCCATGGAGCGTGCCGGTATACAGTGTGAGACCCTGCACGGCGACAAGGAGCAGAAAGAACGTTTCCGGGTGCTGGAAAATTTCCGGAAGGGAATGAACCGGGTGCTGATCGCTACGGACGTGAGTGCCCGCGGTATCGACGTGGAAGGTGTGGACATAGTGGTAAATTACGATCTGCCCGATGTGCCCGAGAACTACGTACACCGCATTGGACGTACCGGCCGCGGACGCAGTAAAGGGCAGGCTGTTTCGTTTTGCAGTACGGAAGAAAAACCCCTGCTCGAAGAAATTGAAAAGCTGGTAAGTAAAAAGATAGAGGTGGTCCCGATCAGCAGGGCGGAGTATGAATTTACCCTTAAGAACAGTGAGTCTGCACAGCCCGACCTGGCGGCCCTGATGCGGGAGGCTGAAGAGCTGGAGGAAAAGTTGCGCAAGAAGCGTAAGAAGAGAAAGTGAATATATTACTTACACCGTAATTTACGACCCTACTGCTTCTTCTTTAAGATAGGTAATGTAATCTTCGATTTGTTTTTTCTGCGATTTCGTAGCATTCACTACTCCAATTCGACCTTTCAGCGAATTGTACCCATACTTCATAAAAATTTCTCCAATGGAAGAATTCAGAAAGGAAGATGACAAAGCATGACAATCCGTAAAGTCAATCGTCACAGATTGCCCCTGACGCAAGTACTTATCCAACTCTTTAAACAAAGCACTTCCCTCAGAGTTGGTATAGGTACCTTTGACAATGGATAGCAGTTTTATCCTTTTTCTATTTTCTGTTGTCATAACCTGCATGGTTACTGCAAATTTACAAAAAAAACTCTTCTTCTTCTCCTACTACCTTTTCAATTTTCTCGAAATTCGTTGTATCCATCTTTATGTGTATATGCGTGCCGGAAAATGGCTTTTCCATTCTTTCGTGCAAAATTTCGTTATTGCCCATTTCAACTTTTAAAATAGCTTTATTAGCCACGATTATGAGACTGCTATTTGTTGCTTTAACATTGGATAAAACTAAATCTAATCCCAGGCCCCGGTTTTGCGGTGTAGATTTGGTTGAATATCCTTTCACTACGGACTCCATCAAGGCCTTTTCATGTCTTATTGTTTTTTCTCCCATACTCTTTCTATATGCATTTATTTTGTGGGGAATTCCAACCCCAAAATCACAAATAGAAATCTGTAATTCGTGCTTGTTTGGCGCATATTGGATTAAACAATATCCTGATACTTCAGACTCTGAATGATCTTGAATATTGTTAAAAATCTCTGCCATTACAATTGATATCGGTGATAAGTCTTGCTCAACAAGAAAATTGCCCTGATAATATTCTCTTACATAGTCGATATAAGGCTGAATTCGTGAACAATCTACTTTCCAAATGTGTATCATCCGTTCTCTAAGGCTTTTACTAAAATCATTCCGGTCAATACCAGCCTCCCAATGTTTGAAGAAGGACATTTTTTCAAGATACGATCGAATCGCCTCACTTACTCCTGTATACTGGAACTCTATTTTAACACCTCCAATAAAATATTCCTCTATAAGACATGCAAGAGAAACTGCATGCCATGCATTCATAAAGGTCGCTTCGCCAAAATCAACAACTAAGATCTCAGGCTTTGTTTCAATAACATGAACCCTATTCTTATTAATAAACTGGGTCCAGGCAGCTACATATTTTGTAGGTACAACATGTATCCGATAGCTATTAAGGGTTTTCACTAACTACTAAAGTACGAAAACCAATCCATCAACGCAACAAGGTCAGGTGTCCGATCAGCTGTTTGTTCTTGCCCTTGTACTCCTTATAATCGATACGATACACGTACATACCGCTTTCCACGGGTTTTTCGGTGTTGTTGAACCAGCCGCCGTTCCAGCCCTGATACACGTCCGAAGAGCGGAATACCTGTTCGCCCCAGCGGGAAAAGATCGTGAGTGAGTAATTTTCCAGGTAGCTCATCACCGGCTTCCATTCATTGTTCAGATCGTCCTTACCCGGCGTAAAGGCATTGGGAATGAATATCTGCGGAAGCGGTTCCACCAGTATGATCTTCGAAAGCGAATCCACGCAGTTGCCGTTGAACACCACCTGCTGCAGCTCGTACTGGCCTTCCAGCAGGAACACGTAGCTGAAATCGGGTGTACTGAACATGGCCCCATTGCTCAGGGTGTACACCATACCGGCGGCATTGGCCGAGGCATCGCTTACGTTCATCTGCGGAGCGTCGAGCGTTACCCTGTCCGGCGCATTGAACCCGGCCACAGGCATAGGAGTTACGTTCACCGTAAGGGTTACCGTACTGTCGCAGCCATTGGCCGCCTGCAGCACCACAGGATACACGCCGCTCTGTGTATAATTCTGCCCCTGGTATACAAATGTTTCGCCCTGGCACATCTGGTGATTCAGCACACTTTGCTTTACCGGCAATACATTCAGTACGTAATTGGATACACCCGAGGTACAACCCTGGAATACCACGTACAGGCTGTAATTTCCGGCATCGCTGAGCTGCACGGGGGCTATCTGCAGGTCTTCTGCGGCCTGGGGATTCCCGTTCGGCAGGGTCCAGTTATAGAGAAGCCCGGGTACCGTTGGCATGTCCAGGAGCAGACCATCGCCTTCGCAGAGCGCGGGAGGCCCCGGTATAGGCGGAGCCGGTGGTATGGGGATCACCGTAACGGTTACCTGGTCGGTATTCTGGCAGGTGCCCTGTGTGGCTGTGAGTGTATAAACCTGTGTGGTGGCGGGGGTGAAAGGTACATTGTCTGTAACGCCGTTGTCCCAGACCGGGTTCGGGGAACCCGTGGCCGTAAGCGTAACCTGGCTACCCGCACATACCGCGAGATCCGGCCCTGCATTTGCCGGCGGTGCAGGCAGCACGGTCACCGTTACCTGGTCGGTATCCTGGCAGGTATTGGCTGCCGTACCTGTTACCGTGTATACCTGTGTAACAGCCGGTACAAAAGGCACATTGTCCGTAACGCCGTTATCCCAGGTATACGAGGCTGCACCCGAACCGTTCAGGGTCACCTGTTGCTGGGCGCACACCGAAACGTCGGGACCGGCACTTACTACGGGAGAGGCCTGTATGGTGACCGAGGTTGTATCCGAACCGCAGATATTGCCGTTCTGTACGGAATACCGGATATGGAAGGTACCGGGCCCTGAAACGGCCGGATCGAAATTGCCCGTCACTGAATCGATACAGGCCCCGCAGTCAGCAGTCCAGGTGCCACCGCCTATATCGGCCGTAACGGTAAAACCGGCGTGATTATCGCAGATAACACCGTTTACACCGCCAATAATGGGGTTTATGGTCGGATTTACCGGTACCGGCGGAGCATTCACATTGGTCTGAGCACAGAATGCAGCCAGTCCGCCGCCGGATGTGACCTCGATCAGGATGGTATTGAGTCCCGGCTGAAAATTGTTGCACATATTGATATTGGCCGCGTTCGGCAGCTGAAAGCCCAAAAACACACCGGGATTCGGCGGGTTCATATTAGGCACTGCCGGCTGGGCCACCCCGTTCACAAATATATTGGTCACCGAATTATCGGCCATGAACGACATGTTCACGCAGAAGTTTGCCGGGATATTGTTGCCGCAGGCATCGCTGCAGGGCAGGTAGAATTGGATGCGATAGTAATATACGATAAGTCCGCCCACGAAGAACTGTCCGTCGTCTATGGCATTCACATTGGTGGATATCCACTGGGCATCGGGCCAGGGACTGGGCGAATAGGGATTAGTGACCGGCACACCCAGCACAACGGCCGGGTTGTAAGGGCCGCCCATCCCATTGATGGAAACGTCCCAGTCTATGTCCAGGGCGCCCGATGGCAGAACACCGCCATTGCCGTTCTTCCCGGTATGAAAGAAATTGCTGGCAGGCACCGGGAAGCCCGAGCAATCCGGGTCATTACAGTCCACCAGTCCGTCTCCGTCATCGTCGATACCATTGCTGCAGTTTTCCCCCGCCTGTGCGTAGGAAGTGCAGGTGAAAGCGCAGAGAAAAAGAACACAGAACACCCGGAACAGGACCGTCTTTTTCATAAGTTAGTTGTATAGTTAAGTCCTGCAATTTATGGAATTTTATCATATTTTAACAATTTGAGGAAAATTAATATTACTCAGTATGAGCCAGGTACCTCCTCTCCCCCTGTCAAAACCGGTAAAGCGGCTCTCCGGGAACACCTGCTGATCCGGGTCAGGGCCTGTTCCCGCCCGGCTTTGCAGAAAAAAATACCGAACAAAAACACAGGGAAACATAAGGAACTGAAAAACAATCAACAACAAGTTTTAACACATTATTCGACCTCTGTTGAAGCAGGGAGTGTTTTTTTCACTATGTTTGCAGGGATTTGGGAATGAGAGTAAGGACGTAGGTTTTACGTTATCCTGCATCGGGCACGCTGTACGTTAATGCAATCTGTAATCTCTGCTTGAAACTCAATGTAATTTTTTTATTTTTTTATTCAGAATGAACATTTTTGTTTCAAATTTAAGCTACGGTGTAAGTGATGCCGACTTAAGAGAGCTGTTCGAAGAGTACGGAGCCGTATCTTCAGCTAAAGTAATTATGGACCGTGAAACCGGCCGTTCAAGAGGTTTCGGTTTTGTGGAAATGGGCGATACCGAAGGCCAGAAAGCCATCGACGAACTGGATCGCGCCGAATACGACGGGAAGGTTATTTCCGTATCGGTTGCCCGCCCGAAAGAGAACAATAACAACCGCAGTGGCGGCGGCTTCCGCGGAAACCGTGGCGGCGGCGGTTACGGTGGTGGTAACAGCGGTGGTTTCAAACCCCGTCGTAACTACAACGACAATAACAGCAGCAGCTACTAAGAGTTCTTAGTCTTTCATATTTTATTGTACAGGCATCCTCGCAAGGGATGCCTTTTTTGCTGCGGAAGGCACAAAAAAAGCCCCGGCAAAACCGGGGCTGTATATAGCTGCTTACGAATGCTTAGTTTTTCAGGAACTGGCGCAGTACGTACTGGAGAATACCTCCGTTCTTGTAGTACTCGATCTCGATCTGTGAGTCCAGGCGGCAGGTCACCTCGAATTCGGCAACGGTACCGTCTTCCCTGGCAGCGCTTACCTTCAGCACTTTGCCCGGGGTAAGTCCCTCGCTGATGCCATGGATGGTAAACACTTCCTTACCGGTGAGGCCCAGTATCTCAGCCGATTCGCCGTTGCGGTATACCAGGGGCAGTACGCCCATACCCACCAGGTTGCTGCGGTGGATGCGCTCATAGCTTTCGGCGATCACCGCCTTAACACCCAGCAGGAAGGTACCTTTGGCAGCCCAGTCGCGGCTCGACCCGGAACCGTATTCCTTACCCGCCAGTACGACCAGCGGTGTTTTTTCGGCCTGGTATTTCATCGAAGCGTCGTATACGCTCATTTCCTCACCGGTAGGCAGATAGGTGGTAAATCCGCCTTCCTGCGTGGCCAGCTTATTTTTGATACGTACGTTGGCAAAGGTACCGCGCATCATCACCTCGTGGTGTCCGCGGCGTGAGCCGTAGGAGTTGAAGTCGGCCTTCTGCACGCCTTTTGATAAGAGGTATTTACCGGCAGGTGTACTCTCTTTGAAAGAACCGGCAGGTGAAATATGGTCTGTGGTTATGGAATCGCCCAGTACCAGCAGGGTACGTGCGTTTTTGATATCCTGGGGTTCCGCTACGTCTGCCGAAAGGTCATTAAAGAAAGGTGCTTCGGCAATGTAGGTGGAATCGGGGTCCCAGGCAAAGATCTCGCCGCCCGGGGCTTCCAGCTTCTGCCATGATTCGTCGCCGCTGAACACTTTGGCGTACTCCTTGGCAAAGGCTTCCTTGGTAACACTCTTCATTACGGCTTCGTAAATTTCCTGGTTGCTCGGCCATACATCCTTCATGAACACAGGGTTGCCGTTCCGGTCGGTACCCAGGGGCTCGTTAAAGATATCGGTGTTCACCGTACCGGCCAGGGCGTAAACCACTACCAGCATCGGTGAGGCCAGGAAGTTCATTTTTACCTGTGGGTGTACGCGGGCTTCGAAGTTACGGTTACCCGAAAGCACCGAAGTTACCACCAGGTCTCCCCCGTCAACGGCGGCAGCGATATGGTCGGGCAGCGGGCCGGAGTTACCGATACAGGTGGTACAGCCGTAACCGGCCAGGTTAAATTTCATGGCTTCCAGTTCTTCGAGCAGACCGGCATTGATCAGGTAATCGGTCACCGCTCTTGAACCCGGGGCCAGGGATGTTTTCACCCAGGGTTTTACCTCCAGGCCCAGCGCACGTGCTTTTTTGGCCACCAGGCCCGCACCGATCATTACGCTCGGGTTCGAGGTATTGGTACAGCTGGTGATGGCGGCAATGACCACGTCGCCGTCTTTCAGGTTATAATGGTTGCCTTTCGGATCGGATACGTTTACGGCTTTAGCCTGCTCCTGTGTACGGCCGAAGTCTTTTTCCAGGCTGGCCTGGTAAGCCTGTTTCAGGGTGCTGAGTATAATTTTGTCCTGCGGACGTTTGGGACCGGCCACCGTAGGCACTACCGTGCTCAGGTCCAGTTCCAGCACGTGGGTGTACTGTACCTTATCTTCGTTCTCGCGCCACAGCATATTGGCCTTGCAGTAATCTTCCACCAGTTTTACCTGGTCTTCGGCGCGGTTGGTCTTGCGCATGTAATCCAGCGTCTGGTCGTCGATCGGGAAGAACGATACCGTACAGCCGAACTCAGGCGACATATTGGAGATGGTCGCACGGTCGGGAACGCTCAGGTTATCCAGGCCGGGGCCGAATACTTCTACAAATTTTTCTACTACTCCGTACTGGCGCAGCAGGTTGGTAATGGTAAGCACCATATCGGTAGCGGTAGCACCTTCGGGCAGCTTGCCGGTGAGGCGCAGACCGATCACTTCGGGCATTACAAAGAACAGGGGCTGACCCAGCAGGGCGGCCTCCGCTTCGATACCGCCCACACCCCAGGCAATTACGCCGATACCGTTCACCATGGGGGTGTGTGAATCGGTACCTACCAGGGTATCGGGGAAAGCCAGTCCGTCACGGGTAATAACACCCTGGGCCAGGTATTCCAGGTTCACCTGGTGGCAGATACCCATTCCCGGGGGAACCACCGAGAAGTTGTTAAAGGCTTTCTGGGCCCATTTCAGGAACTGGTAACGCTCTTTGTTGCGCTCGTATTCCAGCTCCATATTCCTGCTCAGGGAATCGGCATGACCGAAATAGTCCACCTGTACAGAGTGGTCGATCACCAGGTCTACCGGCACCAGCGGATTGATACGGCTGCCCACTTTGCCTTTGCGAACGGCTTCGGCGCGGATCGATGTGATGTCCACCACGGCCGGAACCCCTGTAAAGTCCTGCATCAGCACGCGTGCAGGCTTAAAGGGAATTTCCTTGTCGGCCGGCTTCGGCTTCCAGTTCAAAATCGTTTCCACGTTCTCACGTGTGATGGCAAAATTGTCATAGTTACGCAGCGCGTTTTCCAGTAGTACACGAATCGAGAACGGAAGCGCATCCACCGCATAGCCCTGTTTCTGGAGCTCTGCCAGTGAATAGTAACCGAAAGTCCCTTTCGCGCTCGTCAATTCCCGCTTAATGCCGAATATATCCTGACTCATTACAAATTGATTTTATAGATGCACAAAGATAATTGTATCACTTAAAAAGGGGAAAATAAATTGCAAAATACCTATAGATATTTTCTATGCCGCTATTGACGGCCCTTTGCACATAATTGCAACCTCGTAAAACCATATATTTCTCTACCTAAATACAGGTAGACAAACACGGTTTATTCCATAAAAAATAATGTAAAAAGCTCCGCTTACCAGAGTTTTTCCGGGTATTCGCCCGATGCGGTAAGCGCGGCCAGGCTCTGCTGTACGCCTTCTTTATCCTCGCGGTACGTAACGCCGAACCACTGTGCCGAATTGGGAATGATGCGTATACGATGCCCTTCGTCCATCAGCTTTTTAGCGGCCAGCGGGATATAGAACTCCGCTTTGGGGTCTTCGGTATGAGCGGCGGCAAATTCACGGAACCAGGCGTCGAGACGTTCGAACACCGAAAGCTGGAAACCCCAGAAATTCATGCTCACGGGGCTGTCCTCGGGCAGGGACAGCAGGCTGCCGTCCTTTTCCTCGGATACGATCTGCCCGTCTTTACGATATATCCTGGTACGTTCGGTAATGTTCTGCAGGTAGCCCTGTCCGTCTGATTCACATACCCCGCGCGATACGCTGCCGTTCTCCGACAGGGTGCGGGCCAGCTCGTAACCGGCCATGGCATGCAGGGTATTGGGGTTTGGTGCAGACAGGAAGGCGGCCATGGTCACAAAGGCATCGCGGCCGTAGAAATCGTCGGCATTGATGACCGCGAAAGGCGTATCGATCTGTTTACGCGCGGCCAGCATGGCGTGCCCGGTGCCCCAGGGCTTGGTGCGTTCGGCGGGCGTTTCCAGGCCGAATGCCGAAATATCCAGGGTCTGGTAGGCAAATTCGTAAGGAATACGGCCTTTCAGCTTCGCATCGAACACGTCTTTAAAATCCTGCTCCAGCTCGGGGCGGATAATGAATACGATCTTACCGAAACCGGCACGTATAGCGTCGAAAAGGGAATAATCTATAATGGTTTCGCCATTGGGCCCGAATGGGTCTATCTGCTTGATCCCGCCGTAGCGGCTGCCGATCCCGGCGGCTAATATGACTAAAGTAGGCTTCATGCTTTTAATTTGGGCACGAAAATGGGAAAAATATCCGTAGCCGCAAAACTTATTGGTGCAGTGTGGCTTTTCGCAGCAGCTCTACCTTGTGGGTAAGGAAATCGAGCATAATGGAATCGTTGTACTGTGCCACTCCGCCGGCTGCCGTTTTACGGGCCAGGGCCTCCTGCATGCTTCTTTCCGCAGCTTCGTCCCATACGTTCAGCGATACGGCCTTGTCATACAGTTTCAGGTAGTATTTAAATACGTAACACAGCATTTTATGGAACTGTCCCAGCTCTTCCAGGGCAAAGCGGATCTGCTTGTAGTTGCGCAGTTCCATTATGGCGCGCTCGTATTCATCGTTCAGGATAAAAATAAGCACCAGCAGGGTACGGAAATAGTAATAGTCGTACGAGCTTTCGGGAACCGACATGGTCACCAGCAGCTGTTTGGCATCCTTATTGCGTTTCAGGGCCATGTGCACGAGCACGCGCTGGAACAGGAAACGGCAGCGCAGGCGGTCTTCACTCTGCCAGTCCTTTTTATAGCGTTCCATCACGGTATCGGCCTTTTCGAAATCAGCCTTTTTCAGCAGGGCCGATATGTAGTTGAACAGGATATTGCCCCGCAGCTCGTACTGCCCGATCATAGGTTCTGTGTATGCTTTTTCGAAATAGCCGGAGGCCTTTACAAAATCGCCGGAAAGGTAATAATGAAAGCCCAGGTTCGACAGTACCCAGATCGTTTCAAAATCCTTTACCAGGTAGGCGTGCTCGTAGTTGTTGAGCATGGAGGAACATACCTCCAGGGCCTGTATGGCCTCTTTGCCCGATTTGGTATAGGTGGCCGATTTCAGCACCAGGTACTGTATGGTAGGCGCATTCCCGGGGTCTTCGAGGTCGATGCCGAAAAACGAAGGTTCTTCCTGGTAGCCGCTCACACCCAGCAGTTCGAGCTGCCGGTTGATAAAGGCCTGCTTGGCCGACAGCTCCGCCAGTTTAACGGCTGAGTTCCTGAGTACGTTATCGCGGTGATCGTGCAGCTTCTGCTTATAATCGAGCAGGAACTTATCTTTCAGCTGCAGGTTCTTAAAGCTGAAATCGTAGTATATCTTTTCCAGCCATTCGCGCAGGTAGGGATTGGTGATCTGTGTGTCCTTGGCCTGGTATTCCTTTTCGAAAAAGGCACTGTCGCCCGTGCGCAGCAACACCGAAAGATAGGTGAGCATACGCAGCTGTCCCACCATCGGGAATACATTGTGCGATCCGATGAATTCCTCGATCTCGCGGGAGAGTATGCGAAAGTCGTTCCGCAGCAGGTAATCGAATTTGGCGGCGTATTCGTATTTGTAAATACCATAGAATACGTCTTCTTTGGTAAAATTACCGTTCTTTTTCTCCAGTAATTTTACCAGAACTTTGCAGGTTTGGTAACTTTTGGTCTTATTTTGCTTGCGCAAATAATCCAGTAATTCTTCCTGTTCATTCTGGTAAAGAGTCTTCAGCAGGTTTATGGCTCTATTCGTATACAAATGAAAGAAGTTTTATATGCAAATATACACTACTGATACTAAGCACAAAATATGAGCAGAAAAAAGTCGGCCGCGGCATTGCTCTATTTTGCCGTGCATAAACCCTATATGGTGCTCTCGCAGTTTACGCCTGAGCACGGCAAGGCTCACCTGGGCAACTATTTCCGGTTCCCGAAGGATGTGTATTCACTGGGCCGGCTCGATGAAGATTCGGAAGGACTGCTGATACTCACGAATGACCGGGAGCTGAAGACCCGCGCCATGAACACAGACCTGAAGGTACCCAAGACCTATGCCGTGCAGGTGGAAGGGCGCATTACCCCGGAAGCCCTGCAAAAACTGGCCTCCGGCGTGCATATACGTGTGAACGGCAGTGATCATTTCACGGCCCCGGCCGAAGCAAAGCTGCTGGAAAACCCGGGATTCCCGCCTCGGGTACCGCCCGTGCTGAAACCCTCTACCTGGATCTCGCTCACTGTTTACGAAGGTAAATTCAGGCAGGTACGCAGGATGACCGCCGCCGTAGGCTTTCCTACCCTGCGCCTGGTACGTACGGGATACGGCGCCATCACACTGGGGAACCTGGAAGCAGGCGCATGTGTACAGCTTAGCCGCAAAGCCGCCTGGCTTAAAATAACCGGGGCAGAACCCGATCAGTTGCCGTAAGCATAATCCCGCAGGTATCCGTAGTGTTCGGTAAGCTCTCCGTTTTTGAGTATGGTAGCGCGTTCCAGCGTGCGGGCCTCATTGTCCTGCAAAAAGAGCGGCACTACTTTTTCGGTGAGCTCTTTCCCGAAGAAAGAGCTGGCATCGCGGGGCAGCTCGCAGGGCAGGTTGTCCACGGCCATTATGGTAACGCTGTTTTCAGCAAAGGCCGCGGTCTCCCGAAACTCATTCCTGTCCATACCATACAGCGGGTCGGCGATGGTGCTGGCGCGAACGGTGGTAGGCACCGAACCGTCGATATCGCAGGTTACGTCGGCAATCACTTCCACGGTCCAGCGCGGGTCTTTCATATCTTCGCGGGTAAAGAGCGGCGCTGACTTACCGTCCCAGTAGTGGCAGGAGATAAAAATATCCGCTATGCGGGTCATGGGGATAAAGGTGCTTACATATTCCCCGGAGTGCCCGGAGAAATGCTTTTTATCGAACGCGCCGGAACGTGCGGGATGCACATAGAACTCGTCGTAGTTCATCACGTGGTACATGCGTTCACCGCTGCCCGTTTCAAATGTATGGCGGTCCACCTGCATAAAGCCGGCCTGTTTCATGATCTCGAAAGCGCCTGTACCTACGCGGCCGGTGCCGGTAATGATGATTTTCAGCGGCGGAATGCTTACCCGGTGCAGCTCGGCAAACATTTCGGCCTTGTCGAAGCACTCGTGCGCGGGCTTCAGCGAAAAGATGCCGTTACGCAGTCCGTAGGCGCGTATACCGTTGTAAGCGCCCACCAGCCCGGCGTAATACCCGAACCCGATGATCCGGTTATTGTTTGCATCGCGCAGGCATTCGTAATCAATGAGCGTGATCTTTTTTTCGATCATCGCTTTCATCAGATCGCGGTTATAAGGTTGTTTCTTGATGGTATGCGAAAAGAAAAGATAGGTCTTAGCGGGGATCAGGTCTTTGATCTTAACTTCTTTCACCCCGAAAAGTATGTCCATATCACTCAGGTCCTCTTTCAGTACCAGTCCGCGGGCGCTGTATTCCTCATCGCTGAATCCTCTTACGGGCGAAGGCTGTACCTGTACCAGGGCGTTAAAGTTTTCCAAAAGGGCGGCTGCCTGTTCAGGCGAGAAAGGTACACGTTTATCAGGCGGGGTCTTTCCTTCACGAATAATTCCGATTTTCAGCATAGTGGTCCTAAAATTTCTGCAAAAGTAAACAAAGAAAAAAACTTGACAGGCACGATGCTTGTTTGTACCTTTGCCTCCGGAATACAAACTATTATGAACTGGGACATTATAAAGGCGACCTACCAGGAGCAATACGAAGAAGACGTGCTGACGCTCAGCGGAGAAGGCTGTACGATCGTATTGCACAACGACGATTACAACACGTTCGACCATGTGATCGAGTCGCTGATCGAGGTATGTAAGCACGAGGCCGAACAGGCCGAGCAATGCGCCTGGATCACACATTTCGTAGGCAAATGCGAAGTGAAGAAAGGCAGTGAAGAACTGCTGAAGAGCATGTACAGGAAACTCAAAGTGAGAGGATTAACCGTAACGCTCGAAAAATAAGCAAAATTTATTTGGTGTATATAGAACCACTTTCTATATTTGCACCCCGATTTGAGAGAATCTAAACAGGGAAAAAGAGGGTTGCGTAGCTCAATTGGATAGAGCATCTGACTACGGATCAGAAGGTTTGGGGTTCGAATCCCTACGCGACCACGAGTAAACTTAGGGTAATTTGTGTTAAAACATGAATTACCCTTTTTTAGAATTTGCGTAAATTATTCTTGTGAGCTGGAGTTAATTTGCATCCATAAAGTGGATCAGTCTTCAGCTTCCAATATTCTTATATACTTCATCTTTACCGCAGCAGAGCTTTTAAAACATTCTTTCAGAAGTTTGAAAGCATCCTCCTTCATTTTTCCGAAAACCTCATAGTGGATTCCTTCAACAGCATATGCAGTCGATAATTGTTCAATATCATACAAATCGAGCTGTTGACCATATAAAAAAGTTTCTAAAGGGAAGTGCTTTTCACATTGAGTAATTTTATGAAAAGCTGGTATTATAAAGCAGCTAAAGGATATATTGGGCATCTCTATGCATCCAAATTTTTTCTCTTGTGACGATGGCACAAAATCCTTTGAAGATGGCAAAGATGCAAGTAGTAACTTGGCATCTTTTTGCTTTACAACTACAAAATACTTATTTTTGGGAGTGTTCCCATTTTTGAAATGAAACGGAGTGAAATATAATATGTTACCTTCTTCAAATGGGTTGGATGAACTTGACATGAATTAATTATTTTCTTTAAACTCATCGTAAACTGCCAACTTCCATGGATCATGTATTATCAAATCTCTCAAATTAATTCTAAAATCCGTACTATTTATACGCTCTTGCAGTAAATCATCCAAAACACCATTTTCTTTAGCAGATTTATACCATAATGTCTGTTCATCATGAGTGATTTTAACAAGTTCATTAGCATTAAACTTGTTTCCAACACGCTTAACAACTTCAAGCAATTCTAAATCACTCCTAGTAAATTCATCATCCCTAAAGGGCCTTTTTGTTTTAATTGTATCATCAACTCGCTCAATATACTCTTTGAGAAAAGTCGGGCTTGATGTCAATTCAGCAAAAATATCAACAGCAACAGGGCCATACTTCCAAACTTTATAATCAAGGTTCAAAAAGGGAACACCATTGCGACGAACCGAAAACTCATCCAATAAATAAAGGAGTTTCAGTATCTTGGTTTTTGATAAAGAAGAAATATTTTCTACTAAAAAAACAATAGTGTTACCGATCTTCTCAATCTGATCTTCGGAATAATTGACGTAATTCCGTGAAAAATTATGTGATCCTGACTGATACATTTGAGTTTAAAAATTTGAAACAAGCATAATAGTTTGCCCCTAATTTGGAAACAAATATATGCTCAAATTTTTGTTTTAGAACAAAATTATGCTGAAATATTTTGCAGTATCGGATTTTTTAACATAAAAACATCATTCTTTAGAGTAACATTTTAGGAAACTCATTCAAATTCTAAACTGGGACATAATATCTAAAGCATCAGAAAGCAACATACCCTATTTTAGCATTCTTCCATTTCCTACTTCCGTTTTTATTGCGTAATATCGCTTCCTGCTCCCTGCAGCGATCCTTATACGAATATACAGCATGAATCTTATCCGCAGCATACTGCCGGGCCTACTCCTCCTCAGCAGCAGTCTTTCCCTTTATGCCCAGAGAACCCCGGACCGCAACCAGGGCGTACACGCGCTCAACAGTATCACCACTTACCTGAACCAGGCCTTTTACATCAATATTGCCGCCTATACCGACATCCGCTTTTTCAGCAGCAGCTATGTGCACAACCTGGAAAGACCCGGCACCTTCAGCTGGCAGATCTACGATAATAAAAGAGCGAAGCTGCGCTATGATTTCGGAACGGATTTTAAGGACTATCCCATGAAACCCGATGCCGAAGGCTATCTCACTTCCTGGGAGAACGAATGGTTCAAAATGCTCAGGGCCCGCAAACAGATGGAAGCACAGCTGGCTCCCCTGCACCTGCCTGCAAACGGCGAACTGATGTGGCAGCTGAACCTCTTTTCGCAGAACCTGGACAGCATGCTGCAACGGCATAACCGCATAGTGCAGTACGTCTACGACCGCGAATTTGAGCAGGATGCCCCGCAGTACAAAAAAGCCTACCGTCTTATCATGGAGCTGCAGGCCTGTTTTCCCGCTTACCGCAATACCCTGCGTGCTCTGTACCGTGCCATGGAGGCCATGTACAACGAAAAATGGCCGCCCCTGCGCACACAACCCATAATACAGGAGGCCGAAAAAGAGCTCAGGAAATCTGTCCTGCTGGCCGAAGCCTGGGAAGAAGACCTGTACAACGGCGTCAGCGCGGGCAATGCCTCTTATGATGCACAACTGCGTACACTGAACGCGGAGGGGCTCTCCCGCGATTCCGTTCTTTTTGCACGGACCTATGGCTATGGATCGCCCTCGAACGGCGCCATGCCACATACACGCTATGTTACCTTCTTTAAAATGATGCACTCCTCCATTTATCATTATGCGGGAGGAAGGACCTATTACGAGTCCTACATGGAAAATGCGCCTCAGGATTATAACCGTTTTACCTCCGGCTTTAATTCTCTGATGGAATATTATAACCGCTTTGTGGATTGTGCGGACGGAGGCCTGCTGGCGGAAGACATGGACTACTCCGTGCCTATGGCCGCACGGCTGGGAGTGGATACGGCCCGGAACCCGCTGCTGCACCGCCCCAGGACCGGCATGCTGTTCATCTTTAAAGGCAAAAAGCAGGATATTCCCCCGCCTGCCGACACCCTGCCCCTGCCCGTACCGCAGGATACGGTACCGCTTACGCACGAAGCTATGATACGGTCGGCCACGCCACATCACCTGATCTACCTGGTGGACGTTTCCAGCTCGATGCGGGCAAACGGGCAGCTCGATTCCATGAAGGCCGCCATTTCGTACCTCGTACGCCTGCAGCGCCCGCAGGACCGGATCTCGCTGCTTACCTTCTCTTCGGAAGCGCATCGTTTCCTGAGCTTTATTTCCTGCGACAACAAAACGCATATTCTCTCCGTGATCCGCGACCTGAATCCCGGCGGGGGCACCGAAGCCGGCAAAGGGCTGGCCGCCGCCTATGCCCTGGCCGACAGCTGCCTGGCCTACGAAGGTAAGACGCGCATACTGCTGGCTACCGACGGCGTGTTCCACCTGGACAAAAGGAGCGAAAAACGCATTGCACAATACGCCCTGCGGGGAATACGGCTCAGTATACTGCTCTCCGGGCACCGGCACGAAAAAAGTACGCTCGATTATTACGAAAGACTGAGCACGGGCAGTGGCGGACTCTTCTACCGTGTGGGTGCCGCCGGACTCAGGGACGTGCTGGTAAAAGAGGCCACGGAATAAAAGACAGCCCCCGTTTTGCATACAGCATAGTTTAGCGGCTGTCAACGTTAAAAGCACCGGAAACAGCGTTCGTTCGATTACAAAAGTTAATTTATAAACATCGGGCCCTGCTGAAAGTTTACAAATACCTGTTTTTTAATTCACTGAAAATTAAATTTTTACTTTTTAAAACCGGGTAATTTCACGTATTGCCGTCCCGATTTTTTTACGGGGGTGCCTTTTGTGCTCTGTTCATAAGTGAATTTGGGCGACGTTCCCAGATGCTCTTTCTTCGGTTTCGGAATTCTATTTATTGCACTGCTTAACATGAGAGCCTCTGGCTACATATTCCCGTTTTTGCTGTTCCTGCTGTTCTGCATACGCCCGGCCGTCCTGGCCCAGCTGCCTGCGGCACCCAAAAGCGTGACCAATACGGAGGCGTCTGCCAGTCAACAGGTGCAACAAAAAGAAAGCCTTTTCAAGAAGCTGACCCAGAAAATAAGCCAGGCTAAGAAAAAAGCCGTACCGCCCAAGGTTAAGCTGCCTTCCACGGAGGCCCATAACCAGAAGCGTGTGCTGCAGGTATACGGCTGGCATCCCTACTGGATCAGCGATGCACATTTCAATTACGATTACAACCTGCTTACCACGCTTTCGTACTATGCCTGCGATATGAAGCTGAACCCGGCCGGCGAGACCGAATACATACTCAATGGCTGGGACAGTCCGGCCACTACCGAAATGATAAACCTGGCCCGTGCCGACGGCTGCCGCATTGAGCTTACCCTGCGCTGCCAGGACCAGGAGACCCTGCGCAATGTGCTGAACGACCCGGAGGAACAATCGAGCTGTATTTCCATGCTGCTGAACATGATCACTATGGAACAGAAGGCCGACGGGGTAACCATCGCTTTTGAGAACATTCCGACAGGTAACGAGGTGCAGCTTACCAAATTCCTTACTGCTTTTTCAGACAGTCTTACGGCCAAAGGCAAGACCCTTTCGCTTACCCTGCCCGCCCGGGATGCGTCAGACAGCTACCAGCTCCCGCAACTGGCCCCGCATATAAACCAGTTTATCATTGCCGCCTACAACTACAACGGCAAAAAAAGCGATCAGCCCGGCCCGGTGGCCCCGCTCCAGAGCTCGCAGCACTGGGACCCGCACGATATAAAGCGTTCAGTGGCCGCATACGCGGACGCGGGCGTGCCCAAGACAAAAATGATCCTGGCCCTGCCCTACCACGGGGCCGTGTGGCAGGTAGATTCTTCGGGCAAAGGCAAGCCGAAGTACAGGTTCCGGGACAACCCGCGCTATAACCGCGTAGTGGACCATGCCGAAAAACACCCGCAAAGTATACGGTATGACACGGTATCGCACAGCAATTACTATTATTTCCGGGAAAAGGGCAAGACCTATGTCTGCTTTTATGACAACGGCCGTTCCCTGAAAGAAAAATACGAATGGGTGGCACAGGAAGGCCTGGCCGGGACCGGGATCTGGGCCCTGGGGTACGACGACGGCCGCCCCGAGCTCTGGAATGCCCTGGGCAACAAGATAAACGTGCTTAAGATGGATTCGGCCCTGGGTAAACCTACTGCCCTTTCGGACAGTACGGAGATCAACAAAGTGCCGGGAAGTGCGGGGGCTGCGGCAGCCACGGCCGGAGCCGCCGGTACTTCCGTAACCGGGGCGGGAGGCGGAGGCACAGAAGCCTCCAGGGACAGTACGGCAGCCGCTCCTACGGTGATCGGCGAAATGAAAAGCGTGGCCGAAAACCCCAAAGTGCTCACCACCATTATACTTACCCTGGCCGTTTTTTGTGTGATCGGGCTGCTGTGCTCACTGGGTTACGAAAGTGTGCGCGAAAAGCTGCTCATCACCGAATTTACCATCTATCTCCTGGCCCAGGGTCTGCTCGCATTGCTTTTCCTTTCCCTCTATTCCATTATCAGCTTCCTGCGCGATGATCCTTCGCTGGCAGAGATCATCGACCCGGCCCGTTTCCTGGTATGGCTTACCTGGATCACGGTGTTCCTGAGCATGCTGATAAATATACTGAGTTACAAACTGTTCCTTGACCAGGTACGCAGAGGGAGATTGCCATAGATGAAAGGACTGGAAAAATTACTGGGTCTGATACAGGGATTCCTGGCCAAATCGCTGGTATGGGGGCTCATCGCTTTCCTGTCCTGCATTCCGCTGGCCCTGCTCCTGCTGAACATTTTCGACGGGCAGATCGACGATAACGAGGCCTTTATGGAAGAGATCGGTGGCCGTATAGACTTGCTCTTCGTGATCTTCGCCCTCACCTGTTTCTGCGGGGTCATCCTCATACGTATGCTGGCAGTATCTGTAAAAATAATGATCGAAAAGAAAGACAAAAAATAGTACAATGATCGACGAGGCCATAAAATTTATCGAAAAGGAACTGAACGGATTCTTCCGTCTCCGGCTCGGCAGTATCGAAGATAAAGCCGTGGCCTCGGCATTGGTGAACCAGGACGGTACACCGGCCCTGCGCGAAGAGAACAAGGTGATCATTATGCTGATAGACCTGCAGGAAGAAGGCGTGCTGAAGAATACCGGCGTACAGCACTCGCTGCGCAACGGCGGCTTTGTAAGGTCGCCCCTGCCCGTACACCTGAACCTGTACGTGCTGTTCGGCGCCTATTTCAGTGCGGGCAACTACCAGGAGGCGCTGAAATACGTTTCGGAAGTGATCCGTTTTTTCCAGGTACGTACCGTGTTCGACCGCAGCGGTTTCCCCGCCCTGCAGAATACCGCCATCGAAAAGCTGGTGTTCGAAATGTACCATCCCGATTACCAGGCACGTAACAACCTGTGGTCTACCATAGGCGCCAAATATATACCCTCGGTCATTTACAAGGTAAAAATGCTCACGATCCGCGAAGAAAATATGGCCCAGGAAATACCGGGCATCAGCGGACTGGACCAAAACCCCGGAACCGTATGATGCAGAGTTTCGACATACTATCGGCCTTTCGGCTGAGCCACGGCTATTACCGGCAGGCGGCCTTCAGCGACCTGCGTTTTGTGCCCGGTGCCTCCAGTGCTGCCGTCATGAAACAGAACGGTTTTATGCTGCACCAGGACTATGGCCGCACCCAGCTCAGCGGCCCGGTGCAGAAAGAGGGAAATGAAGTTCGTTTCCTGCATACCGTACGCACGCCGTTCTCCCTGCTTTTCTTTGCTGAAAGCTCCAATGCCTACCTCGACAATATTTCCATGTTCCCCGAATGCGGCCCGGGCCAGGTGCCCCTGTTCTCGAACCTTTTCTGCAGGGACGGAGCCACGGATATCAATGGCAATACGGCCGTGGAACTCTGCGGCAGCCGCTGGGCCTTAGCGGCCTCTGAATGGAAAGAAGGCTCTTTCAGCGATTGTTTCGGCAATATCATTGAAATACCGTACACAACGGAGAATGGCACGCTGTTTTTCGATCTGTCGGCACAGGAAGAAGGCATCTATTATACCGGAACCACCGGGGGCACCCGTTACATCTGCAATGTACACATGGGCTTCCGTTCCCGGCCCGCGGCCCTGCTGCACATCTGCAGCAACGACTCTTTCTGGCAGAACGGCCTGCTGCGGCAACCGGTATACGATCTGCACATCAACTCACCGGCCCCCTACTGGCGCTACCTCTTCTCCAAAGCGGCCCTGGACCGCTACCACGGCGCACAGTTCAGCGTGGAGGCCAGTGACCGTTCGGTACTTTTTGACCGGGACGAAGAGAGCGGCCCTTATATAAGTTTCACTTCGGCAGACCCGATACCGCTGGAAGACAGCAAAAGCATCCGTTTCCGGCTGAAGCAGAACAACGGTAACGGGGGCCAGGACTCTATACTGGTGGCCGACCTGCCCCTGCCCGACCCTTCGACCCTTATTCCGCGGAGAGAAACCCCGGTGATCTCTCCCATTTTCGTAAAGCTATAATTAACAAGTAATAAATGTATAATCTCTTAAACTAAGCTAAGCGTATGGCTCAAATGAAAACTCCCGGCGTATACATCCTCGAAAAGGACGCCTTCCCGAACTCCGTTGTGGAGGTCGCAACCGCGGTGCCCGCATTCATCGGGTACACGGCCAAGGCCGATAACGGTGGAAAGAGTTTGCTGAACAAACCTTTCCGGATCTCTTCTTTCTCCGAGTACCTGCAGTATTTCGGAGGTGCACCCGATTACAAGTTCCAGCTGGCCAAAGCCACTGCTGAAGAAGGCTCTGATGCGGCAGACATCACGATCGCCGGTACCGATTACACCCTGCAGCGCCAGGGCACGGTCTACCGCCTGTTCGATGCCATGAAGTTCTTCTTCCAGAACGGCGGCGGTCCCTGCTACATCGTATCGGTAGGCACCTATGGCAACGATGCCAATCCGGCGATCAACAAAGGTCTGCTGGACGGTACCGACGACAAAAATCCGGGCTGGGGTCTGCCCACCCTGGAAAAAGAAATGGAACCCACCATGGTGGTGATCCCGGATGCCCTCTCGCTCGACAGGGACAACTGTTACAGCGTGTACACGGCGGTACTGGCCCATTGCGGTAAAATGATGAACCGTATCGGTGTGTTCGATGTGTACAACGGGTTCAAAGACCGCCGCGATCCGTCCGAGACCAAAGACGATGCCCCGGTGGACCTGATTACCGAGTTCCGTTCGGCTATCGGCACCAATTTCCTGAGCTATGGTGCGGCCTATTATCCCTGGATCAATACCAGCATCGTACAGGATACCGAGATCAGCTTCCAGAACCTGACCGATGACAGCCTGACCGTGCTCCAGGACCTGATCCTGGCAGAACAGAAAGTGAGCGCCACCGCCCCGGAAGATCCGAAAGCAGAGACCACACGCGAGAGCAATATCCGCGCGTATGTGACCAAGCTGCCTGTATACACCAGGGAGTATGTGAAAAAGAAGACCGACGATCCCAAATCGGACGACAACCCGAGCGCCGATGACCTGAACAAGACCCTCGTGGTACTGAGCCCGGCCTACAATGCCCTGCTCAAGGAAGTACAGGCCAAGCTGAACCTGATGCCGCCCGCTTCGGCCATGGCAGGCATCTATACCATGGTTGACAATACCCGCGGCGTATGGAAGGCCCCGGCCAATGTTTCCCTGTCTTCAACGGTAAGTCCGGCGGTGAACATCACCTTCGAGGACCAGGAAGACCTGAACGTACCGCTGAACGGTAAGGCCGTGAACGCCATCCGTTCCTTTGTGGGACTGGGCAACATGGTATGGGGCGCACGCACCCTGGACGGTAACAGCAACGACTGGCGCTACATCAACGTACGCCGTACCATGATCATGCTGGAGCAGTCGGTAAAAGCGGCCGCACAGGCATACGTATTCGAGCCAAACGACGCCAACACCTGGACCACGGTAAAAAGCATGATCGAGAACTTCCTGTACCAGCAGTGGAAAAAAGGCGCCCTGGTAGGTTCCAAATCTACCGATGCCTACGCGGTACTGGTGGGCCTGGGCAATACCATGACCGGCGAGGATATCCTGAATGGTATCATGCGCATTACGGTGCTGGTGGCCGTTTCACGTCCGGCGGAATTCATCGAGATCACGTTCCAGCAGCAGATGCAAAAATCCTAATGAACCATTAATCTTTAATAATCAACACAAATACTTTAAGTTATGGCAGATGACGGATCAGCACAATCGACCACCGTATGGCCCATGCCGAAATTTCACTTTTCGGTAAAATGGGCCGACGCTACCATGTCCTTCCAGGAAGTTTCCGGGCTGGACACAGAAACCCAGGTAATTGAGTACAGGCATGGCGACAGCGCGGTATTCTCAACCATCAAGATGCCCGGTATAGCCAAGTTCGGTAACATTACCATGAAAAAAGGCGTGTTTAAATCGGATAACAAGTTCTGGGACTGGTATTCCCAGATCAAGATGAATACCATCAAGCGTATTCCGATCACCATCAGCCTGCTCGATGAGTCGGGGAATCCAACCATGGTATGGACCCTGAAGAATGCATGGCCCACCAAGATCACCGGCACGGACCTGAAGTCCGACGGTAACGAGGTGGCCATCGAGACCATCGAAATAGCACATGAAGGACTTGAAATAGCGAACAGCTAATGAGCTCTGTCAGCAGTGCAATAAATGAACTCTCGGGGCCGGGTGAATGGTACCCGGTCCCGGGGTTCTATTTTTCGGTGATGGTGCTGGGCATTGTACCTTCGGAAGACGACTGCAGCTTTAAGGAAGTATCGGGTATCGAAGTACGTATGGATACCGAGACCATTCCCGAAGGCGGCGTGAACAACCACGAGTGGACCGTTCCGAAGGGCGTTAAATACTCGAACCTGGTGCTGAAACGCGGCGTAATGCCTTCGGCCTCGTACCTGAGCATATGGGTACAGATGTTCATGGCCGAAGATATTACCGAGCCGATAGACCCGAAAAATATTATTGTGATCCTGAACAACGAAGATGGTATGCCCCTGTACGGCTGGTGGTTCGCCAATGCCTACCCGGTGAAATGGACCATCGATCCGCTCGACTCCATGCGCAACGAATACCTGGTGGAATCCATCGAATTCAGCTACCAGTTCTTTGTGCAGGGTTCCGTTACCTATGTGACCGCAGCCGCCGCGGCAGCCGCAGCTTCCGAAATGGCCTCCGATCCGTCCAGATATGCCTAAAGATACACGCCTATGCCCATCGAGATACGAGAACTGGTGATAAAGACCACCGTAGAAAAACAACCCGTACGTCATACGGACAATTACGGTTCGCTGGATAAAGCCGAACTGAAAAAAGAGATACTGCAATCCTGCAGCAAACTGGTAAAGAAGATATTAAAAGAAAATAAACAACGCTAATGAGCCTGATACCGAGCCTGGGAACACTGGCAAAGCTAACGATAACGGCTTTCAGCGATGAGACGTACCAGACGCCTCTTTCGCCGGCATTTGTCGCCGTTATCAATCCGAGCAGCTACCGCAACGGGTTCAACATCGATTATGTGACCCGCAAGGAGATCGGGGGCAAATCTGAAAGTCCCTCCTTTAAGCGCATCGGTAAGGAAGACCTCAGCTTTGAGCTTATACTCGACGGTACGGGCGTAATTCCCATGCCTTCGCAGTACCAGGGCTGGAACGTTGATGAACTGCTGGCCCAGCTCAAGGCTACCGTGTACAATTACGAAGGCGAGATCCACCAGCCTTATTTTGTGCAGATCACCTGGGGCACCAACCTGAGCTTCAACGGCCGCCTGTCGAACATGTCCGTCGACTACAAAATGTTCAGTCCGGCGGGCGAAACGCTGCGGGCTTCGGTAAGCCTCTCGTTCACCCAGTACAAAAGTATAGACCTGGCACAGGCCGAAGGCAATGACCAGTCGCCCGACATGACGCATATCATCACCATCATGCCCGGCGATACCCTGCCCCGCCTCTGCGAAAAAATTTACGGGAAAAGCGAATACTACCTGCAGGTGGCGAGATTCAACAAGCTCAGCAGTTTCAGGGACCTTGAGGCCGGCAGTCAACTGTTCTTTCCCCCTTTAAAATAGACACATCATGGCAAACTCACCCCTTCAATCTGTCGACGACCTGGTCACCTATGTGATCACTGCCAATGGTACCGAGATCCCGGATACCTACATGGTCTTCGATATTACCGTGACAAAGGCCATCAACAAGATACCTACCGCCGTTATCCGCATGCAGGACGGCGATGTGGCCACCCAGGAATACCCGGCCACCAATTCCGCCGATTTTGTACCCGGCACACCCGTTGTGATACAGGCCGGTTACAACTCTGCCAATACACAGATATTCTCCGGCATTGTGGTAAGCCAGCGCGTGGTGCTCGACGGAGAGGACGGCACCGTACTCGAGGTCGTTTGCAAAGACAGTGCCGTGAAAATGACCGTGGGCCGCAAAAATGCCTATTATACACAGATGACCGATTCGGATATCATCAGTCAGCTTATCAGCAACAACGGGCTTACTGCCGATGTAGACAGCACCACGGCCCAGAACAAGGAACTGGTGCAGTATTACGCCACCGACTGGGACTTTATGATGACCCGGGCCGACCTGAACGGCATGTTCGCTTTTATCGATGCGGGCACCGTGGCCGTCAAAAAGCCTGTGTTCGGCAGTGCGGTGCTTTCGCTTACCTACGGGCTCGACCTGGTGGAATTCCAGGCCAGCCTCAATTCTACCGATCAACTCAGCTCAGCCACGGGCACCAGCTGGGATTTCAGCACGCAGGCCATTGTACAGGCCACCGGTACCGCTCCCACTGTAAATACGCAGGGCAACCTGCAGTCGTCGGACCTGAGCAGTGTGGTAGGGCTTTCGGCATTTCAGCTCCAGTCCTATGCGGCCATTCCCGAAGACGGGCTGCAAACCTGGGCCAGTACCCAGTTGCTGAAGGCCGCCCTGGCACGCATAACGGGTTCGGCCACCTTTGCCGGTTCGGCCCTGGCCGTTCCGGGCTGTCTTATAACCCTGGCCGGGGTAAGCGACCGTTTTAACGGCGATGCCTACGTAAGCGAGGTTACGCATACCATCACCGAAGGTGAATGGCTTACCAGTGTGGAATTTGGCCTGGACGAAGAATGGTTCTCGCAGAAACCCTATATCGAAAGTCCGCCCGCGGCGGGCCTGGTGCCCGGTGTATCGGGCCTGATGAACGGGGTGGTAAAGCAGCTCGATTCCGACCCCGACGGACAGTTCCGCATTATGGTGACCCTGCCCCTGATGCAGAACGACGCCGAAGGCATCTGGGCCCGCATGGCCACCTATTACGCCACCAATGGCAAGGGTAACTTTTTCCTGCCCGAGATCGGCGACGAAGTAGTGATCGGCTTCCTGAACAATGACCCCTGCTACCCGGTGATCCTGGGCTCGCTGTACAGCAGTCAGCGTACGGCGCCCTATACCCCCACTGCGGAGAACTATACCAAGGCCATAGTGACCAACAGTGAATGCAGGATCGTGTTCGACGACGAGAACAAGGTCATCACCATTACCACACCCGGCAATAACCAGGTGATATACAGCGACCAGGACCAGAGCATCACCATACAGGACCAGAACAACAACAAAATACTGCTGAACTCAGACGGCATCACCCTGCAGGACCTGAGCAGTAATAAGATAACCATGTCTTCGGGCGGTATCGAGCTCAATTCACCGGCCGACATCAAGCTTACGGCCACCGGCAATATACAGCTTACGCCCACGGGCAACGGCACCATCAGCGCCACGGGCGACGTAAGCATTTCCGGCATGAACGTATCCGCTTCGGCCAATGCCTCGTTCAAAGGTTCGGGCATGGCCAGCACCGAGGTATCGTCTACCGGCACCACCACCGTAAAAGGATCTATTGTAATGATAAACTAAAAACACACTATATTATGCCTCCTGCTGCACGACTTACAGATATGCATACCTGCCCTATGGTCACCCCCGGCGTACCGCCCATACCCCATGTAGGCGGCCCCGTCAGCGGCCCCGGACAACCCAATGTACTCATCGGCGGACTGCCTGCTGCCCGGGTGGGCGATATGCTGGTCTGCGTGGGCCCGCCCGATACTATTGTAATGGGTTCGGCCACAGTGCTCATCGGCGGCATGCCCGCTGCGCGCATGGGCGACACCACCGCACACGGCGGCTCGATCGTTCTCGGATGTCCCACGGTGATCATAGGCGGATGAAAACAGACAAAACATCTTTCCTGGGCCGGGGCTGGAGTTTTCCGCCCGAGTTCGAGTTTTCCGGCGATACGCATATGGTCGAAAAGGAAAAGGACATCCGCGAAAGCCTGTTCATCCTGCTTTCTACCACACCGGGCGAACGCATCATGCACCCCGATTACGGCTGCGGACTGAACAAGCTGGTTTTCGAACCCGGCAGCAGCGCCCTGGTACGCAGCATACAGGACATGGTACGGTATGCCATACTGATGTTCGAACCCCGCATCAAGCTGCAGACGGTAGATGTGGAGTACAGCAGCCGGGAAGCCGTGGTGTACATAACCATCGACTATTACATACGACAGACCAATACCCGACAGAACATGGTATATCCCATGTACCTGATCGAAGGCACAAACCTGCAGGGAATAAAATAACGTGAGCGAAAAAGATCCCATACACGGCCAGGATTTCTGGAAAGGCACCTCGCAGGCCGCAAGGCTCCTGAACGAGCTGAAGCCGGGCTACGTGAAAGTGGACGAACGTACGCTGAACGACCTGGTGCGCTTTACCGATGAATATGCGAAGGAGATCATTCTGCACCGCGGCGAGGACTCCGTACTGGACAACGGTAACTGGCAGGACTTCCTGCGGCAGGATTACCTGTACCTGCTGTTCTACATGGCCAATACGCCCGTAGAGAAGATCCGGGGGAAATTCCTGGAAGCACTCGACGATGCCTACCGGCTGGGCGGGTTCGAGCACCGCCGGAACAAATGCATCGAGCTCATCAGCCTGATCCTGGACCTGGGCAACCGCATCCATTCCTGGTACGAGGACATGGAATTCAATGACTATACGCAGGACCTTGTCTATGCCCTGCGCGAAATGGTGGAAGGCCACCTGAAACCACAGTTCGAAAGACTGCACAGGCTTAAGCCGGTAGTGCTCTGGCACGAGGCCCAGACCGGGGACGATACCATAGAGATACGCTTCGGGAAGCTGCGCGAAAAATGGAAGACCGAAATACCGGTCCTGCAGAGATCGCTGTTCCTGCATATCTCCGATAACGACCTGGACATACTGGCCAATATCTTTAACCGCCTGTTCTTTATTACCGATCAGCTGGCCTCGGAGGCCAAGAAAGTGCTGGACAGGGTGCTGAACAACAGCCACAACAACAAGGCCCATATTTCACTGTTCATAGCCTTCCTGCAACTGTACCAGAAGGTACAGGGCGAAATAAACCATATTACAAGGCGGCACCTCGAATATTACTATAACCGTATCCTGCGGCAGAGCCCGGACGATACCCTGCCCGATTCCGCCTACCTGTGCCTGGGACTGGCCAAGGGCACCGACCACCTGGTACTGGAAAAAGGCACCGGGTTTGTGGCCGAAAAGGACGAGAACGGCCTGAACATGATCTACACCGTTACCGAGGACAGTCCGCTTACCAGCACACAGATACGCGAAATGCACACCCTGTACGTAAGCCGTAACCCGCTCAATTACTCGGGGCTGGACACTCCGCCCGTAAGCGATGTGTTCTGTGCCAGCAGGCAGGCGGGTGTTCCCGAACCCCAGGGCTGGGCGCTTTTCGGCGAGGACCAGTTCTTTAAGGGCTCGGAAAGCCGCACCATGTCCGACGCCCGCATCGGCTTTGTGATCGCCTCGGATGCCCTGCTGCTTGCTGAGGGAGACCGCGATATTTCGCTGTACCTGGAATGTACGCCGGAATCGTACAGCGACTTTAAATCGATGATCGGCGTAATTGCCGAGGACGCCGGCGAAACGGAAGCCAATACCTTTATACGTATTTTTCTCACAGCCTTCGATTTTTCGTATACGCTGAACGGCGAAGAGGTGCAGGCCGCTCATTTTGCCGTAAAGGATTACCCCGCGCGGAATGCCCTGGGTATTCACTTCGAGGTACCTTCTACCGCAGGACCGGTGCACGGCATCGTTCCCGGCAAGGTACCACCGCCCCTGCCCGTTTACAAACCCTACGTAAAGCTGCTGCTGCGACCCGAAAGCCATATTTATGCCTACCCGCTCATGCAGGTTCTGCAACTGAGCAATATACGCATACATACCCGTGTAAAAGGCGTAAAGGACCTGCAGCTCTACAATCATTACGGGCAGATAAACCCGGCCGTTCCCTTCCCGCCCTTCGGTGTTTCGCCCCAGCCGGGCTCTTATTTCCTTATCGGCAGCAATGAGGTGTTCAGCAAGAAACTACAGCGGCTGGACCTGAGTATCCGCTGGTTCCAGCTGCCCCAGGACCCCAAAGGCTGGGAAGATTATTTTGCCGGTTACGGGAACGGTATACGCAATTCTGATTATACCATTGCCCTCAGCTACCTGAAAGAAGGCCAGTGGCACCCGGCCTACAACCGTGTAGAGGCACAACTGTTCCGGGAGCGCGGCGAACGCGGGGCTGAGCAGATGCTTGCAGACAGCACCTGCTTTTCGGATATCGATCTTTCCGAACTCTCTTTTACGCCCCATACCGTTAAAGGCCCCAATCCCTACCACAACAAGACCCGCGACGGCTACCTGAAGCTGGAATTCACCGCGCCGCGCTTTGGCTTTGGTCATGCCGAGTATGCCCGCAAGCTTTCGGAGGTGATCATGCACAATTCAAAGCTGCAGCCCGGCGATCCCGGTATGCTGCCCGAGCCCATGCCCCCGCTTTCGCCCCTGGTAAGCGATGTACAGATCGATTACACGGCCGGGATCTCGGCTTTCGAGGACGATAAGGCCAGCTTTGCCATCGACCTTTACCATATTTCGCCTTTCGGGTATAAAAATATTCCACTGCGTTCACCCTACGAGAACCTGGTACTTTTCGATGCCTACAACGACGAAGGAAGCCTGTTGATGGGGCTGGACAGCTACCCCGAGGCCGGGTACCTGAACCTGTTCTTTCACCTGCTCGAAGGCCGTGTGGAAGACTACATACGCAAGGTACCCGAACCCCGCTGGCAGTTCCTGGCCGGCAATACCTGGTACGATCTCGGCCGGGAGAACCTTATTTCCGATACCACCAATGGCTTTATACAGTCGGGCATCGTGCGCCTGCGCATCCCGAAGGAAATAAACCGCGACAATACCATACTCCGCGGAGACCTTTTCTGGATAAAGGTTTCGGTACAGAAGGGCGCCCGTGTGGCAGCCGCGGTACAGAACATATATGTAAATGCCGCCGTGGTGCAGTGGGACCAGAACGGCAGCAAACGTCACCTGGACAATCCCCTTCCGCCCTTTACCATAAAAAAGCTGCGCGACAAGGTGAACGGCCTCAAAGACATTATACAGCCCCTGCCCTCTTTCAACGGCAAAAAAACAGAGGACACCCATTACTTTTACCAGCGGGTGAGCGAGCGCCTGCGGCATAAGCACCGCGCCGTGAACGTATGGGACTACGAACGCCTGGTGCTGAACCGTTTCCCGCTGATCGACAAGGTAAAATGCTTTACCGCGAACAGCAGTTACCATGCCGTAACGCCCGGGGAACAGAAATTCCTGGTAGCGCCGGGCCATGTGAAGATCGTGCTCATTCCCGATATTCACAATCCCGAGGTGCGCAACCTGCTGAGGCCCAAAGTAGGCATCAGCGTACTGCTTAAGATACAGCAATACCTGCAGTCCATTGCTTCGCCCTTTACACAGATCGAGGTAATGAATCCTTTTTATGAGCGGGTAAAGGTATTTACCAGCATAAAGCTGAAGGACGGCCTGCTGGACGAAGGTTATTACCTGAACCGCCTGAACGAGGACCTGCGCAGCTTCCTGACGCCCTGGCTCTGGAGCAGGAATACAGGCAATGAGTTCGGCAACAGCGTGTTTGAATCGCGCGTTATGTCGTACATACAGAGTTTGCCCTATATCGACTTTGTAAGCGGCCTGTCGGTGATCAAGACCTGGAACGACCGGGGCATTATGGGCCTGGCCGATTCGCGCAGGGGCAGCCCCGAAGAGCTGAAACCGCTGTATCCCTGGTCTATCCTGGTGTCTGCCGATGAGCACGACCTCAGGGTGATCCGCAAAGAAAACTATGTAAAACCCGAAGCGAGAGGGATCGAGAACATGCTGCTCGGTTCCGACTTTATCATTTCGGAATAAAACGATACTACTATGGCAATGAAAGACAGAAAAACGCTCAAAAACTACTTCCGGAAAGGCAACCTGCCTTCGGAGGCTAATTTTGAGAACCTGATCGACTCTTCTGTCAACAAGATCGACGACGGATTTTCCAAGACCGAGGACGAAGGCCTGATGCTCTCGAACATCGGCGAGTCGGAAAAGATCATCAGCTTTTACGAAAATATCGAGGACGATTTTGCACAGTGGGCCATCAACCTGAACAAGTTCGACAATAAGTCGGAAGGCCCCAGGGGCGCCCTCAGCTTCGTGATACCCGAAACGGGCAATACCGTACTTTCGCTCACACACAGCAACCGGGTGGGCATCAATCAAACCGATCCGGCCTACGACCTGCATGTGAACCGCCTCATCGCTTCCGCAGGGCGTGCGGGTACCTATTGCGAAGACAGCGAGATACCCGCCGACGGCAGATGGTACCGCATCATACAGAACCTGAACTACTGCCAGGCCTTCGAGATCGTGGCCCGCACCGGCATTAAGGACAGCGGTAAGCATACCCTGCTGCACGCCATAGCCGTAAGCGCCTACGGCCGCTCTCATTCCCGCATACGGCATACCGGCGCACGCTACAGCTTCTGGCGGCCCTGCAGGATACAGCTGCGCTGGACCGGCGATACCTTTAACTACCACCTCGAAATGCGCTGCAAACAGGACCTGGGAGCCGGTACAAAAATAAAGTACTACGTAACACAGCTCTGGAGTGATGAAGACATGGGCATTCCCGCACAATACCGCGACAGCGATAACACGTAAAGCGTATGGCAGACCTGGCGTACATAAATAAAGACGACAAGGAGAAACCGGCACTCGATTTCCGTACCCTGCTGGGCGAGGGAATTGCCGCCGTGCAGCAGCTGGCCGGGGATAACTGGACCGACTACAATATCCACGACCCCGGTGTTACCATACTGGAACAGGTATGCTATGCCCTTACCGAGCTGGGCTACCGTGCCAATTTCCGTTTCGAGGACCTGCTGGCCAGCCAGTTCCATCCGCAGAACACCAGCGATACGTTCTTCTCCGCCGCCCGCATCCTGCCTTCGAACCCGATCACCGTGAACGATTACCGCAAGCTGCTCATCGACCGCATCGACGGGCTGCGCAACGTGTGGATAGAACCCCTCGAAGTATGGGACGATCCCTCGCAGATACGCGGCACCTACCTGGTCTTCGGTGAAGCTTCGCCCGATACCGTTACCGACCAGGAAGGCATAGACCGCCTGAAAGCCGAGATCTGGGACAACCTGTACAAATACGGCAACCTGGGCGAGGCCTTTGAGCAGGTGATCATCCTGGACCGCGTGGAAATGTGCGTGCAGGCCAAGATCGATATCAGCTATGAGGCCGATGTGGACGAGGTACATGCGCGTGTGATGTACAACCTGTCCCGCTCCATGACCCGGCCTATGCAGTTTCGCAGTCTCCAGGGCCTGATGCAGAGCGGCATTGACATCAATGAGATATTTGAAGGGCCCCGCCTGTACAACGGCTTTATCCTGGACAGTGACCTGGTGCGAAAGATAACCATACTTACATCCACCACTTTTGTTACCCCGATAAAAGACGTGCCGGGCGTACTGCACATACGTTCCATCAATGTGCAGAGCGAAGACGGGGACGACGACCCCGTGCAGGCCGCCATCATGACCCGGGAAGCCCCGGATACAGGCTTTGTAGATATGGACAAGATACCCGTTTTCGGCAATAAGCTTGATGTGCCGGGCATGATCCGTTATTACAAGAACAACGCCGAAGTAACGCCCGACCTGGCCAATGTGAAAAAGATCTACGAAAAACTGCAGGGAAAGGCCGATGCCAGGGACCTTTATGCCCGTTCGCGCAGCAAAATAAACCAGCAGAAAGAAGAGAACCGTAGCGAGAACCCCGTAGCCTCCCAGTACAACTACCGCAGTTCGTCCAGCTACGACCTGCCCGCTCCGCAGGGCGTACAAATGGACATCGGGTCCTACTATTCGTTCCAGAACCATTTCCCGGCCATATACGGACTGGGCCCTATGGGTATTCCGGCCGGGCTCCGCTCCGGGAAAAAAGAGGCCATACTTGCCCTGAAAGGCTACCTGATGCTCTTTGACCAGATCATGGCCAATTACTTTGCCCAGCTGCAGCGTTTTTCCGACCTTTTTTCGCTCGACAGGGACCTGCAGGCCACGTATTTCGCGGGCACCATCAGCTCGCTGGAAAAAATACGCGAAATGACCCGCACCATTCCGTACGACAGCCAGGAGTCTATGCTGAGCTTCCAGCTAAAGTTCCGGGCCGTTGTGGAAAGGGCCCTGGCCACCATCGACGATTTCAGCGAGCGGCGCAACCGTTTCCTGGACCACCTGCTGGCCCGTTTCGGCGAACGTACGGCCTCTTACGGGTTCGAGCATCTCAACTATTATTTTTCGGAAGAAGAGCACAGCCGACAGCAGATACGCATAAAGACCGACCTGCTGGCCGCCGTGGTAAAGCTTTCCAAGAACCGCGCCCGCTCCTTCAATTATGGTAAACCCTACTGGGGCGAGTCCAATACTTCTATGATGGAATGGAAGGTGAAAATACTGCTGGGACTCAACACCAAAAGCAGTTACCTGGCGGCTCAGAACAGCGAGCTGCTGCGTTATTTCCACAGCAGTGATCCTTTCCGGTTCGGCGAGGTATTTGCCATGATGCATGCCGGGCGTATTGAACCGCTGGACAGCGATATTACCGGGCTCACACCTTCGTACACCCCCGCAGAGATCGATACCGGACTTATCCGCAGACTACGCATGGATGCCGATATGATAAAGGGAATGTTCCGCAGCGGCGACCTGGCCGTGGCGGAAAAACGCGGCTTCCGGCAGACGCACTACCTGCTGCTGTTCCGCAAGGATGTGCAACGCGACAGCTTTGAAGGAGTGCACATGGAACTGCTGCAGCGCATGGAACAGCTTTTCCGCGATATGAAGAACAGCGAGGCCCGGTACTGGGTCCCCGGCCGTGAAGATAATTACGTACTCGAATTTAACAAGAACCCGCAGACCGGCGTGTACGATACCCTTTCGGAGCACGCCTGGAAAGAGATAGGTACTTTTTCCACGCAGGAAGAAGCCGTTATGGCGGGGCAGATGCTGTATGCCCATATACGCAGCCTGAACCTGGGCAGCGAAGGTTTTTACCTGGTGGACCATATACACCTGCGTCCGCGCATGGACCCCGAGAGATACGGCATCCATTTCGGGGACAAGGCCCTGAACATATCGGTAAATTCCGTACAGCAGTTCGAGTTCAAAGAAGTACAGAAAGGCACCATACGGCTGCTCTTTGCGCTGAGATCCCTGCAGAATACCCCGGAAAACATACGGTATATGCCCGACGGGCGCCTGGGCATGTACCTGGACGGGCAGCTGATCGCCTATACCACCGGCACGTTCGGGAACGAAGACAAAGCAGATATCCAGCGCCGGGATCTTACCGGTTTCTTCGAAAAGCTGACCATCAGCGACTTTCTTGATTCCGGCCGTATCCGGGCTTACAAACCCTATCCCGAAGGCACCCTGGGCGGCGATTATTCCTTTCGTGTAACCGTTGTGCTGCCCGGCTGGACGCCCCGTTTCAGCGACCCGGAATTCAGGCAGGTGCTGCAGAACATCTTTCGCCTGGAATGCCCGGCGCATATCGGCATCGACTTCAAATGGCTGGGGTTCGGCGAAATGCTGTACTTCGAAAGCCTGTACGCTCCCTGGCTGGACGCCCTGCGGAACGAACGCGGGGATATCCACCGCCTGAACCAGGGCTCCGCCCGCATACTGCAGTTCCTCAAAGACCCCGACAGTACCAGCAACGACGCCGTGGCAGAATACATACGGCAGGCCCTGGGCCGCAACGGTCACTGCTGCAAATGCTGCAACTGCAACAATAACTGTACCGACTGCAAACCATGTACCGGCTGCAAAAACAAATATTAGACCTGCAATACCACAGCGAGGAACACGCGCGCGATTTCCAGGACCGTGCCCGCAGCCTGTATTACAGCCGCATCACAGATGTCATGGAATCTATACTGAAAAAGTACGATGCCGAGGACAGTCTCTTTCGTATAAACCGCATGGAGCTGGACCTGGGAAGCATATACGAAGATGATTTCAGTTCCGAATGGGTACGCAGGTTCGGCATCGCCTTTGAAGAAGAGCTGCAGCACCGCCTGCACCTGATACAGACCGAGCAGGCCCGGGGTGATGACAGCCATATACCTGTACACAAGAAAAAGACCGAAATTTTCGAATATTACCTGCTGCACGGTGCATTGCCCTGGAATACCGACGGCGGTAAGAATACGCCCGGGAGCATGGCCGACGAGCTGATGCGCCTGTATACGCAGGACTTTATCTATATACTAAAAAAGCATGGCGCCAATGAAAAAGTAATACGCCGCCTGGTATACCAGCTGAGCGAAAGACAGATCACCCGCATCATAGAGCTGGTACAGCCTACGGAAGCCAAGTTCATTGTGGAAACGGTAGAAAAGGTAGACCTGACACGGCGCCGGGAATCTTTTGTAAAGACCGACTCCGTGTATTTCAGGCAGCAGCTCTGGGAACTGGTGCTGAGCTATATCCTGGAGGACAGGGGTTCGTATTTCAATACACGCGAATTTGTAAAATCGACCCTTTTCGGTATTGCCGATCATTTCAACATGGAACGCAGCCTGCTGGTGGTCCAGTTCTACCATGCGGTGCTTCAGCTTGAGAAAGGCGTTTATTTTTCCATCGGCCTGCGCCAGATCATATACGATATTTACCAGGAAATTACCGAGACCCACAGCGAGGACGAAACTCAACGGCTCCCCGCTCCGGGTACGGCCACCGCAGAGACCGGCATACCTCCCGGCCTGCGCCTGGCAGCCAGCGGCCACAATATACGCCTGTTGCTGGAAGATTGGATATTCCGTGCGGCGCTGAGCGATACCGTGCGGAAGTGGCTCTATAAACAAGCCTCGGACACGGCTTTCCGCAGGCGCCTGAGCGACAGTATACAGACCCGGGAGCAGTTCCGCCGCCTGGTACAGGTACTGGACCCGCCGCACGCGGAATACATCACCGGCTTTTCGGACCAGTTGCAGAAAACCCAGGAAGAACGGCAGGTTTTCCCTGTTTCGGGCAATGTTTTCCGTAAAGACCGCTACTATGTGATCCTGACGGTACTGCTCAGCAACCGGGGTTCTTACTTCAACAAGAAAAGCTTTGTAAAACAGGTGCTGCAACAGCTGGCGGCTCATTACAATATGCCCTACCAACTGCTGCTGGACCTGCTGGTAAGGGCCATTCCGCTGCATATGCAGGGAATCAGCAGCCTGCCCGAGATCGTACAGATACTCACCGACCTCCGGGAAGAGGAAGTGCGGGAACAGCAAACAGCTACACCTCTCCGGCAATCCGCAGAAGAGTTACCGCTACCGCTCCTGCTCCGTGCACTCAGCCAGTGGGCCCTCGGCGGAACAGCCCCGCAGTGGCTGCTGGATCGCCTGCAGGTCGGGAATATCCGTTTGGACGTATTATGGACCGCACTGCTGCAAAAGCAGGACCCGGGAAGCCGGCAGCAGATCAGTGAATTCCTGTCCGTACAGGCACACGTACGCCTGGTGGTGCAACAGCTCTCCGAGGAACTTTACCGGCACACGCTGAAACGTTTTCTCAGCCCTTCCGTATACACATATATGGTCCTGCTGCAAGAACTGGTGGACGGTCTGCAGGCACAATACGGGCAAGGCACATACGACAGGGCGGCCTTCCGCCGGAGACAGCAGGCCTTTGTGCTGGAACACCTGGGCGTACTGGGGTCCGGCCGTGTTTCGCCCCTGGCTTTTGCCGAAAAGGCCCTGCATTATTTTGCCGCCCTGAGCCAGACGGACATTCCCCTGTACATTTCGCGCAGCCTGGAACTGGAATTCAGTAATACCCGGCAGGCCGCCCCTGTACAGAAGATACTCCGCAGCCTGTATAAAAAGTATATACATACGACATCCACATCCGTACAGCAGCCGAAGTCCGCGCGGGATACGGCAGAGAGTATCGTACTCCGGTTCAGCACCGAATGGGGATATATGCCTTACAGCAGCCCGGTTTTTAAGCGCGAGCTGCAAGCTGTGCTGCAAAAACTGGTGCAGGGTGGTCATATAAAAACCGCACGCAGCCTGCTGCAAAAGCTCTTCAGCCGGAGGACGCTGCACGAATTCCTGCTGCATGCGGGTAAGGAACTCCGCGAGACCCTGGTCTTTTTCCCGCAGGAGGAACACCGGCATTTCCTGGCGGTCCTGCTGGGAGACCTGCGCCTGATCCTGCTGAAAAGCGGCCTGGCACTGCCACAGAACGAAAAACGTATACAAATGGCCCTGGTGCTTGCCTGGTTCTCGGGGAAGCATACCGAAAAAGCGTATATACAAGAAGTGCTGGCAATGATGAGTGAAGGACGGCCTGCCGAAGCCGAACGCCAGCGCACCTTACTGCATGAAGCCGCCCTGGAACTGAGGGACAGGCTCAGCGGGAAAATAGGCCTGCACCTCTCTGAAAATATACCTGCCGAAGGAAAACCGGGGGACGATGCCCGGCTGATCATCCCCTTCCTGGGCGAGAAGGAAGCCCGGGTGCTGGAATCCTGCCAGGTACAGAATGCAGGTATGGTACTGCTCTGGCCTTTTCTGAACATGTACTTCAGCCGCCTTGACATGCTGGACGGCAGCCATTTCCGGGATGAAGAGGCCCGGCAGCGCGCCGTGCACCTGCTGCAATACCTGGCTACCGGCAACAAAGCCGAGAACGAATTTGAACTGAGCCTGCCCAAGGTGCTCTGCGGCCTGGTGCCTTCGGACCCTGTACCTGCCGGCATCGGGCTGAAGGAAAACGAAAAAGCCCTCTCCGAAAGTCTGCTGGGCGCCGTAATACAGCAATGGACCGTATTAAAAAACACTTCGGTGCCCACCCTTCGCGAAACTTTTTTACGCAGAAGCGGTATATTGCAGTTAAAAGAAGAGAACTGGGAACTGCATGTACAGGCCCAAAGCTATGACGTACTGCTGGACCAGCTGCCCTGGGGCCTGCAAATTGTGAAACTGCCATGGATGAAAAGCACTTTATTCAACAAATGGAGATAAGTCCCGCGCAGGCCAATGCCATTACGCTGCAGCGTGAAATGGAATGGTTCGCTCAGGTGATCGAGACCCGCATGAAGCTCTATTTCGGGGAAGATTGCGTATATGCATCCATTTTCGATGTGCCCCTGCCCGACCTGGACGGAGACAACTCGATGTATGCGGGTTTTATCCGTTATTACAACCTGCATATTTACGAACGGATCATACTGCTGCTGGCCCTTTGTCCGCACGTAAAGCCCGAACTGCTGGACGTATTCCTGAGCGAGAACACGCATACGCGCCGCGGCTACACCGAATTCGGGGGGATACGCGGCAACCAGCACAGCGGGTTCATTCCCACGGCAGAAACGGCCGCTTTCCTGATCGCAGGCAAAAACCTGGCGGAGCGCTTTGTTGTATATACGTATTTCAGCGAGGAGCACTTTTTCAGCAGGCACGGCATTTTATCCATGCAGGCTTCGGAGCACAACCGCAACGAACCTTTGTTCAGTTCGCCCCTGCTGCTTTCGAGGGAATACATTTCCTATTTCACCACCGGCGAGGCTTACCAGCCGGCCTATTCATCGGAGTTCCCGGCCAAACGTATAGAGACCCGGCTGCGTTTCAGTGACCTGGTGCTGCCGGCCGAGGTAATGAGCGAGATACAGGACATACTGCACTGGATACAGCATGAATATACGCTGATGCAGGACTGGCAGCTGCACAAGCGCCTGAAACCCGGTTACCGGGCCCTGTTCTATGGTCCGCCGGGTACCGGGAAAACGCTTACCGCCTCGCTGCTGGGGCAGGCCTGTGATATGCCCGTGTACCGCGTGGACCTCTCCAAGCTGGTATCGAAATACATCGGGGAAACGGAAAAGAACCTGGCTTCGATCTTTGACCAGGCCGAGCAGAAAAAGTGGATCCTCTTTTTCGACGAGGCCGATTCACTGTTCGGCAAGCGTACGAGCGGAAACACCTCGAACGACCGGCACGCCAACCAGGAGATCGCTTACCTGCTGCAGCGCATAGAAGATTACCCGGGGGTGGCTATACTGGCCAGTAACCTGAAAGGCAATATGGACGAGGCTTTTATACGGCGTTTCCAGTCGGTGATCTACTTCCCTGCCCCGGACGAGCACGACCGCCTGCGCCTATGGGAATCGGCCTTTGCCTCGGGTAAGGTGCCCCTGGCCAAAGATACCGACCTGCATGCCATTGCCCGCAAATACCCGATCACGGGCGGGGCCATTATCAATGTACTGCGCTATGCGGCCATCAAAGCGGTGGAGCGTGAAATACCCCTGGTGTACCAGCACGATATTGAAACGGGGATACGCAAAGAGATGCGGAAGGAAGGAAAAGGGTAATATTTTCGTGATCTGAAGACCTGCTTTTTCCTGCCTATGCTCTGGCCGGAGCTGCACTTGTTTTCTGCTGAGGGTTGTTCTCTGCCGTTTTCATGTTACTTTTTCCGGGACTTCGATTTTTTACCTCCATCCTGGCCGGCGTATACAAAGTGGTTCCCGCCCGTATGCCGGATGCGTATTTCATTCACGGGCATCACTATCCCCTCCTGGTCTTCATCGCCCTGTATCTCGATCACGTTGCCGCCGGCGATCACAAAACGCTGTTCGTGTCCTCCCATGGTAATACGTACCAGGGTATCGTTGATGTTCAGCACGGTGGCAATGGTGTGGATCTCTTCGGGCCCGGCGTGCAGCATTTCGCCGTAATTGATATTCAGTTCTTCGCGCAGCAGGAAGCGGATCATGGTTACATCGGCCTGGGCACCCCGGTGTCCCTGGTTCATGGCCGTAATAAGGCAATTGTTGCGGGCCAGCGGGTCCAGTGCCTTTCCGTAACGTTTGTCGCCCTGTACGTCTTTTTTATCTTTCTGGTTCTCAGCATACCTGGCCGATATCTGTTTTGCCTTTTCCTGGCGGCGTATTTTAAGCTTCTCTTTGTCTTCTCCGCTTTGCTCCGTTCCTCCGGGACGGCGGTGTGCCGGCAGTTTCCCGGGTACTTCGGAAGAGTCGGTCTTGCCGTACCGGTCCTCATACATATTCCAGATATCCTTTATCTGGTTTACAGAATCCCAGCGCGATTCCAGGACGAACAGTTCCCGGTCGGGCCAGTACTGTGGCAACTGCACACGGTCTTTGCGCAGGAAGGTATCCTGGCGGGGATCGATAAAGCTCGGATCATGCGACATGAAGTTGGGTGTATGGTCTGGCATTACCGGTGCATCTTTGGGATCATCAGTCCCCAGCTCCTTCTGTTCTATATAGGCGGCCAGCGTGTCCAGGGCCTTCATTACATGCTGCTGTAACTGTGCATGATACGACACCATCGTTTCTATGACCTCCTGGCTCATGTTCACACGTTGCGGCGGTGCCGGTGCCAGGTTCCGCAGGATCTCCTGGCGGAACGGACTGTCTGCCGCTATCAGTGCAGCTACACGCCGCCATTCGGCCGGACTCAGGATGCCTATACCAAAATTGATAATATTTTCTTTTATCCAGCTCTGGTCTACGTCTTTTACGTGACTGGCAAATCCGGCATCTGTCCTTACCTTATCGCCCTGCATTTTATTTTTATAGAAGGTACCGCTGAAACGCTCTTTCTGGGCCTTTTTTAACCCGGCCTGGGCTGGCACTGCCAGCTGGCCGGCCAGCGAGCGCGACAACTGGTTTATAAAAATACGCAGGTTCGGTGATCCGGAGCCTATTTCGGGCATACTGCCCGCCTGCTTCAGCAGTTCTTCGGTCATATCGGCCAGCTTTATCTTTTTCACCGGCTTTTCATCAGAATCGGAATCCCCGCTCTTTGTAGTCTCAGATTCTATCTCTTCTGCCAGGTATTGGGTCTGTATTTTCTGTCCCATCATACTCCAGTTGCTGCGGAGACGCTCTATGGCATTTATCAGCGGCATTGCTCCATGGTCCAGGTGGGGCATTCCAACTTTTGCAAGCAGATCGTCAATATTGGACAGTATACGGTTCTGGCTGGCAGAGGGAAAATTGTGCCGGGTGAAGAAATCCGCGATATGCTGCCGCAGCAATAGTATGGCATCGATCAGCGGCTGACGCTGGCCTGTTTCCTTTTCGAAAATGTGTGTAAATGCTTCCTGCCTGAAATAATTCCGCAGACTTTCGAAATAATCTATTATGTTGTTGTTGCTCTGTTTACTACCCCTGCGCCGCACCAGGTCGGCCACCAGGGCGTCCGTGGCAAAATTGGCCTGGGATATTACCGCACCGTCGCTGTTAAAGGTGGCTTTATCCTCGCCGGAAGTATCGCCTTTGAAATCGCCCGCGATCGATCCGGAACCTTTTACACTGGGGCCTATAGTGATATTTCTCAGGTCTTTCAGCTTTATTTTGGCTGTATTTTTCAGGATCCCTTTATGTACAGATTCATCGGTATTGAAGCTCATGTTCTTGCGTTCCATGTCTATGGCGTTCGTCTTCGTTTTCCAGCTGAAGTTCAGGCCCCATTCCGCGGCAATGTTCTGCATGAACTCGCCCAGGGTAATACCGTTCTTGTGGGTATGCCGGCGCAGCTCGCGCTCGATCATCGTATCTACGTACTCCACATCCTCCGGCAGCGGAATCGGCACATCGGGGTGGGTCTCGAAGAGGAAGGGCGGACTCACCATTTCTATGGAATTACCGGCATCGGTCTCCAGCACGAAGGTAAGCCCCGTAAGCGGCATGGGATCGCCCATAACGGCCAGTTCCAGGTGCGATACGCCCCGCAGCTTGCCGTCCTGCATCTGGGCAAATTCGTGCTCAAAGCCCAAAGTGGTATATTTTACGGGCAGAACGCCCTTTTTTTCACCTGTCTTTTTTTCTTCGCCGGAGCCTTCGCCGTGCAATGGCAGCGCTGCCGAAGATGCGCTTGCATTCTCTTCTTTTTCTTCGCCCGCTGCCAGCTGTTCGGTCTGCAGTTTCACCTGGCCGGCCAGGAACTCCTGCACGGTTTTGGCATTGATCACCCGCTGTGCCACCGGGGCCGCTGTTGCCCGGACCAGGGACGAAGCATATGCCGCGAAACTGCCCGAAAGCGCCCGGGCGCCCATGATATCGGCTTCCTGTTCCAGGCCGGCATCATCGTTTACAGGCGTTTTGCCTTTAAGCTGCATGGTAGGTCTTACCCGGCCCTGTTTCTGCTGCACCACATGCCAGGCCTCGTGCGGCAGGTGTTTTTCCTGGCCGGGCGCTATGTGTATATCGCTGCCCTGCGCGTAGGCATGTGCCTGTAGCTGCGCGGGCTGTGCAGAGTTATAATGCACTTTCACATCGTCCAGCGAATAACCGGAGAGGTTCTCGATGCCTGTCTTCAGGTTATCGGGCAGACCGGTATGATTAGCCTGTGCCTGAACAACGGGTTCCTGCGGGGTGATGCTGAGGGCGGCCGGACTGAACGCTTTTTTCTGCGGCTCACTGGGAACAGACTGCTTCATATAGTGGGGTAACGACCTACAAGATACAGCCTCTGTACAAAATATCTTCCGGGTAAAAACACCTGTTTTTTACGCAAAAAGTCCCGCCTTTTACAGCGGGACCTTTCTATACTTATGATTACTCAAAGAAACATTATTGCAGCACCAGGCGGCCGGCAGCGCGCATTTCGCCGCCGGAACGGAGCTGGTATACGTATACGCCCGCAGGCAGCTCTCCGCGTTGCAGGGTATATGTTCCCGAGCTGATGCCCGGCCAGCTGCGCACCAGCTGACCCTGTACGTTAAAGAGCAGCAGCTCGTGGGGCTGCGCGTCCGGGTTATGGAACTGCAGCAGCGCTTCGTTCAGCATGGGATTGGGATACAGGCTCAGGGCAGGGCCGGTCTCCTGGTCCAGGCCGAAGGTAGAGTTCTTCGGGTCGTCCAGGCGGGTAACAAAAATGTAATTGCCGGTGGGTGTAACGGCGATGTTACCGAATTGCAGCGGTATGGACGGGTGCGCCGTGGCAAAGCCGCCCAGTACCAGGTCGTTGTTGTAATCGAGCGCCAGGGCCTGCGGATTGTTTCCTGCGCCTCCGCCGTGGGCCAGGTACTGCGGATCGCCCGCGGAGTTGTACTTGGCAATGAAGCAGCGCGAAGGCAGGCCGGTAATGCTGGAATCGGCCATTTCGGTCTCGCCGTCGAAAGTTCCGGCTATGTAAAAATTATCGGCATAGTCGGTTACGAGACGATAGGCATACTCCGAGCGGGTGGCGCCTTCCTGTTTGGCCCAGAGCAGATCACCCTCCGTATTGTACTTCAGGATGAAAATATCGTACTGGCTGCCCGACTGGCTAACCGAAGTAAAGGTCTGGCCGCCGGCGATGAAGGTCTCTTTGAAATGACCGGTAACATATACGTTCCTGGCATTGTCGCAGGCCAGCGAAGTACCCATTTCCCAGCTGAGGCCACCCGCAGACTGCACCCATTCAAAATTCCCGTCTGTATCGTATTTCGCTACATATATGTCCACGTTATGATTGGCATTGATCACCAGTCCGCCGATATGCAGGTTAAAGGCATAATGCCCGGTGATGTACACCCCGCCGTCCTTGTCTACGGCGATACCGGCCCCGTTGTCGTTATTGGGCAGTCCGCAGTCGCCGCCATAGGTACCGCCGGCCTGGCTCCACCATTGCAGGTCGCCATTGCTGTTCACCTTACCGGTAACGATATCGTTGCGGCCCAGGGAGATCAGCTTTTCTGACTGGAAAGACAGGGAATCCGTGAAAAAGCCCGTGAAGTAGACATTGCCACTTCCGTCGCGGGCCAGGTCATTGATAGAGCAGGCATAGTAATTCATTTCGTCGGCAGAACCGGCCATCTGGCGGAACCACAGGGTATTTCCCTGCCCGTCCAGCTTGGCCAGGAAAATATCGTTCACACCGATAGCTGAATAGGTAACCCCGTTGAGGATCAGGGTTTCGCGGAAATAACCGGCGATGTATATATTACCGGAGTTATCGCGTTCCATGGCATATACCCGGCTCTGACCGGTGATATGCTTTGTCCACTGCAGTTCTCCGGCATGGTTCAGCTTCAGCACAAAAGCGTGCTCGTCGAAATCGGGAGAACCCGGAAGTACATCCTGGCCCAGGGTAAGATCGCCGTAGAAATAACCGGCAGCATAGGTATTACCGCTCATGTCGGTAACTACGTCCTGCACATAGGAAGAATTACTGCCCTTGTAATAGACGGCCTGGTCAAAGACCGGGGCCTGGGCGGCGGCGGCGGCAGAAAGGCTCATTGCCAGAAGGGTAAATGTCTTTTTCATTGTCTTTTTTTGTTAGGTTTTTTAAGATCACAGGTGTAATACGGTATTTAATGAGCTGTATAAAGATGTATTTCCATATTCACTATCAATTCATTACAGAACCGCAAAGCAAAGTTTAACTTTTTTTATGAAAAAGACAATATTTTAGTCTAATTTAGTTAAAAATTCTTAATTAAAAATTATAAACAACTGATTATAAGCAACAAAAAAACAGCGACCGGTATGATCGCTGTTCCAAACCCCGAAAAATTTCGGAATGTGTATCCCGTACTGCGCTACGGAGAAAGATCACTCTCCGGGGTTGTTCTTCTTTTTGCTGTTGTTATGCATATCCATGGTCTCGCTGAGCAGGCTTTCGATATCGGCATCGGAAAGGCGGAGCTTAAAGTCCACGATGCTTACCTCTGTGCCCGACATAGCTACCAGTATCACTTCCTTGCGGTCTTTGCGGCCCTTGCGGAGCATAATTTTCACCAGTTCCTCCCCTGTGCTTACGGTCATCAGTTCCTCGAAGCTGCGCTCCTGCATGATGCCGCTCATTTCACTGCGGGCCTTGGGCAGACTCTTCTCTTCCAGGTTGAGGGTCATTACCTTCATGCTCTTCATTTTACCGAGCACCGATCTCACCTCTCCGCGGTCTTCCTTCGGTACCAGGCCGGTAAGCGGACGTATCCAGGCCATGGAAAGGGCTATGCGCTCGCTTTCGCCTTCGCAGCGGTATTTCTGGTAAAAACCGTCGAGAGTGCGGGGTGCGCAGGAGCTGCCGCTGAGCACCAGGAAGAGGAGCAAAGCCGGCAGACTGTATCGTTTTACGAACAAATTTTTCATAGCTATGGGTCCGGGTATATTTATTTAGAGCCTTTGGAGCCCTTATTGCCTTTGGTATCGAGCTCTTTTACGCGGTCCATGCCCTCGATGTCCATATCGTCCGAGATGTTTAGCAGTTCGTCCAGGTCAAAATCGCCCTTGAGGATCATGACCAGGTTCTCTTCGCCCACGATGCTCATGATAAACTCCTGGATGCGGCCATTCTTCTCGATCACCTGGAAGCGGACGGACTCTTCATCGCTTTTGATGGTCATCAGGTCCTGGTAACCGGCCTTTTCGAGCGAGGTCTGGAGCAGGCGCACCTCGCTGTCGAGCTTGGAATCGCCCGTGTTCTCATCGATCAGGATCATAAAGGAATGGATCTGCGAAGCGAAGGACTTTACGTTCTTGTATTCCGGGTCGGAAGATTCGATCCTGGAAAGCAGGCGGAACATGTAGGGCGAAATGCTGATGAGCGTTATCCCTTTTTTGTTCTCGTACTTCTTTACGAAATCGAGCGAAATGCTCTGTGCCATGCCGAGCACAGGTGTACAGAGCAGCACAAGGGCCACCAGTACGGCTGAGAGTCTATTTTTCATTATCGTTGTTTTTAGGTTTGCCGGAAGTTTCGATCTTATCGACACCTTCCTGGAATTTTTTCATTTTCTGCATGCCTTTCAGGCCTTTGTTCATTTTACGGGACACGAAGGCCAGGGCTTTTCCGGTCTGCTGCAGGGCCAGTTCTTCGTCGGTGATCTCGCCCCGGATATCTTCGGAGATGAGCACTTCGGAAACATATTTGCGTTCATCGGCGGTTCCAGCGGCCGGTTTTTCAAACCATACAAAAGCGAACAGTATGGCTGCGGCGGCTGCGGTGGCGGGCCATAACACCAGGCTCAGTACACGTCCTTTCTTCAGCGGCTGCGTTCCCGGTACAGCCTGGCTGCGGTACTGTTCCAGGTCGCTGAAGTACCTGCTTTCTTCCATTCCGGGACGGGCCGCATAGAAACGTTTCAGCGTCTCTTCCTCTTCGCGGGTGGTTTCCCCGGCCAGGTATTTACTGAGCAGCTCTTTCATCTTGTTTGCATTTTGTAGATAGAGAATATATGTGTCCTTGCCCGGGAAAGGTTGGCGCGCACGGCATCTTCGGTAAGGCCCATGATCTCGGATATCTCCCGGAATCCGTACCCTTCGATCTCGCGCAGGTAAAATACCTGCCGTTGCTTTTCGCCCAGGAACTCCAGGCAGCGGTGCAGGCGTTCAACCCCTTCGCGGGCTTCCATAATGCGCTGTGCGTCCTGGAAGGTAACGGAGAGCTCTTCGTCGCCGTTCCAGCTTTCGGGTCTCTTTTTCTTCAGCAGATCAAGGCCCCGGTTCTTTACCATGCGCATGGCAAACGATTCGATATTTTCCACTTTGTCCAGCTCCCCGTTCATCTGGTGCAGCTTCAGGAAACAGTCCTGGACCACATCTTTGGCGTCTTCCTCATCGCGGACCACACTCCGGGCAAAGCGTACCAGTTTTCCGCGGATCGAGACAAGTTGTTCCAGTGGTTTCAAATTCGTTGCTGTTTACAGGGATGACGAACAGCATTTGTTTTTGTGACGTGCCGGGTGAAAAATTTTTCCGGGGAATACTATAAAAAACTGAATAAAAGCAAATTAAATTCACTGTTTTGTCATTTTGAAGAGCCAGGTCTTCCCGGGATGACTACCCGCCAGCGGAAAATGGAGGCTGGGAAAGCTCATTTCCATATGAGTACTGTCTGTGAGCTGTATATCGTAATATTCCGTTACGCCGCGCATAAACAGTTTATCCGCCACCAGCAGCGGTTTCCAGGTATTGCCGGCAGGGCACCGGTAACAATTGGCGCTGTATTTATATCCTTGCTGCTGGTACCATTCGTTACTGAAGTTCATAAAAGAACTCTGCGGACCTGGAAAAGTATAACTGTTAAGCAACTGCCCGTTCAAGGCATACTCGTTTATCTCATATACGTGCCAGTTTCCGAGAAAAGCGGTGAATATGGCCGGGAAGAATGTTTTTTTGAGCTTCCGGGCCAAGTAAAAGTGCCTGTTGTAATCGGGGCTGTGCGATTCGGTAATATGCAGGCTGTCGCCGTTCTGTTCCAGCACATAGCTTATTTCCGACCCATTGTCATAGATGCCTTTCAGTTGTGTGCCCTGAAGCTGCCAGTAGCTGAAATACTCCAGTCCGGCCACCGGGGTAAAGCTTCCGGTCCACATTTCGCGGTTTTCACGGAATTCGATATCATAGCCCGGGTTGTGCCAGTTATGGTAATCGCCTAATACGTCCGGGCCCAGCGAGGGCACGTACATGGTCTTTTCCGTGCGGTTCAGGTGCCATGCACCCAGCAGTTGTTTCTCAGCATCGGACAGGGACGGCTCAGCCTTGTCTTTTGCACAGCCCGCCAGGCATAGCAGCAACAGGCCATAAAAGTATATGTGCGTATCTCGGCGCATATACAAGTATAGCGAAAAAAGCGCATATATCGCTTACAGCGTACAAAGCCAGAGTGCAAATCCCGCCAGCAGCATGTAAGGGACGAGTCCACCCGCACCGGCATAATCTCTGGCCATACGCTGCCCCGTGAACAGGCAGAGCAGGGCCGCCAGTGCCAGGAATGCGCCCAGGGCACCCAGCTGTACGGCGGTCTCCGTACGTCCGGGCAGCAGCATGCTCAGCGCTCCGCCCGCAGAGGTCAGTCCGGACGCGACCTCGAGCAGGGTGACCACGCCCAGCAGCAGGGGCACCGAACCTTTGAAAATGGTGTTGGAGAAATGGCCTTTGAGCCAGCCCAGGTTCCCTTTCCAGTCGAACACCTTATCGAAGCCCGACTGTATGAAGAGCACGGCCAGTATGGCAAAGGCAAAAAAACGCAGGGTTGCGGTAATGCATTCCGGGGTAAAAAGTTCTTTCATGGTCTGTCAGTATTGAAGTAATTTTTCGATATGTAAATTCAGGGCATTCAGGGTAGGCGGATCGGTGATCTCGTTCTCGTCGCTGAGGGTATGTACCCGGCTGATGGGCAGGTTCAGGGGCAGTACCCAGGCGCCCAGGTGATGCAGCACCATCTGCAGGTGGTCCATTCCGCGCAGGTTGCCCGCACGGCCGGTGGCCACGCCCACCATAGCCACTTTCTTGGCCCGGAACAGGTCGGGGTTCACACCGTCCACAAAACTTTTGAGAAGCCCGGGAAAGCTGCCGTTGTACTCCGGGAAAATGAACACCAGCTTATCGGCGGGGACAATGAATTCGTCCACCCATTCGTCCAGCTGCCGGTTGCCCATACCCATTACCTGGTTATGGAACAGGGTTTCGGGCGGAAGTGACAGCAGGTCAAGCACTTTCACCTGCAGGTTGCGCTCGCGGGCCAGGCGGCCATAGGTATTGGTCACCTTGCGGGTATTGCTGTCGGCGCGGGGACTGCCCGAAATAATTGTTATATATTGATTATCAATCAAAATGCAAAATATTTAGAACGTCCAAAAGAAAAGCGTATCAAAATCGTTACTTTTGCGTACTTAATTATCGAGCACAAAAATAAAAGAACAAACCTGAATGGGAAAAGTTATCTCAATAGCCAATCAAAAAGGCGGCGTCGGAAAGACCACCACAGCCATTAACCTTTCTGCCGCGCTCGCCGTACTGGAGTACAAGACCCTGATCATTGACGCCGATCCGCAGGCCAATGCCACCTCAGGCATCGGTTTCGACCAGCACAATATCAAGTCCAGTATCTACGATTGCATGCTGAATGAGGCCAAACCGGCGGATATCATCCTGAAATCGGGTACCCCGAACCTGGACATTATCCCGGCGCATATCGACCTGGTGGGCGCCGAACTCGAAATGGTGGAAATGCCCGAGCGGGAATTCATGATGAAAAAGGTGATCGACCAGATACGCGGCGATTACGATTTTATCATCATCGACTGCTCTCCTTCCCTGGGCCTGGTTACCGTGAATGCCCTTACCGCTTCGGACAGCCTGGTGATCCCCGTTCAGTGCGAGTACTTCGCCCTCGAAGGCCTGGGCAAGCTGCTCAATACCATCAAGATCGTGCAGCACCGCCTGAATGAGAACCTGATCATCGAAGGCATACTGCTTACCATGTTCGATAAACGCCTGCGCCTGAGCAACCAGGTGGCCGAGGACGTGCAGACCAATTTCGAGAACCTGGTGTTCGAGACCATGATCCACCGTAATACCACCCTGGGTGAAGCGCCCAGCCACGGCGAATCGGTGATCATGTACGATATCGAAAGCAAAGGTTCGCAGAATTACCTGGACCTGGCCCGCGAAATTCTGCAGAATAACGAAATGACCCGCATCAAAAACGCTGATAAAAAGATCGCTACCGAATAAAAGATGAACGCAAAGAAAAAAGGACTTGGCAGAGGATTAAGTGCATTGCTGGCCACACAGGAGCCGGCGGAATTTTTGAGCCCCGAAGCCGCGGAGAAAAAGCCTACGGCGGTGGCGGCCATTCCCCTGTCGCAGATCGAGCCGAACCCGTTCCAGCCCCGCAGTGAATTCAGCGAAGAGGCCCTGAACGAACTGGCCGACAGCATCAGGGTGCACGGTCTTATTCAGCCCATTACCGTACGCAAGCTATCGGCAGGCAAATACCAGCTTATCAGCGGGGAACGCCGCTGGAGAGCTTCGAAAGAGGCCGGGCTGGAGGAGATACCCGCCTATGTGCGTACTGCCGATGACCAGGGTATGCTGGAGATGGCGCTCATCGAAAATACACACCGCGAGAACCTGAACCCCATCGAGGTGGCCATCAATTACCAGCGCCTGATGGAAGAATGTAACCTGACACAGGAAAAACTGAGCGAACGCGTGGGAAAAGAGCGCGCTACGGTAGCCAATTACCTGCGCCTGCTGAAACTCCCCGATGAAATAAAACTGGCCCTGCGCCAGCAACTGCTTTCCATGGGCCATGCCCGCGCCCTGGTGAATATTCCCGATCCCAAAAAACAGGTACAGATCCTGGGTAAAGTGATCGAAGAAGGCCTTTCGGTACGTGCCGTGGAAGAGCTGGTGCGCAAAACCGCCAAAGAAGGCAAAGAGGAGGCCGCAGGCGCCGCACAGGTTCCCGGCCCTGATTATACCGGCGAGGTAGAAAAGCTGAACGACTTTTTCCATACCAATGTCGAGATCAAAGACGGCAGGAACGGCAAGGGAAAAATTGTGATCAGCTACAATTCCAGGGAAGACCTCGACCGTATTTTATCGCTGCTCGATTAAGGAGACCGGTTTGAGCCTGTTTAAAACGATATTACATAAAGTGTTGCCGGGCGTGGTCCTATGCCTGGCAACTGTGTTTACGGGCCTGGCCCAGCGCACGGGCAATATGCCGGCCGACAGCGGCAGCACACGCACCGATACCGTAAAGACAGGCAATATGGTGGTAAGCGCCGATACCGTTGCCGCCAAAGGTCCCAAACCGAAAAAAATACGCAATGTGCCCCCCCGCGATCCCGTAAAAGCCACCTGGATGGCCGTAGGACTGCCCGGGCTGGGACAGATCTATAACCGCCGCTACTGGAAGCTGCCCATCGTATATGGCGCATTTGCAGGAGCTTCGTATTTCCTGGCCACCAACCAGATCAATTTTGCCCGCGCACGGAATTCCTACCGGGCCAAGATCCCGCTGCCCGGCTATACCGTTCATCCCGATTACGCCAATTACAGCAAGGAACAGATCGCTACCGACCGTGACTATTACCGGCGTAACCGCGATATAGCCATCGGCGTGATGGCCGGCGTATACCTGCTGCAGATCGTGGATGCCGTGGTAGACGCACACCTGAGCACCTTTGACGTGAGCGATGATCTCAGCTTCCAGGTGCGTCCGTATACATCTTACGGTAATGTAGGTATCCAGCTTCGTTTCTGACACATCTCGCATCCCGTTACCGGCAAGGCTTTCCGGGGAGCGGAACCGTCTATCCGAAAAAACCGGAGATGCATGTATTTTTCATAGAAATAACTCATAAACAAGAAGTTTCATAGGTTTTTTATATTTAAAATGCTATTTTTGAATAAACTGAAAAACCTATGAAAAAAACGTTACTCTTTTTCTCACTCGGTACGCTCTGCACATTCCAGGCCTTCTCGCAGGCTGCCAACTACCCGAACGGCTCTACGGTGGCCGATTTTACGGTAACCGACGTGCATGGCAATACCCACTCGCTGCACACTTATACTGCCCAGGGTAAATATGTACTGCTCGATTTCTTTTTCGATACCTGTCCGCCCTGCCAGCAGACCACACCCATCTTTAATGCATTTTATGAAAAATACGGCTGTAATTCAGGCGATGTGATCTCTCTTTCCATAAATAACGGCAGCGATTCCAATGCCGAGGTGATCGCGTTTGAATCATCGTACGGAGGCCCTACGGCCCATTGCCCGGCGGTAAGCAGCCAGGGAGGCTCCGGTGCGGTGGATGCGGCTTTCGGGGTAAGCGCTTATCCTACGTACTGCCTCATCGGCCCGGACAATAAAATGATCTCGAACGATATCTGGCCGCTCAGTTCCGTTGCATCCCTGGAAGCTGCCTTTCCGCAGGGAGCCATTACGCCCAAAGCCTGCGCTGCCAGCACTTCGCTGGAAGAAAGCGGTACCAGTGCCAGGATCAGCCTGTATCCCAATCCTTCGGCCGATATCCTGAACATCCGCATGGAAACGCCGACAGCCGAGAACATAGTCATCCGCATTACCGATATCCAGGGCCGTACCCTGCTGGTAAACGAGGCCGGTGTACAAAGCGGCGAAAAGACACACACGCTCAATGTGCAGTCCCTGGCTGCAGGCAGCTATTTTGTAACGGTAGAGGCGGGTAAAAAATTCATGCAGAGATCTGCCTTCATCAAGGTAAACTAAAGTACTTACACTAAATCTGAACCTGTAAAAGAGCTCCGGGAACGGGGCTCTTTTATTTTCCGGCTTTATGTTTCTCCGTCATTTCCCGGGAAAAGGCCTCTGAGCCGCCACGGGGGATGGAGAGCGTTTTCCAGCCGGTATTGCGGATCATTTTGGCCAGGTACACGATCTGCCCGGTATGATAGGCATAATGTGCCACCTGGCGTTGCAGTGCATCGAAAACGGTATGCGCTTCCCCGCGGATGTACACGGTACGTTCCAGGTCACTGTCCTGCATCTGCTGCAGCAGGTCTTCGAGTATCCGCCAGTTGTTATCCCAGCTTTCCTTCAGGCCTTGCGCGGTATCCTGGTCCGTAATAAATTCCGAATCGCGGTTGCGGTCCGGTTTTTCGCCGTCGCTGGTATAAAAGTCCGTAAAGCGCGAACGCAGGTTCCCGCTCATATGTTTAACGATCACGGCCACGGAATTGCTTTCCTCACCGGGGGTAAAGAACCATTCCTCATCGTTTTGCAGCTGGGCCATGGCTTTTTCGGCCATAGCGCGATAGGTGCCGAATACCCGTATGAAATTGGCAGTAATGTTCATGACTGCTGCAGTTTGGAAAGCCAGTTAAGCCGGTCGAAGAACACCTCGTTGCGGCTGATGCGCCCGTCTCGGATCTCGAGGATATCGAGCCCGTACTCGGTGATTTCGTCCCCGTTCACGGGAATACGGGCTTTCCACTTGAGCGTACAGCCGGCGGGTGTGGGAATAAGCTCTTCGGCTTCCCAGACCCAGTGCGGATTTCGTTTCAGCAGGCGCCCAAAGTACTGAGCCAGCTCTTCCTTACCTCTGATACCATCGCGTACGGCGGGATCTGCATAAAAGACCTCATCGTGATAGAAATGCAGCAGTTTTTCCGCCGCGCGTGCATCGCCTGCGCCCGTCCAGGCGCTGAGCCATTCCTTTATAAAAGCGCTGTAGTCCATGTACTAAATGTAGAGATTACGTTTTAGTTCTTTATGCTTTTTACGACGAATACGCGGTTCCGGCAGACGGTTGTAATTCCCGGGCAGGCGTTTATTTTTCCAGGATCACGGTAATACCCTGTCCGCCGGCGGCACAAACGGAAACAAAGGCACGGCCCGATCCTTTTTCGTGCAGCAGCTTGGCAGCCGTAGCCAATACCCGTCCCCCGGTGGCTGCAAAAGGGTGCCCGGAGGCGATGCTGCTCCCGGTTACGTTCAGTTTGCTGCAGTCAATGGCGCCCAGGGGTTCCAAACCGAACTGTGCGGAAAGCTCAGCGCTCTCCCAGATCTTAAGCGTTGCCAGTACCTGTGCGGCAAAGGCTTCGTGTATCTCATAGAAATCAAAATCCTGCAGGGTAAGCCCGGCCTTTTTAAGCATGCGCGAAGCGGCGAATACCGGTGCCATCAGCAGGTTATGGCGGTTATGCACATATTCCACCGCGGCCAGTTCTGCAAAGCTCAGGTAGGCCAGTACGGGCAGGTTATGCTCCCGGGCCCATTCTTCGGTAGCAAGCAGGATACAGGATGCACCATCGGTAAGCGGCGAAGAGTTACCGGCCGTAAGCGTGCCCGATACCTTGTCGAAAGCCGGTTTCAGCCGGGCCATTTTCCCGGGGGTACTGTCACGGCGCAGGTTGTTATCGCGTTCCAGGTCCATAAAAGGCGAGATCATATCATTGAAAAAACCGCGGTCGTAAGCTTCGGCCATTTTACGGTGACTTTCCAGCGCAAAGGCGTCCTGTTCTTCGCGGCTTACCTGGTAATACTGCGCGCTGATCTCGGTATGCTCACCCATAGACAGGCCCGTGCGTGGTTCCCGGTTCATGGGTGCTTCCGGGGTCAGGTATTTCAGGCGGATACCCAGGAATTCCTTCAGGCGGGCCCCGGTAGTTTTAGCACGGCGGGCCGCCAGTAATATATTGCGCAGGCGGTCGTTCAGCAGCAAAGGCACATTGCTGGTAGAGTCCACCCCACCGGCGATCCCCGCATCGATCTGGCCCAGGGCAATTTTATTGGCGATGTACACAGCCGCCTCAATGCCCGTATCACAGGCCTGCTGTATATCACAGGCGGGTGTACGCTGATCGAGCGCGGTGCTCATTACGCATTCACGCATCAGGTTCAGGTCGCGGCTGTCCCTGATCACTGCGCCTCCTGCTACTTCGCCCAGCAGAAGCCCTTCCAGACCGTATTTACTTATCAGTCCGTTCAGTACGGCCGTCATCATATCGGCGTTACCGGCCTTTGTATACGCTGTATTCTGCCGTGCAAAAGGAATACGGTTATATCCTGCAATGGCCACGCGGCGGACCTCTTTACCCTTAGCTGTCATAAATGCTCCTCGTTTTGGTACAGGAAAGTTAGGGAATATTCCTTTGGCAAAAGCATAGTGAGGCCCTATAGTTAGCCATTTGCACCTTATATCTCCTGCAAGGCCTGTAAATAAAGGAACACAACAGCATATACGGCTATACATCAGTGTGGATATGGCTTTTCAGAGCACCTCCAAATGTTAAAATTTCTAAAAATACGAATGAAAGCAGTAAATTTGCGCCAATTAACCAAGACAATTAAGTCATGAACAAAACTTTCCACAGCGTATGTATGTTACTGCTTCCGCTGTTCAGCGTCCCGGCCTTTTCGCAGGCCAACTCGGTGGAGCTGAAAGACGGAGGCGGAACCCTGATCAGCTCGCATGCCTCGGTAACGGCGGCATACGGAGCCATCCCCGCCACACTTACGCAACCCTACATCATCGAGATCGGTTCTACCTATACCGGCAGTTCCGAGACCTTTCCCATTAATTTCGTGGCCAAGACCGGTGCCAGTGCGGCCAACACCATTACCCTGCGGCCTGCGGCGGGTGTAGCCAGCGTGAGCATCCAGGGTACCCTCAGCGGCAGCTCCATCCTGCAGCTCGACGATGCCGATCACGTGATCATCGACGGGCGTGCCGGCGGTACGGGCAACAGCCGCAACCTGACGATCAGCAACCAGTCTACGGGCAATAATACCAACACGCTTACCCTGATCAACGGGGCCAGCTTCAACCAGGTAAAGTACTGCAACATTCTCAATGCAACTACTACAAGTGCCGGCCGCGGGGTATTGCTGGGCACTTCGGCCTCGAATACCGGCGGCAACTCCGATAACCGTTTCGAGCATTGTTATTTTCCTTCGGGACGTTACCGCTTCAGCAGTAATGGTACGGCGGCCAACCTCAATTCGCGCAATACCGTTTACGGCTGTATTTTCGAGAACATCAAGTTTGTAGGCATCTGGGGACAGGCCGGTACAGGCAATATTCTTATCGACTCCTGCTCGATCTATTGCAACACGGCTTCCGGCGACGGCGGTTTCGGCATCCTGTTCGACAGCCAGCGCGATACGGCCGTTATCCGCAAGAACAATATCTACGATCTGCAGAACAGTTCAGGCACGGCCCTGCGTGGTATTCACATACGTTCTGTGGTAAGCGGCAGCAACTTCACGGATATCTACAACAACTTCATTTCGGTGAGTACGGGTACCTCCAACCAGACCAGTATCGCAGGTATCGAATACAGCGGCAGTACTCCCATCCGGGCACGTATCCGTTTCAATACCATCCGTATCGGCGGTACCCTGGCCAGCGGCGGCACCTCAGGCAACGTAGGGTCTACGCCCTTCCTGAAGTCGGCCAGCACCAGCACATCGGTGTTCGATATCCGCAACAATATCTTTATCAATGACCGTACGGGAGGCTCACCCCAGCACCTGGCCATGGCGCTTACAGGCAATAACGATCCGCTTACGATCGATTATAATACCTACAACTCCACCTCGGGCAACCTGGTTCGCCTGGGCGGCACTGTATACACCACGTTTGCGGCTTACCAGGCCGCAGCGGCAGCGGGTACCGAGGCAAACAGCAATGATTTTGGTGTACAGACCGTATCAGCCAGCGACCTGCACCTGGCGGGGAGCTCATTGGGTAACGGGAACCTGGCGGCCACGGTCATTGCCGGCATAAGTACCGATATCGATAACCAGGTACGCGGCTCCATCCCTTACCGCGGAGCTGATGAAGCCTCTCCTGCCCTTGCACCCGGCTGTAACGGCATTCCCGATCCCGGTGTGGCGGTAGCTACCCCGGCTGCCGTATGCAGCGGGGGCACGGTCTCGGTTACCCTTAACGGGCTGAACACCCTGGCGATTCCCGTACTGGCTTTCCAGTGGCAGTCTTCTACCGACGGCATCAACTACAGCAATATTCCTTCGGCCACAGCCCTTACTTACAGCACCGCTCTTACGCAGAACACCTGGTTCCGCTGCGAGGTTACCTGTACCACTTCGGGCGGGGTAGACACCTCTGCTGCCGTACAGGTAAACATTACGCCTGTTCCCACGGTAACGTCCATTACACAGACACACGTGATCGGCCAGTATACCTTTACGGCTAACGGAGTAACGGCTGCCACTACCTACCAGTGGAACTTCGGCAACGGTAACACGTCTACTGCCGTTTCGCCTACGCACACCTATACGGCAGCGGGCAACTATACGGTTACGCTTATCGTGAGCAATACCTGCGGAAGCGATACCGCCACCCTGAACATTACCGTAGGCTGCGAAGGCACTCCCGACGGGGGTACGGCACACAGCACCGCCACGTCAATATGCGCCGGGCAAAGCATAAACCTGACCCTGCTGGGCATCAACAGTCTTATTGCGCCTACTCTTACTTTCCAGTGGCAGTCTTCGCCCGACGGCATCAGCTACAGCAATATCGGCGGAGCTACCGCTACCACGCACACTACAACCCCTACGGCGCAGACACATTACCGCTGTGTGGTCACATGCACGGCCAGCGGCTTAAGCAACAATTCCACGGCAGTTACCGTAGCGTATAACATCTTACCGGTGGTTACGTCCATTTCGGAAACACATAACGGCCCCACTTATACCTTTACACCCGTAGGCCTGGCCAATATCACTTCCATTGCCTGGAATTTCGGTAACGGCGCCACTGCCAATGTGGTTTCGCCTATTTATACCTATCCCATAGGAGGTACCTATACCGTAACGGTTATTGCATCAAATTTCTGCGGAAGTGACACGGCCACCACCGTTCTTTCGGTAGGCTGTACCGGGGCCCCGGCCGTAGCAGTACCGCAGCCGGTCCTGTCCAGTGTATGTATAGGCGATAATATCCAGATCGGCCTTACGGGGCTCGATTCTTCGGATGCCTTCTTCTACACCTACCAGTGGCAACGTTCGGCAGACGGGGTAACATTTACGAACATTCCCGGTGCTACCTCCGCCACACTGAATACCGTTGCGGGGACCGAAGCACATTTCCGCTGCCTTGTAACCTGCACTACCAGCGGACAAAGTACTCCGTCCCAGACCACGACCATTACTATCGGCACCTCGCCTGCGGGCGGAAGCATCAGCGAAACGCACAATGGCCTGGATTATACCTTTTCCGTAAACGGGCTCCCGGGTACCTTTACCTATGTCTGGAATTTCGGCGACGGCACTACGGGTACGGGGCCGAACCCGCAGCACACCTACGCAGCCAGTGGCACATATAATGTATTGGTGGAAGTTATAGGTAACTGCGGTAGCCTGGTATTATCGTATACTGTTTCGTCGAATGTAGGACTGGATGATGCGCCGGAAAGTATGGGACTGCGTTTGTTCCCGAATCCATCGGAAGACCAGGTACAGATCACCTCAGACAAGTTGACACAGGCCGATCAGATCCGTATTTCGGACATCAGCGGTAAAGCCTGCTGGATACAGAATACCCCGGCCCAGTTCCCGCTTACACTTTCAGCAAAAGGTATGGGACTTGCCCCGGGTCTGTACCTTGTGGAGATCGTATCCGGAACACAGACGGCCAGCCTTCGCCTTATTGTCCGTTAAACGGAACACTCGTTTTCAGTATATACAAGGAGTCCCGTCTCGCTATAAGCGAGGCGGGACTCTTTCATTGATGAATATACGTAATTTACCTGCGACAGAGCGATTTGGAAAATCTCTTTGGAAATCGCGGACATCATTTCTATTATATTTATAATTCATATCTATAAATCATACTATTTTAATAATAGAAAAGCCCGCCCTACCTTTGTACGGAAAAACAGGATAATTATGAGTAAACATCTGAGAATGACCGTTGCCCCTCTGGCACTCATCTGCCTTTCCCTATCCCTGAATGTACGTGCCCAGGAAGAAGGCACCGCCAGAAAGAAAGTGCTCTTCGTGGTGACCAGTCACGATAAAAAAGGCAATACCGGTGAACGTACGGGCTATTACCTGAGCGAGGTGAGCCATCCCTGGAAGATACTGAAAGAGGCCGGTTACGAGATCGATTTTGTGAGTCCGAAAGGCGGTAATCCCCCGGTGGACGGGTTTGACCTCAGTGACCCGGATAATAAGCTGTTCTGGGAAGATCCCTATTACCGCAAAAAACTGGAGAACAGCATGAAACCTTCGGAGGTACAGGCCGATCAGTACGAAGCCATCCACTTTGCCGGCGGACACGGCGCCATGTGGGACCTGCCGGAGAACAGGGATATTGCACGCATTGCCGCACGCATATACGAAAACGGAGGCGTGGTAAGTGCCGTGTGCCACGGACCGGCCGGTATTGTGAACATTAAGCTGAGTAATGGCGAATACCTGGTAAAAGGCAAGAAGGTGAACGGTTTTACCAATGCCGAGGAAAAAGCGGTACAACTGGAAAAAGTAGTGCCTTTCCTCCTGGAAGATAAGCTGAAAGAACGGGGTGGCATTTTTGAAAGCTCGGGCGTTTGGCAGGAACATGTAGTGAGCGACCAGCGCCTGGTTACCGGGCAGAACCCTCAATCGGCCAAAGCCGTGGGCGAAGCGGTACTGGAATTGCTAAAGAGCCCGGAGTAGAGAGTCCGTAGTCCGGCTTATAAAAAAATTGATGTGGCTTGTTCTAAAACACTACCACAAAAACTTCACATAGTGTATCTTTATACCGCTTATAAGATAGAAGAACAGTCCCTATTACTCTGCTAATCCGATACATCTCAAAAATCAGGGCAAATAACCACCGCGGTGTACCTCAGCCCATACCGCTACAATCTCACTACACTCCAGACATCCGGACTATCGGCCCCTGAACGATTAGACCTTCCCGAACACCACACTGGCATTATGTCCTCCGAAGCCGAAGGCATTGCTCATGGCCACATCTACGTTCTTTTGCAGGGGCGCGCCGAAGACGATGTTCGTACCTGCGGGAATTTCTTCGTCCGGGTGCTCTACATTGATGGTAGGCGGTATTATACCTTCGGTAATGGATTTTACGGAAAGGATAGCCTCTACCGCTCCGGCTGCGCCCAGCAGGTGTCCGCTCATCGATTTGGTAGCGCTTACGTGCAGCGAAGGAAGTACGCCAAAGGCTTTCTTTACTGCCCGCAGCTCACTGATATCGCCCACGGGCGTAGAAGTAGCATGCAGGTTCAGGTAATGGAGCTTGTCTGCGTTTACCCCGGCTTCCTGCAGGGCCAGCTGCATGGCGCGGGCAGCGCCTGTACCTTCGGGATGCGGAGAGGTCATATGATAGGCATCGGCCGTCATGGCAGCGCCCAGGAGTTCGGCATAGATATGTGCGCCGCGTTTGCGGGCATGTTCATATTCTTCCAGCACCAGGGCCCCGGCCCCCTCGCCCATCACAAAACCATCGCGGTCACGGTCAAAGGGCCGGCTGGCATGCTGCGGATCATCATTACGGGCCGACATAGCCTTCATAGAGCCAAAACCACCGATCGAAGCCGGGGTTATGGGTGCTTCGGAACCACCGCTTATAAATACTTTCGCTTTACCCAGGCGTATATAGTTAAAAGCGTCCATCAGGGCTGTATTGGAGGTAGCACAGGCCGAGACCGTGGTATAATTGATACCCTGCAGGCCGAATTTCATCGAGATCATACCCGAGGCCATGTTCACGATCAGCTTCGGCACAAAAAAGGGACTGAAACGCGGAGTATAGCCACCTTCCACGTATTCGGTCACTTCCTTTTCGAAGGTGTCCATTCCGCCCTGGCCTACGCCCCAGATCACCCCGGTATCGAAAGGGTCCGTGGCACTGAGGTCAAGCCCCGAATCGGCAATGGCCTGTGAAGCGGCATAAAGTGCATACTGCGTAAAGAGGTCGCTGCGCCTGATCTCGTTGCGGTCCAGGTAAGGCGTAGGATCAAAGTCCTTTATTTCGGCCGCGATCTGCGTACGGAAACGCGATGCATCAAAACGGGTGATACGGGCAGCGGCACTTTTTCCGGCCAGGCAGTTCTGCCAGAAGCTCTGCACATCGTTGCCCAGGGGCGTTACCGCACCCATGCCTGTGATTACAACTCTTCTCATTTTTTCTCAGTTATATAAGGTCCGGAACTTTCTCGGTCCCCGGCGCAAAGATACAAAATATACCAATCGGTATAATATATTCCTGTTCCCTCTGTGAAAAAGTGTTACGAGGCCTGTTTTATACTTTTGTTAATTCTTCTCATATACGTAATTTGTTCTACCTTTGTACCCGCATTTCTTTCTCAACGCACGTGAAAAACAACAGTAAAACGAAGTTCGGTTGCGGCCATACGGCCCTGCACCGTTGCATATCTGCAGTACTCGTTTTCCTTTTTCTGTGCAATGCGCTCTTCGCAGAAAAACGTCCGGGTCATACGGCCAGGAAAATACAGCACGCCGAGATCAGTTCCCTGACGCCGGAAGGCGAGTCCCTTTCTTTCCTGGAGACACCCTTCGAGCATACCAAGTTCAGCGTAGCTCCCGAAAGTACCAATAGCAATAAAATGGAGGAGGAGTCCGAGATCGACGTGCTCCATTTCGCGGCGGTCCTCCAGTATTTTTCCGCACAACTTTTCAGCAGCCAGTCCGACGATCTTTGTTCCGCACTGCCGGAATCAACTTTCCGGGGCAGCCAGGGCGTTCCTCTTTTCGTACTCTACCACGCCTGGAAGAACCATCTCCTGAACTTTTAGTGTTACACCCGTGTCCGGTTCCGGGACCCGAATTATGACCGGAAGCCTGGCGTTCAGGCTGTCAGCTGTTATATTACTAATACATTTACTATATTGGGTAAACTAAAAGTTCAGGAAAGTTACCCTTAAAAATCAAATTCATATTTTATGAAGAATGCTTCATTTCTTGTTTGTCTGGCTGCATTGCTTATCAGCTCAGGCTGCGGACATCATGAAAAAAAAGAGGAGGAACAGAAATACCTCGTCACCACCCCTATCCGCCAGGATACCCTGATCTACAAAAGCTATGTATGCCAGATCCGTTCCATACAGCACATTGAGCTGCGGGCACTGGAAAAAGGCTACCTGCAGCATATAAATGTGGATGAAGGGCAGCACGTAAAGAAAGGACAGCTGCTGTTCCGCATATTGCCTGTTATTTACCAGGCCGAAGCCCAGAAGGCGCAGGCCGAGCTGAACTTCGTGGAGATCGAGTACCAGACCACCAAGCGTCTGGCCGACAGCAACATTGTATCGAAAAGCGAGCTGGCCCTGGCCAAAGCCAAGCTCGATAAGGCCTCGGCTGAGCTGCAGATGGCCAAGGCACACCTGGGCTTTACAGAGATCACTGCGGCCTTCGACGGTATCGTAGGCCTGTTCCGGGCCCGTTCCGGAAGCCTGCTCGACGAGGGGGACCTGCTCTCTACCCTGTCTGACAACAGCAAAATGTGGGTATACTTTAACGTACCCGAGGCCGAATATCTTTCCTATATGCAATCGAAAGCCGGCAATCCCCGCGCACAGGAAGTAAAGCTGCAGATGGCCAACGGACAGCTCTTCGACCGGGACGGGATCATCGAGACCATCGAGGCCGATTTCAACAATGAGACCGGGACCATTGCCTTCCGTGCCACTTTCGACAACCCGCTGGGTATACTGCGCCACGGCGAGACCGGCAATATACTGATGCCTGTACCGCTCAAGCATGCCATGATCATACCCCAGAAAGCCACCTTTGAGGTACTGGACAAAAAGTATGTATACGTAGTGGACGGGAACAACGTGGTAAGATCGCGCCGCATTACGATCGATACCGAGCTGCCGGACCTGTACGTGATCAGGGATGGTCTGAAAGACAACGAACGTATACTGCTCGAAGGTCTGCGTACGGTAAAAGAGAACGATAAGATCAGGTACGAGTTCGAAAAACCGGAGGACGTGATCCATAACCTGGACCTGCACGCCGAGTAAGTACCGAGTAACGAATTAAAAATCAAGTCCGATGTTTAACAGATTCATACGCAGGCCGGTACTCGCCATAGTGATCTCACTGGTGATCGTGTTCGTGGGCCTGCTTTCCATAAACACACTTCCCAAGTCGCAGTTCCCTGAAATTGCCCCCCCCATGGTGGTGGTATACGCGTCGTATCCCGGCGCCAGCTCCACCGTACTTACCAATTCTGTGCTTATCCCGCTGGAACAGGCCATAAACGGAGTACCGGGCATGAAGTACATGTTCTCTACCGCCGCCAGCTCGGGCGAGGCCAATATACAGATCGTATTCAACCTGGGCGAAGACCCGAACCAGGCCCTGGTGAATGTGCAGAACCGCATCGAGCAGGTAAAGATGCGCCTGCCGCCCCTGGTGCAGCTCGAAGGTATCGTGGTACAGCGCCTGCTGCCCAGTATGCTCATGTACGTGAACCTTTACAGCACCGATACGGCCAATGCCGATATGAAGTTCATCTTTAACTATGCCTACATCAATATGCTGTCGGAGCTGCAGCGCATAGAAGGCATCGGTATGGCCAAGATCCTCGGGAGCCGCCAGTATGCCATGCGCGTATGGCTGGACCCCGACCGGATGCGGGCCTACAACATCGGTACCGAAGAAGTGATGAAGGCCATGGACGAACAGAGTATCATCGGTTCGCCCGGACGCCTGGGACGCGCCGACAGCAAACGCTCGCAGTCCATCGAGTACGTGCTCACCTACCAGGGGCGGTACAGCGATGCCAGCCAGTACGAGAACATTATCATACGCGCCACTCCCGACGGAGAGGTACTTCGGCTCAGGGACATTGCCAAGGTAGAGCTGGGCAGCGAATATTACGATATCTATTCCAACAAGGATGAATTTCCTTCGGCGGCCATCATGCTGAACCAGACCTATGGGAGTAATGCCGTGGACGTGATCGCCCGTGTGAAGGACAAACTGGAAGAAATGAAGCAGGACTTTCCGCCGGGTATGGAATATGAGATCAGCTATGACGTATCGAGCTTCCTTGATGCCTCTATCGAAGAGGTGATCCATACCCTGCGCGATGCCTTTATCCTGGTGGCCCTGGTGGTATTTATCTTCCTGGGCGACTGGCGCTCTACCCTCATTCCCATCCTGGCCGTACCCGTTTCGCTCATCGGGGCCTTTTTCGTGATGCAGATGTTCGGCCTCACCATTAACCTTATCACCCTGTTTGCCCTGGTACTGGCCATCGGCATCGTGGTCGACGACGCCATTGTGGTGGTAGAGGCGGTACACGCCAAGATGGAAGAAGAACCTCACCTCTCGCCCTTCAATGCCGTTAAAAAGGTGCTGGGCGAGATCAGCGGGGCCGTAATTGCCATTACCCTGCTGATGACAGCGGTGTTCGTACCGGTGGCCTTTATGTCAGGCCCGGTGGGCATCTTCTACCGCCAGTTCTCCATTACCATGGCCTCATCCATCGTACTTTCGGGTATTGTGGCCCTTACGCTTACCCCGGTACTCTGTGCCATTATTCTTAAAAATCCGCATGCACACGGGCATGAGCACCGTAAGAAAAATATCCTGGCCCGTTTTATGGATGGCTTTAACCGCCTGTTCGAAAGACTTACGGGCAAATACGTAAAACTGCTGCGCCTGGTGGTGAACCGCCGCGTGGTCACCTTCGGGGTGCTGCTCCTTTTCGGACTGGGCATCTTCGGCGTGGCCCGTAAACTGCCTACCGGCTTTGTACCCGAAGAGGACCAGGGGATGATCTATGCCATTATACAGACACCGCCGGGTTCCACGCTGGAACGTACCAATGCCGTGAGCCGCGAGCTGCAGCGTATGGCCAAGACGGTAGAAGGCGTAGAATCCGTGTCCTCGCTGGCCGGTTTCGAGATCCTTACCCAGGGCCGCGGTTCCAACTCAGGCACCTGCCTTATCAATATGAAGCCCTGGCATGAGCGTAAACACACGGTAAAAGAGATCATCCACGAACTGGAGGAAAAGTCCAGGGATATTCCCGGTGCAGCCATCGAGTTCTTCGATCCCCCGGCCGTACCCGGTTATGGTGCCGCAGGAGGTATCGCCCTGCAACTGCTCGACAAGAACAATACCATCGATTACGAGCGCCTGGGCGATGTGACCACGAAATTCATGGCCGACCTGGAAAAAAGGCCCGAGCTGAGCTCCCTCTTTACCTTTTACCGTACCGACTATCCGCAGTACGAACTGGAGATCGACAACCAGCAGGCCATGCAGAAGGGCGTATCCATCGGCAAGGCTATGGACAATCTTTCCATACTTATCGGCAGTACCTACGACATCGGTTTCATCAAATTCGGACGTTTCTTCAAGGTTTTCGTACAGGCATCGCCGGAATTCCGCCAGTTGCCGTCCGACCTGATGAAACTGTACGTAAAGAACGACCGCGACGAAATGGTTCCCTATTCTTCTTTTATGAAGGTGAAGAAAACCCAGGGTATATACGAAATCAACCGTTACAACATGTACACCACTTCGTCCATCCGCTGCTCACCCGCACCGGGTTACAGCAGCGGCGAGGCCATCGAGGCCATCAGGGAAGTGGCTGCACAGACCCTGCCGAACGGCTACGATATCGACTGGGCCGGTCTGCAGAAAGACGAAGTAGCCCGGGGTAACGAGGCCATTTACATCTTCCTGATCGTGCTGGCCTTCGTATACATGGTGCTGGCCGCACAATACGAGAGCTTTATCCTTCCGCTGGCAGTGGTATTTTCGCTGCCCGCCGGAGTGTTCGGGTCTTTCCTGCTGCTGAAGCTGATGGGTCTGGCCAACGATATCTATGCCCAGGTAGGTCTCATCATGCTGGTGGGTCTGCTCGGGAAAAATGCGGTACTGATCGTAGAATTTGCGATACAGCGGCATCACCAGGGCATCAGTGTGCTCGACGCCGCTATCGAGGGGGCAAAGGTACGTTTCCGGCCCATCCTTATGACCTCCTTTGCCTTTATCGCCGGCCTCATTCCCCTGATGGTGGCCAGCGGTCCGGGAGCCATCGGTAACCATACCATAGGCGCTGCGGCCATGGGCGGCATGCTGTTCGGTACCTTCTTCGGAGTGATACTGGTGCCCGGTCTGTACTATATTTTTGGCAAGCTGGCTGAAGGACGAAAGCTGATCAAGGACGAAGACCATAACCCGCTGAGTGAAGAACTGGTGGAAAGCAGCGATTCTACCGCCTCCCTGTTAAAGACTGTCAGAAAATTAATCAAAAAAATCCGTAGAGAAAGCCGTGAAAATAATGAAGAATAATCCCGTTCTCAGGTACCTGCCGCTGGGCTTTATCCTGCTGCTGCTTATGACGGCGGGCTGCAAATCCTCCAAAATAGCCGTTCGTGCTGAAAACCGCTCGGTACCGTCGTCCTATAACAGTTCCGGTTCAACCGACACCACCAATTCTGCGGATATCAACTGGAGAAAGATATTCAACGATTCCAACCTGGTATCCCTGATCGATACGGCCCTGAAGAACAACCAGGAGCTGAACATCACCACGCTGGAGATCAATATAGCCCAGAACGAAGTAAAGGCCCGCAAGGGAGAATACCTGCCCTTCGGCGGCCTGCAGCTGGGTGCGGGCGTTGAGAAACCCGGCCGCTATACCCGGGACGGGGCCGTGGAACACAACCTGGAGATACAGCCGGGCAAACCTTTCCCCGAGCCTTTGGGCGATTTTATGGTCGGCGCCGTTTTCTCCTGGGAACTCGATATCTGGGGCAAGCTCCGCAACGCCAAAAAAGCCGCTGTATCCCGCTACCTCGGCACTATCGAAGGCCGGCGCTTTATGGTCACCAACCTGGTGTCGGAGATATCCTCGTCGTACTATGAGCTGCTGGCCCTGGACAACCAGCTGGACATTATCCGCCGCAACGTGGAGATACAGAGCAATGCCCTCGAGATCGTGAAGCAGCAGAAAGACGCCGCCCGGGTAACACAGCTCGCCGTGAACCGCTTTGAGGCACAACTGCTCAACACTCGCAACCTGCAATACGAGGTACAACAGCGCATCGTAGAGACCGAGAACCACATCAATTTCCTGGTGGGGCGCTTTCCGCAGCCCGTACTGCGCGATTCAGACAAATTCAATAATATCGAGCTGGATTCCATTTACGTGGGCGTTCCCGGTCAGCTCCTGGCCAACCGCCCCGATATACGGCGTGCCGAACAGGAACTGGCAGCCATCAAGTTTGACGTAAAATCGGCGCGTGCCGCTTTTTATCCCTCCATACGGCTCAATGCCAACATTGCCTTCCAGGCCTTTAACCCGGCGGTATGGTTCAACCCGGCCTCCCTGCTGTACAGTATATTCGGCGACCTGATGGCCCCGCTTATCAACCGGAATTCCATAAAGGCGAATTACTGGACGGCCAATGCGAAGCAGATGCAGGCGGTATATAACTACGAAAAGAGCATACTCACGGGTTATACCGATGTGGTGAACCAGCTGGCGGCCATCGATAACTACAGCAAGAGCTACAGGACCAAGGAAAAGGAATCGCAGATACTTACGCAATCGGTGGATATTTCCACGAGCCTGTTCAACTCGGCCCGTGCAGATTACATGGAGGTACTGCTCACCCAGCGGGAGGCCCTGCAGGTGCGCATGGAAGTGATCGAGGTAAAGACCAGGCTGCTGAAGTCCAAAGTGGCCATGTACAAAGCCCTCGGCGGCGGCTGGAAATAAAGACTTTTCTTCATATAATGAGAGGCGAAACAACCGCAGGCCATAGGGTCTGCGGTTGTTCTTTTTTTTAGTCCATGGTCTGCGCAGGGGCAAGAGGCCGGGACAGGCACAAAGACTGCTTTTTCTCCGGATCAAAGCCGTACCGCCTGTTAGCGCAAAGAACGCAGCAAATAAGTTTATATGCGCGCGGAGGACAGACACAGCCCCGGATTGCCGGGTATGAAAGGGATTTTTCAAGTTTTAGTGACTTGTGAGGCCGGAGAGACTGCCATAAATTTGCAGAGAAGAAAGAACTCTCCGTTTACAAACCTTTAATACATAAATCCGTGCAAAAGATACGCATTGAAGAAATAAAAGAATACATAGAGAACAATCACCTGGAACTGTTTCCGACCCAGTCTGCCATATCCGTACCTGTTATAGACCGCATGTACCGTAAAATGCAGTACGGCCTGCAATTCGATGATATACGGATCTCCGATCAGCTCATCATGAACGGGCATCATCGTTACCTGAGCTCCCTGCTGGCGGGGCGGGAAATAGGACGGGTACGCAGTCAGCGTACATCGGCAACACGGCAACACAGCTGGCAAAATGTACACCTGGATACACAGGACTGGGATACGAAAGAACAGGTACAGAAATTCAACGAAGAAGATGCGCGGTTCAACGGCATCCCTATCGAACAACTCACAGAAATAACCGGATAATGATACTTGCACTATGAAGATCTTTTTAGACATTGATGGCGTAATGGTGCCGGCTATGCCCTGGCGCAGGCCCGAGTTTCTCGCGGACGGTTTTCCGGCCTTCAGCAAAAAGGCATCGGATGCGTTATGCAATATCCTCCGGGCAACGGGAGCTGAAGTGGTATTTACCACCTCGCATAAATCACTTTATTCACTGCCCGAGTGGCAATCGATCTTCCGTCTGCGGGGCATTGAGCTGGAAAAGCTCAGCCGTCTCCCTGAGAACAAGACACACCAGAGCCGCAAGGAAGAGCTGATGCAATGGTTTGCCCAGCATCCGCCTGCAGGGAACTTTGTTATCATAGATGATGACAAGTCCCTGAATACGCTACCGCCAGATCTGAAAAGCCGGGTGGTGCTTACCGGCAGCACCGTAGGGCTTACCGAAGAAACGGGTTCAGAGGCGCTCGCATTATTGCAAAGTAAGGTACAGCCTGTTGTGTGAAAGAGCTTGTTTATACGATGTGATCGCCGTACTCTCCGCTGTGGGTTTGAACGGTGACTGCATAATTTCGTATATTCTTCCGGGAAATATATTCCAGCCGGCCGACATAACTGCTCGTTTTCAGTAAAGCAGCAAACTCATTTCACCCTGCTTTTGCAATAACTGTATACGGTCCGGTGTGGTCACATTCAGTTTCTGGGCGGGATACAGGTGATAAACGATGATTTACCTGTTTTATCTTAGTTCCTGTACCTGTTTCAGAATAGCCTGTATTCTTTTTGACCGCGTTTCAGGTCGTTTGGCAAATACCAGCTGGGACAGCATAATTTTCCGCACCGAACGGCTCAGCGACAGGAAAGCCTTGCGCGTACCAGGCTTCTGCCGGAATGCCAGCGCCAGGTCATCGGGGATTTTCACTTCTTCTACTTCATCCAGGAGGGTCCAGGAACCATTTTGCTTTGCCCTTTCGATACATGCGAGACCTGCTTCCGTCATGCACCCTTCCGCGATGAGCCTCTGTACTTTTTCCTTGTTCACTTTCGACCAGCCGCTGCGGGGTTTACGCGGACAGAAAAACTGCTTATACCGGCCATCCCCGAGCGAAAGACGCTTACTGTCTATCCAGCCGAAACACAGGGCCTCGTCAACGGCCTCACTGTACAGTACCGAAGGCACGCCCGATGCCTTGCTGTAATAAATGAGCCATACAGCCTCCTTTTCCCGGTGGTTCTCCTGCAGCCACTGCCTCCATTCTTCCCTGCCGGCGGGACAGAACGTTTCCGTTTCTTTCTTCTGCATAAGCTTAAATATACGACAAACATAGAATGCTCTGCTGACAGCCCTATGTCAGTGCCGGTTAAAGTCTCCGGGGAACAGCTGCGGTCCGTTGCCGCAAGATAGCACGATGCTTGCGATTTATGAGGTATATTTGTATAAATACTTTTATGATAAAAAACGCCGTTTTGCCTGCCGGAGTACGCTTGTGTATCCTGTCACTGTCGGGAATACTGATCTCGCAGGTACCCGGGACTGACAAACCGGCTTTTGAACTGCCGGACTCTATAGATAAAACGTAATACACAGATATATGGGAAGGACCGTAAGCTCATGGAATCCATACAACGGAAAGGAAGAATTTACTTTCGACATACTCAGCAGGGAAGAATTACTGCTGAAGGCAGATGAAGCGGCTGCCGCATACCGCAACTGGTCGGCCTGGCCCCTGGAAAGACGTACGGCCCTGCTGCACGATCTTTCGGTACAACTGAAGCTGCACGCCACGGAGGGCGCCGAATGCATGGCCCGCGAAATGGGTAAGGTACTGCCCGAAGGCAAGGCAGAAATGCTGAAGTGTGCACAGGCCGCCGCCTATGTGGCCGATCATGCTGCCCAGTGGCTGCGCCCCGAAAGCATTGAAACATCTGATAAAATCGGCGAGGTACACTTTTTGCCCCAGGGGATCGTATTTGCCATTATGCCCTGGAACTTCCCTTTCTGGCAGGTGATCCGCCAGGCTATCGCCGCCCTGGCCGGAGGGAATGTATTGCTTTTGAAACATGCCTCTAACGTATACGGATGTGCAGCCCTGCTGCAGAAGATATTCGATAAGGCCGGTTTCCCGCCGGGCGTATTTACCAGCCTGTATATGGACAGCGCCGATGCCGAAGTGATCATTTCTCATCCGCAGGTATGTGGTGTGGCCTTTACCGGCAGCGAGCCGGCCGGACGCAAAGTAGCGGCCCTGGCAGGCAAACACCTCAAAAAAGTGGTACTGGAACTGGGCGGAAGCGATCCTTTTATCATTTTCGAAAGTGCCGATCTGAAGGCGGCCTGTGATATGGCCCTGCAGGCACGTTTCCAGAATGCAGGTCAGAGCTGTATAGCCGCCAAACGTTTCCTGGTACAGGAATCTGTATACGAAGAAGCTCTTTCGTATATGCGTCAGGGACTCGCGGCTTACCGGGCGGGAGATCCCGTGCAGGATGGTGTAAAGATGGGCCCGGTGGCCAGGGCTTCTTTTGCGGAGGACCTGGAAAAGCAGGTAAAACGTTCCCTGGAGATGGGTGCAAAAATATCCGGTGACCTGAAAGTTGAGGGTGCATTATTTCAGCCGGTACTACTCTGGGATGCCCCGGAAGATGCACCCGTGTGGACAGAGGAGACCTTTGGACCGGTAGCGGTGATCGGTTCCTTCAAAGATGAGGAAGATGCCTTGCGCAAGGCCAATAATACGGGTTTCGGCCTGGGGGCCGTGGTGTATTCCGCAGACGCGGACCAGGCCCGCCGGGTGGCGCTGGCGCTGGAGTCGGGACAGGTCTTCGTGAATACGATGGTACGTTCGGACGCAGCGTTTCCGTTCGGTGGCACCAAGAACAGCGGGGTTGGCCGTGAGCTTGCGGAATGGGGGCTGAAAGAGTTCCTGAACGTGAAGCCGGTGGTACGCAGCAAAAAATAACGATCTGAAAACCTTGCAGTAACAGCCGTTCCAGGAAAAAATTTCCGCGAATGATTTGCGTAAACAGAATTTTACTACTTTTGCCCCCGGAGAAATGGCAGAGTGGTCGATTGCGGCAGTCTTGAAAACTGTTGAACTGAGAGGTTCCGGGGGTTCGAATCCCTCTTTCTCCGCCACGGAGAGCAGAGCCTGACGAAAGTCAGGCTTTTTTGTTTCCAGACCTTTTGCGAGCTTGCTCGTCAAAAGTCGGGGAACAAAAAAGCGCAGCTGCACAGCAGATGCAGGCTTTGCTTTCCGTGAACCGCTCCTCCTGTCAGGGATCAGGAGCGAAGCGAATAATCCCGGCACAACCAACGCACCAATAAACTTTGTATCCGCATCTACACCCTGTACAGCAAGGTATTCCCGGTGACGAGATATTTTTTTCAAGTTTTACTGTCTTGCAGGACAGGAGCTCCCGGGCTAAGTTTGCATACACCGGAACAGTCCGGTCATAACTTAATAAATCGTTTACCAATGAATGTACGAAAAAAACACACGGGACGGAACATTAAACGCTTCCGGGAACTACTGGGCATACGGCAGGACACCTTTGCCCGAAGACTGGGCCAGGACTGGACCTTGCAGAAGGTAATTCTGCTGGAACAGCGTGAGGTCATTGAAGAACCCATACTGGAACAGGTGGCCGACATTCTGCAGCTGCCCGCTGAAGTGCTCAGGAACTTCGAGGAAGGAGAAGCAGTGAATATTATCGCGAATACGTTCCAGGACGAATCCATAGCCCTGGCATTCGAGTGTTCCTTCAACGCTCCTGACAAAATTGTGCAGCTGTATGAAGAAAAGATCGCGTTGTACAAACATATGCTGCAGGAAAAAGAAGAGCAGGTAACGCACCTGGAGGGTCTGCTGCGAAAATGAGTTCCCCGGTCGGTCAGAGCAGTACATGCCCCTTTGCCTGTACCGGCTTCGGTATGTCTTCTTCGCCAAGCATCTGGAGCAGGTCGATCTCGATGGTACGGCAGATCGCCAGCATGGGAATATCGTTGTGTAGTCCTTCGAAGGGATTTTCCGAATAATCGCCGATCATTTCCATCACCACGTACACCCAGCCTACGATCATGCCCACGGGAACGCTCAGCCAGATAAAGACATCGCCCAGCTTACTGAACTCCGCCACGATACCAAAGGGCAGCAGGAAAACGAAAATGCAGACGAATACAAAACTGAAACTGGCAAATTTGCGCGGGAAGGGAAAGTTTTTAATACGTTCGGCTTTACCCTGTTCGTCGTAGAAACTGTTCAGCACGTCCTGCAGGGATACCTGCTGCATTTGGTTAATGGCCTTTTTTTCGTACAGCCATTGCAGTTGCTGCGTTTGTATATCTAACATCTGGGTGGCTTTATTGCTGCAACCTTCCAGGCCTCGTTGTTCTTCAGCATCCAGGTAAGAGCGCCCTGCAATTTCGTCCAGCTCCATTTTGTAGAGACTGAAAAAGCGATCGCGCCTTCTGCGGTTAAAGCTGCCATAGATCCACTTCAGGCTGATATGTTCCCAGGGGGTCGGTTTCAGCAACTGTTCACGCAACTGGTACAGGTAAGCGATGTGCCGAAAGATGATCTGTCTCCGGATCTCTGCCCCGACCAGGTTGTCCGTTTCTCCCGAACGATAGTTACGTATCATGGTCCCGAGCTTACGGCTGCTGTTCACGATAGTTCCCCATATCTTACGGGCTTCCCAGACCCTGTCATAGGACTGGTTATTTTTAAAACCCACGTAAAAGGCAACGGCCGTACCGATCAGCGAAAGCGGCAGCCAGGGAATGGTCATAAACTCCCAGCGGGTAAAATAATACACAGTGCTCACCAGCAACATCCAGCCGCCAAGCCATAGCAGGTGGTGCCCGGCAAATTCATAGATCGACTTCAGCGAGAGGTTTTTCTTAATGATCATTACTCAGGTATTTAGACGCTAATTATACTAAATGTAAATGGAATACCTGTATCACCGATCTGTTTTCGAGAGGGGAAAAACAGGGCTCCGGCATCCTGCACAGGTACATGTAGCCAGATCGCCTTTGCCGTTGCCGGAATTGTGCTAAAGAGCCGGACACGTATACTCTTTATGGAAATTCTTTATATTTGACTGCAAAGTTCAATCTTCTATTACACCCCTTAACATCATTGTCCAACCTATGTCTTCTCCAGAATTACCCGGCCTTGTAGCCGAATCACAGATATTGAACCGCATTTATACGATACGTGATCAGAAAATCATGCTCGACAGTGACCTGGCCGAAATGTACGGCGTAGAGACCAAACAACTCAAGCGACAGGTAAAGCGTAATGCAGAACGCTTTCCGGAAGATTTTATGTTTACACTTACCCGGAAAGAGTTTGAGCACTTGAGGTGCCAAACTGGCACCTCAAGTTGGGGCGGAACCCGTTATATGCCCATGGCATTTACAGAACAGGGCGTAGCTATGTTGTCCAGTGTATTAGGCAGCAAAACAGCTATTGAGATTAACATTCACATCATCCGCGTATTTGCAAAGTTACGCGCATATGCGCTTACCCATAAGGATATCCTGTTGCAGCTTGTCCAGCTGGAAAGTCAGGTAAAGAAAGACCGCAACGATATTGAAAATATTTTTGCTGTGCTCAGAGAACTGATCGAAAAAGAAAGTAATCCGATACCGCGGAACAGGATTGGATATAAACAATATGACAAGGAAGGATAAATAGTGAAAATAGTCCCTTATATTTCCAGTCCATGGGAAACAAAACAAGGTATATACGCCATTTCCACGAGCTTGACAGCTCCCAGTTCCCACTCGCGGGCAACCGCAAAGTATCTTCTATTGATGCCAGCTTCGGACTTGGCGAAGCCTCTGGTCTCCGGCCGCGTAAACGCCGATACCTATAAAGTGCGCGAAGGCCGGGTCATCAATAAAAAAATATCCGTCAAAAAAAACTGGCCGTTTCCCCTACTGTGCAAGGCGGTACCGAAGACCGGGAGCTTCCGGTGGAACAACAGCAGCTTCAAACGCTTAACGACCCCCGCTCCCATGCGCAGCACGGGCGGCAGACTGTTTGTAGACGTGACCCGTATGCTGTCCTCATCCGAAAGCCGTCAGACGATCATAGACAACCTGGGCAAGTCTGACCCACTCATTAAAGATGCGCTGCAAACCCTTATGGAACGGGTTCTATAAAAATACAACCGGATGAAACAAAATAACTTTCAGAGCAAATCGCGATGGGACACTAAAACAGTTATACTTTCTGCCTTTTTTATTCTTACTTCGTGTAACCAAAAATTAACGATGCAGCACAATAACGGAGAAACCGTACAACCTTACTTCCAAAGCAGCTATTCCGAGGTAAACGGGCTCAACATGTATTACGAGATCTATGGCGAAGGCAAACCGCTGGTGCTCATTCATGGCGGTGGCTCTACCATACAGTCGAACTTTGGTAAGGCGATCCCCCTGTTTGCACAAACCCGCAAAGTAATTGCCGTAGAATTACAGGCCCACGGACGTACCGGCGATCGCAACGCTGCACTCAGCTTTGAACAGGATGCCGACGATGTGGCCACCCTGCTCAGGAACCTGGGTATTCCCAAAGCCGATTTCCTCGGTTTCAGTAATGGAGGCACCACTACCCTGCAGATCGCCATCCGGCACCCGCAACTGGTGAACAGGATCGTGCTCGGCTCTGCCCTGGCTAAAAGAAACGGCGTACCCGACTTCTTCTGGGGCTTTATGCAGCAGGCCCGGCTTGCCAATATGCCGCAGCAATTACAGGAGGCCTACCTGGCCGTAAATCCCGATCCGGCCGGACTGCAGGTAATGCATGACAAGGACGCGTCCCGTATGCTGGCCTTCCGCGATATCCCGGACGAAAAACTCCTGGCCATACAAGCATCTGCACTCATCATCATCGGCGACAAAGACGTTATTACGCCCGAACATGCGCTGGAACTGCACCGCCTTATCGCAGGCTCCGAACTGGCCATTATCCCCGGCGGGCACGGCGAATATATCGGCGAAATAACCACGGTAACGGAAGATTTTGATGAACGTACGCTCATTGTTCCGCTCATTGAAAAATTCCTGGATAAAAGAACGGAATGATCTGCGGCAGGGATATTTCAGGGCTTGTCCCTGCTTACAGCGAGGCCGGGCTCTCGGCTCAAAGTCCTCGCTCGTACCTCGCTCCGGGCTTCCGCCTCCGTCCCTCACACGCAAAGTAAGGCTTCGATCAAAGAAAACAACAGAAAACGATGATAAACGATCCCGAAAAACAGGAATTCTGGGAAGCCAGTTTCCTCGAAAAACAGGAAATGTGGGGCTTTGAACCGGCACAATCGGCCCTGCTTACCAGGGAGCTCTTTGTACGCGAAAACATAAAGAACATACTCATTCCCGGCATTGGCTACGGCCGCAATGCACAGGTCTTCCTCGACAGCGGCATACAGGTCACCGGCATCGAGATATCCCGTACCGCTATCGAAATGGCTCATAAACACGTTGGCAAGGATCTCGTCATTCACCACGGCTCCGTAACCGGCATGCCTTTCGATAACAAGCTGTACGACGGTATTTTCTGTTATGCGCTCATTCATTTACTGGACACAGACCAGCGGCAGAAACTTATCCGCGATTGCTACAAGCAGCTGGCAGAGAACGGGTACATGGTTTTTACGGCCATCACAAAGGATGCAGCTACATACGGCAAAGGACGCCTGCTAAGTAAGGACCGTTATGAACTCCACGAAGGTGCACCCATCTATTTTTACGACCGTGAGGCTGTACAGGAAGAATTCGGCAACTTCGGCCTTCTCGATATCAGCGAACTGAGAGAGAATTTTCCGTTCTTTTTTATCAAATGCAGGAAAAACGTATAGTCATACCCACAAAATATCCGGTTTGACTCAACCTGGCAAAGACCCTGAAACAAATTTGCTATATTTAGCCATCGCGTATGAAATACCCGGAAAAAAGAGGTTACAAATAAGGAGTGCCGTATAAAAAACAAAACCCGGGAGCTTGAATGACTTCAGGGGCAACCGGGAACTGTATAATGCAAATGTAAAAAAAACGATATATATTCAAATGTCAAGACATTAATTTTTCAAAATGAAGTTTACCACCTTTGAATACATTCTATCCCAACCACGTCTGGCCCGGTATGTAAAAGCCTGTGCCGGAAATACTCGCCAAGCAATGACCCTGTACCGGCTCAACCTCAAGCTTTCACAGGAGTTGTTTACACTGGTCGGCTGTTTTGAAGTGGCTTACCGAAATGCCATCGACAGGCATTATTCGGTAAGAAGCGGAACAGACTGGCTCAGAGATGCAGCCAGGCCCGGCGGCATGTTCAATAATGGCCTTTGCGGGAAAACGCCTTATATTATTTCTGAAGCAGAAAAAAAATTGCTTGTCTATTCTCATTCTAAATTAATAGCCGAAATAGATTTCGGCTTTTGGAGATATATGTTCGCCCGGCATCAGTTTCGTTCAGGAGGACAGTCTTTGCTGGCTGTATTCCCGGCTAAACCGAAAAGTAATCCGGTAATACATTACAATAATCACTTCTTTTTCACACAGCTTGAAAAAGTAAATATACTGAGAAACAGACTGGCGCATCATGAACCAGTATGCTTCCAGATAGGCACACATACGAAAGATACCAGTTATGCCCGGCAAAATTATTTCTTTGTCCTGCAATTATTTCGATGGATGGAGATACACGAATCAAGTCTCCTATACGGACTGGATCATATTCAGGAACTGTGCAGCAGAATTGACAAACTATAAACACAGACCCTTGAAATATCCTGCCATAAGCCCAAAATATCCTATCTTTAAAACAGAATCGCCCAGCATGCACAAAACCATACTTTCCATACTGCTCCTTTTTTTCGCAGCTCAGTCCCGCGCCCAGACCACTGTCAACGGCTCTTTTGTACACGGCGGCATCACGCGTACCTATTCGTTCTATGTCCCGGCTTCCTATACGCCGGGGCAGGCCCTGCCTCTCGTTATCGGGCTGCACGGGCTCAGTTCAAGCGGTTCAAATTTTGCCCAGCACCGGGATTTCCGGCCTGTTGCAGACACGGCCAACTTCATTATGGCCCACCCGGACGGTTCCATGCTCTTCGGCGTACGGTACTGGAACTATGGCATCACTGGCTCTTCGCCGGATGATGTGGGTTTCATCGAAGCGCTCATCGATACCATTTCGGCGCATTATACCATCGATCCCAACCGCGTATACAGCGTAGGTATGTCCAATGGCAGTTTCCTGAGCTATTACCTGGCCTGCCGGAGCGACCGTTTTGCGGCCGTAGCCGGGGTAACCGGGTCTATGTCCACCGATATGTACAATTCCTGCGTTCCGGCGCATCCCACACCCGTTATTCACGTACACGGCACGGACGACCCCACCAATCCCTACAACGGGACCGGCAGCATGACGGCCATCGAAGATATGGTCATGTTCTGGGTGAACCAGAATAACTGCAATCCCACGCCCCAGATCACGTCCGTGCCCAATATCAATACCGCCGACGGCGCCACGGCCGAGCATTACGTGTACACAGGCGGCACCGACGGACATAGCGTGGAATTTTTCAAGGTGATCGGCGGGGAACATACCTGGCCCGGTTCGCCCATGCCCGGCTCTTCGGACGTGACCTGCATGGACTTTGATGCACGTGTGGAAATATGGCGTTTTTTCAGCCAGTACGAACGCAGCGGCAGTACCTCTGCCGAAAACCCAGTAAAAAGCGACTGGCTGCGTATGTATCCCAATCCCGCGCAGGATATCCTGAACTTCGATGCAGGGGAGCGCAGTATACACACCATCGTTATTACGGACATGAAGGGCCGGGTCCTGAAAAAGCTGCGCGGAGAGACCATTCAGCAGGTGGACATCAGTATGCTGAAGCCGGGCAACTACGCCATCGGCATCACCGGGCAGGATTTTCACCTGGTAAAAAAACTGTCGGTCCTGTAAAAAAGTATCGCACGTTCATTAAAGCAGAAACAGAACAGGCCTTTCAGGAAAAGTTTTTGTTCCGTTAAATCCGGCCACGGAATTGTGCAGCGCTGATTTTGTGGATATAGTTTTATACTTTTGCACCTGTTCAAGTACTGCTGATCATGGCCTCCGGTTTTTTTGCAATTTTAGATGACATAGCCTCCCTGATGGACGATGTGGCTGCCACCAGTAAAATGGCCACACACAAAACAGCCGGTATCCTGGGCGATGACCTTGCGGTAAATGCCGAAAAAGCCACGGGATTTGTCTCCTCGCGCGAGCTGCCCGTACTCTGGGCCATTACCAAGGGTTCCTTCATCAATAAGCTCATTATTATACCGATAGCCCTGCTGCTTAATGTATTCCTGCCCGTAGCCGTTAAGGTGATACTGGTGCTGGGCGGATTTTACCTGGCTTACGAAGGGGTGGAAAAGATCGTGGAGTTCCTTTTTCACCGCAAAAAACCGGAGCATGGCAAACCTGTTGCCAATGCGGAAGAAAGCGGGACCAGCACAGAAAAGACCAAGATACGGTCGGCCATCATTACCGATTTTATACTTTCCATCGAAATTGTGATCATCGCACTGAGCACAGTGCTTGAGGAAAGCCTGCTCATACAGGTACTTACCGTATCGCTCACGGCTATTGTGGCTACGGTAGGCGTTTACGGCATCGTGGCGCTCATTGTGCGTATGGACGACCTGGGCTACAGGCTTCTGAAACGCTCAGGCAACAAAGGGTTCCTGGCAAAGACAGGCAACCTGCTTGTAAAGGCCCTGCCCCTGGTGATCAAATCCCTGGCCGTGGTAGGCACATTTGCGCTCATCCTGGTCTCGGGCGGAATTTTCATTCACAATATCGATGCCTTACATCACCTGCTGCCGGCACTGCCCTCACTGGTACGGGAGGCTGCCGCAGGTCTGCTGGCAGGTATCATTGCACTGGGTCTTATTACGGCCGTAAAAAAGCTGGTATCCCTGTTCCGGCGTAATACACAGAAAAATTCCTGAGTCAGGCTTTTACTACGCCTGCCGGGATATCCCGTTTCCCGCTGCATTCCGGAACAAGAGGCCTGCCACCAAAAACAGCAGGGCGAAGAAACCGCTTATGCCCAGTATTTCCCCGGGAGAACCGCCGGAATAACGCTGCATGCCCGTGAGCAGGGCAATTCCCGTTATAAGTGCCAGGAGCAGCACAATGGCATACATGGTGCGTTCCATGCCTGTCGCTCCCAGGCGGGAAAGCAATGCTCCGGCAATAAGTACAGGAATTACTGCCATATACATCAGGTTAGCCGGATTCGGTCCGCTGCCGATGAGTCCCACCGCAAGATTAGCCCAGATCATAAGAAAAGCGGCACCTACCGCCAGGGCCGCTGCCAGGCGGTATACAATGCCCGGAGCATTCCGGCTGAGCCACACGTAAGCCAGGCCCGTACCGGAGATCAGGGCTCCCATCACCAGGAAGTCTCCCGGGCTCCAGTTCACTTCGGTACTGAACTGCATGGCCACCAGGGGTACCAGTAAGATCAATATGGTAAGGACCATTACAAGGAGTACAGACCGGTAAAGTTTCTGCTGCTTTTTCATAAAAGGATTTTTTGAAGTTTCTTTCAACAACTCAAAAGTACTTTGTATTTCAAAGTAAAGCAAGAAAAATGCCGGAAAAATTATGTTAAAGTGACAGGAAAAGGCATCGGGAAGTCATATACCAAAAGAATACCGCAGATTTTCACAATAACGGATCATAGGGATTATCCCCTCATCTGTGAACGTGTGCTTTTTCCTCAACCTGTACCTTCCCCGCCCCATTCAAGGATGGGAAAATATGTTGAAATGCCTGCTTTTATCAGAATTCCACGTCGAAATAGCCGTAATGCCCGCGGTCGCGGTATTTTTTGCTGAAGGCCACCATCAGGTATTGTCCGAAGGTCTTCAGGTACCCCTGCTTAAGAAAACGGCGATTGGTGGTATAAATAAAGGTATTGCTCACTCGGAACTTATTCGGGGCCACGCGGTGGGTAAGGTCCCAGTCCTCGCCCAGGGCAATGTGTTCGCTGAATCCACCCAGGCGCTTATACGCCTCGTTACGCATCAGTATGAATGCCCCGGCACCGAATGCGCCCAGCAGCCGCGTACGTGAGGCCAGCGCATGTGCGGCCCAGAGCAGGCGGTCGAGCCAGCGGCCGTTGCGGCAGCGTATATAGGTGGTTACCAGGTCCAGCTCCCGTTTTTCGGCCAGGTCCAGTGATTTTTCAATGGTGCGCGGCTCTCCCAGTTCTATATCGGCATCCAGGAAAAGAATATAGCGCGAACAGGCATAACGGGCGCCCTGGTTGCGGCCCACAGGCGGTATTCCGCCGGGCACTACCTGTATATTCAGGTGATCGCTGTAACGCTCAATAATGTCAAGGGTATGGTCTGTAGACCCGGCGTCGGCAATAAATACGGGTGTCTGCGGGGTAATACAGGTTTGCCGGGTAAGTGACTCCAGTGTTTTGCCGATGTAACGTTCTTCGTTACGGGCCGGGATCACAATGGTAAGCATGTCTGTTCTCATAATCATCCGTTTTTATTGTTCTACAACTTCGCACGGCTGATAGAGGAGCTGTACCTAAAAGAACACAAAAACCAGGCCAGCGGTTCACTCCCGATCCACATTTTTATAGCATTCCTGGTGCCCGGGAAAACAAAAAAGCCTGTCTGGCTTATAACCGGACAGGCTTCACAGACAAACAAACTGTTTAGAGCATTTCCAGGCTGCGCTTTACAAATTCGGTAAGCGCCTCGCCTTTCAGCAGGTTTTTATTCAGCAGTCCCAGCTGGAATACATGGCGGGCCATCGTTTCCTGCTTTACCGCATCCGCTTCGAGCGAAAGACGGCCAAACAGGGGGTGGTTGCTGTTGAGCAGCACTTTGTAGCTGCCGGGGAAAGCACCCATAAGACCGCCACCTCCCAGGGCCTGCATTTCCTGCATGCGGCGCATAAATTCGTTCTCGGTGATCAGCACGGGAGCCTCTTTTTCGCTCAGGGCCGCAAATTCGAACTGGTAGCTGGTATCTCCGGCCACTTTCTCGAATACAGGTTTCAGCTGGGTCTTCTGTACCTCGGTAAGGATCTCCGGACGGGTCTCTCCCTTATCGATGATCTTGTCCAGCGCGTCGCTGTCCACACGGGTAAAACGCGTATCGGGATACAGCGCTTCCAGCTTGCTGATCACGTGTGCATCCAGCGGTGTATCGAGTAACACAACATCGTAATCCTGTTCACGGGCCCCGGTAATATAAGCGTGCTGGGCAACCGCATCGTTCGTATACAGTACGATGAGCTTATTATCCTTGTTCTTCTGTGCGGGGCCGATCTTTTCGATGTACTCCGGCAGGGTAAAATATGCATCCGAAGTTACGGACCTCAGCAGGAAAAAGTCTTTGGTACGCTCGGCGAATTTCTCGTCGGTAACCAGTCCGAAGTTGATGAACAGCTTGATATCGTTCCATTTGCTTTCCAGGTCGGCACGGCTGTTCTTACACATATCGGCCAGTTTATCGGCCACCTTCTTGGTGATGTGGTTGCTGATCTTTTTCACGTTCGGGTCGCCCTGCAGGTAGCTGCGGCTTACGTTCAGCGGGATGTCCGGGCTGTCCATAACGCCGTGCAGCAAGGTGAGGAACTCGGGTACGATACCTTCCACACTCTCGCTCACGAATACGCGGTTGCTGTACAGCTTGATCTTGTTGCGCTGGATCTCCATGCGGTTCTCCATCCGCGGGAAGTACAGGATACCGGTGAGATTGAACGGGTAATCCACATTGAGGTGAATATGGAAGAGCGGCTCTTCGAAGCTCATGGGATACAGCTCGCGGTAGAAGTTTTTGTAATCCTCGTCGCTCAGCTCGTTCGGCTTTTTCACCCAGGCCGGCTCGGTGGAGTTGATCTGCTCATCTTCCAGGAAAATGGGCACGGGCAGGAACTTACAGAATTTATCGAGCAGCTCGCGGATACGTTCTTTGTCGAGGTACTGCTCATCTTCCGGGTTCAGGAAGAGTTTTACCTCGGTACCGCGTTCGGTTTTTTCAATTTCTTCGAGGGTATATTCCGGGCTGCCGTCGCAGGTCCATTTTACGGCAGGCGCTCCTGTATACGATCTGGTGGAGAGTTCTACCTTTTGGGCCACCATAAAGGCCGAATAAAAACCCAGCCCGAAATTACCGATAATGCCGGCGCCTTCGGTCCCTTCGTATTTACTTACAAATTCGCGCGCCCCGGAAAATGCGATCTGGTTGATGTATCTCTCCACCTCATCGGCACTCATACCCAGTCCTGTATCGCGGATAGAAAGGGTTTTATTTTCGGCGTCGATCACCACGTCGATGCGCAGGTTATCGATATCGCCCGTATTCTCGCCGCGTGCCGCCAGGGTTTTCAGCTTGGTGCAGGCGTCGGTGGCATTGGATACCAGCTCACGGAGGAAAATTTCGTGTTCGCTGTAGAGGAATTTCTTGATGATCGGGAAGATATTCTCCGTCTGTACACTAATGTTTCCGGTTTTCATAGTCATAGTTTACTGTATAATTACCGGGAATGAAGCCATCAAAAAAGGTACCAAACCCCGGGGAACTGACAATTTGTCAATTTGCAACGTTCATCCTGTTCATAGTTCTTAAATTAAGGAAAAGTGTGTTATTTTGTTATATGCCCGGAAAGGATAAGTATACTAAATACAAAAACGGTACCCGTGAGGAGATCATCTCCGTTATGCAGAAGGCCCGGCAAACGGCATCTGTTTTATTCCGGGTGGTTATAGCATTTATTTTTGTATTTGGTTCCATACCGCTTTTTATATACCTGAAAGCGGAAAAAGAATCCCGGTACCAGGAGGCATTTGTATCCGTTTCTCTCGAAGATCTGAAAAACCGCATAGACATAAAAGATGACGGCCTGTATGTAAATCTTGAAGGCGGAGGATGCCAGTCAAAACGTTCTTTTTACACCAGATCATCTGGTAAATCTACACAGAATCTCTATTATACCTTATTACGTCCCTGTGATGATACGCTCGCTGAGAGTTATTCCTTCTGTGTTATTCTTCTGAAGGAAAATTGGAGGGATAATCATCCTGATCCTTCGGTAAGATTATGGTATCCCGATATTAAAAAACTCAGCGGCCGTATTTATAAATACCGGACAAACGATTGGCTTCCACTCAGCCATCTGACAGCAAATCATATTGATCCGGAAAAACAGCCCGTATACACTTTATGGATCGGCAAAACACCACACACTGCCGTACAGCACCGAAAAAATATAAGCATCGGAATTGCTGTATTGTTTGGACTGGTGGTCGTTATCTGCTTGCTCGTTTGTATCTCTGAAATGAAAAAATACCGGACTTTCAAAGCGATGCTTGAGCGATACGGGGAAACAACCCCATCGTAAGTATTCTGTCATCAATAATCAAACGAACTATCCCGCAGCTTATTCCGGTAGCTGTTGAAAATGGCCGATTTCGACACAAAACCCCGGTACATACCCTGGTCTACCACGGGCAGGTTCCAGGCCCCGGTCTTGTCGAACTTTTTCATTACCTCGTCCAGGCTGTCGTTCGAGGATACCAGTGCCGGCGGCTGCACCATCAGGTCCTTTACCTTCAGGGCGTGGTTAGGTTCCCGGTCAAAGATCACCGTACGGATGGAATCGAGCAGTATAATGCCTTCCAGCTTTCCGTAATCGTTCAGTACGGGGAAAATATTGCGTTTGCCTTCCGATATCTTCTGTATCAGTATGTCCAGGCTGTCGTCCGGTCGTACCGAAGGCAACCCGGTTTCGAGAATGGAATATACCTTCATGCTGGCCAGGATGGTCTGGTCGCGGTCGCCCGTAAAGGCCCTGCCGCTTTTGGCCAGTTCTTTTACGTCCATGGAATAGGGCTCGAAATAGCGCGACATGGCATAGCTGATCGAGGACACGATCATAAGCGGGATCATGAGGTTATAGCCGCCCGTGATCTCTGCGATGAGGAAGATGGCCGTAAGCGGTGCATGGTACACCCCGCTGAGTATCCCCGCCATGCCCACCAGGGTAAAATTGCCCTCGGGCAGCTTAAAGTCCAGCAGGTTGAAGAAGCGTGACAGGAAAAAACCGGCATAGGCGCCCACGAAAAGCGAAGGCGCAAAATTACCCCCGTTACCACCGCTGCCCAGTGTAATACCTGTGGCCAGGGCTTTAAAGAGCATTACAAAGCCTGTAAAGATGAGCAATACCCATTCGTTGCGGCCGAAACGTTCCAGCACGCTGCCCTCGATCACGTTTTCCACCTGGTTATCGGCCAGCCAGCGTATGCTTTCGTAACCTTCGCCGAACAGCGTGGGAAATACAAAGATAAGTACGGCCAGCGCAGAGCCGCCCAGCACGGCCTTTTGCAGTATACCGAAGCCGCGGTCCTGCAGGTAATGCTCCACCCGCGTGAACAGGCGTGAATGATACACGGCCACCGTTCCGGTAAAAAGTCCCAGCAGCAGGTAGAAGGGCAGATTGGAATAGTTAAAATCCTGTGTGGTCCTGAAATTGAGCAGGATATCGCCATGCAGTATGATGTTGGACACCAGGGCACCCGTAGCGGCTGAAATGATCAGCGGGATAAAGGCCGAAATACTGATGTCCAGCAGCAGCACTTCGATGGCAAAAAGCACCCCGGCGATAGGCGCATTGAAGGCCGCCCCGATACCTGCCGCCGCACCACAGGCAATAAGCAGTATACGATCTTTATAGGAAAGCTGGTAACGCTGGGCAAAATTACTGCCGAATGCCGCACCGGTGAGGGCAATAGGCGCTTCCAGGCCCGCCGAGCCTCCCAGGCCTACCGTAAGCGAGCTGGTAACGATATGCCCGTACATATGCTCGCGGGGGATAATACCCGACCTGTCGGCCACGCTCTCGTGCACAAAACCCACGCCTTTACGCAGGCGTCCCCTGAAAAAATAACGCACCACCAGCTGGGTGAAGAGTATCCCCAGTAAAGGCAGGAAGATATAGTAATAGTTAAAATCGGCGCCCTTGTTGAAGGTAGCGATCACGAATACCCAGTGTACGAAGGTTTTGAGCACAATGGCCGCCAGACCCATGGAGAGGCCAATGATAACACTTGCCAGAAAAAGGAACTGCCTGGCCGAAAGTCTTCCCTGGATGAACCGTACGGATCGGAAAAAGAAATTACTTTTCGGTGCTCGCATTCAACAAAAGTATACATTCCGGGCCGGGCATAAAAGAAAAAGCCACCCGCAGGGGATGGCTTTTTCCACATATCATTTTTAATTATGCGTTCACGGCCGCTTTGGGAGCCCCTTCCAGGATCTCTTCGCTGGCGTAGTCGGCATATTTCTCGAAGTTCTTTTTGAACAGTCCGGCCAGTTTCTGTGCCGCAGCGTCGTAGGCGGCAGGATCGGCCCAGGTACCGCGCGGGTTCAGCAGCTCGAAAGGCACGTCGGGGCAGCTGTTGGGCATTGCCAGGCCGAACACTTCGTGCTGTGTATAGCCTACATTGTCCAGCTCGCCATTGAGGGCCGCCGTGATCATGGCACGGGTATATTTGAGCGACATACGGCTGCCTACTCCGTAAGCGCCGCCGCTCCAGCCTGTATTGATAAGCCAGATGCGTACATCGTTCTCTTTCATTTTTTTACCCAGCAGCTCGGCATACCTGGTCGGGTGCAGCGGCATAAAGGCACTTCCAAAGCAGGCGGAGAAGGTAGCCTGGGGCTCAACCACACCGGCTTCGGTACCGGCTACTTTGGCCGTATACCCGCTGATGAAGTGATACATGGCCTGGCCCGGGGTAAGACGGCTGATCGGCGGTAATACGCCATAGGCATCGGCCGTGAGGTAGAAAATATTGTGAGGAACGGGACCCACCGAAGGCGTAACGATATTATCGATAAAGTGGATCGGGTACGATACGCGGGTGTTTTCGGTGATGGACTTATCGGCGTAGTTTACTTCACGCGTTCCCGGGTGCAGCCCGATGTTCTCGAGCAGGGCGCCGAATTTAATGGCATTGTATATCTGGGGCTCTTTTTCGGCCGAGAGGTCGATACATTTGGCATAGCAGCCGCCTTCGAAGTTAAAAACGCCGCGGTCGCTCCAGCCGTGTTCATCGTCCCCGATCAGGGTACGGTCCGGGTCGCTGGAAAGTGTGGTCTTACCTGTGCCGGACAGACCGAAGAATATGGCCGTATCACCTTTTGCGCCGATATTGGCCGAGCAGTGCATGCTCAGTACATTTTTCTGGTGCGGCAGTATAAAGTTCAGGGCCGAGAAGATCGATTTCTTGATCTCGCCTGTATAGCCTGTACCACCGATCAGTACGATCTTTTTGGAAAAGTTCAGGATGGCAAAGTTGTGCTGGCGGGTACCGTCCACCTCCGGGTTGGCAAAGAAGCCGGGCGCATTGATGATGTGCCATTCCGCTTCGAAGTTCTGTATCTCTTCGTCGGTGGGACGCAGGAACAGGTTATAGGCAAACATGCTGCTCCAGGGGTACTCCGTGATCACGCGTACATTCATACGGTATTCCGGGTCGGCACATACGAAGCTGTCGCGCACGTATATGTCCTTGCCCTGCAGGTAGGCGGTCATTTTCTGCTGCAGCTGGTCGAATTTCGCAGCATCAAACTTAATATTGATATCACCCCACCATACTGCATTTTCCGTAACTTCGTCGCATACAATAAAGCGGTCTTTGGGAGAACGGCCGGTAAACTCGCCGGTTTCCACGGCAAGCGTTCCGTTTTCTGTGAGGAATCCCTGGCCCAGGATCAGTGTTTCTTCGGTTAATTCTGCCGGTGAAGCATTCCACCAAATACTGTCCACATTGCGGATGCCCAGGTGATCAACACGCGCGTTGGGGCTCTTTTTGCCGTATTCTGTCATATCGTATTTACTGAGAATTTAAAATAAAGCGCAAAGGTAAGCAAAGCAAAAGCACCTTACAAATACCCCCCGGCTAATTTTCGCACAGCAGATTAACAATTAACGTTAATACTCGTAATCTTCGTATCCGCCGCCCCAGCCATATTCGTATCCGCTACTCCGGATACGGCGGCTCTCTTCGATCATCACGTCGAAAACCAGGGCGTTCAGCTTCTCGCTGAGACTTTTACGGGTCACGTCAGGGATATAGTTAAAATTCTTTACTTCGATGTTCTCTTCGGGTGCCCAGACCACGATCTTATAGGTCTGCTCGGGGGAATAGCTCTTTTCGTCCAGCTCGCGGAACACGTAAAAGGTAGTTTCGCCGAACCGCTGGGTCTCTTTCAGCTTATATACCTTTTCGTCTTTTTTATCGTCCTCGTCCTCACCGTAATAGTAGGAGTTGCTCTCCGAAGCCAGCAGGTAGGCATGCAGGAAACGCAGCGTATCGATCGACCTCAGGCGGTTCTGGTTCTCTTCCTGCTGCAGGAACTCATAGGCTATTTCAGCCGATTTTTTGTCGTACAGCAATGAATCCACGTAACTGGAGTCCATAATGCCCCCGAAAACGATCCTGTTCTCGATCAGCGGCACATAATACCCTGTAAACTTATAGGTCTTGATCTTACGGAGCTGGGTCAGCATCTTTTCATCCGTACGGAAATAGCGGGCAAACGGCAGCATGGTCTCCAGCCCGCCGCTGATCTCTGCCTTTCCCGGATCGAGTATATTGCCCGAGATGTCCTTGCGCAGGGCCATCATCAGGTCGTCGTAAATGATGCCGTGGTAAGGTTTCAGCTGCTCCCAGCTTACATAGCTGCTGTCGAGCGCGCGGGCCGTAACTTCGTAGATATGCGATTTAAAGTCTTCGTAACGGCTGAATCTCAGGATGTCCGGGAATACTTTGCGGGCTACCGTGTCATTGGTGGAACAGCCGTGGAACAGCGAATAGGCGGCGCCGTATGAATACCCGTACTCGCTGTTGTTCATGAAAAAGGGATTCTGCTTAAAGAGCTCGTAACCTTTGCCCAGGCTCTCGGCCTGGTGCCTGAACGTAAGGCCTTCGATCAGGGCCTCCTGGAAATCGGCCGTATCTGCCCAGTTGTTATAGAGCTCTGTAAGAACGGCGCTGCGACGTGTATCGTAAAACGATGCATAGATCGTGATCAGGCGTTTTTTAAGCTCGATCTCTTTCTTGGCCGTGGCCGCCCTGCGGATGATACGTTCTACCTGGGGCATGTCCGAAGCCGAGAAATTACCCGACTTTATATAGTAATTGTGATTCTTGAAATACTTGATCAGGGAGGAATCGTTCGCCTCGATGCGGTCCAGGATAAGCCGGCCCTGCTTTACCAGCGGGTCGAACTGCAGGGTATTGGTATCGGGCAGCATCCCGAAATTGGCGATCACTTTCTGTGACCAGGTATCGCGCTGGTCGCCGGCCTCATAGGTAAGCCAGGAGAAGCAGTAGGTCTTGTTGCCCTGGTGCATCATTTTCAGGTGCAGCTGCGGGTATTCGGCGCCTTCCAGGTGCACGTGCGCTGCCCGGGAATACAGGGAACCTTCTTTTTTAAGCTCTTCTTTTATGAGTATTAGCCCTTTGTCCTTCAGGCTGTCTTCGGGTACCGGCAGGCTGATATCCCAGTCGTAGCGCCGCCCGAACATACTGAGGCCGTATACTTTATCATCGATGATATCCTCGAAGATCTTCTCGAGGCTGTCTACATAATCATTCACGCCGTATTTCACAAAGTCTACGCTCATCACGCGGTGTCCCACGCGGTCCTCAAGGTAGAACTGCTGCTCTTCGCGTTCGAATACCTTCAGGTCCTTGTCGTCCTCGTCATAACCCGTTTCCCAGAAATTATAGCTGTTCCCGGAGGAAGAGCCTTCCGGTTTCTGCAATACGCTCCGGGTACGGAAATACGAGCTGCTGTCCGTCACTTCTTTTTCCTCGTTCAAGACCCAGTACGAAAAATTACGGGTGACCAGCGAAGAAACGGCGTTCCGGGTATCGCTCTCGCTGCCTTTGGCCAGGAAACACCAGTAATCGGGAGCTTTGGCACGGATCTCCACATATACCTTCAGCTTAGGATCGTAGCAGCTCGCTATCCCGCTTCCGGGTCTATACTCCGTCCGCGTCTGGGCGGTGTTCATTTTCAGGTTGTTCATCACCCCCTGCAGGATCAGTGCTGCATCTACGCTGTCTTTTTCAAGGGCGTTAAAATCAGAAAAGCTGCGGTGGCGGGCATAGATATGCATGCCGTCTTTCTTGAACAGGAAATTATGCCGCACGGATACGTTCACGACCTGTCCGTCGCTGTTCATCTTGTTGTTACCGGCTTCGGTAAAATTATTCCAGGCCGTTTCCAGGTCCTGCTTGTCGTCCTGTACCACCTGGAAGGATCTGATAAGCGTTTTTGCCACCGGGCTGGCCATATAGGACGGCGGGCCCTGGAGCTTGTAGAAAATGATATGGTAAGGGGCCAGGATCACAAAGCGTTGTTCCTGGTTGCCTGTGGGCAATGTGTTACGTATTTCGAACGCCGGGTTCCCGAACAGGTTGCTCTTGCTGGAATAGGTGATCTTGCCGGGGATGCTTTCAGAGATCAGGGAGTCCATCCGGGCGTGCATCTTATACGGATCGTAGTCCAGGAAAACACCCCCGGTCTGCAGCACGTCGATGATCAGGAAGGCCCCGTTACCCAGGTCCAGGCTGGTGTACGATGAAAAATAGGGCGAGTTCATTTCGATGACCGTACCCGGCATTTTGCTGCGTATGCCGTCGCCTTTGTTCGAGGCAAAGTCTACCATCCTGGGCGGAGCGATCTTCTGCTCCATCTTCAGTACCGAGGATTTTTTCACGTGCTGACTGTTCATCACCACCGGGCTCAGTGAATAGCCTTTGGCGCGCAGCATTTCAATAATACCTTCGCTGCCGGGCAGGTGCGCGGCTCCGGCGGCGGCAAAAATGGTCTTTCCGCTGCGGATCACCGAGTCGATGGTATTGGCCATCATTTCATTGCGCAGGTCCAGCATATAGCGGCGGTACATCTTCGACTGGGTAAGGTTGTTCAGCGAATCGAGCATGCCCAGGCGCCCCGAACGGTATGCGTCCTCGATCTTGTTCATGGCCACACGCCGTATCTCGTAGCTCAGCTTACGGTCCTTATCTTCCGGGGCTTTATCGGCCTGGTCGGTCAGCTTGCGCGCTTTTTTGAAATCTTCGAGGGCCAGGGTCGGTTTCAGGAACTTTTTGGAAAGCTGGTAAATGTACATGTCCAGGTAGGTGCTTTCTTCAAAGCCTTCATTACCCTGCTGCTTGCGGAAGAGAAAATAGTTGATGGCACGAGGGTCGTATGCCATGAATTCCATAATGTCCTTTACCTTGTATTCGGGCAGGCTGAACACGTTTTTGTACAGCTCGCGGGCCGATTGCACCTCGTACCCGGAATACAGGTACATGGGATATTCCTCCGAAAAATAATTGCGCACCCACTCCTCGGGCTCCAGCTCCAGCGCGGTTATGTCTGTGTTCTGTATGGCCTGGTAGAACGGATCGTCCAGGTGAAAGGCCACCCGGTTGCTTACGTGCATGGAACCGAACAGGTACGAGGGTTTTACCGCTCCCGGCGATCGTACCTCCCAGAGCAAAGCGGGGTACTTGTCGTTCACCTGTGCATAAACAGCTAAAAATGAACACAGAAAAGCAAGTGAAGAGAGGATTTTTTTCATATTGCGGGATAAGATCATTGAGTGCATATGTAAAAACGGAAAAAAACAGGGTCGATTATATAGGATTAAAAAAATTTAAGATGCAAATGTAACGTATTTGTATCAAACCACATATAGTGTCTATACGCAAAGCAGAAATACCGGCGGATAGAGCGATAATAAACTCTGTTTTTTTCTCTACAATGTGATGGTATACGGAGCCGTGCAAGGTCAGGCTGACTGCCATATTTTTATCTCCTTATCGTCTGAGCCGGAGACCAGGCATTTTTCTTCCGGGAGGTACAGCAGGGCGTTTACACTGGCCCGATGGCCTCCCCCGGCCCTTTCGATGCGTTCGATAAAGCTGCCGTCCCCGGCTGACCAGAATTTGATCTTACGGTCGCGCGAGGCAGATACCAGGCGGTCGCCGGGCAGCATCAGCAGGCGGTACACGGCGTAATTATGCGCGGCTATCTCCCATTGCAGTCTGCCCTGCAGGTCCCATTTGCGTATATGCCCGTCACGGCCCGAAGTATAGAGGTACCCGCCCGAAAAGACCAGTCCGTACACCGAAGGACGATGCGCCTGCCAGCCGTTCAGCACCTGGTGTCCGTCGGCGCTGAGCTGTGTTACAAAACCGGCCGAATCGCCCACCCATAAACAGCTATCATAGAAAGCGGCCGTGCGCAGTTTGGCCCCGGAGACCTTTATACGGTCCCCCAGGCTGAAACCGGGGTTCATAAAGGCCAGCACACCATTGCCGCCCAGGGCATAGTAACCTTTTCCGCCGGGAAGCATATCTATTTGGAATACCCCGTTTTCGAGGTAAGATAGATGATGCGTTTCCTGCTTTAAACGTAGATCAAGAACATGGATGCCGCCTTTTTCCGTACCGGCCAGCAGGTACTGCCCGTTTTCAGAAAGGCAGAGCGAAAATACCGCTGCCGGCAGCATGGCCAGGGCGCCTTTGTTCTCTCCGCGTTGCAGGTCCCAGAGGGCAATAATACCGTCGCCCCCGGCACTCAGCAATCCGGTACCGGGCATCCGGGCAAGGCTGTACACAGCTCCGCGGTGGCCCTGCAGGGTATGCTTAAGGCGTACAGGCATTCTTTTTATCTTCAATGGCTTTCAGGGCCCAGCCCAGCGCCATCTGCAACTGTTCTTCAGGGGTCAGGTCGGAGTTATCGAGCACAATGGCATCCTCGGCCTGGCGCAGGGGGTCTTCCACCCGGGTGGAATCGATAAGGTCACGGGTCTTCAGGTTCTCGCGCACCTGGTCTATGCTCACGTCCTGGCCTTTGGCGCGCTGTTCCTCGAAGCGGCGCTGCACGCGCACCTCGGTATCGGCGGTCATGAATATCTTCAGTTCGGCATCGGGCATTACCACGGTACCGATATCACGGCCGTCCATCACCACGCCTTTTTTCTCGGCCATTTTGCGCTGCGATACATGCAGCTTGCGTCGTACGGCCTGGATCGCGCTCACCGGGCTTACCAGGGAGGCCACGTCCTGGGAACGTATCTCTTTTTCTACGTTCTTACCGTTCAGCACCACATCGGAGCGGCCGGTCTCCCTGTTACGCTCAAACGTGATCTCGATCTCGTCCAGGCGGCGCGATATTTCGTCCACGAAAAGCAGCCCGTCCTTTACCAGGCCCTCTTTCATGGCAAACAGCGTTACGGCACGGTACATAGCTCCCGTATCCAGGTAATGGTAATGCAGCTTATTTGCCAGGGCCTTGGCCAGCGTACTTTTTCCGCAGGATGAAAAACCGTCGATGGCTATGGATATTTTTACGTCTTCGTTGTTCATTAAAACCAGCCTGATTTTCGTTTGGACCGGGAACCTTTCAGTCCCAGCACGCCCAGCAAGCCCCGGGTAACCTCGCGCATTACGGTATTGCCTACCTGGCGCACCATGGTGTTCTTGCTCATTTTCTCGAGCATACCCGGTTCTTCCTTCTCTTTTCTGGCGCCTGTATCCTTTGTTTTTTCCGTTTTCTGCTCTGTTGCTTCTTCCGCGGCTTCCTGCAATTTCGCATTCAGTATCTCGTAAGCGCTTTCGCGGTCTACCGGCGTGTTGTAGCGTTCTGCCAGTTTGCTCTGTGCCACCAGGGTGTCTATTTCGGCAGGTGCCAGCACGTCCATGCGGGTCTGCGGCGCACGCAGCATTACGTGTACCAGCGGCGTGGGAATGCCTTTTTCGTTGAGGGCCGTGCAAAAGGCTTCGCCGATACCCAGGGCCGTGATCAGCTCGTCGGTCTTGTAAAAAGCCGAGACCGGGTAATTTTCCGACGCTTTTTTAATGGCCTTGCGGTCTTTTTCAGTAAAGGCGCGCAGGGCATGCTGTATCTTGAGCCCGAGCTGGCTGAGCACGGAATCGGGAATATCCTGGGGGTTCTGTGTGCAGAAGAAGATACCTATGCCTTTGGAGCGGATCAGCTTTACCACTGTTTCGAGCTGTTGCAGCAAGGCTTTGGAGGCCTCCTGGAATATCAGGTGTGCCTCATCGATAAATATACAAAGTTTGGGCTGGTCGGCATCACCCTCTTCGGGGAATTTCTGGTAAAGCTCGGCCAGCAGGCAAAGCATAAAGGTGGAGAAGAGCGCGGGACGGTCCTGCATATCGCTGAGACGGAGTATCGAAATGATGCCCTGCCCCTTGTCATCGATGCGTACCAGGTCCTCCACCTCGAAGGAAGGCTCCCCGAAAAAGGCATCGCCGCCCTGCTGTTCCAGCGAGGTAATGGCCCGCAGCACGGCTGAGGCCGACTGGGTGGTAATGAGCCCGTAATGCTCTTTGATCTCGTTCTTGCCCTCTTCCAGCGAGAACTGGATCAGTTTGCGCAGGTCCCTGAGATCGAGCAGGGGCAACTGCTTATCATCGGCATATTTAAAGAGCAGGCCCAGGATACCGGCCTGTGTATCGTTCAGCTGTAATATCTTGGCCAGCAGCACGGGACCGAACTCGCTCACCGTGGCACGCAGGCGCACTCCTTTTTCGCCGGATATGGAAAGCAGCTCCACCGGGGCATTCCAGGGTGCAAAAGGAAGCTGCAGCAGCTTGTGCCGCTCTTCGATCTTGGGATTGACCGTACCCGGAGCCGCCAGTCCGCTGATATCGCCCTTGATGTCCATCAGGAGCACCGAAACGCCGTTCTGCGAAAGCTGTTCGGCCAGTACCTGCAGGGTCTTGGTCTTTCCGGTACCGGTGGCACCGGCCACCAGTCCATGCCGGTTCATGGTGCGTAATGGTATATGTACGCGGGCGGCAGGCAGAACGCTTCCGTTCCATATGCCCGCACCCAGCACGAGGGACGGTCCCTTGCACAGGTAGCCCTCACTGATATGCTGTTCGAACTCATTCATACACTCGGCGTATTTTTCGGCTAAAATAAGATAAATCCGGCACTGTTTTATACTGCCCGGCCCGGCTCTGCGGATCAGGCCTTTAAAAAATTGGCGATCATGGTCTTGCCCAGGGGCGTCATAATACTTTCGGGGTGGAACTGTACGCCCCAGACAGGCAGTTCCCGGTGCCGGAAGGCCATGATCTCGCCCTGCGCATCCTCGGCGCTGATCTGTAACTCCGCAGGAAAGCCATCTTTACAGAGTGTCCAGGAATGATAACGGCCCACGGAGGTTTTCAGCGGCACGTCGCGGAACAGCGGATCGGCAGGGTCGGTAATGAACATATCGGTCTGCCTGCCATGCATAACGGCGGGCATATTGTGCAGCTCCGCACCGAAGAATTGCCCCAGGGCCTGGTGTCCCAGGCATACGCCCAGTATCTTCATACGGTGGTGATACATAGCAATAAGCTCGGGCATAATTCCGGCAGCCGCGGGCAGGCCGGGTCCCGGTGAAAGTACCAGGGTATCGAAGGCACGGGCATAGGCAGGCCGTATCTCGTCGTTGCGGCGCACTTCCACCTCTACCCCTTCGTGATGACAGAAATAATGGTAAAGATTATACGTAAAGGAATCGTAATTATCGAGCAGGAGTATTCGCTGCATCGTGCGCAACTTATTGTTTTTTCAGCATAAAGTGGTCCAGGTTCCACACATACATCAGTATGCCCAGCAGGGGCAGCAGGGCCAGGAACTCGAGTCCGCCGAACATATTGTAGCCGGCATACATGGCAGCGGCGCCCAGCAGCACGTTTACCAAGGCATACAGCACAAAACCGGCGCTTTTACGGCGTTTCATAAGCCATACACCGGCCATGGCCAGCAGGGAGGATACTCCGATCACGGCTACCACGTTGTATACGTAAACGGACATCTGCGAGGTAACCGAAGCGCTGTGCATAATGCTCCTGACACCGGCGGCGCCTACCACCCGCGAAGCGATGAGCTCCGGGCTGAACAGGCCTACCAGGCAGAATGCCATTTTAGCTGCGAAGAAAAGCAGCGAAATACCAAAAGCCACTTTGAATTTCATGCGGCAAACCTAATGAAAATTCCAGGGCAAAATACCCACCCGGGCAAAAAATGCCGCCGGACACTTAAAAAACAGGTTCTTAGGGGCTTTGACCGAAGGTTAAAATTAACTTAAAGCAAGGGGCCGGGCGCGGCAAAATTTTGTACCTTCGCCAACCGAAAAAGAACAGGTCATGACAGATCATACAAATGCTCCTACACTGGATTCCTGGGTAAAAGGCGCCCGGGATACCGATTTCCCCATACAGAACCTTCCCCTGGGTATTTTCAGCACCTCTACGCTTACGCCAAGGGCCGGCATGGCCATCGGTGAATACATCCTTGACCTGAGCGCCCTGTATGAATATGGCTTCCTGGACGGACTGAACATCGGCAGCAATGTGTTTGCCCAGCCGGTGCTCAACAGCTTCCTGGAAGGAGGCTCCCTGCGCTGGTCGGCCCTGCGCCGCACGGTCTCTGACCTGCTGGCCGAAGGCAATGACAAACTGCGCCCCTACGAGCAGACGGTACTGGTACCGCAGTCAATGGCCACCATGCACCTGCCCCTGCAGATCCCCGACTATACCGATTTTTACAGCAGCATGGAACATGCCTCCAACGTAGGTAAAATGTTCCGTCCCAATATGGAAGCCCTGCTGCCCAACTGGAAACATCTGCCGGTAGGCTACCACGGCCGGGCCTCGAGCATTGTGGTATCGGGCACGGACTTTCACCGCCCCTGCGGACAGACCATGAAAGACGGCGACGAAAGGCCGGAATACGGTCCTACGAAACAGCTGGACATTGAGCTGGAAATGGCCTTTGTGATAGGCCGTGCCACCGGGCTGGGACGGCGTATCCCTGCCGGGGAGATGCGCGACTACGTGTACGGCCTTTCGCTGTTCAACGACTGGAGCGCCCGCGATATACAGCGCTGGGAATACGTACCCCTGGGCCCCTTCCTGGGTAAGAACTTTGCCTCTTCGCTGGCCCCCTGGATCGTTTCGCTGGATGCCCTGGAACCTTTCCGCACGGAAGGCCCTGTACAGGACCCCGAAGTGCTGGACTACCTGAAGACCAGCGGCCCGCAGAACTACGATATCGTACTGGAGGTATACCTTACCCCCAAAGACGGCGAACCTTCGCTCATCTGCACATCGAACCACAGGTACCTGTACTGGAACATTGCCCAGCAACTGGCACACCATACCGTGAACGGCTGCCCGGTGAGCGTAGGCGACGTATATGCATCGGGGACCATCAGCGCCCCGGACGAGAACGGTTTCGGCAGCATGCTGGAACTGAGCTGGAAAGGTACAAAACCCATACGGCTGAAGGACGGAAGTACCCGCACCTTCCTGCTGGACCATGATACGATTACCATCAAAGGCTACTGCCAGGGCAACGGCTACCGGATCGGGTTCGGTGAAGTTACCGGCACCGTTTTACCGGCTTTACCTTAGCACGCGTTTATCCGGCACAAAATTTGCAGGATAAACAGGAATTAGTTATATTTAATATTGAAAAGGTATTTGCCAACTTATTCATTAAATACGGAAGACATGAGTAATCAGATCATGGACGCCACGTTAAACCTTCGTGAGCACTTAAAGACACATTTCGGCTTCGACCAGTTCAAGGGAAAACAGGAAGACATCATTAAAAGCCTGCTCGGCGGCAACGATGTTTTCGTGATCATGCCCACCGGCGGAGGTAAGTCGATGTGCTACCAGCTGCCCGCACTGATGAGCGAGGGGACGGCCATTGTCGTTTCGCCCCTGATCGCCCTGATGAAGAACCAGGTGGACAGCATACGCGCATTCGGCTCTACCGAAGGTATCGCTCACTTTTTTAACTCTTCGCTCACCAAGACCGAGCGAGACCGGGTAAAGAACGATACCCAGGCCGGCGTTACCAAGATACTGTACGTGGCTCCCGAAAGCCTTACCAAAGAAGAGAACGTTGAGTTCCTCCGCAGCATAAAGATATCTTTCTTTGCCATCGACGAGGCACACTGTATCTCGGAATGGGGACACGATTTCCGCCCGGAATACCGCCGCCTGCGCCCTATCATCGAAGCCATAGACCGCGTGCCTATCATTGCGCTTACCGCTACGGCCACGCCCAAGGTACAGCTCGATATCATCAAGAACCTGGGCATGCAGGACGCCCTGGTGTACAAAGACAGCTTTAACCGCACCAACCTGTACTACGAGATACGCCCGAAACGTAACGAGATCAAGGAGATCATCACCATCATAAAGCAGAACAGCGGCAAATCGGGCATCGTATACTGCCAGAGCCGTAAAAAGGTGGAAGAGATCGCCCAGGCCCTGCAGATCAACGGGATCAATGCCGTGCCCTACCATGCCGGTATGGACGCCAAGAGCCGCGCCAAGCACCAGGATATGTTCCTGATGGAAGAGGTAGAAGTGATCGTGGCCACCATCGCTTTCGGAATGGGTATCGACAAGCCGGACATCCGCTTTATCATACACCACGATATTCCCAAAAGCCTCGAAAGCTATTACCAGGAGACGGGGCGCGCCGGACGCGACGGGGGCGAAGGCAAATGCATAGCCCTGTATTCCTACGACGATATCGTGAAGCTGGAAAAGCTGCTGTCGGGCAAACCCGTGGCCGAACAGGAGATCAGCAAGCTGCTGATGCAGGAGGTGATCACCTTCGTGGAAAGCTCGGTATGCCGCCGCAAGACCCTGCTGCACTATTTCGGCGAAGATTACGACGAAAGCCAGTGCATGGCCTCCGGCGGATGCGACAACTGCCGGAACCCGAAAATACGCTTCAACGCAAAGGACGACCTGGTACTGCTGCTGCAGACCATACGCGACCTGAAAGACAATTATAAGTCGAAACACATCGTGGACGTGCTCTGCGGCCGTGTAACGAATGCCATCAAGACCTACCGCCACGATACCCTGCCCTGCTTCGGCGAAGGCGAGGAAAAAGGCGAAAAACACTGGAACGCCGTTATACGCCAGGCCCTGGTGAACGATCTGCTCACCAAGAATATTGAGCGTTACGGCACCCTGGTACTGAGCGAAAAAGCCGAAGAATTCCTGGCCAGGCCCTATGATATCGAGTTCTTTAAAGACCACGACTACGAAACCGAAGGCAGCGCCGACGACAGCATCATCTCCGGCGGAAAAAGCGGGGGCGCTCTCGACGATACGCTGATGGGCATGCTGAAAGAGCTGCGCAAAAAGATCTCGAAAGAGAAGAACCTGCCGCCCTTCGTGATCTTCCAGGACCCTTCGCTGGAAGAAATGGCAACGCGCTACCCCATCAGCATGGAAGAGATGAAAGAGATCTCCGGCGTAGGCGAAGGCAAAGCCGCCAAGTACGGCAAACCTTTCGTGGAGCTTATTGCCCGTTACGTGACCGAGAACGACATCGACCGTCCGCAGGACCTCTTTACCATGAAGAGCGCAGCCGGCAAAAGCGATCTGAAAGTGTACATTATCCAGTCCGTGGACCGCAAGATGCCGCTGGAATCCATGTCCAAAGCCAAGGACATGACGGTGAAAGAGCTGCTGCACGAGATGGAATCCATTGTAAATACCGGTACCAAGCTGCACCTGGACTATATTATCCGCGAAATGATGGATAACGACGAACAGGAAGAACTCTTCGATTTTTACCGCGAAACCGAAAATGCCGACCTCGAAGAGGCAATAAAAGAGTATGGCGACGTTTATAGTGAAGAAGAGCTTCAACTTGTACGTATAAAATTCATTTCCGATCTGGGCAACTGATATGATGAAACTCCGGGCCGAACGACTGGTAAAGAAATACAAGACCCGTGTGGTGGTAAACTCCGTATCTTTCGAGGTACAGCAGGGCGAGATCGTGGGTCTCCTGGGTCCGAACGGCGCCGGGAAGACCACTTCCTTTTACATGACCGTAGGCCTTATCAAGCCCAATGAAGGCAAGATATGGCTCGACAACCGCGAGATCACCGACCTGCCCATGTTCAAAAGGGCCCGCCTGGGCGTGGGTTACCTGCCCCAGGAAGCATCCGTGTTCCGTAAGCTCACCGTAGAAGACAACCTGCGCGCCGTACTGGAAATGACCACCATGACCAGGGCCGAGCAGAAACACAAGATGGAAAGCCTGATCGACGAATTTCACCTGAACAAGGTGCGTAAAAGCAAAGGCGAGGTACTTTCGGGCGGGGAACGCCGCCGTACCGAAATTGCGCGCGCCCTGGCCGTGAACCCCAACTTTATCCTGCTCGATGAGCCTTTTGCCGGGGTAGACCCCATTGCCGTGGAAGATATACAGAGCATCGTATACTCCCTGAAACGCAAAAATATCGGTATCCTCATCACCGACCACAACGTACACGAAACGCTTACCATCACCGACCGGGCCTACCTGCTTTTCGAAGGTAAGATCCTGAAGGAAGGCAGTGCCGAGGAACTGGCCGAAGATGAGCAGGTACGCCGCGTATACCTCGGTCAGAATTTTGAACTGCGCCGCAAAGAATTTAATTAATACCCGGCTCTATGCTACGTGCCTTTTTTAACAGGTATACGCAAAGCAGGTACAGGTATCTGTGGGCATGGATATGCACGGGCATTGTATGCGGAGCGCTGCTGCTGCCCTTCCTGGTAACGGAAGGCCTGTTCCTGGACGGACTGGTGTATGCCACGGTGGCCCGCAATATGGCCCAGGGTTACGGCACTTTTTTCATCCCGGTTTTCGAAGCCAATATGCATGTTCCGTTTTACGAACATCCACCCCTGGCCTTTTGGTTGGAATCACTCTTTTTCCGTGCTTTCGGCGACCATTTCTATACCGAAAAGCTGTATTCCCTGTGTATGGCGGTACTGGGCGTTGCCGGTATCGCGGCCAACTGGCGCCTGCTCTTTGCCCGCAGCGAAAGCGCCGCCCTGGGCTTTCTGCCGGTACTGCTCTGGATATGTATACCTACCGTGCACTGGGCCTACCAGAACAATATGCTCGAAAATACGCTGAGCGTACTGGTGTTGTGCAGTACCTGGTTCAGCATCAAAAGCATGCAGTCCGACAAGATCGAATACATCTTCCCGGCTGCGGTCTGTATCTGGCTGGCCTTCCTGAGCAAGGGACCGGTAGCGCTGTTCCCCCTGTTTACGCCTTTCCTGTACGGCATTACGATAAAAAGACAACGGGCCGGCGGTGCACTGGTATCCAGCATACTGCTTATGCTTTTTACCGCAGCCACGGGTGTACTGCACCTGAGCATCATGCCCGACCTCAACATCAGCCTCAGCCGTTACATGCACCAGCAGGTACTGCCTTCCATGCAAAACATGCGCGAGGTTACCACTTCGAACCCCGCTACCATACTGCTGTTCCTGCTGCGTGAGCTGGGTATACCCGCCCTGCTGGTACTGTCTGCCTGCCTGCTGTGTTTCCGCCAGCGCATCTTTACAGGCAACAGCCGCCACATCTTTGTATTCCTGCTGCTTACGGGTCTCACGGCATCTTTGCCGCTTATGGTCACTCTCAAGCAGCGCAGCTTTTACCTGCTGCCTTCCCTGCCCTATTACTGCATGGCCCTGGCCGTATTGTGCGCACCGCATGTACAGGCACTGCTGCACAAGAGATACAGCGTGAAAATTCCCGCCCTGCTGGCAGCGGTCAGTATTCCCATATTGCTTGTGGTCACCGGTATGCGCTGGGGCAGCATTGGCCGCGACCAGGACCTGGTGCACGATGTACACCTGGTAAGCACGTACATGAAGCCCGGCGAGATCGGCAACCTGGAAGAAGGGCTCTGCAGCGACTGGAGCGTATTTGCCTACAGCATGCGCATCGGCCGCATAAGCTGGACCTGCGGCAACAGCGATGCCTGGTACCTGGCCGAGCACGACACCACCACCCATGCCGGGCGGGCTCTTAGCCCGGTAAACGCACCCTTCAGGGGTCTTAAGCTGTACCGGGTACAAAAATAGGTGCCGCTGTAACAAAAGGGCATGTTCCTGCGTTCATTCTGTATGCATTACGTATTCTGCCTTTCCCGCCGGCTGGTCCGCATGCTTTGCCTGCTGCTCTGCGTGTACATGGCGTCCTGCGGTTATGCCCAGATGAATGCATACCAGTATTTCCGGGCAGACAGCACCGGCCTGAAGGTAAAAAAGAAGTACAGCCTGAAAAGTTATCCCCGCCTGGCCCGGCAGCTTACCGCACACCTGGAGGGCGATTCATCGAAAGTGCGCGCCATATACGTGTGGGTGGCCGATAACCTGAGCTATGACCTGCGCACGGTAAAGAAAGACCTGGAATATACCGTACGTTCCGGGCGCGGCGTGTGCTGGCAGTATTCAGACATTTTCTGCAGGCTGTGCCGATACGCGGACATTCCCTGCGAAACAGTGAAAGGCTATGCCAAGACCACCCTGCTGGACCTGGGTAAAAAACGTGCCAAAAGCAGGCATGCCTGGAACCGCGTACTGGTGAACGGCCGCTGGGAAGCCGTGGACGTGACCTGGGCCTCGGGCTACCTGGACCCCAAAACCGGGAAATTTAAACGCCTGGTAAACGGGTACTGGTTCCTGGTAAATGACAGTGTATTTGCCTCCACGCACAATGCGGCAGACGAATATGCAGCCCTGGAACCGCTGCGGGTAAGCGATTCGGTATTTATACGGAGACCGCTGCATATCTATTACGAGCCGAGGCCCGAGATCATTTATACCTCTCTTTCGGACGGCATACTGGATATCCCCGCAGATAAAGACAGCTTCGACATAGTGGTGCGCACCAATAAATATGTACCTGCAGACAGCTTTTACGTGCAGGCCGGACGCAACCGGCAACTGTACCATATTATCCCTGAAAAAACGGAACCGAACATACTGCGTTTCCGTATCCCGCGTAACCTGCCGGGCCTGGGGCGGCAGCTGGGACTTTATTTCTCCGGCGACCTGATCATCGCGTATAAACTGGAATAAAATAAAAGATCCCGCCTGAAGCGGGATCCTGTTTTTGTGGCGTGGGGCGGGATCGAACCGCCGACACACGGATTTTCAGTCCGTTGCTCTACCATCTGAGCTACCGCGCCATCGCATTGTTTCCAGTGAAACGGGCTGCAAATGTAACGCTTTTTATCATAACGCAAATATTTTTTCCTTTTTTTTATCTTTGGACCGCTTTTGTTATTGATAATGAGTAGGAAAATTATTCTGGATATCGGCAATACAAGATTGAAGCTGGCCCTGCTGAACGAGGCCCTGGAGCCCGGGGAACCCCGCACCGCCCCCCTGGAAGAGCTGAACGAAGTACTGCGTTCCTTGCATATACGAAAAGAAGATGTGCTGGCCGTTTCGAGTGTGGCCGCGCTGAGCGCCGAACAGGAACAGATGCTGCGCTCCTTTCCCGGCCTGTTTTGGGTGAACGGGCTTACGGCCACCGGTCTGCACATGGGTTACGAAACGCCCGGAACCCTGGGCCCCGACCGGTATATGGCCGCTGCCGGCGCCTTTTTCTCACAGCCCGAGGCCCGTAATACCCTGGTGGTGGATTTTGGCACCTGCATCAAATACGATTTCGTTTCGGCAGACAAAACCTATATGGGCGGTGCCATTTCGCCCGGCTGGGACATGCGATTTAAGGCTATGCATACTTTTACGGGCAAATTACCGTTATTGGAAATCGAACCCGGTAAGGAAACACCCTCCTTTATTGGCAAAAACACTCTACAAAGCATGCATAACGGCGTTTCGGAAGGAATTACAGGCGAACTGCTCCATATGATACGGCAGTACCGTGCCGTGTACGGCGGACTTTCCGTTTTTTTTACGGGCGGATATGCCGGAGTATTTGTCAATAAAATGGAAAATGACATCTTTGTGCGCCCAAATTTAGTTTTATCGGGTTTGGCGCACGTAATTCGGTTTAACCAAAAGTAAATGAACAAAGGCATCAGACGGATCTTCACCACCATTTTGGCAGGCGCCTGCATTACCGTAGCTTCTGCACAGTATGGTAACGTGTACGATACATATTCACAGTTAGGTGTGGGCCGGTTATCCGGCAACGTACAGGCCGGTCAGATGGCTATGGGCGGCATCGGGGCCGCTTATGTCAGCACCGACCTCGTTAACTACACCAATCCCGCGTCCTATGCTCATTTTCGCAATATAATGCTTACGTTCGGAGGCGAATACAACAGTTATTCGCTTATCCGCGGCAACAACCGTACCGGGCTTTCCGGCGGTTTTTTCAACCAGTTTGCCGTGGGCGTGCCCATCTACATAAAACGTAAGCCACGTATGGGTATCAGCTTCGGCTATATTCCCTATTCACAGGCGGGTTATGCCTTTACCATAAACGATGTGGTGGCCTCGCCCGAAGATACCATCAATGTAAACCTGAATTACCAGGGCAAAGGCGGCGTGGACCGCATCTATCTCGGTTACGGAGCCAATGTGGCCAAAGGGCTTTCACTGGGTATAAACGGCAATTTTTACTTCGGCAGCCTGCTCACCGAAAAGAACAGCACCTCCGAGGCTACCGGGTTCCTGAACACCTCCTGGGAACAGAACCTGCGCATCACCGATTTTTCGTTCGATGCCGGCCTCATGTATACCGATACCATCAGCGTACGCGATTCGCTGGGCCGCAAGAGGCAAACGCCCTGGTTCGTTACCGTGGGCGGTACGTACAGCTATGGCAACCGTATGCGGGCCAAAACCACCATACTGGGAAAATATTTCACAAGTACCGATATCACCGGAACACCTTACCTCATCGATACCCTGCTGTACCGTGAGCGTTCCACGGTGCGCTTCCCATCAACGTTCGGGCTGGGCTTCTCCTTCGGGAAAATTAACAATTTTTTAATCGGTACGGAATTCCAGTACCAGCTATGGAGCCAGTTCCGCAACAGCAACGGGCAGGCAGAGCCCTACTTTTCAAATAGTTACACCGCCGCACTGGGTGCCGAATACACGGCAAATAAACCCAAGGGATTCTTCAACAAGCTCACCTACCGGGCCGGGTTCCGGTACGGAAACTCCTATGTGGCCCCTTCGGGCACCCCGTTTTCCGAATTTGGCATTAGTTTTGGGGTAGGTTTTCCTATAATAATCAACGCTCTTTTAAAAGACGAGAACAGCCGTGTGATCTCATCCATGCTGAACCTGGGCGTAGAGTACAGCTCCCGGAGCCATCCCGACCCTGCCGTGACCCGGATGAACAGCTGGCGGGTTGTTTTATCGTTTAACTTAAGAGAACGCAGGTTCTACAATTATAAGTTTAAATAAAAAATACGGAAACTGTTATGAAACTGAAAATGAATGTAAAAAACTTTGTAGCTGTGTGTGCAATAGGCGGACTGGGCCTCCCCGCGATTGCCCAGATGGATTCTACGGAGTGTAAAAAACAGTATTCTTTATTTAATGAATACTACCGTCAGAAAAATTTTGAAATGGCCCGTGAACCCTGGAAATACGGCTTCAATAACTGCGAAGATATGTACCTGGGCACCTATGTATACGGTGTGGTCATGTACAAGGATTTCTACCGTAAGGCCGCTGACGATGCTGCTAAGAAGTCCATACAGGACAGCCTGGTGCTGATCTACGATAAATACCTGGCCAATATCGAAAAGAACCCGGGTAAACACCAGGAAAAATACTGGAATACCGGCCTGGTGCTGGCAGCCAAAGCTACCGATCTGCAGTCGATGGACAAAGACAATTTCGAGCTCACCTACCCGATGTTCGAAAAAGCACTGGCCATCAATGGCAACAATACTACCTCAAACGCCGTTTCCATGCATATTTATGCCGCGGCGCTCATGAAAAGCAAAGGCCTGATCGAATGCGACAAAATGGCCGACCTGTACCTGACGCTTTCAGACGTGGTGGATTATAACTTCAATGCCAGCAAAGACAGCTCTTACCTGAAAGCTCAGGCCAACCTGGACAAGCTGGCCGAAGGCTGCCTCGACTGCGGTATGCTGGTGGAGAACTACGGCAAACAGCTCGATGCCAACAGGAAAGACACCAACTGGGTACGTAAGGCCGCTTCCCTGCTCGATAAGAAAAAATGCCTGGCCAAAGACGAGGCACTGCTGACCAATGCCACCGTACTGAGCATTTACGAGCTGGACGCCCAGTATCGCCAGGCTGCCGATGCCTTTTACAAACTGGGTATGCTGTTCCTGGCCAAAAAAGACTATGCCAAAGCGGAAGAATACGTAGAGAAAGCCGTTTCCCTGGAAAACAGCAACGAGAAAAAAGCCGAGTATACCTATACCCTGGCCCAGATCAACTATCAGAACGGCAAATCGTCTACCGCCCGCGACAATGCACGTAAAGCGGCCGGACTGAAACCGGGCTGGGGCGACCCGTACATCTTCATCGGCGATATGTATGCCAGCGCCTATGGTAAAATAAGCGACGATCCCTGCGAAAAGGCAGCTCCGCTCTGGGCCGCAGCCGATAAATACAACTACGCCAAAAGCATCGATCCGTCCTGCGCTGAAAAGGCAAACAAACAGCTGGGACGCGTACAGGCCAACTATCCTTCTTCGGGCGATTTCTTTTTTGAATGTACCAATAAAAAAGAAGGCGACGGCGTGAGTGTTGGCGGCTGGATCCAGGAAAATACAACCATACGTACCCGCTAAGATGCGATCTGGCGGTACACATAAAACATTCCTCAGTAGCCCCGGTATACCGGGGTTACTTTTTATGTTTATGGCCCTGACACTCTTTGGCGCCTGCACACAGAACACGCTCGAAGAAATAAACCGCCTGAAGGAAAAAGAGAAGCAGCCCCTGCTTACGGGCGTGGACGTGATCATCGAGTATACCGACAGCGCCACCCTAAAGGCGAAGCTCAGCGCCCCCATGATGCGCGAATTTCCGAAGCCGGACAACTATACCGAATTGCCCTACGGCGTATACATCGAGTTCTACAACCGGAACGGCGCCATCACTTCGCGGATGCAGGCCCGCTATGCCACCCACAATAAAAATACCGAGATCATGGAGGCCCGCCAGAACGTAATAGTGATCAACGAAAGCGGCGAAAAGCTGAATACCGAGAAGCTGGTCTGGGACAATGCCCGCAAAATTCTTACCACCGACGCCTTTGTACAGATCACCAAAAAAGAAGAGATCCTATACGGCGAAGGCCTCGAAGCCAACGAAAGCTTTACGAAGTACAAGATCCTGCGCCCGCAGGGAAGCTTCCGGGTAGAAGATACACCGGGAACACGCTGAGCCCGGTTGCGGTTTTCAGCGTTCAGCACTAAATACATACACCTGCTCCCGACAAAATGGTTACATTTGCGGCATGAATGATAAACTGATACGTTTTGCCCGCATCGTGGAATGGATATGGCTTATTTTCGGCTTTATCTTTATCGGGCTTACCATATGGAAGATCAATACGCTGGGCACTTCCCGCGCGGCCATTTATTTCATGTTCCCCGTTATCGCCTTTGTAATGTATTACATGCGCCGCCGCCAGCGTATACGCCTGGAAAAACAGCGCCGGGAGTTCCCCGGAGAGCAGCGTGACAGTGAAGATGCCTAAAATGTCAGTTTGTCACCACGGTCCCTCCCTATATCCGAAAAAATGGCAGAAACGGGGCTTTGGCATGAATTGTGATGCAGGCAGGATATAGAAATTCTATTAAAACAAAACATTAACGAAGTATGGCTATTAACATTAAACCTTTACATGACCGGGTAGTTGTAAAACCGGCAGAAGCAGAAACCAAAACCGCTTCAGGCATTATTATTCCCGACACCGCCAAGGAAAAGCCACAACGTGGCGAAGTTGTAGCTGTAGGCGACGGAAAAAAAGACGAGCCTGTAACTGTAAAAGTAGGCGACGTGGTACTGTACGGCAAATATGCCGGTACCGAGATCCAGATCGAAGGCACCGAATACCTGATCATGCGTGAATCTGATATTTACGCGATCGTTTAAGTACAAGTAGTAAATAATAAAGTTAAGTTTAAGAGATATTATGGCAAAAGAAATATTGTTTCAGGGAGATGCCCGCGAAAAGCTGAAAAAGGGCGTAGATACACTGGCCAATGCCGTTAAGGTAACTTTGGGCCCCAAAGGAAGGAACGTGATCATTGATAAAAAATTCGGCGCGCCTGCCGTGACCAAAGACGGTGTAAGCGTTGCCAAAGAAGTGGAACTGAGCGATCCGGTTGAGAACATGGGTGCCCAGATGCTGAAAGAAGTAGCCAGCAAAACTGCCGACGTAGCCGGTGACGGTACCACTACCGCTACCGTTCTGGCCCAGGCCATCGTTACCGCCGGACTGAAACACGTTACCGCCGGATCGAACCCGATGGATCTGAAACGTGGTATCGACAAGGCCGTTAGCGCCGTAGTAGCCGAACTGAAAAATATGAGCAAAGAAGTAGGTGACGACCACAGCAAAATTGAGCAGGTGGCCTCTATTTCTGCCAATAACGACGAGACCATCGGTAAACTGATCGCCGAAGCCATGCAGAAAGTAGGCAAAGAAGGCGTTATTACCGTAGAAGAGGCCAAAGGTACCGATACCTACGTGGACGTAGTGGAGGGTATGCAGTTCGACCGCGGTTACCTGTCTCCCTATTTCGTGACCAATACCGAGAAAATGGAAGCCGAGCTCGACAATGCCTATATCCTGATCTACGATAAAAAGATCAGCAGCATGAAAGAACTGCTTCCCATCCTGGAAAAACAGGTACAGACCAACCGTCCCCTGCTGATCATTGCCGAGGACGTAGACGGCGAAGCCCTGGCTACCCTGGTGGTGAACAAGCTGCGCGGTTCCCTGAAAATCGCCGCGGTGAAAGCCCCCGGCTTCGGTGACCGCCGCAAAGCCATGCTCGAGGATATCGCCATCCTTACCGGTGGTACCGTTATCAGCGAAGAGCGCGGCTACAAACTGGAGAACGCCGACCTGAGCTTCCTCGGTCAGGCCGCCAAAGTAAGCATCGACAAAGACAACACCACCATCGTGGAAGGTGCCGGCGCCAAAGATGCCATCCAGGCCCGTATAAAAGAAATTAAAGTACAGGTTGAAAATACCTCTTCGGACTACGACCGCGAAAAACTGCAGGAGCGCCTGGCCAAACTGAGCGGCGGGGTTGCTGTACTGTACGTGGGTGCCGCTACCGAAGTGGAAATGAAAGAGAAAAAAGACCGTGTGGACGATGCCCTGCACGCTACCCGTGCCGCCGTTGAAGAAGGTATTGTACCGGGCGGCGGTGTGGCCTACATCCGCAGCTCTTCGGCCCTCGACAGCCTGAAAGGCGATAACGACGACGAAACTTTCGGTATCAATATCGTGCGCCGCGCCATCGAGGAGCCCCTGCGCCAGATCGTAGAGAACGCCGGACTCGAAGGCAGCATCATCGTGCAGAAGATCAAGGAAGGTAAAGCCGACTTCGGTTTCAACGCCCGCAAGGAGGTTTTCGAAAACCTGCTGTCTGCCGGTGTGATCGACCCGACCAAAGTATCGCGCGTGGCCCTGGAGAACGCTTCATCCATTGCCGGTATGCTGCTCACTACCGACTGCGTACTCGCCGATAAAAAAGAGGATAAGCCCATGATGCCCCCGATGGGCGGCGGAATGGACGGAATGATGTAAGAACCGTCATTGAACAGAAATAAGGACAGTTCCCTGCCAGAGCAGGGAACTGTTTTTTTTTTGCACAAACTTCCGGCGTACCCTGTTACTGCCCCTGCACCCTTCCGGTCCCCGCTGCCCGCAAAACAACCCCTTCTGTACGGAAATACCGTAAAACGATATAGCCGGTTACCCGGCCTGATGCGGGGTACCAGGAACTCCTGTGCTTCGTACTGATAAAATGTGAACCATGAAAAAAGGGCGCTTTCAAAGCGCCCTGAACTGTATTACCAACTCCAGACCGGCTCTGCCGGTCCCTCCTATCAGTCTTCGTGATCTTCTGTTGGTAGTAATAAGAATTGAATAAATCTCTTATACCCGACGGCTGCCCCTGATAATTCTCAGGAGTATGGCAATGGCCGCCAGTACAAGTAAAATATGAATAATGCTTCCCGCGTGATAGCCAAGGAACCCGATGGCCCAGGCAATAACAAGTACAACCGCAATTATATACAATATATTTCCCATGATCTCTTTTTATTAAATTAAAAATTCTCTCTCTGCAAACACGGGAAAAATCTATTTCGAGTTGTCCTTTCCCAGGTCCCTGAAAGCTTTCCCGAGTTCATCCATATCGTGATTGAACTCACGCTTGAAGGCCTGCCATTTTTCATCGGAGGTGTTTTCGAACTCCCCGATCTCTTTTTTAAGTTCGTTGTTTTTTATCTCGAGTTCGTCCACTTTGTCCCGGTACTCTTTTTTCACTTCGCTTTTACTGTTCTTCATATCCTCACGGAGTGCAGCTATCCTGCGCTCATTCTCAGCGATGCGATCATTCACGTCGGCCTTGTAGGCCTCGTACTCAGCATTTGCTCTGGCCCGGGCCTCGTCCAGCTTTTCTTCTGCTTCTCTTACGTCCTCTTTGGCCTCTTTCACTTTTTTGTCCTGCTGTCCGTTACAAGCGGTCAAAAATGCCACTGACAGGACGCCCGCCAATAAAATCTGCATAGTTCTCATAATAATTCTATTTTAATTAATACAGTTACTTATCCAACAAACTAAACTAAATACTAATGCATTGAACAACTTTTATTTTTATAAAAGTTATAAAATACAAGAACTCTGTGTCGTGTGCAGGCAGGGATCTTTGTCGTAAATAAAAGCGTAAGAAACTGATTTATCAAAAGATAAAGTACACAAAGAAGTGTGTACACAAGAATGGGTATATGTTCTTAAACGGAAATTATTATCTAAAGGTTTCAAAAATATGCTGTAAAATGAATATTTTAGCGCTTTCTTAAAACCAAAACCTTCACAAAATTCTGTCAGTCAAAACCTTAACCCACTCACATAGCTTAATGGCAAACCGAACGTATTTATATGCCCTGGATTTCGATCCGGCGGAAGAACCCCATAGAACGGGCGGTCGTTCACGCGTAATTGCCGAATACAATTCCTATCTGCCGCTCCCCTTCCAGATACTTGTAAGTGCCGATCCCAGGATATGCCGTTCCATGGCCGGGGCTCCCGGGGACTCTGTTGCCATACGGGGCTGTTACGACAAAGGACGGGACCGCCTGCTCCGCTTCCTGGAAGAACTGAGCTCGCGGGACCTGTATCCCGGAACGGAGCTCAGCCTGCGTATCCGTCGTACCCGGGCCTTTCTGAACAACGACGGGAACCGCCCGGGCTATGTGGTCCTGGAATGTGCTGAACTGTTCGGAACAGGGGACGAAGAGCCTGAAAAGCAATATGCAGAGCTGTACGAGGAGATCTGCAATATAGATGACCTTATCGCCGATTTTTATACCGAAGTGGAAGTATTTAACCTGCGCCTCCAGGCCTTACGGAAACAACTGGAAGAGCAACGCAGACCCGCCGGCTTGCTTCAGAAATTATTCGGCCGGGAAACAGTTTCCGGTACAAAGGCCCTGGAGCAGGAAATAGCCAGGATCGAACAGGAAAAATGGTTTATCCTGGGTATCGACGGCTGGAACGATCACCCCGTATCACAAAACGAAACGGACAGTAACGCTCAGCCGGAAGCCTCCTTCTGAACCTTGCACGGTCGCATTCTTATGGTGACCGGTTGCTGTACAGGGACCGTTTTGTATACATCCGGAACTGAGTGATATAAAGAAAGCGGAACATTGCTGCCCCGCTCCCTTATTCAAGCATACAAAATCTCCGTTGTTTATATCTTCACGATGCGTGAAGTGTACTGCCTGCCGTTCGCATCGGTTACACGCAGCAGGTAAACCCCGTTCTGCAAAACCGAAAGGTCCAGGCTGTTCCCGTTCTGGACCACCGGGTACTGTTTGCCCGTGATGTCCATCAGTTCGGTCTTTTTCACGATGATACCTTCCGTTTGTACGGTAACCGTACCACGGGTAGGATTCGGGAAGAAGCGTACAGAACCGCCGCCCGAGACCTCATTCAGCGAAACACGTATTATGTCTGCGCAGGCCGAAGTATCGGTACAGCCGTTCTGGGTTATGATCACCGCATAGCTGCCATTGGCCGTAGCGGTATAGCTTTGCGAGGCAGCGCCGCTGATGAGCTGGTTGCTTTCACAATCCATCCATTTGTATTCTGTGCCACCCGCTGCGGCTACCAGTGTAGGATCGTTATTGACAAGCGTTACGTCTGCCGTGTTTACGGTAAGCTGGGTCGTAACGATACTGTCGCAACCGGCGGCGGTGCTCAGTGTATCGGAATACGTACCACTGGTATTGTAGGTACTGTTCCCGACCGTATAGGTCTGTCCCTGGCATATGCTGATGTTGTCCGTCACCTGGAATACTTCCGGTCCGTCTACGGCAATGCTGTCGGTAATGCTGCAGCCGTTATCATCGGTGATCTGTACCTGGTACATGCCCGGGCTGAGTCCGCTGATGGTATCATTTGCCGGAGCACCGGGCGTCCAGTTGTAGCCGTAGGGCGCCATTCCGCCGCTAACGGTCACGGCAGCCATCCCGTCAGAACCATTACCCCCGCAGGAAATATCCTGTTTCCACATCTGGACGCTCAGGACGGCAGGTTCGTTTATCGTAACATTCAGTTGCGCGCTACACAACAGGGAATCGGTTATCGTTACTGCATAGGTACCGGCAATAAGTCCGCCGATGGAATCTGTGGCCGCTCCACCCGTCCAGCTGTACGTATAGGGGGTTACACCGCCGCTTACCGTAAGGGCTGCATACCCGTTATTACCGCCAAAGCAGCTTACATCTGCCGCCGACACCTGTACGGCAAGGGCCGGGCTTTCGCTCAGTGTAAAGCTTTGCGTGGTCTGGCACATATTACTGTCGGTTATGGTCACTGTATAGGTACCCGCAGTAAGGCCTGTAGCCGTGGCTGCCGTTCCGCCCGAAGGTGACCAGCTGTAGGTATAAGGAGTTACGCCGCCGCTCACCGTTACCGTAGCCGTTCCGGTTGAATCTCCGTGGCAGCTGATATCGGTCTGCTCCGCTGTAATACTAAAGGCCTGGGGTTGCAGCAGGCTGAAACTTTGCGTGGTCTGGCACATATTGCTGTCGGTAATGGTCACTGTATAGGTACCCGCAGTAAGACCCGTAGCCGTGGCTGCCGTTCCGCCCGAAGGTGACCAGCTGTAGGTATAAGGAGTTACGCCGCCGCTCACCGCAACCGTAGCCGTTCCGGCAGAAGCGCCGTTACAGAGAATATCGGTCTGCGATGCAAGTACACTGATGGCAGCGGGCTCACTGATAACAATGGTCTGGCTGGTCTGACAGGTATGGTTATCGGTTATGGTCACCGTATAGGTACCCGCAGCAAGACCCGTAGCCGTAGCCGCCGTTCCGCCCGAGGGAGCCCAGCTGTAGCTGTATGGACCTGCACCGCCGCCGGCCGTTACCGTGGCTGTGCCGTTACTGCCGCCATGGCAGCTCACATCAGTGTGCGATGATGCAGCATTCAGAGCGGCTGGCTGGTCAACAGTGATGGCCCGGGTAGCCTGGCAACCGTTGAGATCCGTTACCGTTACGGTATAGGTACCCGCGGCAAGACCAGTGGCCGTAGCATTCGTACCGCCCGAAGGTGACCAGCTGTACGTGTACGGCAAAACACCACCGCTTACTGTTACCGTGGCCGTACCGTTACTGCCCCCGTTGCAGCTTACATCCGTATGCGAAGGCGTAAGAACGAGCGCCGGAGGTTCTGCAATGGTATAGCTTTGCGTAGCCTGGCAGGTATTGTTATCGGTTACCGTTACCATGTAGGTGCCCGCAGTAAGACCGCTGGCTGTGGCACTGGTCCCGCCCGAGGGCGACCAGTTGTATGTATACGGCGAAACGCCACCGCTTACCGTTACCGTGGCCGTACCGTTGCTGCCGCCATTACAGCTTACATCCGTATGCGAAGGTATAAGGCTCATAGCCACCGGCTGATCCACCGTTATAGAACGGGTGATCTGGCAGTTGTTGTTATCGGTCACTGTTACCGTATACGTGCCCGCAGACAGGCCTGTAGCTGTGGCATTGGTACCCCCGAAGGGTGACCAGCTGTAGGTATAGGGCGTTGTTCCGCCGCTGACAAGGACCGTGGCTGTGCCATTGCTGCCGCCGTTACAGGTAGCATCCGTTTTGCTGACCGAACCCGCAAGCGCTGCCGCAGGCTGATCTACCGTGATGCTGCGCGTGATCTGGCAGCTGTTGTTATCCGTTACTGTTACCGTATAGGTACCCGCAGACAGGCCCGTAGCTGTGGCATTGGTACCCCCGGAGGGTGACCAGCTGTACGTGTAAGGTGCTGTTCCGCCACTGGCAACCACGGTGGCTGTGCCATTACTGCCGCCGTGGCAGCTTACATCCGTTTTGCTGACCGAACCCGCAAGCGCCGCCGCAGGCTGATTTACCGCGATGCTGCGTGTGATCTGGCAACTGTTGTTATCCGTTACTGTTACCGTATAGGTACCCGCAGACAGGCCCGTAGCTGTGGCATTGGTGCCCCCCGAAGGCGACCAGCTGTACGTGTAAGGTGCTGTTCCGCCGCTGGCAACCACGGTGGCCGTGCCATTACCGCCGCCGTGGCAGCTCACATCCGTTTTACTGATCGTACCCGTGAGTGCTGCTATGGGCTGATTTACCGTGGTGCTGCGTGTGATCTGGCACCCGTTGTTATCGGTTATGGTCACCGTATAGGTACCCGCAGACAGGCCTGTAGCTGTGGGATTGGTGCCCCCCGAAGGCGACCAGCTGTAGGTATAAGGTGCTGTTCCGCCGCTGGCAACCACGGTGGCCGTGCCATTGCTGCCGCCATTACAGCTTACGTCTGTTTTGCCTATGATACCACCCAGTGCCGAGGCCGGCTCTGTGATGTTAAAGGCGCGTGTGGTCTGGCAACCGATGTTATCCGTTACCAGTACGGAATAGTTATTGGCCACCAGTCCGATGGCTGTAGCCCCCGTACCGCCGCCGGGACTCCAGCTGTACGTATACGGCGCGATACCGCCCGAAGGCACTACCGTAGCTGTGCCGTTGTTTCCGCCGAAACAGCTTACATTATTACTGGTGCCGGTGGTAGTAATAGTGATCACTGTAAGCGTGGCCGGGTTACTGGTTGCAGAACCGGAACCATTGCTTGCCACACAGCGGTACTGGTACCCGTTCATGCCGGTTGTGCCGCCCGTGATCGTAAGCGTGCTGCTGTTTATACCGCTGTACGGTGCGCCGGGACCGATCGGGCTGAAACCTGCGCCCGTATTCACATACCACTGGTAAGAAGTGGCACCCGCTGCCGAGATCGACATGGTGGTATTGCCATTGTTACAGATAGTACGGTTCGCCGGGTGTGCATTAACCACCGGGGTAGAACTTATAAATACACATTTCGAAGGCATGGAAAGTGCACTGTTCGAGAGGGTCCAGTTGGCCGGGTTCATAACCGCCGTACGTACCTGGGCCGCCGTGGTGGCAGGGGTCCCTGTACAGTTAAAACGTGCTATGGTAGGTAATATTCCGCCGGGCATGGTACCGGTATAAAAAGCATTGGTCCCCCCGGTAAGGCCGGGAGGCATCTGCGAAGCATTGGGACCGATGGTACATCCGCCTGCATCCCAGGTGGCCATGCTCGTATTGGCATTACAGGTAAGAAAATGCAGACCGGCAATGATGGTAACACCACTGCCCGTGATGGAGCCGCCACCGCCCTGGAAGGCGATGAACTGATCACCTACGTTCGATATGGAAAGTCCGTTGGGCGAAGTCCCCTCCGTAAGTGCCATGGTACCATTCGTGCTGAATGTGCCGCTGACCGGGTTGTATACCCGGGCCGAAAGACCGCAGAAATACACTTCTGTACCCATGGGAAGGGCCGAACCGGCTGTCCAGGTAACCGTACCTTCCGTAGAACCGGCGCCTACCCAGCCACTGCCGGTATAACCACGGTCGGTAACGCTGATCTGTGTACCGGCCGAAATATTTGCCAGCAGCACAAAAGCGATCGTGTCACCTGCTGCCGGCGATGCGTTGGAATTGTACCCGGTGAAGGCGATATCACCCACGGCCAGGGTCGTCTGGGCCTTCAGGGAGGGGCCCGTTAAAAACGCCGCAACCATAAGGCAGGAAAGCAGGAAGGCTTTAGGTGCGGAGTGTAAAAACTGTTTCATGATCGGGATTTTGAATTGTGATTTATTGAATTGTGATAAAGCGGTCTCCTTTTTTCATACCGAAGCTGAGCAGGCGATGTCCGGCCATAAAACCCTCATCGGTATATATAATATCTATTTTGAGCTGGGTATTGTCCCTGCATTGTACACAGAGTCCGCCCTGGCTGTCGATCGAAACTACCGTTCCCGGAAGGGCCGTTCCGGCGGTTGTGGCCAGCGGTGTGGCCTCCACCACGCGTACATTCCAGCCGTTCCACTGTGTATAGGCCCCTTTGTTCCAGGGGTTACAGGCCCGGGCCAGTGCAGCGGCAGCGGCGGCATCCTGTGCCTCCCAGCGTATGCACACTTCGGCGATACCGGGCCGTTTAAAATACTGTGCAGCGCTTTCATCCTGCGGTTGCAGGTCTTTGCTCAGCGAGGCCAGCACTTCAGGGACGATCCGTGCACCTAAATGAGATAACCAGGTACAGAGCATACCGTGTGTGGTATCCCCAGGCAGCGGTAATACCTGGCGGAACAGGACAGCTCCCCGGTCTATGTCTTTTTCAACGGCATGCACGGTTATACCCGTTTCCGTCTTTTGCTGGCGCAGGCATTCGAACACCGGGTCCGCGCCGCGCATCCCGGGCAGCAGCCCGTAATGAAAATTATAGAACGCAGCCGGGCCGTTCAGTACTTCCGCGGGGAGCTTCCAGGGAAAGGTCATCATAAAGACCACATCCACCCGCTGTTCACTGGTCCAGGACCGCAGTTGTTCTCCCAGGCCCTCTTTACGGAAAAGCCGTTGCGGAACACCCGTCTGTGCCGAAAATGCGGAGCAGTAATCCAGTATATCGGTATTGTTCTCCGGAAAGCCCAGGGCACAGAGCTTTCCCATGCCATGCAGGGTCTGCAGGGCCGGAACGGCCATACGGTTGTTACACAAAACGGCTATACGCGGCATGGGGTTCATGAGTCTAAACAGGCATAGGCATTAAGCCATGAATTGGCAGTGGTACCTTGTATATAGTCTATATCGCGCTGCAGGTATGTACGTTCTTCCTCCAGGTCGCCCGCCTCACGGATATCGCTCAGGCGGCAGTTACCGTTCCTGTCATCCTTTACTACCCGTGCATAGTACACCGGGGCTTCAGAGAACTGGGTAACAGGGTTTATCCGGATCTGGCCGCGGGGCGAATCCAGCACGGTCGGCTCCGGCATTCCCGCTTCCGTGGCAGCAATGAACAGGGCCGCTTCCCAGCCCAGCAGCGAGAATACATTGGCTTTGTTCTCGCGGATGCTTACCATCGTACGCACAAATTCTGCATTTGCCGGTGTGTCAATTCCCCTGGCCCAGGGCACAGCAGCGTCCCAGTCCTTGCCGGGATAGGGAATCTTAGCCAGCCATTCTTCCTCGGCCGTAAAGGCCGCGCCATAGGTATCGTAAGCGGTGCTCAGTTCCAGGCGCCGGCTTTCCCTGAAAAAATCCTCGGCCATATCGCCGCAGAAAGAGGCCAGCATAGCCGTTCCCTTATTTTCTTCCAGGTACCCGGCCAGCTTATCGAGGCTGAACTCGGCGCGGCGCAGGGGGGTAATATGGCTCAGTCCCACGGTACCGCCCCTGTCTTCGGCAGCCGTGGTATACGTATACGAAGGACGGTAGCCCGCATCGTAGAACGAACAGCTCAGCGCAAAATTACGGTAACCGTCCGCAGCGGCCTTCTGCATAATGACCCTGCAGCAAAGGTTCCCCTGGAGCGACAGGAACCAGGCATTGGAAAGCCTGCCCCGGAATGCCGGGAAATGATACCCGCTGTCGAGCACCAGCAAACGTTTTCCCGAACCCAGGAAAAGTGGGTGCACATATTCGGCCGAAAGCGGGTTCATATATGCCACTACCACATCGGCGCCATCGAGCAGCACCTGCTCGCAACGGGCATAGATATCTTCGTTCTTTGCAGCCAGGCCGATACTGGCCGAGACCACTCCGCAACGGGAGTCCATACCTGTTTTTTGCAGGCCCGATCTGAGTCCGTCCATCATATCGAATGACAGCGACGGGTACAGTATAGAGCGGGGTAAAAGTAAAGCTATTTTCATGTAACTGTGATAAAACGTGGAATCCCCTAACGGTTACGGGCCGTAAGGGGAATCCGGATTAATGCTGTTTCGGACAATTAACCGCGTGAAGGGAAAATCCCATACAGGCAGATAATGTAGTTCATACCGAGATAGGGCTGTTGCACCGGGACCGGCTGGCTGCCCCCCGCAACACCTACGGTCACCGATGAGCTGATCGGCTTCATGGTGGTATCCGGGGTCTTGGTCGTGTACAGGCCTCCGAGGGCTGCCAGGTGATTACCGGTAGCCGTACCTACGTCACCCGAATCGGAATAGGCAGGTATGGACAGCGCCAGGCCCGGGGCGGGGGCATGGGTGTGGGCCGGCATATTGGAAAGAAGTACCGTTGTGTTGTTCACACCTCTTACTTCGCCCAGCTGGAAAGCATTCACCGAGCTTACATTGCCTGTACCCATGGGTACACGGCCGCGCAGGTCGGGCAGGGCAAAGGTCTGTACCCCGTTGCCTCCGTATGTGGTACCCAGCAGGCTGAAAAGGGCCTGGTTCGCATTTATTGGTAAAAGTTGTCCGGCACAGTATGCCCAGGACTTCGGCTCGAAGTTCCCGGCAAAGAGGCGGATCTCTGACATTGTTCCTTCCATAGATTCAAAAAGGTTTGAGATTTGTTGTGTTAAGGATTAATTGTTCCTGCTGGGGAAGATCCCTTCCACGCAGATGATGTAGTTAAGGGCCGTAACCGGCTGCATGATGTTAAAAGGGGCCGCCATTCCCACAGCACTGAGGGAGATCGGGGCCGCAATGGGTGCCAGGTATGTATCGGGTACCTCTGCCGAATAGGCACCGGCCAGCCCGGCCAGGTAGGCATCGGTAGGCGAGCCCAGCGAATCGGTACCGGCATAGGCAGGCATGCTTACTACCGCCGAGGCAAAGTGATTGTGTGCCGGCATCTGGCTCACCGTCATGGTAGCGGTTTCCGTTCCGCCCGCCTGTCCCAGCCCTATGAGTGCAAGACCCGGACCTGTACCCGCTCCTACGGCCGCACGGCTGCGCAGGTCGGGCAGGTTAAAGCTGGTTACGCCGTTCCCGCCGTATGTATCACCGATAATGGCGTAAAGGGCCGAATATTCTGATATACTCATGGAGCTGCCGTCGCAGAATGACCAGCTGCGCGGGGCAAAATTACCTGCGAACAGGCGTACTTCTCCTATATAACCTTCCATAAAAATTACTGTTTAATGAGTTAAGGTGTAATTAAAAACGAAACGCGAAACGCTTACTGACGGGCGGGAAATTCGCCATACATGCAGATAATGTAATTCATACCCAGCGAAGGCTGAACGATGCTGAGCGGTGAGCCCATACCGGAAATACCTACCGTTACATTGTAAGGGATCGGCTTCAGGCTGGTGTCGCCGGCCAGGTTCGTATACATGTTCGCTTTGGCGGCAAGCACATTACCGGCAGGTGTATTGGCCGTTCCTTCGTCTGAATAGGCCGGGATCACCACGTTGTTGGTGGCCGTGTGCGTATGCGGCGGCAGGTTTGTGCTGTTCAGCGTTACGGTGTCTGCACCTGTCTGCTGCCCCAGGTTGTAATAGCTCAGGCCGGGCCCCTGCCCTGCCCCGATAGCCGTGCGGCCTTTGAGGTCCGGTAAGGCAAATGTCTGCACCCCGTCGCCGCCGTACGTGGTGCCCAGGATGGAATAAAGTGCCGTGTTGGACCTGATTGCGATGATGGAGCCGTCACAGTACCACCAGTTCTTTGGTGCGAATGTGGCGGCAAAAAGACGGATCTCTCCGATTGTACCTTCCATAGGCTCAGGTTAAATGGTTAAACGATCTGGATTATTAATGGTGAACAAATATAAACCACTAATACCGACACCTGCAAATTAAGTTCAGCACGCTCTTTTTGCATATACGAAAAAACAGATACATTCAATTAATTAAAATTCAAACTATTATCTCACCCAAACAAACGTAAAAACTCCCGGTCCTGTAGACGAAATACAGGTATTTTCACCCGGAAAGTTTTTTGCTTTTTGCCTGTGTAAATTCTGTGTAAACTGTATATTTTATTATCCTACTTATTTGGTAGGATAAATATTTTAACGTACTTTTGCTCCCGAAACAAAAAGAACCGTTCCCGGTGAATACAACATTAACACATAACAGCAACCGCATGCACCCTTCCCCGAAGATGCGGGCGCGCATGTGTATGCGTGAACATGACCGGATAAGACCTGTATAAATTCGTAAGATACGTACTTTATATATGAACGCTCCGGTGATCCCGGGGCGTTTTTTTTTGAAACATAAACAAGCTGACAGACATGAGACAGATGATGCACAACAACACGATCCGACCGAACCTGCGCGCGAATGACAACAACCTGAAATGTTGGCGAATGCATTTATATACCATGCACGGCTTATAACACTTTTTCTTTAATTGGTTAGAGGGTCCCGCCGTGCATACCTGTACGGCGGGACCTTTTTTTTATCTCTAAAACAACGATATATGTTACACAATACGATACAGAAAAGAGCGATACCGCTCGCTTTCGCCAGCATCTTTATTATCTGGGGTTCTACCTTCCTGGCGGTGATCTATGGCCTCAAAGGCTTCCCGCCCTTTATACTTTCGGGGTTCCGCTTCCTGGTGGCGGGCCTGCTGCTTTTTGCGTGGAAATACGCCGGCGGCGAACGCCGTTCCCGCCCGGCTGACTGGGGCCGCAACGCCCTCACAGGTATACTCATTCTTACCGGGGGTACCGGCCTGGTTGCCTGGGGCGAACAATACGTAAGCTCTACCGAAGCCGCCATTGCCATCGCCACCGGACCGTTCTGGTTCATTGCCATCGACCGCAGGAACTGGAAGCATTATTTTGCCGATCCCTTTATTATTACGGGCCTGGTGATCGGTTTCACAGGGCTCTGGCTCTTCCTGAAAGACAGTGTAAGCGGCCATGCGCACGGCGAAGGCAGTCTGCGCGCCATAGCCTTTACTGTGCTGGCACTGAGCTCCGTTTCCTGGGTGATCGGCTCTATTTTCTCGCGCAACTATCCTGCGGCAGGCTCAACCGTAATGAATACGGCACAGCAGTTGCTCATGGCCGGGGCCGCCAGCCTGCTCATCGCTGCGTTCCGGGGCGAGTGGGCAGCGTTCTCTCCCGCGCAGGTACCGCTGAGCGCCTGGGCCGGGCTGGGGTTCCTGGTATTCTTCGGTTCCATCATAGCCTATCTTTCCTATATATGGCTGCTGAGCGTACGTACCCCTGCCATCGTGAGCACGCATACCTATATCAACCCCGTGGTGGCCGTGATCGCGGGCTGGCTCTTCCTGGGCGAGACCATCAGCGGCAGCCAGTTCTACGGGCTCAGCGTGATACTGGCAGGCGTGCTGCTTACCAATATACGGCGTTACCGCATCGGTGCGCGGAACAAAGTACGCCTGCGCCGCATCCGCAGACAGCTGCAGGATACCGTTCTCCATCCGCTTCTTTCTCTCCGTCTTAACCGTTGAACGCAGCGGCATGCCTTTGCCGGGAATGCCCGCCAGGAGAGCCGGAGAGCCGCTAAAGACACATGATTTTTTCGGTGGTACGTTTCACAGGCTGGAACGAATTCCTATATTGCCGAAAAAAAACAATGGCCGAACTGATAAAACAACTTCTTGAAGGGAACCGGGAATGGGTGAAAAAAATGAATGAGACCATTCCCGACTTTTTCGAACAACTCTCTAAGGGACAAAATCCCCAGTACCTGTGGATCGGGTGTTCAGACAGCCGGGTACCCGCCACCGAGGTTACCAATCACCTGCCGGGTTCCATCTTTGTACACCGCAATATTGCCAATATGGTGGTGCATACCGATATGAACATGCTGAGCGTGGTATACTTTGCGGTAAAGCACCTGAAGATAAAGCACATCATTGTATGCGGCCACTACGGATGCGGAGGGGTGAACGCAGCCATTACCGGCGACAATTACGGCTTCCTGAACAACTGGCTTTCGCATATACGCAATGTGGGCATGCTGCATAAGGACGAGCTGGAGCTGATCACGGACCCGCAGAAAAAATCAGACCGCTATGTGGAACTGAACGTGCAGGAGCAGGTAAAGAACCTGTCGATGGTCTCCTTTATCCAGGACGAATGGGAAAAAGGGGAATATCCTTACATACACGGCTGGGTATACAGTCTCGAGGACGGGTATATCCGCGACCTGAAACTCACGCGTAATTCCCCTGCCCCCCTGTAAAACAGGGTACTTTCTGTTCCGGGTCTTTTCCTGTATCTTTCCGCATGCTTCACCATACGATATTACTCATCATTTCGCTTCTCTTTGCTGTTTCCATGCTGGTGATGCTGGGACAGAAGCTCCGGATATCCTACCCGATATTCCTGGTGCTGGGAGGCCTTATTATCAGCCTGGTACCGGGTATTCCGCACATAGAGCTGGACCCGGAGCTGGTCTTCATTATTTTTCTGCCGCCCATACTGTACGAAGCGGCCTGGTACACCTCATGGAACGATTTCTGGAAATGGAGGCGCCCCATCGGCCTGCTGGCCTTTGGCCTGGTGATCTTTACCTCCTGCGTGGTGGCCCTGGTCTCCAGCCATATGATACCGGGCTTTACCCTGGCCATGGGTTTCCTGCTGGGTGGCATTATTTCGCCCCCGGATGCGGTAGCGGCCACTTCGGTGCTCAAAGGCATACGCATACCCAAACGTGTGGTAACCATTCTCGAAGGCGAGAGCCTGATCAATGACGCATCCAGCCTTATCGTATTCCGCTTTGCCCTGGCGGCAGTGCTTACCGGGCAGTTCACCCTGCGTGAGGCCGTTTCCGATTTCTTTATCGTGGCGGGCATGGGCATTGTATGCGGACTGGCAGTAGCCGTGGTCTTTTACGTGATCCACCGCTATTTCCCGACCACCTCCAATATCGATACGGCGCTCACCTTTATGGCGCCCTATATCATGTATATCGGTGCGGAGCAGTTCCATTTTTCCGGGGTGATGGCCGTGGTAAGCGGCGGGCTTTTTCTTTCGTACCGAAGCAATGTTATCTTTAATCACCAGTCGCGCCTGCAAACAGTAAGCGTATGGTCTGCCGTTATCTTTATCCTGAACGGGCTCATCTTCATCCTTATCGGGCTCGAGCTCCCGGTGATCGTGGAAAGTCTCAACGGCTATTCCATCAGCGAAGGCATCCGCTACGGGCTTATCATCAGTGCTCTTACCATCCTCATCCGTTTCATATGGGTGTACCCGGCGGCCTTTATTCCCCGCTGGCTCAGCAGATCTATACGCACCCGGGAAACCAGTCCGGGCTGGCAGGGGCCCCTGCTCATAAGCTGGGCGGGTATGCGTGGCGTGGTATCGCTGGCCTCCGCGCTTTCGGTGCCTATGCTGCTTGCCAATGGCCAGGCTTTCCCGCAGCGCAACCTGATGCTGTTCATTACTTTTGTGGTAATACTGGTAACCCTGGTGGTACAGGGCCTGAGCCTGCCCTTTGTTATCCGTTTTGCCCGCATACGCGAGATCGACGACCTGGTCCCCGCCGAAGAACAGGAAGCCGCCATACGCCTGCGCCTGATGCGTTCGGCCCTGGAACGCCTGAACCGGCATCATGCGGAGCATATCAGCACCAATGAACTGGTAGAGAACCTCAAGACCCGGCTAGAGAACGACATTACGCTTACGCATCAGCGCCTGGAATCACTGGAATGCGATACCATGGAAAAGGCGGGGGTGGAACAGTACAATGCGGTGCTGCTCGACCTGATCCGGGCACAGCGCAGCGAACTGGTCAAAATTCACCATGAACGTATCTTCGAACATGAGATCGTACGCAAGCAGGAGACCCAGCTCGATCTCGACGAAGCCCGTATCAGCTCTAATATTCACTGAACATGCATACCGGAAGTCATTACAAACTCAAAGAATTTCTTGTCTGGACCAAGGTCAATATTTTCATTATCGTCCTAATTTCTACCATTCCCACGGTGCTTTTTGCCGTTTTCGGCTGGCACTGGCTGGGCATACCCTGGGTGCCGGTGGCCCTGGTAGGTACGGGTGCTGCTTTTATCGTGGGCTTTAAAAATACCCAGACCTATAACCGCCTCTGGGAAGCCCGGCAGATATGGGGTTCTGTTGTGAACAGCAGCCGGAGCTGGGGCATTATGGCGCGCGATCTGGTGCAGAGCGGCAATGCAGCCAGGGACAACGAAATACACCGGCAACTGATCTACCGGCACATCGCCTGGCTCACCGCACTGCGTTACCAGCTGCGTACTCCGCGCTCCTGGGAGAACCAGACCAAGTCCTACAACGTGGAATACCACCGCCATTTCAACGTACCCGAGCAGCAGCTTCCTTTTGCCGAAGCCATACGGCCCTATCTTTCGGAGGAAGAGTTCGCACGTATACAGCACAAGGCCAACCCGGCCGCACAGATCATCTCCATGCAGTCGGAACAGCTGCGCGCCCTGCACCAGGACGGAAGTCTTGACAATTACCGTTTTGTAGAGCTCGAACGCCGCCTTGCCGACCTGTATGAACACCAGGGAAGGTCCGAACGCATAAAGAACTTTCCCTATCCCCGCCAGTTTGCCAGCATCAACCTCTTTTTCATCTGGATATTCGTATGTATCCTTCCTTTCGGTATCATAAACGAATTCAACAAGATGGGCGATCACTGCGTATGGTTCACCATTCCGTGCAGCGTCCTGATATCCTGGATATTTACCTCTATGGAACAGGTAGGTGAAAGTACGGAGAACCCTTTTGAGGGTGGTCCTAACGACGTACCCATAACGGCGCTGAGTCGCGCTATTGAGATAGACCTTCGCGAAATGCTGAATGAGAGCAACTTACCACAGGCGATCGTACCTGTGAACAATATTTTAATGTAGAAATGCAACCCGGTGCAGCCAAATTCAGTATAATACGGATAGAGGTGATGCGCACTATTTATTCATGACACAGGCCTGCTTACAAAATCCTGCCATCATACCCCCGGTCCGAATTTTGTAAATAACAGTAATCATGAGTGATAAAAAGCATTTAGAAACGGTAAGAAGATTTTATCCTGATGCGCTCGTAAGTGAAGACGCTATAGCCATGCTGCTGCAGATGATCGGGGACCATGCAGGTTACCGGCCCGGCCAGCTGGCGTATGCCGACAGTATAGGTTCCGACGAAATAAATTCCGTACAATATCCTGCCAATGCCCTGCAGATGCTGGGGCCTTTCCGTATGGGCGGTTTGTGCGGGTACCCCTTCGCGGGCAAGACCGGTATGCAGATGTTTGCACAGCATGTACCCGAAGACGGGGCGGCCTGCATATTGTATGCCCCCAATACCGGGGTTACCAAGGACGCCAATATCGGGGCCGTACTGCGTTCGGGACAGATCAGTCATTCGCCCTGCAGCTACCCGGTGCATGCAGCCATGGTAAAATTGCGGGCACGGCGCATTGAGCCCGGCAAACGTTCCCTTTCCGACCACCAGATGAATACCATCGAACAGGTCCTGTACCAGAGCGAGAACCGGATCATCACCGCCGAAAACCCGGTGCTGGAAGCTACAGAGATCATGTACGAAGCCATTAACCAGAAGATAGAAGAGCTGGTGGCCGGGACCAAGTTCACCTGCAGGCACGTGATCCTGGCCGGGGCCATATTCATCAACGGGGATTATGACATGGGCTCCTTTATCTCCTTTAAGCGGATAGGGATACTGGATACCACCACCAACGAGTGTACCGAACTTTTGCAGACCCTCGCCTGAAAAAAAAAGAAAGTTTTCACATTTTTTTGTATTTTTAGGTTCGTCTCCCTGGACGAACCTTTTTTTTTCACACCAAATGAATGATAAGATACTGGTATATCTCTGTCTTGCCGTTTTTTTCGGCCTGCCCCTGGCAGCTATAGGCCTTGCGTACTGGTTTGATTATAAAGCCGGCAAGAAAGCCCTTGCGCGGGGCATCAACAGTATGGGCATACCCGCATTGCTGCTGCTGCTTTTCGTGCTGGGCAGCCCCTTCCTGCAGAAAGACCTTTTCCCGCTCTGCATCAATGACCACAACTACAATCCCCAGCGCCTGCAGAAAGGCATTCCGCCTATAGAGGATGACTGGACATTACAGGAAAACGGCGGGCACCGTTACCTGAAAATTTATGCATATCCGTATTCTGCCGAAAAAAAACACAACATTCATATACGTAAATACATTACATATAATCTCTGGGGTCCCGAAAAAGAGACAGATATTTTCCGGGAACGGGACCAGATGCTGGTTACGGAATACGATTATACCCAGAACAGGACCCGGTATGCACGTATTGTTTTCCCTGCTGCGGATTCAGGTAATGTTCATTTCAGTCAGATCACCGGTGAACAGTTCAAAACAATTTTGGACCGCTGGATGTTACTTGATATGAAATAAACCACCGCACTATGCTGATCTTTATCAAAAAACTCGCCGCAATCCTCATCATCGCGCTCTGGGGTTACCAGCACCGGTCTCGCCCCGAACCGCCGAAACCACAGATCATAAGTGCAGGCATATACGAATTCCGCCTGCCCGATGGTCTCTCGGTCTCCCGGGCCAGGGGTTCCGACGGACAGGCCGGTTGCCTGTATAACGACAGCCTGGTCATTTATTACGGCTGCGGCCCCTATGTGAGCGATCTGCCGGAAACGCCTTCCGAGTTCTTTGCCGCCGACGAATGGTACGGCAATGCCCTGAACCACATTATCAGTAAAGGGCTTTTCAGTGGCGGGCCGAGGCCCGATATACAGCTGCTGGACTATTACCCCACCTATACCGACTGCAAAAAGCCCCAGTACAATGCCGTATGCCGTTATAACGAAACCGTGTTCGAAGTACCGGTACTGCTGCCCGAGCATATGCGCAACTATATTTTCAGGGCCGATACCATGCACCTGCAGTACCGCAAGCTGGTCTTCCCCAGGGAAGATACCGACGGCCGCTGCGGTATATGGATAGAACCCCAGGACAGTATACTTTCCGAGACCTATGGTCCCATTTCCTTTATAGCTCCCGATGGCAGGCAGCCACAACGCCGGGTGCTGCTGCAACTGATGGAATCAGTGCGTATAAAATCCGTTTATCTATGAGTAAAAACACCATCTTCATCCTTTTCTTTCTCCTCCCCTTTTCCCTGTCCGCCCAAACGGGTAAGCCCGGCAAAGCGCTGAAAAGAACAGTAGACAGGCGCAGCGGCATTCCCATTTATTTTGAATGCAGCAGCCAGACCTTTCCCATGTACTGGTCTACGCCCGAGATCTCGGCCGAATGCAGCAGCCTGGACCGCGGGGAACTGAAACGCAGCGCCGAGCTGGTAAAAAGGGCCATGGCCAAATACCCGGTGAGCGTGCTGAAGCAGAACATCAGAAAGATATATGTGCTCAGATCCATGAGCTTTTACGGGCAGGCCTTCGGGGGCACCAATTCGCTGGATGCGGTGTACCTTACCAATAACGGGGTATCTATGGGCTATACCGATACGTATATCGAACAGGTATTCCATCACGAATTTTCGAGCGTGCTGCTGCGCAATTTCCCGGCAGATCTGGATACCGGCGCCTGGAAGCACAATAATACCGCCCCCTATGGCAAAGGCGGCGTATATGCATTGCAGTCGGTAAGCGCCGGCACCAGCTTCGACTCGCTGTACTGGCAGCATGGCTTCCTGTACCAGTATGCCCAGTCGGACATGGAAAATGATTTCAACTCCTTTGCCGAGAACATTTTTGCTCCCAACTCCATGTTCTGGGATGCGGTATCGCGCTACCCGGCCCTCCGCAATAAGCTGGACCTGGTCATTGCCTTCTACAACCGGCTGGATCCCTCTTTTACCCGCGATTATTTCTACACCATTAAATAAAACCGTATACCCTCATCCTGTATTCCGTAGCCCGAACCTGGCCCGGTCCGCCGGGAAATCATGACACCCGCACAGGGCGGCCGTTTTTGCAGCTCCTGCCCCTCAGCGGACTTATCACGCTCAGCGGATGCCGCACTTACCAGGGCAAAGCCAACGACTGGCAATGTCATGAGGACGGCAGAAGCGCCGGGAAAAACAAACAGGCTGCTCAGGGACGCATTTTTGCCAGCAGGGCCCCGCTCAGTCCGCTCAGTCCGCCGATAAGCGCCCCCGCAAAAACGGTTGCCATAAAGAACCAGGAGGCCCGGGGAGGCAGGGTGATCACCTCAGCCAGGGCCGCTACAAATTCAGGATTACCCTCGCTCATGCGCCAGGCGGCCGTGCCCGCCCACATAAGGCCTATGGCCAGGAACCCCGACAGGAAGGCCTGTCCCGGTTTAGGCAGTATAAAAGCACAGAATACAAAAGGCACAATGGCAATGATCCACCAGGGCAGCAGCCATTCCAGGCCAAAGGCCGCCAGGGCTGTAAGTATGGTCGTGATTAAAAAACGCTTCATGTCTTGGTCTCGGGTGTTTTAATGAAAGTATTTCTGATGCTGGGTACCTGCCGCCGCGGCTTCGTCGGCATTCTTAAAGAATTTCAGTTCATAATAGCGGCCACCGGCCCAGTCTTCGATCATACTGGCATAATAGGCACTGCCCGGGTTACCGCTTTGTCCGCCGGGATAGATACCATACGCTTTTACACCGTCCTCAAAAGAAACGATCATTCTCCATGACGGCCCCCAGCGATCGCTGCAGGCATTGATAACGGAATAGTTTCCCCCCGTTCTTATCCCGAAGCGGCTGAACGGTTTCAGTTGCAGGATATGCTGTACCGAAGTGTTCTTGAACTTATACCATTGCAGGGCATCGGCCTGGCCTTTGCTCAGTGAGTCCAGCTCTGCCAGGGCCCTGGCCAGGGACAGGCGGCAGATGGCCTTCCCGTCTTCTGTGGCAGCCGTATTTTTCATATCGAAAACTTTCGAGAAAGGTCTGTTCTTCAGCAATAACCAGGTACTGTATGTACCCGGGAGCTGTTTTTCGCCTTTCACGCCGTCCCATTCGTCATAGGTCATGGCCTTGAAATGCCGCAGCCAGCTCTCGAAAATGGCGGGCGCTACCTGTTCGGCATCGTTAAAATAGTTCCAGCTCTTCAGAACGTTGAGCCGGTCCTCATGGCCGCTCCAGTCGGCAGGCGTAACGTAGGAAAGCATCAGGGGCAGGTATTCCGAGGCGATGGTATTGTAGTTATCGTTCTGCATGGTCTTCATAAATTCGACGTCCATGCCCGAGTTCTGGGTAAGCAGGTAATTGATGCGGCGGTTGCGGTAATGTTCGAACATACCGTCATAGATGTAGGGATAGGTAGAATCGGTTGGATGCTGGTTGGCCGAGCTCACAAAACCGCGGGCCGGGTTCAGCACATGCGGGTTCTGGCTGTACGGGATCACTTCACTGGTAAAGCTTTCGGAAGAACCGCCCTTCAGTATGCCCCAGCGGGTACCTGCCGGGTATTTGAGATGTGCACCCTGCTGTTTGATGGCAATATCGCCATTGGCACAGGCAAATACGAAATTCTGTGCCGGGCAGCCGAAATTATCCAGGGCCGTTATGTAATCGGCATGGTTCATTGCCTTATTCATCAGGATAAAGGTCTTAAGCTCATTGGCCGGGATAAAGGCCGTCCAGTTCATAGCCAGGTCGCGACCGAAGCCTTCGGTCATCAGGCTGTCTTCGTATACCACGCGACCCATACGGGTTATCGGTATACGTTCCACCAGGGGGTCTTTGCCTTTTATGTAAATGGTATCCTGTTCAAATTCCGTTCTTTCCCAGGCCCCGTTCCATTTATATTCACTTTTGGAAGCGTCTTTCCATTCCACCTCGTACCAGTCGCGCACATCGCGGGTGCCATTGGTCACGCCCCAGGCGATATTGCTGTTAAACCCGGAGATCACACAGGGCGAACCGGGCAGCGAAGCTCCGTACACATTATATTCAGGGCTGCACAACTGTATCTCGAACCAGATGGAAGGCAGGTTCAGGGCCAGGTGGGGGTCATTGCACAGAATAGGTTTGCCCGACTTCGATTTAGCGCCTGTTACAGCCCAGTTGTTACTTCCGATCCCTTCAAAGTACAGGGGATTTTCCATTTCGGGGTAGAAACCTGCAACGGCAGCCGGAGCGGCCGGGAGCGAATCGCCGGAGGCAGCGGAATCGCGCGGTACATCAAAGTTCCAGGGAGTACCCGAAGGAACGATGGGATCGGTGGTCCCCTGCGGGAAACGGGCATACAGGAAGTCGGCATCTTCTTTATCAAAGAGCTTATAGGCATTGGCAATACCCAGGTCTCCGTCGTTATCGGTAAGCATCTGTGCCATGTATTTCAGCAGCAGGGCACTTTTCAGGGGAGACCATTTTTCGGGGCGGTAGTTCAGCAGCTTGTATTCCAGGGGCAGGTTGCGGTACGAAAGACGTGCGATATAGGCATTGATGCCGTCGCTGTATGCCTGGGCCACCATGGCCGTGAGCGGGTCTTTCATCATTTCGGCGGCGCTGGCCCTGGCCGAGGCAAGCATACCGTTGCGGCGCTGCAGACGGTCGAACTTCAGCACTTTTTCGCCCATTGTGGGGTACAGTACCTCCGACAGGCGCCCGGCCGCGGCACGGGTCTGGAAGTCCATCTGCCACAAGCGCATGGAGGCCGTTACAAATCCCTGGGCAAAGAACATATCGCGGGTGGTCTGTGCAAACACGTGCGGTACCAGGCGCTCGTCCCAGTATATGTGCACCTCCCCGTCGAGTCCTTCCAGCTTCAGCGCTTTCTGGAACTGCAGCTCTGCCGGCTCCATATTGGCCCAGAGACCGTTCACCGGGTCTACCAGCTTACCCAGCGGGGGCACAAAGGTGGTATTTACCTTAAAACTGTTGTTGAGAAGAACGGTGAGGGCTGTGAGAATAGCTGCCGAAAGAAAGAACTTGAAAAACTTCATGCGGTTTGGGTAGAATTAATGTTTGAGGTTTGCGTCAGGACCGTTTTTTTTACTTCCTCGATAAAGGTAGCAACGTTTTTGAAAGATCGGTCGGCCTGCGGTAAAAAACCTCCAAACATCTGGAAAACATGGATCATGCTTTCGTAGGACTCTACCCTGCACAGAACGGACCTTTCCGCAAAACGTTCGCGGATGCGTTCTGTATCGTAATACAATACTTCGTCTTCGCCGATCTGGACCAGCAGCGGACAAAAATCCTCGTAACTGCCGTATACAGGTGAGGCCAGCGGGTGTCTCAGCGTTCCCCTGGCATATTTTTCGCCCCAGATGCGTACGGCCTTGATATCGATAAAGGGGTCCCGTTTCTCGCGGGAGGCCACATCGGGATGCGAGCACTCCAGGTCTCCCCAGGGCGAAAAGCATACGATGGCCAGGGGCAGGGGCAACTGGTGGTCGCGCAGCTGCAGGGCCGTAGCCAGGCAGAGCCCCCCACCGGCACTGTCGCCCGAAAATATGATCTTTTCGGCGGGAATACCCTGCAAGCGCAGGTAACTGTACGCGGCTACCGCGTCTTCTACGGCCGCCGGGAAAGGAAATTCAGGGGCCAGGCGGTATTCGAAGATCAGCACCCGGCATTTGCATTCCAGCGCCAGGCGCGTGACAATATTGCGGTGCGAACGCATGGAACCGTGGTTATAGGCTCCGCCGTGCATATACAGGATCACGTGGTCGTTTTGCATATTGTCCGGCTCGATCCATTCGGCAGCCATATTGCCCATGCGGAAGGAAGATATCTTTACCCGCTTTTTGGGGTATCCCAGGAAAGAGGTCAGGAAGTCCATCCCCTTACGGTACTTGTCGTCTGTATAGTCGTACCGGAAAACCATGGCCTTTGACACGATAAAGAACCATTTCACCAGCCTGATCTTTACCTTTGCCATAAGACCGAAACTCTGCTCGGTATACCGCTGCAGGCTGAAATACGGGGTTTGCTGTACCGGACGTTCCATGTGCAATGTTAACGTTAATTGTATAAAGATATAAAAAATACCGTATGCTTACATACCTTTTCCCGGGCAATACATTCGTAAGCACCTGTAAACCCGCATATTTTAAGAGGCAGGCCCGCAGGACAGGCAGGCAAACACACGCTCCTCCCCCGAAAGAAAAAAGGGAATGCACACCTGTGTTAACTGCTGAAAAGCCTGCGCAAATGGCCTTTACAGCTTCGGAAAGCTCCATTTCTTAACATTGGCTTAACATTGAAGGTGGTAATATTGCACCACATTTTAAAAGCATGTTCGGATTAGATGCTGATTTAACACTCCTGTTACTGCTGTGCTTACTGTGCGCATGTGTATTTGAATTTATCAACGGGTTTCACGATACGGCCAATGCCGTTGCTACCGTTATCTATACCAATTCCCTCAAACCGGTGGTGGCCGTTATCTACAGTGGCCTGCTCAATTTTGCCGGGGTACTGATCGGCGGTACGGCCGTGGCCATGGGTATCATTAAGCTGCTGCCGGCCGGGGTGCTTACCGACCAGGACCTGATGCACAATATTGCCATGATCCTGTCGCTGCTGCTGGCGGCCATCGTATGGAACCTGGGCACCTGGTACCTGGGTATTCCCGCTTCTTCGTCACATACGCTTATCGGTTCCATACTGGGGGTGGGTATTGCCTATTCACTCATCGAAAATATTGACCTGGCCCAGGGTGTGAACTGGAGCAAGGCCACCCAGGTAGGTCTCAGCCTGCTGATATCTCCCCTGGTCGGCTTTGCGGGGACCCTGCTCCTGCTGAGACTGGCCCGCAGGTTCATAAAAAATCCCAAGCTGTTCTCCGAACCCGACAAAACGGCCACCCCGCCCTGGTATATCCGCTGGACACTGATCGGCACCTGCGGCGCGGTAAGCGTGGCACACGGAAGTAACGACGGACAGAAAGGCATAGGCCTGGTAATGATGATCCTGGTGGCCATCGTTCCCGCCAGGTTTGCCCTGGACCACTCTACCAATGTAAGCGCGCTGCACCGCGAGATCCTAAGCGTATCGGCCACCCTCGACAAGGCCCCCGCTTCCCTGCACGATAACAAGAATTACATCAAGGCCCGTAAAAACCTGGCCCACCTGGATACCTCGCTGGCCGGGCTGAGCAGCTTCAGCGGTCTCGATGCCGAACTGGTGCAGGACATACGCAAAAGTACCTACGACGCCTCTTCGGCCCTGGCCAAAATGAGCGAAGACCCCGCCGTGCTGATGGCCATGCCCGATGCACACCTGGGTAAGGCCGCCAAAAAGATCAGCATGCCCATCGAGTACGCTCCTTTCTGGGTTGCGGTAATGATCGCGCTTTGCCTCGGTATCGGTACCATGATCGGCTGGAAACGCATTGTAAAGACCATCGGTGAAAAGATCGGTAAAGAACACCTTTCCTATGCACAGGGTGCCGGCGCCGAGCTGGTAGCCGCCACTACCATACAGCTGGCTACGGCTACGGGACTGCCCGTATCAACCACACAGGTGCTATCATCGGGTATAGCCGGTAGTATGGTGGCCAGCAACGGCATGAAAAACCTTCAGAAAGGCACCATCCGGAATATAGCCATCGCCTGGCTGCTAACGCTGCCTGTTACCATGTTACTGGCGGGCGGGTTCTTTGCCCTGCTGCGTTTTGTGTTGTAACGCACAGCGGCAGTATTATAAAAAATTTAATATTAAAAAGAAACCGCAGGGGGTTTTTCACGTATACTTAATGAAAACCCCAATTGCATGCGTCAGCTAAAAATTTCAAAACAAGTAACGAACCGTGACACTGCTTCCTTCGACAAATATCTGCAGGAAATCGGTAAAGTCGATCTTATTACGGCCGATCAGGAAGTGGAACTTGCTTCGCGCATCCGAAAGGGAGACCAGTATGCCCTTGAACGTCTTGTAAAAGCCAACCTGCGTTTCGTGGTATCTGTGGCCAAACAGTACCAGAACCAGGGACTCAGTCTTCCCGACCTCGTGAACGAAGGGAACCTGGGGCTTATCAAGGCGGCCCAACGCTTTGACGAAACCCGCGGCTTTAAGTTCATTTCCTATGCCGTGTGGTGGATCCGTCAGTCTATTCTGCAAGCCCTGGCCGAACAGGCGCGTATTGTACGCCTCCCGCTCAATAAGATCGGATCGCTGAACAAGATCAACCGTACATTCTCTACGCTGGAACAGGAATTTGAAAGAGAGCCCTCGGCCGAGGAAATTGCCGAAGCCCTGGAACTTTCGCCTGAAGAAGTAAAGGAAAGTATGATGAATGCCGGTAAGCACGTAAGTATGGACGCCCCGCTGGTAGACGGCGAAGAGGCCAATATGTACGACGTGGTACGCGGCGAGGACAGCCCCAATCCCGAGGACGGACTGCTGCACGATTCCCTGAAAAAGGAGATCGAGCGGGCACTGAGTACACTTACTCCCCGCGAATCGGATGTGGTACGCCTGTTTTTCGGACTGGAAGGCAAACCGGCCATGACACTGGAAGAGATCGGCGAAAAATTCGATCTTACGCGCGAGCGTGTACGCCAGATCAAGGAAAAGGCCATCCGTCGCCTCAAACAGCAGAGCCGCAGTAAACAGCTTAAATCTTACTTAGGTTAGGGCTAAAAACCCCCATTTTAGCCAAAAACCCCGTCAGCACCCCCTGCCGGGGTTTCTTTGTTACCGTATGTTCCGCTGGTTCAGTGCCCGCTGAAATGCGCGTGCATTCCGGCTGTGCTCGGCCATGGTAGCGGCAAATTTATGCGTTCCGTCGAGCTCGGCCGAAGCACACATGAACAGGTAGCGGTGCTCTTCGGCATTCAGCACGGCGTCGATCACCCCGGGCTGCACCATACAGATGGGGCCTGGCGGTAAACCGGTATTTTTATAGGTATTGTAGGGCGATCGCACTTCCAGGTCGGCAAAGTACACGCGGCTGGCGGTGAACTTTCGAAGGGCAAACAGCACCGTGGGGTCCGACTGCAGGGGCATACCGGTCCTGAGGCGGTTCAGGTACAGGCCGGCGATCCGGGGCCATTCCGAAGCGATGCGGCTCTGTTCGCTCTGCACAATGGAGCCCAGCACGGTCACCTGCTCCTTCGTAAGACCCAGCTTACGGGCCTTTTCCATGCGTTCTGCGTTCCAGAAACGGTCGTATTCCTTCTTCATGCGGCGCATAAAGCCATAGGCATCCGTGTTCCAGTAAAATTCGTAGGTGTTCGGTATGAACAGCCCGATCACATTGGCGGTATCGGTACCCAGGGAGTCCAGGAAGCGCGCATCGCTCATGGCCTGCATCAGCGAAGCGGAATCGGCCTCGATCTTATTGGGTACACGCCCGGCCAGGGTCTCGCGCAGGCGGGCATAGGTAAGCACCACCTTCACGGGTTGCTGGCGGCCGCTTTTCAGCAGGTTGATCACGTCGCGGTCTTTCATACCCTTCTTAAGCTGGTAACGTCCGGGAAGCCACTCACTGGTATCGCCCGAGCGGTACACCGAAGCTACAAAGGCCTCCCGGTTCTTAAACAGGGAGTCGGGCATCTGTTCCACGCTGTACGAAACAGGCTTTGAGCTGTATACGTAAACATACCCGTCCTTTGTCACATTCTTCACGAACCAGGTGTGGTAATACCCGCAGGAGGATACGAAGAGCACGATCAGCAGCAGGATCATACCCCTTATTTTTTTTTCCGGCAAAAACATAGGCCTCAAAAATACGCAGTAGCTTTACTCCGCGCTCTGTTTTAAGTATTTTATTTTCATGAAAGATACCGGACGCGGGGTTCGACGGGGTATACCCGACATCATCAGTGCCTTTCATACTGTGAAAAATGAAAAAGCCTTCCGCCAAAGGCAGAAGGCTCCCGGTCGCATTGAAAAGATATGTTCTTACCAGCCGAACTTAACGCCTATCGTAGGCAGTACCGGCAGCTGGTTCACTCGTTCTGAGGTAAGACGGTCTATGTAGAATACATTTTTACGGTTGTATACATTGGTCACGGCCAGGTTTACCTCGAAGTTGAGGTTCTCGCTGATCATAAGCATGTATTTGGCACTTATGTCCAGGCGGTGGTACCAGGGCAGACGGCCTGCGTTGAGATCGTCGTAAATGGTACCGATGCTGCCATTGGCCGTAGTATAATCGGTCTGTATACCGTTCTGGAAATCGAGCAGCTCATACGTTCCGCTGGTCTGTGTAAAAGGGAAGCCCGAACCCAGGTTCCAGCGTGCGCCCAGTTCCCAGTTCTTCTTTTTGCCCAGGCGGTACGATGCCACCAGGTTCACGTTATGACGGCGGTCGAACACCGGGAAATAGGTATCGATCTCGTCGTAACGGCGGGTAAAGGTAAGCGAGTATACTGTCCAGATGTACAGACGGTCGGTCTTGTAGTTCAGCAGGAAATCGAGACCGGCCGCATAACCGCGCTCTATGATAAAGTCTTTCTTCAGGCGGTCGGGCTTATCGGCATTGAGGGCATTGTCCTCGTATATTTTGTCGCGGTTCAGGTTCGTAAGCTGCTGAAAGTTCTTGTAATAACCTTCCAGGTTCAGGCTCAGGTTGCGGGTAATATCGTACTCGAAACCGAGAATGGCGTGCTGTGCCTTCTGCAGCTTGGTACGCACCTGTTTGCCGTCGAAGGTCTTGGGCAGGTTATCCGATCCGCTCAGGAAACCGTAGAAAAAGTTCACCACGTCGCGGTCGCTGTTGGCCGCGATCAGGTTCTGGCTGTACATACCGCCGCTGAGCTTGATGCGGAATTTTTCTGAAGCGTTGTACTTAAGAGCCAGGCGGGGCTCGGCCGAGAAGTTGTTGAGCGATGCATAGTAATGTATACGGAAACCCGGGTCGAATACCCAGTTGCCGCGGTTCATCTTATAACGCATAAAAGCGGCGAACTCCGTAGTGTTCTCTTCCTGCGAGATGGCCCGGTTAGCGGCATTGTAGAAGCTGAAATTGGTGTTGAAGCCCACCACTTCCATACCGTAGATAAGGCGGTCGCGGCGGAAGAAGCTGTTGAAGTTCAGGCCGAAATTGAAACCGTTGATGCTGCTGGAGCGGGGCGAGCTGTTGCCTTCGAGCAGCTGTATCTTGTAGCTGGAATAGCCGAAGTTACCGTCGATCTTCAGGTTGCTGCTGTTGGGCACCAGGGTAAAGTTCAGTCCCCCGCCGTACTGGTTCCATTTTACGTCGGAAATACCCTGGAAATTGGCACGGTCGGTATACGTAAAGCCGAACATGCTTACCTTATTTCCTTTACCGGCGTTCAGGGATATTTTACCGTAGATATCGCCATAGCCGAAAGGCAGTCCTTCCTTACCGCGCTCGCTGTACTGGTACAGCAGCTTGGATGAATACGGCAGGTAAGAATATTTACCGGCGATCATGTACGAAGCGCTTACGTTCGACTTTTCGCTGATCTTTTTGAAAGGTCCTTCCAGTATAAGCTTGCTGCTGAAGGTATTGGCCGATATCTGGCCGGAATGTCTTTTCAGGTTACCGTCTTTGGTGGTAATATCCATAATGGATGAGATACGTCCGCCGTAATTGGCGTTATACCCGCCTGTGTATACCTCGGCGCTGCGGATGGCCTCGGTTTCGAGCACCGAGAACAGACCTATGCTGTGAAAAGGGTTATAGATGATCATACCGTCGAGCAGGAGCTTGTTCTGCACGGGTGTACCCCCGCGTATGTAAAGCTGTCCGCCCTGGTCTCCCGTCATATTCACGCCGGGCACCACCTGCAGGAACTGGGCAAAGTCGGGGTCGCCCATGGTGGGCAGGCGTTTTATGTCATCGGGCGTTACATTGATGGTAGACACCCGTGTATCTTCTTTTTTATTTACGGTCTCGCCTATGATGGTGGTACCCGAAAGGCCTTTTGCCTCGGGTTTCAGGAGATAGTTCTTTACCACGGTCTCCCCTTCCTTCACGCTGATCTGTTCACTTATGGTCTCGTAGCCCAGGTAGGTGATCTTAAGTGTATAGGTGCCGGCCGGCAGCTGGTTGAGAGAATAGAACCCGGAGGCGTCTGAAGTGATGCCATACCTGGTGCCTTCCAGTTTAACGTTGGCCGAAAAGATCGGCTCCCCGTTCCTGTCATTCTTGATAAAACCTTTGATGGTTGCCGGCTTCTGGGCAAGAAGGGTAGCCGCCGGCATACATATGAGGGTGATAAGGAATGTATATAACTTTCTCAACAGCATGGAATTTTTGTAGATTAACCCTGCAAAGTTATTCGTTCAGCCGAGAAAAAGAACAGACAAATAAAACGGTTTATCGCAGGCTTTCTTTTTTAAAGCTTTTTATGACTAATGATCTTCGCCCGTCATTTCAGGTTCCAGGGCCCGGGCGTTCTTGGGCGGACGGATAAAATCGAGCGGTTTGCGGCGGGCATGCAGCCAGAGCTCGCGCATCAGGTCGCGGGTCTGCTTAAAGTTCACGTTCCTGGAACGGATGGCCACGAACAGCGCCAGTCCGAAACTTACGGCAAAGTTCATCATACCTATGCCCACAATACCGGCTATGGATATCAGGATCACCTGCCAGCTCAGCTGGTGTTCCAGCCCTGCCATGGCCAGGCCGAAATTACCGGAGACAAAGCTGATGTGCCGTATATCCAGCGGCAGGCCGAAAAAGGCGCCCAGGGTACCGATGCTGCCCAGGAAGATACCCAGGAAGAAATTACCCGCCAGGCTGCCCATATTGTGCTCCAGGTAACGGCTCAGCCTGTCCAGGCTGCGGGACGGCATGATCCTGCGCAGCAGGGGGTGCTCCCTTACACGCTGCGGTATTTTGTTGAATATAACTCCGTTATCGTAATAACCGGAGATCAGTCCCGAGAGGAAGAGGCATACCCCCGCAATACCGGCATGGAACAGGGCCGGACTTTTCCAGGGATGCAGCTCATCGATCATATGATGTGCTTTTTCGGCACCGGCAAGGTGCTCACCGAATACAAAATAGTATATCCATGCCAGTACATATGCTATGGGAAAAGCAACGAACACGTTACCCACAAAGGCAATAAGCTGGCTGCGCGACACCTTTACGATCAGCTCCGAAAGCCCGGGGATATCGGCCTTGTCGCGGTCCTTGCTGTCGAGCGAAGCGGCGATATGCGCGGCGGTCATGGCCGGCTGCTTGGTGGCTATGGTACCCCGTATAAGCAGCACGGTGATGAACCCGAAGGAATAGTTCATGCTGTAAAGGAAAGCCGTACCGAAGGGCGACAGCTTCAGGTAGTAAATAAGCGTTTTGATGGCCGAAAGAAAGCCCACTACAAAACCGCCTTTCATGGCCGAATACAGCATAGAGCCATACTCCCGGCGCGAAGAGGTGATGTAGTGCTCGCCCGTTTTACCGGCATGTTCGGTGATCTGGAAGGCCAGCATGCCCACGTTCTCGGAAAAGTGCTTGCCCAGGTCGTTGCGCAGGTTCTCCTGCCGCACAGTAGACTTAAAAAAGGAAATGATGCGCTGGGTGCGGCGTTCCGTCTTTTCTTCGGGCAGCAGCAGCCCGAAGAGTATTTTGATGCGGTCGATGCTCTGGTGCAGGCGTACCATCAGGTAGGTAAGGCTCAGGCTGGTACCTTTTACGTAGCGCAGTTTGCGCAGGGTATGCAGCACGTCCTCACAGATCATAAGCTCGGCATGTATGCGCAGCCAGTCCTGGTAAACGCCCTCGGCGCCGATACCTTCTTCGCGGACCTTATCGGTAAAGGCCACGATCTTTTTGTTCTGGCTGATAAAGGGGGAGTTTTTCTGTTCCAGTTCCGGCATCTGGTTGGTGATCACCGGTTCTATGCCCATAGCGGCAATACGGTGCGATACGAAAAGCACCGAATCGAGCAGGGAGTTCTGTATCTCTTCTTCTTTACGGTCGGCCGAGGGGTCGTCGAATTCGATCTCGTTGAAGAGCTCGGTCCACAGGCTGTCGGGCACGGCGTATATCCATTCGTGGTCCGATTCACGGTGAAAAATGCGTATGATCACATCTTTCAGATCGCTGTCGTCCAGAACGGGCGGAAATATTTTATAGGATATTTTGCGGAAGGTCTCTGAAAAAAAACCCTCGTTCGAAAGGATCCCGGATTCGGCCAGCAGGTCCATATGATCGCGGGAATTCACCAGGTCGAGTATGCAGTTGCGCAGCCCTTCCTTCAGCTCGGGATAACTTTTCAGCAGGGCGATGAGGTTCTGCACCTGTGAAGCGGCAAATGACCGTTTCCGGAATCTTCCCGGCCGGATATGATCGACCAGGCGTATCATCAGTTCCAGGGAGCTCTCTTCTCTGTTCCTTGCTTTCTCCAGTATTTCCTTCATATCAAAAACAGGGGTTTGCACTACAAAGAAAACAATTCTCCTGAAGTCATACCGCATAAATAGCTTTAAAATAAATTACCTCTATACGAAGAAAGCAGTGATAGAAAAAATGTATCACGAAATTACGTGAATTTATAAAACGTGGCATCATAGTTGTATACTAATGTCTCAGTCACCAATACCGGTCACAGCCCCCGACCGGTCGTATAACCTTCTGTCACCATCCCTTTTTTATTTATGGAAAGAATCACCAGACTGTATGGCGCAGTAGCTGCCGTATGTATCTTATTGTCGGCGCCCGCCCTCGTGCACGCACAATGTTTTTCAGCTCCCGAAGCAGGTACCTGTACCGGAGGCAACGGGGTCCTTACGAGCAATACCAGTGTAAACAGCGGACAGACCTATTATTATTCCGGTTCGGGCACGCTGGGCAATATAAACCTGAACGGCGGCACCATACGGGTTTGCGGTACGCTTATACTCAACAGTTCTTTCAACTTCAACAGCGGACGCCTGATCGTGGAAAGCGGCGGCAGTCTTACGCTGGGCAGGAGCTTCAACCTGAACGGCAACTGCAGCATTATAAACCGGGGCCTGCTTACCGTAAACGGTTCCATCGTAATGCAGAACAGCAACAATTATATAATGAACCTGGGCAATTCGGCGGTGATGCAGATGAACAACTCCGGCAACCGCCTGGAGCTGAATTCTTCCAGCGCTTATTTTGCCAACGAAGGTGTGGCCAGTATCTACGAACTGTACATACAGGCGCAGGCGGCCGCAGGAAGCGTATGCCTGGGCAAAAGCAGCTGCACGCAGACCCAGTATATCCATAACAACCGCGCAGGTTCCGTAACGGCCAATGGCCAGAAAGCAGCCCTGAGCGTGGGGCAGAATATTTACCTGAACCAGCCCATTACCGGTGATACGTCCCTGGTCATCTGCCGTCGCAATGGCAGTACCAAAGGCGGCCCGGCCGACTATGGCACCCCGAAGATATTTACCGATTGCCCCTCCTGCAGCATGGCCCTGCCGGTTTCGCTCAGCTCTTTTTCTGCCATATACGAAGACCGGGACGTGATCATTACATGGACCACCGCCAGCGAAAGCAACAATGCCTATTTCAGCATTGAGCGCAGCAGCGATAACCTGGACTGGGAAGAGATCGGCACCGTAAGCGGCCAGGGCAATTCCAACGAAATAACAGAATACAGCTATACCGATGCCGGGGTGCCGGCGGGTACCTGGTACTACCGCCTGCGCCAGACCGATCACAACGGGCAGTCCGAGATATTTGCCCCGCTGAGCGTACTCGTAGAACCTGATGCAGACACTGAATTTTTAGTATATCCCGTGCCTTTTTCCGGGCAACTCAATGTGAAGTTCAGCGGCAAAGCAGGCAACCACGTGGTGGATATACTCAACGGCCTGGGCCAGGTGATCAGCAGTACCCGCGTTAACGGTAACTTTGTGCAGCTCTCCGTAGAAAACCTGGTGCCCGGCTTTTATTTTATACGTTCGGGTTCCGAGACCCTTAAGGTGATCAAAGGTCACTGATCTTAAATATTTGTATATAAGGGAGAAAAGATGCCTTTTCTCTTCTGTAGCACGGTATTTCAGAAATTCGCTGTATCTTTTCTCAAAAAAAGGAAAGCATGCTGCGAACAAACCGGCATTAATATTGTTGTAACTTTTCTACAGGAGATAGTAACCATTTAACCTTATATATGAAAAATCCGACCTTGCATGTTCCTGTTTCTGTCACCATTTGTTTTTACCTGTTCCTGTGTGGTCTTTCCTCCCATGCACAGTGTATGTCAGGTCCGCCGCCGGCCCCCTGCAGCGGGGGAAACGGCCCCCTGGGCAACAATGCCAATGTAAACAGCGGCGATACTTATTATTACAGCGGTTCCGGCACGGTAAGCAATGTGAATGTGAACGGGGGAACCATACGGGTCTGTGGCACACTTACCCTAAATTCTTTCAATTTCAACAACGGAAATGTGATCGTGGAGAGCGGGGGAAGTCTCACCATCACCAACAGCTTCAACATGAACGGAAATTCCAGTGTTGTGAACCGCGGTCTGCTCCAGATCACCGGTACTGTGGTTATGCAGAACAGTAACAATTACCTCATGAACCTCGGCAGCTCGGCAGTGCTGCAGATCAACAGTGCCGGCACACACCTGGAACTGGATGCATCAACGGACTATTTTGTCAACGAAGGTACTGCCGACATTTTCGACCTGTACATCGACCAGGTGAACAGCGGTAATATCTGCCTGGGACACAACAGCTGTCTGCAGACCCAGAACATTCATAACAATTCCCTGAACCCGGTAACCGCCGGAGGTCAATCCGCCGCTATAAGCGTAGGACAGCAGATATACCTGAATCAGCCGCTTACCAGTGACACCGCCCTCATTATCTGCATGAACCCCGGCAGCAGTAAAGATGGTCCGGCCCCATATGGTACAGGGCACGTATACAGTAATTGTCCCTCCTGCAGCTTTGCGCTTCCGGCTTCGGTCATCTCGTTCCTGGCATGGGTAAAGGGCCGGGACGTGCATATAGAATGGATCTCTGCCAGCGAGAGCAATAATGCCTATTTTTCTATAGAAAGAAGCAGTAATAATACAAGCTGGGAAGAAATAAAGCTCATCGAGGGGCTCGGGCATTCAAATGAGATCGCCCATTATGCCTATACAGACCAGAACGTACCCGCGGGAACCTGGTACTACCGCCTGCGCCAGACCGATTTCAACGGGCAGTCCGAGGTCTTTGCCCCGCTGAGCGTACTGGGACTGTCTGACGCAGATACTGAATTCTCGGCATATCCCGTGCCTTTTTCCGGGCAGCTCAATGTAGAGTTCAGCGACAATGCAGACAGTCACGTGGTAGATATACTCAACGGCCTGGGCCAGGTGATCAGCAGCACCCGTGTGACCGGTAACTTTGTACAGCTATCCGCCGAAAACCTGGTGCCCGGTCTTTATTTTATCCGCTCAGGCTCCAAAACCCTTAAGGTGGTCAAAGAACACTAAGCTTTTAAATAGTTGTCTGTAAAGGGAAAATGGTCCTTTTTAGGTCCGCAGTAAAACATTTCCCCCGCCCCCTTCGTATACACAGTATTATGAAATTTGTACTCAAACTACTCATTACAGCCCTGAGTGTGGTAATATGCGCATGGCTGCTGCCGGGGGTATCGTTCCCGGCCCTAGAACAAAGCGACTGGCAATTCAGCGCCCTGCTGGGCCCTCTGTTGTTTGCCCTGGTACTGGCCCTGCTCAATACATTCATAAAGCCGGTGCTCAAGCTCCTCACCTTTCCCATTACCCTGATCACCTTCGGGCTATTCCTGCTGGTGATCAATGCGCTTATGATCGGCATTGCCGACTGGCTGCTGGATTCCATCGAGGTAAGGTCGTTCTGGTGGGCCATTCTCTTCAGCATACTGCTCTGGGCCGTGAACGGGCTGCTCGATAAAGTGCTCGGGCTTAACGAAGAAGACCGCGGAGATTAGGTATTCAGGCAAACATACGGGCTGCGGCCGCACCGGTCTCGAGGGCGCCTTCCATAAATCCCTGCCAGTCGGCCAGGTGTTCCCCGGCAAAGAAAATACGGCCTTCCGGGGCCTGCAGGCTTTTTCGTATGCCAAACCACTGCCCCGGACGATACAGGGCATAGGCTCCATGCGAGTACCTGTCTGTGCCCCAGTAATAGTGTGCTTCTTCCAGCAGTTGTGAACGGCGGTCGCCGAAGGCCGGGCTCAGCGCCTGCAGAAAGGTATCCCTCCGGTATGCCTCTGTCTGGTGATGCAGCAGGTCGGCCTTATCGCCCGTAGTATAGGCAATGAGCGCGCCCGTGTGTGCATCCCGGCCCTTGGTGGCATGGTATATATAATGACTGCAGGTATCGCTCAGGGCACTGAAATCTTCGTCCCAGAACTTTTCCCCGAAGGCAAAGGCATGTTTCTGTATACGGGCATACTGCAGGCTGCGCAGGGCGGCGGTCTTTTCTCCGGACAGGCCCGGTTCCCATTCAATACGCAATACGGCCGGGGCCGGCAGGGTACAGATAATATGGGTGGCGCCGTAGGCCGTTCCGTCCTGGCAGTACACCGTGTATTCCTTTCCGCTGCGCTGTACACGTTTTACCGTCTTTTGCGTCAGCAGCCGGCTCTGATCGCCCATTCGCTGCAGCAGGGCTTCGGCCAGGCGGCTGTTCCCGCCCTCTATTTTTTTGTCCATCTGGTTCCGGGTGGACGTAGGACCGTAATTCTCAGCATATTCGGCCAGGGCCGCAAAGGCTGATACATGCCGCAGTCCTTCCCCGAAATCGGTACTGTCGTTCAGCTCGTGCTTCCACAGGTCCTCTTCCGGGCATCCGTTCTGCCGCAGGAAACTGTACCAGTCATACCCGTCGAACCCACGTACATAGTCCTCCTCGGACAGGCGGCCGTAAAATTCCTTCAGCAACCGGTCCAGCCGGCTCTGCCAGGCCTCGCTGTATATTTCGCCCTGCAGCGGGGTGTAACGTCCCTGCAGCAACTGGGCCGTACGAAAGCTGTTGTCGCTGAGCGGCAGTCCCAGTTCATCGCAGAGCTGAAGCAGGAAGGTATGGCTGTTCCCGACCCATTCGGCACCGAGCTCCACTTTATGCCCCGACCGCATGGTATGGGTAAATACCCGGCCTCCGGGCCGGTTCTGTGCTTCGAGCAGGGTGCAGGGAATGCCTTTTTTATACAGGGTATAGGCGGCCGATAAACCGGCCAGACCGGCGCCCAGGATCACTACCCTGGGTTGTGTGCGGATAAGCGGTGCGGCTACCAGGTCACTGCCCAGGGCAGAGCCCAGGCCGGCCAGGCCCAGGGTCTTGATAAAGGTTCTGCGGGTGTTCATTGAATATAAGGATTTTAAGGCCAAGATACCAAAAAAACGTTCAGTCTTATTTGCCCCCGGAAAATTCGGACGCACTTCATCAAAGAGCCTGTTACAGAAGCCCGTGCGGTCTATTTCGCTTTCTGCAAAGCCCGGCTGTGTAACAGCTTTCCCGGGGATAAGGCTGAAATAAAAAGGCCTCCCCTTTCGGAGAAGCCTTTCCTTGACTGTAAGGTGCTATTTATTTTTCCGGTTCCAGGAAGGGGTAGCGGTAATCTACCGGCGGAACGAACGTTTCTTTAATGGTACGCGGACTCAGCCATTTGTACAGGTTGATCTTGGAACCTGCCTTATCATTGGTACCGCTGCCCCTGGCCCCGCCGAAAGGCTGCTGCCCTACCACGGCACCGGTAGGCTTATCGTTTATGTAAAAGTTACCGGCCGATTGTTTCAGCTTTTGTGTGGCCAGGGTAATGGCGTAACGATCGGTAGCCAGTACGGCACCCGTAAGTGCGTATATCGATGTATTGTCGATGATCTCCAGTGTTTTTTCGAACTCGTTTGCCGGGTAAACATAGATGCTGAGCAACGGTCCGAAGAGTTCCTCGCACATGGTCACATAGTTCGGGTCATCGGTACGGATCACCGTAGGTGCAATGAAATACCCCTTCGTTTTATCGTACGTACCGCCCGCTACGATCTCAGCCCCGTCGGCTTTGGCCCGGTCGATGAAACCCGCCAGCTTATCGAAGGATTTTTCGTCGATCACGGCATTGATGAAATTGCCGAAATCTTCGGTACCGCCCATTTTAAAGCTGCCCAGATCACGGATCAGTCCGGCCTTTACCTCTTCCCACATGGTATCGGGAATATAGGCGCGTGATGCGGCACTGCACTTCTGTCCCTGGAACTCGAAAGCCCCGCGCGAAAGTGCCGTAATAACCTCCTGCGGATCGGCCGAAGCATGGGCCACCACAAAGTCTTTACCACCGGTCTCGCCCACGATGCGCGGGTAAGAGCGGTATTTATGAATATTGTTGCCGATGGTCTTCCAGATGTTCTGGAACACTTCGGTAGAGCCTGTAAAGTGAATACCGGCAAACTGCGGATGGCTGAAGATCACATCGGCAGCATCCGGGCCGGAAGGATAGATCAGGTTGATGACCCCGTCGGGCAGGCCGGCGGCCTTGAATATCTTCATGAGCACATAGGCCGAATATACCTGGGTATTGCTGGGCTTCCACACTACCACATTACCGCCCATGGACGAAGAAGTAGGCAGGTTACCCGCAATGGCCGTAAAGTTGAACGGCGTAAGTGCGTAAATAAAACCTTCCAGCGGACGCCATTCCAGGCGGTTCCACATACCGGGGCCGCTCTCGGGCTGCTCGGCATATATTTCACTCATATACTGCACGTTGAAACGCAGGAAGTCGATAATTTCGCAGGCGCTGTCGATCTCGGCCTGGAAGGCGTTCTTCGACTGGCCCAGCATGGTGGCGGCATTCAGCTCAGCACGGTAAGGACCGGCGATCAGGTCGGCCATTTTCAGGAAAATGCTCATGCGGTGTTCCCAGGGCATCTGTTCCCATTGGCTTTTGGCAGCCAGGGCAGCATCTATGGCACGGGTAACGTCCTCTTTGCTGCTCTTGTAAAAATACCCCAGGGTATGGGCATGATCGTGCGGAGGCGAAATACGTACCTTATCTCCGTTACGCACTTCTTCGCCGCCTATAAACATAGGAATATCCCTTACTTCGGCACGCATTTCGGCCAGTTTGGCCTGCAGGGCTTTTCTTTCGGGACTGCCCGGGGCATAGGATCTGACCGGCTCGTTCTTGGCTACCGGCACTTTATAATGACCACTCATGTGTTTAAATTTTGGCCCAAAGATAGCCTTTTGATCGCAAATACGTAAGTAAAAGGCCTATAAGTACAGACTATACCGCTATAAGTAGTTGTTACTATTATATATAGGTCCGGAGTTTGTATGCTCTGTGTTTCAGGTCCGGAGTCCGAAGTCCGATGGTCCGAAGTTCTGATAGTCCGAAGACTGCATGCTCTGTGTTTTCAGGTCTGAAGTCCGATAGTCCGAAAGCCAGGAGTCCGATAGTCCGGAGTTTGCATGCTCTGCGTTTTCAGGTCCGAAGTCCGAAAGTCCGAGACCGAAGCAGGGCGGGAGGCTTAATTGCCTTTCCAGGGCACTTCCATGCGGAACTCGGGAATATCTACCATCAGGTTTTCCTGGGTCTCGAGGTCCTGCATCAGGTAGGAGCCTTCCATCAGGCCCAGGTCGGTGGTAAAATTGCAGCCGCTCTCGTAGGTGAAATGATCGCCGGGGTGCAATACGGGCTGCTGCCCGATCACGCCGGAACCCTCCACCTCGCGGAACTCTCCGCTGCTGTCGGTGATCTGCCAGTGCCTGTACAGGAGCTGCAGGATGCGGTCGCTTTTATTTTCAATGGTAACGAAATACCGGAAAAAATAAAAGTGCCGGCGCGGATCACTTTGTTCCGGATCGTACTGGGTGCGAACGCTTACGTTCACGTCTTTTGTAAGTGGGGCCTGTGTCATCTGTCCAGAATGGTATTAAATGCAGCTACGCCTATGAGGCGGTCGTTGCGTTGATATCGGTCACGGTAATACACCAGTACCACATAGGTGTTCTCGGTACGGGCAAAATCGCCTTCGAACTTGCGTGTATGGCTGTAGGTGGCATAAGGGCTCCTGTTCAGGAACATAAAATTGTAATAGCCGGTCTTGAGCTTTTTCTCCAGGAAGAACTCACGGCGGTCGTAATCGTAATCCATTTTCCACTCGGGCGAAAGCTGGTAATTGGACATCTGTCCCATCACGTACACGTCGCCCATTCCCTGCGGGCTCTCGTCGTAGGCCAGGGCAAAGCGCACGTAGCTGTAATCGCCGTCGGTATTGTTGTTAAAGCCGTCGCGGGTCTCGATGTAGTATACCCCGTTCAGGTCAGGCAGGGGCGAATATTCGGTATTCCCGCGCGAAGGCAGGGCAAACAGCTCCGAATAGGCCAGTCCGTTCTTCTCTGTGAGCTCGCGGGTGATATTGGTCTTCTGGCGCAGCGTGCGCAGGTCCAGGAAACGCCATTCGTTGCCCCCGGGGAAGGTGGCCGAATTATCGAGATTATCGAACGTGAGCTGTGTACCTACCTGTATGGCGGGCTTTACATTGCGGTGCGCATTGTCTTCGCGGCCGTTCTGCAGGATGTCCACAAAAATGTCCATGCGGGGGTTCACGTTCTGTATGGCCGTAAGGTCCATTTCAAACACCACGTCCTGCGAGCTGAGGCGCAGTTCGGCATTGATGGCATCGCGGGTACGGCCGGTAATGTTCAGCAGGGGTTCCATCACACGGAAGCGCTTTACAAAAACAGTATCGGTATTATCGTACTGGCGGAACACCACCAGGGCGTAGTTGCCGCTCATCTTGGGACGCATATCGGCATTCGGGAAATCGACCGAATAGTGCGTATACGACTGCTTGGTACCCATCGAAAAGTCCATCTGGGTGATATTGGCCTGCATAAAGCCGTTCAGGTACATGATGGGTTCCAGGGGCGAAGGCGTCCAGTCGTAATTGCACATCACCATGGTATAGTTATATACATCGCTGCCGGCGTTCAGGTCATCGAAATGCAGGGAAAAGGTCTCAGGGGAATGCAGCTGTACAAAGGGCACCATGGAGGGTTTTCCCTCGCGCAGCAGCTGAACGGTAGCTATATTATCCTTATAGATACTGTCGCGGAATACCCTTGCCTCGAGCAGGGCTGGGGATGTGACAGTGAGTATGAACAGGGCGAAGCGGTATAACATAGGACAATATAACTCCATTTTTCGGTTTAGCGTATACATGAGGGTAAAAGTATAGCATCCGGGGCATATTTAAAAACAGGGCCACGTTAAACAAATGGTAAAAACGCTTTCGGGCAGGTCGGCGGGAAAGACATCGCACAAAAAGGGGATGCATTGGGTATCCGGCAGCAATTTTTGGGGATATTTTTATTCTTTTCCAATAAAAAAATGTGTACGTTTGCCGCAAAATAATCTACCAAACAACGTATGTAAAAGCGTATGGGGAAGTCAATAAAAATAAAGAAAGGGCTTGATATCCGGTTGGTTGGCGAAGCTGAGAAAGTAACGGTATCTCCCGATTCAGTGGACTCAGTGGTCATCCGTCCTACGGATTTTCATGCACTTGTTCCGAAATGTCTGGTAAATCCCGGCGATGTGGTAAAAGCCGGCACACCTCTGTTTTTCAGCAAAAAACACCCTGAAATTCAGTTCTGTTCACCGGTAAGCGGTGAAGTGACCGAGGTTGTACGCGGTGCCAAGCGCAAGCTGATGGCCATCCGCATACTGGCCGACAAGGAAACCCGGTACCAGCAGGTAAACCTGCCTTCTGCCGAAGGCGCATCCCGCGAGGAAATTGTGGCAGCGCTCTGTGCCAACGGCCTGTGGCCGTATATCCGGCAGCGCCCGTTCGATGTGATCGCCAACCCGAACGTAACGCCCAAAGCGATCTATATCTCGGCCTTCGACAGCAGTCCGCTGGCGCCCGACATGGACTTTGCCCTGCAGGGTTACGGTACGGAGTTCCAGAAAGGTCTCGACATCCTGGCCCGGATAGCCCCGGTAAACCTTACCGTGCATACCTCACGTACCAAGAGTGAGATATTCCTGAAAGCAAAGAACGTTGATATTCATACGATCTCCGGCCCGCACCCGAGCGGGAACGCCGGGGTACAGATACACCATATTTCGCCCATCAACAAAGGCGAGGTGGTATGGACCGTAAACCCGCAGGACGTAGTGATCATAGGCCGTCTCTTTACTGAGAACCGCTACAATGCCCTGCGCGTGGTGGCCGTTACCGGCAGCGAAGTTACCCGCCGCCGCTATGCCAAAGTTATTACCGGCGTACCTTTACGTGCCTTACTGAACGATAACCTGAACCATGAGACCAATATACGCGTGATCAGCGGTAATGTGCTCACCGGTACACAGGAACCGCTGGACGGCAACCTGGGCTTTTACGACAGCCAGGTGACCGTGATCCCCGAAGGATACGAACCCGAACTGTTCGGCTGGGCCCTGCCGGGTTTCGGCAAATTCTCGCTGAACCGCTCCTTCTTCTCCTGGCTCGCACCGGGTAAGAAATATACCCTGGACACCAACCAGCACGGCGAAGAACGCGCCTTCGTGGTATCCGGCGAATACGAAAAGGTGTTCCCCATGAACATTTACCCCGTATACCTGCTGAAATCGATACTCGCCAACGATATCGAACGCATGGAGCAACTGGGTATTTACGAAGTGGCCCCCGAAGATTTCGCACTCTGCGAGTTTGTATGCACATCCAAGATCGAGACACAGAGCATTGTGCGCAGGGGCCTCGACTATGTAATGTCGGAAACCGAATAATAATTAACGTAAAACGAAATAAATACAAGTGAAAGCGTTACGTAATTTCATGGAAAAGAAACTGGAACCCAAGTTCAAAGAAGGGGGAAAGTTTCACAAATTCTGGCCTCTTTATGATGGTTTCGCTACCTTCCTGTTCGTGCCCGGTCACGTGACCCACAACGGGGTGCATGTACGCGACTCCATCGACCTGAAACGCACCATGTCCGTGGTGATCCTGGCACTGGTTCCCTGCCTGCTGTTCGGTATGTACAATACCGGCTACCAGCATTTCCTGGCAATGGGACAGACGCCGGAACCGGGCGCCAGCTTTTTATACGGCCTCATCAAGGTGCTGCCCATCGTGGTAGTGTCCTATGCCGTAGGTCTGGGCATCGAATTTGCCTTCTGCATCATTAAAAAACACCCGATCAGCGAGGGTTACCTCGTATCGGGCATATTGATCCCGCTGGTTCTCCCCGCCGATATCCCGCTCTGGATGGTAGCCCTGGCCGCCGCCTTTGCCGTGGTGATCGGTAAAGAGATCTTCGGCGGTACCGGTATGAACGTGCTGAACGTGGCCCTGGTGGCCCGTGCCTTCCTGTTCTTTGCCTATCCTACCTATATGAGCGGCGATATGTGGGTTTCCATGAACGACCGCAAAGGATATGAAGTAATTAAAGAAGGCCTGGTTGACGGTTATACCGGTTCCACCCTGCTGGGACAGGCCGCGGACGCAAACTTTAACGGCACGTTCAAAAACGTGGCGGGAGCCGATATCAGCAATGTGTTCAGCGATGCCTTCTTCGGCCTTATCCCGGGTTCTATCGGCGAAACCTCAGCGCTGGCCTGTCTTATCGGTGCGGCCATCCTGATCATTACCGGTATCGGTAGCTGGAGGATCATTCTTTCCACCTTCGTGGGCGCCTATGTTATGGGACTGATCTTTAACGCCGTGGCCGGAAGCAATGCCTATATGGCCATGCCGGCCCACTACCACCTGGTATTCGGCGGACTGGCCTTCGGAGCCGTATACATGGCCACCGACCCGGTATCTGCCGCGCAGACCAAACTCGGCAAGCTCATCTACGGTTTCGGTATCGGGGCCTTTGCGGTGATCATCCGCGTGGTGAACCCGGCCTACCCCGAGGGCGTAATGCTTGCGATCCTGTTCTTCAATGTAATGGCTCCCATTATCGATTACTTTGTGGTACAGTCTAACATCAACAAAAGAGTTAAACGTTTTAAATTAGCTTCCAATGGCGTTAAATAAGGAAAGTAACGGCTATGTGATCATGTTCTCCGTGATACTGGTACTGGTAACGGCCGTAGCACTGGTAACCGTGTTCAGCTTTACACGGGACACTGTAAGCAATAACCAGAAGCTCGAAAAGATGCAGAACATCCTGCAGGCTGGCCGTATCAATGTAGAACGTAACCAGGCCGAGGCTGAGTATAAAAAATCCATCATCGACGCCTTTGCCCTTACCGAAAAAGGCGAAGTGAAAATGAAAGGCGAGATCGACAATGTGTTCAACATAGACCTGGCCAGCGAGCTGAAGAAAAAAGAAGGCGAGGAGAAACTGTTCCCCGTTTTCGTATGTAACAAGAACGACAGTACGTTCTACATCCTGGGCATGCGCGGTAAAGGTCTCTGGGACGCCATCTGGGGATATGTGGCCCTGCAGAAGGATATGAACACCATTTACAATGCCGTGTTCGATCACAAAGGCGAAACACCCGGCCTGGGCGCCGAGATCAAGGAGGGCTGGTATACGGCCCAGTTCACCGGTAAAAAAATTGCCGATGAAAAAGGCGAATTCGTTTCCGTTTCCGTTATTAAGAAGGGAACGGCCCCGGCAAGCGATTATAACGTAGACGGCGTATCGGGCGGCACACTGACCTCGAACGGTCTGCACGATATGCTTAAGCTGTTCTTCAGCGCATTTTACGAATATGCCAAAACACAGAAAAATGCAGCTCCCGAAGTGAAAGCGGAAACCGTGCCCGCCACCAATGACAGTATTCCGGCCGACAGCCTGGCACTGGATACTCAGGCCACAGATTCCTTAAACAATAACACAACAACGACAAATCATTAATACAATGGCAGAAGTTGCAGTACAACAGGAAAAAGAGGCGATCTTCAGTAAGAAGCGTGTCAAGCTGCTTACCGATCCTCTGAATGACAATAATCCAGTAACCGTACAGGTACTGGGAATATGCTCGGCCCTGGCCATTACCGTTCAGGTAAAACCGGCCCTGTTCATGTTTGCAGGGGTATTCTTCGTGGTAGTTCTCGGGAATATTGTAGTGTCTATGCTGCGTAACGTAATTCCCAACCGGGTGCGTATCATTGCCCAGCTGGTGATCGTAGCCGGGCTGGTGTCTATCGTGGACATGATCCTGAAAGCGTATGCCTATGATGTGAGTAAACAGCTCTCTGTATTCGTGGGACTGATCATTACCAACTGTATCGTAATGGGACGCCTGGAAGCCTTTGCCATGGCCAACAAGCCCTGGCCTTCCGCACTCGACGGTATCGGCAACTCGCTCGGTTACGGCCTGTTGCTGATCATTGTGGCGATTGTACGCGAGCTGTTCGGTTCCGGCAAGCTGCTGGGCTTTACTATTATCCCGCCCTCATTCTATGAACACGGTTACGTGAACAATGGTATGATGATGATGCCCCCGATGGCCCTGGTGCTGGTAGGTATCATAATCTGGGTACAGCGCAGCCGCAATACCAAACTGATCGAAGCTGAAGACTAATTAAACACGCAACGAAGAATGGAAAATCTGTTAAATATATTTGTAAAGTCGATCTTCATCGACAACATGATCTTTGCGTACTTCCTGGGTATGTGCTCATACCTGGCGGTATCCAAAAGAGTTTCCACAGCCCTGGGACTCGGTGCGGCTGTAATATTCGTACTGGGTATCACCGTTCCCATCAACTGGCTGCTCGAGAACTACGTACTGAAAGCCGGAGCCCTGGATTGGATGGGCCCGCAGTTTAAAAACGTAGACCTTTCCTTCCTGTCTTTCATCATGTTCATTGCGGTAGTGGCCGCTATTGTACAGCTTGTGGAGATGGTAGTGGAAAAATTCACGCCTTCACTGTATAACTCACTCGGTATCTTCCTGCCGCTGATCGCCGTAAACTGTTCCATCCTGGGTGGTGCGCTCTTTATGCAATCGCGCGGGTACGAATCGATCGGCGAAGCTTCGGTATTCGGTGTCGGTTCCGGTATAGGCTGGTTCCTGGCTATCGTGGCCATTGCCGCCATACGCGAAAAAATGCGTTATAGTAAAGTGCCTGCTCCCCTGCGCGGACTGGGTATCACGTTCATCTTAACCGGGCTGATGGGACTGGCGTTCCTGAGCTTTGCCGGTATCAAACTGTAATTGTAGAACCAAAGAAAAACAGAAGAAAACATGGATGTAACACTCTTAATAGTAGCATCGGTCGCATTCCTGGTGATCATTATGCTTCTCGTAGGTATGCTTTTGTTCGCCAAGTCGAAGCTTACCAATTCAGGTCCTGTGAAAATTACCATCAATGGCGAAAAGACCATCGAGGTAAATGCCGGTTCTACCCTGCTCAGCACCCTGAGCGCCGAGAAAATATTCCTGCCTTCGGCCTGCGGAGGCGGTGGCACCTGCGCCATGTGCAAATGCCAGGTGATCAGCGGTGGCGGCGAGATACTGCCTACCGAAACCGGGCACTTTACGCGCCGCGAGATCCAGGACAATTACCGCCTGGGCTGCCAGGTAAAAGTTAAACAGGATATGGACATCCGTATCCCGGAAGAGATCTTCGGTATCAAAAAATGGGAATGCGAAGTGGTTTCGAACTACAACGTGGCCTCTTTCATCAAGGAATTCGTGGTGCGTCTGCCCGAAGGCGAGACCCTGCACTTCGAATCAGGTGGCTATATACAGATCGACGTTCCCAAGATCGACGTGGATTTCTCTACCATCGACATTAAACCCCTGCCCGACGATCCTGCCGGCCCGGATAAATTCAAGACCGAGTGGGACAAGTTCAAGCTCTGGGACCTGAAGATGAAGAACCCCGAGCCGGTATTCCGTGCCTATTCCATGGCCAATCACCCGGCCGAAGGGAACATCATCATGCTGAACATACGTATTGCCACCCCACCCTGGGACCGTGCCAATAACCGCTGGATGAACGTAAATCCGGGCATATGCTCTTCGTACGTGTTCTCACGCAAACCGGGCGATAAGGTAACTATTTCCGGTCCTTACGGCGAGTTCTTTATCAAAGACACCCAGAACGAAATGATCTACATCGGTGGTGGTGCCGGCATGGCCCCCCTGCGTTCGCATATCTTCCACCTGTTCCATACCCTGAAGACCGACCGCAAGGTGAGCTTCTGGTACGGTGGCCGCAGTAAGCGCGAGCTGTTCTATGTAGACCATTTCCGCAGGATCGAAAAGGAGTTCCCGAACTTTAAGTTCTACATCGTACTGTCTGAGCCCCTGCCCGAGGACAACTGGCAGGTAAAGGACGGCCTCGGCGGCGAAGGAGACGGCTTCACCGGCTTCGTTCACCAGTCGCTCATCGACAATTACCTGAGCAAACACCCCGATCCGGAAGAAGTAGAGTATTACTTCTGCGGACCGCCTATGATGAATGCCGCGGTACTGAAAATGCTCGACGATTTCGGGGTTCCCAAAGAAAAGATCGCCTTCGACGATTTCGGAGGATAAAAATAACTCAGAAAAAGACCGGTAAACGCCGGTCTTTTTTTTATTCCGGCCGCCGCTTCCACATTCGGGAACACGGCTGCACCAGCCGCCTGCTGCCGGTACAGGACCCAGGTCTGCAGGATGTGGAAAAATAGCTGTTAATAAAGAAACATTCCCCTGTAAAATACGTACATATACCTATGCAAAAATTACCTGCTCAAAGCAAAAATTTCGAGAAGAGGAAGCGCCTGGCCCTCATACTGAGTATCGTTTTTGATGTAGTGGGAATGATCTCGTACATCTTTCCGGCACTCGGTGAATCGTTCGACTTTATATGGGCCCCCATAGCCGGCCTGGCCAATATACTGCTGTTCGGCGGATGGGCCGGCATCCTGGGCGGCGTGGGTACCTTTGCCGAGGAACTGCTGCCCTTTACCGATTTTATCCCCAGCTTCCTGATCATGTGGTTCGTTAAGTTCGTACTGCTCGAAAAACGTACCCGTCAGCAGCTCGACGGAGAGGCCGCCGATGCCTCAGAAACCCGCGAACTGGCCGGGCAGAACAAATAAGGTCATCGATAAAATTTATTTCTCGGAACTAAAGGTTAATTCTACCTTTGTTTAAATCTTTCGTAATTCAACAATGAACAGTTATGATGTTGCCGTGATCGGCTCGGGACCGGGTGGATATATTGCCGCCATCCGTTGCGCACAGTTAGGAATGAAAACAGCTATTATCGAAAGGTATCCCACGCTGGGCGGTACCTGTCTGAACGTAGGATGTATCCCTTCCAAGGCACTGCTCGATACTTCGGAACATTTTTACAACGCCGGCCACAGCTTTGCACAGCATGGTATCCTGGTAGACAATGTGCGCCCCGACTTCGGGCAGATGATCGCCCGCAAGGCCAAAGTGGTAAAGGACAACTGCGACGGGGTGGCCTACCTGATGAAGAAGAACAAGATCGACGTATACACGGGTCACGGTTCCTTCGAAAATGCCAATACCCTGCTTATCAGCAAAGACGACGGCAGCAGCGAGAAGATCTCCGCGAAGAAAGTGATCATCGCCACGGGTTCCAAACCCTCTGCCCTGCCGGGGCTGGAGATCGATAAAAAACGTATCATTACCTCTACCGAGGCCCTGGAACTGAAAGAGATACCTAAACACCTGGTGCTGATCGGCGGCGGGGTGATCGGTATAGAGCTGGGGTCTGTATACGCCCGCCTGGGCAGCAAGGTATCGGTAGTGGAATTTGCCGACAGCATTATCGGCAGCATGGACCGCGAGCTGGGCAAAGAACTGCAGAAAATATGCAAGAAACTGGGTTTTGAGTTCTACCTGAAACATAAGGTCACTTCGGCCGAAAATACCGGCAAAGGCGTAGTGGTAACGGCAGAGAACACGGCCAATAACGAAACGGTACGCATCGAAGGCGATTACTGCCTGGTAGCCGTAGGCCGCCGTCCCTATACCGATAAACTGGGCCTGGAAAACGTAGGCATACAGACCGACGAGCGCGGACGTATCCCCGTAAATGCCCATAAAGAGACCAAAGTACCCGGCATCTTTGCCATCGGCGACGTGATCGAAGGCGTGATGCTGGCCCACAAGGCCGAAGAAGAAGGTGTATACGTGGCCGAATACCTGCAGGGACAAAAGCCGCACATCAATCCCCTGCTGATCCCGGGGATCGTATATACATGGCCCGAAGTGGCCGCGGTAGGCTACACCGAAGAGCAGCTCAAGGCACAGGGAACGGCCTACAAGAGCGGTAAATTCCCCTTCATCGCCAGCGGCAGGGCCCGTGCCAGCATGGACACCGACGGTTTTGTGAAGGTACTGGCCGACGCAGCTACCGACGAGGTACTGGGCGTACATATCATAGGGGCACGTGCGGCCGACCTGATCATGGAAGCCGTGGTAGCCATGGAATTCAGGGCCAGTGCCGAGGATATTGGTCGAATTTGTCACGGTCACCCCACCTTCAGCGAAGCCCTGAAAGATGCGGCCCTAAATGCCAGTGACAAAAGGGCTTTGAATATGTAATACCACCTGTAAACGTTACCACAGGCTAAAAAATAATACTACGGTAATGTTACAGAAAAGTTGTTTGTTCAATTTTAATTGTATAGATTTGTAAGAGTAAATTTAATAATTAGCAAAATGAAGAAAAGATTACTATTTCTGGCCTTAGGCGCCTCTTTGGGATTCACAGCCTACAGCCAGGTACAAACACAATCTGCAATGCCTAATTTAAAGTACAGAGTTGCTCCGGCTCAGAAATATGCTGTTTCTGATAAGGCAGCAGGTTCTTACTATGTAGATGCCGAAGGTTATGACAGCTACCTGCTCTCTAACCCGAACAGCACCTTCGTAGCGCCTGTTAACCGCAACTTTGCAGACTCTTTCGAGTTCGGTGTTACTTACCAGGTTTACAAACAAATTGCCCGTACTACGGACTACACAAACTTTGAGCTGGTACCGAACGAGAACATCACCTCCATGACCATCGACAGTATCTTCATCAATACAGCTCACTTCAGAAGTGCTTCAACCCCTGCCAACGTAGGTGATACGATCCTGGTTTCCCTGGTTCGTGTAGATGCCAACGGCCGCCCGGTTGACGCTGCTGCTTCTGACGTGTACTGGAGAGACACCGTAATTACTTTCACAGACCTGGTTGGCCAGCCTTCAGGTACCGGTTACCCGACCTCTGTCCTGTCTTTCCAGCCGAACATCACACTGCCGGCCTCTGCCCAGGGTGCTTTCGCCATCCGTATGGAATACCGCGCCCCGATCGGTGACTCACTGATGCCGGTGGTATCTTACCCGACCGATGGTACTTCACAGTGTCTGACCACAGACGGTATCTTTGAGTCTTTCTTCTACCCGTCTGCCTTCTACAGAGTGGTTCTGCCTCCTGCGATCTCCATCGTGGTTCCGACCACTTCAGGTGACTATGTATGGTACTATGACTGTAACAACAGCGGCGCTCCCGACGGGCCTGCCGAAAACCCCTACCAGACATGGTCTCAGTGGGCTTATGTAACTATGGCCGATAACGTATCTATCGAAGAGCAGCCTGCTGCCGGCCTGAACTACATCTACGCCGCTCCGAACCCGGTGAACGATATGGCCAATATCAACTTCGCCGTTAGCAAGAACATCGAGAAAGCCGAACTGAAAATTACCGATATCACAGGTAAAGAACTGCAGCGTATCAACCTGGGTTCACTGACCAATGGTAAATTCGTTCGTTCTGTCGATTTCAACCAGTATCCTGCCGGTATCTATTTCTATACCCTGATCCTCGACGGTCAGAGCACTACAGGAAAACTGATCAAATAATTATCGTATATTGATAACGAAAAAGACCGGCTCTGAAACCGGTCTTTTTTTTAACTTTTATTTGCATCTTTTACAGGATGCTTTATATTTGTGTTATTAACACAACAACATATACAAAATGAAGAAAATTTTTACGATCGCAGCCATCGCTGTTAGTATCAGTGCCTTTGCACAAAGAAACACAGGTGCTATTACCTCTACCACAAGCCGTTCTATCAGCAACATGTTATTTGCCAAAGCCGATACTATATTGGTTCCTGGCGCAGTTAACGATACTGCCTGCTCAAACCTGGTTACCTACACGTTTAACCAGGGCGGTCAGCCCGGTGGTTTCATTACCGGTGTGAACGTATTCGCCGATGCCGAAAAAGGTCAGGTATTCACAACAACCCTGCCGGGAGCCAGCGTTACCGCCGCTGTCGGCTTTTTTGCCCTGAAATCGGCTATGACACCTGCCGGTAATGCCGATACCTATGTAGCCAAAGTATACAGCCTGAACACTGCCGATACTACTATTACCCTGCTGGGAACCAGTGTACCGGTACCTTTCTCGGCCATCGATACCACTTTCGGCGCCCAGGGTCCTAACCCTACGCCGTTCCTGTTCACAACTCCCGTTTCTGTTCCTTCTACTTTCGTAGTTACCTTCGAAGTAGCCAAGCTGAACGCTAACGACTCTCTTACTTCCGGTGTTGTGATCTATTCTTTTGAAGACGGTTGCGGCGACGGAGCCTTCGAGATCTGGAACGACGGTACCCCGGCTTATATTTCTGCCATGTGGGGCGCTCCCGGCGATCCGCTCGAGATCGACCTGTTCACAGCGATCAGCGTTCAGTACGACGAAGGAACCGTAGGCCTGGACAACAACCTGGCCGAGAACAGCTTCAGCATGTTCCCGAACCCCGCTGCAAACAATGCTACCGTAAACTATAACCTGACCGAAGGCGGTAAAGTGACCATGCAGGTTACCAATATGGCCGGACAGGTAGTAATGAACCTGAACGAAGGTGTTAAAGGTGCCGGTACCTACACACGTAACCTGGACCTGAGCAACCTGAGCAATGGTATCTACGTATACAGCATCAATGTTGACGGTAAGATCAGCAAAGGAAAATTCGTAGTAGCCAAATAAGGCATTGCGATAAGAACAATATGCGAACCGCTTCCGCTACGGAGGCGGTTTTTTTTATTCTGATACGCCGGGAAAATGCCGTACGGAGAACAACTCAGCCGTATTTTTTTATCATCCTGTCGATCTGCCTTTTGTTCTGCTGCTGCAATAATGAGGGGTACAGGTTCAGCAGCACGTTCATGAGCATACAGGCCGCTGCATGCATGTACAGGCCGTTCATTAATTTTACGGCAGCAAAGACCGCTACGAATACAAACCCCACCAGGTGGCTCAGTTCCGCAAACGTCATCTCATCCCGCAATTCAAGCAGCCTGCCTGTTTCGGTCTTACCTTGCAGCCTGAGTTTCTGGTTCAGGTATTTAAAGAAGGTATTTTTTACGGTCCACTTAAAGATCCCGAGCCCGATCCCTTTATTCCATGCATCGCTCTTTACCAGGTCCAGGCTCAGTCCCCCGTACCATTTCGTATTTCTCAGGGATATGGTCAGTATCATCCCCGCTGTCCAGGAGACAATGGTAATGGCAAGGGCGGATGAAAAAGCCTTAACGATCATTTTTCTCAGGAATTATGCCGAAAGCCATTGAGTGGAATCATTTTATAAGACGGTAATTCCGGTAAGAGAAGTCGAGCCCGAGGTACCTGCGCAGGAAGCTCTTGATCCGTTCCTTAAAGCTGGCACGGTTAAACGCGATATCATAGTCGAATTTCCAGTTTTTACGGCTTATACGTGCCTCCATTACCTTCGGGTGGGGTCCTGTATACCTTTCGAGCTGATCGATGCCGCTGTAGTCAAATTCTTCGGCTTTGGCCACATGTTTCTCCAGCCAGGCATCGTCGTGCCACATTTTATGAAAATTCTCCTGCTTGCGCTGCATGGCCGCGGGTTCTTTCACCCAGCCGTAATGATGCATATACGCAGGCATGGCCACTACGTTCAGCTTTTCGTTGTCGCCCTTCCTGAAACCCTGGGCATCGCGGTAAGAGTATATATCGGCCCTTTTGCGTACCACGCGTATCTCGTTGCGGTACCAGGAAGAGCTGGACCCGGTATAGTCGTACGAACCGTAGAAATGCCGGTAACGGAACAGGAGCCCGTCTACACGCGGGTCGTCTTTGTATTTATGCATGAACGTATACACCGTCTGCACATCGCTTTCGGGCAGCACTTCGTCACCCTGGATATAAAAGGCCCAGTCGGCGTCCTCCGGTACAGCGGCATAGGCTTTGTCGGTCTCCAGGGCCAGCACACGGCCGCCTTCGCGCAGGGTATCGTCCCACACGGTATCTATGATGCGTATACGCCCGGGGGCGATCTGCTCCACCAGTTCGCGCGTGCCGTCGTCGGAATTGCCTACGGCCACAATGACCTCGCTGCAGAGGGGCAGTACGGACAGGATGGCCTCCCGTACGGGATAATCGTATTTTACCGCATTGCGTATAAATGTGAAGCCTACTACTTTCATGCCCTGCAAAGAACGCAAAAAGCGGCTTAACGGCCTTCGCGGTCCGAATAAAGTTGACGCGTTTTAATTTTGTACAGCAGTTCCAGCGAGCGTTTTATACGGCTGTCCACATTCTTTACGCTGGTGATGTAATTCATGAGGCCGCGTTTTTTGCCCGTGGTAAAGGTCTCGAATATGGCCCGGGCCTCTTCGTCCTGCTCCAGGGCAGCCTGGAATTCTTCGGGAATTTCCAGGTACTCGGTATCGATCCAGCTGAACTGTACCCGCACCTCATCGCCCTGCTTTATCTTTGCCTCCCGGCGCAGCGGACCGCCTACCATGAAGAATTTAGCGCCCGAACGTTCACTTTGTACGGCCAGGTTGAACGGTGTGACCCCGTTGAGCAGTCCCCGGGCACGCAGGCGGCCTTTGGGCAGTACGGCCACGATCTCACCGGGCAGGTACAAACCGGTATGGGCCTTTTTTTCCAGGAGCTCGAGCCGGGTTATGAACGAAAATGTATAATCCATAGCATCAGAACCATTTTTTAAAGCGGAAATACAGGAAAAGCACAGATGCAATAAGCACCATGAACAGGATCACGATGGTAAAGCCATAGGGATGCTCCCTGAGCGGCAGCACTTCGAAATTCATGCCGTAGATACCGGCCAGCAGGTTCAGCGGGATAAATACCGCCGACACAATGGTAAGCACCTTGGTGATATTGCCCAGGCGCGTATTGGAGATACTGATGTACACGTCCATAAGGCCATTGGCCATATCGCGCACGTTCTCGGTATTTTCGGCCACCTGTACAATGTGTTCGTACAGCTCTTTCAGGTATTTGAGGGTGCGTTTTTCGAACACTTTTTCCTCGGAATGTACCATAAGAAAAATGGCCTCCTTCAGCGGGAAAACGGCCTTACGCAGCAGCAGGGCCTCTTTTTTCAGGCGGCGTATATCGCCCAGGGATTCCTTGTCGGCATTGCTCAGTATGGAATCTTCGGTGCTGACGATGTTCTCTTCCACCAGGTCGAGCACCCAGAAATAGTTATCGATCATTACATCGAGCAGGGCATACATCAGGTAGTCTGACTTCCGCTGCCGTATCCTTCCGCCGGCACTGCGTATACGGTCGCGCACCTTGTCGAACACGTCGCCGTGCTTGAACTGGAACGTAAACAGCATATTGCCGATGAGCAGGAAAGACACGTGTTCTTCGAGCACATAGCCTTCGCTGGGTTCGCGGTACAGCATTTTGGCCACGGCAAAGGCATAGCCCTCGTATACCTCGAACTTGGGGCGGGTATCGCAGTCCAGTATATCTTCCACCACCAGGCGGTCTATACTGTAAGCTTCCACGATCTTTTCAAAGACGCTGATGTCGGAGGTGCCTTCTACGTTTATCCACACGGTCTCGCCATTGTCGCGCAGGGCAAATACCTCTTCGATGGAGCCGCATACCTGTTCGCTCAGTGAGCTTTCCGAGAATTTTATGCAGGATATCCGCACCGGTCCGCTGTCATCCGACAGGGAAATGATGGTGCCCGGCGGCAGTCCCAGTTTTTTTGCGGCAAATGTCATACATCTTCCTTTTTAAAAGGTGAAATACGGTTGTGGATCTGTATGGCACGCACGGAGAACCATATTCCCAGCACCAGGGATACCCCGGCCCCGATCCATGCGTATGCAGAATCCGTTACAAATAAAGCAAAATCATAGGCACCATGCATCAGTACGGGTATCAGCAGTGAGAGGCCGAAATGCATGCTGCGCTTACGGTCGCGGTGCTTGGCCAGGCCCAGGTAAAAACCCATAATGATGCCGAACACGGTATGCGCCGGAATGGCCGTGAACATACGCAGTACGGCGATAGGCACCCCGCCTGCGTTCACATACAGTACGTTCTCCACGAAGGCAAAGCCCAGCGATACCATTACGGCATAGGTGATACCATCGTAAGGTTCGTTAAAGTCCCTGCTGCGGTAGGCCAGCAGGATCACCACCACCCATTTCCAGAATTCTTCGATAAGGCCCACAAAGACAAAGGCCGATACCAGGATGCCGCCGATCCCGGCCTCGCGGGGCTTGTTGAAAATAAGATCGGCCGTAAGTTCCATGATCACGATGGGAATACAGCTGAGCATACCTCCCAGGAAACAGAATATCATACGCCTGACCGGTTCCCTCTCCCATTTATCTTTCCAGTAAACCAGGGCCGCCGCGGCCAGTACGGGGGCCAATGCCAGTGCTACTACCTCCACAAAATTCATATGACTAAAGATAGTACTTTTTTTAAAACACAGACGCGCCTGTGCCGTATACAAAAACCGGCCGGGCATGCGTTCTTTTTGTTATCTTCGTAACCTGAAGCAATGACCCGTTACAGCAGTGATATAAGCGATGAAGAGCTCATGCAGAAAGCCTCGCAGGGCGACCGCCTGGCCTTTGCCGCTATTTATGACCGCTGGTCGGAACGGATCTTCCGCTTTTTCAGGAAAATGCTCTGGCAGAACGATGACGTAGCCGCCGATTTTACGCAGGACCTGTTCCTGAAGATCGCCGAAAGACCCGGCGCGTTCAACCCGCAGTACCGCTTTTCTACCTGGGTATATACCCTGGCCTCGAACATGTGCAAGAACGAGTACCGCAAACAGAGCATACGGCACCATGTGAATGCCGACGACAGCGGGGTAAGCCGCACCGTGGCCGATACCGGCTATGAAAGCCCCGAACGTATGGTAGACAGTGTTAATTTTGAACACAAACTGCAGCAGACCCTCGGTACCCTGTCCGAAGAACACCGTACCGTTTTTGTGCTGCGCTATAAAGAAGAGCTCAGCCTGAAGGAAATTGCCGATATCACGCAGGTGTCCGAGGGCACCGTGAAATCGCGCCTGTTCTATGCCCTTAAAAAGATCAGTGAACAGGTAAAAGATTTCCAGTTTGATTGAACCAAAGAACCGGCCATGTGTAAATACGAACAACCGTGAATGAAGAACAGAACATAGAACGTATCGAAGCCCTTCTCCGCAAAGGCTCCTTTGCACAGCTCAGTGCGGGGGACAAGGCCTTTCTGCTTGAACAGGGCATCGATGAACAGGCGTTCCGTTTCCTGGCTCTGGGTATCGGGACCGATCCGGGGCCTGCGCCCGCTCTTCCGGAAGCCATGCGTTCGGCCGTACTCGAACATTTCGACGCACATGCCCCGCAAAGTACTTCCGCCAACGGCTCGTCGCCCTCCGCCACACCCGGTAAAACAAGCGGCCCTGCCCTGCGTATGCAGATCTTTAAATATACGGCCATAGCCGCCGTTTCCGCAGGTGCCGTGATCTCTGTTTTCTTCCTGCTTGACCCCGACAAACAAAGCCTGCACGAAAATGTGGCCCTGGTAAAGGAACAGGACAGTCTGCACACCCCGGAAACGGAAGAACGTGCACCCATGCTGCCTCCCCCTGCCGATACGCTGCGCAATGCATACGGGTCCCGTCTTTCCGTAGCCGAAGCCGGCGCAGTTGAAGATGTTGTCGCATACGATATGGGCGAGGCCCCGGGCAGCCCTGTACCCGAAGAGGTCCCGGTCCCGGAAGAAGAAAAGATCGCAGCCCAAAAGCAGGATTCTGAAACACTCTCCAACTTTAAGAATACAGATCTTAAGGGCTATTCCTATACGCCTTCCAACACCATTGTGTATGCCGACGAGCTACAGCGGAAAGAGAGCTCCGGCAGGCCGGGCAAGGAAAAGAAAAGCGAGGCCTACAGCAGTGAGAAGGACGAGGATGCCAAACAAAAAAACGATAAGCAGCTCGAGGAAATAAGAGTTTCGCAGAGCCAGGGACCGGGCAGAACGGCCATGCCGCAGTACCCGAGTATCGAGGAAGTGGCCAATGCACGCTACAAAGGCGGTTACCCGGCCTTCGACAAATTTATTTCCGAGAACCTGAGAACGCCTTCGTCCCGCAGTAATTATACGCAGATCGAGAACACGGTGGTAATGGAGATCGACATCAATAAAAACGGGATCATTTCGCGCAGGGCACTGGTATCCTCACCCGATACACAGCTTACCCGGGAGGTGAACCTGGTGCTGGACAAGATACCGCCCTTTACCAAAGGCAAAAACGTAACCGTGCAGATCCCCTTCCGCTTCCGTTAGGGTTCGGCTGCGTACATACGCGCATAAAAGGCCGAAAGCACTTCTTTCATTACCACGTCGGGCAGTACGTTCAGTATACGGTTTATATTGGCCATCCGTTTCGGCAGGGTATTCATGTCCACACCCAGGCGGCTCATGATGCGGTACAGCACTTCTTCCGAATAACCGCCGGCCGATTCTTCCGCCACGATCTTTTCTACCTCGGGAAATACGCCGTTGCGCACCTTCTGCACACAATAGGCCAGGTCGCGCAGGAACTCCTCCTCCATCCCGGTATGGGAGCGGTTTATGGTAAGGTGTATATTGGCCGGACAAGCCTCTGAGGCCAGCTGCAGCTGCACTTTCCAGCCCAGTTCATCAAGCTCGTCGTTCAGCTCGAAAATATTTACGTCGTCTTCCGTCACAAAATCGAGCAGGCTGGCTTCGGGATCGCTCACGATGCGCAGGCCGGGAATGGCTTCGATACCGGCGCGGATCTTACGTACGGTATGCATGGTCTGTGTGGCCAGGCGGGCATAGCCGTCCTCGCCGTAATAATTGAGCACGGCCCAGGCCCCGGCGGTGGGGCCGCCCGTTTTACTGCTGAGCATGGTGGGATTTACGATGCTGTAGCCCGTCCAGTCGGTACACACAAAATACTGGTACTTACGGTGTTCATGATTGCGGTGCATCAGTACGCTGCAACCTTTGGCGGCATAGCCGTACTTGTGCAGGTCCAGGGATATGGACGTTACGCCGGGCACACTGAAATCCCAGGGACGTACCTGCATACCTGCCAGGCGCATGCCGGCCAGCATCAGTCCGCCGATACAGGAATCCACATGCAGGGGAATGTTCTTTTCCAGGGCCAGCAGGCCCAGCTCTTCTATGGGATCGATCACCCCGAAGGCATAGGAAGGCGCCGAGGCCACCAGCATAACGGTATTGGGCGTTACGGCACGACGTATGGCCTCCGCATCGGCACGCATATCGGCACGTACCGGTACGGTGACCGGCTTTACGTTAAAATAGGAACAGGCTTTGTAAAACGAGGAATGCACAGTATAGGGCAGGATAATTTCAGGTTCGGTGATGCCTTTTTCGGCGCGGGCGCGGTCACGGGCCGTTTTTACGCTCAGCAGCAGGCTTTCGGTACCCCCGGTGGTAAGATGTCCCACGGTTTCGGCATCGCCCTGCAGCATAGTGCGCAGAAAGTCCATGATCTCGTTCTCCATATGCATCAGCGAAGGAAAGGCGGTAGGATCGAGCCCGTTCTCACTGAGATATTCGGTATAGGCCTTTTTGATCAGCTCTTCCGCCTCGGGCTCGGCGGGATACACATAGCTGAAAAGGCGTCCGCTGCGCCAGTTGATATCGTTGTCGCGGAGCGTTTTTAAACGGTTTAGAATGTTCTGTGCAGATTGTCCTGTTTTTGGGATAGCCATTGTTTTGTTAAGTGGAATATTGGTTACAAAATACGCAGAGGTACAATTGCAGGAGTTATATACTGTATTTTTCGGGCAGGGTATGTGTTCTGCCTTTGTTTTGTTCTTTCAGGTATACCATGAGCGGCTCAAAATAGCTGAGCATCGGTTTGGCCGAAATTCCGCTACCGAGGTGCTTTTTCATGTCCTCGCGCCAGTCTACGGTAGCCCCGGTCCTCATCACTTCGGAAAGGAAGCGGCCCACTTCCCTGTTGCCGTAATAATTGGTGTTGTGCGGATCCTGCTTCAGGATGTTGCGGGCGATATGGTCGTGGAACTGGAACAGCAGTACGCCGGACAGGGCATAGTCGTAATACTGGGCCGGGTCGTCATTGATGTGCGTCTTGGTAGCGGCATCGCAGTACTCTTCGCCACGGGCCGAAGGCGGCACGATCCCCTGACATTTTTCAACGATCTCCCACCAGCGTTTATTATATTCAGCGGCGGGTAAATTCCTTGCATACAGCTCATGCTCGAATTCCGTCATGGTTCCGGCGGCCCAGGGCAGCAGCACCACGTAGTTCAGCGCTTCTTTCAGCAGCACACGGGTCTCGTCGGTCTTTACATCGGCAGGCACCAGCCTGTATTGCTGCAGGAAGGGTTTCTGCATGGAAGCCAGGCCGATCATAGTACCGAAAGCCTCGTGGTAGGCCCGGTTAGCGCCGTTGCGCAGCACCAGGGGCACATCGGGGTTCGAATAGCTCATGTAGTAATAGATATGTCCCAGCTCGTGGAGGGTGGTCTCCCACCATTCCGAATTGGGTTCTACGCTCATCAGCGAGCGGATATCCTTATCATAGTCCATGTGCCAGGCGGAGGCATGGGTGTTCTTTTTGTAGGCAGCACCGGCCGGCAGCGGGTACAGGTCCGACCTTTCATAGAACGAGGCGGGCAGCTCGGGGAAGCCCAGGCTCACGTAGAAAGCTTCGGCCTGTTCCACGATCCATTCCGGTTTCTTGGTCCTGAGCGAATCGTCGGCATTCAGGCCCTCTACCTGTACCAGGGCGGTCCAGTCCTGGCCCCAGCGGTTGGGCAGCCAGTGAGCCGGCAGCATCTGCGGCACGGGTTGTTTGTATTTTTCAGCCAGGGTATAGCGCGCCCAGGTGTGCAGCTCGCGGTACAGGGGCCAGACCTCGCCTACCAGCTGACGGCAGAGATCGGTCATTTCCTTCGAGGTCATGCCGTAGTCAGACACCTGGTACTCGAAATAATCTTTGTATTCCAGGGCCTGTACGGTGCGGTTGCGGAGCGACTGCAGCTCCACCAGGCCGGGTTTCAGGCTTTTGCCCACTTCCTTGCTGGCATTCCACACGGCCAGGCGTTTGTTCACGTCCGTTTCCCTGCGCAGGGCCTCGTCTATTTCATTGGGTGTTATCTCTTTGCCGTTTAGCATAAAGCGGTACCCGAACAGGGTCTTGGTCTGGCGGTTCTGGGCATCGATGCGTTCTTTTACCAGCTCCCCGGCGGTTTCGGGATTATTGCCTGCCATGTACAGTATCGCGTTCAGCTGGCGTACCTGCAGGGCCGTAAGCTCGTTCTTATCTTTCAGGAATGTGCGTACTTTACCGATCACCTCGCGGCTGCCCGTGAATTTAGAATAGGCTTCATCCGCGGCCGCAGCTTCCTTTTCGGTAAGCGTGTCGCCTTCCACGATGCGCGTGTTCAGCTTCCACTGCGCTTCCGAAGAAGCCGTTACGTAACGCTGCCAGTCGGCATTGTACGTATCGAGCCAGGTCTGTACTTCCTTCTGTTTGTCCATATTGCCCGTACCGGTCTTGGGACCCTTGCAGGCTGCCAGAGCAAGCAGGCAGGCCGCGGCCATGGTAATTTTTCTCATGTGTGCAGGTTGTTGTTCCCCACGAAGATAGAAGAAAAATAGGGTTTTTCATAGCCATCGGGCGCTTTCCTTTTTATCGCCCTGTTTTATGCTCTAAAACAAGGTATGGATCAGTCCCGGACGTTTCAGTTCCAGGCCGCACACGGCATTGGCGCGCTCCACCAGGTAATCGGCCAGCTTGGGCGAATCGATCTCGGCGTGCTGGTGCATAAAGAAATACACTTCGTGCATGCCGCGTTCTATCCAGCTGTGCAGGCGATTCACCCAGTCGTCGATACGCTCATAGTCGGTAGGATGCAGGTTATTGCCCACAAAACGTATAAAGGTTTCCGGTATGGTCAGTTCCATATGGGCACAGTCACGGCGGCCGGAGGTATCGGTGATCACAGCGCCTATGGAAAGTTCCGCAAGCAGGCCGAAAAGTTCACGGCGCAGCTCTTCATCGGCAAACCAGGACGGATGCCGCAGTTCCAGGAAAAAACGTATATCCTTCGGCAAAGACGCCAGGTAGGTATAGAGCTGATCTTTGCGTGCCGGGGCATATTTTTCGCTCAGTTGCAGGAAAACCGGGCCCAGCGTGGGCCCAAAGGCCTGTATCCCGGCCAGGAAGGCATCGGTAAGGCGGCGGGCCTGTTCCCCGGAAAGATCGCTGTAATGACTGATGACCTGGGGAACCTTGGGACAGAACTTAAAATCGCGCCCGGCGGCCTTTTCAGCCCAGCGGCCGATGACCTGCTCCGGGTAGATCTGGTAATGCGTGGCATTGAGCTCTATGCAGTTGAAGTGCCGTACGTAATGGTCAAGGAATGCACTTTCCTTTGTACCCGGCGGGTACAGCTTGCCGATCCAGTCCTTGCGGCCCCATTTGGCACAGCCGATGTACACTTTCAGGTCCGCACGGCGTTTCCCGTTCAGTATTTTCTGCACCAGGGGCCCGTCGGGGGCCAGCTTAAAATCCGTTCGCTCAATATCGCCCGCCTCTATCTTTCCGAAATCCATATTCAAAAATACGTATTTCCATTCATTTCCGGGAGCTTTCCTGTTACGTAACGCACTACACCCTGCCGGGAAACACAGAGGTCAGGCGTATACACAGGCAGAATTACCCGCACACCGGCCGGGATGCCTGCGGACAAAGCTCTGCCGGGGCAAAGACAGAGGCCAGGTGGGCCAGGTATTCTTTACGGTAGGCCTCTACCCGTTCGGGAGTCGCATTCTTTTCCATATCATGAAAATGGAAACCCGGCAGCTTTTCCATACCGGTAAAGGCATTCATGCGGTGAAAACCGAACATCACCCCATCGTCCACGGAAGTTTGCATAAAGAACTCCCCGGGCAGGGTAAAAGCCGTGGCAGGTGCATTCCAGCTGGTGGTGAGCATGTATTTGCGGCCCTGCATCATGCCGCCTGTACCATAATTGATATCCGGGTTTGTGCGGCTGCGGCCGTCGCTGCGGTAAATGCCCTTCCGGTGCCCGGCGGTGAACACTTCGTCGAGGTATTGTTTAAAGCGGTACGGCAACTGGAACCACCACACCGGCGTATGATAGATGATCACATCGGCCCACACGAACTTCTCCGCTTCGGCATCCGCGTCCCAGGCATCGTTCACATCCGTGGTCCGCAGTTCGGCATCCGCAAAAAAGCCGGCCGTCCATTCCGTGACCGTCCTGTTGAATGTACCGCCCGAATGCGCGAATTTCTGTCCCCCGTTAATAAGCAGTATTTTTTTCATCTTAATGATCTGCCGGGAATTGTATCCCGTGTTTGACGATGCAAAATTAGGGCGGCTCAAAACATCATCAAAATAATTTAAATTGTATATTTGCATTATAAAAATTATAGAATATGATCCTGAACCTGGAATGGCTGCGTACGTTCAAAGCGATCTACGAAGCGGGCACGCTCACCGGCGCCGCCCGGGCCCTGTACATATCACAGCCCGGCGTAAGCCTGCACCTGAGCTCGCTGGAGGCCTACACCGGCTATAAGCTGTTCGACCGCTCCGCCCGTAAAATGGTGCCCACGGAAAGGGCCAAAGTGCTGTACAATTTTGTACTGGAGCCACTGGGCAAGCTGGAAACGGCCGAGCAGTTGTTTCACCGCAGTTCAAGGACAGACCGGGCCACCATCAGCATCGGCATGTGCTTCGAGACCTTCCAGTTTACACTGGAACGGCATATTTCGCAGCTTCCCTTCAACGTGATCATTAAGTTCGGCGAATACCCGGAGATGCAGCAGGACCTGGACAAAGGCCTGCTCGACCTGATCATAACGCCGCAGAAAGGCAACCAGAAGAACCTGGAATACCAGCCTTTTTCCAGTGAAAAGATCGTGCTCATCAGCGGTGGCAGAACGGATACCCGCAACCTGGAAAAACAGCTGAAGAAAGGCGATACGGACGCTGCGCGCGAATGGCTGAAGCAACAGACCTGGTACAGCACCGCCGGCGATACGGAGAACCTGAAGAAGTTCTGGAAGACCCAGTTTGGTGAGCATCCCGACTTTAAGCCCAATTACATTGTACCGAATATCTGTTCCATTGTACGCTGCCTGAGCGATGCGGAGGGTTTTGCCATCGTGCCGGATTTTCTCTGCCGCAGTGAGCTGGAGAACGGCAGGATCAGGCTGGTCTGGGAAGGCCGTGACCCTATCGAGAACACCCTGTATTTCGGCACGCGTAAAAAGACCATGTATGCCCCGGAGATCGGCCGTATAAAGCAGATCTTTGAACAGGGCATGTGAGCCCGCGCAGAAATTGTTTGAATTTCGCAAGTATGTGTTTGATTCGCGTAAATACTTCCCCCTGAACGTACGTTACTTTTGTATTACCGTAACAATGTTGTTGCGGCTTACCGGATAAAAACGTATGAAAGCGGAAAACAAGTACACAGGCATATGGGTCACCGCCAATGGTTATATACGCCAGGAACTCCTTCCCGACGGACGTTACGACGAGACCCGCGGCACCCGTAAGAGCGCCTATACCGGGCGTTACCGCATCACAGGCAATTACATCATGTACTGGGACGATATGGGCTTTACGGCCGACGGCAGCTTCAGCGACGGGGATACCCTGCATCACGGAGGCTATACATTTTACAGGGAAAATAAACAGGCAACAGGTACAACCATTCAATGATCTGCAATATCTTTAACCTATGGCAAAGACGGAAACACTCGAAGACTTCTACCGGCAAAAGTTCAACTGGTTACCCGAGAACCTTCAGAAAGACATCGGGCATTTTAATGTGTTCCGCACCGAAGACTGCAGCGGGCCCGGCAAGGCGCCGGTACGTTATAGCCGCCGTGACTATTACAAGATAGCCCTGATCCGCGGCCGCAACGCCTACCATTATGCCGACCGAAGTATAGAGGTAAACGGCAGCACCCTGCTTTTTTTCAGTCCGCTGGTCCCTTATACCTTCGAGCGGCTTACGGACGATAACACCGGCTTTTTCTGTATATTCAAGGATGCTTTTTTCGACGAGCGCCTGCGCGGTGGGATACGCGATATGCCTATGTTCCAGCCGGGGAGCAAGCCGGGCTATGAGCTCAATGCCGCACAGGAAGCCGTAATTTCGGGCATCTTTGAAAAAATGCTGGAGGAGATCGGCTCCGATTACACCTATAAATACGATCTGATCCGCAATTATGTTACCGAAATGATCCACTACGCGCTCAAAATGCAGCCGGCCGAGACCCTGTACCACCATGTGGACGCCAATTCGCGCATTACGGCTGTGTTCACCGAACTGCTGGAGCGGCAGTTCCCCATCGAATCTCCCGAGCAGCGTTTTGCCCTGCGTTCGGCCCGTGATTTTGCCGAAGAGCTTTCGGTGCACGTAAACCACCTGAACCGCGCCATACGCCTTACTACCGGCAAAACCACCAGTGCCCATATCTTCGAGCGCCTGGCCACAGAGGCCAAGGCCCTGCTGCGCCACACCAACTGGAACATTTCAGAGATCAGCTACTGCCTCGGGTTCGAGGATCCCGCGCATTTCAACCACTTCTTCAAGAAGCATACCAGCCTTACCCCTTCCGCATTCCGGGCCTGATCTGATATGCCTTGATACAGATCACCTCCATAGAACACCTGCTGGTCATATGCCATTTACCGGCATACCCGGGCCGGGGATCGGCCTGCTACCTGCACCGCCGTTTTTTCCCGCCCGGACTCTGGCAACGCCTGCGCGCCCTGCCTTTTTTCAGTACGGAGAGTATTTCGTATACGCTGAACAGCAGGGAAGATTCCGAAGCCGGGCAGATATTCGGTAAAATGCAGCGGGAAGCCTTTTCGGATTATCTCTTCAGCGCAGACCTCCAGCGCACTTACCTGCTGGAACTTATGCACCTGCTGATGAAGGTACACCAGGAACGTCAGGAACACTGCACAGGTCTTTAAAAAACGTATACACATCAAAGGCGCGGCTGAAATGTGCGGCATACTTATGTATATACGTTTTTGAACCTCCCGGGCTTTTTGTTTGAATGATACAATTTTCCGTTTGAATGCCGTAAGGTGTGGCCCGCGGGACTCCCCTACCTTTGCCTTATTCTATTATGTATAACAACGATTTAAAAAAAACAGATCATGAAGAACAACGTATGGTTCGTAACGGGCGCCTCGAAAGGACTGGGGCTGTCCCTCGTAAAAAAACTCCTGAACGCGGGCTACCGGGTGGCCGCCACCTCACGCGATCCCGAACGCCTGCAACGCTCCGCCGGAGCCGGGCCTGAACGTTTCCTGGCACTGGACATGAGCCTTAGCGACGAGAGCAGTGTGGCCGGTGCGGTGCAACGTGCGGTGGAACATTTCGGCCGTATCGACGTAGTGGTGAACAATGCCGGTTATGGTATGATCGGAGCCCTGGAAGAGCTTTCGGACGAAGAGGCACGCGCCAATTTCGACGTGAACGTGTTCGGCAGCCTGAACGTGATCCGCAAGACCCTGCCCTACCTGCGTGCACAGGGTTCAGGGCATATTTTCAACGTGGCTTCCATCGGCGGGTTCAGCGGTGCCTTCCCCGGGTTCGGTATCTACTGCGCCACCAAGTTTGCCATGCATGGCTTTTCCGAAGCCCTGGCCGAAGAGGTAAAACCTTTTGGTATACAGGTTACCGTGGTATCCCCCGGGTATTTCCGCACAGAGTTCCTCAGCAGTGATTCGCTGGCCGTCCCACAGCAGGAAATGAATGTATACAAAAACGTACGTGAAGCCCAGGCGGTGCACCAGGACAGCTACAACGGTCAGCAACCGGGCGATCCGGACAAGGCTTCGGATGTAATGATCCAGGTTTCCGAAAGTGCGTCGGCTCCCCTGCACCTGTTCCTGGGAGAGGATGCCTATACCATGGCCGGACTGAAAATAGAGGCGATCAAGAAAGATATGCGTTCGGTACAGGAACTGGCTACGGCCACCGGCTTTGACAGGTAGGATATTTTTCGTATCTTACTGGTTCATAAGGCATCCCATGGCAAAAAAGGTATATAAAAAATCGGATTTCCCCGTGTGGGAAATCCGGCGTTTCCTGGAACCCGGGCCGATCGTACTGCTAAGTTCATCCTGGAAAGGGAAGTACAATATCATGAGTATGGGCTGGCATACGGTGCTGGAGTTCTCTCCCTCGCTCATCGGCTGCATGATCACCTCGGCGAATCACAGCTTCGGGATGATCGAAAAAAGCGGGGAATGCGTGATCAATATACCCACCACAGAGATCATGGAAGAAGTGATCGGAATCGGTAACTGCAGCGGAAAGAACACGGATAAATTCGAAAAGTTCGGCCTGCACCCGCAGAAAGCTTCCCTGGTAGAGGCCCCGCTGATCGCGGAATGCTACGCCTCGTTCGAATGCAAACTGGTGGAAAAACGCCTGCTGAAAGACTATAACTTCTTTATTTTCGAAGTGGTTAAGGCCCATGCCGCCAAACGGCCCAAATATCCCGAAACGATGCATTACCGCGGGGACGGCGTGTTCATGATCTCGGGCAAAAATATATCGCGCCGCCGTAAATTCCGCCCGGAGAACCTTTAATACGGGGTGGTATGCATCGTAAACGCTTCCCAGCCCTGCATGGTTTCCATATCCACAGAAAGCAGGCAGGATTTGCCCGGAAGCCCCACAGAATTGGCTGCAATAAGAAAGGAAGATGTTCCGGTCTGTATCATCTTCACGGGCAGCAGTCCGGGTACGGCAGTATACGCATAGGACCTGAGTAATTGTCCGTCCCGGCTGAATGTCAGGAGCACGGCCTGGCTGGTCTGCGAGGTAAAATCGTCCTGCCCGGGATTCGTATAGAAAGTGCGATAGCCCAGCAGCTGTATTTCGCCGGAGGGCAGGATGGCAAGATCGCAGGGACGTATGGCCATTTCGCGGCCCCAGTATTTACGGAACTCACTACCGGGGCTCTTGTCCTTAACCCGGTGCGGCACATAGGCCAGTCCGCCGAAATGCGTTTCCCAGTGCGTATTGCCCCGGGCATCTATGCTCAGCAGCATACCGTTGCGGCGCCGGATGTCGTAGGTGCCCGCCACTACCAGGTCCGGTCCGCCGGCAGCCAGGCAAAGCGCTTCTCCTTCTTCGGCCCCGTACATCCGCAGCCAGCGCTGCTGGCCGGTACTGTCGGCAGACAATACGCCGAAGCCCGTTTTTTCTTTTGTACTGTAGGTAACGGCAGCTGCGTAATCTCCCGTCTGCGTTACCAGCAGTTCCGATATCCGGTTGTCGGAAAAAATGCTTGCAGACGAATCCCGGAATCCGGCAGCCAAAACCGTGCCGTTTTTCATATCGTAGCGGAGCAGCGTCATTTTGCCCGGCAGCACACCCGATACCGTAAAACAATCATTGCCTTCGTGCAGTACGTGGGTGGCTATGGCGTCTGAGCGGTCGCGTTCCGACCACAGCAGTCTCAGTTCATGATCGTACATGGCCGTGAACAGCAGCGGATTACCTGCATCCATGATCTTGCCCGCCAGGAAGATACGATCTTCCGAAACGGCCAGCCCCGACAAAAAGGTATTCGGCGGGAGATCTTTCAGCTCCCGGTGTTCTGTTACCCGGCCGTTCTTATCCAGTATACACAGTACATTACAGGTCTCGTAGGCTTTTTCGGAAACCATCCGGCTGTACATACCGGTCATTACCAGCCGGTTGCTGTCCAGCCTTTCCATATCGTAGATCTCGTACAGGGGCATACCCTGCGAAACCTCGGGGTACAGGTGCTGTGCGGCAGACGGAAAAACAGGAAAAAGCAGCAACTGCAGAATGCAGACCTGTATACGCAATTTTTGTATGCACGCTGTATATTTTCTCATACCTGTTTTTTATTCGGTGCCTCTCAGTTCTCTGGCCCGTTGCAGGATACGCGGCAGCAGGGCTTCGTATTCCGCATGCAGGGAAGTTCCGGCAAAAAGTGCGGCATCTGCATGGAAATCAGAAATGAACAATTCAGTAGCTCGGCCTCCCGTTAATGTATATACGTAAAGCTCCAGTGCCTTATCGCGTTCGCCCATCAGCAGGTGTGCATGCGCCTTGTTGAAGGGACAGCCGTACTCATCACCTTCTTCCATACCGCGGCCGGAGTAATAAACGGCCTCTTCGTAACGGCCGAATTTAATAAGATAGTAGCCCAGGTTCACGTACGAAATTGTATACGAAGGGTCAAGCTCGATCGCTTTTCCGTAACAGGCCATTCCTTTTTCGATCTCGTTCCGGCGGAAATGCATCTTGCCCAGTTCGGACCAGGCCTGCCCGAGATCGGGGTCCAGGCCGATAGCACGTTTAAAGCTTTCTTCCGCAGCCTGCATCTGCCCCGAATCACGCTGCAACACGCCTTTGTTATACCATACCCTGCCGTTCCCGGAATACATTGCGGTAAGCACTTCGTAACATTTCAGGGCCAGGTCCCGCCGGCCGGCTTTGGTATATTCACCGCTGAGCCGATCCCAGGCCCCCGCGTCCGCAGGATCTTTTTCCAGTGCGGCTACCAGCTCATTAAGGACATCCCTGCCGGGAAAGGTTTCGAGCATGCCGAGGTCCACTACGGGCAATCCCTCATCGTTCCATGCATCATCCGCACCGGTACGCAGTGCTGTGCCCCATGACATGCCTTCCTGCAGGTACTGTATATATTTTTCGTCACCCAGGTATACATCGTAATCGGCCTGCACCAGCTTGTCCTCATCCTGCCAGCGGCCGTCGTGCTCATGGTAGATATCCTGCATGCCCGCATAATCTTCCAGGGGAAAATTCCGGGTCTGCAGCAGCTCTGCACGTTCAGTGCAACGCCGGGTATGGGTTTCCACCGGGTTTTCCCCGGGGATATTGTCTGTATCAAGCTCTTCAGCGACCGACCTTTTTCCGCCGGAACGGGTATTGACCTTATCCTGCAGCACCCCCAGGAAAAAGCTGTGATCCCCCGGCAGGGGTTCGTGACTTTTATGCGCTGTATCGTAACACACAACAAATATTCTCAGGCGCACGCGGCACTCTGCGGGGCTTGTTTCCAGCACCCGTATTCCGTACAGATCGGTTGACATAGCTGTAAAAGGTTTCAGAAGATTAGTATTTCTGTAAGATCAAGGACTGCAAAAACAATGCCATTTCTGTCCTGTGCCCCCGGCGGCCAGGTCAACCGGACGCATACCGCCGGCATGGCCTCCCTTCATACGGCAGTACCTGTGGCTGTTACGATCGTCCAGGACGGATCGGTGACCTGAAATCGGGTGCTATGATTTTTGTACGTTACCGCGATCAGGGATGACAATAAAGGCTCATCCAGGCGGCAAATTCTGCCCCGTACCTTTCCCGGGCATGCCGCACCACCTGGTCGGGCAGTGCCGGGTGTATACCGGCAAGCCGTCCGGATACCCAGCCACGGAATGCAGAACTGTACAGGCTGGTCTCGCCGGGATCGGTTTTGAAATACGTAACACCATCCCAGTCTACGACCGGTTCGGTATCGAATACCAGGATCTCGAGCAGCTCGGACAGGTTACGCGCCACGATATGGAAACCGCCTTCGCTGCCGAAAACAGCCACGGGATTCTCTGTTTCGCTTTTGTGCCAGAGTACGTACATGGAGCCTGTACCATCGGCCTGGGCAAATTCGGTAAGTGTATCGAGAAAGGTCTCATCCTCGCTGTAGGTGCGCAGCAAACTCTGCCCCGTGGCCGGCAGCAGCTCAAAGCCCCGGGCATAATGATCCCGCGACGGCAGGCCGTTCTCAAAAAGCACCAGGTCACGGAGAAGTTCGGGAACGGGCTTATGCCCGAAGTTACCGTTAAAATCGGCAGGATCGATCATGGTTCGTTATGAGTACATGGTTTGCGGATTAAATATACGCAAAATACCCGGAGGCCGGGCTCCCGTTCTTCGTACATGATCTCCCGAAAGTTCCCGGGATCGCATTTACCTGTTATGGTAGTACGTAACCGGCGGCGGGTTCAGCGTAAGGTTGCCGCGCTGGTGCCAGTAGGGGTAAATGGTGGGGACCTCACTGGCCTGGTCGAGCCGTTTTACCTGTTCTGCATCCAGGTTCCAGCCGGTAGCCCCGAGATTCTGCCTTAGCTGTTCCTCGTTGCGGGCCCCGATAATGATGCTGGACACTGTAGGCCGCTGCAGCAGCCAGTTAAGGGCTACCTGGGCCACGGTCTTCCCGGTTTCGGCGGCAATTTCGTCGAGCACGTCCATGATGTTGTACAGTATTTCGTCGCTCACGGCCATCTGCGGAACGGGACTTCCTCCCTGCGCCACGCGGCTGTCGGCCGGCATCGGGGTTTTGCGGCGGTACTTTCCTCCCAGGCGGCCTGCGGCCAGGGGCGACCAGATAATGGCCCCCACGTTCTGGTCAAGGCCCAGGGGCATCAGTTCCCACTCGTACTCACGGTTGGCCAGGGAGTAATATACCTGGTGTGCCACATAACGGTTCCAGCCGTACTTTTCGGATACGGACAGGGATTTCATCAGGTGCCAGCCCGAGAAGTTCGAAGCGGCAATATACCGCACCTTGCCGCTCTGCACCAGGTCGTCGAGCGTGCGCAGGGTCTCTTCTACCGGGGTATTGCCGTCGAAACCGTGCATATGGTAAATATCGATGTAATCGGTCTTCAGGCGTTGCAGGCTGCCTTCTATCTGCCGCAGCAGGCGGTAACGCGATGATCCCTGGCGGTTGGGCCCCTCCCCGAAAGGGAAGGTAGCCTTGGTAGAAAGGATCAGCTTATCCCGTTTGCCCTGTATGGCCTTGCCCAGGATCTCTTCGGCAAGTCCGTCGGAATAAATATCTGCCGTATCGAAAAAGTTAACACCGGCATCCATGCACAGGTCTACCATGCGCGTGGCCTCTTCGGCCTGGGTACTGCCCCATGCCTTAAAAAAATCGTTGCCTCCGCCGAAGGTAGCGGTACCAAAGCTCAGTACCGGTACGTGCAGCCCGGAAGCACCCAGTTGTCTGTATTCCATAATTCCTTTATTTTAGTATATTCATTGTTCATAGATCTCAAGCGGAAGTCCGTCCGGGTCGGCAAAGAAAGTAAAGCGGCGGCCGGTATGCTCATCGGTACGCAGGGGTTCGGTATCAATTCCTTTCTGGTTCAGTTCGGCCACTGCCTCTTCGATATCCGGGACGGCAAAGGCCAGGTGACGCAGTCCGCAGGCTTCGGGGTAAGAAGGGCGCGGCGGCGGATCAGGGAATGAAAAAAGTTCCAGTACGTACTGATCGCCCAGGGCCAGGTCCAGCTTCCGGGAGCGGCGCTCCGGCCGGTACACTTCGCGGATGATGCGCAGGCCCAGCAGTTCGGTGTAAAAGGCTTTGGAACGTTCGTAGTCCGAGCAGATGAGCGCGATATGATGCAGGCGCAGCTTCATCAGTTCTGTACAATGGTAAATTCGGGGGCATCGAGCCGGTGTACTTCTACCGGGGCCAGCAGGAAAGGCGCTATGGCTTCGCGGAAGGCAGCCAGGTGCGCGCTGCCGTTGTGGGTATCGAGCGCGTCTTCTTTCCAGCGTTCGTAAAAGAAAAAGAGCCCGCTGTTGTCTTTGCCGCGGTGCAGGTCATACTGTACGCACCCGGGTTCCAGGCGGCTGGCCTGTACCAGCTTCTCAAATATGGGCATTGCTTCGTCCGCCTGTTCGGGCCGGACCTGTATCCTTGCGATGATCGTGATCATTTGTTCAGAACTTTAGGGGTGTTCGTAAAGAACGGTATCTGTATACAAAGATGCATGTAAGAAAGCAAAACTCCTTATATCGTTTAAGGATATACCTGTATCTTTTTTGTTCGGGGCTGTACACTCAAAACTCGATCTCGGGATGGTTTTCCGGCGAGGGTTTGCGGTATCGGCCGAAGGGCAGCAGCAGCAGGCGGCCCAGGTTACTGTGCTCGGCTTTGGTGGGATAGGTGTCCAGCCCGTAGCGGAGCGTTTTAATGTCCTTTACTTCGGAAAAGGTGCGGAACAGGCGGTCCCAGATGGAAAAGATATTCCCGTAATTGCTGTCCGTATAGGGCAATTTGTAATGATGGTGCACCTTGTGCATGTCCGGCGAAATGATAAGCCAGCTCATAGCCTTGTCCAGCGCTTTGGGCAGGCGGATATTGGCATGATTGAACTGCGACAGGATCACCGAGAGCGACTGGTACATCATTACGATCCAGACGGGCGTGCCGAGGATGGCCACCCCGGCCATGGTAAAGATCACGCGGATAACCGATTCCAGCGGATGGTGCCGGTTGGCGGTAGTGGTATCCACCAGGGGATCGGAATGGTGCACCAGGTGAAAACGCCAGAGGAAAGTAATGCGGTGCTCGAGCATATGCGGCAGGTAGGCCCCGATGAGATCGAGCCCCATGATACCTGCCAGCATGAACAGCCACAGGGGCATATCTACCAGGTGCAGCAGCCCCAGCTGATGTGCATTGGTATAATCGCTTATTTTCAGGATCAGTACGGCAAACAGGAAGTTCACCACTACCGTGGTAAGCGTAAAGAACAGGTTGATGCCCGTATGTTTCACCCGGTTCTTTTTAAAGCGGAACAGGGGTATGATGGTCTCCAGCAGAAAGAAAAAGGTAAGCCCGCCCACCAGTATGGCAGAACGGTGCGAGGACGGGATGTGCGTGAAATAGTCTACAATAGTCTCCATAGGTCCCATAAAGATACGGAACTTCCGAAAAAATCACCAGCAGAAAATAAGCACGCTGCAGAGCATTTTCACTCCAGGCGCTCGCAGTGGTAACCGGATGCCAGCAGCAGTCCGCACACCTCTTCGGGACATACATGTGCCGCTTCGATACGCAGCACGCGGTCGCAGTCCTCCAGGTCGAAACTGATGCGGCTGCCGGGAAGCTTTTCAGCAAGTTTCCCGGCTATTTCCGCAGCTTCATTGCTATTTACGATATTGGTACGGAATACCTCGATCATGATCTATGCCGGAACGGCACTGTTTTTAGCACCCGGCAGTTTGTGGAACGAAAGGTACGAGGCTGCCAGTATGGCCAGCACCAGCAGGGGGAAACAGGACTCGGCGCTGAACCCGTCTACCGCTACATGTGCAATGAAGGCCGATATCATCGATATGCCAAAGCCCACATAGGCCCATTCCTTATAACGTGCCGGGATACCCGGGATGATAAGCACCAGGGCGCCCAGCATCTTGAATATGGCCAGCTGCACCCCGAAATACTCCGGGAAACCCAGGTGAGAAATACCTTCCCTGGCCATTTCGCTCCGGAAAGTGAATGCCGGCATCACGCCTTCAAAAAGAAAGATAATTACCGTACTGATCCAGTAAATAATGCGGTACTTTTTCATATGTATTTTTCGTTTTCCTGGTTAAACATCCATACTTTGCCGAAGCGGTCGAGCAGTACGCCGAACAGCGAACCCCAGAACGAAGGGGCCAGCGCTTCGATCACCCGGCCGCCTTCGGCCAGCTTGTCAAAGACCCGGTGAGCCTCTTCCGGCGATCCGAAATGCAGGCTCAGCGCCATATCGGTACCCTGCAGGTAGCCCTGGGGACCGGTCATGTCCGTGGCCATCAGCACTATATCGCCGCTGACAAGCATGCTGTGCATAATATGTTCCTGCATACCTGCGGGACACTGTGCGGCTACCGGGGTCTCTGCCACGGTCTGCATGGTAAGTTCACCGCCCAGGCATTCGCGGTAACAGGTCATGGCCTCCCGGCAGTTCCCGTTGAACGTAAGATAGGGAGCAAGTTTTACAGACATACGTTTCGTTTTTAGGCTGATCGTTAAGTTAAGGTTGCGGAAGTTTACTTTCGTCCATGAAACAGATCTCCCACTGGTGTCCGTCCGGATCGGCAAAGCTGTGCTGGTACATCCAGCCGTGGTCCTGTGGTTCCATATAGGTACTTCCGCCGGCTTCCACCGCCTTGCGCACCATTTCGTCCACTTCTTCGCGGCTGTTCACGTCCAGGGCGATCAGCACCTCGGTATGCGTGTGCGCATTGCATATTTCTTTTTTCGTAAAGCCCTTGAAAAAAGGCTCCACCAACAGCATGGCATAGATACTGCCTTCGCTGATCACCAGGCAGGCTCCCTGCTCATTGGTAAAATCGGGATTGACGGAAAAGCCCAGCGCTCCGAAAAATTCCAGGGAACGCGGCAGGTCCTTCACGGCCAGGTTTATAAATACTTTAGACGGCATAAAAATTCGTTTATCTGGTTTAAACAGGTACAAAGTTAAAACGCCGGCCTCCCGGTTCGGATACGATAAAAAGTCAACTTTCGGGGCATTTAAGACAAAATACTATCTTTGTGAAAATACCTGCCTGATATGCGAAAAACAGCACTGATCGTCCCGTATGACTATAAACTACTGAGCGTGGCCGCCATACTGGACGTTTTTGAGACCGTGAACCGCCTGTATACCGAGCGTGGCGAAACAGCCCCTTACCAGGTACATATTTACCAGCAGCCGGAGCAGATACGTGCAGGCAGGTCGGTGTTTCACGGGTACGAGGTCTTTTCGCCCGAAGACCGGCAGCAGATGGACCTGGTGCTGATCCCCTCCTTCAGTACCGACGATATGCGGCAGACCCTGGAACGGAACCGGGCCTGGATACCCTGGCTGCAGAAACAGTTCGAAGGCGGGGCCGAGACCGGCAGCTTCTGTACGGGTGCCTTTCTTTTTGCGGCATCGGGACTGCTCAACGGACGTGCGGCCACCACGCATGTAGATGCTTCTAACTCTTTCGGGCGACTGTACCCCGAGGTAGTGCTTCAGCCCGAACATACCGTTACCGCCGACGGACGTGCCTATACCAGCGGAGGCTCTACCTCTTCCTTTCACCTGTTGCTGCTGCTGGTGCAGAAACACTGCGGCGCCGAAACGGCCATACGCATCGCCAAGATATTCGCCATCGATATGGACCGTTATAAGCAGAGCTATTTCAGTACGTTCCGCCCCGATTATACCCATAACGACGAGCTCGTGAAGAACGTGCAGAAAAAGATCGAAAGCGCCTACCGCGAAGCCGAGACCATCGAGGAGATCATTAAAGATATACCCGCCAGCCGCCGTAACATCGTGCGTCGTTTTACGCAGGCCACAGGCATTCCGCCCATCGAATACCTGCAGCACGTACGCATCGAGTCGGCCAAGCGCCTGCTGGAACGTACCAACCAGAGCATTACCGAAGTGATCGACAATACGGGTTATTCAGACCCTAAATCGTTCCGCAAGACCTTCCGGCGTATCGTGGGCATGGCCCCCCAGGAATACAAAGAGAAGTTCAGGGTAAAGTAAGCCCGGACCTCTCTCCTGCAGCAATTATAAAGATGAAAAAACTATACGGGCCTGGCGAGCCATTCTTTGGCGGGGCCCACCGGTATGCTCCAGCGGCGTTCCTTAAAGGCCTGCAGCAGTTCTTCGGCCACTTCGGAGGCCGGTATGCCCTTTTCGCCCCCGATGGCCTTTGAAAATTCCGTGTTCACCAGGGGCGGTATCAGCTCATATACTTCCACGCGTCCGTCGAGGCCCTGGCGCAGCAGGTCGGTATATACATGCAGGGCCGCTTTAATGGCCGAATAGGTGGGCAGTATCTTTGCCGGGAAGAAAGCCACTACCGAAGTTACGTTCACAATGGCGGCTTCCGGTTTACCCAGCAGCAGGGGCAGCAGGGCATCCGTCATGCGGATCACGGAAAGATAGTTCGTGTCCATCTCGCGCCCGGCGCGTTCCCAGGCCGGACCTGTGCCGTTGAGCTCATAGACCTCGGCATAACCTGCATTGTTCACCAGGATATTGAATTCCGGGTACTTTTGCTCTATTTCTGTGCGCAAAGCCTCTACATCGGCGGTATTTGTCACATCGGCGCGGAAAGGGACAATATTCGGGGAGAGAGCCGCCGCACGGGCCAGGCGCTCTTCATTGCGACCGGTAATGATCACGGTATTATCCAGGGATGCCAGGAGCCTGGCAATTTCCAGGCCGATACCGGCTGAACCGCCCGTCACCAGTACGGTATTCTTTGTCGTTTTCATTTTACGGATATTTTTTGTATATTAAAAGATTCAGGAATGCTGTAAGTTCTCTACCAGCAGGGCCGATGCTCCGCCGCCGCCATTACAGATGGCCGCCATGCCATAGCGTCCGTTACGGTTTTTGAGTATATATACCAGGGTAACCAGTATGCGGGCCCCGGAAGCTCCCAGGGGGTGACCGATGGATACCGCACCACCGTTCACATTGAGGCGGGCCGCGTCGATGCCTGAAAGTCGGGCATTGATCAGGGGCACATTGGCATAGGCCTCATTGATCTCGAAAAAGTCGATATCGGCCATGCTGAGCCCTGCTTTCTGCAAGGTCTTTGCAATAGCCAGCGAAGGTGAAGTAGTGAACCATTCCGGGGCCTGGGCCGCATCGGCAAAGGCGGTAATAGCCGCCAGGGGCTGCAGTCCGTGCGCCCGCACATAGTCTTCCGAAGCCAGCAGCAGGGCTGCCGCACCATCGTTCAGGTTCGAGGCATTGGCCGCTGTGATGGAGCCTTCCTCTTCAAAAATGGGTTTCAGCTTCGTCATTTTTTCCTCGTTCAGCTTCAGCACGTCCTCGTCCAGGTCATACAGAACGGGGCCCTGTTTGCCGGGCAGCTCCAGGGGGGTGATCTCCTCTTTAAAAAGCCCGTTTTCCTGTGCCCGGCGTGCTTTTCGGTAGGAGTTCAGGGCATATTGGTCCTGTTCGGCACGGCTTACGCTGTATTTGCGGTTGGCCATTTCGGCTGCATTGCCCATATGAAAATTGTGGTAGGGGTCCCAGAGACCATCCTTCAGCATACCGTCCACCAGGTGCTGGTGACCGGTTTTGAGGCCGGAGCGGTGATTTTCGAGGTAATAAGGTGCATTCGACATACTTTCCATACCACCTGTCATCACCACTTCAGCATCGCCCTGCCCTATGGACTGCGCCCCGTACATTACGGATCTGAGGCCGGAAGAACATACCTTATTTACGGTGGTAGCGTCTGCCGCATCGGGGATCCCGGCAGCACGGGCTGCCTGGCGGGCGGGCGACTGCCCCAGGTTGGCGGAAAGTACATTCCCGAAGATCACTTCGTTCACCTCTGTGGCAGGTATACCCGACTTACGGATGGCGTCTTTCATTACGGCAGCGCCCAGCTGAACGGCACTGAGGGATGACAGGCTCCCCAGGAAGCCCCCGGTACCTGTGCGGGCGGCGGATACGATAAATACTCTGCGTTTCATTGTTTCTCTCATTTAAAATATACCAATCGGTATAATAAAGGTTAAAATTTTTTGCCGCATACTTATGGAATGGCTTTCGTATTTGGCAGATCAAAATTATACCAATCGGTATAAATATGCAAATTAATTTTCGCCTCTCAAACAGATGGGTATAAAAAGCATTCTTTCAGGATTCGGGTTTATCCATATGCAGGCTTTCGTACACACGGTCGATGCCTTCCCGGGTATCCGAGAGTACGATCAGCCCGTCGCCCGCTTCCAGCACGGTAGAGCCACCGGGGGTAAGGTACTGGTCGCCCCGTTTGATCATGGCAATGATGGCCGAACGCGGAAAGTTCAGGTCTACGATCTTTTTGCCCTGCGCATAGCCATCCGGGGAAATTTCTATCTCCCGCATCACGGCTTTGGGATTATGATCGGCCATCAGTATCTCGGTAAAGGCCGGGGCCGGTTTTACCTTTTCGGGCAGGGCCACGTGCAGCCAGCGGGCCACCACCGGCAGGGAGGTACCCTGGATGAGCAGGGAGGTAACCGAAATAAAGAATACGAGGTTAAAGATCATATCAGCCTTTTCGATACCGGCCAGCAGCGGATAGGTGGCAAATACAATAGGCACTGCACCGCGCAGTCCCACCCAGGATATGTACAGCCTGCGCCGCATTTTCATCTTAAAGGGCGCCAGGGTAATGAATACGCTCAGCGGACGTGCCACCAGGATCAGGAAGAGGGAAATGAGCATGCCTACACCCAGCACAGGCACAATACGGGATGGAAATACCAGCAGCCCCAGGGTAAGGAACAGCACGATCTGCACCAGCCAGGCAAAACCGTCGTAGGTCTTCAGGATGGTCCTTTTGTGAATAAGCTTCTGGTTACCGAGGAAGATACCGCAGATATACACGGCCAGGAAGCCGTTGCCACCCACGAAATCCGTTGCGGAAAAGGTAATGAACATGAGAGATATCACCAGTACGGGGTACAGCCCCTCGAAACCGAGTTTTATCCGGTTGATGACAAACAGGCTCAGCCTGCCGAAGACAAAGCCGGCCAGTCCGCCCAGGAGCATCTGCTGAAGGAAAAGCAGCAGTACCGCCCAGAAGCTCTGTTCAGGCTGCCGCACCAGCCCCAGGAAAACGATGGTAAGTACATAGGCCATAGGGTCGTTACTGCCGCTCTCAAGCTCCAGGAGCGGCCTCAGATTGCTTTTGAGTCCCATACTTTTGGAACGCAGCAGGGAAAATACCGCCGCCGCGTCCGTAGACGACACGATGGAACCCAGCAGCAGGCTTTCGTAGATGCTGAAATCGGTAATAAGCCATACAAAAATACCTAGGGAAAAGGCCGTGAGCAGTACCCCGGCTGTGGAAAGTACCAGGCCCTGGCCCAGTATGGGCTTTACGCCGTTCCAGTTTGTATCGAACCCACCGGAAAAAAGGATAAAGTTCAGGGAGACCACACCAATGAACTGTGCAATGGCCGGGTTGTCGAAATGGATGCCGCCTATACCCTCAGAGCCTGCGAGCATACCGATAAGCAGGAACAGGATCAGGGTAGGTACGCCGTAACGGTACGATACCCGCCCGGCGATGATACTGATAAAAAGAAGCAGCGATCCTGCCAGTAATATATTCTCGATGGTTAAATTCATATCGTAATGTATATAATGGAGGAGGCCCGGGCAAAATACGAATAATATGCGAAAAAAGCGTCTGCCCCCGTGTTATCCGCACTATTAAATGAAAAAAGTCAGTAAGGTTTACCCCTGCGGGGGAAAAGAACAAGTCCCCGGGAATAAACCGGGAAAAGAGCAAGAACGACAAGATTTTTGTGCTGAACAAAAAATTGGTTATACTTGTCCTGCCTTGCAGGCACTGTCTATTTATACGGAGACATAATTTCATGACATTCGACGACTTCGATTTTGCGCCCTCCCTTTCGGAAGGCATATTTTACCTGGGTTTCAGTAAACCGACCCCCATTCAGGAACAAGCTATTCCCGTGATCCTCTCGGGTAAGGACCTGATCGCCTGTGCCCAGACCGGCACGGGAAAGACCGCGGCCTATGTGCTGCCCCTGCTGCATAAGATCATCGATCACCGCCAGGAAGGGCTCAATACCCTGATACTGGTGCCCACACGCGAGCTGGCCGTACAGATCGACCAGCAGATAGAGGGCCTCTCCTATTTTACGGAGATCAGCTCCATTCCCGTGTACGGCGGTGGTGACGGTGCTGCCTGGGACCAGCAGAAACGGGCCCTGCTCAGTGGCGCCAACATCGTTATTGCACCTCCGGGGCGTCTTATTTCGCACCTGGCATCGGGGCAGATCAACCTGAAACACATACGCCACGTGGTGCTCGATGAGGCCGACCGCATGCTGGACATGGGCTTTTACGAGGACATCATGCGCATTATGAGCTACCTGCCCGCTGAACGTCAGACACTGCTGTTCTCGGCCACCATGCCTGCGCAGATGCGTAAACTGGCGGCCAACCTGCTGAAAGAACCGGCAGAGATCAATATTGCCGTTTCGGTGCCCAATGCCGGCATCAACCAGCAGGCCTACATGGCCCATGACCCGCAGAAGCTGCCCCTGCTGCAGAAAATACTGAAGGAAGGCGATTTCGGCAGCGTGATCATTTTTGCATCGACCAAAGACAAAGTAAAAAAGCTGGAACAGACCCTGCGCCGTTCCGGTATACAGGCCAGTGCCTTTCATTCGGACCTGGACCAGAAAGAGCGCGAGGAACTGCTGCTGAAGTTCAAGCACCGGCAGATACCCGTACTGGTGGGAACAGACGTACTTTCGCGCGGGATCGATATCGAGGGAATCAGCCTGGTAGTAAACTACGATGTGCCACCCGACCCCGAAGATTATGTACACCGCATCGGGCGTACGGCCCGCGGGGAACGTACCGGTACGGCCATTACCTTTATCAATGACCAGTGCCGCCCTAAATTCCAGCGCATCGAACGCCTGATCGGGCGCGAGATACCTAAAACGCCCCTGCCCGAAGGAATGGGGGAAGCTCCTTCGTACACCGCTGCCATGACGCCGCGGAAACCAGGTAACAAGAATAAAAAAGGCGGCGGCTACTGGAAAAACCGTAAGAAAAACGGGCGCAAAGGTCCGGGTGGCGCAGGGAAAAGCGGCGGAGAGGCCGCCAAAGCCTAAGCGTTCACCAGCAGACCTTTCCCCTGCATGGCCGTAAAACGACCGATGGGCGCGGTAAATGCTGCGTAACCGTTGGCAGTGAGTATTTCCTGTACTTCGTTCAATGCTTCCGGGGCTACGGCCAGCAGCATACCGCCATTGGTCTGCGGATCGGGCAGCAGTTGAAAGGCTTCCATCGCATCTACCCCCGCCCCCAGCTGTATTTTTTCGTGCATGGCCTTCCAGTTGCGGAAGGTAGCATCGGGTATGGTCTGCCGCTCCAGGTAACAGGCCAGGGATTCTACCCTGGGCAGGCGGGAATAGCTGAGCTCTGCACTGAGCCCGCTGCCTTCGGCCATTTCGAGCAGGTGACCCGCCAGTCCGAAACCGGTTACGTCCGTCATGGCATGTACACCATTCACAGGGCCGAGCCGTTCCCCGATCCTGTTGAGGCGGGTGAGCTGTGCATACAGGGCCGCTTCATCTTCCGCGCGCAGCTGTCCTCTTTTGGCCGCCGTGGTAAGCAGTCCTACGCCCAGCGGCTTGGTGAGCAGTACCAGATCGCCTTCGCGGGCGGTATTGTTTCGTTTCAGGTGTGCCGGTCTTACCCTTCCGTTCACTGAAAGGCCGAAAAAAGGTTCCGGGGCATCGATGCTGTGTCCGCCGGCAAGCGGGATACCGGCTTCCGTACAGAGTTCGCGGGCACCTTCCATAACGCGGTTGGCCAGTGCAGCGGGCAGTTTTTCAACGGGCCAGCCCAGCACGGCCAGGGCCATCAGCGGGGTGCCACCCATAGCATACACATCGCTCAGGGCATTGGCCGCGGCTACTTTGCCGAACATATAGGGATCGTCTACCACCGGCGTAAAAAAATCGGTGGTACTGATCAGGGCTTCTTCTTCATTCAGTTGATACACGGCAGCATCGTCGTGGCTCTGGTTCCCCACCAACAGATCGGGATAGGAGCCCGACATCTGGCCTTTGAGTATCTCGTCCAGCACCTGGGGAGCTATCTTGCATCCGCAGCCTGCGCCCCGTGCATATTGTGTGAGACGGTAAGCATTATTTTCCGTAGCGTTCGTCATCCTGTATATTTTTTTAGCTGAGCGATAAGACCGGGAATATCCCTGCCGTCCCACTCCAGGTAATGTACTTTTCTTTCCCCGCTGAGGCTGCTGTTCCGGTAGAATTTATCGTAGTAGCGCAGCAGTATGCGAAAACATCCGGCGGTATCGCCTTCCTGCAGGAACTGCAAGGCATTCCGCGTATATTCATCCCCCAGGCGGCGACGTATACGGTTCACCGGGTTCGAGAGCTCTTCTGCCGAAAAACGGCCGTAGTCCTTCAGCACATTTTCCAGGCGTACCTCAAAGGGTATTTCCAGGAAGATGAAGGGCACCGCACGCAACTGGCTGAAAAATGCCTCGGGCAGGTTTATATTACCGATGCGCCGGCTTTCGTCCTCGAGCCATATGTGACTGTTACCTTTTTCGATACGTTGTTGTTCTGTTTTCAGCAGGGCCAGGGCCAGGTTATTTTCCACCTGTTCGGCTCCCGGTTGCGGGGGCAGTCCCAGGTTACCGAAGGCCGAACCTTTGTGCCCGGCCAGTTTTTCCAGGTCGATCACACTTTCACCCGCCTCTTCCAGCGCCGATATCAGCATGGTTTTTCCGCTGCCGGTATAACCGCCCAGCACGGCAAAGGGACGGGGCTCCTTGAACAGGTCCAGCGCCCAGTTGCGGAATGCCTTGTAGCCACCCTTCAGCAGGTATACTTCAAAACCGTACAGATCGAGCAGCCAGGCCACCGCAGCGCTGCGCATACCACCCCGCCAGCAATGCACCAGTATACGCCTGTGCCCGGCATTTTCCAGCAGGCGTTCTGCCTCTTCCACCATGGAGCGCATTTTCGGGCCAAAGAAGTCCAGCCCGATCTTAATGGCAGCCTCCCGGCTCTGCTGTTTGTAGGTAGTACCCACGATCCGGCGCTCCTCATCGCTGAACAGGGGAAAAGACACCGCCCCGGGAATATGGGCATGCGCATACTCCCCGGGACTGCGGACATCGGCAACAGGGCATTCCGCAGCCATTCTCACAAAGGTATCCACATCCAGGTTCACTATGGCCATAGGTTCTGTGCTGCGGACTTTTCCACAGCTGCCGCAAAGAAACAAAATATTCTGCTCCTGTACGCCGCATAAAAAACCCGGTACTCCGCAGAATACCGGGTCATCATATGTGAACACCCCAAATGGTCGGGACAAAGATGCAATGCGATACGGGGTGGTACCATCCCGGAAAAACAGGATATTTTTCCCCGGCCCTGAAAATCCTGTAAAAAGAGGAGAGCGGTCCTGTCTGCTGCTGCGTACTTTGCACTATCTTTCCGCAGTATCCATACATTTGAGAATGAAGCGCCTGTTTATTTTACTATACCTTTGCTGCCTGCCGCTGTACAGCCAGGACCTACACTATGCCGACAGCCTGCGCAAGGCGGTGCACCGGGGCGGACGGGATACGAATACGGTAAATGCCCTGTACCATTACGGGGAACTGTTCGAAAATGAGCAGCCCGATTCGGCCCTCTCCTGCTACCTGCGCGCACACGCCCTGTCACGGGAGATCCGGTACCTGAAAGGTGAGGCCGCCTTTGCCGGCTACTGCCTTCCCCTGCTCAATAACCGGGGCGAATACCGCAGGGGGCTGGACATTGCCCGCGAAGCCCTGGAGATTTACAAAAGAGTGGGTACACAACGCGAGCTGGCCGTGGCCTGCCTGAACGTGGGCAGTGAATGGCAGTACCTGTCCGATTTCCGGGCCGCCGCCGATAATTACCTCGAAGCCCGCAAATACGCTGAACAGGCAAATGATACACGACTATTACGTATTACGAACAATAACCTGGCCTCCGTATTCCTGTCCCTCTCCCAGTTCGAAAAAGGACGGGACCATGCCCGCAAAGGCCTGGAATATGCCCTGCAGATGGGCAATGACGGGGCCATCGCTTCCAGCATGTACAACCTGGCCACCGCAGCCGTATACCTGGAACAGTACGATACCGCCCTGGTGCTGTTCCACGAGATCGAAAGGATAGCCCAAAAGCTGAACGACGATCTTTTTTACCTGGACGCCTGGATCGGTAAGGCAGGCGCTTACGACGGACTGGGCATGCGGCAGAAAGCCCTGTATTATTTCGATAAGGTGATCGCTTTTTCGCAACAGAAAAAAATACCTGAGTACGAAATGTATGCCTATATGGGCAAGGCCGAGCATTACCTGGAATACGACGATCACACCGGGGCGGAGACCGCCATCCGGAACGGCCTGGCACTGGCAGAACAGCTGGAGACCAGGTACGAACGCAAAGACCTGCTGCTGAAGGCCTCTAAGCTGAAGGAAAAGACCGGTCATTACGCAGAGGCACTGCAGTACTTTAAAGAGGCCCAGGTGCTGAACGATTCCATTACCGGCGAAAACCACCGCATTGCCATTGCCAATAACGAGGCCCGTTACGAGTTCAACAAAAAAGAGCTGGCCATCAACGGTCTGCTGGCGGAGAAGGCCCTGCACCAGTCGCAGATAAAGCAGCAACGTACGTTCAACATCGCGCTGGCGGCGGGCAGTGTGCTGCTGCTGCTGGTATTCTTCCTGGTGTACCGCAACGTTAAACACAAGCAACGTATACAGAAACAGCGCATCAGCGAGCTGGAGACCGAAAAGAAGCTCACGGCTACCGAAGCCATCATAAAAGGCGAGGAACAGGAACGCTCTCGCCTGGCCAAAGACCTGCACGATGGCCTGGGCGGAATGCTCTCCGGCGTTAAATATACCTTACACAACATGAAAGAGAACCTGGTACTTACCGAAGACAATGCAAGGGCGTTCGAGCACAGCCTGCAGATGCTCGACAGCTCCATCAGTGAAATGCGGCGCGTAGCGCACAATATGATGCCCGAATCGCTGCTGAAATTCGGTCTGGACGCTGCGCTGAAAGATTTCTGCAGCCAGGTGACCCTGAGCGGGATGCTGCATGTAAGCTACCAGTCGTTCGGGCTCGCAAAGCGGGAACCTGAACAATCACTGGCCATAACTATCTACCGCATTGTGCAGGAACTGCTGAACAATACCATAAAACATGCCTCGGCACAGAACCTGATCGTGCAGCTCACCGCCGCGGAACAACAGATCACCCTTACGGTGGAAGACGACGGGAAAGGCTTTGACCCGGCCCTGCTGAGATCGGCCAAAGGCATCGGCTGGAAGAACATCCTGTCGCGCCTCGATTACCACAATGCTAAGCTGGACGTACGATCCTCACCCGATAAAGGTACCTCGGTTTATATAGAATTCCAGACCGTATGAATACGAAAATTTTCATTGTAGACGATCATTACATGATCATTGAAGGCATACGGTCGATGCTGGTGAACGAACCCGGTATCGAATGGCTGGGGCATGCTTCCAGTGCCGCTGCCTGTCTTGCCTTCCTGCGGGTACATACGCCCGACGTGATCCTGATGGACATAAACCTGCCCGACAAAAGCGGGCTGGACCTCTGCCGGGAAGTATTGCAGCTATACCCGAGCATACGGATCATAGGACTGAGCACCTTTAACCAGCTGAGCTTTATTTCCCGCATGCTGGAGAACGGCGCCTGCGGTTACCTGCTGAAAAACGCCGGGCGACACGAAATTCTGCAGGCCATAGAAACGGTGATGCAGCGGAAACAGTACCTGAGCCTCGAAGCCTCGGAAATGGTAAAGAAGAACCGGGGCGATGAGGGGCCCGTACTTACCCGCCGCGAGATCGAGGTATTGCAGCTTATCGCCGAAGGACTTACCAATGCCGAAATGGCCGAAAAACTTTTCGTGAGCGTTACCACCATCGACACACACCGCAAGAACCTGCTGGCCAAGTTCAATGCCAAAAATACGGCAGCCCTGGTCTGGGCGGCAGCGCAGATGAGGTTTGTGTAGGAAGGCTTAGAGTCCGGCAGATACCCGCTGCGGTACGGTTGCCTTCATACGCTTTAAGCGCTTTACGATCTGCGTTTCGCTGTATTTACTCTTTTTCGTACTGTTTAAAGTTCCAATTTTCATACTTTTAAACAGTCCTAGTTTTTAGGAGGGATTACAGACATATAATGGGACTATGACTTAAAAAAATGATTTAAGAAATGGACGAACTCATCGAATGGGATTCCGTTTTTCCATATTTCTCTTCTGATATACACTGATTCTTTTTTATCATCTAGATACACCATCACATCATCATCAATAATTAGTTTTTGCAGACCTTCATCCCAATTCTGAATTTTATCAGAAAGTTTATGCCCTATGTCGATGACAAAACGAGATTCCTTTATGAAGTAATCTTTATCAACTTCCTGATCATCTTCATATCTTGTTATTACACAAAGAGCATAATTATCAGGATTTTTTGAAGCCGTCCTTCCTTGCAAAGCAGACATACGAACATCTTCTTTTCCGTTAGCAACACTTTTGATTTCAATGGAATAGCCCTTTGCGTCTAAAATCAATTCAAAATCTTTTCCACGATCTGGATTCTCTATTTTGAAATCAGCATCTAAACCAGCGATGGCCGTTTCAAATGCTGTTTCTGCAGCTTTGCCAATGCCTTTCCATCTTTCTATTTGGCGTTTGGCATCAAGCATTTCCTGAGCTTTTGCAAGTAGCTGGCTTGTTCCCAATTCAGCCGCAGCAGACTCAAACTGCTTCATTTCTTCGGTTGTGAGGTTGATCTTAGCCAGGTCTTCAATGTCATCAATGGATTTTCCTGACTTGATGATACCATTAATTTTTTGACTAAATTTTTCACCTAAGGCAAGCATATTCAAGTGCGGCCTTTTCTCTCCAAATTTGGTTAGGCAAGTTTCTGGAAGAGAGGAGAACTGATCAACCCATGCGCTTAATGAAAGAAATAGACTGTTGTATTCTTTGCCTGGTTTTACTTTGATATCAATGTCATCAGGATAAAAGAGCTTATCTATTTCGTTGGTTATGATTTCAATGCTTTTCGTTCTTATCTCACTATTGCGTATTTGAGTGGCTACAATGTTTCTTCGAGGATCACCATGCGTGGTATACTCCTTGAAAATGTCTTTGATGGTATCGTCAAAATATTGAGAATCGGCTTCTGCATAGATGCAATCATTGTAGGGCTTGAACTCATCACTTTGGACAGGGATTATGCTCCTCTTTAGAATGATCTCTTTGGAATCCTCCTGCATTGCAAATACATAAGACAGGAATTGGTTATACCAATCAAAGAAAGATTCAGAATGACCGTCAAAGTAAGCTTCTGCGAATAGTGAAGGCTTCTCTGATTTTTCTATCAGGTAACTCACATATTTAACCGACCAGAGATCAGCAGATCGATAATAATTTTCATAGTCTGTTGATATGATTTTCTTCTCAGGTGCAAACTCTGGTAAGAGTTGATTGACGGTGTTGAACCAGTTTTCTCGCTTGAAAGCCCTATCACTTCTAAATAGACAACAAACATGAAGAACGGCCTTTATTTGCTCCTCAGATGCATCTTCGACCTTTAGGTCACTGATCAGGTTTTTGTTCAGGTCGTTGTAAAATTCATTGAGATCGAAAGGTTTTATCCCTTCAACATTACCGACTTTTCGGTTGAGAAATTCTTCATTCAAATCTCTTCCTAAACCTTTGGATACATACTTGAACTCGTCATCAATCTGCGGGTGCAAATACAATTCACTGTCCTTTGATTTGAAATGATTTGCCTCGGTTGGGTATATTGGCGTGGAATCTCCAAGGTGTAATAGGTTGTTCTGAGCAAGAAACTCATAAAGGCTTTTTAGCCATTCAAACGATTCACCTACCTTGAGATCAATACTCGTTTCAACTAGAGCTACCAGATGGTTGATGTTAAATTCAACGTTTGTTGGCCATTGCTGTAATTCCTGCTCTATGATTTCTGACCAATGCCAGATGCTTTCTTTTTCTGGAAGATGTTCAGGGATAACATAGCTTGCCAAATCAAAAAGGGAGTCTCTGGATTCTGAATCCGAGAGAATGAATTTTGCTTCCTCTATTTTCACTTGTGCGCCAGATACGGTCTTGACAATAGGTCTTGAGAGCAAGAATTGTCTGATGGGTGATTGGATGTTTTCCTCAAACCAATCAATGTTTGAATATCTGTCCACATGTTCGGGTAGACCACTCTTAGCTACCAAATGGGCATTTTGAACCTTCGGTAATAGCTGCTCAATGAATTTGAGGTAAAGGCTAATGAAATCCGTAAGCGCATTTCTGTTTTTTGTGGCGATTGGATCAGGTTCATCCTTGTTGGTGATCTTGGTTCTTATGCCATCCCTTAGTTCTGTTGGGTGAAAATCACAGTGCTGCAGGAGCACAGGTAAGTTGAATTTTTCTGTACCAATAAGAGGAAATTCCTTGTAAAGTACTGCCTGATTCTCCAAAGGAAGGAGCGAGTAGGTAGTACCGTTCTTTTTCGCAGGAATGCCAAAGATCAACTTTTCTGATTGCTGGAATAAAAGACCATTTTCTGAATCAGTGGATGCAAATTGAATATCCGGAAACTCTGAGGCTTCTGTATGTAAGCTGAATGAATCAATCCATTCAGGGGTTGAGACCTCTATCTTCTTAATGGAGCGATTGATAAGAAGCGTAAAAACAGCATTCCGTCTCAATTCAATCAATCCCTTTTCTGCGTATTTATATGAATCTGAAGTGAGGTTGTAAATGAAAGTGTTGGAATGGTCTTGAACATCTTCCGGTGATTTTTTGCCTATCGCCTGAATCTTAGAAAAGGTGTGCCGCAGCGATTTTTGCATGGCATCCAATGCGATGCTTTCGTCCAAAGTGGCTGCTGAGCGGTCAATTTGAAGAGAGAACCTTCTTTTACCAGATGCATTGGTATGCACTCCTTCTATAGTCAGTTTCTTATTTAAGATGTGGGTGGTAACAAATCCGGTTCCATATTTTCCCGTTGTGCCACCTTCACCATTCAATGATTTTGTAGAGGTTTTATAAAGAATTGCGAGCAGGTGCTTTGTCTCGAAAGGTTTGCCATTGTGGGAGAACTCAAGCTTGTCTTGGGTGAGGGTGATCGAGATGGTGATTCCTTCAGGATTGGCAACATCTTTTGCGTTTTGAAGAAGCTCCCAAATCCATCTTGTTTTCTTATCCTCAGGGAAAGTATAAAGCCTGTCCACATCGTGAATGATGTCTCTGGCTTCACTTTCAGTGCGCTGTTTCTCTCTTTCTACACTGGCCTCATCGAGTTGTTCTATTTCTTCTATACTTGTACTCATGATCTAATATCCCCAATCTGTGTGTGACACGGGTAGCTTGTTTAATTCGTCTCTGTGTGCCCTCCACTTGGGCATGAACTTATTCATCAATGCAATGAAGCGGTCGTTGTGGCTTCTTTCGAGTAGATGGACCAATTCATGCACTATAATGTATTCAAGGCAATTCTTTGGCTTCTTAGCCAATTCCAGATTGATCCAAATGCGCTTCTCAATGGTGTTGCAGGTTCCCCATTTGGTACGCATGTGTTTCACTCCCCATTCGTGGGCTTTTACACCCATCACTTTTTCCCATTTCTCTATGATGTCAGGAGTCTGAGCCTTTAGCTCTTTTCTGTACCACTCTTTGAATACCTTGGCTTTTTCTACTTTGCTTGCACCTGGCTTGACAAAAAGGTTGATCTCTTTATGGTTTTTGATTTCCACTTTGTTTCGGCCTTCATGTTCAATAACATTGATCAGATAGCGTCTGCCTTGAAAGTAGTGGCTTTCACCTGATACAAAATCCCTTGGTGTTTCTCTGGCCTGTGACTTGAAGTTTTTGATGTGGCGTTTGATCCATGCCAGCTTTGAGATGGCAAACAAACGAATCACTTCATCATCCGTGCGAGTGGGAGCCGCCAGGCGAATCCTTCCTGTAGGAGGATATACTGCAAGATGCATGTTTTTAATGTCTTTTCTAATGACATCAATAGCAAGGTTGGCGATATGTAATTGCTCAATGCTAGTACTCATCTTGTGCCTTGATTATTTTCATTAGTTCATCTATCTTAGCTTGGTCTTTGATCAGATCCTTCACGGCCAGCATGAGCTTCTTTTCACGGATTCCACCATCTCGCCAATCATCCAGCTTGGTACTTTGGATCAGGTTGTCCAAGGCCAATGCCAGTACTTCATTACCGTCCAAATTGTCGTAAAGTGCTCTTTTTGCTCTTGTGGTTAGTGATTTTGGATAGCTGTTGGTTTCTGATGGTTTGTCGATCATACCAGCCAGTTCCTTAATCTTTTTGAGATAGGCTTCATAAGCCATTGCCTCCCGTTTACGTTGTTCGATGAGTTCATCCAACAACTGAGACATTTTTTCAAAGTATTTTGGGTTGGTGGGCTGCTCTTCAATGATCACTTTACGGATGTTGTTTTCAATGATTTCAGCAATGGCCTCCTCACGCTTACGATCTGCTTTTGATTTGTAGTCACCGGCAGGTTCATTCCAAGCATTACCCTCCGCATCTTGCTCGGTGACCTTTACGATTAAATCCACTAAGCTCTGATTGTCAAAGTCTGAGATTTTGCGGCTTGGATTGGCAGCCAAATACATGTCCATCAACTGGCGCATGCCCGGCTCGAAGCGTTTTAAATCTACTTTATCGCCACTGGCTACTTTGATGGTTTCTCTCAAATTGGCGTAGAAGTCAACCTCTTCTTTGATCTTTTCAGCTTCTGTCTTGGAGTAACCTGCCTTGTGCATTTCGTTGGCGAGATTGGCATAAGCCCGAATGAGTGAAACAGTAAGCTTGTATAGCGTTAATCGCTTTTGCTCCGTTTCTTTAAGGTCATCCTTGTTTTCGGTATTGCCACAAAAGAATCGAATAAAATTCGGTTCGTCTTTTGGGTGTACAGGCTCGCATAAAGCACGAACTGCATCCAGGGCATCATCCAATCTTTCCCTGCTTTTTTCGTAGCGGTCGGAAAGTAGACCATGTACATCATCCAGATCAAAGTCATCAAAAGCTGCTGAGGTATAGTCTTTAATGGACTTCCTTAGACTGTCGAATAAATCTTTGTAGTCAATAACATAGCCGTAATCCTTATCATCTGTATCTACCCTGTTTACACGGCAAATGGCCTGGAATAAGCCGTGATCCTGCATTTTTTTATCAATGTAGAGGTAAGTGGCCGAAGGTGCATCAAAGCCTGTCAATAGCTTATCTACCACGATGAGCAGCTTCATCTTTGCAGGTTCTTTGATGAAGGTGGTCTTTACTGTGTCTTCAAACTCTTCAGGACTTTTACCATTGAGCATACGCTGATACACATCGTATTGCATCAGCTTATCAGTAGGTGCTCCTTCTCCGGTTTCTTCCCCTTTGAGGTCTTTGACCGAAGGCTCGTAAGAGGTGATAATGGCACATTCCTTAAATCCTGAGTTTTGGAATAGCTCATAGTATTTGCACGCCTGATAAATGCTGCCCGAAACCAGCATGGCGTTACCGTCACCACTGGAAAGGCGGGGCTTGATTTTGAAGTCTTTGACTATATCAAAAACGATCTTCTCTAATCTGGACTTGGAACTGAGCACTTTTTGCATAGTTCCCCATTTCTTTTTGAGTTCGATCTTGGCCAGATCGTTCATGCCCTTGGTTTCAGCATCAAACCAATCGTCAATGCTTTGCTGATCGGTAATGAACTGATCTACATCACGCGCTTCATAAAGCAAATCCAAAACCACCCCATCTTCAACAGCCTCATCAAATTTGTAAGGGTTTCCGATGTAGGGGCCGAAGACCTCAATACTTTTTTGCTTGTCCTTTTTGAGTAGGGGTGTACCTGTAAAACCAATGAAGAGCGCATCGGGCAATATGAGCTTCATTGCCTCGTGTAGCTTGCCTGATTGTGTGCGGTGGCACTCATCTACAAAGACATAAATGTCTCCTTTGGCTTTGAAATCGCTGGAGAGGCTTTTCTTCAGTTCCTCAATGTATTTGTCCAGGTCTTCATCGGTAGCCTCTGCCTGTCGGCCAAACTTGTGGATGAGACTACAGATGAGCCAATGATCTTTTACATTGAGCTTGTCCAGCAAATCTTTACCGCTTTTGGTACGATAGATTTTTTCCTCATTGTCAATGAACTTGCCTTCGATCTGTTTGTCCAGTTCATCCCGGTCGGTGATGATAAGCACCCGGCTGTCGGTTACATTTTCATGAATCCATTTAGCCAGCATCACCATCATGAGACTTTTTCCGCTGCCTTGTGTATGCCACAAGATACCGCCTGCCCGGTCTCTTACATGTTGTTGGGCCGCTGTTATGCCGAAGAATTGGTTGGGGCGAGACAGCTTTTTGGTGCCCTTGTCAAATACTACAAAATCATGAATGAAGGTCAGGAACCGACTTTTCTCACAGAGTTGGAAGAGTTGTCGATCTACTGAATAGTCAAACTCCCTTTCACAATCTTCTTTCCATGCCAGGTAATACTTCTCAGGCGTTTCAATGGTGCCATAACGTAAGCCTTCGGTATCATTACCAGCCATTACAAACTGCATGGTGGAGTAAAACTTCTGAATGAACTCTGGCTTTTGATTGTCCAGGTTCTGGCGGATACCCTGCTCTATGCCTACCTTGCTGCGCTTCAGTTCCAACACACCCAAGGCTATCCCGTTTATATAGATGACCACATCCGGTCGTTTGGTATTTTTACCCCTTACGGTGACTTCCTCCGCAATGGCAAAGTCATTGACTGATGGGTTGGACCAATCAATCAGCCAAACCGTTTCATTGAGCTGCCCTAATTCTTCTTTGACGGTAACGCCATAACGCAGCAATCGATAAATCTTCTTGTTGGTGGTGTATAAACCCTCTGAAAGATCGGAAGCTGTGAGCACCAGTTTTTCAATGGCTTTTTGGGCCAGGATAGGGGGATAACCCTGCTTGCCTGTGAGAAAATGATAGAGGCGATCTTCTTCGATTGGAAGCGTTCGCACCTGCTCACTCCAATCGCCTAAATAGGTGTAGCCTAAATCCTCCGTGAATAGCTTCACTATTCTATCCTGGCTTGGTCGTTCTTTTTTGCCGATTTCTTTGCTCATACTAATCGGGTTTTGCCTGTTAAAAGCTCCTGCATCATGCCCTGTTTGATGCGGAGGTATTTTGATTTCTTTATTTCCAGGGATTCGATTTCCTTGTCCATGTCGAATAGTGTAGTAGCAATAGCTTGCTGCTCATTCAGATTGGTAGGAAAAGGAACTAATACATTTCTTATAATAGTTAAGTTAAGGCCGCCTCTTCCTCCATCTCCTGTAGAGAGTTTTCTTAATTCATGATATTGCAGATCCATGAAGTAATACAGAAATAGGGATACGTAGCTATCATTGGGGATTATTGCTGCGATTGATTGATTAGTACAAAGTGGTATCAAATTAATTGCCGCAGTTCCTCTGGTCTTCCCCTGCCCAGCCAAGCCAATTAATACACAGTTTGCTGGTACTAGTTGAGTGCTTGAGAATTTTAATCCTGACTCAGATATTCTATTCTCTACATCACAAACAAATTTCAAGTTAAGTTCTCCTGAGTTCATCCAGGGAATATCGCCATTCCAATATTCCTGGATCAGAGTGCTAGGAGTTCCTCCAGCAACAACCCTGGCAAAATCACCGATGAGTTTTTGTTCCCATTCCCCCTCAAAGCCCGGCAATCGCTGGCCGCCTTGAGCAGGAGATTTGAGCAGCCGCTGCATAGCTCCCTGTTTGATGGCTTTCTTTTTGGCAATGAGCTTGTCCAGATTGGCGATGAGGGTATCTACATCGCTGAGGGCAGCGGCGATGGCTTTTTGTTCTGGTTTTGGAGGAACAGGAACTAAAACAGTCTTTAAATTAGCTTTTGAGACACCATAAACCTTGAGTCCGGTAGCCAAACGATCCATGCTTTTCTTGACTGGTGTCATGCTATGGATGTATGCCTTAAAGCCATCCACGAAATCACCGTTCTTATCTCGCAGTAAGAAGGTGTGTAAACCAGAAATAGCTAGCTTGTCACCTAAGTTTTTTACCTCAACGCTTTTGCCAATACCCGAGTAATCTTCGGAAGCATCAGCCATAATAATGTCACCGTCCTTTATGAACGGATATTTCTTTCCATTTTCCAGATCAATAAAAGAATTGAAGCCATTTTGGAAGTCAATAAATTGATGATATTTTGTGTGGATGTCTCCATAATGAACACAACGAACATCCCCTTCTTGCGAAAGCTGATCTCTTGAAAAAGATGATGTAGTTAGGAAATGAAACAATTCTCCATAAGTCTTAGGAGTCCAATCATTTGGAATTATTCCTACTTCCGTTTTTTTATATCCTTCTTTCAATTGCTCACTCATAGCTTACTTCCATTGGTGTTTGAGAAACTTCCGTTTGCAATTGTACCCCCATCTTTTCCAAATGCTCGCTTACTTTACTTTCATAATCCTTTACAGCGGCATCTAAAATGCCTAAAGTACTTTGGTAGCGTTCGGCCAGTTGTTTTATCCTGCCTGTAAGCCGTTGAGAGATTTCGTCTATCTCTGCTTGTATGTTGGTGCTTAGGGTGGTCATCCACTTGTCATCCACAACCAAGGTTTGTACTTCCTCCTTCGTGAGTTCTCCGTATTTGCGGATGGTCTTATCCTCCAATTCAGCGTAGGCTTCTTTGATTTTATTGGATAGCTGATTGATTTCTTCCTGTAAGGCCATCAGCTTCTCAATGGTCTTGATTTCCGGTATGTACTCACCGTCTGTAGGCATGATGCCTTTCAGTTTTGTAAGCAATACATCACGCTGTTTTTTTGCTTCTTTGCGAAGGCTTGCCTGCTCACTCAGTAGAGTAAGGTAATGGTAGTGTACATCCAGTTCCTCGAACCAAGGGTGCTGAATGCCTTTTTCCCAAGCCAAAGATTCGAAATTGTTCTTCTTGATCTGGGTAACTTTTTCCTTGTATTGCCCGGGTAGGTCTGAGATAGTAATTTGCCTTTGCAGCTCAAGAATGCGCTCCTGAATGTTTCCTTTTACGAGCTTGCCTTTGGAATTGGTGAGCTTTTCGAAGAATGTTCCCCAAAGTTCGCCTTCCAGCATCTCACGAATAGAAGTAGTACATTTTTCCAGTTCTTCCTGTGTGGCCTGATAAGCCTTGAAGTGGTCAGGGAAGTGGGTAGCAAAGGCTAAGTCCTGGTATTCATCCAGCTTCTCGTTAAGTTCTGCTTTGGAAACTTTTCCGTTCTCCACGTCTTCAAAAATGGCTTCCTCGCCCATATTGTCTTCCAACAGGGTAGTGAAGTCATTCTCTTTGGCTTCCTTTTCTGATTCCTGGACTTGTATGGCTTTTAAGTCCTCAGGAAAGTATCGATTGACTACCAGATGTTTCGGAACTAAGTCACAATCGTAAACTGTTTCTTTTTTGGTTCGCTTCACAATGTGGAGCTTCGCCACCCAACCATCTTCAATGATCATGTAAGTATCATCCTTCATCACATCCAGCCAGTAGTCCATCAGGTGCTGGTACATGTCATAGCGATCTACCAATGCTTTCCCTGAGTATTCAGTCAGCAGATCCTCCGCTATAGTGTGGATGAGTTTCTTGGGAGAAGTTTCTATGTTGATGCCCTTTAGGATTGGTGTGTTTTTATTTTTCCAGCTTTCAAACAGCTTATCCATTTCTTTGCGGTATGCTGTAAATTCCTGATGGCTGAAAATAACCTCCTTAATAACTGTAGCTTCTGTTTTCAGGGCGTTATAGCCCGGTCTTATTTCTTCGAATAGCTCATTTTTCAGGCTTGGATATACTTGCCAATAAGCATTCATGCCATCCACATCCCGCTGTGGAATACCTCCGTTGATGTGTGCATCCAAATCCTGAATATCCTCATCTTCCTGCGTATCAATGTAGCGAGGGATATTGAGGTTGTACTCGTTGGTTTTGATTTCTTCGAACGGAACAAAACGAGCGTATTTGTCTAACTCTCTTTGCGCATTGAATACATCCACAATCTTGTGAATGTCCTGCTCTCGGAGGCGGTTTTTGTTGCCGTCTTTCAGATAGCCTTTGCTGGCATCAATCATAAAGATGCCTGTGCGTGTGTCTGTGTTTTCTTTGTCAATGACAATGATGCAGGCAGGGATACCTGTACCATAAAACATATTAGGTGGTAAACCAATGATGCCTTTGATGTACTTGCGCTCAATGAGGTTTTTTCGAATGTCGGCTTCCGCATTTCCTCTGAATAACACACCATGTGGCAAGATCACGGCAGCTTTGCCTGTTCCTTTGAGCGAAGCGATGATGTGCAGCAGGAAAGCATAGTCACCGTTTTTATCTGGTGGCACACCATAGTGAATGAATCGCTTGAACTCATCTTCTAAAGGGGTGACGCCCTGGCTCCAATTCTTTACTGAGAATGGAGGATTGGCCACTACACGGTCAAAGCGTTTAAGGGAACCATCCTTCTCTTTATGATCTGGACGGGCAATGGTGTTGCCTTTTTTGATGATGGCATCTTCATAGCCATGCATCCACATGTTCATGATGGCCAAACTCTTTACGGAGTTCTCTTTTTCCTGACCATAAAGCGATAAGTGGCGGTCGGCTTCCATAGCAACTTTTAGAAGCAGTGAGCCTGAACCGCAAGTAGGGTCATAGACAGAGAAATCAGATGTTTCGGCCTTGTCAATATCAATGATCTTGGCCAGCACTCTGGATACCTCGGCAGGTGTGTAGAAATTACCTTTGCTTTTGCCAGATTCAGAAGCGAAATGCCGCATCAGAAATTCGTAGGCATCCCCCAGGATGTCATCATCCTCTGCTCGGTTGTTTTTAAAGTTTAAGGCGGGATTTTCAAATATTCGGATTAAGTCTTCAAGGAGATCGACCTTTTCTTTATCACTTCCCAGCTTGTCATCATCATTGAAATCAACCAACTCAACAGAACCTTCTAATCCGTTTTCTCGGAAAATGGGACGGATAATCTGTTTGTTGATTTTGTCCCCAATATCCTTCTGCCCCTTGAGGGCTACCATATCTTCAAAAGTGGCTCCTTTGGGAATGGTGATCAGCCCGTCCTTACCGGCATACTTATCTGATACATATTTAATAAACAGCATTGTAAGCACATAATCTTTGAACTGGGCGTAATCCATCCCACCGGATGCCCGTAAAGCGTTACATCCTTCCCAAAGCGTACTGTATAACTGCGATTTCTTTATTGCCATTTTCTATTACTTAGCTTCTTTTTTTATTAAATCAATAGCTTTAGCTGCCATTGGCTCATTGTCTATTGCATCTTCAATTTTGTCTGCCAACCAAAGCACAATGAGTTCATTGCATTCATGTGCCAAAACATCAGCGGCTTTCTCTACCAATTCACGATTTGCCCGCCGGTCACCTCGTTCTATTTTACTGAGTAGAGCAGTATCAATATCTATCTGAGCCGCCATCTGTCTGAGAAGCATTCCCTGATCCTCACGTAGCTGTCGTAGTTTCGCACCGAAGTAGTTCATTTGTTTTTCTTTGACTTGACAAATATTGTCTAAATATAAACATAGTAAAGAGAAAATACATAATGCTGACATATTTTAGGAACTCAAAGTTGCTACTCATACCCTTTTCTTCGTAGAGAAGTAAATGTATCCGTTCATATCTTGTTATATCTGAATATATTCAGTATACAACATTATCTCTGTTACTAGAAATCTATCCTATGTGTTAACGACAAAATTCTTTTGTGAAAAACACTTAAGAAAAGGGAGTAAAACATTAAAATTAAAGAAGATGAATCTATTTCCCGATACAAAACTTACTAAAAATATTCCCCAGCAGTTCTTCTACGTCTACGTGGCCGGTGATCTCGCCCAGGTAGCGCAGGGCCGTGCGTATGTCCATGGCTACCAGGTCGCCGGAAAGTCCGCTTTCGATGGCTGTTCGGGCACGGTCCAGGAAATCGGCGGCGCGGTCCAGGGCCTGCACGTGACGCAGGTTGCTGATGATCACATCGCTTTCGCCGTAGCCTTCCGTGCCGGCGGCCGTACGTAATGCCTCCCGGATAGCGTCAATGCCCTGCTTTTCGCGGGCAGATACCCTGAGTACGGGAAAATCTGCCGTGTATTCACGGTCCGCAAGCAGGTCGGTCTTATTGGCCACGCAGATGATCTCCGCCAGGGGATACTCTTCCCGGTACTTTTCGTAGACGCTTCGTACCTCCCCGGGGGGATCGGTACCGGCATCGAATACGTACAGGATAATGCTGCTGCCGCGCATACGCTCATAGGTGCGCTGCACGCCGATGGCCTCGATGGTATCGGAGGTTTCGCGCAGACCGGCCGTGTCCATCAGGCGGAACTGCAGTCCGTCGATGTTCAGGATGTCTTCTACCACATCGCGGGTGGTGCCCGCAATATCGCTTACAATGGCCTTTTCTTCGTTCAGCAGGGCATTCAGCAGGGTGCTTTTGCCTGCGTTCGGCTTACCCACGATGGCTACGGGAACACCATTCTTAATGGCATTGCCGAGCTTAAAGGAATGGATCAGCTTTTGTATATGAGTGCTGATCTTTGCAATAAGACGCAACAGGTCTTCGCGGCTGGCAAATTCCACGTCCTCCTCACCGAAATCGAGCTCCAGCTCGATCAGGGAGGCAAAGTGTACCAGCTCTTCGCGCAGGGCCTTAATATCATTGCTCACCCCGCCTCGCATCTGCTGCATGGCAATACGGTGACTTTTCTGTGAAGAGGACGCGATAAGATCGGCCACGGCCTCGGCCTGGGAAAGGTCAAAGCGGCCATTGAGGAACGCGCGCTGTGTGAACTCTCCGGGTTCGGCCGCACGTGCCCCCAGCTGCAGCAGGCGTTCCATCACTTTCTGCAGGATATAGGGAGATCCGTGGCAGGACAGTTCGATGGTATCTTCCATGGTATAGGAGCGCGGGGCCCGGAACAGGCTGGCCACCGCCTCATCGATCGCTTCCCCTGCTGCGCTGAGCACGGTGCCCAGGTGCAGGGTATGCGATGCCGCCTCTTCCAGGTTGCGGCCCTTCCAGGCAGCCTGTACGATATCGAAGGCGGCCGGACCGCTGATGCGTATGATGCCTATGGCGCCCGCACCCTGGGGTGTGGCAATGGCTGCAATGGTATCCTGCTGTAAGATCATGGCACAAAAATACATCCATTTCGGCGCTTTGCCTAAAAAACACAGTACTCTCCCCTACACGGCCAGGCCGGATAAAAAAGCGTGCCTTCCCAAGGAAAGACACGCTACAAAATATACCCTGCGTTCATTTCGGTTTTTTCAGCCGGCCCGCCTCCTTCAGCGCTTTGTGCAGGATGTACTCCAGCTGGCCGTTCACACTGCGGAACTCGTCGACAGCCCATTTCTCGAGCAGCTTGTACTGTTCCTCATCCATGCGGAGTACAAAGGATTTCTTTTTATCAGCCATCGGAATTTAGTATAGGGTACCCGTATTCACCACCGGACTGGCCGCTTTATCGGAACAGAGCACTACCATCAGGTTGCTTACCATAGCGGCCTTGCGCTCTTCGTCCAGGTGTACGATCTGTTTCTTGCTCAGCTCGTCCAGGGCCATTTCTACCATGCCTACGGCGCCCTCCACGATCTTCTGGCGGGCCGCTACCACCGCTGTGGCCTGCTGACGCTGCAACATAGCCCCGGCGATCTCCGAGGAATAGGCCAGGTGTGTGATACGGGCCTCGATCACGTGTATACCGGCGATCACAAGGCGCGCGGCAATTTCCTGCTCCAGCAGCTCGTTCACTTCCCGGGCGTCGGAGCGCAGGGTAATACTGGCGTGCTCGTCCTCCAGGTTGTCGTAGGAATAAGCCCCTGCCAGCTGTCGTATGGCCGATTCGCTCTGGGTCTTGATGAACTCCTCGTACTTCTCTACCTCAAAAACGGCCTTGAAGGTATCTTCCACCTTCCACACCACTACGGTACCGATCATAATGGGATTACCCATTTTGTCGTTCACCTTTATGGCCTGCGTTTCCAGGTTACGCGCCCGCAGCGATACCTTGCGCCTGCCCATAAAAGGGTTCGCGTAAAAAAAGCCGTTCTTTTTCACCGTGCCTTTGTAGGTACCAAAAAATACCATGACCCTCGAGGTATTGGGATCTACCACGAAAAAACCGGGCAGCAGCAGGAATAATATGGTCAGCAGCGCTATGGCCAGCCATTCCAGGTCCAGGCCCGCTATGAAAAGATATACCGATAAACCCAGGCCGAGCAGCATCAGTAACAGTACCATACCGCCGCTCATAGGTTTGAATTCCTTTTCCGGTGAAGTTTGCGATTCAGTATTCATATAATATCATTTTGATATCAAAAATATCAAAAAAAACATACCCTGGCGGGTATGTTGAAAAATGTTCTTGTCCCTGGTGCCTACTGCGCCAGCAGTATATCGATCCGTTCCTCGAACCACTGGCGGTAGTGTGGTGAATTTACCCGTACAAAGCCCTGGTTCTCGAAATGGATGGCCCCGTCCTTGCCGATGATGCAGTAGCGTGGCACGTAGCTTATGTTGAGGAAACTGCTCATGCGTGAGTCCATATCGTACAGCACGTGTTCCTCGGCTATTTCGTCCCCCGCTTCGGCCAGGTAGGCCTTCATCTCTTTCATGGAATCTTCCTTCCCGGTATTCACACTGTATATCTTCACCACGCCTTCATCGGCATAGATATTGCGCAGGTCCTGCAGCATGGGCAGGGCTTCGCGGCAAGGTTTACAGTGTATGGTCCAGAAATCGAGCACCACCACCTTGTTGTCGAACAGTTCTTTGGACTCCAGGGTATCGCCCCGGGTACTGAGCAGCGAAAAGTTCGGCAGCTCGATATGTGTTTCCCGCTGGTGTGCATAGGAGGAATACAGCGACGAAAAGTAGTATACCGTAGCTATTAATGCCGCCAGGGTAAGCAGCAGGAATATGGCCGTACGCAACCTGCTTTTGCCTGCTTTAAGGATATACCAGAACAGCACGTAGGACAGCGCATGCAATGAAGAGAACACAAAGCAATAGATCGAAGGCGATTCTTCGGCCACGTACTGCAGCAGAAAATATACCGCCGGGTACAGCACAGCTACCGGCATAGGCAGCAGCCAGTGCAGGTTCCCGAGGTAATTGCGGAAACGGTGCGTACCGATGCTCCCTGTCAGCGCCAGGAAAATAAGCACGACACAGGTAACCGTATAGTTCTCTACGGAATGTACACTGATGCTGATGATAAAGAACAGGATACCTACAAGAAGTACCGAGACTGCTTTATTCATATGTTAATGGTGTGTTCCGAAAGCAAGGCTGGCCGGGGTTTCCGGCATGATCACGGCTATTGTGAGAAATCACAGCGGCCGTTGCAGGAATACAACCAGAGGTAACCGCAACCGATCTCACTGCCGGCGCAGCTGCCTGCACAGGCTACCTGTGTACCGCAGAGGTTTACGGCCTTGCTGCAGTTACAGTTCTTGATGCGGTCGATCACCGGGGGCTGAGGACCGGCAGCCACGGCATTGTAATCCTCCAGGTTGCCGAAAGCATAGTACAGCTGCTCCATTGAGAAGCGCTGCTGGGCTTTCAGGTGGAAGCCGGGCATAAAGTCGCTCATGAAGATCTGATATTCCTCGCTGGTAACATCAAACTCCTTGTACGTGATACGGTTGTCCAGTTCATTGATGCTCTCGATCTGTTCTGCATCGAACGTTGCCATCTCACGCAGGTTACGGATCTTGTCTTTCCACAGTTCATAGCGGTTTTCCGGGGTCATACCGTTGAACAGTTCTTTCTGCTGTTCGATGGGCAGCTGAACGAAAGCAAGACGGTCATAAATAGTGGAACCCGTTGTGGGTGTGGTTTTGGCGACAACATCTGTTCCGGCAGTATCGGTCTTGGCCGGTGAAACAGTTTCTCTTTTGTCGCAGGAAGCCAGCAATAAGCAGGGCAGAGCCAAAATTAATAATAACTTTCTCATAAATTTTTGTTACTCAAGTGCAAGGTCAAAGTAAATAAAATATAATGACACACCCAAATTGTGCCTGCATTTCCTCCGTTCCGAAAGTCTGTAAGTCCAACTTTAACGTAACTTTTATACAGATTATAAAAACTTGTTTGTTACTTAGCTATGATGATCCGACACGCAATTCCGGGCCTTTTTCTTCTTCTCCTGTCCTGCGGGACCCGGGAAGAAAGCAATGCTGCCCCCGGCGGGCAAAAAAATCGTACAGGAACTATGGAAACACATACAAAGGGAAATACAGATACGGCCACCTTCGGAGCGGGTTGCTTCTGGTGCGTGGAAGCCGTTTTCCAGGAGCTGAAAGGGGTGCACAAAGTGACCAGCGGTTACAGCGGGGGCACCGTGAAAAATCCGTCGTACCGCGAGGTCTGTACCGGGCGTACCGGGCATGCCGAAGTGATACAGGTGGTGTACGACCCCGATACGATCACGTTCAGCGAGCTGCTCGAGGTGTTCTGGCAGACGCATGACCCCACCACGCTGAACCAGCAGGGCGCCGATATCGGGACCCAGTACCGCAGCGCCGTTTTTTACCACTCGCCCGAACAGCAGCGGCTGGCCGAGGAATACCGGGAAAAGCTGGACGCCTCGGGGGCCTACGCTGCGCCGGTCGTAACGGAAATTTCGCCCCTCATCAATTTTTACCCGGCCGAGGATTACCACCAGAACTATTATGCCGAAAACGGGGAACAGCCGTACTGCCGGGCCGTGATACGTCCCAAAATGGATAAGTTCCGCGCGGTCTTTGCCGATAAGCTGAAAAAATAAAAAAGAGTTGTTAACCTTATGAAATGCCCATAAATTTGCTTTATGGATTATACGAACGACAGAGGCATGGGATTCCGGTCCTTTCCGCCCGTTACACTGAATTTACTTATCATAAACGGACTTGTTTTCCTGGCGGGGCTCATACCCGCTTTCAGCGAATTTATACAAATGTATTTCCCGCTGTGGTACCCGTTATGGCCCTTGCAGGACGAGAGTTTCTTTGCCGGGGCGGATGTTCCTGTACTGCTGCAGAAGATCCCTTACCAGTTCATTACGCATATGTTCACCCATGCCGATTTCTTTCACCTGTTCTTCAATATGTTCGGTCTGTGGATGTTCGGCGCCGTGGTGGAGAATTACTGGAAAGAGAAGAAATTCCTCGTATACTACCTGGTATGCGGACTGGGAGCGGCCGGCATTTACGTGGCCACCCTGTATATCGCCGACACACCGGGCCTCAGGCCTATGATCGGCGCTTCGGGGGCCTTATACGGCGTATTGCTGGCTTACGGGTTTATGTTCCCCAACAATATTATTTACCTTAACTTCTTCTTCCCGCTCAAGGCCAAATACTGGATCATGATCCTGATCGGGTTCGACCTGGTGGCAGGCTTTGCCAACCGGGCCGGGGACAATGTGGCCCATTTCGCCCATATCGGCGGGGCACTTACCGGCCTGCTCATACTCCTGTACTGGCGCAAAAAAGGCCGCCTGTATTGGAAAAATTTTTAGTAACTTTATACGTTAGTTTTAAATATAAGTACACGGGTTGATGGCTATCTTCAGGCGATACAAAGTTCAAAAACGACAACAGCGCTTCCGGCTGCATATGGTCATTCCCGTACTGCTGGTGGCCTGTTACGTAATTTCCTCACTCCCGGCCAGCACCGGTATGCCCGAAGTACAGACCTTCCTGCGCGATTATGTGTACCTGCCTACCCATTTTACCGATTTCTGGCACCGCCCCTGGACACTCTTCACATTTTTCTTCTTCCACGAAAATCCCATCCTGCTGCTGATCAACCTGGGTGGCTACTTTATCTTCTCTTCGCTCACCTCCAACCTGCTCGGCCGCAAAGTGGTGTTTCCCCTGTTCATACTGGGTAATATCACCGGCGCCGTTTTCCTGGTGCTGCTTACCTCGCTGCCTTTTGCCCGCGCACTGGACATACCTGCCTATACCTGTGGTTCCGGCGGAGGCATTATGGCCCTGCTGCTGGCATCTACCTTTTATATCCCGCTTAAGGTGGTCCGTTTTTACGGGCTGTTCCCCGTAAAGCTCAAATACGTGGGCATGGCGCTCCCGGCCATCAGCATTATTTTCCTGGTGGCAGGCAAATTTGCCGACCTGCAGTTGCAGTACCTGGGCGGTATGCTCAGCGGCATGTTCTTTGCTACGGCCATACGCCGGGGTAATGTGCACCCGGGCTCGCTGAAGCCCGTGAAAAAGAAGAAACGCATCGTACCCGTGCTGCACGGCCCTTCGCAACCCGGGAAAAGTACGGTAAAGACCGAGGAGGAGATCGTTTCACCACAGGAATACGTAGACTACCTGCTGGAAAAAATACTGCGCAACGGCATGGACAGCCTGCAGGAAGACGAGCGTAAATACCTCGACAATTACAGTAAAAAGCTCTGAAAGCGCCCATGTTCTCATTCCAGGAATTAACGGACAAGCTACAGAAGGTGGAAGCCCGCATACAACAGGGCGAAGGTGGTTTTCCGGCGCAGAGGATCATGGCTCCCATGGCCCGGCTTTCGGCAGAGGAACACCTGCGCTCGGGACAGATCAACCCGCGGCTGGGTGCCGTACTGGCTCTGCTTTACCCCGAAAAGGACCGTTTTTACCTGTGTATGATGAAGCGCCCCGAATACCAGGGCGTGCATTCGGGACAGATATCCTTTCCCGGGGGCAAAAAGGAAGAAAGCGATCCCGACCTTTTGTTCACGGCCATGCGCGAGGCCCGCGAAGAAGTGAACATTGCAGACAGCGACCTGCTGCTTACCGCTCCCCTTACCCAGGTGTACATTCCGCCCAGCAATTTCCTGGTGAGTCCCTACCTGGCCCTGAGCGACCACAGGCCCGAGTTTGCGGCCGATGCCCTGGAAGTGGAGGCCATACTGCACCTGCCCGTGGAGGAACTTTTCGAGGAAGATCGCATAGAATCAGGCAATATCCCAACTTCGATGGGCATTATAAAGAACTATCCCTACTTTAATTTTTCCATAGGACATGTGTGGGGCGCCACTGCAATGATCACCTCCGAGATACGCACCCTGCTCATGAGCTAAACCCCGATGAACTTTCGTTTCAGGAAGAGGAAAAGGGCCAGGAACAGGAGTACCGCCAGCAGTACCACCCAGGCATTCCTGAAATATTTACGGTGTACCTGTATGTCTTTCCGGTAGGCAAAAACGAGTACGAGCGCAAAACAGCCGGCAAAGATAAGGGTGAACCAGATACGGCCGGGAGTGAATAATGTTTCCATATATGTAATGATAAGCCGGCACAAAATAAAGAATGCTTTCCCACGTTATCAAATCGGACCGGCAGATCAGGTCCGGGGGGATGTGTTTTTTTGCAAAAAAATCTTGTACAGTGTGTGAATGTTTATATTTTTGAGCCTGTTTTTCGATAAAAAACTAAATAAACACAACGGAATATTATGAGATTGTTCTTAGCACGCTATTTGTTTCCCCTGGTTATACTGCTGATCAGCCTGCTTTTCATTTTTGCGGGACTGAACCCAAGTAAACCGCAGACCTTCTTTTACCTGATGGCAGGTATCGGTATGTTCGGGACGGCTGTGATCATGATCCTGCTCAGCGCCAACATCATCCGGGGAAAAGTAGCCACCATCCTGGCAATTGTATTTTTGCCCCTCATATTCGTTTATACGTATTTCAACTATAAGACCATTACCAACGATATCCAGTTCACCCGCCAGTCGGCTGAGCGTTACGACATCGTGAAAAAACGCCTCGAAGTGATCCGCGCCGGTCAGCTGGCCTACAAAGAGCGTTATAAAGATTATGCCAAGGACTTCCCTACGCTGATCGACTTCATCAAGAACGGCAAACTGCGTATCCTGCGTATGGAAGGTAATGCCGATGACTCCGTGGCCGTGGCTACCGGTAAGGTGATCCGCGATACCATCGAGGTACCCGTGATGGGCAGCTATGCTTTCTCTTTCCCCGGCTACCCGATCGATTCCCTGGCATACATTCCGTTCTCCAGCAACGAAAAATTCAGCATGACCACCGATTACATCATCGGAGAGGGCGGCGACAGCACGGCCAGGCAACCTACGATCCTGGTTACGGCCAACTTTAATGTATTCCTGAAATCGCTGGGCGAAAAATTCGACAAGACCGTTCCGGACAGCCTCATCAAGCTGGGTTCATTACAGGAACCTACCACAAACGGCAACTGGAGATAATAAAACTGTAAAAACTTCGTATATTTAAAACCGCGTACCCACACGCGGTTTTTTTATGCATAAGGCTTACCGTTTAAAACGTATCTTACTCATCGATCTGTTCCTGCTGCTGTTCACTACATCGGCGGCGGCCCAGGGCGATATGATCTCTTACCTGCTCTCACTTGCCAAGGGACAGGGAAAGATCATCTGGTGCGCCAGACCGGTGAGCAAGGTACTGGCCGATCCTGCGGTGCCCGACAGTGTAAAGTCGCGCCTGCGCCTGGCCCTGGAAATACGCCGGTTTGCCTTCGATTCCCTGCTGCTTACCGAAAACCGCAATTATACCACGTATTACGATCAGCAGAACAAGCCCCTGCTTTGGGTAGTGACCGCCTGCGAAAGATATGCGCTGCGTCCCAAGACCTGGAAATTTCCGATTACCGGTGAGGTGAGCTACAAGGGCTTTTTTACCCGCGAAGCCGCCGAACAGGAAGAACGCGACCTGCAGGCCCGGGGCTATGACACGCGCATACGCGAGGTAAATGCATGGAGTACGCTGGGAAAGCTGCGAGATCCCATCCTGAGCAGCATGCTCGAAGGCAGTGAGGGCGACCTGGCCAATGTGCTCATTCACGAGCTCTCACACGGCACGGTCTTTATACCCGGCGATACCGAAGAGAGCGAGAACCTGGCCAATTTCATCGGCGATAAGGGGGCCTATCTTTTCCTGGCCTCCAGGTACGGGGTAAATTCCCCACAATACCTTCAGTACAAAAACGAACAGGAAGACTATGAAATGCTGGCCCGGGCCATGCTGCAGGGCGCTACCCGTCTCGACAGCCTGTACCGTGCCATTGCTCCCCTGCCCGACGAAGAAAAGGAACTGCACAAGACCACCCTGATCCTCAGCATCCTTTCAGGTCTTGACGACGTTCCCTTCCACAACCCGCAGGCTTTTGCGGGACTGCGCAACCCGAAGAAGATACCCAATAATGCCCTGTTCATCAACTTCCTGCAATACAACAACAAGCAGGACAAATATGCCATGGAATACGAAACCCTGGCCGGGGGCGACCTGAAACATTTTATCCAGATACTGATCGACCGTTACCGCTGAATCAGGGCTGCTTTATGAACAGGCTGCGCTGTACCCCCGGTTTTCCCTCCGCGGAAAGCTCCAGGCAGTACATACCGGCAGGCAGGGTCCCCAGGGAGAGCTGCCCCTGTATGGTCCGCTTTGGTATGCATATTTTGCCGTTCATATCACGCACTTCGGCCTGTAATGCCTGTGATCCGCTGCTGATGAACAGTTCTGTGACCACGGGATTGGGATATACCCGGAATGTTTCTTCCGTAGCAGAAGCCAGGCCCACGGTCGCGATATTCAGCACGGCCGAAAAGGTATCGCTGCGGCTGCAACGGGTAGCAATAAGGCGCACCGTATAGGTGCCGGGAACGAAATAGGTGTGCTCGGGGTTCTCATCCTGTGAATGCCCCCAGTCGCCGAAATCCCAGCTATAGGTATCTGCATTCTGCGAATTGTTTGTAAGTATGATATGCCCGGGAGCATCTTCCTGTACCGTAAATGCGGCCTGCGGATCGTACTCGCCCACATGCCACCCGGCCAGGTCCTGGTATACCACGGCACGTACCGCATTGCGTATGGCAGCGGCGTCCGCAGCCGGAAGCGAGGCCGAATACGTAAGCAGTGCCGGGTCTTTGCGGAAGAGAACGGTATAGAAACAACAGGCCGCCGCATAGGAACCCGCCGGGGAAGGATGACTTTCGTCTGCCTGGTAAAGCTCGATCCCCGGTGCATTGGCCCGCAGATAGCGCCATACCGCTCCTACCGGCGATAATACCGACCGGTTGTCCGCGGCCATGATGCGGTAACGCAGGTTCAGCAGGCTGTCCATGCCCTCGTAGGTACAAAGCGGGGCATAGAAACCGCAGTTGTTCGCGTCGCCGTTCTTGCGGCCCCAGGTCATATAAAATACGGTCTCTGCACAGGGATTGTGCTGGTGCACCAGGCTGTCCAGCATCGCTGCATAGGGATATACTTCCTGTTGTACCTGTGCTTCGGGAAAGGCCGGCCGCTGGCTCTGCTCCTGCAGTACCACGTAGTCCCAGTTTCCTGCAGCCAGTTTGGCAAGACTGGTGGCATTGACCGTATGCTGCTGAAGGGTATGCCCTCCCGGTGTATTGCTGTCGAACAGTACCGTATCGCCCGCCGAAGCGGCCAGGTCTTTCAGCATCTGGGGCATGTTATTGGTATAAACATAGCTGTTGCCCAGGAACAATACCCTCCGGGTCTTCTGTTGTGCGCTCAGTGTAATGCACAGGGCCATACAGCCGAGCAGGAACATTGTTTTTTTCATGTTGTCCTTGTGTTTAATGCAAATATACTAAAAAATGTTAAAATTTTACATACGTTGCTGAGAGCTACCGGGGAGAACATTTTGTTTTCATTTTGTATATTTACTTTATCATAAACACACACAATGAAGAAAATCATTTTACTTCTCGCACTGGGTAGCGGTATGCTGAGCGCCGTTGCACAGACACCGGAATGGATCAGGGTCTGGAAAAGCAATGCCGGCTTTGCCGAAAAACAAAAAGCGTTTGAAGAGTACTGGGGCAGCCGGAACCCGCTGCATTCAAAAGGCAGCGGTATCAAACAGTACAAGCGCTGGGAATGGTTCATGCAGAACCGCCTGGCCGAAGACGGCAGCTATGTAAGACCCGAGGTACTGCTCAATGCCCTGGCGGCACACCGTGGTATGCCACAGTCCAAGTCGATCAACAGCGTATGGAAGAACATAGGCCCGCTTACCGCACCTTCGGGGGTATCCAATACAAAAGGGATCGGCCGTATCAATGCCGTAGCCTTCCACCCTACAGACAGCAATACCCTGTATGCGGCGGCCCCTTCGGGGGGACTCTGGATCAGCCATGACGGCGGACAGAGCTGGGAGTCCAACTTCGACTTTCTCAATTCCATCGGTACCAGCGATATCGTCATCAACCCGCTGAACCCGCAAACCCTGTACGTAGCTTCCGGCGACCGTGATGCCGGGGATTCCTATTCAATGGGCGTACTGAAATCGACTGACGGCGGTACTACCTGGGGACCCACAGGGCTGAGCTTTGGCCAGTTCTCGGGCAGTACCGTTACCCGCCTGCTCATGAACCCGCTGGACACATCCCTGCTGTATGCGGCCACCACCAGCGGTATCAGCAGATCTGCCGATGCAGGCGCCACCTGGACCTCTATCCTGAATATCCCGGTAGAGGACATGGAATTTGTTCCCGGGCAGTATCATAAACTGTATGCCGTTACGGATAACGATATCCGTTTCAGTTCCGACAGCGGTAATACCTGGACCATCATCAACAACGGGTTCCCTGCGGTGACCGGCCGTATGAAGCTGGCCGTGACACCTGCCGACAGCATGTATGCCTACGTGGTAATGGCCAACGGAAGCTCTTACGGTGCTACGATCAAGACCACTGACCAGGGCCAGAGCTGGACCCAGGTACACAATTTCCCGAACCTGCTGGGCTACGATCCCGACGGGCTCGACGATGCCGGGCAGGCCTGGTACGACCTGGATATTGCCGTTTCGAACACCGACCGCGACTTCCTGATCATTGGCGGCATCAATATCTGGCGCAGCACCAATGGCGGCAATTCCTTCCAGATCATCGGCCACTGGACCGGCGCTGCCGGCACGCCCTATGTACATGCCGACATTCACTACCTGGGCTTTCACCCGGTCACCAACCGCATGTGGACAGGCTGCGACGGCGGCGTATTCGAGTACAGACCCGATACTCAGATCTGGCTGCTGCACTCCAATGGTATGGCCGTAACCCAGTTCTACAGGCTGAGCACCTCGAACCTGAATTCCAATATCGTGGTTTCCGGCTCGCAGGACAACGGTACCCGGGTAATGCGCCCCACCGGCTGGATGCACGGGACCGGCGGAGATGGTATGGAAGCCATGACCCACCCGACCGATGCCGATATCATGTATACCACCTACCAGTTCGGAAGCCTGAACCGCAGCGACGACGGCGGTTTCTCCTTCGTGAACCTGGGAAGTCCCGTTCCGGGGCCCTGGATCACACCCTATACCCTGGTGCCGCAAAGTCCCGACCTGATGTACGGCGGCTTCGACAAGGTATACCAGTCAGCCGACGGAGGCTTCAGCTGGACGGAAGTTTCCCCGGTCTTTGAGGCCAGCGCCGATATCAACTGCATTTCGGTATGCGACAACAGTATGTCGGTAGTATATGCATCGTCTCCGCGCCGGGTCTACATAAGCGAAGATTTCGGCAACAACTGGACCAATATTACGGCAGGGCTGCCCGTGACCTCGCCCGGTTCGTCCGTGCGCGTGTCCTATGTAGCCGTGGACGACTGGAATCCCAAGATCGTATACGTGACCCTTTCGGGGTATTCGGCCGCCAATAAGGTATTTAAAAGCGTGAACGGCGGACAGACCTGGGAAAATATTACCCTAAACCTGCCCAATGTATCGGTAAACTGCATTGAAACGGAACGCAGCGCCGAAAACGGGCTCTTCATCGGCACCGACCTGGGTGTGTATTTCATTGACAAGACCATGACCCAGTGGGAAGTATACGGCGACAGCCTGCCCAATGTATCAGTGACCGAGCTGGAAGTGACCCCGGCCTTCGGCCGCCTGCGTGCATCCACCTATGGACGCGGCATCTGGGAGATACCGGTACAGAACACCATCATCAATACCGATCCCTATATAGGTCTGGAGCCTGCGGAACCGGCCGAGATCATGGTGAACGTATTCCCTAACCCGGCTTCGGGATCCGTAACCCTGTACAGCGACCAGGTGCTGCCTGCCGCAGAGATCAGTATTTACGGCATCGACGGTAAAAAAGTATACACACAGAAAGTAAGCAATATAAAGAACCATACCCTGGACGTAAGCGGGTGGAGAGCCGGTCTGTACACCATTGAGGTACTTTCAGGAAAACAAAAGATCAGCAAAAAGCTGGTGGTAAAATAAGGAGGTAAACGCAGATGCGCATTGATAAATATCTCTGGTGCGTACGCCTGTTCAAGACCCGTACTATGGCCACAGATGCCTGTAACGGGGGCAAGGTAAAGCTGCACGGCGATAATGTAAAACCCGCGCGGGAACTGAAGGCGGGTGATATCCTGGAAATGAAGAAGGGCCCCATCACCCGGCGTTACCGCGTGCTGGCCTTCCCGAACTCGAGGGTCTCGCCCAAACTGGCCGAACAGTTCGTGGAAGACATTACCCCCGAGACGGAGATCCTGAAGCTGGAATCGCTGAAGTTCGTTTCCGTGGTACGCCGCGATCCCGGCGCCGGACGGCCTACCAAAAAGGACCGCCGTGAAATGGAGGATTTTATGACCGACGAAGACGGGGATTAAGACCGTAAAAACAACGCACATAAAAAAGGACCTCGCTATCAGTGAGGTCCTTTTGCATTTTATCAATATCCGTGCTCTTAAGGGAACAGCGGGTATTTTCCGAATTCGGGATCGCGTTTTTCGAGGAACGCCTTTTTACCTTCCTGGGCCTCTTCCATCAGGTAGTACATCAGGGTGGCGTCACCGGCAAATTCCATGATACCGGTCTGTCCGTCCAGCTCGGCATTGAGACCGCGCTTGATCATACGCAGGGCCAGGGGCGAACGTTTCATAATGGTTTTGCACCATTCCACCGTAGTATCTTCCAGCTCGGCCAGGCTCACCACCTTGTTCACCATGCCCATCTGTTCCGCCTCGGCGGCTGTGTACTGGTTGCACAGGAACCATATTTCACGGGCTTTTTTCTGTCCTACGTGGCGGGCCAGGTACGATGACCCGAAACCGGCATCGAAGCTGCCCACCTTGGGACCTGTCTGCCCGAAACGGGCATTGTCCGAAGCGATGGTAAGGTCGCAGACCACGTGCAGTACGTGTCCGCCCCCGATGGCATACCCGTTTACCATGGCAATTACGGGTTTGGGCAGCGAACGGATGCGTTTGTGCAGGTCGAGCACATTGAGACGCGGAACACCGTCCTCGCCGATATAACCGCCCACGCCTTTCACATTCTGGTCGCCCCCGCTGCAGAAAGCCTTGTCCCCGGCTCCGGTAAGCACCACCACACGTATGTCCTGGCGCTCGCGGCATATATCGAAGGCCTCGATCATCTGTTTATTGGTCTCCGGCCGGAAGGCATTGTATACCTGCGGACGGTTGATGGTAACCTTAGCGATACCTTCGAAAAATTCGAAGCGGATATCGCTGTATTCCTTGATGGTTTGCCAATTTCTCATATCTGTTCTGACAGTTTTTGTATAAAGTGCTTAAATACGTCCTCGTTTTCTTTTGCGGGTGTAAATATCTCCAAAATTGCGGCACTGCCCGAATGTGTGCGTAAAAATTCCATACCGGCTGCAATACCGGCCGCATCATGGGCGGCGTAATAGGCTGCACCGCTGCGCAGGGCAAGAGGTTCGGCACTGCTGGACACCGGGGCCTCGAAATAGGCCAGCTTATCCGGTCGTTGCGAAGGACCTTCGATCACCCGGAAAATACCTCCGCCTGTATTGTTGAATACCACCATCCGCAGGTGTTTGCTCACGTGTGCGTTCCAGAGGGCATTGCTGTCGTACTGGAAGGCCAGGTCGCCCGATAGCAGCCATACCTCTTCTTCCTTACGGCAGGCAGCAAAACCCACGGCCGTACTCGTACTGCCATCGATGCCGCTTACGCCGCGGTTGCAAAAAATACGTATACCGGCAGGCAGCTCTTTCTGCAACAGGTTCACATAACGCACGGCCATACTGTTGGCCACATGCAGGCTGATGCCCGGAGGCAGGGCCCGGCATACGGCACGGTAGGCCAGCAGGTCGCTGTACGGCTGTTCCGATAGCAGGTGCACCGCTTTTTCTGCGGCCTGCACGGAAGCGCCCAGCCATAGCTCCCGGAAGCTCCGTTCTCCCCCGTCTGCATCCTGTGTAAGACTGCGGAAGAACTGTTCCGGCTCCGTGGCATATACGGCCCTGAACTTACCATAGGTATCGATCTCCCGGCCGCCCGCGTCTATATGGATATGATACAGGTCTGCTATACCCGAAAGATAGCGGCGCAGCACCCGGGACACCATTCCCTTGCCAAAGCTGATCAGCAGCTGGGGCTGCATCTGTGTACGCAGCTCGTCCGGCACAACACGCAGGAGCTCGTTCGCATTGAATACTACCGGGGCCTCTTTGGGAAGGTTAGACAAGGCTTCGGCCACGATCACCGCACCCGTACGGGATGCAAACCTATCCAGGGCCTGCCACAGAGCAGGAGAATGGTCCCACTGCCCCGCGGCGATGAGTATACGCGGTTTCCGGGACAGGAGTGCCTGCAATTGTTCCTTTGCCAGCCCTGAAAGCGGGGCCGGTGCCTGTAATTCCCCTTTCTGCGGCAGTGGTACGGAAGGGGCCGCCAGCCCGTACAGGGGTTCGTCAAAAGCTATGTTGATGTGCACTGGGCCGGCCGGTGCCGATACCGCCTGTTCCAGGACATGCTGTACGTCCTGCAGTGCGGCATAAGCTTCAGCCCCCGAAGCAAAGTCCCCGTTTATATGTATGCTTTTTTTAGTATAGTTATCAAAAACACCCGGCTGCCGGATCGCCTGCCCGTCCTGGTGTCCTATTTTCCAGGCGGGGCGGTCGGCTGTAATGGCCACCAGGGGGATATCGGCATAATAGGCTTCGGCCAGGGCAGGACCGAAATTGAGCACGGCGCTGCCACTGGTGCAGATCAGCGCCACAGGCTCCCCGGACGCCATAGAAAGGCCCAGGGCAAAGAAGGCTGCGCTGCGTTCGTCCACCACCTGGAATATCTCTATATCCGCGCTGGCCGTAAAAGCCAGGGTGAGCGGCGCACAACGGCTGCCCGGGCACAGTACCGCACGGCGTATGCCATTGGCCGCACACAGGGCCGCTAATTCGTATATGCCTGTCTTTTCGTTCACTCTGCCTGTAAAAATTGTGCCAGTATCCTGTATTTATTCTCGGTCTCTTCCCATTCGGCCTCTGCATTGCTTGCGGCCGTGATACCCGCACCTACAAAGTACAGGGTGCCATTGGTATAGATGCGCGCGGTACGCAGCTGCACAAAAAGGCTGGCACTGCCATCGGCATATACCGGGCCCGAAAACCCGGAGTAGAGCTGCCGGTCATAGCCTTCGTTCGCGGTGATAAAATCCGCCGCCTCTTCTTTGGGTACGCCGCCTACGGCCGGTGTGGGATGCAGGGCGCGCAGCACCTCCCCGAACGTATTTTCATTGCCGATACGCCCCGAGAAGCGGGTGCGCAGGTGTTCTATATGCCCGGTCCTCAGGGTTTCGGGGCCCTGGCGTTCCAGGTCGCTTACGCCGTTGTGTTCCAGCACTTCCTGTATATAATCGGTCACCCATTGCTGTTCGGCCAGTTCTTTGCTGCCCCAGGCCGCCGTTTTGCCGGCAGAGACCCGTGTACCGGCCAGCGATACGGTTCGCAGGATATTTCCGCTGCGGTCCAGCAGCAGCTCGGGAGTGGCCGTGATCCAGCAACCAAGCTCCGGGTGATGAAAAAGACACACGAAAGACGAAGGATATGCCGTACACAGCTCCCGCAGCAGGGTAGCCGCCTTTTTTGCAGATACACCGGCATTCCATTTCGGGCGGGACAGCACTACCTTCTGGAACTCGCCACGCTCCATCGCCTGCACTGCACGTTCCACATTGGCGCAGAACAGCGTTTTATCGTATACAGCCCCTTCATACGTACCCAGACCCAGATCTGCCAGGCTCTGCCCTGCGTCAAAAAGTTCCGGGGAAACGCTGTATGTTCTCAGCAGGCGGAAGAAGTACGGAGCACTGCGGCTGAAACAGTCGTAACGGCCTACGGCAAAAGCCCCGGAGCCCGCCGGGGGAACGACCTCTGCTGCCGGGTCCAGAAGGTTCACCTGCAACCTGTCCGCACCGGGTAAACGGTACAATACAAATGCCTGGTCTTTCTGTAGAATGGGATCGCTTAAAAAGGTAGAGTCTTCGTGCATTTTCTACATGCGAAAATAATAATAATGTCTACAATCCCGTTTCATTTTTTAACTTAACTCCCATGAAACACATCTATCTCTTCCTGACCTTGCTCCTGCCCCTGTATGTCGCTCAGGCAAAGGCACAGACAGATACTTTCCGGGTAGTGTTCGCCTACGATTCGGCTGCATTACCTGCTGATTTTCCCCGGGCCGACTGGAACAAGTATGACGCCATAGAGGTCCGTGCGTACAGCAGTGGTCCCGGCACCCTGGAATACAATATGCAGCTGAGCGAAAAACGGGCAAAGAACGTAAAGGCAAAGATAGAGTCCCTGCCTCACAGGGCGAACGTAGAAGCCCGCTGGTTCGGCGATGCGGGTAACCCCGACCAGCCCGATACCGACAAGCACCGCACCACGCTCATCATCTGCAGCAGGCCGGCGGTGCAGACCACGGAGGAACTGAAACCCGCCCGGGAAGAGACTGCGTATGAAACGGAGCCGGTCTTTGGCATCGAGGTACGCGATATCCTCACACAGCAGAAGATCAAAAAATTCAGCAGTACGCCGGGCGAAAAAAAGGGTTCGGAACAGGCCTTTCATTTTAAAGCCGAAGGCTACAAAGACACCACGGTATTCCTGTCTAAAAAGAACTACGTGGCCTATCTCACTCCCGTGCAGGTGAAGAAGATCGTACGTATGGAAAACCTGCTCTTCTACCCCAATTCCCCGGTACTGCTGCCCGAAAGCGAGGCTGTTCTGGCGGGTTACCTGGCCGGGCTCCAGGACAATACTACGGACTGTTTTGAGATACATGGCCATGTAAATGCCCCGAACGGTATGCCCATTACACAAACGCCCTATGAATTACAGATGCTGTCGGAAAACCGGGCCCTGACCGTATACAGGGAAATGCGCCGTATAGGCATACCTGCCGCCAATATGAAACACATGGGTCACAGCAATTCGCGCATGATCTATCCCAATGCACGTGCCGAAGCGGAAATGCGGATGAACCGCCGCGTAGAGATCATCGTGGTGGAATGTCCCCGGTAAAATAAGGCTTAAAACAGGCCGTTGATCTCTGCCTGTATCTTTTCCACGATCTTACCCAGGTCTTCCGGGTTGGTGGCAAAAGCGTTGTCGTCTACATCGATGATCAGCAGCTTGCCCTCGGTATAGCTGCTGATCCAGGTTTCATAACGCTCGTTGAGGCGCTTCAGGTAATCGAGCCGGATATTGTTCTCGTAATCGCGGCCGCGCGACTGTATGTTACGCACCAGTGTAGGCACCGAAGCACGCAGGTAGATCAGCAGGTCGGGCGGCGCAATGAACTGTGATATGAGGTTGAACATATCCAGGTAATTATTGAAATCGCGGGTAGACAGCAGGCCCATGCCATTGAGGTTGGGCGCAAAGATCTGTGCATCCTCGTAAATGGTACGGTCCTGGATAATGTTACGGCCGCTCTTGCGGAAATCCACGATCTGCGAAAAACGGTTCTTCAGGAAGTAGATCTGCAGGTTGAAGCTCCAGCGCTGCATGTCCTCGTAGAAATCGTTCAGGTACGGATTATCGTCCACATCCTCGTAATGAGGTTCCCATTTGAAATGTTTGGCGAGCAATCCTGTCAATGTTGTTTTTCCTGATCCTATATTTCCGGCGACAGCTATATACATATTGAAGTTTTTTTGAGAGCGTACGAATATAGTTAATTTTCGATTGTGTATACATACACTTTGCCGCCCGCATACAGGGCCATTTTCTTACGACCCAGCCCAAAAGCTGATACAGAGGGTGGTGCAAGCGGCCAGGTATCTTCTGTGAAACGCTGCATGCTGTAACGGTGCAGTTCGTTCTTATCGATCCAGTAAACGGAATTATCGAGCACGGCAAAAGTACCATTCACCTCCAGGGGCAGTGTTTTCAGGTAACCTGCGTAAATATCGAAGAGATGAATGCCCGTGCCCCTGTCGTATACATACAGGATGTTCTCTTTCTCGAGCATCATCTCCGGCCTGAAATCGGCACTGATCACGGTGTTGAGATTCGGTATGCTGCGGTCGGGCTTCAGCTGTACATTAAAGCGCTGCAGGGTAAAATTGTCGCGGTTGTACATCCACAGGCCGCCGTCGTACGAAGAACATACGGCCAGTACCTGCTCCATGCCCTCCTCTACCAGGTCGATGGTGTTGCGCAGGTAATTCAGCGTATTATCAAGAATTACCACCCGGCTGAAATCGGCATAGAATACCGTAAGCCGCATGGGATTGGTAACGTCCGTTGTGGTAATATTGCCATTGCCCAGCTCGGAATAACGCGCAAAAAGCGTATCATTCATGTTGTACTTGCGCAGCTCGGACTTACTTTGCGTATATACATTACCCAGCTCGTCCACATACACTTTTTCCACGGCCGGGGCCGAAAATGTGTACGATAAGCGGAAAGGCTGCTGTGCGGAAATACAAAGGGTGTACAGGAACAGAGCCGTAAACAGGCCTATTCTGTCCATTCGCCCGTGAGTTTCAGGATTTCATCTACGTATTTACGTTCATTGCTGAGGCGCGGTACCTTGTGCTGTCCGCCCAGCTTGCCCTTGGACTTAAGCCAGCGGCTGAAGGTACCTTTGGGAAGCATGTGTATCTTCGGGAAACGCAGGGTGAGATTGCCTACGCGCTTGGCCTCGTAATCAGAATTTACCTTTTTCAGGTGTTCGTCCAGCAATTCGGCAAAACGCCCGATATCTTCCGGCTCCTTGTCGAACTCGATCAGCCATTCGTGGGCGCCCGTACCGGCTTCGGACATATATACCGGTGCCGCCGTATAGTCTACGATCGAGGCCGTAGTGTGCAGGCAGGCTTCGCGTATGGCCTTTTCGGCATTCTCGATCATCAGCTCTTCGCCGAAGGCATTGATAAAATGCTTGGTACGGCCCGTGATCTCGATGCGGAACGGGTACGTTGTGGTAAAACGTACCGTATCCCCGATCATATACCGCCAGAGGCCCGAATTGGTACTGATGATCATGGCATAGTTCAGGCCCGGCTTCACGTCGAACAGGGATACCACGGCCTCGGGATCGTTCATGCGGTCTACCGGTACAAATTCGTAGAGAATGCCGTAGTTAAGCATCAGCAGCATATCGCTGCGGCCGAACTGGTCCTGCAGGGCAAAGAAACCTTCGGAGGCATTGTAGGTCTCCAGGTAAAAGAAATCGTCAGAAGGAATTATTTTGCGGAACTGCTCGCGGTAAGGGTCGAATTTTACGGCACCGTGGGCAAAAAGCTCCAGGTTGGGCCATACTTCGAGCAGGTTCGATACCTTTTTGTATTCGATGAGGCGCTTGGCCAGCACCAGCATCCAGGAGGGCACGCCCGAGATATTGGTAATGTTGCGGTCGGCCAGGTCCACCACCATTTTGTCCAGCTTTTCCTCCCAGTTGTCCATGAGGGCAATGCTGCGGCGGGGCGTACGGAAAAACTCGGCAACGGGCGAAAGATTACTCAGCAGCACAGCCGAAAGATCGCCCACGCGGGCCATCCCGTTCAGGTCGTGTACTTTTTTGCTGCCGCCCAGGATCATGCTTTTCCCGCGGAACAGCCTGGTATCCGGGCGCTGGCTGGCATATACGGCCAGTACGTCCTTGCCGGCCTTGTAATGGCAGTCCTGTATGGTCTGCCGGCTTACGGGTATGAATTTGCTCCTGTCCTCGGCCGAACCGCTGGTCTTGGCAAACCAGTTGATGTTACCGGGCCAGAGCACATTGGACTTACCGAGCATCATTTCGGCAATGTAATCCTTGAGCGAATCGTAATTCTGGATGGGTACGTAACGGCGGTACTGCTCGTAACTGCGTATGCGGTCAAAACCGTTGTTCCTGCCGAAACGGGTAAAGACCCCCGATGCGATCAGCTCCTTGAACACACGCATCTGCAGCTTTTCCGGATCGGAATAATGCGCCTGTATGGCAGGCATGCAGGTCTTCAGATATTGTTTAACCCAGTAATTGACCATAACAAAATCTAACCGAAGGTACAATTTTTTTCCGCACAGCAAGGCCTATAACGCTCTTTAACAAAAAAGCGGTGTCGCCATATGGCGACACCGCTCTGCGCTAATCTATGAAAAAACACTATTGGATCTCCATGTTGAACGGCATACGTGCCTGTACGCCTTTGGTCTGTTCCAGGCTGCGGAACCCTTCGAGTATCCTGTAGCCCTCGCCCAGGTTCTTTTTCATGTAGGCGTCCACCGTATTGTCCTTCTGGTCGAAGAGTGACTGCCAGAAGTCTGTGGATTCAGGCAGGGTTATGATAGAATAGTCCGTTACGTTCACTTCTTTGGCCGCCGCGGCAATGGCATCCTGCAGGGTACCCAGCTCGTCCACCAGGCCCAGGCCCAGTGCATCGCGCCCGGCCCATACACGGCCCTGGGCAATGCTGTCCACCTCGGCTACGCTCATTTTACGCCCGTCTGAAACACGTTTCAGGAACAACTGGTAAATATCGTTCACGCTGCGGTTCAGGTATGTTTTTTCTGCATCTTCCATATTGCGGGCAAAGCTGAAGAAGTCGGAATAACGGTTCGTCTTTACGGTATCGGTCATGATGCCCAGCTTGTCGTTGAGCAGGCCCTGCGCATTGTACAGCATGCCGAACACCCCGATGGAACCGGTAAGTGTACCGGGGTCTGCATAAATTTTGTTGGCCCCGCAGGAGATGTAATAACCGCCTGATGCGGCCAGGTTGCCCATGGAAACGATCACCGGCTTTTTGGCCTTGGTGATCTCTACCTCGCGCCAGATGATCTCGGAGGCCAGGGCGCTGCCGCCCGGTGAGTTCACACGCAGTACCACGGCTTTTACCTTATCGTCGTCACGGGCTTTCTGCAGTTGCCGGCACAGGCTTTCGTTACCGATGGTCTCGTTATCTCCTTTGCCGTACACGATCTCGCCTTCGGCAAATACCACGGCTATCTTATTGTCTTTACTGCCTTCGTTCAGCTTTGATTTCACCAGGTCGAAATACTCTCCCGGACCTACCAGGCGCAGTTTGTCCTTGTCCTCTATACCGCATTTTTTCTTCATCAGGCTGATGAACTGGTCTTTGTACAGCAGGCTGTCGGCCATACCCAGCTTAACGGCGCTCATGGTATTGTAAATTTCCAGTCCGTCGGCGATACGGTTCAGGTCTGCCGCGGATATCTTGCGTGATTCGGACATTTCGCCTACCATTTCGGCCCACATGGTATTCAGGAACTTAAAGGTCTGGGCACGGTTCTCCGGGCTCATTTTCTCCAGGAAGAAAGGCTCCACGGCACTTTTGAACTTATTACCTTCCGGACGGAATATCTCGGCCTCTACGCCTATTTTGTCGAGCAGGCGCTTAAAGGATACAAAAGTGGTGCTCAGGCCTTTGAACTCCACGTCACCGGCGGGGTTCAGGAAGATCTTATCGCCCGCGGTGGCCAGGTACAGGCCTTTCTGTGTGAGCACGTCCGAATAGGTATATACGAACTTGCCGCCGGAACGGAAGGCCAGCAGGGCTTTACGCAGTTCCTGGGCATTGGCTATGCCGGCGGGCACCTCGGATATTTCCAGGTAAATGCCCTTTATCTTGTCATCGGAGGAAGCATGGTTTATTACTTTTACCAGGTCGTACAGACCGGGTTTGGACGTAGTGCTGAACTCGCCCCTGTTCAGGTTTTCGAAAGGATTGTTACGGGTCTGGTCGCCCAGGGAATAATCGAGCTTCAGGTGCAGTACTGATGCCGGGCCGAGCGGTTTTACCTGTGATTCCGTACCGGAACCGATCATGGCGCCGATCATTACAAATACCAGCACCACGGCAAGTACGCTGCTTACCATCACTCCCACCATGGCACCGAATGCCGATCCGAAAAACGTTTTCCAAAAATTATTCATTGAAGCTAAGTTTACGGGAGTAAAAGTACTCAGTATATGTATTCAACCCGGGGCTTTTTCGACAAAACCGGTTCTTTTGCCGATAAACCCCCGGGCCACAGAAAACCGGGGTACGGGGGCGTTCCCTTTCAGTGTACGTATTCGCGCAGGTCTTCCATAAGCTGCTTACGGGCCAGGAATATCCGGCTCTTTACTGTGCCGATGGGCACACCGAGGTCTTCGGCGATCTCTTTGTATTTAAAGCCCTCGAAATACATCTGGAGAGGCAGGCTGTAATCTCCGCCCAGGGATTCGATCTTTTTCAGTATCTCGGCGCTCAGCAGCTGTGTTTCGGGATCATTCGCCCGGCCCGAGGTCTGCGGCAGGTTCATATAATGCATATCGCTGCCGTTGTCCAGCACGTGCTGTTTTTTTATGTTCCTGCGGTAATTGTTTATGAAGATGTTCCTCATAATGGTATACAACCAGGCCTTCAGGTTCGTGTCGGCCCTGAACCTGTCCTGGTGGGTAAACGCCTTTAGCATGGTTTCCTGTAAGAGATCGTCTGATTCTTCCTCACTCCGGGTGAGACTCAGGGCAAAATAACGCAGACCGTCCCTGAACGAAAGTACCTCCTGCGTAAAATTGTAACATCTTCCTGCCATAATTTCCTGAATTAGGTTCCTTATAAAGCTTTTTGTTTAATTTAAATATTTAAAAATTAAACAAAATAACGTGCAAATAAAACGCAATCAATTGATGTACAAAACAGTGTCGTAAATGTACAAAAAATTCCTGAATATACTGTTTAATAATTATGTAAAAATAGAAAACAAAAGGTTAAATACAGGAGCAGGCAGAGTTGCAGACAAAGCAGATTGTTTAAGATTTTTACTGAAAAGATCAAACAAAATAAACAGCTCTACAGTACCCCGCCGGAAGCCAGCAGCTGCACCAGGTCGGTGATCTCGCGCAGGTAACGTACATTCGGAGGGAATACCAGGCGCGGGTCTCCCATGAGTGGTCCGGCTACCAGCACCCGGCGCCCGGACATCGGTGCACCGCCCAGGCGGTCCAGGTAATTCTGCAGCACATTCAGCGACATCCCCGAAGTAAAATAGGTGATAAGATAATGCGGCTGGTATTTTTCCACGATCAGGAGCAGGTCCTGGAAAGGCACGGACTGCCCCAGGTAAATGGTGTTCTTTTTCCGCGATTTGATCACGTATTTGGCAAAGAGCAGGCCTATTTCGTGCAGCTCACCGTCGGGCAGGAACAACAGGTAACGGTCCTGCCGCAGGTCCCTTACCAGGGGCAGCATATCAATGGCTGAGAGCAGCTTGCGGCGGATCAGGTTGCTTATAAAATGTTCCTGGGCCACATTGATATCGCCCACGGACCAGAGTATACCTACTTTATTAAGGAAGGGAATGATCACCCGGACCATCGACTGCTCAAAGCCCATGCGCATATTGCAGTCGGCAATGATCTTTTCGAAATACAGCTCGTCCAGGTCGATCATCGACATCATCAGGGCATCGATCTTCAGCTCACAGAAAGCGTCCAGTTCCCCGGTACTTTCGGTAAGGCGCCGCACTTCCGCAGCGATCTCTTCGGGGCTCATGCGGGCCACGCGCGATATCCTGCCCCCGTTCTTCAGTATGGCTGCAATGTTCAGCAGCAGTTTCAGCTGTCCGTCGTCGTAATACCGGATATTGGTATCGGTACGGTGTGCCACCACAAACCCGTAGCGCTGTTCCCATATACGAAGCGTATGGGCCTTGATCTGTGTAAGTTTCTCAATGTCTCGTATCGAATAGCGCATGATGATAAGATGGTTTCATGAAATGATCCGATATGAAACAACGGCGCGGGAGTTTTGTTCAGGCGGGGTTCCGGTCCTTATTTCAGGCGGAAGGCCTTCCTGATCTTTTCGGTATAGTCGAGTTTTTCCCAGGTGAACAGTTCGGCCTTTATCTTTTTCTCTACTTTTTTAAGGCCTTCCTGGCGGGTAAACACTTTGGTAACCGTTTCCGGTTCCTTGCCGAAATGTCCGTATGCAGCTGTTTCACTGTAAATAGGGTTGCGCAGCTTAAGACGGCTTTCGATACCGTAGGGGGTCATATCGAACAGGGCAGCGATCCTGGCGGCGATCTCTCCGTCGTGCAGTTTTACGCTGGCCGTGCCATAGGTATCTACAAAGATATTCATGGGCTCTTTTACACCGATGGCGTAGGAAACCTGCACCAGTACACGGTCGCACAGACCGGCGGCTACCATGTTCTTTGCAATGTGACGGGTGGCATAGGCTGCCGAACGGTCTACCTTGGACGGGTCTTTTCCGCTGAAGGCTCCGCCTCCGTGCGCCCCGCGGCCGCCATAGGTATCCACGATGATCTTGCGGCCGGTGAGACCGGTATCGCCGTGCGGCCCCCCGATCACGAACTTACCGGTAGGATTGATATGGTAACTGATCTTATCGTTGAAAAGATGCTTGTATTTGGGATATTTCTTTTTCACCCTGGGGATCAGGATATTGATGATATCCTTACGGATCCTGTCCAGCATTTCCTTATCGGCTTTGGCGATATCGGCGGCCTTGTCGGACTTGGCCTTTACAAAATCGTCGTGCTGGGTAGATACCACAATGGCGTCGATACGCACGGGCGTATGATCGTCGCTGTATTCCAGGGTTACCTGGGCCTTGGCATCGGGGCGCAGGTACTTAATGTCTTTATTTTCGCGGCGCAGGGCGGCCAGCTCGATCAGCAGCTTGTGCGAAAGGTCCAGTGCCAGCGGCATATAGTTATCGGTCTCATTGGTGGCATAACCGAACATCATACCCTGGTCGCCCGCTCCCTGGTCCTCTTTCTTTTTGCGGTCCACCCCGCGGTTGATATCCGCGCTCTGTTCATGGATGGCCGAAAGTATACCGCAGGAATTGGCCTCGAACATATATTCGCTTTTGGTGTACCCGATCTTACGGATCACTTCGCGGGTAATTTCCTGTACGTCGAGATATGCTGCCGATTTCACTTCCCCGGCCAGTACCACCTGTCCCGTGGTCACCAGGGTCTCACAGGCTACTTTGGACTCAGGGTCCCAGGCAAGAAAGTTATCGATAAGAGCGTCGGATATTTGGTCGGCAATCTTGTCGGGATGCCCTTCAGATACAGATTCGGATGTGAATAAATATGGCATATCTATAAAAAATTCTCGCGCAAATATAAAACTTTAGCGTAAGGCAGAGAATCTTTTTACGAGTTAAGCAGAATGCCCCGGGGATTTACTTCCGACCGGCAGATCAGCGGCGCCCGAAGGTGGGACAGTCGCACTTGGACGAGGTTTTGCAGGCCTGCGTACCGCTGACAACGGCCAGCAGGAAGAACAGGGCAGTAATGCGGACGAGCAGTGTACTTTTCATATGACCAAGATATACAAGATTAACGTATTTTCCTGCGCCAGCGCATAAATAATTCGCGCCCGGCACGAGGTTTTATGGATTTTTGGGAAATGGCGGCCTCTTCGCAGGTGAACCAGGGCTCAAAACAGTGCCTGTATTCTTCCAGGCTGCCGCCAAAGGGCGGACCTTCCCTTTCGAACTCCACGGCGAACCAGAGCCCTGCCAGCAGTCCGCCGGCTACCAGCAGCTCATGCATCTTCCGGGCATAATCCGCACGCAGACGCGGCTCCAGGGCACAGAAAAAGGTCTGTTCCAGCACCAGGTCGTAGGCTCCCTTATGACTGAAGAAATCGGCGCAGACCAGGTTTCCCCGGGGGAAATCCGGCAGGCGCTCCTGCAGGTTCCGAAGGGGTGCTTCGCTGATATCGAGCACGGTACTATTTGTGTAGCCTTCCCGGAAGAGGGCTTCGGCCTCCCAGGCATTACCGGCCCCGGGAATAAGTATACGTGCTTCTTTCGGAATGTACTCCTTTACGAACTCCGTAATTGCCGGCGATGCGGAACCGGTGTCCCAGCCCGTATCGCCCATGCGGTAACGTTCGTTCCAGAAAGCTTTGTCCAGCCGGGTCTCCGTCATGATCTGAGCTGTAAAAGGGCTACGTTCTCCACGTGGTGCGTATGCGGGAACATGTCTACCGGCTGTACGTCCAGCACCTCGTATTTACCGGAAAGCAGAGCGATATCGCGGGCCTGAGTGGCCGCGTTGCAGCTCACGTACACGATGCGCGGGGCCTGCAGGCGCAGCAGGGTCTCCACTACGTCGGGGTGCATACCGGCGCGCGGCGGGTCGGTGATCACTACGTCGGGTTTGCCATGTGTAGCGATGAAGGTATCGTTGAGTACGTCTTTCATATCACCGGCAAAGAACTCCAGGTTCTCCAGTCCGTTCAGGGCCTTGTTCTCGTAGGCATCGGCCACGGCTTCGGGCACGTATTCCACACCCACGATCTTTGCGGCTTTACCGGCCACAAAACAGGCAATGGAACCGGTGCCGGTATACAGATCGTATACCACTTCCCTGCCCGTGAGCCCGGCAAAATCTGCCGTAACCCGGTACAGGCGCTCGGCCTGGCGGCTGTTGGTCTGGAAGAATGACTTGGGCCCGATCTTAAAGTTGCGGTCCCCGAGGCGTTCCACGATATGGTCCTTACCGTGGAAAACGTGTACGTCCAGGTCGTAAATGGTATCGTTGCGTTTGTTATTAATTACGTACAGCAGCGATGTAATGTCGGGGAACTCCTGCAGCAGGGCTCCCAGCATGGCCTGTATTTCGGGCTGACGGTCTTCGGTGAAGGCCAGCAGCACCATTTTTTCACCTGTGCGGGCAATGCGTATCAGCAGGGTACGCAGAAAACCTTCCTGGGCACGTATATTAAAGAACGACAGACCATTCCCGATGGCATAGCTGCGCACCCAGGCACGTACCCGGTCGCCGAAGGCATCCTGCAGATAGCATTCGCCGATGTTCAGTATCTTATCGAATTTACCCGGCACATGCAGCCCGATACCCCGGCGCTCGAAATCGGCCCCGCTCTGTATCTGTTCATTGGTGAGCCAGGCATTATCCGTAAAGCCGTACTCCATTTTATTGCGGTAACGGAAGATCTCATCGCAGCCCAGGATCGGCTTTATGGGCGGGAAAGGGAATTTGCCGATGCGCTCGAACGCGTCCTGCACCCATTGTTGCTTAAAACGTAACTGCTGTTCATAGGCCAGGTCCTGCCGGGCACAGCCGCCGCATACCCCGAAATTCTCACATTCGGGTTGTACACGCAGGGATGAATACTCGTGGAAATGCACGGCCTCGGCTTCGGCAAAGGACGATTTGCTGCGGTAGATGCGCAGGTCGGCCACATCGCCGGGCACGGCGTTCTTTATGAAAATAGCCTTGCCTTCGGGTTTGGCAAGGGCCTTACCTTCCGCGGCCAGGTCGGTGATCAGTACCTTTTCCAGTATCCGTTCTTTCTTGTTCTTTTTCATGTTCTGAGCGCAAAAGTAGTGTAAATAGCGCTGCAATGATAAAAAGCACAATATTTCGGGGGGGCCGTACATTATTTAAGCTTTTACCTAACACGGCGAATAAAGCACCGTAAATACCGGAACGGGCCACCCATAAGACAGATAAAGGGTCCGGGACAGACTAAATTTCGGGCTTCGGGGAAATCCTCGTATCTTTGCATAAAAGGAAAATACGTTTTATATGATGGTATCAGAAAAACACAGCCGCTCGGAGGCCTTGATGGCGCTGGAAGATTTGTATGGAGCACACAATTACCACCCAGTGCCCGTAGTGATTGAACGTGCAGAAGGTGCCCTGATGTGGGATGTGGAGGGCCGTCAGTATTTCGATTTTCTTTCGGCATACTCGGCCGTGAACCAGGGGCATTGTCACCCGCGCATCATCAAAGCCCTTACGGAGCAGGCCTCTAAGCTTACGCTCACCAGCCGCGCCTTTCACAATAATGTGCTGGGCGAATATGCCCGCTACATTACCTCTTATTTCGGTTATGAGCGCATGCTGCCTATGAACAGTGGTGTGGAAGCCTGTGAGACCGCCGTTAAGCTGGCCCGCCGCTGGGGATACGACGTAAAAGGCATCCCGAAGGAGCAGGCAAAGGTGGTCTTCGTGGAAGGCAATTTCTGGGGCAGGTCCATAGCCGCGGTTTCGGCCTCTACAGACCCCAGCAGCTTCAATGGTTTCGGGCCTTTTGTCCCCGGTTTTGAGCTGATCCCCTACAACGATATCCCGGCCCTGGAAAAAGCCCTGCAGGACCCGAATGTGGCCGCCTTTATGTGTGAACCCATACAGGGCGAGGCCGGCGTGGTGGTCCCGGACGAAGGCTACCTGGCCCGTGTACGTGCGCTGTGTACACAACACAATGTGCTCTGGATCGCCGACGAAGTGCAGACCGGCATTGCCCGTACAGGCAAGCTGCTGGCCGTTGACCACGAGAACGTACGCCCCGACCTGCTGGTACTGGGTAAAGCCCTCAGTGGCGGCGTATATCCCGTTTCCTGTGTGCTCGGCTCTACAGAAGTGCTGCTTACCATAAAACCCGGCGAACACGGAAGCACCTTCGGCGGTAACCCGCTGGCCTGTGCCGTGGCCATGGAAGCCCTGGCCGTGGTAAAGGATGAGAAACTGGCCGAAAATGCCGAACGCATGGGTAAAATACTGCGTCAGCGCCTGGTGGAGATCGAAAGCTCCCGTATCAATGCCGTTCGCGGCAAGGGCCTGCTGAATGCCATCGATATCCGTACCAAGAACGGGGTTTCGGCCTGGGATGTATGCATTAAGCTAAAGGATATGGGCCTGCTGGCCAAGCCCACGCACGATACCATCATACGCCTGGCCCCGCCGCTGGTGATCACCGAAGAGCAGGTACACGCTGCCGCCGATATTATCCGCGATGCTATCCTGTCTTTTGACCAGGCATAACCCTGCATGAAAAAGATCCTGACCGGCCGCTACGACAGGTTTTACCTGCTGCTGCTCGCAGGCATTGCTATACTGGTATTCCCCTTTCTGCAGGCAGATCCGCATGCGGCCATCTCCATTTCGCGCGATGCCTTCACCGATGAGGGCCTTAATACCATACAGGTGCGCAACTGGGTAAATTACGGCCGCCTGGACCCGGACGAATGCGATAATTTTGTGAAAATGCCCCTCTTCGGCATGCTCATGGCCATCGGCTTCAGTATACTGGGTACGGGCTGGACCGCCGCCCGCATCACGGCCCTGTGCTGGACCCTCTTTTTTATGACCCTGGCCTGGGTACGCCTGAAGGAAAAACGTGGTTTCCTGCTGGTGTTCATTCCTATCGGGCTGTTCAATTACTATACGTTCCAGTACCTGCGCTTCAGCATGGCCGAAAGTATGACCAGTGCCGCCGTACTGTGGAGCATTGCCGAATTTGTGCGGGCCTGGCAGCAGATGGAACAACCCCTGCCCCCGCAGGTTTCCCGCTGGAAAGTATGGTTTTTACCGGTGCTTTCGGTCTGGACCTGTACCGCGCTCAAAAACCAGTTCGCCTACCTGCTGCCGCTCTGGTTCCTGTGGTTTGGCTGGGGAATGTGGCTGCAACGCAAAAACGGGCTGCGCGAGATACTGCGTCAATTCCTTACCGTGTGCCTGCTTTTCTCGGGCGCAGCATTCCTTTACCTGCTTGCATTTTACCTGCCCTTCCGTGAGGCTTTGCATACCATTATGGCGCACCAGGCCTCGGGGCGTTTCCTGGGCATGAACGAACTGTATGAGGAAGCCAAAGCCAGTATTCTCCGCACTTTCAGGCACCCGCAGCTACAGGGCCTGCCCCGGCTGTTTATACCGGCACTGGTACTGGGCATACTGGCACACCGCTACCGCAGCGACCGTTCCTTCAGCCTGCTTTCGGGCCTGCTGTTCCTCTGGTTCGCGGCAGAATGGCACAAATTCGGCATACGCTGGGTACCCACCCGTTACCTGGTCCCCCTGTTCTGGTCGGCAGCCGCCTGGACGGCCCTGGTGCTCTGGCAGCTCTGGACCGCGCCCGCTCACGGCCGGCACCGCTTTACGCTGCGCAGCCTGGCATTTGCCCTTTTTGCCGTATTCATTGTTATGGAGATGCGGCAGCTGCGTTTCCTGCATTCCGCGCGCAGCTATGCCATACGCGATGCCAATGCCCGTGTGGCACAGGTGTTGCCCGCACATACGCACAAAGCCGTGCTGGGTCCCTGGGCCCCCTGCCTCACCTGGCAGAGCGGGTCCTTTGCCGTACCGGTATGGCGCAATTTCCTGAACGGGGCCGATTTTGACACCCGTTACCAGCCCTCGGCCTGGGTAAGTGAACAGGACCAGGGCGATAATGAGGGAGCCTTCGCCGCCAAAGGTATCCTGTTCAAAGGAGCCAGACTCGATTCCTTTTATATCCGCGATAAGTGGGTCTATTTTCTGCCGGCGGAATAATACCTATTTCTTCTTGGGCGCCACGTACGGGTTACCCGGCAGCTTGATGCTCTGCGCCATCCTGTTGAAAATAGGGCTGTAGTAATCCACATTGTATTCCGGGCACAGCAGGTCGATGCGGTACAGCACCAGCTTATCGCCTACGATGTGTTTCATGTAATAGCGGTTCAGTGTAAGGCTGTGCTTGTAATTACCCTGCGTTTCGGTATATGTGCCCGTCCAGCGGCCACTGGCCTCTCCGCTGTACCATTTGTCACCCGAGGCTTTCAGCTTGTGCGAGGTAAATTCGCCCGGGGTCGTTTTCAGGGCCTTAAAATCGTTCAGGGCTATGTCTTTGGCCTCGAGCGAGTCCTTTACCGTAGCAGCCTGTATGGATATCCAGCCCCTGCCGTCACCGGCCTTATAGCTGATCATGGTATCGTTCTCCGTTATCGGCTCCACTTTCCAGAAATCGGGGTATTCAACGGAGGTCTGCGTTTTCTGGTCGTTATACGTCGTATAGGTCAGGGGCAGCCATTCCAGGGTCTGGATCATGTTTTCCTGCAGACCTTCGTAGGACGAGGCAGCCCGTTCTCCCATCTCGAAATAAAAGAGAATGGCATTGTAGTCCTGGTTCACGTAAAAATACACCATAAAAATAGTGGAGAGATACAGCTTATCGTCCGCCGAAAAAGACAGCACCAGCTTATCGGCTTCGTACGGCCCCATGGTACCGCGGCCTTTCTGACGCATCTGCAGGTTCAGTACCTCTTCGTCCTTATAGATCTTGTTCATGAAAAAGTTCTGCAGGCTGTCGGCCGTATAGCCCTGCGAAACTTTCATCCCTTTTATATAGAACTGGCTGAAGGTGGAGGGACTTTCTACCACATAGGTGAAATTTCCCACGCGTTTTACATCAAAGTCGGTGGTGTGCTTAAACTGTATCGGGTACTCCTTAATGGCAAAAGGAACGTACACGTCCTGGGCAAATACCCCTGAAACACCCAGTAACACAAACATGGCAAGAGAGCATACGGCTAAAGTCAGATTACATTTTTTCATTTACACAATATCTGTTTTTTTTAACGGAGAAAAAAGGCAGGGTGATTCAAAAGCAGTACATTTTTACAAAAAGATAACCCTGCGTTGCGGGCAGGGTTATCGTTGTTATTTCAGTATTTTTTCTTTCAGGTCCTCGTACTCAGGCAGATCGTTGTAATGCCACTGCCCGGCCACGATGGTATCTTTCATAAGCACCAGCCCGGGATTGGAACGGATAATGGTCTTGAGCGAGGTAGCATCATTGGTATAATAGGTAAACGGTGTGCCCTGGGCTTTTGTAAAGGCGGGCACCTTATCGCCGGAGGCCGTGGCCCCGATGATCTCCATTCCGTCTTTCTGTATGGCTTTGGCCAGTTCGTTCAGCTCGGGCTGCACGGCCAGGTTGGTCTTATCCAGGTCATAGGCCACCACCATAAATTTATAGCCGGGTTTAAAGATAAAGGTCTCGGCATATTCATCACCGGTAGCGGGGTCGTTCAGCGTAAAATCGTGGATCGGGGCTATCTCGCCTTTTTTCACGATCACCTTGCGCTGGTCCACAAAATCATGCGTAGCCAGGAAAGTGCTGTCCATCCATTCCCAGGAGTTGGTGATATTGCCGTTCTCATCGGTCTTGATGGCCAGGTTCTCTACCTGCTTACCCGTTTTCTTGTCCTTATATATCATGTATACATCGGCATACTCGGGTTTACCGATCATTTTGGCAGGCACCGAATTGCCCACCGCCCAGGGACGGTAATCCTTAACCGGCATATGATTGTAGCAGTGCAGCGTAAAAGCCAGGCTCAGGGCCGTAGGTACGTACACGGCCAGCAGGCTGAGCATACCGGCTTTTTTGCCGAAGAGGCCCACGGCGGTACGCAGCAGCATGGCCACGATGATGAAGATGGCGGGCAGCTGCCAGTCGAACACCAGGAGCGAGAGCAGGATACCCAGTACGATGCTGCCCCCGGTAACGATCTTTTCGGTAAGGTCGAACTCCTTTCCTTTCCAGTATTTGGTAAAGATGGCCAGCGGCAGGATCAGCACCAGCAGTACAATATCTTTGGTAAAGCTCTGCCAGGGAGTCAGCTTCAGGGCATCGCCGAAGCAGCCGCAGTCCGTTACCTTATCGTAATAGGCCGAATAGAAGGTAAGTCCCGAGAAGAAGACGATCATGCCCAGCAGCAGCACGGCCGCAGGTCCGGTAAATACCCCGGCCAGCACGCAGAGACCCAGGAATACCTCGATGACACATACGATAATGCTCAGTACCAGGGCATTTTTATACATAAAGGTACAGAACGAGTTCCAGGCGTTTTCTGCTTCCACGGCGCGGTAGCTTCTGATCTCTTCCTTAACGTACATAAATTCGTCGCGGGCGCCTTCGGCAGTAATATCGATCGGGTTACCGGCATAGTCTACCGGTTTAAGCGAAGACATCCCGGCAAAAACGGCCTCGATCTCTTCGGGCGTCATGTCCCGGATCTCGGTCCTGCTTTCCTGCACACTGTCCATGGTCTTGAACACGGTAAAGTATTCTTCCATCTTATAGCTGAAACCCATGGGGTCGTTCGCCTTGATCAGTCCGGAGATAATAAAGATGGTACCTACCAGTATACGGAACGGGCTTAGAAATTTCCTCATAATGTCTTTTTAGCTTAGTATCGATCATTACAAAAGTAAGATTCCTTTACGCAATCCCAAAGTTCAGGCCTGGTTAATTTATAGCTAATTAAAAGCCGTACGCCGGGGCTTGCGGGAGAAAAAATGAAACTTTGTTCCAATAAATTCGTTAAATCCAAAAAAATGTTAATTATTTACTTATATTTGAGAAAATTTTTTGACGTATGAAAACATTACTGACAATAGCCTGTTCTCTCATCATCGGGTTACAGTCCTATGCCCAGGCCGAATCACAGCCGGGTACATGGACACTTATCAAAAGCCAGAACGGCGTAAATATTTATGCGAAGGAAGAAATCTGCACAGTGGCTCAGACCAATATGCAGATCAAGTATAAATTACTGAAATTTGAGAACACGACGGCTAACGTAAAAAATGTCAGCTTCCGCTATAACCTGTATTACGGCAGCACTACCTGTGCCACCTGCCAGAATTCGGAGTACGATCAGCAGTTCGTGCTGGCCCCGAACCAGGTGCGCGAAGCTTCCTGCTCTAACAACGACGATGCCCTGAAGGTGTTCATACGCTACGAGAACGAGCGTAACTATTCGCCGGACCTCAGCCAGATGGATTTCGGCAACCTGGTCATCAACTAATATCGTAAACCATTTATACAGCAAGTCGCCTTACAAGGCGACTTTTTTTATTTCCGGCGTTCGTACAGGTCGCGTACCACCACACTGGCCAGCGTGATACCAAAAACGGCGGGCATGTACGATATAGTACCGATCACCGATTTTTTCGGGCCGCTGTCTGCCAGCACGATCCTCGATTTATCTGCCTTTTCGGCCGACCATACCACTTTCAGGCCCTTATAAATGCCGAAACGGTGCAGGCGCTTGCGCACATACAGGGCCAGGTTGCAGTTATAGGTCTCCGAGATGTCCACGATTCGCACCTGCGTGGGGTCTACCTTTCCGCCGGCGCCCATGCTGCTCACGATAGGGATCTTGCGGTCGAGGCAGGCCTTTATAAAGAATACCTTGGGCGAAAGGGTATCGATACAGTCCACCACGTAGTCGAACGCTGCACTGTCGAGCACTTCATTGGTACGCTTGTCCTTCAGGTATTCGGGCAGCACGGTGAGTTCGATCTCCGGGTTGATGTCCCGCAGGCGCTGTGCCATCACGTCGGCTTTCAGCTGTCCGTCGGTGCTGATGAGTGCGGGTACCTGGCGGTTGCGGTTGGTGGCTTCCACCACGTCGGCGTCTACGATGGTCATACGTTTTACCCCGGCGCGGGCGATCATTTCGGCACATATGCCGCCTACCCCGCCCAGTCCTACTACCAGTACATGCGCGTCGATCAGGTTTTCCAGTGCTTCGTCACCCAGCAGTAAGCGGGTTCTGCCCATCCAGGGCTGTATCAGGCTCATTTTTTGAAATTTTCCGCAAAAATAAATGCCTGTTCCGGCTTCGCAAAAAAAAGTGCATCAGAGCCCCGAAGGCCAGATGGTATGTACCACAGCTTCCGTTACAGCGGCCAGTTTTCCCGGGGAAATGGAAAACTGCTGCGCATAACGCTCATACACCCGGCGCACGGGCATACGCAGGGTATCGGTCTCGAACAGCAGCCGTTCCGGGGGAATGACCGCATAGGCCTGCAGGTGCCCGGGAGAGCCGTTGAGCAGCCCCTTGCCCAGCGAAAAATAGAACTGCGGGTAATGCAGCAGGCGCTGCGTCTGTACAAGTCCCGCCCGGAAGTCATGGAGTATTACCGGCACCTCTGCATCCTTCAGTTGTTCCAGTATCTCATCGTAGGCCCGCACACAGTGGATGATGAGCGGCTTTCCCACAGCTTCGGCCAGGCGGCGCTGCATCTGTAAAAATGTGTATTGTATTTCGAACGGGGGACCTTTCAGGCGGTCCAGCCCGCATTCGCCCAGGGCTTTTACCTGCGGGTTGCGGAGTGCGGCCTGCAAACCTTCCTCTGCCGCAGCTATTTCTCCGTGTATGTACCAGGGATGCAGCCCGGCGCTCAGCGCATAATCCGTAGGGCGCAGGCGTTGTGCATACATATAGGCATTGCGCAGTACGGTCTCGTCCGCAGCCTGTGCACGGTAGTGCGTATGTACATTGTAGAAATGCATAACCCTTCCTTAACCGGCCTTTTATAGGTAGGTTAGCGACAAATATCGTACATTCGCAGCACAAAATTACAGATACAGCATGACCGCGATCAAATTCGGAACCGACGGCTGGAGAGCCATTATTGCCAGAGATTTCACAACGGATAACGTAAAACGTATCAGCATGGGCGTAGCCCTGTACCTGAAGCAGAAAGAAGCCGGACCCTCCGTGGTGATCGGTCACGACTGCCGTTTTGCCGGTGAGCTCTTTATGCAGACCGCCGCTTCGGTATTCGTTTCGCAGGGCATCAAAGTACATTTTGCCAGAGGTTTTGTGTCCACGCCCATGATCTCGCTGGCGACCCGCGAGCTGAACGTTTCCATGGGTGTGATCATTACAGCCAGCCACAACCCGCCTTCGTACAACGGCTACAAGCTCAAGGGCAATTACGGGGGGCCCGTACTGCCATTCGAGCTGGAGCTGATCGAAGCCCTGATCCCCGATGCAGTGCCCCAGGTGGCCGATATAGAGCTGGAAGAGAACGGCACTACCCTTTTCCGGCACGATTTTGAAGCCATGTACATAAAACGGGTGCAGGAATCCTTTGACCTGGACGCGATCCGCAACAGCAATATGAAATTTGCCTACGATGCCATGTACGGCGCCGGGCAGGGCGTAATGAAAAAGCTGTTCCCCGGCATGGACCTGCTGCATTGCGAACAGAACCCCGGCTTTGAAGGTGTGGCCCCCGAGCCGATCCTCAAAAACCTGAAACCCTTCCAGGAATTTATACGCAGCAACGGTAACATTGCCAGCGGACTGGCTACCGACGGCGATGCCGACCGCATCGGGCTGTTCGATTCCAAAGGCAATTTCGTGGACTCGCACCACATCATCCTGCTGCTGATCCATTACCTTTACAAATACAAAGGCTACCGCGGCAAGGTGATCACCGCCTTTTCGGTGACCGACAAGGTGAAGACCCTGTGTCAACATTACGGGCTGGAACAGCAGACCGTGAAGATCGGCTTTAAATACATTGCCGGGTTCTTCCTGGAAGAAGATGTACTGCTGGGTGGCGAAGAAAGCGGCGGTATCGCCGTAAAAGGGCATATCCCCGAGCGCGACGGTATCTGGATGGGACTCATTATCTGGGAATTTATGGCCAAAAGCGGTAAAACGCTCGAAGAGCTCATCGAGGAAGTGTATGCCATTACCGGCTCTTTCCAGTACGACCGTGCCGACCTGCACCTTACCGAAGAGCAGAAACAGCGTATACTGAACACCTGTGCGAACGGGAACATCCATAATTTCGGAGGTAAGGAAGTGGCCCGCACCGAGACCATCGACGGTTTCAAATACCATTTCAACGGCGGGGAATGGCTTATGATACGCGCTTCGGGTACTGAACCCGTGGTACGTGTGTATGCCGAGGCCGCCGATAAAAAAGAACTGGAAACGTTCCTTCAGCAGAGTGTGAAGGACGTACTTGCCATATGAAGTATAAAAAGGGAGATAAAGTAAATTTTACCGATTTCCTGGGCGGAGGTACCGTGCTGGAAGTGCTGGGGAACGATATGTACCGCATCGAGGCCGATGAAGGTATCGAGATGACCGTGCATAAGAATGAGATCGTGGCCCAGTTCAACCCGTACAAAAGCATGCCCGTATTCCGTAAGAACAGCGGGGAAAGCGGCCCGGTATCCAGGGACCCGGCCCCGCAGCAGCAAAACCCGGAGACCGACTGGGAACAGAGCGGCAAAATAAAGGTCCGTAAAGAGAAAACGGCAAAAAAAAGCCTGCAGGAAGATGATTCCGCGGCCGAAAGCTCCGGGAAATGGATCAGCAAAAGCCTGGAAGATGAAAAGCGCAAGCTGGACAAGGAGCCCGACACCTGGCAGAACCCCGGCAAAAAAGCGATCCCGAAGGTGCGCGATAAGGAATATACCGGCAAGACCCTGCATGTAAAGGCCGAAGACCTGAAAAAGCCGAACAGGAAGGTGATGCCCGCCGTGAAAGAGGTGATACCCGAGATAGACCTGCATTTTGAGGAAATAGAGGTCAACACCTGGCGCCTGGCCCCTGAGGAACGCCTGCAATACCAGCTGCGCTATTTTCAGCAGAAGCTGGAAGAGTTCATTGCCGCCCGGGTGCGTAAATTTGTGGTGATCCACGGCGTGGGCGAAGGTGTACTGCGCGCCGAGGTACGCTCTATATTGCGTAGTTATCCACAAATATATTACTATGACGCCTCCTGGCAGAAATACGGCCGCGGGGCCACCATGGCCGAAATACGCTACTAAAATTACGGCTTCTGCATCAGCATGCGGATTATTGCCTTATCTTTAATTTGTAAAAAACGTGGTATGAGATCGATCAGCGCCTTATTCTTCTTACTGGGTTTTGTGTTCACTGCGGCCGCACAGAACATTATCTACAACGATCCCGGCCTGCAGCTCAGGATCACCGGCAACGGCTTCAGCGTACAGAAGGCTTTTATTGCCACCGATACGGCCCTGCAGAACACGAACAAGCTGGAGTACGATACCAAATACTACATGGTGATCAGTGGCATCGAAGGCTTTAAACAGAAGAAGAACAGGGTTTTTCCCGGCATACGCATTTATGTGAGCGACCTGGGCAATAAGGTCATTTTCGATTCCGGCGACCTGCTGGCCGATAAGAAAGAAGGCGTGGACACCAGCGAGGTACGCGAGATAGCCCCGAATATCTTTACGGCCGATCCCATGACCGGCGACGGTTTTTATGTGTTCAACGTAGAAGTATGGGATAAAAAAGGCAAGGCCCGTATGCATGCCGCCTATACCTTTGCGCTGAATCCCTATGATTATGAGTATACGCAGAAAAGCGAAGGCCTCAAAGCCCGCAATCTCTTCGTCTTCCAGGAAGGCAGGCTCACCTTTGCCAACCGTATACGCGTGAACCAGCAGGCCGACTATGTCTTTTACGGTACCGGCGTTTTCCAGGCGGTGAACGATAAGTTTTATCCCGGTTGCCGCATACGCGTTATCGACCCGGCCAACCAGGTCTTGTTCGAGTCGGACGATCTGTATACGAATATGGTCATTGATAACGGCCCGGACGGTGCCCTGGGCGATCTGAAAGTATTCTTTACCCCCAGCGACGACCTGGAGCCCGAAAAGCCATACAAGCTCGCCATCCTTTTCTGGGACAAGAAAAGCGATAAAAAGGTGGAGATCGAAGTACCTTTTATCGTATATAAATAAGCTTACTTCGTAACCGGGTACCCGGCCTTTTCCCAGCCTTTGTAACCGCCCCTGAGGTTGTATACTTTTTTGTAGCCCGCCTTGCTGAGTGCTTCAGCGGCTTCGGTGCTGCGGCCGCCCACGGCACAGTATACGTATACAGGCTTGTCTTTGGGAACGGCTTTAAAATGCGCCATAAACCCGTCGGCCAGCCAGTCGTAATTCACCGAACCGGCAATATGGCCCTGTTTCACTTCCCAGGTCTGGCGTACGTCAACCAGCAGCTCATTCTTTTCCGTTTCCAGGGCCGATCTGAAGGCAGCCGCATCCAGGTCGGTCTGGGCCTTTGCTGCCAGCACGGAACCAAGGAACAGGAATATCAGCAGAAATTTCTTCATAGTTACGTATATTAATCGATCGTAGCGATCACTTTCAGCTCAATGGCGATCGGTGTAGGCAGGCAGTTGATCTCCAGCGTGGTGCGGCAGGGCGGGTTCTCACCGAAATACTCGGCCCACAGGCGGTTATAGGTCTTGAAATCATCTTTCATATTGGTAAGAAAGACCGTTACGTCCACAATGTTGTTCCAGCTGCTTCCTGCTTCTTCCAGGATATTGCGTACGTTATTGAACACACTGCGGCATTGTTTTTCGATATCGTAGCTCTGTATATTGCCTTCGGCGTCCAGTTCCACACCAGGGATCTGCTTTGTGCCTTTTTCGCGGGGCCCCACACCCGAAAGGAACAGCAGGTTCCCCACTCTTTTCGCATGCGGGTACAGGCCTACAGGCTCCGGTGCCTTGCTTGAATTAATGCTTTCGTTCATACGCACAAAGGTAATATAATCGGCCATACATTCCTGTATGCCCCTGTTACCTAAATTCCGATCTTATACGCTATGCGGAAGGCAAAGTTATCGATCACCTTCGGCAGTGTGTAGGCCCCGTACCGGTAGAACACCCCTGCGCCCAGGCCCATGCTCACACCCAGCAGGCGCGCCTTGAGCAGGTTGTCTGCGTAAATGCCCGACTCAAAAAAGCCGTGCCGCATGTCCTGCGCCGGGAAATTAAGGTGCCGCTCGGGATGCTGCAACCAGGAAAAACCGATGGCCTGGCTGATGCCGGGCTCAGGCCGGTACTTGCCTTTGAACAGCAGGGTACCGAAGCTGTGGCGGTAAAAAACGCCTACGAACTTATCGCCCGAAAATTCGTTGAGCCACATGGTCTCAAAGGCATTTTCGCTGAGTATGCCCAGGCCTTTCAGCCTGGAGCCGGGATCATAGCTGCCGCGCATATTAAAAAGTTTGGCATAGGGCACATCGCCGAATACCGCACCGCCCGTCAGGTACAGCGAAGAACGGCCCAGGTGCTTGATGAATACATTATAGTCCAGCGCCGCTATTACTTTACTGTATTCAAACCGGCCTCCCAGCACATCTTTCAGGCCCTGGGAAAGCTGAAGGTACAGCACCGGGAATTTTGTGCCCATGGAATACAGGCGCCGCCCGTTATCCATAAATTTTTCCTTGTGACCGTAACGCAGGGTAAGCGTAGCCTCTGCAAAGCGGAAACGGCTCTGTGCCGCTTCTGAAGCCGAACGCTGCCAGGCATAGCCCAGGGTATTGTCCAGGTTCTGCACCCGGAAGCCCGGTTCCACCGTAAGCTGGGGTACAGGCCGCAGTTTAAAGCCCAGGCCCGTATTTTCCACCCGGTCGTAGCGGAACGTGGCCAGGCTCCGGTTCGAGCTTCTCAGCAGGAAGCCCGTACGCTCGAACACGTCGTAAGTGCCGCTTTCCAGCAGGTCGTAGTAGTACTCGAAATATACCGAATAGCGTTTTTTCCGGTCGAAATTCACCTGGGCCCGGCCGCCGTATTTAAGGCCTTTGTCCTTGAGCCCGTAGCCGATGTATCCGCCCAGCTGCACCCAGCGGGTAAGGCGGTCATTGGTCTCGAGTCCCGCCCCGAAGCGCCAGCCTTCGTAGTTGTTGAAACGTACAATGCGCTTCAGGTCCAGGTCAAAGATGCGTATACGAAGTTTACCTGTGGCCAGGGCCTCCATACCATTCAGCAGGCGGTCCAGGTTCATTTTGCGGCCTATGCTGTCTACCACCTGGTAGGTCTTGCGGTCTTTGGCACTGGTACTGTCGGGCCGGTATTTGCCCAGCAATGTCTCGCTGTTTTTGTGTGCCTGGGGGTCGAGGCCGATCTCCGCCCCGGCAAAATCGCCCGTTTTGAATACAGGCGCCAGGCGTACATCGCTCAGGAACCGGTTACCGATAAAGGCCAGCTTAAAGCCCCCGCTTACCGCACCGGGAAAGCTCAGTTCCGATGTGGTCTGCACCGGGAACATAAATACACCTTCCGCACTGTATTTCTGCAGGATGCTTACCTGCATGCCGCCTTCGTTCTTCAAGGGGCGGGCAATGGCACTTTCGAGACGCAGCTTGTCCTTATTGATGTTCAGCACACCTTCCATAGCTTCGAAACGGGTGCCCTGCTTAGGCCGGTACTCGATCACCAGCACGGTATCCGTACCCGAAAAAACGGTGTCTGTTATATGGAAAAAATAACGCGAGGTACTGCCTTTTGAAAGCGGGTTCAGGTAATTTTTGCCGAGTATGCTGAAGTATTCGTCGTAAAAGGTAAATTCCTGCATCTGGGTCATAAACAGGGCTACCGTAGGATCTTGCAGGCCCGAGGTATGATAGGCCAGCACGGTCTCGGTGCTTTTGCCCGGCGGCTTGAACTTACGCCCGCTCACGGTCTCGCTCAGGAAAAGGTACTGCTGGTCCAGGAAGCGGCGTGTGCGGAAAGCAGAAGAGTCTACCTGTCCCGTTTCGGCTTCGCGGATGCGGATACGGGCCATATCGGTGCTGTCATCAATGCCGGTACCCACCATACGGTTGTAGGCGGTAAAGCGGTACCCGTCGCGGGCATTGCGCGGGTCTATGTTTTTGCGGTTGGCCGAGGTCTTTTCAATGATCTCGTCGGCGGGATTCTTCCCGGGCAGGATCACGGCGCCCCGCAGGTCATAGGTTCTGCGCTTCAGCCTGATCACAAGTTCGTCCTCACCGGCCATGAAGCTGAAGCTCTGTGCCACAAAACCGGCATAACTGAACCGCACATTGGCAGGGCTGTGTCTTGTGGTTAGGCTGAATTTTCCGCTGATATCGGTAGACGTACCATTGGCTGCGCCGATCTCCACCACGTTCACAAAGGGTAAAGGCTCGTTCGTTTCGGCATTCAGCACCCGGCCGCGTAGCTGTATCTCCTGTGCGGACAAGACCTGGAGCGAAAAAAACAGGAACACGGAAAGTAAACCTTTTATCCTGTTTTTCGTATACATAAAAAAGGGCCTTGCCGTATTTCGGTGTGCTGCGGATATCATATTCGTATTTCTGCGCTGAATGTATCACAAAGAAAACACTTGAGGGAATATGACCAAATGCTTTCGGCGAAAAATGCCGGTATATCCGCCAATGTGGTGGTTTGACGGTATAACCGGGCCCTGCATCATCAAAATATCCTTAAAAAGGGGGCGGGGGCGCGAAAAATTAGTAACATTGCCCTAAAAATCAAGCGTGTCAACGTACACTACACAGGAAATAGAAAACTGGTTCGGGGCCCTGGGCCGTGTAACCGTGCTCGTTATCGGCGATTTTATGCTCGACAGGTATATCTACGGGCGGGTGGAGCGTATCTCACCCGAAGCCCCGGTACCTGTGGTAAACGTATCGCAGCGGGAATCGCGTCCGGGCGGCGCGGGCAATGTACTGCTGAACGTACACGCGCTGGGCGCCAGGGCCATTCCCCTGAGCATCATCGGGCTTGATGAGGCGGGCGACGAGCTGCTGAAACAGTTCTCCGCGCAGCAGATCGACACCACCTACATACAGCGTTACCCCGGGATACCCACCATAACCAAAACCCGTATACTGGCCGGCCAGCACCAGATGCTGCGTATCGACGAGGAAGACCTGGCCTGCATAAGCCCGGCCATGGAACAGCAGCTTATAGCCTCTGTGGAACAGTTGCTGCGTACCGAAAAGATCGATGCCGTACTGTTCGAGGATTACGACAAAGGCGTGATCGGCCCTGCACTGATCGAAGCCACCGTAAAAGCGGCCGCAGAGCGGAACGTACCGGTTTGCGTAGACCCAAAGAAAAAGAACTTTGCCGCCTATAAGGGCGTTACCCTTTTTAAGCCTAACCTGAAGGAACTCCGCGAAGGTCTGAACCTGGAAATGCGTGATGAGAATGCTGTGGAAGAGGCTGACAGACAACTGCGGTCCCTGCTGGGACATACGTATACCCTGGCCACCCTGTCTGAGAAGGGCATCTATTTCTCTGATACGGAACATGCATACCGGCGGCCGAGCATCGTGCGCAGCGTGGCCGACGTATCGGGGGCGGGCGACAGTGTCATTGCCACAGCCACCTGTTTCCTGGCAGCCGGTGCCCCGCCGCTGCTGGCGGCCGAGCTGGCCAACCTTTCCGGGGGCATCGTATGCGAGTTCCCCGGCGTGGTACCTGTTGATAAGACCCGGCTGAAAACAGAAGCGTTTCATTACCTTTGCAAAAAATAAACCGTGGCAGGAATCCAGACACTCCGGGAAAAAATAAACCTGGTCATCTACAAGTACAAGGACCGGGCGCTCAGGATACTGAGAATGGCCCGCCTGGCCATGGTAGTGCTGGCCCTGGGTACCCTGGTGTATTATTTCGGGTTCCCGCACACGCAGGAATCACAGGAAACGGTGTTCCGGGTAATACGCGGTGTATTCGGGTTCCTGATCTTCAGCTATATCTTTCGTTTCTTCTTCGATTTTGAACCGGCCAAATTCCTGCGGAACCATAAGTACGAAGGCTTGCTGCTGGGCATACTCGTGCTCGATTTCATCGGCAAGCTGATCACGGGCAGCTCGTTCAGCAGGCATTTTTTTGAATGGCTGGGTTTCGAAGGCCTCAGCTCGGTATTTGTGGCCTTTTCCTGCCTGGTGATGTTCATTTTCACCAGTATCGAGGTAGTGCGCGGCTCACGCTACATTTCCGATATTAAATTATCGCCTTCTACCCTGTTCATCGGTAGTTTCATTATACTGATACTTGCAGGTACTGGTCTGCTGATGCTGCCCGAAGCCACTACCATCGAAGGCCCCATGCCCTTCCTCGACGCCCTGTTCACCTCTACCAGCGCCAGTTGCGTTACCGGGCTCATCGTGGTGGACACGGCCACGTATTTTACCCTTAAAGGCAAGGTCATTCTCATGATCCTGATGCAGCTGGGCGGACTCAACATTATATCCTTCACCTCTTTCTTCAGCCTTTTTTCGCAGAAAGGGCCCGGTCTCCGGCAGCAGGCCATCATTATGGACTTTATGAGCTTTGAAAGCCTGAGCGGGACCAAAAAGCTGCTGAAGGATATCTTGCTGATGGCCGCGGGCATTGAACTCATCGGGGGCATCCTCATTTATTTTCTCTGGCATCCCGATGTGTACTTCGCCACGGAATTCGACCGAATCTTTTCCTCGCTTTTCCATTCGGTGAGCGCCTTTAACAATGCGGGCTTCTCGCTGTATACCAACAACATGTACGAGGCCGGCGGCGTACGGGAGAGCTATATGGTACATGTGGTGATCATGCTGCTTATCATTTTCGGCGGTCTGGGTTTCCATGTCATCAAAGAGGTGTTCGGGGCACAGAACATGCGCGAACGGCTGCGCAGACCCTGGAAGACCTATACGGCCGGTACCAAGATCGTACTGTATACCACGGCCGTACTCATCGTGTTCGGTACCGTGTTCTTTTACATTGCCGAGATCAATAACCCGGCCATGTACCGCAATGCCGACGATTTCGGCAACCAGACCTTTATTCCGCGGGTGATTACGGCAGCCTTTCAGTCGGTGGTAACACGTACGGCCGGTTTCAATTCCGTGGATATGTCGGTACTCACCACCCCGGTGATCCTGATCTTTATTTTCCTCATGTTCGTAGGGGCCTCCCCGGCCTCTACGGGCGGCGGTATCAAGACCACCACCTTTGCCGTTATTTTTCTTTCGGCCATTTCAACCATCACGAACCGCCATAATGTAATGGTATTTAAGCGTACCATTCCCAAAGAGACCATAGGCAAGGCCTATACCATAGTGCTGTTCTCCGTGAGCATTATTTTTATCAGTATACTGGCCATGGCCTTTGCCGAGCCGCTGATACCACTGGAAAAGCTGAGCTTCGAGGTGGTCTCGGCCTACTGCACCGTGGGGCTTTCTACCGGTATCACCGCCGGACTCAGCCCGGAAAGTAAAATAATCCTGGTACTGTGCATGTTCATCGGCCGGGTGGGCATCCTTACCCTGGCCATATCCCTGAGCCGCAAGATACGGAGCAATAACTATTCCTACCCGACCACGTTCATTATGGTAGGATAAATTAAAATGAGATTATGAGTAGTGTAAAGCCATATTACAGCAACAAGACCAAGAAGGAAGAAGTAGCGGACATGTTCGACAACATTTCGCATAAGTACGATTTCCTGAACCACTTCCTGTCCCTGGGCATCGATATTTCCTGGCGGAAAAAGGCCGTGAGAATGGTGCTGGACTCCGGTGCGCAGAATGTGCTGGACGTGGCTACCGGAACGGCCGACCTGGCCATTATGATGGCAAAGAAAGGCTGTAAAAAAGTAACGGGTACCGATATTTCGGAAGGCATGCTGGCCATAGGCCGCGAAAAAGTAAGCAAAGAAGGCCTGGACGGGACAGTGACCCTGCAGAGCGGCGACGGCGAGAACCTGCCCTTCCCGGACAATACCTTTGACGCTATTACGGTTTCGTTCGGTATACGCAATTTCGAGAACGTGGCCAAAGGCCTGCAGGAAATGAACCGCGTACTGAAAAAGGACGGCACCCTGTTCGTGCTGGAGTTTTCGAACCCGAAGAAATTCCCCGGCAAACAGTTCTACCAGCTTCACTTTAAATTTGTGCTGCCTTTCTGGGGACGCATCTTTTCCAAAGATACCCGGGCCTATACCTACCTGCCCGAGAGCGTAAAAGCCTTCCCCGACGGACAGGCCTTCCTGGACCTGATGACACAGAACGGCTTCCGTACCGCGAAACAACGTACCCTTTCCCTGGGAGTAGCGAGCATTTATTCGGCAAAAAAATAAAATACGTTCCCCGGCGTTTATTAAACAGTATCTTGAAGAACAAAACCATACATATACTCCTGCTTCTGCTGTTCCTGGCCGGCCAGGCATACGATGCCGGCGCGCAGATACAGACGCGGCCCTGGACCCTGGCCAAGCTCGACCGTAAAACGATCTACTTCGGGTTCCACATCGGGTTCAATACCATGAACCTGGGTCTGCGCCCCAAAGGCGACCCGGCGGCCCTGGGCTCCATCTATTCCATAGAAAGCAAGGCAGGCAGCGGTTTCAGCATGGGCGTGCTCACTAACCTGCGCCTGCACGAGTATGTGGCCTTCCGTTTTGTGCCTTCGCTCTCTTTCGGCGGCCGTACCCTCATCTATACCGAAAAGGAACCGAATGAGACCAAGTTCCGCACCACCCGCAAGACCGTGGAAAGTACCCTGCTGGAGTTTCCCTTCCTGTTCCGCCTGAAATCGGCGCGTCTCAACGATGTGCGTCTTTACCTGGAAACGGGCTTCAAATACAGCTTTGACCTTTCGTCCAAAGCGGGCACCGACGACGGGGGCGAAAACCTGGTAAAGCTGAAGAAGCACCAGTTCACCTATGAGCTGGGTACCGGTATCGATTTTTACCTCAAGTACTTTAAATTCACGCCTTCGGTGCGTGTGGGCTGGGGCGTGAACAATGCCCTGTACAGCGAGGGACACATGTATTCCTCCGCACTCGATCGCGTATATACGCGTACCATTCTTTTTGCCTTTTATTTCGAGGGCTCGTTATAGGCCCGTTTCCCTGTGTATGACCGCCAGGGCGTTCTGCAGGCGTTCTTCGCCGCTGCCGCTGATCAGCACGTACCTGCGGCCGGCTTTTTCCAGGGCAGCTTTATACCATTGCAGCAGCTCACCCCGTTTTTCCGGGTGTTCGCGCAGGGGATCGTAGCTCCAGGGCAGATCGGCATCGCAGAGCAGGTACAGGTCGAACTCCTGCCGTGCATACAGGTCCAGGATAAACGGCGAGCAATGCCCGAAGCAGAATTCGCTCCACACCTTCATTACGGTCATTTCCGTATCGGCGATGAGTATACGCGGTCCTGCGGCCAGCGCCTCCTCCATACTCTGCCACTGCCCGGCAGCAATGGTGTCCAGGGTTTCGCAGGTATACGAAGGCCCGTACTTTTCCAGGTAGATGCGGGAATATTCAGGCACCCATACAGAACCTTCCAGCGCCGCATGCAGGGCCAGGCTCAGGTCTGATTTACCCGTGCTTTCGGGTCCCGTCACTGCTATTTTTATGGTCTCAGGCATGCTTTACACGGTATAAACGATGCCAGTGCCAGAGTCCGTATATGGCTACCACGGCATAAATGAACAGGAGAACGCTCTCGAAGTACAGGTCTTTTTTCCAGTAGAGATAAGTGGCCATAAAATCGGCCAGGATCCAGTACCACCAGTTCTGTATGACCTTGCGGGCCGAGAGCCAGGTGGCCGTAACGCTGAGCGTACCCACCAGTGCATCCGGGTAGGGGTATACCGAATCGGTAAAGGTATGCAGTCCCCAGCCGATGAGTGCTGCCGATGCGGCACAGAGCACGAAAAGACCGAGCAGTAACAGGATATTTCTTTCATTGCGCACGGGCGTTTCGCCGTTGTCTGTCCCCCACCAGAGCCAGCCCCAGAAGGCCATGACCACATAGTACACGTTCAGCAGGGCATCTACGTAAAAACGCGCTTCAGATAATGTATATACCAGGATACCGCAGCTCAGGGCACCGAACAGCCAGCAGATACGCTTACGCAGGGCCGAAAGTACGATAAAGACCGTACCGCTCAGCAGGGCCGTGAGTCCCAGCCATTCCATCAGGCCGAATGCGGCAATGTCCCAGCTCATGCGTTATTCTTTACGGAAGCACGGCACATGGCTTCCAGGTGCGTATCTTCTTTTTCTTCCATTATATTTCCGATCACTACAAAGTCGGCACCGGCCTCCACAGCGGCTGCACATTGCTGCGCAGTGCGTATACCGCCACCCACCCAGAGCGGCACCTGTACATGCTCTTTCACCGTGCGTATCATGGCGGGCGGCACCGGGTTCTCGGCACCACTGCCGGCTTCGAGGTATACCTGCTTCAGGCCCAGCATTTCCGAGGCCAGGGCAGTAGCAAGGGCCAGGTCGTTCTTGGCGGCAGGTATGGGCAGGGTCTGGCTCATGTACTGCACAGAGGTCAGGCGGCCGCCCTCCACCAGGATATAAGCCGTGGACAGTATTTCCAGCCCGCTTTTATGCAGCCAGGGAGCCGCTTCTACATGCCTGCCGATAAGCAGGTCGGCATTGCGGCCCGATACCAGCGAGAGCAGCATCAGTCCGTCGGCGGCAGAACTCAGTTGCAGTCCGCTTCCCGGGAAAATAAGCAGGGGCAGCGAACAGGCCTTTTTTACCGTGGAAATAAAGAGGTCGAGCGTATCCTGCAGCAGCATGCTGGAGCCCACCAGAACAGCGGCCCCGCCGTTCTTTTCCAGCGCTGAGGCCAGCCGGGCGGCGCGTTCCGGCGAAATCTTATCGGGGTCCAGCAGCAACACCAGCCGGGCAGCATCTGCCGGGCGGGTACGCAACTTTTCGTATATGCTTTCGGTCTGTGACATATCAGAGGTTTTCGAGGCTGAAGGCCTGTGGTTTACCAGAGAACAGGGTTTTGGTATAGGCCCAGGTCTCTTTGAAAAAATCGGTTTCACGGTAGGTGTCCAGGGCTTCGGGGCCGGTCCACAGGCTGTGTGTGTAAAATACGTTCGGTGCCGAGGCATCGCGGTAGAGCTCTACGCCCGAACAGCCGGGCATGGCCGCAATTACGGGGCGGCTCTTTTCAAAGAAAGCGATAAAGGCCGGTACTTCTTCCGGCTTAAATTCCATTCGTACTATCCGGATCATCCTGGATTAAAATTTTGATCACATCGCCTACCTTCAGTCCCAGCAGCTGCAGGGCCGAGCCTTCGCGTATGGCCAGCTCGAGCAGTCCCGAGGAATTGAACAGGGCCACTACATCGCCCGGGGGCACTGAATTGTAAGCTTTGCTTATTTTTCGTATATTATACATGCGGCGGCGCATCTCAATGGTAAAGCCGCGTTCCTTCACGGCTGCGGTAAAGTCCTTCTTCGAAATATTGGTGATGGCATTCCCGAAATGATCGCTGTGGATCACATTGCCGCTGATCACATTTTCGTTGTAGCCGGCCGCAAAGGCAATTTGTTCGTATATGCGTAAAAGCGGTGTACCAAGGTCTGACAGCTGTGCACCCGAGGCCAGCATGAGGGCGGCACGGGCAAAGATATCGCGCAGCTGCAGGGTACTCTGCTGAGCATCGGCGCCGTATACCGCGCTCAGGTTCACGGCGCCCTGTATCTCCCGGCCTGCAAAGGCCATGGAAAAAAGACCGTTATCGGTACCTATAAAATACTGGTCGTCGACCTTAAAGGCCGCGTAACTCTTCTCAAAATCCATAGGGGCCGCCACCGATACCAGGTGTATGGTGCCTTTGGGAAAATGCGGGAAGCTCTCCTTCAGCACAAAACTGGCTTCGAGTATATTGTTCATCTGCACCTGGTGGGTGATGTCCACCAGGTGTACACCGGGCAGCTGTGTGAGCAGGAATCCCTTTACCGAGGCCACATAGTGGTCTTTGGTCCCCAAATCGGTAAGGAATGTGATCACGCCCATTAAATTATGTATTTTTGAATGTTTACTAAACTAAGTTTTTATTTACTTTGCGCAAAGCTAAGTGAAACAAATTAGAATTCAATTTTAAAAAGCGGTCAATTTTGAGCGAAAAAATCATAGTTATTGATTCTGTAAATCCCGTCGATTTCTTTGGTGCGGGCAACAAATACCTGAAAGTGCTGAAAGATCTTTTCCCCAAGCTGCGCATTGTAGACCGCGGCGCGGAGCTGCGCATTTTCGGGGAGCCTTCGGAGATCGACATGTTCAGAGACACGCTCATGCGCATCATGCGCCATTACGAACGTTTCGGCAGCCTGGACGAAGAGGTGATCCACCATGTGGCGCGCCAGCAGCAACAGGCCGAACCAGAGGATGAGACCGAAGACGAAGATGACTTTGAGGCCCAGCACGTGATACTGGTGGGCAACGACGGACTGCTGGTGAAGGCACGTACCGAGAATCAGCAGAAACTGGTAAAAGTGTTCCAGCAGAACGATATGATCTTTGCCCTGGGCCCCAGCGGTACGGGTAAGACCTATACAGCGGTGGCCCTGGCGGTAAAAGCACTCAAGAACAAGGAGATACGCCGCATCATACTCACCCGGCCGGCCGTGGAAGCCGGCGAGAACCTGGGATTCCTGCCCGGGGACCTGAAAGAAAAGCTGGACCCTTACCTGCAGCCCCTGTTCGATGCCCTGCGCGATATGATCCCGCCCGAAAAGCTCAAGACCTATATGGAATCGGGCATCATACAGATAGCGCCCCTGGCTTATATGCGCGGCCGTACGCTCGACAATGCCTACGTGATCCTCGACGAGGCCCAGAACGCCACCCGCAACCAGATGAAAATGTTCCTTACCCGTATGGGACAGACCGCCAAATTCGTGATCACCGGCGATATGTCGCAGGTAGACCTTCCGCGGAACCAGCAGAGCGGCCTGCAGGAAGCCTATTCCATCCTGAAGAACGTAAAAGGCATCGGCATGGTGGAGTTCGATAAAAGCGACGTGATCCGTCACAAACTGGTACGCAAAGTACTGGAAGCCTACGAAAAAATAGAAAATAAAAACTCATAGATATTCACTGCAATGGCCATTTCAGGAACCGATTTTCATTTCCCGGGACAGATAAGCAAATACAACGGTAAAGTACGCGACGTTTACAATATTCAGAACAAATACCTGGTGATGGTGGCTTCGGACCGCATCTCGGCCTTCGACCATATACTGCCCCGCCCCATACCCAACAAGGGACGCGTGCTCAACGGGGTGGCCTATACCTTTATGAAGGCCACCGAACACCTGGTGCCCAACTGGCTCATCGGGCTGCCCCACCCCAATGTAACGGTAGGCCGCCTCTGCGAACCCTTTAAGATCGAAATGGTGATCCGCGGGTACCTGGCCGGCCATGCCTGGCGCGAGTACAAAAGCGGCAAACGCGTGCTCTGCGGGGTGCCCATGCCCGAAGGGATGAAAGAGAACGACCGTTTCCCCGAACCCATCATTACCCCGGCCACCAAAGCCGAAGAAGGACACGACCTCGATATTTCGAAAGAAGATATCATAGCCCAGGGCATTGTTTCTGCCGAAGATTACGCCGTACTGGAAAAATATACCCGTACCCTGTTCGATTTCGGCACGAAATACGCCGCCGACAAAGGACTGATCCTCGTGGATACCAAGTATGAATTCGGGAAGGCCGACGGAAAAATTTACCTGATCGACGAGATCCACACGCCCGACAGCTCCCGCTATTTTTATGCCGATACCTACCAGGCCAACCAGGACGCCGGGCTGCCCCAGAAGCAGCTTTCCAAGGAATTTGTGCGCGAATGGCTGATGGAGAACGGCTTCCAGGGACTGGACGGACAGCAGATGCCCCCGATGCCCGACGATTTTGTGCAGATGGTGAGCGAACGCTACATCCAGTTGTACGAAAAGATCACGGGCAATGCCTTTGAAAGGGAGACCGAGGCCGATCCGCGCCCGGCGATGGAAAAGGCCGTATTGCAGACACTGGAAAGCCTCACTTAAATACCGGGGCCTCAGCGTCCTTGTTTTTTGTCGCCGATTTCGGGCCCTTCGTCCAATTCATATTTTTTTTAACGCATATACAAAACGTTTTTGCGAAATTTACGTTTGTATAATAGTTACATATCCGCTATCCTGTAATTACTATGAAACGATTATTGGGAATAACCGTTTGTGCCGCGTCCATACTGGGCATCCAGGCACAAAGCACCAAAGAATTTGCCGACCAGCAATCTAAAATTGACCGTTTGTACCAGCTCCTCGAAAAGAGCTATACGACCGATATCGATCTGCAGAAGGTGACCGAAGCGGCCATCAAGGCCACGCTGAAGGAACTGGACCCGCACTCCTACTACCTTACGGCCGATGAGATCAGGCAGTCGAACGAATCGCTGCAGGGCGGGTTTGACGGTATCGGCATCAGCTATATCCTGGAATCGGACACCCTGGTGGTGACCAGCCTGGTAAAGGACGGCCCGGCCGAAAAAGCCGGTGTGCTGCCCGGGGACAAGCTGATACAGGTAGACGATTCCCTGGTGTGCGGCAGCGACGAGAGAACACGCAGAATATCACAGATGCTGCGCGGCAAGAAAGGTACACGCGTAAGCACACAGTTCATGCGCGAGGGCGAAGGTACCAAGACCTTTGAGATGGACCGCGATAAAATACCGGTGTACACCGTGCCCTCCTGGTACATGGTGAACGACGAGATCGGCTATATCAAGATCATCCGTTTCGGGGCAGAGACCGGCAAAGACTTCCGCGAAGCACTGAAAAAGCTGAAAAAGCAGGGCATGAAAAAACTGATCGTAGACCTGCAGGATAATTCGGGCGGATACCTGAATACGGCGGTAGACCTCTGCGATGAGTTCCTGGACAAAGAAAAGCTGATCGTGTTCACCGAAGGTAAGAACAGTCCGCGCAAGGACTTTTTTGCCAAAGCGGGCGGTATTTTCGAAGAAGGTGAACTGGTGATGCTGGTGAACGAAAATTCGGCCTCGGCGAGCGAGATCCTTTCCGGCGCCATGCAGGACCATGACCGTGCCGTGCTGATAGGCCGCCGTACCTATGGCAAAGGACTGGTACAGAATACCTTCTATTTCAGTGACGGGTCGGCCGTTCGCCTTACTACGGCACGGTACTACACCCCCAGCGGACGCTGTATACAAAAACCCTACGACGAGGGCACCGAAAAGTATTTCGAGAACCTGCGCAACCGTATGGACAGCGGGGAACTGACCAGTGCCGACAGCATAAAGATGCAGAAGGACCTGCAGTATGCAACCGGTAATAAACGCCTGGTATATGCGGCCGGAGGAGTAATGCCGGATATTTTCATCCCCCGCGATACCCTGGAAAAAGACAGTACCCTGCGCAGCCTGAACCGCAAGAACGTACTGTATCGTCATTGTGTACAGTACACAAATACCCACCGCCGCGAGCTGATGAAACGCTACGATTACAGCTTCACGAATTTCATGAAGGATTTTACACTGCCGGAAGGATATACGGACGGTCTTGAAAACTTTTCGAAAAAACTGGCCGTGCCCTTCAGCTTCGGGGCGCTGAACAGCCGGCAGGCTAACTACGTGGTTCACTTCACAAAAGCCAATATGGCCCGTATGCTCTGGGATAACAATGAGTACCAGCAATGCCTGAACGAAGACGATGAGATCATTAAAAAAGCAATAGAATTATTAACTTTGAACAAAACAGCAGTTATACTGGAAAATAAACAATAGCAATGAAAAAAAGAATAATACTACCGGGATTCTTTATGGTGGTGCTGGCCTTCGCTTCCTGCGGAAGCAAGGCGGCTGAACAGACAGACAACACACAGGCGAATGCAGCCTCTAACCCGGCCTCACAACCGGCTACGAATATGAACGATGCCCCGTTCCCGCCGAAAGATCCTGCGGCTGCACCCAAACCGGCTGCACCTGCCACCAAGATCGAATTCGCCAAAATGGAGCATAACTTCGGTAAAATAAAACAGGACAGCGAGAACACCTATGAGTTCAGCTTTAAAAATACCGGCGAAAACCCGCTCATTATCACTTCGGCCAAAGGTTCCTGCGGATGTACCGTACCGGAATACCCCACCGAGCCTGTACAACCGGGCGCCAGCGGCAAGATCAAGGTAATATATTCCCCGGGCAAGCAAAGCGGCGACCAGGAGAAGACCGTTACCATCGAAGCCAATACCGAACCCGTACAAACGATCCTGAAAATCAAAGCCAAAGTAGGATAATATTCCTGCCGGGGCCAGATCATAACACAGAAAGCCATTGTCCTGCACGGTCAGTGGCTTTTTTATAGCCCCTGCCTTATAAACCAACAACCTCTTTATGCGTATATAAATACACTGATTACAAGAACTTTTAGACGAAACAAAGCAATATATACGCAGTTTTTCGACGTACAAAACTCCTCAATGAAACATTTTTTAACATTTTGAAGTACTTTTGTCCGCAGTTCTGCGTTAACACTTATGCACATCCATACTTACAAGGGTATATTGCGTAAAAGCAAACAATAACTATACAACAGACCAAACGCCTGCAATGTACCCGGAAGAGAGTAAGCCCAGGCTTACTCTTTTTTGTTCAGGGTATTCAGAAATCTTCTGCGATCAGTCCGAAATTGATGGTAGCGCCCGCTTTTCCGCCGGCGGCCACGGCAAGGGCTACCGAACGCATGGGTGTAGTGCAGTCGCCCGCGGCATATACGCCCGGTACCGTGGTCTGCATGAAATCGTCCGTTCGTACATAGAGGCCGTTCTCCAGGGCACAACCCAGTTCTGCGGCAAGCGGACTATGCTGTTCCAGCTGCGGATGGTAGTAGAGTGCGTCCAGGCCAAACGTGCGACCGTCCCGGGTAAGCAGGGCTGATATTCTGCCCTTGTTATGAAGTATGGCCCTGATCTCCGCCTCTTCTACCGGTATGTTCCTGGAGCGTAGTTTATTCCGCTGCTCTGCGCTGAGTGCGGCCGGTCCGTTACTGAAAACCGTAAGCCGGCTGGTCCAGTTGGAAATAAGCCGGGCCAGCTCAAAGGCTTTTTCGCCCGAAGCCAGTATGCCGGTGGATAGTCCGCGCACCTCGTACCCGTGGCAGTAGGGACAATGCAATACCGAAATGCCCCAGCAGGCCTCTATACCTTCTATACCGGGAAAAATCTCCCGCACGCCCGTGGCCAGCAATATACGCCGGGCGCGGAAGGTCATGCCCGAGGCGGTCTTCAGCTCAAAAAGCCCCTCCTTTTCTTTGCGGGCACTCTGCACCGTATCGTTCAGCCAGCTTACCGTGGCGTATTGCATTACCTGTTCCCGGGCTTTGGCCGCAATAGCTGCCGGGGTTTCGCCATCCTGTGTTATAAAATTGTGCGAATGCGGGGTCTGGCGGTTGCAGGGTCTGCCTCCGTCGATAACCAGCACTTTCCGCAGCGAACGGCCCAGGGCCATGGCTGCCGAAAGACCGGCATAACTGCCGCCGATAATGATCACTTCCTGTTCTGTCTGTATTGTTTCCATACCGTACCATTGTAATTGCGGTACCGGAAGGACCAGGGCCAGACCGGCCGTACAGGCCTTTTTTATAAATATACGTCTTGCTTCCATACCTCCGTACCTCCATGACAAAGATACAGAGCAATCGTATAAATGCAACAATGTTGCAAATATTATTTTAGCTGGTCCAGGTATTTCATATATTTAAGGTAGTGCCCTCCGGTATCGGGATTACCTGAAATATAGTACTCCACGCTGCCTTTTTCGGTTTGGGGGTTCAGGCTGATCTTCGTAAGCAGGTGGTTAATGGTGCCTTCGTTGCCATCGAGCACTTTTACGCCCGGCGGCAGCAGTTTCTCGATCTGCCTGCGGAAATAGATAAAATGCGTACAGCCCAGCACCAGGGCGTCGTAGCGGTTCCAGTCCACCGAATGTATCTTTTGGGTAAGGTATTGCTCTACTTCGGGATTCCCGAACTCAAAATGTTCAGCGAACATCACCAGGTTCTGCAGGGACAGGAAGTCCACGCGGTCGTACACGTTCAGGCCCACCACCAGGTTCTTCAGTTTTTCTTCCTTCAGGGTACGGTCGGTGGCGGTTACCAGTATACGTTTATCGCCGCTGCTTTTCACGGCCAGCTTCACAGCAGGCTCCATACCCAGTACCGGGAACCCGTACTTGCGGCGCAGGTCTTCCACAGCCACGCTGGTAGCGGTATTGCAGGCCAGTACCAGGGCTTTCAGATCGTGTTTTACCAGCAGGTCTGTGGCGCTGAACACCAGCTCACAGATCTCCGGGCGCGATTTGGTACCATAGGGGGCATTCAGCGAATCGCCATAGTATACAAAATGTTCATGGGGAAGACGTTTCACCGCCTCATGCAGTGCGGTCAGGCCGCCTACACCCGAATCGAAAAAAGCAATTTTACTCATGTAAAAAATAAGCTGTCCAAAAGTAATTAAAAATCGACCGAATACAGTTTTTTGAACTGACGTTCTCCGGCCGAAGCGGGTAAAGAGCGGAAGAAAGCATTGCGCAGGGCGATGAGCAGGGGATTTTCGAGCTGGGCAATGCGTCCGATACGCCGGGAATTGTTTACCACGAAATGCGTACGTGCCAGGCGGCGCTTTTCGTAATGGCGGAAAGCCTCTTCCCCGCTACCGTGGCGCTCCCATTCCTGTGCCAGAACCAGTGCGTCCTCCACGGCCTGGCAGGCGCCCTGTCCCAGGTTGGGTGTGGTGGCATGTGCAGCATCGCCGATAAACACCACCTTCCCGAAGGCATAGCGCGATACCGGTTCCAGGTCGCAGATATCACCCCAGATCAGCTTATCGTCTGTAGTGGCGGCCAGCACCTGTGGTATGGGGTCATGGTAGCCGGCAAACTGTTCCTGCAGGTCTGCCACGCCAAAGGCACAGTGCTTTTCGCTCTGTGGCGGAGCATTGAGGCAGGCGTACCAATACAGTTGTCCCTTCAGCGGAGTAAGCCCGAAACGGCCGTCCCTGCCCCAGGTCTCAAAGGCTTCGCTGATACCCGTACCGGACTCATCGATCACCGCCCGCCAGCAGGTATAGCCGGAATAACGCGGACCGGAACCCGGAATAAATTTCCTCCGCAGCCGGGAGTGGATGCCGTCGGCCACCACCAGGTAGCGCGTATGGTGTGTGGTACCGTCCTCAAAATGGATAGTAACCCCTTCCCCGTCCTGTATAGCGTCAATGGCCTTTTTGCCGGTAAAGAGTGTTGCGGGGTCCAGTTGCGAGAGCAGGCAGCTGTGCAGCTCGGCCCGGTGTATGGCAAAGTTGTCAAGCCCGTATTTTTCGCTTACGGCCTTGCTGTCGGTATAGGTGATCCGGCGGCCTTTCTGGTCGCGGACAGAAAATGCGGGCAGAATGCGGCCCCTGCCGATCACCTCAGAGTCAATGCCCAGTTGTTTAAAAGCCTTAATGGCATTAGCCGCCAGCCCGATACCGGCGCCGATCTCACGCAATTGCGGAGCAGCTTCAAAAACAAGGGGCTCCAGTCCTTTTCTGCGGAAGGCCAGGGCAGCCGTAAGGCCCGCGATGCCTCCCCCGATAATGCTGATCTGTGCAGACATACGAAGGGTTTATCCTCTTTGCATAAGGATGATACAAAGATACGCAGAAAGTACCGTTTTCCGGTAACGGGGGCGGATCATCCGGCAAGTTCCGTCCCGCCGTAGCATTTCTGGTACAGGCGTTCTTTTACGCCGCCTTCCCATTCCGGCTTCAGGATGCTCAGTATCACACTGTCGCGGCGGTGTCCGTCCGCGGCGGGCATATGACTGCGCAGGGTACCTTCCAGGGTGCAGCCGATGCTTTTCATGGCGGCGATACTGCGTGCATTGCGTGCATCGGCGCGGAACTCCACGCGCATGGTCTCCAGTTTTTCAAAGGCGAACTTCAGCATCAGGTATTTGCAATGCTTATTGAGCCCCGTTCCCTGGAAAGCCTTTCCGTACCAGGTATAGCCCAGTTCCAGGCTCTCGTGTTCCAGCTGTATATTATAAAAGCGGGTACTGCCCGCGAAGGCATTGTTGCGCTTATCGATCACCGCAAAAGGATACTGCTGCCCCGAAGCACGCCCCAGCAGGGCTGAATCGAGATACTGCTTCATGTTGCGGGCCCCGGCGGCCGGCTGGGTAGAAAAGTCCCAGAGTTCCGGTTCATTGAGTGCATAAGGCAGCATATGCGCGTAATCGCCTGGTGTAAGGGGAAGCAGCTTGGCTATATTGTCCTCGAGGACATAATTGGTATTAAAATCGATTTGCATGCATCCAATGTACGGCAGAAACGGAAATAAAAAAAGACCGCTTCATTAAGAAACGGTCCTGCAAATCAAAATTGAAAGAAATATGCTTATTTCTTGCCCATTCCGTAACGGTTCTTGAATTTGTCGATACGGCCGGCGGTATCCACAAGCTTCATTTTACCAGTATAGAACGGGTGAGAAGTGCTTGAAATCTCAAGTTTATAGAGCGGGTATTCGTTACCATCTTCCCAAACAATGGTCTCTTTCGTGTTCACACACGATTTGGTAAGGAACATATCTTCGTTGGACATATCCTTGAATACAACGGGGCGGTAACTTTCCGGATGAATATCTTTTTTCATTTCCTGCTTATTTTTTGGGACTGCAAATTTAGCACAAAAATCTTTATCACAAAATTTTAGTTCAAAAATATTTTGGGGCCTAACGTACCCTAAAAGCGTTCCTCACCGCGTCGGGCATGCTGAAAGAGCTATCGGCCCGGTTTCCGTACACGAGCTGGTATACATTATGCAATACCATATAATCCAGGCCGGTGTTCCCGGCTTCGGGAAAGAAGCTGTCGCCCTGCCGGTAACTTTTGCGGGAAGCCAGCCAGCGGTTGCTCGAGTTCCAGGTTCCCGGCGTGTTCCGTGCCGGTCCGTCCGGCGGTGCTTCGGCCAGGAGTTTTTCTACCCTTTGCGCAAAAGCTTTGGAGCCGGGTTTAGCGTCCCGGTGCAGTACGCGGTGCAGGAGCGGGAACACCGGTTTGTCCCAGAGCCTGTCATAAAGCTTCAGTACTTCGCCCGTGCGTTTTTTGCCGCCCCAGGCATTGCCTTCGGTAGCCAGCAGCATTACCATGGTCCGGTTAAAAAATACGGGGATCAGTCCCGTTTGCGTGAGCGGCCAGGTAAAGGCAGAAACCGTTGCCGGTCTGGCCAGGCCCGCGGGCGCTGTACCCCCGTTCAGGAATACGCCCACCCGGTACAGCGGACGGGAAAAGATACGGGCATCGGCCCCCCGGTACAATGGTTTACCGGTGACCGGGTTGTGTATATGCCAGTTGTTCTGCGACATAAAACGCAGGATACGCAGTCCCGTTTCCGCTGCCTGGCGGCGCGGGGCATACCCGTTGAATGCTGCCTCATCCGGGAGAAGCGCATAGGTAAGACAGAGGCCCTGCAGCAGGTGGATCACCTGGTCCTGGCTCATCTCGTTATCGCTCATGGGCCGGGAAGGTGTCTGCTGCCCCAGCAGGTAATCGCTGTAAATAACCCCGGTGCCCGGGAAAAAATTTTTGTAGGATGTGTCGATATCGTCGCGCACGAAAAAACCATTGAGCGCAGGCCGGCCATACTGTCCCGACGTATCGGCATACAGGGTCTCGGCCAGCAGATCGAGCCTTTCCACTGCCTGCAGGGCATAGCAGAGTTCCTGCAGGGTAATGTCCGCAGGAGCGCCCGAGCGTTTCAGCAGGGCATATTCCGTGGCCAGGGCCGAAATATACCAGCCGTGGTAGGTGATCACATCCCCGAAATAGAGTCCGCGGCGGCCGTCCTTCAGTTTTATGGACTGGGCGGCACAGATGCTGCGGCCCGGACCGGTGCCGGTAACCACAAAACCGTCCCAGAGGCGTTTGCGGTAACTCCAGTATTTGGCCGTTATATCCTGTGCCTGCAGCAGGGACATACTCATCAGCAATGCGGTTATGTTCAGGAATAGATCACGCATGTGAGACCGGGTGTGAGGGGTTCGCACAGCTCCGTGAGCTTTTCGAAGGGAGCCGGGGCCAGGATACCCATGGTTTCGAACACCGAATTGCGGCGCTCCTGGAACACCCCCTGCGGGAATATTTCGTTGCGTATACGCTCCACGTGTTTCAGCCCGGCCTCGTGTTTCATTGCCAGGTCCTTTACCGTACGGGCATACAGGCGGTCGATGATCTTTTCCGATCTCTTTTCGGCCGAGGCCACGTAGCGGGCCGATATTTTGCCCTGCTGACCATAATAGCCGATCGCTTTCTGCATTTCGGCACGTATCGCGTTCTTCCATTCACCGGCAAAGACCAGGTCTTTTTCGTTCCTGAGCACAAAGGTCTTTTTCAGTTCTTCCCGGGGTTTCCAGAAATCGGCGAGCTTCAGGCCGTCCTTTTCCATCTGCATGACCGATTTTTCGCGGAGGAACAGGAAATTATCACGGGCAACCAGTACCGGGTAAGGGATCCCGGCGGCATCGAAGATACCTTTCAGCTGCAGCCAGTATTTCAGTTCGGCAGGACCGCCCACATAGGCAATGTTGGGCAGTATGCATTCCTGGTACAGGGGACGCAGCACCACATTGGGACTGAAACGTTCGGGATGTTCCTGCAGCTCGGCAGCGATCTCTGCGGCGCTGAACTTCTTCTGCCCGGCAATATAGCTCCCGTCCGGCAGTTGTTCGATGCGCTCTCGGCTTTCACTGTCCAGGTAAAAGAGATTGATCTCCCGGGCATGTATCTGCGGCTGTGAGCCCAGTTCCTGCAATACGGCCGCGGCCGCGTTCACTTTCTCATAGGCAAAGCCCGAAAGCTCGCGCTGCATCAGGGGAGCAAACAATCTTTTCAGTTCCGGTCCGTCGGCATCGATGCAAAGCAGGCCGGAATCGCCGAACCATTTGTGCACCAGGCGCCGCACCGCTTCGGAAAGGGTAGCCGATTCTGCATAGGCTTTTTTTACATCGGCAAAGAGAGAAGATACCGAAAGTCCGGGTACATCCGCTTCGGCCGCCTGTAATGCCGCCAGGGCCTCCTGTGCCGGGAAACGCCCTACCGCACCGGCATGCGCCGTGGTATAGGCATATTTTTTTTCTCCTATGAAAAAATGGTTGATCTCTTCGAAATCGTGATCTTCGGAAGCGGCCCAGTACACCGGGATAAAGGTCTTTCCGGGGAACTGTGCCGATAGCTGCCGGGCCAGGCGGATCACCGAGGCGATCTTGATCACGAAATAAAGCGGGCCCGTAGCCAGGCAAAGCTGGTGGCCCGTGGTTACCGTGAAGGTATCGGGCTGCGTGAGTGCCTGCAGGGAAGCCTGCACAGCCTTGTTCTTAGGTAGTGACCCATATTGTGCGGAAAGAACCTTATGGAGTACCCCGCGGTGTTCATTGCTGAAATTCTTTTGCTGAAAGGCGGCCTCAAGGCCTGCAAAGGTGGAAGGATGTGCTGCCAGTGCAAGGAATGGCGAGCCGGGTGTTCGTAAAGAAACTACTTCCCGGGGCAATAATGCGATCTCTTCGGGTTGAAAAAATTCCGTTCGAATCATTGCCCAAAGTAACGTAAAATTTGACGGAAGACGTAAAAGAAAACAGGCCACCTCCATGAAAAGGCAGCCTGTTTCACCTTGTAACCCCTCTGCTCTGATGTCTTCGTTCTGCTTCCCGGGTGCGGACGTTGCTACTGTGTATATACGTCTCTGAGTCCGGCTTCCGGGGTTTGTTTCCAGAACAATATTTGTTTATGCAACCATTTATACAAAATTTTTTACCGGTTCAGGTTATCAAAAACACGGTACAGGGTCCGTTTCAGCACCAGCAGGTCTTCCCCGGGGATGCCCCCGACCGCTTCGCTGATGGTGCGGTGTACCATTTCTGTGGCGACCGATTCCATGCGGCGTCCCTTTTCCGTGAGAAATACCCGGTTTGTGCGGCGGTCACTTTCATGCGCTTCGCGGCGTACCAGGTCTTTTTTCTCCAGGTTATCGATGAGGCGGGTCACAGCCGGTTTATCGCGGTAGGTACGCACTGCCAGGTCTTGCTGGGTAAGTCCTTCCTTCTGCCAGAGCTCCGACAGCAGTGTCCACTGCTCCTGCGATACATCGATGCCTTCCTTCTTAAAATTGCGGTGCAGAGCCCTTCCCAGTGCCACAAAGGTCCTTCCCGTAAGCAGGTAGATAAGGTCCTGGTGTGTTATGGGTAAGCGGTCTTGCATGGGCACAAAGATAGGCATAATATAGTTGCATGAACAACTTTATAAGAATATTTTAACGAAATCAGATATCTGTGAAATAGGTTTCGAACTCCGGTTTCCATTCCGGCACCTGCAGGCCGATCCCCGGCAGGAGCCGGTGCCAGTACTCCGGGAAGGGTACTTCCACCCGTATCTCCTCCCCGCTCAGCGGATGCCTCATACGCAGGTACCAGGCATGCAGCAGCATGTTCTGCAACCCGTACCGCTCGCGGAACATCTTGTTATGTTTGCATTCGCCGTGCTTCAGGTCGCCGATGATGTAATGCCGCGCATGAGCCATATGCCTCCGTATCTGGTGCAGGCGCCCGGTAAGGGGCCTCACCAGGGCCGTGCTGTACCGGCTCTGGGGGTAACGGCTAACGTATACGGGTATTTCGGTCTGCTGCAGGCAGGCAAACAGGGTCTGTGCCTCCTGTACGGTCCCGTTCTCCTTCAGCAGTTCCCTGTCGATACGGCCTTTTTCGGGCAGGTAGCCGCGTACCAGGCATACGTAGTATTTCTGTGTCTCCGGCTTGCGGATCTCCTGCTGCAACAGGCGGTCGGTTTCCTTGTCCAGGGCCAGCACCAGCACACCCGAGGTCTTGCGGTCGAGCCGGTGCGCGGGATACACCCGGCATCCCAGCTGATCGCGCAGCATCTGCACTACGAAATGCTCGGTCTCTTCGGCAATGCGGGTACGATGCACCAGCAAACCGGCAGGTTTGTTGATGATGACCAGGTGCTCGTCGCGGTAAAGAATTTCCAGCGGTCCCAAATCAGTGTACTTCTACCCCGGCGGCCAGTGTCCGGGCCTTATCGCGGAGGGCGTTCATATCGGCATCCAGATCATCGTAGGTCAGTACCACGCCCATGCGGCGGTAGGGACGCGTTACCGGCTTACCGAACAGGCGTATATCGGTGCGTATCTTTTCCAGCACAGCCTCTACCCCGCTGAATTCCGGGAAACGCTCGCCTGCTTCAGCAGCCAGTATTACGGCACTTACCCCGCTTTTCAGCAGTTCGATCTGCGGAACGGGCAATCCCAGCAGGGCGCGTGCATGCAGTTCAAATTCGTTCAGGTTCTGGGTACCTGCCAGGGTTACCATGCCCGTATCGTGGGGCCGGGGCGACAGTTCCGAAAAATACACTCCTTTTTCGCCCAGGAAAAATTCTACACCCCAGATACCGCTTCCGGTAAGGGCCCGGGTTACTTTAGCGGCCATTTCCTGTGCTTCTTTCAGCAGTTCGGGTGCAATGGCGCAGGGTTGCCAGCTTTCCTGGTAATCGCCGCGCTCCTGCACATGCCCGATGGGTGCGCAGAACAGGGTCTCGCCACTCTTCTGGGTAAGAGTAAGCAGGGTTATCTCGGTATCGAACTGTATAAATTCCTCTACGATCACTTCGGCAATATCGCCGCGTTTGGCCTCCATGGCATAATTCCAAGCCTTTTCCACGTCGGCCTCGCTGCGCAGTACGCTCTGGCCCTTGCCGCTGCTGCTCATCAGGGGTTTGGTCACACAGGGGAAGCCCAGCTTTTCCACAGCCTCGCGAAATGTTTCCAGGGTAGTCGCATAATAATACGCAGCCGTTCGCAGTCCCAGCTCTTTTGCGGCCAGGTCGCGTATCAGCCTGCGGTTCATGGTAAAATTGGCGGCACGTGCACTGGGCACCACCTGTATGCCCTCTGCCTCAAAATCGTAAAAACACTCGGTGCGGATGGCCTCTATCTCGGGTACGATGATATCGGGACGGTGCTTTGCTACCACGGCCTTCAGAGCGGCGGCATCGAGCATATCGGCCACTTCGGCTTCGTGTGCCACCTGCATGGCGGGTGCATGGGCATAATTATCCACAGCAATTACGTACTGCCCCAGACGCTGCAGGGCGATCACCACTTCTTTTCCCAGTTCGCCGCTACCCAGCAGCATCACTTTCTTTCTCATATTTTTGGGCTAACAATTTTTCGATTTCTGTACATACGGTCTGAGCCTGCACTTTTTCCATACAGGTACAAAGGTCGGGACGTTTGCGGCAGTGGCGGCAGGGTTCCGGTGCGGACAAAGCCACGGCAAAAGGTCCCAGGGGTCCCCAGCGGCGTGCAAAAATAGGACGCAGCGGTGAATAAATCCCTACCGCTACTTTTCCCAGGGCGGCAGCAATATGCAGGGGGCCGGTGCTACAGGCCACCAGGGCATCGGCCTGCTGAATTTCGTTCATGAATCCGGTCATGGTTTGTGATCCCGGCAGGATTCGAACCTGTAACCCTTCCTGTCTCAACCAGTCGCGAAGCCGTTCTTTTTCTTCGTCCGAACCGCTGATGCAGACCTCGAAACCGCGTTGCTGCAACAGTTGTACCAGTTCGGTATAGCGGTGCAGAGGCCATTCCCGTGCACTGCCGGCAGAAAAAGGATGCAGGATCACACGGCGTTTTGCGCGGGGATGTCCCTGTTCAGCCAGACGCAGCAGTTCCATGGTCCTCATCTCGTTCAGGGTAGGCAGTCCACCGGTTTCGAACACGCGCAGCAACTGCAGGTTCAGTTCGGCCTCGTGCAGGTCGGAACGGCTGCGGCTCAGCAGTATAGAATGCGTTAATGCAGGCCAGAGACGTATCTTATTGCGTATACCCACCCGCACAGGGATGCGCAGCCGAGCGGCCTTGCGGGCCACCTCCAGGTCGGGGTACAGGTGCAGTATAGCCCCGTAATCCGGCGTTTCTGCGGATGCGAGGAATATCTCACGGTCTTCAAAACGGTCGATATACGGACAATGTTCAATCAGGTCACGGGTATAGGCCGTGCCCAGGAACCCGATGAAGATACCCGGTTTTACCTGCTTCAGGAAAGCCGCCAGCGGAAAGCACAGCAATACATCGCCGAGGCGGTCCGTTCTACTTAGCAATATACGGTCGGGCAGGTTCATCAGCGGGTGTCACTACGGTTGTACTGGCGTATTTTGGCGTATTTGGCAAAAGAGGAGTATGCCGAAAAGGTGCACACCAGGAAACCCGTGTAACCATCCAGGAAGCCCAGTTTTATAAAGTAGGAATGTATAAATTTCCACCAGCCCCCGAAGATCACTTTGAATACGGAGCAGTCCTTACCTTCTTTTACAGAGGCCCGGGCGGCTATTTCAGTGAATTTTTCGATCTGTTTCAGGTGTTCGGACAGGGTATAGTAACTGTAATGCAGCAGGTCGCCCCGGAGTTTCCCGTAGTTTGAACCGGTGCTCAACTCCCATTTATCGTGCGGGTTTTGTCCGCCCCAGCGGCCCTTGCGCCGGTCCCAGAGCCTGGCTTTACGATCGGGATACCAGCCCGAGTGCCGCACCCATTTGCCGCAGTAATTGGTAAGACGGTTCATTTTATAGGCATCGGCGGCCGGTTCTGACAATGCATTACGTATCGACTGTTCCAGTTCCGGGGTCAGGGCCTCATCGGCATCCAGGGAGAGTACCCAGTTGTAGGTGGCATGGTCTGCGGCGAAATTCTTTTGTTCGATATGCCCGAGGAAAGGCTGTTCTATGACCCGGGCCCCGAAGCTGCGGGCAATCTCTGCCGTACGATCGGCAGAGCAACTGTCCACCACCAGGATCTCATCGGCTACGGAGCGCACCGATTCCAGGCAGCGTCCCAGGTTTCGTTCCTCGTTCAGAGTTATGATGACCACGGATAACTTTTCCATCAGACTTTAATAACCGGAATTCGGGTTTTACTTCGTTTCTTTGCACGAAGATATAAATACCTGAAGAGTTATGCCGGATGACTATTTAAAATTTGCGATATACTGTTTCACTACGTTTATCACGATCATCAATCCGCTGAGCATTATGCCGGTATACCTGACCATGACCTCGGGCCTTACGCCCCAGGCGGCACGCTCAACGGCCATACGCGCGGTGATCACGGCCTTTATCACCATGATCACCTTTGCCTTTATCGGCGAAGCGCTTTTCAGCTTTTTCCAGATCACTACGAATGGACTTAAAGTGGCCGGTGGCATCATTTTCCTGCTGATGGGTATGGACATGCTGCAGGCCCGGCTGCCCAAGATACGGGTGAAGAAAAAAGAAGTGAAAGCCTATGTGACCGACATTTCCATCACACCGCTGGGCATTCCCATGATCTGCGGACCGGGCGCTATTACCAACTCCATTATCCTCATGGACAATGCCGAGGGCTGGACACAGATCAGCATCCTGCTGGCTACCATGCTGGCGATCTGTCTTATTACGCTCATTGTACTGGTTTCCAGCCGCCGTATCCTGCGTGTGATCGGCGAAACGGGCAATACCGTAATGATGCGCATCATGGGCCTGATCGTGATGGTGGTGGCCGTGGAACTCTTTTTTGCCGGACTGAAACCCATCATCCGGGATATCTGGAACATTCAATAGAACGCCTATGCTTTTCGATCCGCTGAACGGCAAAACCTACGATGGCCCTGTGTGGCGATCTCCCGAAGGGAATATACTGCAGGTACGTAATACGATACATTTCGACCCCGCACTGATCGATGCGTATTACCAGGGACAGTGGCGCTACCGTGCTTTTATGCCCCTGGCAGAAACCACACAACCCGTAAGCCTGGGTGAAGGCTATACGCCTGTGGTCTCCCTGCCCTTCCCGGAGAAAAGACTGTATGCCAAGCTGGAACTATTGTACCCTACGGGCAGCTATAAGGACCGCGGGGCCACGTTCCTGCTGAGCAAGATAAAAGAACTGGGCATTACGGAGATCGTGGAGGACAGCAGTGGTAACGCAGGCTGTGCCATTGCCGCCTATGCCGCCCTGGCCGGGATACGCTGCCATATCGTGGTGCCCGAAAGCACCTCTCCTGCCAAGATACGCCAGGTATCCGCCTACGGGGCCGAAGTGCATACCGTGCCCGGCAACCGTACCGATGCCACGGAATATGCCCTGCGCATGACCCGCGATATGTATTTTGCCAGTCACTGTTACAATCCCTGGTTTTTCCAGGGCACCATGACCTTTGCCTTTGAAGTGTGGGAGCAACAGGCCCTGCCCGAAGAAATCATCTTCCCCACGGGCAATGGCACCCTGCTGCTGGGCGCCTGGCTGGGTTTCCGCAAGCTGAAGGAAGCCGGTATCATCGAGCACATTCCGGCACTTTCTGCGGCCCAGGCCGATATGTGTGCGCCCCTGTTCCATGCCTGGAAAGAAATCGAGTTCCCCGGCGGAAAACCGACCCTGGCCGAAGGCATCACCGTGCAGCAACCTGTACGCATGCAGGAGATACTGGACGCCGTGCGTGAAAGCGGAGGGACCATTTACACGGTAACCGAAGATGAGATCATACAGGCACACCAGGCCCTGGCCCGCAGCGGTATCTATGCCGAATACACGTCGGGCGTGGCCTATGCCGCCGTTAAACAGAGCAAATTCAGCCATGTGCTGATGCCGGTAACAGGCAGCGGGCTTAAGAACCGGGCATAGGTCTGCTGGGCTTAAACGACAACCCTCCGGCTTTTTCTTGCCAGCAGGCCCGGGATGACATCATTCTGACAGGTTATCCCTATGATCACCGCGTGCGCATCATTGGAATACTCTTCACTATGTATGGGATCATGATATGTGCCAAGACCTTCTATCTGGCAAACCTCCGCATTACTTATCTCAAAAAGGAAATATCTCTTCTTGTCGACGATTGCAATTTCTGGTGTGGTCAATGACTTCACCTCTACAGACAATTCGCCGTTATCTTTTTCTCTCAGCTTGAATACCCTGGAAGTAGCAGTACCGTCCGGGTTCATGTAATTATGCTCCGGCTTATTATACCCACGCCGGTACAGGTATTCATCCTTTCCTACGGGTCGGCGCTCTTTCATTCCGGGCTATTTTTTATTAAGCCAACGAAGTATCTCAGGCATTTTATCGTCGGTAAAGACTTCCTGGAAAGGACGGTCTGTATCCGGGAAAAAAACGACAACTTCCCTGTCCGGATAAAAAATGATCTCTACTGATCTTGTCTTTGTTTTATTCCGGAGATCGAGCATGATCTCTCCCTCAGGTCCGGGAGCAGCATGGTATATAGACTGGCCGTAACGCTCCATCAGATCAGTCAGGTATTTTGCACGTCTTATATTATTTGCCCGGGGGGCCAGTCCGCCATCGTCATCCCAGTTATCTTCCAACCGGGAATACTCATCAAGCAGGCTCATTATCCGCGAGTTCAGGGAATATGGATTATCCCCGTCGGCTTTAACAACAATACCGGACGTTAAGATATTCCCCCGTTCTATATATTGTCTGTATACACATATAGACGGATTCTGTGCGACTTTGGAAAGCGAAGCAGTATAATTATCGATCAAGGCTGGCATAAAATTCAGGATTTAATATTTCTTTAAATATATATGAGGTTTTACTGTGTGCATATTCAAGCCATTCTAAAATATCTTGTTTTTTAAAACTCCGGACCCTCCGTACCGTGGTGGTTAAAATAGTGGCCTCTTTTCCCGTCCGGTTATTTACACCATTTGCTATATCAACCTGCATCTCAGATCCTTCTTCCAGGACGAACCTTTGCGAAATGCCTGTTCCGGCCACAACCCCGGGCAGGTTATATTCATTGTGCATCTTTACCCGGAAATTTTTATTTATGAACTCCTGGAAATTTTCGTTTTCTGCTATTTCCCAGGCATCCACGTATTTTAGTTCTGCGCTCCTGAAATTCAGTGGTTCGCTGTACACCTCGCATAAAGAGTTAATTACTTCTTCTACCTTAGGTTTATAGGTCCTCTCCCATTCATAGCCCTTTTCAACTTCGTTTATCGTCAGTATCCCGGGGCCATGCTGTACGACCGGCCATTCAAACTCTCCGCTCCAGTACTGATGTAGCGGCATTCCGAAAAACAAGGCAGGAACACCTTCGGGAACTATTTTCCTGTAAACCGGGAATCCAAGTTCTGTTTTAAGTTTTTCGTATAACTGCCCCTGCGCTAATTCAAAACCACTGTCATATTTTATTCCGTTCGTATTGCGTTCAGCTTCCCAGCGAAGCTCAAATACAACCTCCTGTAACGGGGCTTTTTTCAACTTTGTGCTACTCATACGAAAGCATTATACAATACTATAACGTAAACCAGGTCACAAATGTATCAATTAATGAATGCAATATACTGCTTATAAAAAGAAGTCGCAAACAAAGAAACGTTAAAGGGCATCTCACATGAAATGCCCCTTGAAAATTTATATGTTCTGATTTAATTTCTCTACTGCTTACGCATTCCTGAAAACAATTTCGCCGTCGAACTGGTCTACCACAATGGGCTGTTCCTTGTTCACCTTTCCGGCCAGGATCATTTTGCTGAGCTCGTTCAGCACCCGTTTCTGCAATACGCGTTTCAGCGGCCGGGCCCCGAAGGTGGGGTCATATCCCAGCTGGGAGAGCCATTCTACCGCATCTTCGGAATAGCTGAGCTGTACCCCGCTATTTTTCATCAACTGATCGCTAATGCTGTGCAACTGGATACGTACGATCTCTTTTACGTCCCCGCGTGAAAGCGGCGTGAACATGATCGTTTCATCGATGCGGTTCAGGAATTCCGGGCGCAGCGTTTTACGCAACAGTTCGAAAACTTCGCTGCGGGTACGCGCCAGTACGCTTTCCTCATCTTCCATATCCAGGTTACCCAGGTTTTCCTGTATAATGTGCGAGCCCAGGTTGCTGGTAAGGATAATGATGGTGTTCTTGAAGTTCGCCACCCGTCCCTTATTGTCGGTAAGGCGTCCGTCGTCGAGTACCTGCAGCAGTATGTTGAACACGTCGGGGTGTGCTTTTTCTATCTCGTCGAGCAGTACCACGCTGTATGGTTTACGGCGTACGGCCTCGGTAAGCTGTCCGCCCTCATCGTAGCCTACGTAACCCGGGGGCGCTCCCACCAGGCGCGACACGCTGTGTTTCTCCTGGTATTCGCTCATGTCTATACGCGTAAGAGCGTCTTCGTTATCGAAGAGGTATTCGGCCAGGGCCTTGGCCAACTCGGTCTTACCCACACCCGTGGTCCCCAGGAAAATAAAGGAACCGATGGGACGTTTGGGGTCCTGCAGACCGGCCCGGTTGCGGCGTACGGCATCTGCAACGGCCTCAATGGCTTCGTTCTGGCCTACCACGCGTTTATGCAGCTCGTCTTCGAGGTTCAGCAGCTTTTCGCGTTCGGTCTGCAGCATTTTGGTCACGGGGATACCTGTCCAGCGCGATACGATATCGGCAATGTCCTCGGCATCCACCTCTTCCTTGATCAGGGATTTGGCGTCGGACTGCATTTCCTGCAGCTCTTTCTGGGCAGAAGCCAGCTCTTCATTGGCCTCGCGCATGCGGCCGTATTGTATCTCGGCCACCTTTCCGAAATCGCCTTCCCGGCTGGCCTGTTCGGCCTGTAACTTCAGGTTTTCGATCTCCAGCTTGGTCTTCTGGATGCGGTCTACCATTTCTTTTTCGGCAGACCAGCGTGAGTTGATGGCATTGCGTTTTTCCTGCAGGTCAGCGATCTCCCGGGAAAGGCGGTCGATCTTGTCGGTATCGCCTTCACGCTTTATGGCTTCGCGTTCGATCTCGAGGCGGAACAGTTCGCGTTCGATGGCGTCGAGCTCTTCGGGTTTGGAGTTGATCTCTATACGCAGTTTGGCGCAGGCCTCATCCATCAGATCGATGGCCTTGTCGGGCAGGTAGCGGTCGGTGATGTAACGCTGAGAAAGCTCTACGGCGGCCACTACGGCCTCGTCCTTGATACGTACTTTATGGTGTGTTTCGTATTTTTCCTTGATACCGCGCAGGATCGAAATAGCGTCCTCGGCATCGGGCTCGTCCACGGTCACCTTCTGGAAACGGCGTTCCAGGGCCTTATCGCTCTCGAAATATTTCTGGTATTCGTCGAGCGTGGTGGCTCCGATGGCACGCAGTTCTCCGCGGGCCAGGGCCGGTTTCAGGATATTGGCCGCGTCCATGGCGCCCTGTCCGCCCCCCGCACCTACCAGGGTATGAATTTCATCGATAAAGAGAATGATCTCCCCGTCTGACTGCTGTACTTCTTTCACAACAGCCTTGAGCCGTTCTTCGAACTCCCCTTTGTACTTGGCACCCGCGATCAGGGCACCCATATCCAGCGAGTAGACCACTTTGGTGCGCAGGTTCTCGGGTACGTCGGCATTTACAATACGATGCGCCAGGCCTTCGGCAATAGCGGTCTTACCCACACCGGGTTCCCCGATAAGTACGGGATTGTTCTTGGTGCGGCGCGAAAGGATGTGCAGCACCCGGCGTATCTCCTCGTCACGGCCGATCACCGGGTCCAGCTTGCCCGTGCGGGCGGCCTCGTTCAGGTTACGGGCATATTTGGAGAGTGCCTGGTAGGTCTCCTCACTGCCTGCACTGCCTACGGTACTGCCTTTGCGCAGATCGGCGATAGCGGCCGAAAGCGCTTTTTCGGTCAGCCCCTGGTCTTTCAGTACCTGCGATACCGGGTCGGATACCGATAAGATGCCCATCAGCAGCATTTCCACGGATACGAACTCATCGCCTTTTTCGCCGGCAAAGTTCTGGGCTTTGGCCAGGGCCTTGGCTGCATTGGGCGAGAGGTACGGATTACCCGAAGTTTTGGGATAAGAATTAACAAGGTCTTCCACACGGCGCTCTACCTGCTGTACGTTGGCATTCAGCTTACGCAGCAGGAACGGCGTTACCTCTTTATCTTCGTTGAGCAGGGCCTGCATAATATGCGCCACTTCAATGGCCTGGTGATCTTTGCCCAAAGCCAGCTGTTGGGCGGCCTGCAGTATCTCCTGTGATTTTATGGTGAACTTTTCCAGGTTCATATACTTTGTTTTATTTCGTTGGTATGCAAAGTGTGAATCAATATGCTTGCCGAAAATGCAAGATCTGCCCGAAAAAGTATCAAATACCTATTTTTCAAACGTTTAAATCAAACTCAGGATCAAGCCATTACGACAGGTCCCTGCAGGAAAAAGCGACAAAATGGCAGCCTTTCAGTAATAGAGCATATTGATCGTAATGCTCTTTGCGCCGCCTTTCACGGTAATAAGGGCATCGGCATATCTGGGAGGCCCGAAGCTGCCCCTGGCATTGTTCGATGCGCCGGAACCTTCCTTAGGTATACCCACGCCATTGGTATTCATTTTCAGGTCGCCGTTCTCATCGTGCAGCACCGATACGGCGTAGGAACCGTCGGGAATATCTTTAAAAACATATTTTACCTCGGTAGCCGGTATCTTCGCGATCCTGGCCTTGTACAGGGCCTTGCTGTCATCAGAGGGAAATCCCTCGGCCGAACGGAACACACTCAGCAGCAGGTTACCCTCTGTGTTGCGTAAGCCTTTTACGGTAACGCTCAGCGTATACTGGGCCTTCAGTGTGGCAGGCAGGGAAACAAAGAGGAAAACGGCGAGGTACTTCATACTGGAAAATGGTATACAAATAAAACGCAAGAATACGAAGGATGTTCAGCATTAGTAAATAAATAACAAAGGCATCCCTTTCGGAATGCCTTTGCCAATGTTCGTTTATGTTTCTTTAGTGCAGGATATTCACGTGTCCGATGCGGTCATAGGTCTTTCCGCTTTCGGCCTTGTAGATGAGCTTGTAGGAATAGGTATCCTGTTTGAGCGAGTTTCCGCTGCGGTCGGTGCAGTTCCATGTGAGACGGTCGGTCTGCCAGCCTTTTACGTGGCCTACTTTTTCGCCCCAGCGGTCAAACACCAGCAGTTCGGCATCCACGATACCGATACCGGTGATCAGGAAGCTCTCGTTAATGCCGTCGTTGTTTACAGTAGCCGTATTCGGGATGTAAATGATATGGTCGCCGTAGATGTACACACGTTCCTGGGTAGAATCCAGGCAGCCGTACTGGTTGGTAACTACCAGGGTCACATCGTACTGGGCGGCTCCTTCCGGCTGGTACAGGTGTCCGGGATGCGTAGCCGTAGATCCGTTGCCGTCACCGAAGTACCACTGGCTGCCGGTATACCCGTCGCTCATATTGGTAAACTGGAAGAAAGGAGAAGACAGCGGGGCCTTGCCCGGGTTATTGTCGAAATGGGCCACAGGTGTCGGGAAGGCTATGATGCTGCCCACGGAAGTGGCGGTATCCTTACAGCCCATGTCCGTAGTTACGATCAGGGTAATGGGATATGTTCCGGCCCCGTAGATGATACCCGGGTTGGGATCGGAGCTGAACTCTGCACCCAGGTCCCATTCGTAGCTCACTACATTCCCGGTAACTACCGAGCTGGTGGTCGTAAACTGAACGGCCAGCGGTGAACAGCCGCTCATGCGGTCGATGGTGAATGAAGCCGTGGGGTTCGGGTGTACGGTCACGGTATGCATAACGCTGTCTTCGCAACCGAAGTTCGAAGTGGCCACCAGCCATACGTTATAGCTGCCGTAATTCGGGTAAATTACCTGGGGCGTCTGTGAGGTGCTGTTAGGTAATCCCGCTCCGAACTGCCATTCCCAGGCATTGATGGAACCTGAACTGATGGAGCTGTTGTTCTGGAATACCGTGAAATTATTGTGGCAAACCGCGGCGGCACTGAAATCGGGCTGCGGCAGAGGATGAATGGTCACGTTCTGTGTAAGTGTGTCTGAGCAGCCATAGGCCGTGGTCACGATCAGGGTAACGGGGAAAGACCCGTCTGTGTTGTACGGATGCGTTGTGGAGGCAGTACCATAGGTAGTTCCGTCGTGCATGGTCCAGTTGTTCACCGTGATCGGGTCCAGCGCCGTGGTGGACGTATTGGTAAAGCTCACGGTCTGGTAACGGCATACCGGGTTAAAGGTAAAGCCGGCCACGGGCAGCTCGTGTATGGTCACCGCCTGTTCGATGCTGTCGGAACAGCCGTCGGCATTCGTTACGCCAAGACCTACGTTAAATACGCCTGTATTGCCGTATACATGCAGCGGGTTCTGTGCGGGAGAGCCGTTTCCGTCGCCGAAGGTCCAGCCCCAGGTCTGTATGGCCGAACCGCCGTTTGTCTGCGAAGCATCGATAAACTGAACATTGATGCCGCAGGCCGCAGGTATCGGGAACTGTGCAACAGGATTGTTGAACACCGGTATGGTCTGTGTGCTGGTATCGGCACAGCCGTTGTTATCGGTCACAATAAGCTCTACGGTATAGGTACCGGCAGCAGCATAGCCGTGCACCGGCGAAGCTGCCACGCCGCCGTTACCATCGCCGAAATCCCAGTCCCAGCTGGTGATGCTGGCATTGTTCACCGAAGAACCGTCGTTATACAGTACCTGTTCGTTTACGCAGGCCTGTGCGGGTATCTGGAAGGCAGACACCGGGATATCCCAGAGCACAATGTTCTGCGTGGCCGTATCGAAACAGTTGTCCTGGTTCTCTACGATCAGCTGTACCGTATAGTTCCAGCCCAGCCCCGTGGTTACCGGGTCGCCGTAAGTGTAACCTGCATTGGCGGTAGTAGCGCTGTTCCCGTCGCCGAAATCCCAGGCAAAGGAATTAAAGCTGGTATTGGCTACCGAGGTATTGGTGAACACACGGTCGTAACCGCAGGCCGAAGGCGCGGTGAACGATGCTGCCGGGCTCTGGCGTACGTGTACGTTCTGCTGTATGGTATCGGCACAGCCCGTGGTGGAAGTAGCGATCAGCTCTACCACGTAATCACCGCCGGCCGCATATACGGGGAACGGAGATACGGCCTGCGAGCCGTTACCGTCGCCGAAATCCCAGTCATAGCTGAGACCCGTGCCGTCGTCGATGGTGCTGGTATTGGCAAACTGGACGCTCTGATCGCAGTTGGCCGTAAAGTTATAGGCGGCCACCGGAATATCCCAGAGAGTGATGGCCTGCACAGCAGTGTCGAAACAGTTATCCTGGTTCTCTACAATGAGCTGTACGTTGTAGTTCCAGCCCAGGCCAGAAACCGAAGGATCGGGATACGTGTAGTTTGCGTTCTGCGTACTGGCCGAAGCGCCGTTACCAAAGTTCCAGGCAAAGGAACTGAAGATGGTATTGGCGGCCGAGGTATTGGTGAACACACGGTCGAAGCCGCAGGCCGAAGGCGCGGTGAACGATGCTACCGGGCTCTGGCGTACGTGTACGTTCTGCTGTATGGTATCGGCACAGCCCGTGGCGGAACTTACGATCAGCTCTACCACGTAATCGCCGCCGGCACCGTATACAGGTGTGGGCGAAGCAATGGCAGAACCGTTTCCGTCACCGAAGTCCCAGTCGAAGCTGAGACCCGTACCGTCGTCGATGGTGCTGGTATTGGTAAACTGAACGCTCTGGTCGCAGTTGGCCGTAAAGTTATAGGCGGCCGTGGGAACGTCCCAGAGGGTAATATTTTGTGCAGCGGTGTCGAAACAGTTATCCTGGTTCTCTACGATGAGCTGTACATTATAGTTCCAGCCCAGACCGGAGACCGAGGGATCGGCATAGGTATGCTGGGGGTTTTGTACGGTGGACGAGGCTCCGTTACCGAAGGTCCAGGCAAAGGAGTTAAAGGTGTTATTGGCTACCGAGGTATTCGTAAAGGTGCGGTCGAAGCTGCAGACGTTCGGTGCATTGAACGATGCGACCGGGCTTTGTCGTACATATACCTGCTGGGTAATGGAATCCAGGCATCCCTGGTTCGATTCCACCACGATCTCCACATTGTAGTTTCCGCCGGCCGGGTAAGTGTGTATGGGGCTCTGTGCCGTTGAGGAGGTGCCATCGCCGAATTCCCAGGTCCAGGCTACATTGGTACCATTGATCACGGTGGAAAGGTCTGTAAAGGTAACCTGTCCGTTACAGTCACTGGTGGCAGCAAAGCTCGGGTTGATCTCGGTCTGGTTAATGCGTGCTTCCAGGTACGCCAGGCAGCCCGAAGCCGATGTGAGCGTACAGCTTACGATCTGATTCGGGGTAGGATTGGGGATATTGATCTGCTGCGTGGTGGCACCCGTAGACCACTGGTAGCTGGCAAAGCCCGGAGGCGCTTCCACATCGGCCGAATTGGCACCACGGCAATACGTTACGCCCAGTTTCATCGGACGGCATTCTGCCACAAGGTACGCATACCCGAAATGACCGCTCTGTGAGCAGTCTCCCGTGCGCGCCTCGATGGTCACTGTCTGCCCGATAAAAGGCGACAGGTCCACCCCTACCTGCTCCCAGGGCTTCCAGCGTACGCCGCCGAAATTCTGGAAACCGGGTATACCGGCAGCAGCGGCGACCTGGTAAAAGGTACATGGAATAATGTTTCCGAAACCGTCGCGCACCTGCAGTTCGAAGCGGGGTTGTTCGGCAGGCGTGTGACCGGGGTCTTCCAGCACAACCGCGTAGCTGTACAGGAAAAGGGCATTGCTCGAATCCGTTGCAACATTAATGGAGTATGACAGTCCTTCGGCTTGTGCTCCGGTCCCGTTATTACCCAAACGGGCCGAAAAAGCATATCCCGGACATACTACAGGTAAACCCCCGCCCGTTACCGGGTCGGTCCCTGCTCCTGTCATAATCGTATGACGACCGTTCACAATGCCGGCCGTAGGCAGGTTGATGGGACAGCAGCTCCCGGTTCGTCCCTGCCAGTTTGCAAAGGAATTCATTGAAAAATCTGCATTTGGGCAGTTGTTCTGGCCAAATGTGGAAAGGATGGCTGATAGAAGGAGGACGGTGATAATAGTAAGCCGTTTTTCCATACACCTTTAGCTTTAGTAGGTATGTATACGTATACTATTAAAAAAAGTTAACGAAAATTTTTAATTTAATAAAAAATCCCCTGAAATTCAGGGGATTAATTTTTTATGAACACAGGAATTTAATAAATCTCCCTGTCACAAACTATCTGCGTTAAGGTCTATTTAACGTTAGCGTAAAATATTTACGTGACCCACTTTCTCGAAATCCTTACCCGAAGTAACGGAATAGAACAGCTTGTAGGAATAGGTATCCTGTTTAAGCGGTTTCCCGTTAGCACCCCTTCCGTCCCAGGTAAGGCGGTCCATCTGCCAGCCTTTGGCATGGCCTACCTTTTCGCCCCAGCGGTCAAAGATCAGCAGTTCGGCATTCACAATATTGGTACCGTAAATGGTCAACACCTCGTTCACTCCGTCCGCGTTCTGTGTAACCGTGTTCGGGATATAGATCACGTGGTCATCGTATACATATACCCGCTCCGTGATGGAGTCCGCACAGCCGAACTGGTTGGTCACCACCAGGTTTACATCGTAGGGACCTACCACATCGTTGGGATAGATGTGGAAGGGACTCTGTTCCGTAGAAGCCGTACCATCGCCGAAGGTCCAGAAGCTGCTTACATAACCGGTAGACTGGTTATCGAACTGGAAATATGGTTCGATCACTGAATTGGAGTTCGGGCTCGGATCAAAGAAAGCTACCGGGTCCGGGTGTACGGTCACGGCATTTACATGCGTCACACTGTCTACACAGCCTTTGTCGCTGGTAACCGTAAGCGATATATCGTACAGGCCGGTGCCATAGGTAAAGTTCGGGTTCTGCAGGTTGCTGTAGCCCATGTCCAGGTCCCAGTCGTGCATTACGATGCTGCCCTGCGGAATAGTGCTCTGGTCGGCAAAGCTCACCTGCAACGGCGAACATCCGTTATCCGGGAATACAGTAAAGTCTGCCACCGGGTTCGGGTGTACCGTTATGGAGCGTACTACGCTGTCTATGCAACCGTTGTCGGAATAAGCCACCAGTTGTACATTATAGGTCCCCCAGTTAGGCACCACCACAGCGGGAGCGGCATTCGGGTTCGGCGGAAGTCCGGCAGCGCTCAGGTCGTACTGGTAGGCTACAATGGTACCTGTATCGATCTGCGAGTTGTTCACGATCTGTGTCACAAAACCTTCGCACACGGGATCTGCCGAAAAGTCGGGCTTGGGCAGTTCGTACACATATACATTCTTCACAATGGTATCGCTGCAGCCGAAGGCCGTGCTTACCATCAGCGTTACCGGTTTATAGCCGGCCGTGGCATAGGTATCTGAAGTATTCTGCGTGTTTACCATATTACCCGGCGAAGTGATCCAGGTCCAGGAAGTAATGGCATCATAAATAGCGGTGGACTGGTCTGTCATACTGATCGGGTTCTGCGGGCAGGCCGATACAAAGCTGAAGTCGGCCACCGGCTTGTCGTACGCGGTTACCAGCTTGCTCACGGTATCAGAGCAGCCACTGCTGTTCTCCACGATCAGTTCTACGGTATACTGCCCGTTGGCGGGGAACAGGTGCTGCGGGTTCTGCAGGTTCGAGCTGCTTCCGTCACCGAAATCCCAGTCCCAGGCAACGATAGGCTGCCCCTGGTCATCGGTGTTGTCGGTAAATACGATCTGTACACCGCAGGCATCCGGCAGCGGGAAATCTGCAATGGGTACCTCGCCCACGTCAATGTTCTGCACAATGGTATCGCGGCAGCCATTGGTACTCTCAACGATCAGCTGTACGGGATATATCCCCGAACTGGCGAAAGAATGCTGCGGGTTCTGAGTGGCAGACGAAGAGCCGTCCGCAAAATCCCAGTTCCATGCGGCCAGGTTCTCGTTGCCTACAAAAGAGGAATCGGTAAAGCTCGCAATGCCGTTCTCACATATTACGGCAGGGAAATTATAATCTGCCTCGGGGATATCATGTATCGTAATAGGTACCACCACCGTATCTGAACAGTTGTTCTCATTGGTAGTGATCAGTTCTACGTTGTAGTTCCATACGCCGCTGATGTTCGGATCGGCATAAACGTGTACCGGGTTGGTGTCGTTCGACGAGGTATTGTCCCCGAAATTCCACTGGATACCGGTAAGAACATTGTTACCCACCGAGTTATTGATGAAGGCCCATTCATTGCCGCAGACCTGCGGGGCCGTAAAGGCTGAAGTAGGTACATTATCAATGACAACGGTCTTGGTTATGGAGTCTTTACAGCCGTTGTCCGAGGTGACGACGAGTTCAACATTATAAGAACCTCCCCCCGGGAAGGTATGTGCCGGACTTTGCGTATTCAGCGCCGTGGTGCCATCGCCGAAATCCCAGTCCCACTGTACATTGATACCGTACTGGGCTGTACTCAGGTCGGTGAACTGGGCATTTTTACAGATGGCGGTATCCACGAAATCGGGAGTAATCACGGTCTGGTACAGCTTGGCGATGAGCTGCGCCTGGCAGCCGGATACGGAGATCAGTTGTACGGTAAGGGTCTGGCCCGGGCTCGGGTTCACCACCGAGGTGGACTGACCGGTAGTACCGTCTGACCACAGGTAGCTGGCAAAGCCCGGAGGTGCTGTAATAACAGCGGTATTGGAACCATAGCAGTAGGCCACGGTAAGTTTCATGGGACGGCACTCGGCCACAATATAGGCATACCCGTAGTGCCCACTCTGGCTGCAGTCTCCGGTACGCATTTCAATGGTTACCTGCTGACCGATAAAGGGCGACAGGTCCACACCTACGCTCTCCCAGGGTTTCCAGCGAACAGAGCCGTTATTCTGGAAGCCGGGTATATTGGCGGCCGCCGATATCAGGTAACTGGTACAGGGAATGATGTTCCCGAAGGCATCGCGTACCTGCAGCTCGAAACGGGGCTGCTGGGCCGGCGTGTGACCCGGGTCTTCCATCACTACCGCATAGTTATAGTAGAACAGGGCATTGCTGGAGTCTGTAGCCACGTTAATGGTATAGCTGAGCCCCTCGGCCTGGGCACCCGTACCGGAGTTACCGAGACGCGCCGAAAAGGCATAACCCGGACAAACCACCGGCAGGTTGTTTCCCGTGTTAGGGTCCGTCCCGGTGCCGGTCATGATCGTGTGCCTGCCTGGTACAATACCTACATTGGGGATATTGATCGGGCAGCAGGACCCTGTCCTTCCCGTCCAGTTGGTGAAGTTATTCATGCTGAAATTAGAGTTGGCACAGGTGGTCTGGGCAACACTGAAATGAATAAATATAGAGAGGCAAGCGAGTAACAAGACAAGTTTTTTCATCTTGGGCATACTGTTGTTTAGTCATACAAATATAACTTTGCATTTTGAATTTTCACATTTTTTAAAGATTTTTTTTCAACATGTTCAGTTTTCTTAATTATCACAAAGACCCTAATGATCGCTCCCGCTGGGTATTTTATTATAAGGACCGTGAAACAGGGGAATATTTTGCACAGCTTTGTAAAGAAAAAGGGCTTGCCTTTAAAAAACTGAGCGATCCGGAAAAACCGGAAATACTGTATTACTCTTTTTCCAAAGCCTCCTTCGATGAGGCCCAGCGGCTGAATGCCGAGGCCATGAGCCGCAATCCCCGGTCCTTTATCCCCGACAAAGGCCTGCGTATCTTTACCCTGGTGCTGTTCGCCGTCATGGTGGCCGTGGCCCTGACGGGCTATATCATTACGCAGATGAAAAAATAAAGGCTGACAATATCCCGTGTATAAAATAGCGCCGTTCGCCTCCCGGCGCATCCGGTTTCGTCCTACTTTTCGGCTGTGAAGAACGAGCGTATCCATTTTATAGCCATTGGAGGCAGTGCCATGCACAGCCTGGCCATTGCCCTGAGCCGGGCCGGCAAACAGGTGACCGGCAGCGACGACGAAATTTTCGATCCCGCCCGCAGTCGCCTGAACGAAGCCGGGATACTACCCGAAAGCGAAGGCTGGTTTCCCGAAAAGATCGATACCGGGCTCGATGCCGTGATCCTGGGGATGCATGCCCGCTCCGATAACCCCGAGCTGGCCCGTGCCCGTGAACTGGGGCTTACCATATACAGTTACCCCGAATACCTGCATATCGCTTACGAACAGGCCCGCCGCATTGTGATCGGCGGCAGCCACGGCAAGACCACCATCACCTCCATGGTCCTGCACCTGTTCAAAGAGGCCGGGCTCAACAGCGATTATATGGTAGGCGCCCAGCTGAAAGGCCTCGACAATCCCGTTAAGATCAGCGGCGCAGAACTTGCAGTGATCGAAGGCGACGAATACCTGACCTCAACCCTGGACCGGCGACCCAAATTCCACCTGTATAAACCGCATATCGCTGTTATAAGTGGTATCGCCTGGGACCATATCAATGTATTCCCCACATTTGAGAACTACGTGGAGCAGTTCCGCCTGTTCACCGATACCATAGAACCCGGCGGACACCTTATTGCCAATTCCGAAGATGAGGAGGTAGTGCGCATCACACAGGATATCCGCAGTGATATAAAGCTGCATCTGTACCATACCCCTGAATATTATGTGCAGGACGGCGAAACCTTTCTGCATACAGAACAGGGGCCTTTGCATCTGCAGATATTCGGGCAGCATAACCTGCTGAATGCCATGGCTGCGGTAAAAGCGGCCGAACTGGCAGGCATTCCCCGGGAAAAGGCCCTGCAATACCTCACCGGCTTCAGCGGAGCTGAAAAACGCCTGGAAAAACTGTGCGAAAAGAACGGACGTTCGGTGTACAAAGATTTTGCCCATGCTCCTTCCAAAGTGCGCTCTACCCTTTTGGCCTTCCTGGAAAAAACGGGTAAGGCCCTGCCCTGCTTTGAGCTGCATACGTTCAGCAGTCTCAACAAGGAATTTTTACCGCAGTACCGCGATTCGCTCAGCGCGGCCCCCGAAGCCTGCCTGTTCTACAGTCCGCATGCCCTGGAACTGAAGCGTATGCCCCCTCTCTCTGAAGAGGATATACAGGCCGCCTTTGCACACCCGGCATTGCATATATTTACGGATGCACAGGAACTAAAAGACTTTATCCTGTCGAAAAAAGCAGAATACCGCCACCTGCTTATGATGAGCTCGGGCAACTGGGACGGGCTTCCGCTCCCGGAACTGGCCGAAGACTTCTGCGAAGGATAGACCGTAAATACACACGTCTTCGTCAACAATAACAGGGACCCGGCTGGCTTTCCGGGCAGTTCAAAAAAATATATGCTACAGGCGGCTGATCTCATTACCGTAATCGAACTGCAGGTCTTCGTGCAGGCTGCTCACAGTTTTCTGCAGTTTGGCCATCTGCCTGTCATAAATAACGGCAAAGGCTGTACGGTGGCGCCGGTATACGGGGAGCTCCCTCATTTTCTTACAGAAATAGAGTATCAATTCCGCCTCCGTTTCTTTAATTCCTGAGTATTTAATGTAGCGGCTGTTGATGCGTACAATGCGGCGCAGGGTCTTTTTGGCCTGGTAGGCATTGGAGGGGTTCACCTGGCTGAACTCCTCGTCCAGCAGCTCTTTTATACTTTGAATATAGGCTTCTTCGTCACCGGCTTCCCGCAAAAGGTAGGTCAGTAACTCTTTATTCTCTTTTTTATAGCGGGCCAGCCGCATGCATATACTAATAATTTCGGCCTGCGACAGGTATTGCAGTTCTTTCTTAAGTTCGCTTACAGAAGCTGCTTTCATCGCTTTGCATATTGTTGTTTCAGGGGTCGCAGCAGGTCGTCGAGCCCATTGGTCTTTATCACGAAGAGGGTTTGCAGCAGCATACCCAGTTTACCGGCGGGGAAACCTTCGCGGGAGAACCATTCCAGGTACGAAACGGGCAGATCGCACAACGGGGTGTCCTTATATTTCCCGAAAGGCATTTTCATGGTCACCAGCTGTATCAGCAGCTGCGGATCGGGCATACCGGGTTCTGCATGGTTTGTCATGGAACGAAGGTACGGATTTCTTCGCGCACCTGTACCTGTTATTCCCGGCAGAGATGCAGGAGAAAAAGGCATGCATTTAAAAAATGTTCGTGAAGAAAGTGTACGGTCAGCCGGGGAAAAGGAATTAATTTTTGTGGAATACGGTCACGTGTCCTTCATATTTAAAGGGCTTGCCTTTCAGTGAGCAGTGGATGGCCACAAAATATACGCCATTGCTGGCAAGTCCGCCGCTTTTGATACGTCCGTCCCACTGTATGCTCGGCGTTTCGGTCGAGAATACGCTTTCGCCCCAGCGGTTGAATATTTCGCATTTATACTGATCGAAACCGGTGAGGTATACTTCAAAAAAGTCGTTTATGCCGTCGCCGTCGGGGGTAAATACATTGGGTATTACCAGGCCGTCTACCACCGTTATTTCAGAATACGCAGTATCGGAACAACCGGCCTCCGAAGTTACCACCAGCATTACATCGTAGGTGCCCTGGTTATTGAAAATATAGGTAGGATCTTCCGCAGAGCTGGTGCCGCCGTCGCCGAAGGTCCAGGTATTGCTGTGGTTGTTCACACTCTGGTTCGTAAAGCTGATGGGCACACTGCCGAAGGTATTATTGGGCGTATAGGTAAAGGCCGCTGTAACCGCCGGACTTACCGTAACCGGCATCATCGCGGGATATGAGCTGCAGCCGTTAGGGCCCGTGATCACCAGTGTAAGGTTACCGGTACCGCCCAGGCTGTCCCAGGTGATCACCGCTTCGTTCGCAGCTCCGCCCGGCTGGGCCGATCCCGGCTGGGGAGCCCAGTTGTAAGTGTAGCTGCCATTGTCCGGCTGGGCCGAATAGGTAAGCGGCTGGTTCCCGCATACGACATCGCTGCCGCTGATCACCGGTCTGGCCGGACGTACGCGGTCCAGCACAAAGGCATCCGACGTAGCAAAATCGTTCCAGGTGTTTTTTTCTACGTACTGCATTCCGGCCCCATTGGCCTGGGTAGTGCCGGGTATATCTTCCCATTGTGCCAGGGGCTGATCGTCCCAGTGCGCGATACCGTCCCAGGCACTGTCGGCAGCGCTCTCGTAATATACCTGCAGCAAGGCATCGGCGGTACCCGCGGTATGACTGATCCGGTGGAAGAACAGCGGGTTCAGCTTACACACGGCTGAATCCGCCAGGGAAAGGTCATATCCCTCCGTAGTAGCATTTACATTGGCCAGGCGTGCCCCGAAGGTCTGTGCAGATGCACTCTGCGGGCGCAGGCGTACCGGGCGGTAACGCGTGGTCCCCAGCGAAGAGCCGGTCGGGAACCAGTACGGGTCTGTAGTGTTCGTATTGCGGTACAGCTTACCGTTCTGCAGGCTGCTTACAAAGCCGCTGGTACGGAGCACACTGCCCGTATCGGCATTCAGCACATGCATGAACGTGGTATCCGTTGCCAGTTCGCGGTCGTTCAGGGTCAGGGTCTTCAGGGTATAGGAACGTATCTGCTGGGTCTTTACACCCGTACCGGTCAGCTCCAGGCGATAGTAGCGCGTCACGGAATCACCGGTAATGAACTGGTCATCGCCCCAGAGGTTCACATACGAGGTATCGGGAATAAAAGTGCCGTCGTTCACCCAGTGCAGACCTACCAGGTAACGGCCATTACCCTGCGTGAGGGCTTCGTTGTAAAAAGAAGAGTCAATGGTGGTGGTGCCATGATTGGTAAAGGTACCCGACTGCGTGTTCCGCAGACTACCGTTCTGCACTTTAACAATGGCTCCCGGAGCCGTATACAGCAAGGCGCCCATATTGTTGAACAGGGCATTCTGCGAAATAAGGGGCAGGCAGGAACACAGGAAAAAGAGGTAAGTCAGGGGCAGATTTTTCATACCTGCAAGGTATAAAATTGATTGTTGTATGCAAACATACCATTAAAATTTTCCGGGTTACCCCTCTACGGATCAGCCGGCTATGCAAAAGTCCGTACAAAGAAATAACCGGGGATAACACAGGCCATTTCCTGCCCGGTACAGCCTGTAGGCCTTTTACGCTTCAGCATTCCAGTGATTTGAACAAAAAAGCTTTCAACAAGCATGGTATTCCGGTTTCTTTTTATCGAAAAAAAATGTATACTTGCATACTACTTCGACTATGAAAAACATCCTGACTGCCTTCTTTGCCCTGCTGTGCCTGAGCGCCGCTGCGCAAATACAAAACGTGGGTATAGGCACCAATACCCCTGACTCTACCGCCGTACTGGACCTTACCTCCAGCACCATGGGCTTTCTGCCCCCGCGCCTCAGCGATACCGAACGCAATGCCATCGTGAACCCCGCCCTGGGCCTGGTGATCTTTAACACCACGGACAGCACCTTCCAGTTCTGGAACGGCACCTGCTGGATACGCAGCTTTATGGAAAGCTGTAACGATTGCCTGTTCCAGATGAGCCTGAGCGATACCGTAGGTGTTATCGACCGTACGCTCACCGATACCGTGGGTTTTGACGTATTCATCAACCAGACCAATGGCAGCAACAGCGTGGGCATTTTCACCCTGCACAACCTGCCGCAGGGTTGCACGGTAACCATTACCAATCCTATTATACAGGGTTCGGGACAGGCGCATATACAGATATACTCGGATATCTTTGCCACCCCGGGCGTATACCCGATCGCCGTTCAGGCGGTTTGCGGCAACTCCTCCAAAGTAATGCTCTACGAACTTACGATCGATCCCTGCTACTATGTGGCGGTAACCCAGAACCAGACCAATTACGACCTGCAGGCAGTAAATGCGCTGCCCGGTGTGGGTACGCCGATCTGTGTGGTAATGGACGTACTGGCCGGAGCGGGTATCGAGTCCAATAACAGTACCGTACCGGCTTATACCAGTGGCAGCCTGGACCCGCAGTCGCATGTAGGCATACGCAACTACGGCTCTTTTGTGGCCCGCGGCGGTAACGGCGGAGCAGGCGGTAACTTCAACAACTTTGGTATGCCCGGGCAGAACGGCGGTAATGCCATTAATATGACCTGCCGTCACACTTACCTCAACAACACCAATGGCTATGTAATGGGCGGCGGCGGTGGCGGCGGTTCCGTAGGTATTTCCTACAGCGTGAACGTGCCTGTGGTCGGCAACCTGGGCTTCGGCATCGGGGCCGGTGGCGGTGGTGGTGCAGCGCTGGGGACCGGAGGTAACCCGCAAACGCCCATACAGTACTGGGCAGCAGGGCAGAATGCCATTGCCGGTATTCTTTCCACGGGCGGTAACGGCGGTAACCTCAGTACGCCTATCCCCTTCAGCATCAGCGTGGCCAATGTGACCATCACGCCCAATGTACATGGCGGTAACGGCGGCGGCTTCGGGGTGAATGGCAGCTCCGGCAACCTGTTCGTGAACATCAATATTTCGGTGAGCATTCCTTTCATCGGTACCATAAACGTGGTGAATACCAATGTACCCAACCCGCCCATCGCCAATTTTCCCGCAGGCGGTACGGCCGGCTATGCCATCAAGCTGAACGGCTTCCCGTTACAGGGTATCCCGGTGGGCTATTACCAGACCTCTTACATTAAAGGAAACGTAAACAACTAACACCCGCACTCATGAAAAAATTATACAGTCTGCTTCTCGCTTTTCTCAGTTTCACCCTGGCACAGGCCCAGTTCAGCGCTACGGTAACGGGCACCTATTCCGCGGCAGGTGTCAGTTATACCACACGCCTGGTATTTTCCGGCACCAAAATGGGCTATGAGATCAGCACGGTAAGCAATGAACAGCAGTATACCACCCGCTTCCTGCCCGATGTGACCAGGAACAGCCTGACCATCGTTTCGGTGACCCCGAACGGTACGTTTGCCAATGAGTACCCGGCCGGCAGCATAGAAGCGGATAAGAATTTCTCTACCGACGGCCTGCGGGCCCGTCTCAGCGACGAAAGCAAAACCCTGGGCGGACTGAACTGCAAAAAGATGCTGGTGGAGAACAATGCCGGTGGCAGTGCCGAAATATGGATCGCCGAAGTGGATTTTGCCTATTATGATTATAAAGACATCCTGAAAAGCGATTATGCCGTTCAGGGGCTTTCCATCCTGCATCTGAAGGGCATTCCGATGGAAATAAACGTTGCGAACGAAGGATTCCGGGTTTCCGGGTTCCGGTTCAAAGAGTACAGTAATTCCGTGCCTGCGGATTTTTTTAATACTTCATACCCCGCAGCCGACGGACAGGTGAAGACCGGAGACAAGTAAGGATCAATATACTGCTAAACCGAAGAAACAGCGCAAATGTACCCCGGTATGTTTGTGCTGTTTTACTTGGAGCGGGACTACACGGCCCTGCGCTCGGCCCCGGTCAGACGTTTGCGGGCGCGGTCTATTTCATAGCGCATCTGTAAGTTCATCCAGGTTTCGGCCTTAATATCGAGGGCTTCTTCCAGCTTAATGGCCAGGGCAATGGTCATGTTGCGGCGGCCATTGATGACCAGGCTCAGCTCGGGACGGCTGATACCGAGCATACGGGCCAGCTCAGCCTGTTTAATACCGCGGTAAGCGATCTCATCGGCCAGGAACACACCCGGGTGGAATACATCGCCGGGAATGAGATCACCGGCATTTACGGTATGTAGGATACTATTCATAGTGTTTTGATATTTCGTATATGACTATTCGTACAGTTTCTTCGTTGAGAGGCACTACGATCAGGCGGTACTGATCGTTCAGGCGAAGCGAACACTGCCCCTTGCGCCTGCCTTTTAAATGCTCGTAACGCAGGCCCCTGAACTGGCGCAGATCTTCGGGTGCGGCCAGGGCAAGCAGCAGGGTTACCAGCTTTTTATATTGTATGATCACCTGCTGCGGAAATCTCTGCTTCCCGCGCAGCTCGGCCTGGGGCGTGCTGTACAACCGCTCCAGCTCTTCTGTTGCGAATTGTACATTCATCTTCTCGCAAAGTTAAGCAATTAGTTATCAAAAATGCAAACATTTTAACAAATTTTTTCCCGGATGCCTCTGAACAGCATTCCCATCCGCTCCCCGCGTATATACCGTAAACAGCAATACGGGAAACGGCTCCGTACCTCACAGGCGGGCACTGGGCCACGCAGAACAAAGATAAGCCGCAGTTGCGGACCAGGTCTTTACCTGTACAGCGAAAATTTAAAATTCTACCGGAAAAAGTACAGGACGACTGGGGAGTGCGTCGTTCTCGAAGGGCGCCGTCTGGATATTCAGCGCATAGAACCCGTCCTCAGCCTCGTCGGGCACAAAGATGAGCTCGGTGATCGTTTTATCGAACCGGGGCTGGTTAGGTACATTCCAGAAAACCTTGTGGGCGGCCAGCTCACCATTATCCTTCTCGGGGTCTACCGAAGGCTGGTCGAACAGCAGGTGCTCTATGCGCTTTTCATTGATAAAACGCATGGCATCCGTGGTAATATACGGCGGATTGGTCCCGGAACGGTCAGAGGTTTTCACGGCCCGGTCATTGGGCAGGGTTCGTATAATGAGTGCAGTAAAATATACGTCCTGCGGCCAGAGGTCCTGCAATATGCGGCGGGTAACGGCATACCCGTTTTCGGTCTGCTCGGGAAAAACAGATATCAGCAGGGCCAGCATAATGCCTTTGGGTACATGTGCGTTCACCGAGGGTTTGCCCGGCAGTATATGTCCCGGGCCTTCGGTATGCGTACCGGTGCCGTGGGGATTAAAAAATACATTGCAGAAATTTACGGGTGCCCCGGCGTCCACGCTGCCGGTCCAGTCCCCGGCCGTAACCGGTTCTATTTTAACCTGCGGACTGTCCCAGGCCAGGGTTTGTACATGCGGCACCGAAATATCGATCCCCTGCGAAAGATCGCATTTAAATATGAAATTACTTAAGGTGATTCGCGCTTTCATAGGCGCAATGTACAATTTTATTCTTCATCCGCCCCGGGCAGCTCCAGCGCTTTGATGCTGCCGATGGCATTACCCGCGATCCCTTTTACGGCACCGTACATCTGGTTGGTATTGAACAGCACTTTCTGTATCTGTTTCTCCCGTTTTTTCCAGATGGTCTCCATGGCCCGGCGCTCGCTGTTCAGGTCTTCCTGCATCTGGGTAAAGCCTTCCACGATAGCCTCTACCTGCATGCGGAACTCGTTACCGGTAAGAAAATCGTACAGCATGCTCATTTTTTCACCCTTGTTCTCCTGTACGGCGGCGGCATGCTGCAGGAGTATCACCGATTCGCGCAGCACAAAGCACAGGCCTTTGAACTCTTCGTAGGTACATATCCAGATGCCGTCCCGTTGTCCCAGGCGCTGCATGTCCTTTGGCAGCACGTCGGTCACGAGCACGCCGAACTGGGCGCCTTTTTCGCGCATATCGGCCTTGAACTTCTCGATCCAGGCGGGCTGAAAGTCCTTGGTACGCTTACTCTCGTAATAAATGGCCCCGATATTCGGGCGGCTGTGCGTATTGATCACCTGTACGCAGTCGGCCCCGCGCACGCCTTTTTTGATCTCCTCGATCATATCCAGCGGGAAATTCTCGCGCAGCCACTGCTCAATGGCCAGTTCCTGCACTTCGCCCTGCAACTGCATGGAACCTTGCTGCGACTTACGCTGCAGTTCCTCGATCAGCTTTTTCTGGTCTTCGAACTTTTTTTCGTATTCCTTAAACTTCAGCTCGTTACGTTCCTGTTCCTTGCGGGCGGCCTCCTGGCGTACCAGTTCTTCCTTTTCGAGGAACTGCTTTTTCAGGTTCATTTCCAGGTCTTCGGTCTGGGTCTTCAGCAGGCGTTGCTGTTCCAGCAGTTCCAGCTCGCGCTGTTTCATCTGTTTGGATTCCAGCCGCGTCTTTTCCAGGTCTTCCTGCAGCATTTTCAGCTGTGCGCCCTGTTTTTCCTCCAGCTGTCGGGCAAGCTCCTTCTTCTGTGCGTCCAGCTTCTGTGCCAGCTCTTCTTCCAGCTTTTTGCGCTCGGCCTCCCGGGCGGCGTTCAGGCGTTCCTGGAATATTTCGTTCTCTTTTCTCTTTTTTTCCTCAAAAGCAAGGCGTTCCGCTTCCAGGCCCTTCTGAACCTCCTGCAGCTTATGGCGCTCTCCGGCCATTTTCTGCTCCATTTCGCGGCGCAGACGCTCTTCGGTCTGGTGCGCCAGTATTTCGTTTATAGCGATATCCGTGCCGCAGTTCGGGCAGGTTATCTGAGTGGATTCGGTGCTCATACTCAGGCTTTATTTCTTGGTTCGCATCAGCTCCAGGTCGTTCTCGAAGGCAAATTTCATCTGTGCCCGCACAAAAGCATCGTCCAGGGGCTGTTCCTTGATCTGCAGCTGCCGGTCTATAAATTCCAGGCGGGCTATCTGGGTCTCGTCCGGTTGTTTGCTCGCACGGAAAATATCGAGGATCTCCTTGTACTCGTTGCGGAAGGTATCCAGGTAATACTGGAAAATATGCACGCTGGCGTCACGGAACTCCCCGTTACCGTTAAAATCGGGCATACGCCGGGTAAAGTCCACAATACCGTTCACCACGATGATGGCTACCTGGCGGGCGCTGTCTGCCGCAGGCGGGTTATCCACCATATTTTGGCCGATCACCCGGTACAGCTCCACCACTTTTTCCTGGTTGGCGATAATGGCGTCGTTATACTCCTGGGCTGAATAGAATACCTGTGCGGCTGATGAGAGGGCACAGAAAAAAACGGATGAAAGAATCAGAATAAATCGTTGCATATCTGCAAAAATAACGAAAAGCAATGGTGCACATTGTGCAAAATATCTTTTCTATTCACCAAAAAATGTGAAGATTGTCATTGTCCTAAGATTTCCACCGCTTTCTGCGTGCTCTGTACGTTCCAGGGCAGTGAAATGGAGCTGCTGATCCGGTTCTTTTCCGCCTCGGTAAGGTGAAAGCTGATGGAAATATCGTCTTTTTCGAAGTTGCTGAGGTCCATTTCGATATGGGTGATCTTTCCGCCGAAGTAGCCGCTCAGCAGCCAGGTGGCCGTTTCGTTGTTGTAGATCTGCACGGCGGTCACATTGCTGATCACCCCGTCGAAAGGGGCCATGAAACCGTCCATAAGCCCGATGACGCTTTTTTTGTTCTTATAACGGTCGTGGTCACTGCGGATCTCGTCGTTTATCTCCAGGAACACGATCTCCGAACAGTTCTCGTTGAGCCATTCCCGCAGGTGATACAGGTACTTTATGGTCACCAGGTCGCCGTAGTTATCGCGTACCCCGGCGTCGAACAGCGAGATACGGGGTTCCGTAGGCAGGGTCACCGGCGGCAGTACCAGCGGAAAGGTGGCATTCATGCGCAGGGCCGTAAGCATGCTGAGCCTGGCGCCGTTGTGGTTGCGGAAGAGCCGCATGAATTCCAGGTCCTCCATTTTGGGGTGCCAGCTGAAGTTGTCGGGCATACTTTTTTCGCTCAGGAAGGACACGGGCTGTGCGCTGATCATCATGCGCCGTCCGTCCTCCACCACCGTGGGTGCAAGTATCAGCAGGGGTATCTCGGCACTGAACTCGGGACCTGCATAAGCCGTCACCTCCTTATTGAATACACCGTGCGTATTTTTATTCAACTGATACTCAAAGGCCCACCCCCGGTCCTTGCCATAGCGGCGGCCATTGTAGGTGAAATACCCTGTACGTATAAAAAGGTCGTTCAGGGCTATATTGGCGGCAATGCGGTTCAGCATATCGCTGCTCATGTTCTTGGCCAGGGTATCGAGCTTTGTGTTGAGCAGCAGACCGTTTTTCTGCTCGCGGTACAGTTCGCGGTAATAGGCCGCCCCGATCATTCCGCCCGAGGAGCCCGAGATCAGGTGTACATGATCGAAAAAAGAGCCGTTCGTAACGCTGTCCAGGTGAGACAGAACCTCGTAGGCCCAGAGCGACATCTTGGTGCCGCCGCCGCTCACGTTCACGAAGACCAGGGGCGGTTTTTTGCTGCCGTACTTGGCCTCGAGGTATGTACGCCTGTTCTCCAGTATATTGCGGTGCAGGTCCACATCTTCATCGTGGTAGGGATTGTTCCGTGCAAAATAGGCCAGGCTGTCTACGTTATATACCAGTGGGTCCCGGTCGTAATCGAGCCCGTAGGCATAGTTCTGGAAGGTGATCCAGCGGTGGCGTACCGAAGTATCGAGCAGAACAAAGATCAGCAGTACCACCACCAGGTTCCAGCGCCCGAAAATGTACTGGAATGCCCCGGCAGCCATCATAAACAGGGTGAGCACCAGCAGTATGGCCGCAGAGGCCGGCAGCTGAAACTCGGGCACTTCCCTGAAATAGGCAAAGATAAAGATGATCAGTACCGTGATCAGCTGAAACATAAGGGCATTGAAGTGATTCCGGTTGAATACCTTGTTGAGCAGGTCTTTGGGATAATGGTCCACGTTACGGGCCGAGCGTACCAGGAACGGACTGTGCATATACGTGTAGGTGCGCCAGGGATTGGGGCCGCGGCGCTGCGGGGTCTCCGTAACGATCTGCTTGGGCAGCCGGAAGGTACGTACCCTTGTGATACGGTGTTTGCGACGTACCTTGAGGCCCGGCAGGTCTTCGGGGTCGATGCCGAAAATGCGCTTCAGGTCGTTGTTCACTGCAAAAAAATAGCCCAGCAATACAAAGATAAAAATGAAAACGCCGGCCATCAGTCCCAGCAGACTGGGCAGAAAAGTCTCGGATTGGCCCAGGTTCTCGGCATTGTTCTTGAACAGGTACAGCTCGTATACGTACAGCGCCAGAAAGGCCACGGGCAGAATGGCATTATTGATGCAGTACTTGTAAAAAGGCCTGCGCAGGGTGGCAAGAAAGGGGAAACGCCGGCTGTTGATCAGGTACGAGGAAAGATTGAAGGCCGAAATAAACCCGCCCAGGGTGAGCCCCACGATAAAAAAGGCCCAGAAACCCGAAGTGCCGAGATATTCCGGTTCCAGGAAAAGGAAACGGATGCCCAGGCCTATACCCCACCAGCCTTTTACGAGTGCCACCAGGAAGGCCCAGAAAAACATAATGAGGAAGTTCCGCTGTATGTGCACCAGCACCAGCTGTGCCGGGAAAAAGAACAGGATCTTCCGCAGTATGGGATATTTATTCAGTGGCGACATTCCTTCCTTAAAATTAGGGAAAAAGAATGAAATTTCCCGGCTTAACCGATACGTTTATGCACTTCGGCGATAATGGCATCGGCTTCGCTGAGCACGGCAGACTCCAGTGCAGAGGCCTTTGCCAGGATATCATTCTTATAGCTTTCGTCTTTGAGTGTGGCGGCATTGATCTTTACGTTCAGGAAGGCACCGCTTACCGCCGTTTTGATGCAGAGCGCCCCTACCCCGCCATCGCTCAGGCTGCTTTGCATGCCCGTTTCAACCATGGCGCGCAGCACCGGCAGTACCTCGCCTGCACGCTGCATTACACGGTAAGGTACTTCAATAGCATATCGTGTGGCTGCCTGAATGGCCTCGCTGCGGGCCGCTTTTTCGGCATCGGACTTATTGGGCAGTCCAAAGGCATCCATGATCTTGTTGAAAGCTGCGGTATCTTCATCTACCAGGCGGGTGAGTTCCGTTGCCAGGGTTGCGCCCTGCTCGGCCCAGTTGCTGTAGTATTCCCATTTATCGTCCCAGCCGCGCTTGTGTGAGCTCAGGTTGGCCACCATCGTGCCCAGGGCTGCACCCAGGGCCCCGGCCAGGGCGCTTATGCTTCCGCCTCCCGGGGCCGGACTTTCGCTCAGGGTCTCATTCACAAAGTCTTCTACGGTAAGTTCTGCCAGCTTCTTGCCTTCCCCGGCATTCAGCACATACTCGATGATCTTTTTATCAGGATCGAAGGGCTTCAGTTCATCCAGGCCCAGCGATTTAACGGCAATTTTAATGATCTCACGCTCCGGTATACCTGTGGAGCGGTTCTGTTTGTGCAGGTAAAATTTACCGGCATCGATGAGCGACTGCTTCGGGATCAGTCCCACCAGCTCGCTGCCCGTTACGCGTACGCCGCGTTCCTCCGCCTTCAGCTTCACGGCCTCAAAAGCTTCGTGTACGCTGCAAACGGTAATATCGGTAAGGTTCATGGATATCTGGGCAATGCCGTACTCCTCGATGAACCAGCCGATGGCCTTTACACTTTTGAGCATACCCGGTTCAAAGACCTGTTCGCCATTGGCATCGAGCACAGGTTTGCCGGTAAGCGGGTCGCCTTCGCGCAGGGCACGGCCTTTCTCGCGCACGTCGAACGCAATGGCATTGGCACGGCGGGTAGAGGTAGTGTTCAGGTTCACGTTGTAGGCCACCAGGAAGTTACGGGCCCCGATCACCACGGCGCCGAAGCGTGCATTAAATTCCTGCGGGCCGAAATCCGGTTTCCACTCCGGGCGTAGTATTTTAGAGGCAAATCCTTCGTATTCACCGGCGCGGATCACGGCCAGGTTCTTACGTTCGGGCGTGGTAGCAGCAAACTCGTAGAAATAGCCGGGCAGGTTCAGCTCGCGGCCTACCCTTTCGCCCAGCCTGCGGGCCCATTCCACCGTTTCTTCCATACTGATGTTGGCAATGGGGATCAGCGGACATACGTCGGTGGCGCCCATACGCGGGTGCTCGCCCGTATGGCGGGTCATATCGATGAGTTCGTACGATTTTTTTATGGCACGGAAAGCAGCTTCAATTACCGCTTCGGGAGACCCGGCAAACGTAAATACGGTGCGGTTGGTGGCCCTGCCCGGATCTACGTCCAGCAGTTTTACCCCGTCCACACTGCGGATCGCTTCGGCTATCTGGTCAAGTACCTTACTGTCTCTTCCTTCGGAAAAATTGGGAACACATTCGATGATCTGTGGCTGCATATTCTGATAAATTTTGACGGTAAAATTACACAAACCGTCAAACCACGTATATCCCTTCGGTTAAATTATCTCTTCCCGGAGCGGAATACTTTTCTGCGGCCAGGCAGGCAAAGTACACAAAGCGATCGCCCGCCTTTACCCGGCAGCCCGGCGGGTACTTATTCCCAAAACGGAGGCCGGCGCGGCGGTACCTGCACCGTCACAGGTATCACCACCTGCGCCTGGCATCCGTTCACTGGGTTGCTAACTTCTACCGTATATGAAGTGTTGGTAAGAATCAGATCTGAAAACAGCGCAGCCTGTCGTCATTGCCGTAACAGGTGTACCGGTGGCGGAGATACAGAGCCGGTAACTGAGGGATGAGAGGACCGTGTATGCTTGTACAGAGGCCGGGCCTGCCGTGCTGAGGGGCAGGACATTAAAACCGGTCTGTGGGGAAAGATACCGCCTGCACAACAGGATAAAGGCATATACGAAAAGCCCGGGAAAGTATTTCATGTAATTGCTGTTTGGTCTATACTAACATACGTCCTGCAGCAATTAAGGTTAGGAATTATTAACCAGCGTTGGTACTTACTTATTTAATGTAGATCAGCGGGTAAGTCTCCGCAGCAGCTTCACCATTTCCGAAGCGATATAATGTTCTTTCCACCAGTTCTGGTCCGAAGGCACAATATGCCATTTCACGGCCTTGCTGCATTCGGCGAAGATGCGCTCATACATTTCGATGTATTCTTTACGTTTCTCAAACACCAGCATGTCGCCTTCGTTATACTTCCATTTTTTGCGCGGGTCGGTCTGCCGCTCCCGCAGGCGTTCCAGCCTTTCTTCGTCGCTGCAGTGCAGGTAAAATTTAAGTATATGGGTATGGGTCGATCTCAGCAGGGCCTCAAAAGCATTCAGGTGTTTTATACGTTCTTTTATTTCCTTTTCATTGATCCATTTTTCCACCCCGGGTACCAGTATATCTTCGTAGTGACTCCGGTTAAATATTCTGATCATCCCCTTTTCCGGTGTTTCCTTATGTACGCGCCAGAGATAATCGTGCTTTGCCTCTTCTTCCGACGGTTTTTTGAAGGCTTTTACCGAAACACCCATGGGATTCATGCCACTGAACACATTTTTTATGGCTCCGTCCTTTCCGCTGGCGTCGAGGCCCTGTAAGACCACCAGCACACTGTCCTTACCGCGTGCGAACAGGTCGTACTGCAGCACTTCCAGTTCGGCCTTCAGCTGGGTAAGCTCGGCCTTTGACTTTTCCTTGTCCCTGCCCTGCGGGGCACGCGTAGATATTTCTTTCAGACGGACTGCCATACTAACTTCTTTTTAATTTTGACCAAATTAAAAAAATGAAAACGATCGGACTGCTTTTTTTATCGAATGTGTTTATGACCTATGCCTGGTACGGCCACCTGAAAAACCAGGAAATGCCCTGGTGGAAGGCTGTGCTGATCGGCTGGGGAGTAGCCTTTTTCGAATACCTGCTGATGGTGCCTGCCAACCGTATCGGTTACCTGAGCGGTACATTCAGCGCGGCCCAGCTCAAGATCATACAGGAGGTGATCTCTCTTACCGTATTTGCTCTTTTTTCGGTCTTTTTCCTGAAAGAAAGGATCGGCTGGAACTATGCCGCCGCCTTTTTCTGTATCATGATGGCCGTAGTATTCATCTTCCGCAAATAAGAAAGGGGCCCTCAGGCCCCCTCTCGATGATGTGATTAGCAATACCAATACTGCTGCTATCTCAGTAAGGTAACGTGTCCGTATAATGTTTTTTCTTCGCCGTTGATGTACAGGATATTCACCTTGTACACATATACGCCGGATTCCAGGAGCTTACCGGAGGGCAGCTTACCGTTCCAGCCCTCGTACAGGTCGGTGGAATGGAACATGCGTTCTCCCCAGCGGTTAAAAATATTCAGTTCAAAGGTCTGCACCCCGTAATCCACCACTTTCCAGACATCGTTCAGTTCGTCCCCGCTCGGGGTAAAGGTATTCGGGATAAAAGGTCCGTCATGGTTCACGATCACACGGTTGTAGGCGCTTATTTCGCAACCGTTCTCGTCGGTGATCTGCATTTCGTAGAGTGTGGTACGCTCCGGCCAGGCCATAGGCACGGCGCAATTGGTACAGTTCAGGTTGTAGCCGGGTATCCACTGCAGTTGCAGGTTGCCGGTACCGCCGCCATAGACAGGCTGCAGGTAGGTAATATCGCCCAGCTGTATTTCCTGCTGCACGGAATCGGCAAAGAGCGCAGACGGTTCCGTTACCACCGTGGTGAACGAGCTGTCACAGCCACGGCTGTCCTCGATCTGTATCACGTAGTTGCCTGCCTGCAGATGCCCGAGCGTACCTGAATTACCGCGCGGCACATTGTTTACGAAATAGGTATAAGGCGGGGTTCCGGTAAGCGGGTTCACGTAGATGATACCGCTGGCATCGCCGTTGCAGAGCACATTGGAAACGCTGTAGGTGAAATCGATGGCACTGCCCGCCCCTACCGTAAAGCTGGCGGGATAGGGACAACCGTACACATCGGTTACCTGTACGCTGTAATTGCCTTTATTGATGCCGGAGATATCCTGTGTGGTCTCGCTGTTGCTCCAGAGATAGGTAAAGGGCCCCGTTCCGCCGGCCACGGACAGGTCGATGGCCCCGTCGTACAGGTCGGTGCAGGATTCGTCCGTTACCACCCCGCTGATCGCAGGTGGTACCGTAAGTGTTACCAGGTTAAATACGGCCGTGTCCAGGCAGCCGTTGTCGTCGCGGATAATGAGCGTATACGTGCCTTCCGGCAGACCGGTGGCCACTGCGCCATACTGTCCGTTATCCCAGGCATAGTTATAAGGCGCCACACCTCCGCTTACGGTTACCCCCGCCTCTCCGTTGGTACCCCCGATACAGTTTATGTTCGTGGAATCCTTGGCAAACTGAAGAGGCTGCGGACTGCTTACCGTGTGCACGGAAGTATCGGTACAGCCGTAGCCGTCCTGCAACACCAGTGTATAATAGCCGGGCGCCAGGTTAGAGATAGCCAGCCCGGCCTGGTTGGTGCTCCAGATACCCGTTACCGGCTGTTCGCCCGTAAGTATGGTAACACTGATGGAACCGTCGCTGAACCCGAAACAGGAAACATCGGTGATCAGTGTATCGAAGGTAATGGTATCGCTTACGGTAACATATACGGTATCGCGTCCGCCGCAGGGTTGCGGAGCGGTGTAAATGATCTCGTGTATGCCTGAGCCGGCCACGGCAGGATCAAAGAAACCCGCGATCGTGTCGGTGATGCCTGTGCCTGACCATACGCCACCGGTAATATCCGCGCTGAGCGTATCGCCGGGACCTTTGAGGCAGAATACAGGCGGCTGGGCCACTACCGGTGTATCCGGCGGTGAATAATGAAACAGCACGGAGTCTACATTGGAACAGCCGAGTGAATTATACGAGGTAAGATAGAACCAGGTGTCCGCGTGCGGCACGGAGTCGATCAGCAGCGGAAGTGTGGGGCCCGGAGGCGGGAAACCCGGTATGGGCGGATCGGAGGTCCAGACCAGTGTGGTCGGGTACGAAAGGGTCTGGGCCACGGTCGGCGGCGGTGGCGGCACCGAATAGATCGAAGCCGTCTGGGCCGAACAGGAATTGTCGTTGATGACCGAGTTGATATTGCCGGAATTGTACGTTACGGTAGAAGGGCCGCAGGAACCCATACCGCTGAAGGTAATGGTGGCATTGGTGAGTGCGCCTACGTCGGCACCGATACAGTCGTAGATCTGTACCTGCCAGCCGCCCTGGGTAGCATCGTTGCCATATATGGGCGTCCAGTTGATGGGCGTGTTACCCGGACCATAGGTACCATACGTACCTCCCAGCCCCGAAGGAGCATTGGCACATACATTCAGGTTTACGGTCGATTCCGTTGAAAAACAGAGATTGTTCACGTTATCGCCGCTGTTGCAGACGGAGCCCTGCCCGTTAGCCCCGGGGTTCGGGGACAGCAGCACGGTACCCCCGCCCGGGCCTACCATGTAAAAGGCCAGGTCGGACACATAGGTATGCACCGCGTTGAAACAAACGGTGATCTCGGTATTGGCATCGATGATAAAGGGATCGGGCGGCGGGTTGTAATAGGTGAAACTGCTGTTGGAGTTGTATACACCCGTAATAAGCGTGGTATCGCAGGATGGCGGCAGTGAGTCAATGATATCCAGTATGGTCTCCTTATGCCATACCCAGGCCCTGAAACAGCCCTGCACCACGTTATTGCCGTCTGTGATCACTACACGGTACCCGCCGGAGGGCAGGTTGGTACGCGTGGAAGAAGGCACGTTCTGATCGGTGGACATGGCTACCCAGGAGTTGCTGCCGGGGTTATAGGTGAACCACTCGAACTTCCAGCCCGGCACACCACCCGGGGGTGTAGCCGTAAGCGTGGCCTCGACCGGGTTGTTGAAGTAATCGGGATCACAGAAAATATAGATAGGGTCCGGCGGCATGCCATTGGTATAGTTGGTTGACAATACCGTTGTGGCACCCGGACCCGACAACTGGGCAAAAAGTACGTTTCCCGGCAGGAGGCAGAAGATCGTAAGCCAGGCAGATTTTAACAGGCGTTTCATAGCTATTCTACTGTAATTTGCCCGCAGTTCCCAAACTGCTGCTGGTTTATTTTAACATCCTGTATCTCCAGAGCACAGAAAAACTTACGCAGTAATTCCTGGAAAGCTGCTTTGGAAGTTACTTTAAAATAAAGGTAGGCATGACCTGAGGTGGTCCCTGCGGTAAGCACCGGATCGAAATTTACCACACCGGGGATCTCCATTACCTGGGCCTTGTACGACTTAAGTATCACCGGGTCGGAGCTGAAGTTCTCCAGGGTCATGTATACCCCCTGTTCCTGTCCCGAATAATCAACGGAAGATATCGTCATACCGGCTTTGGGTTCCGCCTGCTGGGCAAATGCAGCCTGCGATCCCCCCAGGATGGCCAGTAATACAATGAATACACTTTTTTTCATGGTTTTTTATTTCCTTTTTTCACTACCCCTAAAGGCCTGTATGAACAAGGTTTTACGTTCATTTTATTTCTTTTGCAGAAATGACCTTTTAAGATTTATTAACAAAAGTAATAAACAAAAAAAGGAATATCAAGCAGAAAACAAAAAAAAATAAAATTTTCGACTTTTAAAAATAGAGGCCAGGCGTAAAAAATGAATGCGCCAGGGTGTTCCGGCGCATTCACTGATTTGTGTATGAGAAAAAAAAGTTTCTTTTATTGAAAATCGAAGAAAAAGAACCAGGCGGCTACATTTTCCGAATTGATATTTTCGTAATACCCGATGGTACTGCGGGAACTGTTCATTACGCGACCGTTCTCGATATACCCGATGGTGCTGCGGTTGCTGTTCATCACGCGGCCCGACTCAAAATAACCGAGTGTACGGCGACTGCTGTTCAGGAAGCGGTCTCCCTCGAAATACCCGAGCGTGCTGCGGCTGCTGTTCATGATGCGGGCCCCGTCGAAGTAACCTACGGTACTGCGGCTGCTGTTCATCACCCGGCCATCATTCTCGATATAGCCGGTGGTGCTGCGGCTTTCGTTCATTAAACGCTGTGCCTTTACCTCTGAGATACCCCCCAGTATCCCCAGTAAAATGATAAGTGCGTATTTCATGTCTGACCGGATCTGTATTTATTCGCTTATCAGGTCAAAAATCGTACCAAACTGACCGAATATCGGCAAAAATGTGTCTAATATCCGCTTCCAGGTAACAAAAAAGCCGGGCAGTACCCGGCTTCTTTAGCTTTATACTTCGGCAGTTATGCGCTTTTTAGAGGAGTCCTGCATTACAGGATCATTGAATATCTTCCGGTAGAAGATCAGTATCAGGAACACGCCTATGGAAATGGAGGCGTCGGCAAAATTGAACACCGGCCTGAAGAATATAAAGCGGTCTCCGTCGCTGAAGAGGAAATCGGGCATCCAGGAAGGAGCGTCCTCTTTCTTTATATTGATCAGTTCGCAGTAGAACATGTCCACCACTTCGCCTTTGAATACGGGGGCATAGCCTCCTTCTCCGGGCATGAACACGGCCACCTCGCGGCAGTTCTCTATATGCCGGGGATTGCCGCAGGTACTGGAGAAAATGCGGCCGTACACCATACTGTCGATGATATTACCGGCAGCCCCGGCCACGATCAGCGACATGGCCACGATCAGGTGTTTCGAGGCTTTCTTCTTTGCCCAGCTGTAGAGCAGGTACCCCAGGCCAAGCACGGCAAATATACGGAAGAGGGACAGCACGATCTTACCGCCGTCGCCTCCGAGCTCCATACCGAAGGCCATACCGTTGTTCTCGATAAAATGCAGTTGCAGTGCATCTCCGAGTACCTTACGGGTCTCACCGTAATGAAACGTGGTCTTGATCCATATTTTTATGACCTGGTCCACGACCAGCACACCCGTAAAGATCAGCACGGGCATGCGCATAAGTTGCCAGAAATTCTTCAACGCCGTTCCTTTATTTATTTTGTTTCAGCTTGGCCTCCATGCTCAGTGTGGCATGCGGGACCGCCAGCAGGCGTTCTTTCTGGATCAGCTTACCGGTTTCGCGGCATATACCGTATGTTTTATTCTGAATACGTGTCAGTGCGGCTTCGAGGTTCTGGATGAACTTCTTCTGGCGTACGGCCAGCTGTCCGATCTCTTCACGTGTCATGATCTCACTGCCGTCTTCCACCAGCTTAAAGGTGGGCGACGTATCATCCGTAGAATTACTATCCTTATAATTGAATGTATTCTGCAGCAAATCAAGCTCTTTACTTGCTTTTTCGAGTTTTTTCTCGATCAGGCTTTTGAACTCTTCCAGTTCTTCATCGGTATATCTCAACTTTTCTGCCATAGTATATATTATTGTTGAATAATTGTGTACATAGTACGTGTTATCGTAGATTGAGTTACATAAATGTTCATAAAAGTTTATTGTTTGTTGATTAATACTTTTACGGCAACACCCTCTGTCAATACAACTTCCGGCTGGTCTTCGCCCAGTGCAGGCACCCATTTTATCTCGTCGGCCAGGGTCTCTGCCTGCACGTAGTCGGCAAAAGGCTGTATGGCATCATATATAACATCGTTTTTCTCAATGGTGATGGCTATGCGGTCGGTAAGTTCCAGGTCGGCCTCCTTGCGCAGGGTCTGTATGCGGTTTACCAGGTCGCGGGTAAGGCCTTCGCGGAGCAGCTCATCGGTGAGCGTGATGTCGAGCGCTACGGTGATCTTGCCGTCGCTTGCCACCAGTTGCCCGGGGATATCTTCGGTGAGTATCTCCACGTCTTCCAGGGCCAGTTCGGCAGGTCCGCCCGGCAGGTCAAGCATGATACGGCCCTCGCTCTCGAGCCTGCGTATCTCAGGCTGTCCGAAATCGGCCACCGCAGCGGCCACGGCTTTCATATCCTTTCCGAATTTAGGACCCAGCTTCTTGAAGTCGGGCCTGGCCACTTTTACGATCTGGCTGTTCTCTTCGGTCACGTATTCGATCTCTTTTACGTTCACTTCGGCGCGTACCAGGTCCTCTACCTGCTGTATGAGCGCTTTCATGGCCGGGTTCAGCACCGGGATGCTTACTTTGGCCAGGGGCTGCCGAACGCGTATCTTTTCTTTTTTGCGCAGGCTCAGCACCAGGGAAGAAATGCGCTGTGCATACTGCATCTTCTCTTCCAGCCCGGTATCGATCAGGGACGGGTCCGCTTCGGGGAAATCGGCCAGGTGTACGCTCTGGGCCTGGTTTCTGCCGCTTACGCGGTTCAGGTCGCGGAACAGCTGTTCACTGTAGAACGGCGCTACCGGGCTCATAAGGCGGGCCACCGTTTCCAGGCAGGTATACAGGGTCTGGAAGGCGCTGATCTTGTCGCTTTCGTACTCGCCTTTCCAGAAGCGGCGGCGGCACAGGCGCACGTACCAGTTGCTGAGGTCGTCGTTCACAAAATCGCTGATGAGACGGCAGGCCGTGTGCGGTTCGTAATTTTCGAACTCGCGCTCTACTTTCTGCACCAGGGTATTCAGCAGTGACAATATCCAGCGGTCGATCTCCGGGCGGTCCTGTATATCGGCCTCTTTGTAGGCAAAACCGTCCACATTGGCATAGAGCGCAAAGAAATTGTAGGTATTGTGCAGGGTGCCGAAGAACTTGCGCAGGTCTTCCTGTATCCCGTCGGGATTGAACTTGAGGTTTTCCCAGGGCGCTGCATTGCTGATGAGGTACCAGCGTACGGCATCGAAACCGTATTTATCGCCCATTTCGAAGGGATCTACGGCATTGCCCAGGCGCTTGCTCATTTTATTACCGTTGCGGTCGAGCACCAGGCCGTTCGATACCACATTTTTGAAGGCCACCGAGTCGAAAAGACCTACGGCAATGGCATGCAGGGTAAAGAACCAGCCACGGGTCTGGTCTACACCTTCGGCGATGAAATCGGCCGGGAAGTTCTTCACTTCGCCGCCCATGTAGTGGTTCTGTGCATAAGGCATGGCCCCGCTGTCGAACCATACGTCGATAAGGTCGGTCTCGCGGCGCATGGGTTTACCACTGTCCGAAACCAGTATGATATCGTCCACGAAGGGACGGTGCAGGTCAAAATGATCGTCGATCACGTTGCTGCTCATGAGTCCGGCATCTACGGCCTTCTGCACCTCGGTGCGGAGTTCGGCCACACTGCCGATGCATTTTTCATCCCCGTCCTCGCTGCGCCATACCGGCAGGGGTACGCCCCAGTAGCGCGAACGGCTCAGGTTCCAGTCCACCAGGTTCTCCAGCCAGTTACCGAAACGGCCGCTGCCTGTGCTTTCGGGTTTCCAGTTGATCGTTTTGTTCAGTTCGATGAGACGGTCCTTATAGGCCGTGGTCTTTACAAACCAGCTGTCGAGCGGGTAGTACAGCACGGGTTTATCAGTACGCCAGCAGTGCGGGTAGCTGTGCTCGTAGGTCTCTTTTTTAAAGAGCTTACCTTCTTCCTGCAGGCGCAGTACAATGCGTTCGTCCACGCTCAGGTAGGCTTTCAGCTCGCGTATTTTGCCATTGGCCTCGAGTATGCGTTTCTGTTTTTCGAACTCGGCCTGTTTTTCGGTCTCGTTCAGGTAGGCCTCCTTTACAAATTCCTCGCCGTAGAGGTAGATACCGTCCTGCACTTCGGGCGTAAAGCGGCCGCGTTTGTCTACGAGGGTAAGGCTGCCGATCCCGTTCTGCTTAGCCACCCTGAAGTCGTCGGAACCGAAGCTGGGTGCAATGTGTACGATACCTGTACCATCGGTGGTGGTCACAAAATCACCGGTAACGATACGGAAGGCATCGCCGTCGGCGGGTTGTGCAAAGGGCAGCAGCTGTTCGTAACGCAGTCCGGCCAGTTCCGAACCTTTTACGGTATGCAGGATGCGGTAGGGAATAACCTTATCGCCGGGTTTGTAGGCATCAAGACCGGCATCGAGGCCCTTCTCGCTGAAGTAGGCCCCTACCCTGTCCTTAGCCAGCAGTACGGTAATGCGTTCGTGCGAATAGGCATTGAAGGTCTCCACCAGCACATAGTCAATGTTCTTACCCACCGCCAGGGCCGTGTTAGAAGGCAGGGTCCAGGGTGTGGTGGTCCAGGCCAGTACATAGATGTCTCCGGCAACGGGCAGGCTGCCTTTATCCCTGAGCCTGAACTGTACCACGGCGGTACGGTCCTTTACATCGCGGTAGGCGCCGGGCTGGTTCAGCTCGTGTGTGCTGAGTCCGGTACCTGCGGCCGGGCTGTAGGGTTGTATGGTGTAGCCCTTGTACAGCAGGCCTTTATCGTAAAATTTCTTCAGCAGGAACCATACACTTTCTATATAGTCGCGCTCAAAGGTGATGTACGGATCGTTCATGTTCACCCAGTAGCCCATACGGCGGGTGAGATCGTTCCATACATCGGTATATTTCATAATGGCCTTGCGGCATTCATTATTGTATTCTTCAATGCTGATCTTTACCCCGATGTCGTCTTTGCGGATACCAAGGCGTTTTTCCACTTCCAGCTCCACCGGAAGCCCGTGTGTATCCCAGCCGGCCTTACGTTCCACGCGAAAGCCCTTCAGGGTCTTGTAACGGCAGAACAGGTCCTTTACCGTGCGTGCCATCACGTGGTGAATACCCGGCACCCCGTTGGCGCTGGGCGGACCTTCATAGAACACGAAGGTTTTGTCGGCAGGACGCGTTTCCACGCTCTGCTCAAAAATGCGGTTGGCAGCCCAGAACTCCAGTACATCGCGGTTTACCTTCGGCAGATCGAAGGCTTCATAAACAGTATATTTCGTATTTTCCACAGCTGCTTTTTAAAAATAAGGTGCAAAAATACGAAAAATGCATCAAGGATATAACAGCCTTTTCACTTAACATATTATGAAAAAGCTATACCCGGCTTCCCTCCTTGTCGCGGGGCCTGAAAAATACCGGGCGTCCGCCTAAACTATCTGTCCCGGAAGGCATGATAATCCCCAAACTAATGTACGGTCCAAAGTTAAAGGCCTGTGATACCATGAGTATACTTAACTGGCAGACTAATAAAACATAAAACACTGATTACCAAAATAAAAAAAAGATAGATTTTAACATATGGGAAGATAAACTAACACTAACTTTACGTTTGAAAACAATAAATCCATTATGAAACTATTCTACAAACTGATGAGCCTTGCCCTGCTCTTTATTTCAACGGGGCTTTATGCACAGACCTACGTAAGCGACACTACCACCAAGCAGCACATTACCGGTTACGGACAGACCTTTACTTCTACGTTCACCGCGATCCCGGGCGGTGGCTGGGGAACCGGCACACTGATCGTCTATTTTGAAGGTGATTTCGGCGATAACACGGAATACATCACCGTAACCGATGAAGGCGGTAACACCATTGGTCAGGCCGGTCCCTATACGAGCGGTCTCGACTGCGACGGGCTGGACTCTGTGGAGATCCCCTTCAATGCCCTGAACATTGATACCTGGCTGGCTACCGGCAATGATGTAAGCTTTGGCTTTGCGGCGACCTCGAACGTAGACCCGGGGGTATGTACGGCATTGTACTTCCAGTGCCGCATCAGATACAATTTCTGTATTGCCGGCGTCCCCCAGAACCTGGCTTTCTTTACACTGAGCGATTCTCTTTTCTGTAAATACGACAACAGCATCACCCTTAGCGGACAGCCTGCCGGCGGTACCTTCAGCGGACCCGGCGTCACAGGCAATACCTTCAGCCCGTCTACACTGACCCCCGGAAGCATATACAATATTACCTATACGGCCACCGACGGTATCGGCTGTACCACGAGCTTCAGCCGCCCGGTACGTATCTTAACGGCCCCCATTGTCTCGGACACGGTAGCCTGTCCCGGTACGGCTCCCCTACTCAATGTAGACGGCGGCGGTACCTTTGTATGGTTCTACGACAACGGGCTCACTCAGGTGGTGGACTCGGGGAATACGGTAACCGCAAACCCCATAGACCAGACAACGAGCTATTATGTGGCCCGCCTCAGCACCACCTCTTCTTTCGAGATGAACTCCCTCACAACCGGCAATTTCCAGATCGTTGACCATAACACTGCTTCGGGTGATGACCGTGGTGGTATTGCCGTTACACCCAATTACGTTTACGTGGTGGGAGACGTTAATACCGTACGTGCCGATGCTTCGAACCTGGCCAACCAGGTATCCCTGCCTATCCGCGACGCCCTTTTCAGCGACCTGGAGACCGGCGAACTGTTCAGCCTGTGGAGCACCGCCGATAACGACAACCCGAATTACAACAACAGCTTTATGACGGTAGATGCCATCCAGGGACTGGATGCCAGCATGAACTTTACCGGCGTGATCACCCCGATCGACAATCCCTTCCAGGTGGACTACGGTTCGGCGATCTTTGCCGGTTACGGTTTTGTAGGTGTGTACAGCGGTGCTGACGGACATATCTATGTGATCAGCCTGAATGATTTCAGCGTGCAGGACCTGGGCGACCATTCTGCCATAACCCTTTACGGTTCTGAGAACTGGAGCGACTGGGGCGTACTGGAATACGACGGGTTCGATTTCTACGCGGTATACCGCTCCTGGAGCGGCTCGGGCAATGAGATCCGCCGCCGCAACCTGACCACCGGTAACGAGACCATGGTGATCGACTTTGTGAATGGTGTGAACGACCTGTCATCCTTTACATTCTCTCCCTGGAACAACCGCTGGTACTTTCACCATGAAGGCGGCTCGGGCACCTTCGGGGGCAGCACAGAGACCATGGGCTATGCAGACGGTACCTACAGCAGTACCGTACTTACCAGCAACAGCCTGGGCTGCTACAGCGAAGTAGAGGTAACCGTGAACAATATTGACCTGGGTCCTGACCGGATCAGCTGCGACTCTGCCGGCCCCGTGATACTGTTTGCCGGTCTCGGCTTCGATTCCTATACATGGAACAACGTGAACAACAACTATAATGCCTACCCGGTGACCGAAAGCGGGGTATATATCGTAGAGGCCGTTGACAGCTACAACTGTACGGCAAGCGATACCATTATCGTGACCATAGCCGGCTGTACGGGTCTCGATGAGAACGGGACCATGGTAAATGTGAAGCTGTACCCGAACCCGGTTACGGAAAACGCCACGCTTTCCATAGAGTCGGCACTGACCCAGGAACTGCAGGTGCGCATGACCGATATGCAGGGACGTACGCTGCAGAACTACAGCATACAGGCCATACAGGGCACCAACAGCTTTAACGTGGACGCTTCGGCCCTGAGACCGGGCGTATATATGATACAGTTGCAGGGCTCAGAAGGTATGCACAAGACCATTTCCTTTGTGAAACAATAAACGGTAAAACGTTCATTGATACATTGTAAAAAGCCGTCTCGCTGTAAGCGAGGCGGCTTTTATTCTTGCTTTTCGGGGGCTCCGCCGCTACTATATTATTTAGCAAAAAAGGCTTTGCGTTATCAAATGAAAGCCATAAATTCGCAGCCGTCAATTAAACTTATATTTCAGCGATGAGCGTTCTGGTAAACAAAGATTCTAAGATAATCGTACAGGGTTTTACAGGCAAGGAAGGTACATTCCATGCCGAGCAGATGATTGCCTACGGTACCAATGTGGTGGGCGGTGTTACCCCGGGTAAGGGTGGCAGCGAGCACCTGGGCAGACCGGTTTTCAATACCGTTGCCGAGGCCGTTGCCGGCGCCCAGGCCAATGTAAGTATCATTTTCGTTCCGCCTGCGTTTGCGGCCGATGCCATTATGGAAGCTGCCGAAGCCGGCATTAAAGTAATTGTATGTATCACCGAGGGTATCCCGGTAAAAGATATGGTGGCCGTTAAGAATTATCTCAACGGTAAAAACGTTACACTGATCGGGCCGAACTGCCCGGGTGTGATCACCTCTGACGAAGCCAAGGTTGGTATTATGCCGGGCTTCGTATTCAAAAAAGGACGTATCGGTATCGTATCCAAATCGGGTACGCTCACCTACGAAGCTGCCGACCAGGTGGTAAAAGCCGGCATGGGCATCTCTACCGCCATCGGTATCGGCGGCGACCCCATTATCGGTACCACCACCAAACAGGCCGTTGAACTGTTTATGAACGACCCCGAGACAGACGCCATCGTTATGATCGGTGAGATCGGCGGTAGCCTGGAAGCAGAAGCTGCCCGCTGGATCAAGGAGACCGGCAACAAAAAGCCGGTTATCGGGTTCATCGCCGGGCAAACCGCTCCCAAAGGCCGCAGAATGGGTCATGCCGGAGCTATTGTAGGCGGCGCCGACGATACGGCCGAAGCCAAAATGCGCATCATGGGCGAATGCGGTATCCACGTAGTGGCCTCTCCCGCCGATATCGGCAAAAAAGTAGCCGAAGTAATGGGCGTACACGCTTAAGACACAAAACATATCTCATAAAAAAAGTCCCGTTCTTCGGGACTTTTTTATTTTCCTATATTCTTTAGCTCTATTGCAGGGCATTGTAGAACACTTCCTGTATGCGCGCCCGGATATTTTTATTCATAAGCAGCTTGTTCTCCGCATCGGGATGTACACGGTTGCTGAGGAACACGTACAGGATACCGGTTTCGGGGTCCATCCACACCATAGTGCCGGTAAAGCCGGTATGACCGTAACTGTTGTACGATACACACTCGCAGGGCGTACCACCCGATTGGGGAGCGCGGTCAAAGCCCAGGGCCCGACGGTTCCCGTTGGCACAGAAACGGCATTTGCTGAACTCCTCCACGGTCTTTGCCGACAGGTAACGTTCGCCGCCATAGCTGCCCTTGTTCAGGTACATCTGCATCATTTTGGCCAGGTCGTTGGCATTGCTGAAAAGCCCGGCATGCCCGGCCACCCCGCCGCACATGGCCGCACCCTGGTCGTGCACATAACCGTGTATCAGTTGTTTACGCCAGTAATTTTCCTGTTCGGTGGGCACAATGCGGTCCCGCGGGAAGCGTTCGAGGGGTTTAAAGCCCAGTGTATAGGCCCCGAGCGACTTATAGAACATTTGCTGCACCATCTGGTCCAGGGGTTCTTCCTTCCAGCGTTCCACGATAGCCTGCATAAAATAGAAGCCCAGATCGCTGTATACGTAATTGCCGCGTGCACCCAGCGGCGAAGCGTACATTTTGATATACATACTGTCGCGGTAGCTGTCCAGGATATAGATGCTGTCGGCCACCTGCCGGCTCATACCCGGTACGGGCCTGCGGGAATACAGGGAGGGCAGCAGCTTTTTACCGGCATCCATCGTCTGCAGGTAAAACGGTATCCAGGCTTTGAGCCCGGCCTGGTGCGTAAGAATATCTTCGATGCGGATGTTCTCTTTATTGGTCCCTTTCACATAGGGAATATAATGCCCGAAGGTCTGTTTCAGGTCCAGCGCACCTTCATCATACATTTTCATTACGGCGCCCAGTGTAGAGGTGACCTTGGTAACAGAGGCCAGGTCATAAATATCAGTGTTGATCACCGGGCGTTCCTTTTTATAGGTATGATAGCCGAAACTTTTGTAATAGATCACTTTACCGTTCTTGGCCGCCAGAACCTGGCAACCCGGGTAAGCCCCGGCGGCAATACCTTCCAGGGCGATCTCATCGGCTTTTTTCAGGCGGGCCGACGCCACACCGAATTCCTCGGGCATGGTATACTTCATACGGATGGGCATACGGCTGTCGAGCCCGAAACCGGCCTTCCAGCCTGCTGAAATGCTTACCGGCAGACGCCCGCGCGACTGTATGCCCCCGAAAATAAGCTGTGCCGCCATCGACTGGGCATAGGCATTGTTCTGGTACGCCATCACTACCGAGCGCAGCCTGTTCTGTTCGGGCAGGGCCCGCAGTGAATAGGCATTGGCAAATACCGTAAGAATGGTGTTGTTCTGCTCCGAAATGCTTTTTACCAGGTCCCAGTCGCCGGCATAGATCTTATAGTTCTTCCAGGGATTTTTGTCTGACTTGTGTACCGATACGATCACGGTGCTGTAATCTTTCAGCGAACGCACAAATTCAGCGTCTTTCTTTGTATCCCGGTCTTCGGGCATATCAAAGGCCACCATAGGAAAATAGAGCTGCAGCGTATTGTGAAAAGCTTCATCTTTTTCGCCTCCCAGGCGCACCAGGGCTATTTTCTGTGTTTCCAGCTTCTGCAAAGGCAGTATTTCGTTCTCATTTTTGATAAGAGTAACGGCATTTTCATACAGGCTGCGGTTCAGGTATTCGGCCTCCGAAGTAAAGAGGTCTTCGTATATACCTTCCGTTCTCACGGTCTGCGGACGGGTGAGGCCCAGGCGATACTTGCAGCGCAGGACACGTTTCACTTTCTGTTCCATTTCTTCGGAAGAAAGACGGTTGCCCTGCACGGCTTCCATGATCTTTGTAAGCACCAGCTCAGGATCATCGGGCATCAGGAGCACATCTGCCCCGGCTTCCAGGGCACGCACCGAAGCTTCGCCGGAAGGAAAACGGTCGGCCACGCCCTTCATATTCATGGCATCGGTAAAAATAAGGCCGTTATAGCCCATTTCCACCCGCAGCTTTTCATTTACGATGCGCCGCGAGAGCGAGCTGGGCAGGTTGGGTGTGGAATCGAGCGCTGGTACGGAAAGATGCGCCACCATCATACTTCCTATGCCCGCATCGGCCAGGGCCTTGAAGGGAAAGAGCTCCAGTGAATCGAGCCTCTGCCGTGTGAAGGGGATCAGGGGCAGGTCTTTATGCGAATCCTTGTCCGTATCGCCGTGGCCGGGAAAATGCTTGCCGCTGGCCAGTACCCCGCCCTCCTGCAACCCGGCGGTAAGCGCAATGGCCTTCTGTACCACGTTATGCTTGTCCTCGCCAAAGGAACGGGCCCCGATAATGGGATTGGCGGGATTATTGTTCACATCGAGCACGGGCGAAAAACTTACGTTCACCCCTATGCGGCGGCACTGGCGGGCCATTTCGAGCCCCAGTTTACGTATGAGCTCGGTGTTTTCCACCGCGCCCAGGGTCATCTGCCAGGGAAAACGCATGGTGCTGTCGAGCCGCATACTCAGTCCCCATTCGTAATCGCCGGCTACCATCATGGGCACCTGCGAACGCGACTGGTAACGGTTGGTAAGCTTTGCCTGCTGCAGGGGATTACCCTGGAAAAAGATCACACCGCCCGGTTGCAGTCTGCCTACCAGTTCTTCCGTTTCGGCATAGGCCTTTTCGGTCTTATTGCTGTAGGCCGGTATCATCAGCAGTTGTGCGGCCCGCTGCCGGGGCGTAAGGGCATTGAAAACGGAGTCTACCCACACGCGTTCCTTGTCCGAAGCGTAGCGGTCCAGCTGAAAACGTTCGCGGTATCCGATCTCCTTCCGGGCATTACCCATCAGTACGGACAAGCCCAGAAATATTCCTAATGCACCATTCATATGACAAACAATCCTTTTTTACAAAAATAACAGGAGGCACAAGGCCGGCGGGAATTTTCGCTTTTTTTAATTCATAGCCCTTTGTGAATTTCAGGCATAGCGGTAACACGCGCAATGGTCCCTGCGGAGATATAAACGAAAAACGCCGATTTATCGTTATATTTGTAACAAGTATTTAACGTCATGCTACTTTCACGATTCGGCATATTCAAGCAGCGCAAACCCCGCGAGTTCAGCTACAAACCGCTTTATTACAAAGAAGAGGAAGAAGTGGAAACAGGCAGTGCCCCGGGCGAGCGTATCCGTGCGGCCTACGGCAAAAGCGAGGGCAGCAGCCTGCGCGACAAAATGGAGAACCGCCGTCACTTCGGCAGTGGTTACGATCCGGCCAAAAGTTCGCGTAAGCTGATCTTCCTGCTGATGCTGCTCGCTATTATTGCGGTGGTGTACTTTGTATACCTGTAGTGTCTGCAGCCTGTCCGGGTTCGGGCTCTACTTCCAGTATGGTGTACAGGCTCATGTCCCGTTCTTTTCCCTTTAGTTTGATCGTACTTACAAATTCGGCCTCGTAATAGGGGTACAGCTTCAGGCGGCGTACCACGAACTCGCTCACCAGTATTTTTTTGTGCAGGGGGTGGCACTGGTTCAGGATGCGCTCGCTGGTATTCACCACATCGCCGTGGAATACGATATCGCTTTTGAGCTTACCCACGATGGCGGTGATCACCCGGCCGCCGTGAATACCCGCCTTGAACTCGGGACGTATGCCGAACTCCGCTTCGTAACGGTTGCGCAACTGGCTCAGGATGTCCTCCATCTCAAAATAACAGCGTATACAGTTGTTCTTTTTAATGCCGTCCTTAATATCCCAGGTGATCACCACCTCATCGCCCACGTACTGGTAAATTTCGCCCTTGGTACGTGTAATGGCCGGCGAAATGTCGTTAAAGAAGTTCACCAGCAACTGGTGGTACTTGTGCGGGCCCAGCATTTCGGCATAGGTGGTGGAGCTGTTCAGGTCGATGAACATGAACAGGCGCTCTTCGGCACGGGGCCTGAAATAGCGTCCGAGCACATAGTTCGTGAGCACCCGGGGACCCAGGATACGCGAGGTGAGACGAATAAAGTTGAGCAGGAAGCTGATGAGCAGGGTGAGGATGATGAAACGGAAAATGTTCTCCGGCGTGGAAAAGATGAACTCGATCTTTTTTGTATACAGGCGGTTATATTCCTCCTTGCTGAGCAATACGGCATACATGACGGTGCTTACCACGATAGACATCAGGAAAAGCCCGCCCATGGCCAGGGTACGCGCAGCCAGCGAAACAGCAAAGGTGCTGTGTGCCTCGAGCGTCTGGGTGTATTGCTTTTCGTAAATACGCAGTACAATACCGATGAAAACACCCGCCAGCACGGAAATGATCACCAGGTGCTCATCGATGTTCCAGAACGAAAAATTGAGGGTAAAAGAGATGACCATGCCCAGGGCGGCCGACTGCAAAACGTACTTGATGACCTTTTTGGAACGTTTGAGCGTTTTTTTGCCCAGGCGCTGCGTAAAGCCGTTCTTTTCCTCCAGTACCTCTTTCAGTTTCTTGATCTTGGCCACGTTCTTCTCTTTCAGAACGGTATAGTGCTTATCGGCATAATGGGTAAAGAAATGGGTTTCGTTCAGGTAGCTGGCCTGCACTTCGAGCCAGTCCTTCTCGCTGTGCTGCTTACCCAGCCATTCCTCCCATTCGGCGCGGAGACGCTCGCCCGATTCGGTAAAGTTCGCCTTGCCCATGCCCAGGCGGTCGGCATCGATCATACAGGCCTCCAGGTTGCTTTCGGGCTCGTGTTTGTACCGGGTGGCATTGATGCAGGAAAGCACGCTGGCGATCTTAACGGCCGGGAAACCGTTCTCTACCAGGAACTCAGAGGCCAGGCGCATACTTTCGTCTTCATGCCCCAGGTATTTGATGCAGTATCCCGTATCGTGGAACCAGGCAGCGATGAGCAGCACTTCCATCTCCTCCGGCTCAAGTTTTTCGCCCAGGCCGATCTCTTCGGCAGCCGACACCACGTCCTTGGTATGCTGCACATTGTGGTAGAACATACGGGCCGGGAGGTTCCGTTCCAGGTAAGCCTCGCAGTACTCCTTTACCTTATAATACAGCGGTGTTTTATACGACATACGGGTTATAAAGGTACAATCCCGGAGGCAAAAGTCCGCTTCCCTGCAACAATTTTTCGGCACATCGTTTAAAAATGTACATTTGTACTAAACTTTATTGTACTTATGAACCGAAATCAAACGGCATTACTTATCGGAATTTCCCTGGTTACCGTGTCTTTTGCACGTCTTGTTCCCCATCCGTTCAATTTTACGCCGCTGTGCGCCATGGCCCTGTACGGGGTTACCTACAGCCGCAATAAATGGCTTGGGTTCCTGATGCCGCTGCTGGCCATTGTATTCAGCGATATACTGGTAAATCTTACCGTGCAGAAGGAACATACTGCCGTACTGGAGTACTTTGCCGGGCCTACGGCTTATTGCGTATATGCTTCGCTGATGCTGGTGGGTGCGCTGGGACTGTTCATGAATAAAGTAACAGCCCCGAAAGTGGTACTGTTCTCGCTGAGCGGTTCCCTGCTGTTCTACCTGCTTACCAATACCACCGCATGGATCATCGATATCGACAGCCTGTACAGCAACGACCTGGGCGGACTGCTGCAATCGCTGTATGCAGGCATTCCTTTTTACAATAACGAGATTACGGGAAGCTTCTTCCTGAACGGTATTGTAGGCGACCTTTTCTTTAACGGGCTGCTGTTCGGGGCGCATGCGCTGGTCAGCAAAACGGTTTTCCGCACACAGACCGCTTAATATTCCGGCGCCCCTGAGGCGCTTTTTTTATATCTTTTACTTATGAAATTACACACTATAGATACGGGCCTGTTCAAGCTCGACGGCGGTGCCATGTTCGGCGTGGTGCCCAAGACCATGTGGAACAAGGTGAACCCGGCCGATGAGAACAATATGTGTACCTGGGCCATGCGCTGCCTGCTGGTGGAGGACGGCAACCGCCTGGTGCTGATCGATACCGGCATCGGCGACAAGCAGAGCGAGAAATTCTTCAGCCATTATTACCTGCACGGCGATGCTTCGCTGGACAGATCGCTGCGTAAGCTGGGCTTTGCCCGTGAAGATATCACCGATGTATTCCTGACCCACCTGCATTTTGACCATTGTGGCGGCGCGGTAGAGTTTACCCCGCAGAAAGACGGCTACCGTCCTGTATTTAAAAATGCCGTGTACCATAGCAATGATGCGCACTGGCAATGGGCCACCAATCCCAATCCCCGCGAAAAAGCATCTTTCCTGAAAGAGAACTTCTCTCCCCTGCTCGAGAGCGGCCGGGTGAATTTCCTGAACAATGGCGACAGGCTGGGTGAACATATCGAAGTACATTTTGTACACGGGCATACCGAGTCGCAGATGCTGCCCCTGATCGAATATAAAGGCCGTAAGGTCCTGTTCTGTGCCGACCTGGCCCCTTCGGCCCCGCATATACGTCCGTCATGGGTGCTGGCCTACGACGTGCGGCCGCTCGACAGCATGCGCGAGCGCGAGGAATACATGACCCGGGCATTGAACGAAAACTGGGTATTGTTTTTCGAACATGATGCCTTTAATGAATGTGCCACCCTGAAAATGGGCGAACGCGGCATCGAGATCGAACGTACGTTTACGCTGGACGAGCTCTGATCAGCGGAAGGAGATACGGATGTTGTCGATGAATACTTTTGTATCCGATCCGTTCTGCACGTATACTTTCATGACCTCAGGACCTGACAGCCGCCAGCAGCAGTACCCAGCGGTAGCGGGCGGGCAACAGGTAGTAGAAGAGGATAACGGGTGGCAGAAACAAGATAAATTCAATGAGTTAAAGAGCATAAATAAAGGGTAAAATAGGTGGATACATAGGTTCAGGAGAGCGGGCTGTTCTTAGCAGGAAGGAAAAAGCTAAACCTGTGGCGGCACACAACGGGACCTTTTGCAGAGAAACAATAGCTTTACTTAAATTTATAAAAAAAGACAGATCGCAAAAAATGTCCTGTACGGGGGGAATGCCCTGAAAACAGAACAGAGACCCCGTCAGGGATCTCCGTCTGAAAAAAAAATCATTATGGTGATTTGAAACTAGCCACATCCGGCGCAGGTTATAAGGTTTTACCCTTTTCTCACCATTGTATGACGAAGATGTAATTTTAAATCCCCGGCAGTATCCCTGTTTTGATGAACGGTACCCTTGCTTTAACGAACGGTAAGTAAACGGAAAAAAACGGTCTGAAAAATGTAGCCGGCAGTAAATTTTTACGCCCTTATTTCCCCATACTGTGTATATAAAGTACACAAACAAGGGGATTTCCCCATGCGTTAAAATTAGTCAATCAATTCACAATCAAATAATTACATTCAATGGCACACTCTTTGGTCTGCTCATCCCAGGTTTAATTCTAAACGATTGAGATTATGAAAAAGGGATTATTTTTTGCGGTGGTGTGCATGATCATAGCACTTGGATTTAGCTCCTGTAAAAAGGAGGAAGCCAAAGGAAATACCTTTAAAGTACGTATGACAGACGCTCCCGGTGATTTTGTTCAGCTGAACATACAGGTCACAGGTGTGGATGTCTATTCAACCAGCAAAGGCTGGGTGAACCTGAGCTCACAGACACAATCAGTGAACGTGCTGGACCTTACAAACGGGAATGAAATAGTGCTGGCCAATGCCAGCTCGGTGGATGCCGGCTTGTATACCAAGCTGCGCGTACGTTTTGCCTCGCAGGCAAGTCTCCTTCTGGTAGGCGGTGGTTCTACGCTGGCGCTCACCTGGACGGGTGGTAACCAGGAAACGGAAATAGACATCAGCCAGAACATCTCTGCCGATGCCGGCGCTAACCTGCTGCTCGACTTTAACGCAGCACAATCGGTGACCGAACTGGGCGGTATCTACTCACTGGAGCCGGTAATTACGGTGATCTATGACGAGGAGACCGGTATGCAGGGCACCATTAACGGCACTTCCAATGCCTTGGTACAGGTAAGCAACGGGAACAATACATATTCGACATACATAAATGCGCAGGGAAAATTCCTGCTGAGAGGTCTTGCGCCGGGTAACTACACCATTGCGGTGATGGAAAGCGGTTCTGACCAGATGCAGCAGGTAGGGAATGCAACGGTTAACAAAGGAGAAATTACGCAGGCAGGAACATTTGACGTGTAGGTTTTTGGGGAAAGAGATATGAAGAAAAGAAAAAAGGAGTGCTTTGCGGGCACTCCTTTTTTTGCTATAAGCTCAAGCCCTGCGGGCGACTTTGAGGAGGTATTATCAGATCCCGTAATTGAGAATCTTTTACCTGGTAGATAAAAAGAGGGAATGCCTTAAGCATTCCTTCTCATATTATTTAGGGACAGCTTTTCCCCTTAATTCAGGCGAAGTTAACACAGACTCTACATAGTCTATTTCACTTTTACTCGCCGTGCTCTTGTATTTGGCCCAAGCTTCTGTCTCGTTACCATTATCATCATGGGTCAGGCCATTCCATGCAGCTGCCTGATACCATCTATCTTCGCGCAACGGAGTGTTTTGACTAATATCAGTTTGTTTCATTGCATCTGCAATAGTTCCTCTTGAATTTTCAGCCATATACTGATGTTGAGCATTTTCGGTATAGCCATAAACAGTTATATAATCATTTATTCCCGGGTAAGCTTTTTCCAGTTCTTCTATACTCAACTTTGCCACAAAATGCCGATCAAGATTTGCGTGAATCATCTCATGAGCTAATACACCTGCTAAAAATCCTTTGTCGTAAACTAACTCTCCGGGCACCATATTTCCTTCTCCATCAAGAGTAATCCGCTCAAGGCTCATAACACTTATAATATGTGCATTTTTTTCTGAACCCGGCGCTCCGAAAGTTCCATACGAAGCTCCGGCGATAGCCCTTTCTTCGTCCCTGTTCTTAGGTGACCTGTAATGAAAAACTAAATTTTCGGCAGCACCTGCAGAAAATGCAGCAGATAAACTTTTATAAACTTCGGTCGTTGAAAAAGCCGCAAGTGTTGATTTTAACTGTTCAACTTCCATGAATTGACTCGTTGGCAGCACATCTCTTCCGTCAGGGTCTTTGAAATAAATCGGATTATTTAAAGCAAAATTATAAGGTGAATGAGATGCATATTTTTTAGCCAATGGGTCTCTGCTCAACCATTTGGCAATCCGCGGATCATAAATGCGCGCTCCATAATCATAACTGTTCCCCTGCCCTTTCAGTTCATCATCCTTTTCCATGCCATTAAATCCATACCTGTAATCGTTATCGTTATTGCTGACCAGCTCTTCACCGGTGGTACGCAGGAAGATATTATCCAGGCGGAACGTTTTGGTACCCGTAGTTCCGTTGCGCATCTGTATGCGTATATTGGGCATGGTGGGAGTAATGGTTACCGTATAGGTACCGTTGGAGGCCATATTCAGGTAGGGCACCGGGGTCATGAGGTTCAGGCTGCTGGTGGTCACGAACTGCCATACGATGATGTTTACTGAAACAGCGGTACCAACATCTACGTTCATGCTCAGGGTGTAGGTCTGCCCGGGGGTTACGGCAAAATCTTTATGAGTACCGTGTGTGGCATTGGAGCTGGTCACTTCCAGCATCTGGCTTCCGCCGGATGTTACTACAGAGAGCGTAGCCAAGCTGTAGCGTCCCCAGCCGTCAACGGTCTGAACGACACCGCCGGAGCTTACGATAACGGGGTTCTCAAAATTGACAAAGTCCAGGGTATCGGTCACGTCTACCCAAACGCTGTCTTTTTTCTCGGCACAGCGTTCGTCCATAAGCATACCAAAGGGATAATAGTCGTAGGTATTGCGGATCTCGGGCTCGTAATAGTTGTAAGACGGGCTACCGAAGCATTTCAGCTCTTTGCGGTCGGTGACCACTACCTGCACATTGCCAATCTGGTTGCTGAGTTCGTATTGTTTTGCGCCACGCTCCTGCGTTCCGGCAGTAAGTGATACCGGGGTGTAAGAAAGACGTTTATGGCGTTTGATGGTGCCCAGGCGCTTGTTGCCATACATGACCTGTTCTTCCAGGAAGAAGCCTTCCACTTCGGGATCGTCGTATTCTTCCAGGTCTACTTTTTTATAGATGGCCAGGGGATTACCGCGGGCATCCAGTACGTAGTATTCAGTTTCAAAAAGTCCGGTGCCATACTGGGCAGAATAGACCTCGCTGTACTTTTCTACGCGGTGCCCCACCGGGTCGTATTCAAAAGAGAGGTAGGTACTGGCAGAGGAACTGCGGTTAATTTGCCGTACCTTGTTGATGTTGTTCCAGACGATGGAGGCAATATCTTCGGCTGCATCGCTGAGCAGGTTGCCGGTGGCATCGTAGGTATAATTGACCGGCCCCTGGTTATTCACATCATAGGTCACCGTTCCGTCAGCCATGCCGTCGGCCACGGACCTCAGCCGGTTGGTGTTGGGGTAATGATCGTAGGTAAGCTGGTCGAACTGCACGCTTGCTTTATCAAAGCGGTTCAGCAGGGTTATATTCCCGTTGGCATCGTAGCCATAGTCTGTGCGGAACATATCGGTCTGCGTTGCCGAAGCATTCCAGCCCGTAATGGCCCAGGCATCATTGTATTGCAGGTAACTTCGGCTGCTGCGGATCCGTTGCAGCTGGTCGTACCCGAACACCTGCAGCAGGGCTTCGGATTTGGATTTATCACCGATCTGCTTCAGGGTATTGTTCATGGCCCGGATGTTGCCGTTATATAATCCATAGCCACTGTAATAGGACGTGGGTACGTCCAGCAGGTAATCCTGTGAGCCACTGATGGCTGTATAGTCCTGGGGATAATAGGTAAGTGCGGCCCCATAGGCATCGCGTGCAATGTACTGGGTAGGACTCCCTACTTTACCGTCTCCGCCGGGGTCTTTGGCATCGTCCAGTTGTTCACTGTTGATCGCTTTCAGCCAGCCCTGTATGGTATAGGTATAATCGGTACCCTGTGATTTATAGGGGCCGTATTCCACGCGGGCCAGCGGACCGTGATAGTAATAATCGTATTCCGCATCCGTATCGAACCAATAACCGTCGCTGCTGGTCATAGCCTTCAGCAGGCGGTTCTGGTCATCATAGGTATAGCGGTGTATGAGCTTATCCTGGCGGCTGGCATTCAGCGATACCGAGCGTACATTACCGCTGAGCAGGTCATATACGTATTCTACCTTGTGATAGCGGAAGTTATAATCGAAGTTCAGGGGGTCGGTACTGGCTATGTTCTTATTTTCCTGCAACAGGGCCCTTACATTGCCGTGCGTATCGTAGTCGTAATAGGTAGCGGTAACATAATTGGTGCTGGCGATGGCCTGGCCGCTACTGCTGTAATAGGTGGTGTAGGCCACCCGTTTACGCAGGTTGTTCTGGTTGAAGAACCCGGAGGGGTAGTAGCCGCTTACAGGCGCTGCGTCATAGAAGCTGAGCATGTATTCGGCCTTGGTAAAGCCGGTCGTTAAAAACGTACTGGCATTGGCCGGGTTATGCAGATAACTGAGGCTGGCCACGAGTGCGTCCGTTCGGTTCATGACCCCGCTTTCTACAGTGCGTCCCTGTGCATCGTATTTCGTATAAGTATATGTTGCCGTTGCCTGACGTGCATTCTTAGATAGAATGATGCGTCCCAGGTTGTCATAGTAATAACTGGAGATTCCGCCATCCGGAGTCTGACTTTTGATCGTATTTCCCAGTGCATCGTAGCGGTAACGAGTAGTAAGCGTGTAAGATTCAGTAGTATTATACGCAATATTATTATGTCGGGGTTTAAATTCTGTACCGGCATTGCGTGCACTGTTCACCGCTACCATATCACTCAAGGGCAGGCGGGTCACCGCTTTGGGAGGTACCGTACGCACCAGGTTGCCGGCATGATCGTAATAGAACAGCGTAAAATGGTACTCATCACTGGTATAGGTGGCCTCAAAAGTTTCCAGGGCGCCCATGCAACGGGCTACATAAGCCTGGCGGTAGGCATTGCGCACACTGTCCAGGTAGGCCTGGTAGTCGTTCCAGGCATTCTCTGCGGCTAAGCCCAGCAGGTAGTCGGTGCAGGGGTCTACAATGGTGTCCTGCGGGGTAGGTACGGTAGGCTCATAACAATCCACCTCATAGCTGAACGGCTGTACCACCACTTCCCAGCCATCGGCGGGTTTAACGGGCTGTGGCACCTGTGCTTCCGGCAGATCGTACGGAGAACAGCAGGCAGAAGTACCTGATGTTACCGTGCGTCCGTTCACCGCTACGGTAACCCGGAACTGGTCGCAGCGGCAGGGCGGAGGCAAAAAGGCCACATCGGTCTCGATGATCAGCCGGGTGTCCAGTACAAAAGCATGCAGCCCGGGGCCATACAGGGTGTTGAGTTCCTGTGCCCATGCCGTTACAAAATCCATAAAGGAGGGGTAAGCCGCCGCCGAATATGTGAACGCGTGTGTGCCTCCCGGTATGGCATTACAGGGCTCGCTGGCCGTAGTGATCGTGTACACGCCTTCGGGGACGCGGCCTCCCCCGATAAGGTCCTTGAAGTTGATCTCCAGGTAGTTTTTGCGGCAGGAGTCTGCCCCTTCACAGGGCTCGCAGTTCTTCAGCAGGTTGCAGCTCTGTATGATGAAGGAGGCCGGGGCTCCGCTGTAGGTAACATTTACCACGGCCGTGTTCGTGCTTTCACCGTTGCCAGAGGTGCTCATAATGGCCTCTACCGATTGTATGGAGGTGACCAGGGCGGGGTTCAGCGGGCTGCCATTGGTAAGCGTGGCCGGGAAGGTGACACAGGGCTGCAGCTCGGCCAGGATCTCTGTAATAAGACCGGATCCTGCGGCCAGGCGCAGTTTCTTTTCGATGTTGCGCAGGTTCTTATGCTCCTGGGTATTACAGCGGGGATCAGTAATAAAGTCACAATCGGAAGCATAGGCATCGCGCAGGGTGCCGCTGGTGGAAAGCGTACCGTTCAGGCGGGTCTCCGGGCTGCCGGGTGCGATATAAAATTCGGTGGCATTATTGCTCTGTACCGCCGCAAAGCTGAAGCCGGACTGTAAAGAAGGACTGGCCGTAGTGGCCGGTGTGGGATAGAATGCGGTAAAGGTCTGTGGCTGTGCAGGCGGCAGGGCAAGTGTGCTGCTCACATTGTCCAGGCTCAGGGTTATGGTGGCCGTTCCCCGTTTCAGCTCGAAGGTATACGAAGGTGACCCGGTAAATTTCCAGGTATAGGTATTGATCGGCCCCGTACCCAGGATGCTTTCCAGGTTGGTAGTGAGGAAGGGCTCATAGGCCGTGGTCAGGATAAAGGGAGACGTGTTCCAGAGCTGTCCGTCGGCGCTGAGCATGTTCATCAGGTTCTTCAGGTCATTGATGTCGTCGGTGGCCTTACATACCGCCTGCGGGTCCGGGTTGCAGGTGCCCAGGTCCAGGCAGGTGGTAAAGGGTATTTCGATATAGGTGGGGTTTGCGTTATTGATATAGGCATACAGGGCCGGGCCCCCGGAAGTGCTGTGCACATCGCCGATAAAGCTGATATCGCTCCAGCCGGTACCGGCCGGGGCACCCGAAGGCCAGCTGAGCGTGGTGGTGCAGTTGCCGGCAAGGATCACCTGTACCAGCGAAGGGCTCACCGTTACCTGTGCGTTGTAGCCGTTACCGGCCGTCTGCAGGTACTGGTACAGGGTGCTGCCCATATAACCGCCGGCAGAAAGGTCGGTAAGGCCGCTGCCCAGGAACCTGCCATGGGTGGCCAGCATGAGCAGCATATTCTCGAAGTCGACCTGCATGGGGCATTTGCCCGTGATTGTGGAACCCGCCTGGGAGGCGTACTGGTTCATCTCATCGGCAGTGGGCGGATCGCTGAACCCGCCCTGCCCCAGCATGGAGCTGAAGGTGGGGAAGCGCTGCTGCATGGAGGAGAAGCGGTAAAAATCCCCGAAGTTGCAGGGATTGGCCGGTACCCCGGAGAACAGGACCCCGTTGAACAGGGTATTGAAATTCACCTGGTCACTGCCGATGCAATCGGTGTAGATGCGCTGGCGCTTGGTGGCCTGGAAGATGCGCTGGGCCGAAGCCATGGCCTGCTGGCGGGCCGTGGCGTACAGTATCGCTATATTACGCCATACCTGGTCGGGCTCTATGGCCGGGTTGCTGAGGTCTACCGTTGAAGGTGCAGAAAGCACACAGCCGGATGCGCTGCCGATGCCGCAATGTGTATTTACATAGGCCATCTCCACGATGTCCAGGTCCACAGGTACCGGGAACAGGCTCAGCTGGTAATGGTTCAGCTTGTCCAGGAACATGCTGCGCACACTGAGGGCCGGGGTACTGTTCAGCAGGTTGCCGTATGCATAGGAACCGCTGTTGGAGAAGAAAGGATCGTTCGCGATCAGGGTATTGATCAGGGCAGAGCTGCTCATCGGGGTGCTGAGTCCCAGCTCTGCGACGGCCTGGGCTGCGTTATATTCCTGCAGCAGGTTGGCATACTCATAGGTGTTCACCGTAACGGGTGTACCTGAGCTGTTGTTCATGCTTACCTCGTACCCGAAGGCCTCGCTGCAGAACTCGTATTTAAAGTATTCGGGGTGGTATACCACCAGTGAACGGGCAAAGGATGGACGCCAGGCATTTATAAAGTCGGCCGTGGAAGCCAGCTGCTCAGGATAAATATACAGGTCGCCCGTGAGCGGATCGGTCATAGGCGTAACGCCCACAGCAGGCGCCGGGGACAGGTTACCATTGATGTCAGTACCCAGCACCACCTGCACGCGGTTGCCGTTATCGTCGTAGTAACCCTCGACCCAGGTCTGGGTTACCGGGTTGCGGTACCTGGGATTTTTCCAGCTGGCCGATGGCTGGGAGGTAAACACCGATGCCCCTGCCTGGCTGCCGCTGGTAAAAGGATGACTGAACTGGCTGATGTCCCGTCTGGGCAGCTCGTTGTTCAGGTTCAGCACCGAAAGCGGGAAAGCCGAAGCATCGCCCCCGCTGTGACCGCAGTACTGACCCAGCGGAGAAACGTCCTGCAGCATCATTTCGTAACCCAGGCTGCATTCGTCCTTGTACGTATCCGCGCACAGGCTCTCGCATTGTTCCTTCAGGTTCAGCCAGGCCTGTTTCGCCTGTTCCGGGCCACCCAGCTCAGCCTGGTTGGCCGTTACAAAATCGGCCTCGGTGCCCAGTGATTCCAGGCAGCTCTCGCAGGTAATGTAACAGTCCGAGAGGTCAGGTACCTGGTAAAAATCAGCCAGCTCCTTCAGGCAGGTGTCCCGTTCCATAATGGTGTCCAGGTAGGCTTCCAGGGCCTCGGGCACGATGCTCAGTCTTTTCACCACGTTGTACAGGCCTACGTTCAGCGTTACCAGGGAGTCGAAGGCAAAGCTATTGCTGTCGCTGCAGGAGGTATTAAGGGCCCCGCCCGGGATACGTATCTTGTAGGGGCCGTCGGCATTGGCATTGCCGATAATGTAGTTGCCGCAGTCGTCCAGCAGGCTGATCTCCAGGTCGTATACGCAATCGGCACAGAAGTCCGGCACACAGCCCCCGGAAAAGTCTTCGGTGGTCAGTGTATACGCAAAACGGTACTCTTTTTCACTGGTCACCGGGATAAAGCGGTTCACCGTGTAGGAAGTCCCGTCCATAGATAGCAGGTTCTGTTCCCCGTGCGGGTTCTGGGTGCTGAGGTCCAGCAGGTCCTCGGTCACTTCTTCGCCTAGGTCCTGCAGCGGGTCCTCGTTCTCATCGGTGAGCGGGTCCAGGCTCCGGGGGGAAAGTCCGGCCAGCGAGGTGGCAATGGTGCGGCCGGCCATGTCCGTATAGGTAATGCTTACCTGTCCGTTGGCGTCTATCACCATGCTTTTCTGGTAATAGCCCGCATAGCCGGCATCGGTACCGAACAGCCGGTTCAGGTCGGTCTGGCTCGGGTTACCGTATACATAACGGGTCTCGTGACCGCTTCCTATACGAAAATCATACCCGGCGCCGCTCTGCATCTTCGGCCGGGAAGCATTGTCGGCCTCGTAAATGATGCGTGTAAAAGGGAATTTCTCCGCATCCGGCACCCGGGCCTGCTGTGCGTTCTGCTCCGGGTTGGAGGGCGAGTAATACTGGCTCACCCCCCGCTGGGTGCCCATACCCTGGGCCTCGGTGTAACAGGTGCCCGGTACCGGTACCTCAAAATCGAAGTTCAGGTAGCTGTATTTATTGCCCAGGTCGTCCTGGTTGTAATTGGCCTTGTACCAGAAGCCCAGCTCTGTAACCCCGGGCAGCGTGCTGATGGCCGGGCGGCCCAGGAAGTCGTAGATCGTCTCGGTAACGATACCCCTCTTGGAGTAGTCGTTGATCCCCTGGGCCTCTACCGTAGCCGCCACATTGTTCTGCCGGATGCGCAGGGACCCGTCGGCATAGGCCCCCTGGGGCAGTATTTTGCCTTCTTCGCTGAAGCTCACCGAGTACTGGCTGTTCAGGTTGTTCACCTGGATGGCCGTATTGTACATATCTACCCGGAACCGGGCTGCCGAAGCCACATTGGATACAAACAGGCTGCCCGCATCGTTGGGATCGAACGACCAGTCGCCGAACAGGTCTTTGTCCAGGTTCGGCCCCCCCTTGGTCAGCGGACGGATGCGCGCGCAGATGTACCCACGCGTATAAATGATCGGTATGTAAAAACGGGTCTGGCTTGCCGGTACACGCACCCGCGAAGCATTGTTCAGAAATTTTGCCGGAAGGGAGGCCATGGCTATGGTACCGCCGATACCCCCCGCTGCAAAATCGTCCACATGGATCCATTCCAGCTCGTATTCCGAAGCCCAGCTCAACGGGTTCCACTGTACCACATATACATTGTTCTTGTCCCGGTATAGCCCGATCTCTGTGCCCGTAAGCGTTACAAAAGAGGTCGTCAGCTGGCTCGTGTTCAAATTGTAATAACGCGTCCGCTGAAGTTCCAGCTCTACTTTGATATCGTCCGGAAGCAGGGAGGCCGCTACCGGTGCCCCGTTCTCGTCTACCGCGGTAACGCCCGTAATGCGTACTTCGGACCAGTATGCGTTCTTGTACACCTTCCAGGAACGTTCCTTGTCCCGCACCTCCAGGTTGGGGTATTTTTCAACCTCCAGTACGATATTTTCCGTTACCGTGGACGAAGGACTGCCGAAAGTGTTTACCGTAACGTACTTTACCTCCAGGTTCACCTGGATGTTCCGGTAGCCGGGGTAACAGGCATTTACGTCCGGGTCGATGAAGAGTGACACCAGCAGGTCGGCGCTCTTGTCACGGAACGAGGCCGTATTGGCTGCGATCGCGGAATAGCTGGGGTCCGTTACACTGCCCAGCAGTACCGAACCGCCCGGGTATGTATTTACTACATAATCTGAAGTAATACTCGGAATGTTCGGCTGGGCGTAGGCACGTGCAAACAGTCCTGCCGCCAGCATACATATAATTACGTATATAGATAACCGATGCCTCTTAAATGGTTTTGTATCCGTCCTGCCCTGCATCATCATTTCCGTTGTATTTTCAAAAGATCTGTTCGTTTTCATAAAAATCAACGTTTGAAGGTTGTACCACGGGTTTCTTTTGCGGTCAGCACGCCGCGTTCGCTTTCCTTGCGCACGCGTACCGGTTTGCCTTCCAGGTCGTAATCGTAGAAGGTGGCAAAATTGTTCTCATCCAGTTCGGCCGTAAAGCGGAAGTTCGTGCGGTCGTACACATAGCTCTTCATATTGGCATCGAAGGGGTGTATGCGTATATCGTCGAAGAATACCTGCTGTCCGCCGGGTTTCAGCACCAGGGAAAGGTTACCTGAAGAACCTGCGGGAATGATGAACTCGTATTCGTACTTCTGCCAGCGTTCCACCAGGTCGGTCTTTTTCAGCGAACCGGCTACCAGCAGCGAGGTGGCCCCGATCTTTACATCGGCGCTGATGCCTGAATAATCGTAGGTACTGTTGGTATACGGCCCACGCGCCCAGAACGAAAGCACAAATTTTTTGGCAGGCACGCCCGAATTCGGTGAGAAGCCGGTAACCAGGTCGTTGGCGTTGATCACATACGGCACCTCAACACTCTGCTGTGCACCGGGCACTGCACTCAGGGGAAAGTTCCTCGTATAATCGGCCGTGAGCACCATCGAGTATTTACCTGTATGCGCATAGGCAGAACTGATCCGGGCCATAGCATCTGCTATCCAGGAATGAGGCTTGTTACACTTATTGTTGAATGCATCATTATAGTAATCCTCAAACCCGTCGTACGCTATTTCCTTACTCTGTGTATTGGCACCTACGGCTGTAGAGAGCATATTCTTGAACCCGTACACCGCCGCTGAGAAATTGCCCAGGGGATCCCTGGTCTCCAGGTCAAAACCGTAAGGACTGAATACTGTCGATTCCGCCGTCCAGTTCCAGTTCTCATATTGGGTATTGTTCACCAGGCCGTTTTTGCTCCAGGACGAACCGCTGTTCACCCAGAACGATTTGTAGCTGGGCAGGTACCCGTCGTGGCGCAGGTTCTCGGCTGCGGCCACATCGCTGTTGTTGCGGCTGCCCTGGAATACCCAGTTGCGGTTCGGGCGCCAGTTGCCCAGGATATTGGCAATGTACGGGTTCAGGGTCTGCCCGGTATTGGCGCAGGAGTACCTGCTCACATACTCGATCACGGTCTGGCTGTCCATTCCAAAGCAATGGTCCAGGATAATGAAATAGCGTGTTCCTCCCCCGGCCATTTCGGCGCTTACCAGGTGACAGGCTACCGGACCGGTATAGATCGGCACCCCGGGAATGGTAATATGCTGTGTAGAAATGATGCTGTTGAAGTGATCGATCTGCCACCAGTCGTTATTGTCGAAAACGCTGTAATCATCCACGCAGAACATCTGCAGCTTGAAGCAGTCCGTGCAGCCATCGCCCGAAAAGTCGAAGGAAAGCAGGGAGTTCGTGGTATTGGACGGATAGCCGAATGCCTGTAATGTGTAATAAATAGGCGGATAATCGGGTGCATAGTTATCGAAGATCACCAGGCCCGTTGAAATGTTGCTGTTACAGTTAAAGAGCGGCTCCGTATAGGTTCCATAGGTGCTGTGGTCCACATTTATAATATTGTTCCAGCCCTCATGCCCGAGCGGCGGATTGGGTGCAGAACCCAGGAAATGATTTGTGTACAGACTGTTCAGCAGCCCGATAAAATAGTCTGCCTGCTGGTTCTGGTACACATTTACTATGGTCTCCGATTTTACGGAGGGGACCGAATAATCTGTCTGCCACTGTTCTTTGAACTCCGATGCGGACGTATTCAGCACCCTTAACGTATTATCCGAAGTAAGCTTCCAGGTACCGCTTACATTTTTCAGCGGGTTCAGCATCGAAGTATAGGAGCCTACCGGTGTATGCTGCTGGTTACGGTGACCGGAGCGCACTACCCTGAATTCCAGCGCTGCCGGGTAACTGCTGTTAAACAAGGCTTTGGCGCCTGTGTAATCGATCAGGTAATGTTTGTTATCCGACTGGTCATAGGCTACCCAATACCGGTAAGCATTGGAGTTGACAGGGTTAGACGAGGGTACGAAGGACCCGCCGCGGTTCAGCATCACTTCGTCGCCGGGATGCAGGTATGCCATCGCGGGCGCTTTCAGCTCGCCCGTAACCCGGTCGAATACCGTGTTATCCGAAGTGCCGCTGGTACCAAAGATAAAGCCTATGTTCTGCCCGGCCTGTGCCATACCGGGGTATACCCAGTGGGCCGGCATGTCTGTTTTGTAATATTTGTCCTTGTATTCATTGGTCATCTCCTGCAGGATCACGTTGCCCGTCTGCTTGTCCAGGGCCAGGGTACGCGTTTCCAGCAGGGCACCCTTATCGTAGGACACTACCCTTTCTTCCAGCCCGTAACGCTGTATCACTTTAGTGGTAACAATACTGCGGAAACGGGTATGCGAACGTTTAAAACCCGGGAAAAGCGAAAAGGAGAAGGTAGGTATGGGCCCCAGCTGGGCATAGCCGATATTAAAGGCCAGGCTGCCGTTATAGCCCTCCGTACTCTGTTCGCGCACGTCTACCACCATGTCGTACTCCACGCCCACTTCCTCATTGGTCTGTACACTGCTGCGCGCAATTACCGGGAAGCTGCTCGCAAGTCTTCCGTTCGCATCTGTTCTGTAATAGTGTTCCGTATACGCAAACGGCTCCGTGGCGCCCTCGGCATACTGGCTCTCCCGCAGGGATTTGCCGTGCATATCGTTCAGTTCAATGGTGTATCCCTGGCTGGCCGTCATGTAGTTCCAGCTGTTGAAAGAAAGCAGGCTGGTGATCGGGTTCGATCTTTTCGGCACGGCATCTACATGCGTATGCTTTACGATCACCGGGAAATCTTTGGCCGTGTAGAACTCATGTACCATTTTACCCGTGCTTTTGCTGGTTACCCCGGCATCGTATACAATATCCTTCACTTCTACCCTTGAATAACCCACACTGGGTGAAGGGAAGAAACTTTCGCCGAAAGGTTCTTCCACGTAAAAACGTTCTTCCATTACCAGCTTCAGCTTGGGTTCATCGTTGTATACGGGTATTTTGAAGGGGTTCTCATCGGCGCCCATGGCGGGCTCGTACTGGGCCACACCCGAAGAACGCCCGTCGGGCAGTGTATAGCTGTATTCCTGTCCATAGGTACGCGAGGCCTCATTAGGCACCATCTGTGTCCAGCCGTCGTTTATCTCCACTTTTTTCACGCGGTAACCGGCTCCGTATTTACGGCCGTCCGGGTCGAACAGGCGTACCCAGGAGCGTTCGGTATCGATCCGGCTGGCATAGCCTTCCAGCATCATACGGCGGTTTACGCCCGTGAGCATCTCGAACAGGTTTTTCATTACACTGGCCGATGCCAGGGTCTTAATGATCTGCTCGGCCCCGCTGTCGTCGAACTGGGGCTGGTTATAGGCATATTCCGGGGTATGCATACGCGAGAAGGACCAGCCGGCAAACGCGAACGGGCTCGAGTTCGGCCCGGTGGGTGTAGGCTGTATATTTTTGATCTTTACATACGCAGTAGACGCATTGGTCATACCGTAATTAGAGCTGCTGCTGTAATCGATCTCGGCATAGCCCGATACATATTCGTATTTGGGATCATTGGGCTTGTTCACGTTCATCAGGAAGCGGAAATACAGGTATCTCAGCGGCCCGTAGGTATTGCCCGGGGACTTTTCTTCCTTCAGGTATCTTTTCATGAAATCGGCGGAGGACAGCGTGGCTCCGGCATCCGGCACATCCAGGATGAGGTACTGGTTCACCTGTATGCCTGCATTGCTGAACACCTGGTTGCTTACCGTACCCCCGGGAGAGTTTGCGAAACCTTTCACCATATACATATTGCAGGCTCTCCGGTCCTGCACATAGGCATAATCGTCGCTTTCGTAGGTTATGTTCACTTTTCCGCCGGAAGGCAGCTCGATCTGCTTCATGGACCAGGCCGCGGCATATTCCGCCTGTTTGGCCGCATGCTGCAGGGAGTAAGGAAAATCGCCATTGGTCATGCCGGCCGGGTTATCCGCAGCTTTTTTCAGTATGCCCCAGCGGTCGGTATTTCCATGTATATACGAGAATGGCTGACCATTCCCGTCCGTGGCGTTATACGTGAACACATAAGGGCTGTACTCACCGGCATTGGAATTTTCGTAGGTAAAGAACACGCGTTCCAGCGTGAGTTTGCCCTGGCCGGGGTCTGTAGAGTTCGGAGTGCCCGGGCACAGCGTATAATTATAGCGGAAGTTGATCTTTTTTACCGGGGGCGTATTTACATCGCCTTCGATGGACATGTGCGAAATACTGCGGATAAGCTTCAGCCTTTTAGCGGTCTGTATGCTTCCGTGCTCATCCACACCGCAGGCATCCTGGCGGTCTTCCAGCTCAAAAAGTACCTTGTGGGTCTTGGACTCGATGGAATGGCAGTACCACACGTCCTTGGTGCCGAACACCACATTGGCCTTATCGTCGGTGGGATTGGTGCGCAGCCCTTCCATGTAGCCTGCCTGGAAAGGTGTTGGCGTGGCAGGTGTGCGCCAGCCGTAATCCTTGATGTCGGGCTGCAGGTACCCGTTGGCATCGCGGCTTCCGTAGCTGAATTTCACATAGGAACCCAGGTCGTCCTGTGTGGGGCCGTCACCTCTCAGGTCAGAATAATCCGGTGAAAGGATCTCCGTCAGCATCCAGCTGTGTACATAGGCCGGGGTCTCGGTCTCCTGGAAGAAATTGTCGATACCTTTATCGTTGCTGGTGGAAGAAGCCGTGGAATTATAGCTTACAAGGCCCTGCCCGTTCTCGGCCGATCCGTCAGCAAAGCCGGAAGAGGGATTGGCACGCGTACCGCCTACGGCAAAAGAACGCTCTACCTTGCGGGTATTGTAGGCCGCCAGCCCGAACACGTAGCGCATGCCCTCCGGCGTAACCACTACGATCATGGAAATATGATGTGCTTTGGCATGGGGCGAAAGGTCTTTTACCCGGTGCGGATAGGCATCCTTTACTTCGGCCGTGGTAAGGAAATATACAGCCGTATTGCGGTTCTGGCGCTTGTCGCGCTGGTTGGTACCGATGCCGGGTACCGTTGCATTGGCTTCATTGGTAAAGCTGTTCAGGGCCTTTACTTTAGGCAGGCCAAAAGTATGATCGAGCCTGTGCCTCAGGGCCTGTGTGCCTTTTACGGTATTGTTCAGGAAGGCGGGGTCCTGCTCCGGGATCTTTTCACCGGTCATGCGCAGGAAGTAAGATTCTTTGATGTCATTTTTTGCCGTTCCGCGGAAGGGCAGCACGCCGATGGCCTGGTTATCGTCGCGCCAGGCACCGGAGATAGACTGTACCATATTCAGGCTGCCGTCGATACCTACATCTACGATCTGTCCCACACCGACCTCTACACCCAGCGAACCGGAGGTACTGGGACTTACCTGTTTGTTATTGTATACATAGCCCACGTCGTTGCGGAAGGCACGGAAGCTGCCACCCAGGCCCTGTGCCGCGATGGAGAACATGTCGTAGGTATAGGCGGTAAGAGGCAGATGCTTGTGGTGCTTGGAAAAATTACCGTCTTTTTCGCGGTTGAAGTCCAGCAGGGCATTGTCGTTGTTATTGGCTTTTTCGGCATACATATAACCGAAGGCCGGCGCCGTATATACGTTCGACGTGAGTTTCTGCACACTGCCGTAGCCCGAAATATCAGCCCCGAAGTCGGAATGGATAATGCCCGCACCCAGCTTTACATGGCCCGAAAAAGAGAAGGTTTCCATGGCATGCTCGATGGACGGGGTAAAGGTATAGGGCCCGATATCGATGCTGGAACTGTTTTTTATACCGATCTTACCTACTTTATAATCTTTTTTGCGTTCCTCGGCCTTCTTTTTCACCTTGTGTGCAGGTTTCAGGGAAACTCCGCCCTTAATGCCTATTTCGGTAAGGCCCTTGCGGGAGTTGATACTGGCCCCGAAACCGATGGAACCTGAGCCTTCGGCCCCCTTCTTACCTTTGTATAAACGCCGGCTGAAACTGATGTCCGGCGATATCTGCAGACCATCCTTTCCACTGCTCAGGTTCAGGCTGCCGGTCATAGGATATTCGGCCCCGTTCGACAGGTTAAGCCCGGTATTGGTAGTAATGCTCACGCCTTCGTAATTGTTGTACTCTATGCCCAGGCCCACGGAAAGCGAACCTTCCGTCTGTGAGCCCGAAGCCGGTTTTTTGATCTCTTTACCGAAAAGCTCAAAATCGAGTCCCACGTTCAGGCCATACGTTTTATTGGGTTTCATGCTGATGCGTTCGGTCACCACATCATTTTTAAAATCATCCGGCAATCCGCGCAGGTCACGGGTAATGGCGCCTGTGTGCAGGTTCCAGCCCAGTCCCACCCAGCTGGCTTCCTGGTCCATCGATATGCCCGACTGGTAACCCAGGTTCAGCGGGTAGCCCCCGATATCGAGCAGGGGAATACTATACGAAAAATCCCCGCTGAAAGGGTCCACCATTTCAGACAGGCCCACGGGCTGAAAGCTTTCCACTTCCGGCTGCGAGGGACCCGAGGTAAGCGCCAGCAATGGCAGAGGGTTCAAGGACTGTAAAACCAGCTCCGTTACGCTCAGCAGGGCCAGACCTTTGGCTGCCCGGCTTTCACGGATTCTTTTCAAAAGAGGCGTTTTTTTCATCAGTTCCGGATTTATACGGTATCGTTTTAGGTAAGATTGTAGCTTATGAGATTAACGGCAGTCGGTACGACCACTCAGTTGTATACGCAGGTAATAGGTAAAGCGGCTCTCCGTCGGGAATTCCAGGATATAGTAGCCTTCTTTCAGGTTCAGCTTGCTGTCCGAGCACAGGTCAATGCGGTACCTGTTCAGGCCGATCTTCTTCGGGGCTTCGAAATTGTCCTGGTTCGCCAGTTCCTTACCTTCGGTATTCTTCAGGCGGAAGTAGAGCTTCTCTTCCTTCGGAACGTATTTCTCCGGGAAGGCCACGGGAATGATATTGCCTTTTACCAGCTCGAACTGCGACTGCGGATGTTCGGTAAGCTTATAGTAAGAGTCAGGGAGTGGTGCCTGGGTTTGTTGCGGGAAACAATAACAGAACTCCCAGACCTCACTGTATCTTAAAGAGATACTTCCCGCACTGGCCTCCACCTGCCAGGCATAGCGTTTACCTTCTTCCAAAGGCCGGGCTGTATTCGGGTAGAGCTGCAAAGGCATGGGAATGTTCGTTTCTGTATACGTAGGCACATTGGAACTGATCGCCTGCTGTTTACTCTGACCGCTGAAGATCTCTGCTACTTTGAGGCGGTACGTTACATTACCTTGCAGGTAGGTACTGAAGGCAGGTGTCCAGGTAAGTACCGGGGTCGGAGTTTGTATGCTGTCGCCATCGGCCGGGGAAAGCAGCATGGGAGGCCACATGGCATCTACCGTAAGCTGGCTGCTGTAATCGGCCAGTTCGGTGAACTCCCCGTCACTGGGACGGCCATACAGTGTAAACTGCACATTGTAGATACCGGGAGGAAAGATACCCCCCGAACTGATCACCTGTTGCAGTACGCCGGCGTTGTAATAGTTAATGGTGAACGGCTGTACCGTATACAGGTTGCCGAGGTTAATGACCGTAACGGTCTGGCTTAGATCCAGGTTCGCACTGTTCGTTTTGGATAACAACTGGCTCTGACCGTCATAGATACGTAAAGCGATATAGAACTTGGAATAATTGTCCTGTGTATTACTGCGCGTAACCGTCAAATTCCACAGGTCGTCATGCGTAAATTGAGGCGGCGGCGATACGGCCGTGAGCAGGTACTGCGCATAGGCACCCGGCAGACACAGCAGCCCGAGCACCATACAGAAAACGCCGGTTAGTTTTTTCATAGGTTTAGTTTCAGCGGTTTATGTAATAAAAAATGCATACACTGCAACCGTGAAACAACCACAGGCAAGGACAAAGGCAGGCCGGTCAGGGAAAACCGTCTGCGGAAACGGGTGTTTTATCGATCTGCAGAGCGTGCAGAAATTAGCATCTGCAATTTGGGAAAGAAGATCGAGAACAGCAAACATTTTTATATTGACAGTCCCGTAATAAAAATAAACAATAAATTAAATAACAGCACATTACAAAACAACTCCCGATAACTAAATATCTGGTTTAAATTTAGCGGGACTTATTTTGTACGTAGCGGCTGCAGCACCCCGCACCACCTGTGCAGCTCCCTCAGCATGGCGCCGGCCGCTTTCACGGCGGCTTCATTGGGCACAAAACCTTTGTCCTCACTGATGAACTGGGTGAACATGGGCAGGTTTACGGCCTCGGGCACCACCACTACCCTGAGTCCCGAAAGTATGATCTTAAGTGCATTGGACGCGCGTGTACCCGCCGAAACCCCGCCATAGCTCAGGATACCCGCAGGCTTATTACCCCATTCTTTAACCAGGTAATCGATGGCATTTTTAAGCGGGGCCGGCATACCGTGGTTGTATTCGGCTGTTACGAAAATAAATGCATCGGCTTCGGCGATCTTTGCACTCCAGCTTTTGGTATAGTCAAACCTGTATTTCTGCAGGCTCGGGTGTTCCGGCTCGTTCATCATCGGCAGGTTTACCTCGCCCAGGTCCAGCAGTTCCACTTCAAATTGTCCTGTCTTTTCCGCCTCTCCGGCGATCCATTTCGCCATCAGGGGTCCTTTACGGCCTATACGCACCGTAGAGCTTATCACTTTCAGTCTATACATATGCTTTGCGTTTATAATCCTGTTCAAGTAACTTAATTTCGCTGATATACACAACTTCAAAAACCATACCCGCGGAATAGTTTTTGTACATACTTCTGCAGCCCGCTGTCAGGTTAAAAACAATATTCACTTTAAAAAACGATCTGATCATGCAGAAGTCATCTCCCAGCAAAAAACTGCGCCCTGCCCAGGAACAGCCGCGGCCGGGCAGTGAAGAAAAAATGGTGCCCCAGCCAGTATACGACAATGCGGAGCCGGGAAGCGGCAAGCTCGACGGTAAAGTGGCGCTTATTACGGGCGGCGACAGTGGTATAGGCCGGGCCGTGGCCGTACTTTTTGCCAAAGAAGGGGCCGATGTGGCCATAAGCTACCTGAGCGAACAACAGGACGCCGAAATTACCCGCGAGGCCGTGGAAGAATACGGCCGGCGCTGCCTGCTGCTGCCGGGGAACATTGCCGACCCGAAATACTGCAGCAGCATTGTGAAAAAAACGGTAAAGGAGTTCGGCCGTCTCGATATCCTGGTGAACAATGCCGGGATGCATTATGAACGCGAACGCCTCGAAGACATCAGCGATAAGCAGATGATCGAAACCTTTGAGGTGAACATCTATTCCATGTTCCGCGTTACCCGGGCCGCCCTGGAACATATGAAAAAAGGCGGGGCCATTGTTAATACCACCTCGGTTACAGCGTACCGCGGCAGCGGCGGACTTATCGACTATTCGGCCACCAAGGGGGCCATTGTTTCCTTTACGCGCAGCCTTTCCGCAAACCTGGCGCCCAGGGGCATACGCGTAAATGCCGTGGCGCCCGGTCCCATCTGGACGCCCCTGATCCCCGCCAGCTTCGATGAGAAAAAAATAACCACGCACGGCAGCGATACCCCCCTGAAACGCGCCGGGGAACCCGTGGAGGTAGCTCCCTCCTACCTGTTCCTGGCCTCGGACGACTCATCCTACATGACCGGCCAGGTGCTGCACCCGAACGGTGGTGAGATCGTGAACGGATAAAAAAAGAGCAGCTTTTAAGGCTGCTCTCTGTTACTGTTTTTGCGGGCTTCGCCCGGTGTTTTGCGCTTACCTTTTTTCTTGCTGCTGTCGTCTATCTTGTAAGGCGAAACCCGGTTCGGCTGCCCGATCATAGCAGGAGATTCCGTTTCCCAGCGGACCTCGGCATCTCTCAGAGTTTCTTTCGGACTGGTACCCGGAGCCTGTGGCGTTACCCGGCGGGTACGTTCGTTCTTCTGCCCCATTTCCGGGGTCTTTTTGCTCTTGTTGGGCAATACTTCCACAAGTTTTGCCTCCTTTCTTTTCTTCTCGTTGTCTTTATTCCTTCTCGTTTCCATAATTCCTGAATTTTTGCAGTTCGTTCTGTACATATATAGCTCAAATTAAGGGCCAGAACCTGCCCTTTTTCTTTTTTTATAAGTGGCTCATGCATATACGGGAATCATTTTTGTTCTGTAAGAGGATAAAGGATGTACTATGGAAGATCAAACACGCAAAACGGGAAAAATCAGCTCCGGCACACACCTTTCATTCTGGGTCGACTCAGATACGCCCCTCAAATACGCCCCCCTGCGGCAGAGCAAAGAGGCCGATGTGGTCATTGTAGGCGGCGGTATTGCCGGCATAACCATAGCTTACCGCCTGAGCGCCATGGGCAGAAAAGTGGTGCTGCTCGAAGATGGTTATATCGGCAGCGGTGAGACCGGGCGTACTACGGCGCACCTGGCCAATGCACTCGACGACCGCTTTTACCACCTGGAAAAAGTATTCGGGGAGGAAGGCAGCCGCCTGGCAGCGGAAAGTCATGGTTCGGCCATCGATTTTATCGAGCGGGTCTCGGCCATCGAAGGTATCGACTGTAACTTCAGGCGGGTGGACGGGTACCTGTTCCTGCATCCCTCCGATAAGCCCGAACACATGGAGCAGGAATACGAAGCCGCCCGCAGAGCCGGGCTCGATGTGGAAAAAGCCGGGGCGGGATTTGGTCTGCATATTGCGCCCAGCCTCTGTTTTCACCGGCAGGCCTGCTTTCACCCGATGAGATACCTGAAAGGTCTGTGCGAGGCTGCTATACGTTACGGGGCCGAAGTGTATACAGAAACACACGTAAGCGAGATCAACGGCGAGGAAGTGGTCACCGATACGGGTCTCCATGTAAAGGCACCCTATATCGTAGTGGCCACCAATGCTCCGGTAAGCAGCAAATACGTACTGCCCATGAAACAGTCGCCCTACCGTACCTATGTGATCGGGGCCCTCGTCGAAAAAGGCAGCCTGCCCGACCTGCTGTGGTGGGACACCGGCGATTTTGACACTGACCCCGATAACCCGCCCTATCATTATGTACGTACCGAACCTTACAGCGAAACGCATGACCTGCTGATCGTGGGCGGCGAAGACCATCCCACAGGCCTGGCCGAAGCGGAGGACGAACCCGAGGAAGAACGCTACGAAAAGCTGATAAGCTGGGGCCGTGAACATTTTCACATGGGCGAGGTGCTTTACCGCTGGAGCGGACAGGTAATGGAGCCCGTGGACTCACTCGGCTATATCGGGCGCAGCCCCGGCAGTACACCCGGTAATGTATTGCTGGTCTCCGGCGACTCCGGGCACGGCATGACCCACGGTACCATTGCAGGTATGCTGATCCCCGATATCATTGCAGGCCGGGACAATCACTGGGAAAAGCTCTACAGCCCCTCGCGTTTCCGTTTTTCGAGAGGTGCCGCCTGGATCAAAAGCATGGCAGGCAGCTTTATGAGCTACCTGGCCCAGAAACCCCGCCGCGAGGAGAAAGATCAGAAACATATCGGCGAGCTGGAAGAAGGCGAAGGACGCATCGTAAGCATAGACGGGGACGACTTCGGCGTGTACCGCGACGATCATAACCGCCTGCATTTTGTATCGGCCACCTGTACGCATATGGGTTGCACCATTAAGTGGAACAACGATGAAAAGACCTGGGACTGTCCCTGCCACGGCAGCCGCTTTTCGTACACGGGCGAAGTACTGAACGGCCCGGCCAATGACCCGCTCGACTATTACCGGCAGAACCCCGCAGGTAATGAAATACGAAGTAAAACCGGAAAAACATTAGGTCATGAAAAATAACATATTGCCCAAACAGCACAAGGGTGCCCAGACCGGCGCCGAGGCCCACAGGGAAGCAAATTCCGTGGAAGAGGCCCGTCATATTTTTACAGAAGCGCGACGCCGCATGCTCGATATCAGCAACTGGCACCGGTATGGTATGCCGGGCAGCGTTTTTACACTTACCGATTCCGATGGCAGACCCGTACGCCGACATGCCCAGCTGTACGATCATATCCGGATCGATCTGCCGGGGCCGGGTCCCGTTTCCGGCGACGGTTACGACTGGGTATACATCGAAGCCGTGAAGGCCGAGAACGATCCCGGGAGGGACAGCGATTTCTTTGCCTTCCGCGTGCGGCCTGTGCCCAACCCGGCCCATAAGAACAAAGAAGGGAAAGAAGATGCCGACACCTCGCATTTTTATACGGACGATACCACCAGTACCTTTATCCTGGAGCGGAGCGGACAGCGGGTAACCGCCGCTGAAAAGGGACGCAATGAAGTACCCAATACCCAAGCTTCGGGTGCGGCAGACAAGATACGCAATACGCTGGTGGCAGCGGGTGCGGCCATGGGCTTTGCCTCCATACAGTGGAAATCACTCATGGAAGGCTGGCTGGATATCGACCTCGACACGGACACCGCGAATCACGTAGAAACATGAAAGCGCTGAAGATACTGCTCTGGGGTCAGGGGGTCTATTACCTGATGAGCGGACTGTGGCCCCTTGCCGATATAGAGAGCTTTATGGACGTGACCGGCCCCAAGACCGATATATGGCTGGTAAAGACCGTAGGCATTCTGCTGCTGCCGGTCTCGGCCTCGCTGCTTTCGTATATCTATGACGGCCAGAAGGCCCGGTTCCCGGCGTTCGTACTGGGTGCCGGGTCTGCAGCGGCTTTTGCCTGTGTCGACTTTTACTATTCGGGCAGGGGAATTATATCCGATGTATATGCGGCCGACGGGCTGGTGCAGATCGTATTCCTGCTGCTCTGGGCCATTATCGCCTTAAAGCTGCTCAGGCGCCGCCCGCCGCAGGTAAAGCCAAGGAACTCCCGCTGGTATCGTCCTTTTCACTCACATCCACACGACGGCGGGGAAGCGCCATGGGGTAGTGTTCATTAATATACGTAATTAACTGTTCCCTGGCCTGGCTTTCCAGGGTACCGGCATCGTCGGAGTTGCGGGCGCTCATCGAAGCGCGTATCTCTATCGTATAGGCATCGGCGCCCGTCACTACCAGGCTCCATTTGCGTTTGTCCCAGAGTTCGTGTCCCTCCAGCCATTCCTTAAAGGCCTGCCTCAGCCCGGCCACAGGCAGCGAATAATCGGCGTATATCTTTACTTTACCGATGATCTCGGGGGATACCAGGGTCCAGTTCTCGAACGTATCTTCCAGGAAATAATTGATGGGCACCACCAGGCGGCGCCCGTCCCACACGTTCACCACCACAAAGGTGAGCGTGATATCGGCTATGGTGCCCGACTGCCCGTCTACCACCACCATATCGCCTATACGAACCGACTGCGAAAGGGCGATCTGTATACCGGCAAAGATGGTCCCGAGGCTTTTCTGGGCGGCAAAACCCAGTATAAGGCCCAGCAGCCCGGCCGAGGCCAGCAGCTTGTCGCCCACATCGCGCACCGCCTGGAAAGTGGTGAGCACCGCAACGGTAACACCAAAAATGATCACGATGTTCATCATGCGCTGCAACAGCTGGTACTTGGTAACCACCTTACGGTAGGTGAAATCGGAAGTACCGGCCGCGTGCACGCGGGAACGGTGAACGATATACACCCTGGAAAAATCGACCAGGCCCCACAGGAAAAAACCAGTGGAGATAATTACCCAGATATGCAGCCCGTGAAGAATGGTATCATAGAGCCCGGGACCGAGCACGGCACGCATCAGCGGGAAACCGGCCATGATGGTTATGCTTACGATCAGCAGCAGGCCCGGCACATATATACTGCGGTTAAGGGCACTGGCAAAGAAGTACTCTTTTTTCTTCATCCAGCGGCGCAGTATAAAGAAAAACAGCAGGTACAGGATCAGCCCCCCGAAAAGGATGCCTGCCATACCACTGAGCCGTTCCACCAGTTTTGCTCCGGAGTCGGGTGCTGCCGTTGCAAACATCATGATCTGTTCCATATATATTACCTTTTATGTGCTACATCGTCTTCGTCGGGTATAAATTCACGTTCGCTGAATACAAAGGCGTCTCCGTTCTTTAGAATGTGCACCTTCAGGTTCTCCACACTGATGGCCTCATTTTCGCGGGCGATAGGCATATTGGTATGCCGGATCCGCGAGGCGTCGATAATGATGACCATTCCCGATCCCAGGCAGCGGGCCCTGTTGCCGCGGTTGATAAGCAGTGCCGCATCTTCGCCCAGGCCCACCCCGATATGGTAGGGGTTCATCATTACGGCCTGCACCAGCCTGCCAAAGCGGCCGCGCTCCACGAAATGTGTATCGATGATACAGTTTTCCACGAAACCGAGGCCCGACGACACCTTTACATTTCCCTTCAGCATGGGTGCATTGCCGTCGCCCCCGTAGATCATCAGGGCCGAAACAGCCATAGCGCCTGCACTGGTACCGGCCAGCAGGAAGTCCGGATCTTCACGGTAGCGACGGTGTATCTCTTCCATTACGGGAGTTCCGCCCAGTATGGTGGCCAGCCGGAACTGGTCTCCCCCGCTCAGGAACACGGTATGTGTTTTGCGGATACGTTCGATCATGTCTTCGTCTGAGGCATCCTTTTTGTCCTCGATACGCATATGACCGATCTCTGCAAAACCCAGCTTACGGAAGACCGCAGCATACTTGTTCATCATCTTTACCGGTACCGACGATGCGGAAGTGATCACTTCGACCGAAGCTTTCTTCCGGGTGCTTTCGGGCAGCAGCTTCACCAGTATCTCGTAGTGTTCAAAATTCCGGTTCGGGTTATCGGTATCGTCTCCTTTGTCTTCGGCTCCGCCAATGATCAGCAGCTGCCCTTTCGGCGTATGTCTGTTCAGGCTCATGCGCTGGGTTTTTGCTGCATCATAGCGGGTAATTCAAGCTGCGCGGAATAAAATACCTGTGGCCCCTCAAAACGCTCTTCCTTTAATTTGTTCACCTGCCGTATGCAGTCCTCCACCTTATAGGGCAGTACGGTAATGAATGCCTCCTTCGAAGCTACTGACACGGCAAATTCCACGGCTTTGTGCTGTTCGGGGATGAATACCACGTCTATCTTACTGTTCACCGAGTAAATACCTTCTTCGAGCATGGCTCGTATATGTTCCTGGGTATTACCGCGCAGGTTCTCATCGAAGAACACCACAATAAGATCGAACATACGCGCGGCATAGCGGCCTATGTTCTGTATGTCCTGGTCGCGGCGGTCGCCTGTGGCCGAGAACACCCCGATCTTTTCACTGCAGCGGCGCAGGTCCAGGAACTCCTTCAGCCGTTCGAAACCGCCGGGGTTATGGGCATAATCGATCATCACCCGGAAATCGGGGAAATCGAACATATTAAAACGTCCGGGGGTCATTTCGGGCGAGGGCACGAAACTACGGAGCGAATCGCGCAGCACTTCGAGCGGGAAACGCTGCAGCACACCTGCCAGTGCGGCTCCCAGTATATTATAGATCATGCAGCCTGCGGTACCTTCCATACTCAGCGGTACCTCGTTCACCTGCAGGAGACGCAGCTTTTCATCCCCGTCGTAAATGGTAAGCCAGCCGTCCTCTTCCACGGCCACGAGGCCTCCTTTTTCGCGGTGTGTGAGAATGCGCTCGCAATCGCAGTTGCGGCTGAAAAGCGCCACATGACAGTTCATGTTCTCCATCATGCCGTATACCAGGTCGTCGTCGGCATTGAGTACGGCATAGCCATGACGGAACGTACTGCGGGCCACCACCTCTTTTACACGGGCCATCTCACTGAGCGAATGTATATCTTTCAGGCCCAGGTGATCTTCGGTAACATTGGTAATGATGCTGATGTCGCAGTGATCGAAACCCAGTCCCGAACGCAGAATGCCGCCCCGCGCACATTCGAGCACGGCAAAATCGACCCCGGGATCGGCCAGTACGGTACGCGCACTGTGATACCCGGTGCAGTCGCCGGCCTCTATGCGTTCGCCATCGATATAGATACCGTCCGAAGTGGTAAAGCCTACCTTATGACCGGCAAAGGCCGCCATATGTGCCACCAGGCGTGTAGTGGTGGTCTTGCCATTGGTACCCGTTACCGCCACAATGGGAATACGGGCGCTTGTACCTTCGGGGTAGAGCATGTCCATGACCGGCGCCGCCACATTCACGGCCTGGCCATAATACGGATGCTGATGCATACGGAAACCCGGAGAAGCGTTCACCTCTACCACACCACCATTGTTTTTGCCCAGCGGCAGGCTGATATCCTCTGCAATCACATCGATGCCACAGATATCAAGCCCTACGATGCGGGCGATGCGTTCGGCCATGCGTACCGTAGAGGGATGCACGCGGTCGGTAACGTCCATGGAAACCCCGCCGGTGCTGAGATTGGCCGTGTATTTAAGATGCAGTACCTCGCCTGCGGTCAGTACGCTGTCCATGTCCAGGTTCCGGGCGGCAAGTATCTGGTGGGTAATTTCATCGGCCTCGATGAGGGTAAGCGCTTTTTCGTGTCCTTCGCCCCGGTCGGGATGCCGGTTCGCCTGTGCAATAAGCGTTCCTACGGACGAAGTTCCGTTGCCAGTGATAAAAGCCGGGATACGTTTGGCCACGGCTACCAGCTTATAATTCACGAGCAGGAAACGGAAATCGGAACCCTGCATAAAACGTTCCACGATCACGGTGCGGGAAACTGCCTGTGCCGTTTCAAAAGCGCGCAGGGCATCTTCCATTGTATTTATATTGGTAGTAACACCTTTACCGTGGCGTCCGTTCAGCGGTTTTACCACCAGGGGGAAGCCCAGGCGCTCTACCAGTTCAGTAAATGATTCGGTATTGCGGGCCGTTCCGCCCTCGGCAACGGGAATGCAGGCCGCAGAAAGCAGGTCTTTGGTCTCCTGCTTGTCGCAGGCCGTATCTACACCGATACCGCTGGTGCTGCAGGTCATGGTTGCCCGTATCCTGCGCTGGTTCTTACCCTGCCCGAAGATCACCAGGGAGTCTTCGCCCACGCGGCGGTAAGGAATACCGCGCTTTTCGGCTTCGGCCACAATGGCCCCTGTGCTGGGCCCGAAAGCCAGCCTGCGCTGTATGCGTCGCAGCTCTTCCAGGTCGGCATCCAGGTTATAGCTGTTATTACCGATCAGGGCTTCGGCAAAGCGAACCGCTGCACGGGCTGCGTATATGCCTGCTTCTTCGTGGCAATACTGGATAATTACCTTGTATACACCTTTTTCCCTACAGGAGCGTGTACGTCCAAAACCACAGTCCATACCGGCCAGCGTCTGCATTTCAAGGGCAATATGTTCTACAATGTGTCCCATCCAGGTACCTTCGTCGAGACGTACAAAAAAACCGCCTTCAAAATCGTATGAACAGCGGTGCGTGTACAGCGAAGGCATCTGTTTTTTAAGCCGGGCGTTAAACCCATTGATCATATGGCTGGGATATTCCTCAAGCTCTCCGATATCCAGCTTCATAACCACCAGGCGCTGCCTGTAATTGGACCAAAAATTGGGCCCCTTCATCACTTGCATGTCAAGAATTCTCATAACTGTTACGTTAAATAAATACGTTAAACTTCTGTATCACTCAGTGCGGAGGGCAATAAGGCTGGTTGAAATGACTGATGGGATAAATCATATAGCAAAAGCCAAGCCAAATACGCAAAACGACTGATTATTAAATACATAACAGTTACAAAACTTACACATTTGTGTACAAATTGTGGAACTTCAGGCGAAGCAGGTGTGGAATTCTTCCACAAAAAAGGGGGTAAAAAGTCCCTTGCCAGGCGGGGGATCTCCGCTTCAAAAAAAACACCTGTATGCAGCTTTTTATGGCTGCACACAGGTCGCAAGTCACCAGAAAAGTATAACCTTTATCAGCTTCTGCGCGTTCCCCAATCCAGGTCCCTGCTGCCGGTGGCATCGTTCACCTCCCGGCTGCGCCGCGCAGATAATTCACGTTCACTGGAGCGTATGCTCTCTTCGGTGCGGGGTGTTCCCCGCGGGTCGGTCTCGGTCAGTCCGGCAGTCTCCTTTACATAGGCAACGGGATCTTCCACGTACTGCCAGTGTTCTCCCAGGCCCGAGCTGGCGCCCTGGTTCCATACACTGCGCACGGGTTCTCCGTCAGACAGGTTAAAATAGGTATTGCTGTGCCGCGGATCGCCCTGCAGAATACCCGGGGGAAAATTCGGCTCGATGGTCTCGAGAGCGGCCTCGAACATCTGGAAATGGGCTATTTCGCGGGTCATAAGGAAATTAAGCGTTTCTTTTACGTCGGGATCATCGGTAAACTGCATCAGGTACTCGTACACGATCTTGGCCCTGGACTCCGCCGCCATATTGGAACGCAGATCTACGCTGAGGTCACCGTTCGCATTTACATAGGCTCCCGACCAGGGATGACCGGCACTGTCGGTAACAACGGGTCCGCCCCCGCTCAGCACAAAGAACTGTGGGTTCATCATCGCTTCGTGGATATAGCTGTCCTTGGATTCGCGTCCGTCCAGCAGGCGTGTCAGTTCCGACTCCTCGGACACATTCTTGAGCTCACCGTTCACGCCGCTGAGCAGCATCTGGATGGTAGCTCCCACGATCTCCAGGTGACTGAATTCCTCGGTTGCGATATCCATAAGCATATCGTATTTATCGGGATAGGGATACCGGGCCCCGAAGGCCTGTACAAAGTACTGCATGGCAGCTTTAAGCTCTCCGTTACCGCCCCCGAACTGTTCCAGCAGCAGCCGGGCAAAACGCGGATCGGGACGGGAAACACGGGCTTTAAACTGTAATTCTTTCACATGATGAAACATACGCGCTGTTTTTAAGTAAATAATTCTGAAAAAACGGATGAAGAGGTATACCTGAAAAGGAACAAAAGCCGGGCCATGTACCTGTATCTTTTTTAGGCGCGGAACCCAAATGCCCGTTAGAGGCGCGAAACAAAAACTGAAAAAAATTCTGTCATGTGGTTTTGTGGAAATAAACGACAGGTTTTACGTGGAATTCTTCCACAGGTCAAAAACCAGGCCGGGATCAGAGTTTTTCGATCTTCCGCAGCACTTTTTTAAGGTCGATGCCGGTACCCAGCACGTCTTTCCAGAGATCGCCGGTCTTGCGCAGACGTTCTTCTATATTGAACATGGTAAACATGGAGGGGCGCAGACGCGGGTCCACCTCTTTCCAGCGCAGCGGGGCCGATACGGTAGCGCCGGGCCTGGGCCGTACACTGTAGGGCGCGGCAATGGTCTGTCCCTTGCGGTTCTGCAGGAAATCGACATACACCTTTCTGCGGCGTTTGGCCCGCATACGTTCCAGGCTGGTAAAGTCCGGCACCTGCTCGTGGGTGAGCGAGGCCATCAGCTCGCCGAAGGTCTTTACCTCGTCGTAGCTGTAAGCGGCATCGAGCGGAATATATACATGCAGGCCCGTAGCGCCGCTGGTCTTGCAGAAAGAAGGTATGTCCAGCATATCGCAGACCTTTTTCACGGCCAGGGCTGTATCCACTACGCGCTCAAAAGGCACTTCGTCGGGGTCCAGGTCCATAATAAGGAAATCGGGCATATCGGGCTCCCGGAACGTGCTGTTCCAGGGATTTATATCGATGCAGCCCAGGTTCACCATATAAATAAGCGTGGCTGTGTCGTTGCACACCAGGTAGTCGATGTAATCGTTGTTCGACTTGGACCAGATCTTTTCCGTGTGCAGCCAGTCAGGCACCTGCTCTGTGTCCATATCTTTCTGGTAAAAGCCCGGTTTTTCGATGCCGTCGGGGAAACGGTTCAGCGACAGGGGCCGGTCTTTGAGATAGGGCAGTATGTATGGTGCTATGCGCAGGTAATAGTCGATGAGGTCGCCCTTGGTTATTTTTTCATCGGGCCAGTATATTTTGTCCAGGTTGGTACATTTTACCTCGTGCCCGTCGAGCATGAGCACCTGCTCGCCTGCCTTCCGTTTTGCCGGGAGAGCTTCTTCCGGGGTTTCGCGCACCACTTCCGAAGCCTTCTTATCGCTGCGCAGACCCATGAATACGGGCACCCTCATCAGGCCTTCGCGGGTCCAGTGCTGGAATTTTACATTGCATACCAGGTGCGGGCTCAACCAGGTAGGATTACTTTTGCGGCCCCGCAGCACGGGTTTTTCGGCAAAGGGGCATTTTTTCACCACGTATTCCTGCATGCGTTCGTACAGGTCTTTGAGCGAGGTCTCCGTAAAGCCGGTACCGCAGTTCCCCGCGTAGCGCAGGCGTCCCTGGTCGTAGATGCCCAGCATCAGCGAACCGAAGTACTTGCGGCTGTTCTGTGGTTTGGTATAGCCGCAGATGATCACTTCCTGCATATTGGCGGTCTTGATCTTGAGCCAGCCTTCGCTGCGGCGCCCCGGCCGGTAGGTACCCTGCGCATCTTTGGCAATGATGCCCTCGTAACCTTTTGCCGTGATCTTTTTAAAGAGCGCTTCTCCCCCGCCCTGCACAAATTCTGATTCTTTTATGTTTTCGAAAGTATATTCCTTAAAAAAGGCCCTGAGCAGCTCTTTACGGTCTGCGAGCGGCATGTCCAGGAGTGAATGACCGTTCAGGTACAATATATCGAACACGTAATATTTCAGTGTGCCTTCGCGGGTGGTATCAAAATTCTGCAGCATCTGGAAATTGCTGACTCCCTTACGGTCTTCGATCACTACTTCGCCATCGAGGACCACATCGTCGGTAACGGCACGCAATTCCTTTACCAGGGGCGCGTATTTACGCACAAAGCTGTTGCCGTTGCGCGAGTCCATCTGCACCTTACCGTTCTGTATATGGGCAATGGCCCGGTAACCGTCGTACTTGGGCTCATACAGCCAGCCCTCGTTATCGGCAAAGCCTTCGGACAGGGTGGCCAGCATGGGCTTGACCGGCGGCACCGGCATTTTGTCTGTACCCTCCGCCGCTTTTTTCCCCGAAGATAACCGTGGCTCAGCCCTGGCCGTTCTACTTTTTTTTTCCGTCTTCTTCTTTGTCTTTGCACCTGCCGGGGGCACTTTCAGCGAAGGTATCTTTGCAATGGCGTAGCTTTTCTGCGCATGTTCGTCCTTTTTCTTGATCAGCAGCCAGTTCCTGCCGCTGTCGTCGTTCATACGTACCAGGGCAAAGGCACCGTTCAGGTGTTTTCCCTTCAGGCTGAACTTCAGATCGCCCTTTTCCAGCTCGCGCAGCAGCTCGGCCTCCCGTTTGGCGGCCGGCAGCTCTTCAAGGGGCTGGTAGGTACCTTCGTCCCATATCTCTACGGTGCCTGCCCCATAGTTCCCTTCGGGAATGATACCGTAAAACTTACCGTAATCCAGCGGATGGTCCTCTACCATCACGGCCAGGCGCCGTTCACCCGCTTTCATGGACGGCCCTTTGGGCACGGCCCAGCTTTTGAGCACGCCTTCCATTTCGAGCCGGAAATCGTAATGCAGGTGCGAGGCATCGTGGCGCTGCACCACAAAACGGAGTTTCCCCTTAGAGGGTTTGCCGGACACGGGTTCCGGCGTTCTTTCGAAGTCGCGTTTTTTGCGGTACTGGTTCAGTGCCATGGCTTATGAAGTTTTACGTTTGGCAAGGCTGGCCTTCAGCTGTTCCATAAGATCGTCGCTTTTGGTGTGTACCATTTTAAGCTTGCGGGCACGGGGCTTTTTACCCGAGGCCTTGGCCTTGATCAGCTTTAGCAGTTCGGCTGAATATTCGTCTTTGAATTTTTCGATGCGGAAAGGTTCGGTATACTGTTCAATGAGTGAGAGCGCCATTTTAAGCTCGGCCGCTTTCACCGAACCGGATGCCGGCAGATCGAGCTCGGCGGTATCGCGCACTTCTTCGGCAAAACGGATCTTGCTCAGCACCAGCACATCGTCTTTGGGCTTCAGCACGGTAAGGGTCTCCGCGGAACGCAGCACAAACCGCGCCACGCCCACCTTACCCGATTTTTTCAGAGCCTCGCGCAGCAGGGCATACGCTTTTACACCCGATGCTTCGGGAACGGCATAATAGGAGTTCTCGTAGTACAGGGTATCGATCTCGTCCTCGTCCACAAAATGGTTCACCTCGATGATCTTCGATTTTTCGGGGGCCGCCTGTATAAAATCCTCGTCGTCGAGCAGGATATACTCATCGTTCAGCATATAGGCCTTGGCAATATCTTCCCATTTCACTTCGCGTCCCGTACTGGCATTCACGCGGCGGTACTGTATATGACTGTGGTCGCGGCGGTCTACCATATCCAGGTCCAGGCTGCTGCTCTGGGTAGCGCTGTACAGTTTGACCGGGATGTTCACCAGCCCGAAACCGATCGTTCCTTTCCAGATTGCTTTCATACTATGGAGGTATTGCTGATATAAAGGTAAGGGTCAAAAACCGTACCGCCGGCATAAAAGCCTGTAAAAGGGAGGTTTGCGTATCTGCCGGGAGGACATTTTGCGCGAGTTGGGGAATTTACCCACAGGCAGGAAGAAGGGCTTACAGGTGAATTTTCCTTGCGGGACAAGGCATACAGGCATACGGACACAATTACGGGACGTTTTTTGTGGTATGTACTGTAAAAACACAGAGATATGAAATACGTAGTTATTATCGCAGCCCTCTTTGGTGTCACCGCCTGTAATAATAACCATGCCGATAGCACCGAACAGGCCAAGGACGTGAACAAGGAGCGCTTTGATACGCCTATGCAGAAAGATGCCCTCTTCTGTACCGAAGCGGCCGCGGCCGGACTGATGGAAGTGCAGCTGGGCGAGCTGGCCATGAGTAAATCGGGTACACAGACGGTAAAAGATTTCGGACGCAGCATGAAGGACGACCATACCACCGCCAATAATGAGCTGAAAGACCTGGCATCGAAAAAAGGCATAGCCATACCGGCCACACTCGATGAAAAGGGACAGGACGCCTATGACGACCTGAATAAAAAAAGCGGGGCCGAATTTGACAAAGCCTATATGGACCAGATGGTAAAAGACCATGAGATGGTGGTGCGAAAATTCCGTGAAGAGGCCGATGCAGGTGAGGATGCTGAGATCAAGGCCTGGGCCTCCTCGAAGGTGCCCGTGCTGGAACATCACCTGCAGATGGCCCGCGACCTGCGCAACGACCTGTATGAGTAGCTGGCAGGGATCCCCTTATGCAATGGCAGACGATAGCCGACAATTTACTCTACCCCTCTGAACACGTAATAAATGAAGATCATGAAAACACAGAGCAACAATAGCAGTACCGGCAGCGTACTTATAGGCAGCACCGGCACTTTCGGACAGGAAGAGACGGATACGATCCGCAAATAATAAACCAAACACAGGGCAATCATGGCAAAATACAGTAAAAAAGCACAGGACAAAGTGGAAAAGGCCGTCCACGAAATGAAAGAAGGCAAGCTGAAGTCGGGCTCCGGCGAAAAGGTAACGAGCCGCAAACAGGCCATCGCCATCGGACTTTCCGAAGCACGGGAAGCGGGTGCGCGGGTACCTAAAAAGAACGACAGTCCGCGTCCGCCGAAGAAAAAATCCAAAGACTGACACGAGCCTTCAGGCATCGTTACTGACATACAGTTTTCAGGTATAATGACAAGCAAAACCCCGGCCGTATCTTTTCTTCAGATATGCCGGGGTTTTATGGTTCATAGCAGTGAGCGATGCGCCCGCTGTTATTTTTTTTTCTTTTTGGGCCGGGTCCGGTTAGGCTGACCTGGCGTGGCGGGTGATTCGGTGTCCCAGCGCTCTTCGGCGTCCTTAAGGGTATCTTCGGGGTGAATATCGGGGTCGGGCGGCACCACGCGGCGGGACTGTTCGTCTTCCTGGGGCTTATGTTTCCTGCGGAACCCGAAGAGATTGTTCAGCATCTTGCTGAGTGAGCGTTTCCCGTTTTTTTTATTCCTTCCCATCGTACCTGTTTTTTTTGTAAGACTTTATTCTTTAAAGGTACGAAAAAAGCGGCGGATGGGCAATATCCGGGGCTTATAGTTTTACTCCACCCGGGATCAGGTAAAGAAAAGCAGGGGGGACTTTGACAGTGAAAGAATGGCAGGGCCGTGTGAGTCCCCTGCGGGAGACTCACGCGGGTGGAGTCACGAAGGTTCAGAGCTTCATCTGAGTCGCTCGCAGAGGACTCAGATGAGCAAGCTCAGGGAAAGAAAAACTGAAGAGGGAAAAGAACGCCGGAGTCCCCTGCGGGAGACTCCGGCGCGGCGGAAAAGGTACGAAAAAAGCGGCGGATGGGCAATACCCGGAGCTTATAGTTTTATTCCGCCCGGAATCAGGTAAAGAAAAGCAGGGGGACTTTGACAGTGAAAGAATGGCAGGGCCGTGTGAGTCCCCTGCGAGCGACTCACACGGGGCGGATCACGAAGGTTCAGAGCTTCATCTGAGTCGCTCGCAGAAGACCCAGATGAGCAGGCCCAGGAAAAGGAAACTGAAGAGGGAGAAGAACGCCGGAGTCCCCTGCGGGAGACTCCGGCGCGGCGGATAGTTTTACTCCGCCCGGAATCAGGTAAAGAAAAGCAGGGGGACTTTGACAGTAAATGAACGGCAGAGCCGTGTGAGTCCCCTGCGGGAGACTCACGCGTGTGGAGTCACGAAGGTTCAGAGCTTCATCTGAGTCGCTCGCAGAGGACTCAGATGGATAAGGAGAAAACTGAAAGAAGAAGAACGCCGGAGTCCCCTGCGGGAGACTCCGGCGAGACGGAAGTATTTAATCAGGACAAGTAATATTGTCTGAAATTTCACCTCTATATTCTATTCCCCATGAGTTCTCATATGGGTCTGTACTTCCATTACTCCTTACATCAAATTCTATTGAAGGATCTAACTTTTGCAATTCTGTTTTCAATGCTACAACATCAATCTTGTCATATACATTTCCCGAAAGAACCAAATCAAGTTTAGTAATCTTCCCCCCTGCCTCAGACAACTTCGCACTTTCATTGGTCAGAAATTGGTTTACAAGCCCGTAAACATTTTTAACAGCTTCTTCGGAAGTCGTAAATACTCCATCTACAGATCCTCCTGCTCCTCCATTGATTGAGGTTTTAGTTATTTTGAACTCGAGTCGTATCATTGAAAATGTATATGCACCGTCAACCACCATACCTGATTTCTCCCAACCCAATATTCTAACATCTGCGTTTTCCAAGGTTGTTTTCGAAATAGAGAACACATAGAACCCCCTTGAATTACTGGGATCTCCGTTGTTTTCGTTAGGATCATACCAGCGCAAGGACGCATTATTAGGATCTGCAGCAAAGAAAAGATCATTTAATTTTCTGGCATCAAATTTTGTTGTTGTTTTACCTGTTCCTAAATTATGGATTTGCGTAACTCCCTGATGAGAATTATAATTTGTCCCATCTGTTACCCGAATCTCAACAATAACAGTACCGTCATCCAGACAGTCCAATACCCGGAAATCTACGTCTTCCAGTCCATCCAGGTCAACAGCTGTTACCGGTTTATTACCAGCAAACTGATATGGAGTATACCATGGGAAATTTTTAAACAAAGGATCTACACTTAAGAATTTTGCAATTCGAGGATCGTAAATCCGAAAACCATAATTATAATTAGCCCCTTCACTACTCCATTCATCTGTTTTCTCTTTTCCATTAAATCCATATCTATAACTTCCCGCTACACGCCCAACCAATACATCCTGTTTGGTAGTAAACGACATATTGTCCAGGTAGAATACTTTGGTGCCCGAAGGGTTCTGCCGGATCTGTATCAGAACAATACTTTTGGTAGGCGTAAAGCTTACCGTATGTGTACCATTGGTACTCATGGCCAGCAGCGGCGCTCCTATAATTGTTAACGGGCCTAAGGGATCCTGCTCCCATACGATGATATTCACCTGACCGGCGGTGCCTACATCCAGGTCCAGCTTCAGCGTATAGGTCTGGCCCGGTACCACATTAAAGTACTGGTGCGTACCATGTGCATTGCTGGTGCTGGTCACCTGCAGTTTTTTGCTACCGCCGGAAGTTACAACAGCAAGTGAAGAAGGGCTCCAGTGTGTCCAGCCGTCGTAGGTATAAAGGCCGCCGGAAGAAGATACCACGGGGTTCTCGAAATCGGTAAAGTTCAGTGTATCCGTTTCTTCTACGATGATACTGTCTGTTTTTTCCTGTTTCCGTTCCTGCATCAGCATACCGAAGGGATAATAATCGTAGGTGTTCAGAATTTCTGCCTCATAGTACTGGGCAACCGGTGTAGAATTGCATATGAGCTGCTTACGGTCTGTGAATACTACATGTACGTTGCCCAGGTGGTTGTTGAGTTCATAACGTCTTTCACCTCTGCTCAATTCAGCAACCGGAACAGATACCGGCGTGTAATTCAGCTTTTCATCCCGGTGCAGGCTACCCAGGCGATTGCTACCGAAGATCGTATTTTCTTCCAGGTACAGCTCAGGGCCATCATCCGCGTTACGCAGCTTGTAAATAGCCATCGTATTCCCCTGGACATCCAGCACATAAAAATCCGTCCAGGTCTCGCCGCCCGGCATAGTAACCGTTTTGCTTATACGCTGCCCGGAACTGTTATACGTAAATTCGAGGTGCGGTTTGGCAGAACCCACATTCCGTATCACCCGTGTGATCTTTCCATAGGCATTCCACAAAATACCGGTAATTTCTTCTGCGGCGTCCAGTACCAGGTTGCCCGTAGCATCGTATACGTAATTGTAGGTTCCCTGGTCGTCGATATCGTAAGGTACAAGCCCGGAGAAGGAAAGATCATCGGCCATATAGGCCAGCTGATTTGTACCTGCGGTATAACTGTATCCCAGTTTATCAAACTGCACGCCGGCTTTTTCATAACGGTTCAGCTCCATAATATTCCCGTTGCCGTCGTAACGGTACGAAGTACGGAACATATCACTGGGCGGCGCCGAAGGGTTCCAGTCCGTGATCAGAGTACTGTTATTGTTCTGAATATAGCTGCGACTGGCCGCAATGCGGTTCAGCTGGTCGTAAGCAAACACCTGTAAGAGTGGTTCGGCCTTATCTTTATCGTTCAGCTGCTTCAGCGTATTGTCCATAGCCCGTATATTGCCGTTATACAGATCATAACCGTTGTAATAAGCTCCGGGCACGTTCAGCAGGAAATTCTGCGATCCGGATATGGCCGAATAGTCACCCTGGTAGTACTGTAACGAGAAACCATAGGCATCACGGCCTGCCCAGGCATGCGGCGAACCTGTTTTGCCGTCCCCGGAAGGGTCTTTATCAGGATCCAGTTGTTCACTGTTTATCCCTTTCAGCCACCCGTGAATCGTATATGTATGGTCTGCACCCTGGCTCTTATACGGGCCATATTCCGTACGTGCCAGGGGCCCGTGGCAATAGTAAACGTATTCCGCATCCGTATCGAACCAGTACCCATCCTTACTTGTCTGTACACGCAACAGGCGGTTCTGCTCATCGTATTTATAACGGTGGATGAACTTATCCTGGCGGGTGGCATTTAGTGAGACTTCCAATACTTTTCCACTAACGAGGTCATATCGATATTCCAGCTTATGATAACTGAAATTATAATCGAAATTCGAAGGATCGCTGTCGGGCATATCCGTATTCTTCTCCAGGGTCTTGCGCACATTGCCGTGGTAATCATAATCAAAATACATGGCCGAACTAAAGACCGCGCTTGCCGGAAGCTCTCCGGAACCTTTATAGTACGTGGATAAAGTAACCCGTTTTCTCAGGTTGTCCTGGCTGAAGAAACTCGCCGGGTAGGCCAGGGCCCCTGCCGGTTTTACATCGTAATAGGTCCGCACAAATTCAGCTTTCGTATAACCGGCCGAAAGATACGCGTCGGAGAGTACCGGGTTGTGCAGGTCTGCCTGATCTGCCAGGCCTGCATCCGTGCGCTCCATCTCGCCCACTTCTACTATACGTCCCTGTTTATCGTATTTGGTGAATGAATACACATAGGTACTCTGCCTTGCGTTCTGTGAGATAATAATACGCCCCAGGTTATCGTACCAGAATCTGCTGATGCCACCATCCGGGGTTCGCTGTGCAATGGGCTGATTCAGGGCATTAAAACGATACCGCGTAGTAAGTGCGTACGAGGCCAGGTAAGCCGCACTTGCCGGAAGCAGTGCATCGTTGTTGTGATCGGGCTTGAATTCCGTACCGTTGTCACGGGCCGTATTCACCGCCGCCATGTCTGAAAGCGGCAGGCGTTTCACCGCGGCAGGCGGCACCGTACGTACCAGGTTGCCTGCCCGGTCGTAGTAATACAATGTAAAATGATACTCGTCCTCGGTATAGCTCAGGTCCAGTGTTTCCAGGGCCGACATGCATTTAGCCGTATACGCCGCACGGTATGCGTTGCGCACACTGTCCAGGTAAGCCTGGTAATCGTTCCAGGCATTTTCCGAGGCCAGCTGCATCAGGTAATTGACACAGGGATCGATGATGGAATCGCGCGGGAAAGGTACCACGGGTTCGTAGCAGTCCACGTCGTAGCTGAAAGGCTCCACCACGGTGATAAATCCGTCGGGATCGGCCACGGACTTTGGTGTAAAGGCCAGCGCTTTCGTTCCGGATGAAGAATCCCCGCGTGGTAATGCGGGCGGCGTGGTCGGGCCGCCGTAGTCCGTGCAGCAGGCCACCGTATCCTGTGCTACCGCCATTTGCCCGAAGGATACACTGTGCAGCAGCTTATCGCAGCGACAGCCCGGCTGCAGAAAAGCCATGTCCTTTTCGATCACCATAATGCCGCCGTCCATAAAGGCATGCACGCCTATACTGCCATATTGTGTGTTGATGTGCAACGTCCAGGCCTCCAGGAAATCCTGGAACGTAGGGTACAACAGCGGATCGTACGTAAAACTATGCTGTGGCAGCAGGAAGCAGTTCACCCCGGCATAATTCATAGTGTAAGAGCCCACCGGTACAGGTGTAGGTGGCGTTGTGTTGTTGAGCCCTTCCAGGAATGCATCAAAATCCAGCTCCAGTATGGCCGTGCGGCAGGAGTCCTCCCCGCAGGGATCGCAGTTCTTAAAGGGATTACAGCTCTCCAGCACGAAAGACGCCGCCACGTTACCCGTAAGGATCACGTTCACCTGTGCAAAATTGGTATTCTGCCCGTTTGTGGACATATTCATCACCGCATGTACCGAAACGATATTGATGATTTCGCCTGCATCAAATGTGCTGCCGTTTGTAAAGGTCTCCGGGAAGGTGATGCAGTCCAGGTAACCGAACGAACCCGTTTTCACGGCCAGCTTCAGTCCTTTTTCCAGGCTGCGCAGGTTTTTGTGCTCCTGCGTATTGCAGCGCGGGTCGGGCACCATCTCGCAATCGGAAGCATATACGGGACGCAGTGTGTTCAGCGACGTAAGCGTACCTTCTATATTCTGCTGCGTTGTGCCGGGCGGGATATAAAATTCCGTTCCTGCGTCCGTTTCCACCATCCGGAAGCCGAAACCCGGCTCCGTGGAAGGCGAAGAAGTGCTGGACGGTATGGGATAGAACGTTGTTAACGTATAAGCATTCACAGGGGGAAGGGAAATACTGCTGCTGCTGAGCGACAGCGTTATTACGGCCGTACCGCGTGTCAGCTCAAAAGAACCCGGAGAGCCGGGGATGAACCGCCAGGTATAATTCCCGATCGGGTGATCGCCCAGGATGCTGCGCAGGTTAAGCGTAATAAAGGGTTCATATGCCGGTGTAAGTGTGAAAGGTGTGGTGGAAAAAAGCTGCCCGTTTATACTTAGTATATTCATGAGAGCTTTCAGGTCCTTGATGTCCTGCGTAGGCTTACACAAGGCTCGCCCGGTGGCGGCACAGCCCGTAAGCGTAAGACAGGTAGTGAACGGAATTTCCACGAAAGTGGGATTATCGTTATTGATATAGCCGTACAGCACGGGACCGCCCGTACCGGTATGCACATCGGTGATCATATACACATCTGCCCAGCCGAAGCCCGGGGGTGCATCCGGGGGCCAGGTAAGCGTGGTAACGCAGTTGCCGGCGATCACTATGTCGATGCTGCCCGGTGTAACCGTAATATTGGCATTAAAGCCATTGCCCTCGTTAACCAGGTGATCGTACAGGGTAGTGCCCATATAACCGCCGGAACCCAGGTCTACCAGGCCGCTGCCGGTCAGCTTGCCGTTCATGGCCAGCAGGCCCAGCATGTTCTCAAAATCGATCTGCATGGGACATTTGCCCGTAACCGCATAGCCCGCCTGGGAACCGTACTCGGTCATCTCTTCCACCGTGGGCGGGTCGCTGAAACCGTTCTGCCCGAACAGGGAATTAAAGGTCGGGAAGCGCTGACTGGCCGCTGAATACCGGAAAAAGCTGAAAATATTGCAGGGACTTATGGGCACGCCTCCATAGGTGGCAAAGGAATATCCCGAAGGGAACGTATATTCATCGGCACCGATACAGTCGGTATAGATGCCCTGGCGCTTGATGGCCTGGAATATTTTCATGGATATACCCATCGACTGCTGGCGGGCCGTGGCATACAATATGGCGATCTGCCTCCATACCTGGTCCGGCTGTGTGAAAGGATTGCTGAGGTCGATGCTGGAAGGTGCCGTAAGTACACAACTGCCCGGGCTTCCGATACCGCAGTGTACATTTACATAGGCCGCTTTCACAATGTCCAGGCCACCGGGGATCAGCGGATCTACCATGTAGTTATTCAGTTTGGCCACGAACATACCTTTGGCCGTAATGGGCGGAGGTATGCCCAGCAGGTTACCCTGGGCGTAGGAGGCCGGATCAGAGAAAAAAGGATCGTTATTTACCAGGGCCGTGATCAGGTCCGAGGTCGTGACGGGCATGGTCAATCCCAGCTCTGTTATGGCCTGTGCCGCCGTATAACGTTCCAGCAGGTTGGCATACTGGTACGTGTTTACTTCGCTGCTGCCACCGGAACCGTCGTCCATGACCCTGGTGTAGTTAAAGGCATCGCTGCAGAATTCGTACTTGAAATATTCGGGGTGATAAACCACCAGCGAACGGGCAAAGGACGGCAGCCATACATCCTGGAAATCTTCGGTATGCATCAGCTGTTCCGGGTATACGTAATACTCTGTCCCGTCGAACATGGGCGTTACCGTCACGGCCGGCTCATACACACCGGGCAGGTCGGGATCGGGAGTTACTTTCACGCGTACGCGCACGCCGTTCTCATCGTAATACCCTTCGGTCCAGGTATTGCTCACAGGATGCCGGAAACGCGGGTTCTTCCAGTTCCCCGATGGCTGGGAGGCAAACAGGGTATATCCTGCCTGGTTACCGGGACTGAAGGGATTGTTGAACTGGCTGTCGTCGCGTTTGGGCAGGTAATTGGAAGTATTGAACACCGACAGGGCCCAGGAAGCCGGATCATCCGGGCCGCGGGCGCCGTACTGCCCCATCAGGGAAACGTCCTGCAGCATCATTTCGTAGCCCAGGGCGCATTCGTCCTTATAAGCATCGGGGCAAAGGCTTTCACAGTCCTCCTTCAGATTGTTATAGGCCATGGTAGCCTCGGTACTGTCGTTATTGAAATCGGCCAGGTTCTCCGCCAGGAACTCGTTCAGCGTTCCCAGGGCCTCCAGGCAGCTTTCGCAGGTAATGTAACAGTCCGAAAGATCGGGCAGCTGGTAAAAATCGCTCAGTTCCTTCAGGCAGGTATCGCGCTGCATAATGGTATCGAGGTAGGCCTCCATCACATCGGTGACCACGGTAAGCTTTTTCACCAGGTTGTATACGCCGGGGCCCAGGGTCAGCAGGCTGTCGAAGGCATAAAGACTGTCGATATCACAGGTGGAATTGATCACGCTGCCCGGGACCCGTAGGATCATCGGACCGCTGCCTGAGGAATTGCCGATCACGTAATTACCGCATTCGTCCTTCAGGCTCAGCTCCAGGTCGTAAATGCAATCTGCACAGAAACCGGGTACACAGTCGTCTGAAAAGTCCTCCGCGTCCAGGCTGTAGCTGATGCCGTACTGTTTGGTGCTGCTCACCATCAGGAAACGGTTCACGGTGTACGACATGCCGTCCTGTCCCGGCAGGTTCTGGTTGCCGTGCGGGTTCTGGGTAGTTATTTCCAGCAGGTCGTCGGTAACGTCCTCGCCCAGGTCCTGCAGCGGATCGTCGTTATCATTCAGCAGGGGGGCCATGCTTTCCGGGGCCCGCCCTGCCAGTGCGGTAGCGATGGTCTTCCCGGCCAGGTCGGTATAGGTAATGCTCACCTGTCCGTTGGCATCGGTGATCATACTTTTCTGGTAGTATCCCGCATAGCCGGCATCCGTTCCGAATAGGCGGTTCAGCTCGGTTTGCGAGGGGTTACCATAAATGTACTGTGTTTCGTGCCCGCTGCCGATCCGGTGGTCATACCCTACCCCGCTCTGCATTTTTGGCCGGGATGCATTGTCGCCCTCATATACGACGCGTGTAAAAGGGAACTTCTCTGCATCGGGCAAACGCGCCTGCTGGGCGGTCTGTACGGGATTGGCCGGTGAATAATACCTGCTCACCCCCTTCATAGTGCCCATTCCCTCGGATTCCGGGTAACATTTCCCGGCAGGAGGTGTGCCTACATCAAAATTGAGATAACTGTATTTATTGCCGCTGTTATCGAGGTTATAATTGGCCTTGTACCAGAAACCGGGCTCGGTAACGCCGGGCAGGGTCGTAATGGCCGGACGTCCCAGGAAATCGTATATGGTCTCGGTGACCACACCCATTTTAGTATATGTATTATTGGGTGAATATTCCGTAGATACGGCCATGTTGCTTTGCCGTATCCGCAGGGTACCATCGGCATAATCGCCTTTGGGCAGCAGCTTGCCGTCCTCGGAGAATTGGATGCTGTACTGCGTGTTCACGTTATTGATGAGTACACCGTTGAGCAGGTCTGTCTTGTAACGTGCCGCCGCAGGCAGGTCCGACACAAAAAGAGCACCGGTATTGGCCGGATCGAAAGACCAGTTGCCGAACACGTCCTTGTCCAGGTTGGCACCGCCTTTGGTAAGCGGACGTACCCGCGCGCAGATATAGCCCTTGTTGTAAATGGCCGGTATCTGGAAAAAGTTCTGCGTGGCCGGTACGCGCACGCGGGATGAATTATTTTTGAACCTGAGCGGAAGTGCCGTAGCGGGCAGGCTGTTCGCCGCCGTTCCGCTGGGGTCGAAATCACTCACAAAGGTCCATTCCAGCTCGTATTCCGAGGCCCAGGGCACCGTATTCCACTGTACGGCAAAAACGTTGTGCAGGTTATAAATAGACGTAAGCAGCGCAGGCGAAATGGTGGTAAAGGAGGTAGCAAGCAGGCTGGTGTTCAGGTTCATGTACCGCGTGCGCTGTAACTGCAGCTCCGTTTTCACGTCTGCCGGGATAGCGGACACCGGCACGGCCGCACCGTTCTCGTCCTCTGCGCTCACGCCCAGCACCCGCACTTCAGACCAGTAGGCGTTCTTATACACCTTCCAGGCCCGCTCTTTGTCGGGCGCCGCCAGGTCGGGGTATTTCTCCACTTCCAGCGTAATGTTGTCGGTAAGTATGGCCGAAGGACTGCCGAATGTATTTACCGTACGGTATTTTACTTCGAGTGTGACGCTTATTTTACGATAGCCGTCATAGCAGGCGTGCTCATCCGGATCAATGAAGAGCGATACCAGCAGGTCGGCGCTCTTATCCCGGAAGCTGGCCGTATTGGCCGCGATGGCGGTATAGTTCGGGTCAGTCACATTACCCATCAGTACCGGGGTTCCCGTATGCAGGTTCACCTGGTAATCCGAAACGATGTTCGGGATGTTCGGCTGTGCATATATTGATCGCGATGCATATACGCAGATAAAGGCACACAGCAGAAGCATATGATATTTCCGGAGCATTTTATATGTTTTCGTATACATATTACCCTTTTTCATCTTGTTACGGAATGTGAATACGCTCATGGGACTAACGTTTATAGTTATTGGTTCGGGTTTCCTGCAGGGTCATCACACCACGCTCGGTCTCTTTTTTCACGCGGACCAGCTTGCCTTCCTCATCGTATTCGTAGAAAGTGGCAAAGTTGTTCTCATCGAGCTCGGCATTAAAGCGGAAGTTCTCACGGTCGTAGGAATAGGTTTTCATATTACCGTCGAAAGGATGTATGCGGATATCGTCGAAGAGTACCTGCTGTCCGCCGGAATTGGGCTTCAGGATAACGCTGAACACCGTACCTGCCGTTACGGCTGCCGGTATCTCGAACAGGTATTCGAACTTCTGCCAGCCTTCTACCAGGTCTGATCTTTTCAGGGAACCGTTCACGATCCACGAAGTTACACCTGCCCTCACATCGGCGCTTATGTTCGGGTAATCGAGGGTACCATTGGTGTACGGACCTTTTGCCCAGAAAGAAAGTACAAAGCGTTTCTGCCCCGGGTTCGGTGAGAAGCCTGTCAGCAGGTCATTATCGTTCAGCATATAAGGCACTGCGGGCGTCTGTTGTCCTCCCGGAACACCTGTTACGGTGAAACTTTTCGTATGGTCGGCCGTTAACCTCATCGCATATTTGCCGGTGTGTGCATCGGTAGATACCAGTTTGTTCAGGTTATCGGCGAACCAGCTGTGTGGCCGGGCACATTCATTGTTAAAGGCATCGGAATAGTAATCCTCGAAACCGTCGCAGGCAATTTCCTTGTTCATGCCGTTGGAGCCGATGCCCAGGGCCAGCATGTTCTTGAAGCCGTAAATGGCCGCAGAGAAAATACCCAGCGGATTTTTGTTCTCCAGGTCAAAACCGTAGGGACTGTAAATGGTCATTTCATTGGTCCAGTTCCAGTTTTCGTATACGGTATTGTTCACGGCCGGGCTTCTTTTCCAGTACCCCGCGATATTGTCATAGTTCCAGAACGATTTCCAGGAAGGCAGGTAACCGTCGCGGCGCAGGTTTTCGGCTACGGCCACATCGGTGTTGTTGCGGTCGCCCTGGTACACCCAGGACCTGTGGGTACGCCAGTTACCCAGTATATTGGCGATGTAGGGGTTTACGGGCAGGCCTGATTCCAGGCAGTCGTAAAACACCGAATAAGCCTGGTAAACAAAGCTGCTGGTCTTGTAACAGGGGTCCACGAGGATCACATAACGCAGGGCGCCCGTTACCAGCTCTACCTGCAGGTAATGACAGTACACCGGTTCAGAAAAGCCCGGCAGGGTAAGTACCTGCGAGGAGATCACCTGCTGGAATTCCTGTACGATGCGCCAGTCGTTATTGGTAAATCCGGGATACGCTGTGGTGGAGATCATCTGTATCCGGTCGCAGCCGGTGCAGCCATCGGCCGGGTCAAGCGTAAGCGACAGCATGGAATTGGTATTGCCTGTGGGAAAGCCGAAGGCCGTGAGTACCGTGGCCATGTAAGGCAGATCGGTAGCCGGCTGAATAGCATCCAGGTTAAGTGTGGTGCCCGATTGTGTGCAACCGGTAAGCCCTTCCAGGAACGTGCTGTTCACACTGCCCGGCTCCTCATAGCTGGACGGGATGGGGTTCGGGCCCGCCTGGCTTAGTTTTCCCTCCGCGGCCATCTGGTTCAGCAGATCGAGCAGGGACTGCATTTTTTCGGAGTGTCCCACCAGGCTCATCACTTCCTGTCCTGCAACAAAAGGTACAGAAAGATCGGTCTGCCACTGTTCTTTATATTCCCGGGCCTCGGTGCTGATGGTCTTCAGCGCGCTGTTGAGCGTGAAGGAACCGCTCTGCACCGGGTTGCCCAGGCTGGTGATGGTACTCACCGGCGTCTGCTGCATATTGCGGTGACCTGAGCGTACCACCCCGAAAATAAGCTTCTGCATCCCCAGGTTGTTCAGTATGGCTTTCTGTCCCCGGTGATCGATCAGGTATTTGGTGCCGCCCTGCGTGGCTACCCAGTAACGGTATGCATTCGAATTGAGATTCAGGTTCGCGTTGAAATTTCCTATTTTGCGATAGAGAAATACTTCGTCGCCGGGCACCAGGTCCGGGTGGTTCACCTTACCGCTGTTACGGTTATACACAAGACTGTCCCCGGGGTCATTGCTGCCGAACATGAACATTACATTCTGCGAGGCCTGCGCCATTCCGGGGTACACCCAGTGCGCCGGCATATCGGTCTTATAATATTTATCCCGGTACTCATTGGTGAGTTCCTGTATTACGGTATTGCCCGTCATTTTGTCCAGGGCCACGGTGCGGGTCTCGAGCAGGGCGCCTTTATCGTAGGATATCTGCCTTTCTTCCAGGCCGTAACGCTGTACCAGCTTGGTAACCGTAACACTGCGGAAACGGCTGTGATCGCGTTTAAAGCCCGGGAACAAAGAGAAAGAAAAAGTAGGTATAGGCCCCAGCTGCGCATAGCCGATGTTAAAGGCCAGGCTGCCCGTGATCCCTTCGGTGTTCTGCTCCCGGAAGTCGACCACCATATCGTACTCCACGCCCACTTCTTCGGTGGTCAGGGCCCGGTTGCGGTCCAGCACGGGGAAATCATTGACCAGGTTTCCCTGGGCGTCGGTCCTGTAATAATGTTCTGTATACGAAAAAGGCTGGGTGGCATTTTCGGCGTACATACGCTGTGCTTTGGGCTTGCCGTGCATGTCGTTCACCTCGATGGTATAACCCTGGCTGGCAGTAAGCAGGTTCCAGCTGTTAAACGAAAGCAGGCTTACGATCGGGTTCGATCTTTTAAGTACCGGGTTTATTTTGGTATAACGTGTGATACTCGGGAAATCTCTGGCTGTATAGAACTCGTGCACTATTTTACCCGTGCCCTGGCTGGTGACATTGGCATCGTACACAATGTCCTTTACCCCGATGCGCGAATAGCCCACACCCGGCGCAGGCATAAAGCTTTCGCCGAAGGGTTCTTCCACGTAGAAGCGTTCTTCCATCACCAGTTTTACTTTGGGATCATCGTTGTACACGGGCAGCTTGAACGGATTTTCGTCCGAGCCCATGGCCGGCTCCCAGGCCGCCACACCCGACGAACGTCCGTCTTCCAGGGTATAGCTGTATTCCTGTCCATAGCTGCGCGAGGCTTCATTGGGCGACATCTGGTTCCAGCTATCGTTTATCTCCAGGCGTTTTACCCGCAGTCCGGCCCCGTACTTACGTCCGTCCGGGTCGAAGAGCTTTACCCAGGAACGGTCGGTATCTACATGACTGCCGTAGCCTTCCAGGCGCATACGGTTATTTACGCCCAGCAGCATTTCGAATATATTTTTGATAAGCGTGGCCCCGGTAAGCGCCATAATGATCTGCTCGGCAGCCTCACCGCCGAAAGGAGGCTGGTTATAAGCATATTCGGGCGTACTGCTGCGCGAAAAGGCCCAGGCCGCATAAGCAAAGGGACTGGCCGCCGTACCTCCCGGGTTGGGCATTACGGTCTTTACTTTTATGTAGGCCTGCGTGCTGCTGCGCATACCGCACCAGTCACCCGTACGGTCTATTTCAGCATAGCCGGAAACGTATTCGTACCTGGGATCGGCAGGCTTGTTCACATTCATCAGGAAGCGGAAATACAGGTAACGCAGGGGCCCGTACGTATCGCCGGGCACGGTCTCTTCCTGCAGGTATCGCTTTCGGAACTCATCCGGCGCAAGCACCGTACCCGCATCAGGCACGTTCACCACCAGGTAGTCATAGGTCTCGGCCGGGATAAAGGTCTGGTTCTTTATGATGCCGTCCTTTGTCTTCGAAAAACCGGCAATGGTATACATGTTGGCGGCACGCCGGTCCTGCACATAGGCATAATCGTCACTCTCGTACGTAACACTGATCTTTCCTCCCGAGGGCAGCTCCACCTGGTCCATAGACCAGGCCGCCGCGTATTCTGCCTGTTTGGCCGGGTCCTGTATGGCATAAGGATAATCGCCATTGCTCATCCCGTCGGGATTGTCGGTGGGTTTCTTCAGTATACCCCAGCGGTCGTTGTTCCCGTGCATATACGAAAAATCGTTCCCGCCCGGATCTTTATCCCTATACGAAAACTTATAGGGACTGTACATACCGGCATTGGAATTTTCGTAGGTAAAATACAGCTTGGTAAGGGTGAGCTTTTTAGCGCCGGGAGCGGTGGAATTCGGCGTACCCGGGCAAAGCAGGTAATCGTATACGAAATGTATCTTCTTCACAGGCGGCGTAGAGCCTGTAGCCTCGATGGACGTATAGGTGATGCTTTTGATCAGCTTCTGTTTCTGTGCACTGAGCACATTACCGTTCGCATCCACACCCAGGCCGTCCTGGCGGTCGTCGAACTCGAACAGCACCTTATGCGTTTTCGATTCGATGGAATGGCAGTACCAGATGTCTTTGGTGCCGAATACCACACTGGCCTTATCATCGGTAGGATTGGTGCGCAGGCCCTCCATATAGCCGGCCTTCATAGCACCGGCCGCAGGCGTACGCCAGCCATAATTTTTGATATCAGGCTGCAGGTTGCCATTGGCATCGGTATTCCCGTATTTAAAGAGCACGTAAGCGCCCAGGTCGTCCTGTGTGGGACCGTCGCCTTTCAGGTCCGAATAATCCGGGGAAAGTATCTCCGTAAGCATCCAGCTGTGTGCATAAGCGGGGGTAATGGTCTCCCTGAAATAATTGTCGATGCCTTTATCGTTCGAAAGCGAAGCCGCCGTACTGTTATAATTTACCAGGCCACGTTCGTTGTCGGCAGAACCATTGGCAAAACCTCCGTTGGGGTTCGACATGGTACCACCCACCGCAAAGGAACGTTCCACCTGTTTGGTATTGTAAGCGGCCAGCCCGAACACATAACGCATACCTTCGGGCGTAACCACGATGATCTCGGCAATATGATGCGGCTTGGCATGCTGAGAAATATTTTCCCGTTTGTGCGGGTAGGCCGCTTTCAGCTCCGCAGCGGTCAGGAAATATACCGCGCTGTTCCGGGGCTGGCGGCGGACACGTTCGTTGGTGGTTATGCCGGGGAGGCCGGCTCCGTTTTCGGCAGTGAACTTATTGTCGGCCTTTACCGAGGGCAGACCGCCCTGGTGCTTCAGGTTATAACGCATGGCCTGTGTACCTTTTATGGTATTGCTGAGAAAGGCGGGGTCCTGCTCCGGGATCTTTTCACCCGTCATACGCAGGAAGTAGTTCTCTTTGATATCGTTCACTTTTTTCTCCCGGAAGGGAATGCTGCCGATGGCCAGGTTATCGTCGCGCCAGGGCCCCGAAGTGGACTGTACCACGTTCACGCTGCCGTCGATACCTACGTCTACCACCTGCCCGATGCCGATCTCCACACCCAGGGAGCCCGAATTGCTCGGACTGAACTTCTTGTTATTGTACACATAGCCCACATCATTGCGGAAGGCCCGGAACGTACCACCCAGTCCCTGTGCCGCAATGGAAAAAAAGTCATTGGTAAGGGCCGTAAGCGGCAGATGCTTGTGGTGCGAGGAAAAGCTGCCGTCCTTTTCGCGGTTGTAGTCCAGCAGGGCATCGTCGTTGTTATTGGCCCTTTCGGAATAGATATAGCCGTAGGCCGGGGCGCTGAAGGTATTGGACGTAAGCTTCTGCACGCTTCCGTAGCCGGAAATGCTGCCACCAAAGTCCTGGTGCACGGTGGCCCCGCCGATCTTGATCTTGCCTGAAAAAGAGAAGCTTTCCATGGCATTTTCGATAGAAGGCGCAAAGGTATTGGACCCGAAGCGGATCGTGGAACTGTTGCTGATGCCTCCGCTGTTGCCGGAACCGGTGTAATCTTCTGTTGCCGCATTTTCTCCGTTTGAATCGGTTGTTCCCTTAGCCACAAAATTACTCCTGCCCGACATGGTAACACCTCCGTTCAGGTTGATATCGGTAAGACCTTTACGCGAATTGATATTTGCACCTATACCAAGATTCGCGCTGCCTGACAGGCTACGGGAGGCATTTTCGAACTTATACTTGAACGATACATTGGGCGAAATCTGCAGGCCATCGTTTCCACTGGTGAGATTCAGGTTGGCATTCATGGGCAGAGATGCAGGTGTGAGGCCCAGGCCCATCGTGGTGGTTACATTGATACCGGCATAGTTATTGTATTCTACACCCAGGCCTACGGAAAGTGTGCCATTCCCCTGAGAACCGCTGGCATTTACCAGGCTGTTGGCTTCAAAACCGAACAGCTCCATGTCAAAGGCCACGTTCACGCCCACGGTGGTATTGGGCTTCATGTTTATGTGGTCGGTCATTTCCTCGCCGGCAAAGTCATCGGGCAGACCGCGCATCTGCCGCGTAATGGCACCGGTGTGCAGGTTCCAGCCCAGTCCCACCCAGCTGGCCTCCTGGTCCATCGATATGCCCGACTGGTAACCCAGGTTCAGCGGGTATCCGCCGATATCGAGCAGGGGAATATTATACGAAAAATCCCCGCTGAAAGGGTCCACCATTTCGGTGAGGCCGATCGGCTGAAAACCCTGTACTTCGGGTTGTGTAGGACCCGAAGTGAGCGCCGATAAGGCCAGGGGCTGCAGGGTCTGCACAAGAATTTCGGTACTGATGAGCAGGGCAAGCACCCTGGCGGCCTTACTCTGCCGGATGCGTCTGAAAAGGGGCGTTTTTTTCCGTTTCATACTGGGTATGTATTGCAATAGGTATAAATTCAGGTAATGTTTCGTTTTTAGTTACAGTCGGTACGACCACTCAGTTGTATACGCAGGTAATAGGTAAAGCGGCTCTCCGTCGGGAATTCCAGGATATAGTAGCCTTCCTTGAGGTTCAGCTTGCTGTCCGAGCACAGGTCAATGCGGTACCTGTTCAGGCCGATCTTCTTCGGAGCATCGAAATTGTCCTGGTTCGCCAGTTCCTTACCTTCGGTATTCTTCAGGCGGAAATAGAGCTTTTCTTCCTTCGGAACGTATTTCTCCGGGAAGGCCACGGGAATGATATTGCCTTTTACCAGCTCAAACTGCGACTGCGGATGTTCGGTCAGCTTATAGTAAGAGTCAGGGAGTGGTGCCTGGGTTTGTTGCGGGAAACAATAACAGAACTCCCAGACCTCGCTGTATCCTAAAGAGATACTTCCCGCACTGGCCTCCACCTGCCAGGCATAGCGTTTACCTTCTTCCAAAGGCCGGGCTGTATTCGGGTAGAGCTGCAAAGGCATGGGAATGTTCGTTTCTGTATACGTAGGCACATTGGAACTGATCGCCTGCTGTTTACTCTGACCGCTGAAAATTTCAGTTACACGCAGTGTGTAGGTAATGCTTCCCTGCAGGTAGGTGCTGAAAGCGGGCGTCCAGCTAAGCACCGGGTTCGGGTTCGGGATACTGTCGCCATCATTGGGCGAAAGCAGCATGGGAGGCCACATGGCGTCTACCACGAGCTGGCTGTTGCAGTCGGCCAGTTCGGTGAACTCCCCGTCGCTGGGTCTTCCGTAGAGGGTAAACTGCATGTTGTAAATACCTGGAGGAAAGATACCCCCCGAGCTGATCACCTGTTGCAGTACACCCGCGTTGTAATAGTTAATGGTGATCGGCTGTACCGTATACAGGTTACCGAGGTTAATGACCGTAACGGTCTGGCTTAGATCCAGGTTCGCACTGTTCGTTTTGGATAACAACTGGCTCTGTCCGTCGTAGATACGTAAAGCGATATAAAACTTGGAATAGTTGTCCTGTGTATTACTTCTCGTAACGGTCAGGTTCCACAGGTCGTCATGCGTAAATTGAGGCGGCGGCGATACGGCCGTGAGAAGATACTGCGCATAGGCACCCGGCAGACACAGCAGCCCGAGCACCATACAGAAAACGCCGGTCATTTTTTTCATAGGTTCAGCGATTATATCTATAAAGACACGGGAAACGTATTCCCGTGCAGGAAGCCGTAAAAACAGAGAGCGGTAAATAATTCGGCTTCGGAGCAAAGCAGGGTCCGGGAACATGGGATCATGTTCGTGGGCACTTGAGAATCCGGACACGGCTCAGGGTCAGAAACCGGGTGTTCAGCTTAGCAGGTGATCGGGTATCTTGCAGTGCAAGTTGGGGAACTTTTTTATGGACTGCAAGCCGGCAAAGCTGCTGAAAAATTTATACAGAAATGTTCATTTAATCCGGAACAGCACGCCGTCTGTGGCATACAAAAAAGCCGTACAGGACGATCTGCACGGCTGAGAATATACAAACGGTATGAGCGGTTGTAGGAACGGCGGGAGGAAAGCCAACAGCTTACAGCCGATAGCTTATAGCGCTATATATCAACAACATTCAGGCAGAGTCCGGCGTGGCGGAAACGTTCTAAAATGAAAGCTCAGCGCCTCGTCTGAGTCGCTCGAAGAGGACTCAGGCGGATGCTAATGCCGGAGTTTTTGCATTAAAACAGAGAGAGAGAAATGAAACGCCGGAGTCCCCTGCGGGAGACTCCGGCGCGGCGAATAGTTTTATTCCGCCCGGGATCAGGTAAAGAAAAGCCGGGGAATTTGACAGTGAAAGAATGGCAGGGGCCGTGTGAGTCCCCTTCAGCGCCTCGTCTGAGTCGCTCGAAGAGGACTCAGGCGGATACTAATGCCGGAGTTTTGCATTAAAACAGAGAGAGAAATAAAACGCCGGGAGAAAAGCAAACAGCTTATAGCCGATAGCTTATAACTCTATATCAACAACATTCAGGGAGTCCGGCGTGGCAGAAACGTTCTAAAACCAGAGCTCAGCGCCTCATCTGAGTCGCTCGAAGAGGACTTAGGCGGATACTAATGCCGGAGTTTTGCATTAAAACAGAGAGCGAAATAAAAAAGCCAACAGCTTATAGCTCTACAGATCAACAACATTCAGAGAAAATCCTACGTAGCGGAAACGTTCTAAAACCAGAGCTCAGCGCTTCGTCTGAGTCGCTCGAAAGGGACTCAGGCGGGTACTAATGCCGGAGCTTTTGCATTAAAACAGAGAGAGAAATAAAACGCCGGGAGAAAAGCAAACAGCTTATAGCCGATAGCTTATAACTCTATATCAACAACATTCAGGGAGTCCGGCGTGGCAGAAACGTTCTAAAACCAGAGCTCAGCGCCACGTCTGAGTCGCTCGAAGAGGACTCAGGCGGACACTAATACCGGAGTTTTTAAAACAAAGAGAGAAATAAAACGCCGGAGTCCCCTGCGGGAGACTTCGGCGTGGCGGAAATGGCAGGGCCGTGTGAGTCCCCTGCGGGCGACTCACACGGGGCGTATGCAAGGCTTCATCTGAGTCGCTCGCAGAAGACCCAGATGAGCAGGCACAGGAAAAGGAAACTGAAGAGGGAGAAGAACGCCGGAGTCCCCTGCGGAGACTCCGGCGTGGCGGAAATATTTACAAATCCGAAGCACGTTTCTTACCAGAATTACCTACATAACGGTAATCACTCTTAAAACTTTTATTGCTAACTCCACTTAAATGTGTATTCCATCTTCGAGGAATCCTATTAGGTGGATTAACACTCCGAGTAGTCACTGTAATTGTAACAACTTTTGTTGGCGTTCCGTCAGCTTTTTCATTTGTTTGATATTTCTCTGGAGTTCCACTTCTCAGATATTCGAATGTATGTTGATACCACGAACCTTCACTTTCAATATGTACATCAAAGCGCAAACTATACCTATAACATCCATCAATATTTCCTTTTAATCCCATTCCGAAATTAAACTGGATATTGACGGGATCAATCATCTTGACAGGTAACAGCGGAGTAAAACCATTCGGAGAAGTATTTGTATTCTGAGAATAATGAAAAGTCCCGACGTCATATGAATATATATTAGGAGGTGGATCTACTGCAAAAGGGTTAGGACCATGACTAAATCCCACGTTTGAATGATTATTACCGGCTCTTCCAATTCTCATTAATGTGATTGAAGCATCAAGTACAATTGTGTTGACGTCATTAAATGTAGAAACGACCAATTCGCTAATGCTTGTCCCCATAGAGGTAACATCACCGACAGTTGTATTAATATTAGGTGGTGCTCCTGCTTCATCACTCCAGTCGAATCTCGAATCAGCTAAATAAAATGTTCTTGTTATATTACGTTCTTTGTAGCGCTTAATTCTACTTTTTTTCCGCCTTCCATATATGCATGGATAATTGCCATCTTCATCGACCAGGGCAATCGGAGAATTTGCAGCGAAAGAATATGGACTTAAAAATGGAAGATTATAAGAATAAGGTTCTGTTGATAAGAATTTTCCGATTCTTGAATCATAAATCCTTGCTCCAAAGTCGTAGCTGGTTCCATCCAGTCCGCTCAGCATGTCGTCCTGTTTGTGCATGCCATTAAACCCAAACCTGTACGCTGCCACAGAATCTGAATCGCAGACCAGGGTACTGCTAATATCCATCTCTTCCAGGATTACGTAGTCGATATCTATGACACAGCCTTTAGCAGGAAGGTCTGCAATAAATCCTACGCCAGTGCTAACATCATTGGCCGTGAAAATAAACTCATAAGCCTGCGACGCCGTACATACCATGGTAGAAGTGTTCTGCAGATTAGCCAGGACCATTACGGAAGAAATGCAGGACGGCAGGGTTACCCGGAAACGTACCCGGTATTGTTTGCCCGGCACCGCCGTAAACATACGTATAAGAGAAACATTGGGTTTTGTAAGGCGCATTTGCCCGCTTGTAACCGACGGATTGGTGAAATTGTCCACATAGATCCAGTCGGTGGTGGCCGCATTGAACTGGTCGTTGAATATTTCGTGGTACGTTGTGTCCGGTACCTCTTCGCAATCCAGGCGGTACTGCTTGCGCTCTTCCATCAGCATACCGAAAGGATAGTAGTCGTAGGTGTTCAGGATCTCCGGCTCGTAGTACTGCGCTACGTCCTCGTCACAGATGAGCTTTTTGCGGTCGCTGACCGTGGCATGTACATTGCCCAGGTGATTGCTCAGCTCGTACTGTTTGGTACCGCGGTCCAGCTTTTGTATGCCCGGGGTCTGCGCCTCAAAGTGAATAAGCTCGTTTCTTGTCCAGGTACCCAGGCGACTGCTGCCGTACATGATGTTTTCCGTAAGCTTAAAGTATGTCTCGTGCTCATCGTCCACACCGTCGCGGTATATGGCCAGTATATTTCCCTGTGCGTCCAGGGTATAGAACTCGGTCCATTTATCAGCCCCCACCGGGATCACGGTTTTGGCGATACGGCGACCGGCGGCATCGTAATAGAATTCCAGGTTAGGCTTCAGCGAGCCGGGTACCCGACGTACTTCTGTTACCTTGCCGTATGTATTCCAGTATATCCCGGCTATCTCTTCTGCATCATCGCGAATCAGGTTACCGATCAGGTCGTATTCGTAGTTATTCGCTCCCTGGTCGTCTACATCGTAATTCACGAGTGAGGTGAACAAAGGATCATCCGATATTTCCAGCAGCTGGTTGCGGCCGTTGTCGTATGTGTATACGAAGTCATCGAACTGCTGCCCGGCTTTATTATAGCGGTCCAGGGTCTTGATATTTCCATCATGATCGTAGGCATAGGCCGTGCGGAACATGTCCGTTTCCGGCGCAGCCGGGTTCCAGGCCGTAATTGCCGTATGATGATCGTTCTGTATGTACGTATGGCTGCCTTTGATGCGGTTCAGCTGATCGTAGGCAAACACCTGCAGCAAGGGTTCCGACTTCTGCGGATCGCTCACCTGCTTAAGCGTATTGGTCATGGCAACGATATTCCCGTTGTACAGATCGCGGTTTCCATAATAGGCCCCTGGCACTTCGAGCAGGAAATCGGCCTGACTGCCATTGATCGCCGTATAATCGACTGCATAATAGGTAAGCGATAATCCATACGCATCGCGCGCTACGAACTGCGTGGGCTCGCCTACTTCGCCGTCCCTGCCCGGTTCTCTTCCCGGGTATAGCTTATCGCTGTTGATATTCTTGAGCCAGCCGTGTATCGTGTAGGTATAATCGGCACCCTGGCTCTTATACGGACCGTATTCCGTGCGGGCCATCGGACCGTGATAGAAATAGTCGTACGAGGCATCCGTATCGAACCAGTAGCCGTCCTTACTTGTCCGGGCCTCCTGTAAACGGTTCTGATCGTCATAGGTATAACGGTGTATGAACTTGTCCTGCCGGGTACGGTTCAGGGCCACCTCGCGTACCTTGCCGCTTACGAGATCGTACCTGTATTCTACCTTGCTGTAACGGAAGTTGTATGTAATGTCCAGCGGGTCGCTGTCCGGCATCAGGGTATTGTCGTTCAGCATCTGCCGCACGTTCCCGTGATAGTCATAATCATAGTGCGTGGCAGACATAAAGCTTTCGTCATTGGCCGGGAGACCCTCTGCAGGCTGGTATGTGGTACACACCACCCGTTTACGCAGGTTTTCCTGGCTGAAGAAGCCCGAAGGGTACAATACCCCTGCAGGAACAAAAGCTACGGCATCGTAATACGTACGTGTGAACTGCCCTTTAATGTAACCGCTGCCAAAGAAGGTAGCTGCGCCTACCGGATTGTGCAGGTAGGCCAGCGAGGGACTCTGCAGGTCGGTACGACTCATCTGCCCTACTTCGGTTATACGACTCTGCTCGTCGTATATCGTAAAGGAATATACCCGGCCTTCATTGCGCTGCTTCGCATTCTGGGAAAGTATGATGCGACCCAGGTTATCGTAATAGAACGTGCTCAGGCCACCATCGGGGGTTTGCTGGCTTGTGGGCTGGTTGAGCGCATTGTAACAGTATCGGGTCGTAAGTGCATAGCTTTCCAGGTACTGCGGGCTGGCCGGCGACAGGCTGCCGTTGTTATGGTCGGGCTTGTATTCCGTACCGGCTACGCGGGCAGCGTTCACGGCAGGCATATCTGCCAGCGCAATACGTTTTACAGCCCGCGGGGGCACCGTACGGGCCAGGTTCCCGGCGCGATCGTAATAATAAAGCGTAAAATGATACTCGTCGCTCTCGTACACGGCATTCAGTGTTTCCAGGGCCGACATGCACTGTGCTCGGTAAGCCTCGCGGTAAGCATTACGTACCTGTTCCAGGTAAGCCTGGTAGTCGTTATAAGCGGTTTCCGCGGCCAGGTCAAGCAGGTACTGTACACAGGGATCGATCACCGTATCCCCTGGGAAGGGTACTACGGGTTCGTTACAGCCAGTTTCGTAGCTGAATACGTTCGGAGTAGACCAGAGGTCTTTTACAGGAAAATCGATAATCTCTCCGGGTTCAAGCCCTCCGTTGATCTTTTCCCTCCCTTGTGAAAGCAGGCGCGATGCCGGTGGTGTGCCCGTAGTATCGTCATCACAGCATTGCAGGATATTGGCCGCAATGGTCAGTGGCCCCTGCTCTTCGTCCTTATAGGCCGAAAGATAATTGGCATCACAGTCGCAGGTAGGCAATGCCAGTGAAGCATCGAGTTCTATATGGATGACATTGCCCTGCAGCGTAGCCGAAACCACCGGCGGTGCATAATTGGTATTTATAAATGCGGTCCAGGCTGCAAGGAAATCCTGGAAGGTCGCGTAGCTGGTATCATAAATAAAATTCTGGTTTTCAGGCAGCTCGTAACACTCCTTACCCTGCTGTCCGCCAAAACCCAGCAGGTATTTACCGTGTGGAATGGTATAACTGGTAGTTTCTGCATATTGAATGATCGGGCCAAAATCCAGGTCTACCCGCATTACTTCGCAGGAATCCTGCTCGTTGCAGGGTTCGCAGTTCTTGAGCGGTATGCAACTACGTAACTTAAGTGTTTTGTGCACACCGCCACCCAGGTCGAGTACCGCAATGGCGTAATAACTGTCTTCACCATTCTCAGACTGACTCATATCCGCCTCCAGGGATATCAAACCTACCGGATCGCTGCCATCCACAGGCGTTCCATCCGTATACCTGGTATCGGGCAATATACAATTGGCAAAAGGCAGGAAAGCCATGTCGAGTTCCCCCGTCTGGAAGCCTTTGGCCAGCTTGCTGTACAGGTCGGCGAGGTTCTTATGGCCCTGCGTATTACAGCGAGGATCGGGTATCAGGTCGCATTCGCTGGCATAGATACCACGCAGGGTATTGCTGCCGCTCATTGTACCTTTCAGTGTTTCGTAGGTAGTGCCGGGCGGAATGTAAAATTCGGAGTTACCCGTTTGCTCTACAGCTCCGAAGCTAAAGCCTCCCTGGAGTGAGGGCGTAGGAGTAACCGCCGGCACGGCAGATACCGTAGGGAATATATAAGCTGATGAGGGCGGTATGGCCAGCGAGCTGTTAGCGGCATCGAGCGTAAGGGTGATCCGGGCATTGTTTACCGTATTTTCCAGTATAAAAGTGGCCGGAGGGCCCGGGTTAAAGCTCCAGGTATAGCTGGCCGGGGTGCTTTCATTGCCCAGGGCTGTACGCAGGTTTGCCGTAATGAACATACCATAGGCCGAAAGATCGGCCGGCGGCGTCCACAGTTCGTTATTGGCACTGAGGGCATTCATGAGCGATTTCAGGTCGCGAAGGTCTTGCGTGGTCTTACAGATACCCTTACCACTGGCTGTACAGTTGCTGAGATTCAGGCAGGTTGTGAACGGTATCTCGATACTGGTTACATCACTGTTAGCAATATAGGCATAGAGCGAAGGCCCGCCCGGACCGATGTGCACATCAGCCAGCATGTATACGTCAGACCAGTCGAGGTATGAAGGAGCGCCCGCAGGCCAGCTGAGCGTAGTTACACAGCCATCGGCTATTGTAATGGTAACTTCATTTGTGACTGCATTGTGTGAAACACTGGCGTTGAATCCGTTGTTTGCCGTTTCAATATAGTCATACAAAGTAGATCCCAGGTAAGGCCCTGTAGATAAGTTCACAGGAATTCCTCCTGTTGAAGGCAGTTTGCCGTTCATAGCCAGCATACCCAGCAGGTTCTCAAAGTCGATCTGCATGGGGCATTTATCCGTTAATATAAGTCCGGCCTGGGCCGCATATTCTTCAAATTCCTCGGGGTTGGGCGGATCGCTGAAACCGGCCTCGGCCATCATAGAACTGAAGGTCGGGAAACGCTGGTCTTTATGCGCATAGAAGAACATATCCGGGAAACCGCAGGGGTTCACCGTGTTACCGGCAAAATATTGCAGCGTGCTCTCTATATCAGGCGGCAGGCTGTATTCTGTATTCCCTATGCAATCGGTGTGCACTCCGAAACGTTTAGTGGTCTGGAAAACATCCATGGCAGTACCCATAGCCTCCTGGCGCGCCGTGGCATACAGGATGGCCGTGCGGCGCCATATAGGGTCCGCGTTCGGGTCTGTGGAGAAATTTATGGAACCGATGAGCGGGCACAGCGGTAGACCCGGACCGCAGGTCACATTGGCATTGGCCACCTGCACAATATTTGCTGGGATACCACTTACCGGCTGATAACTCATTAATTTAAACAAGAAAATGTCTTTCGCCGTTATGGGCGGACCGGCAGGCATCAGGTTCTGGTTGGCAAAAGAAGCAGCGTCAGAGAAGAAAGGGTCCTGAGCCAGCATGGCATTGATCACAGCCAGGGGCGTCATCGTACCGGAAAGTCCCAGTTCCGAGACAGCCAGGGTGGCCGGGTAACGTTCCAGCATACGGGCGTATTCGTATGTATTTACCTCTACGTCTGTGCCGCTGCCGTTGTCTATGTCATCTGTATACGTAAATGCACTGCTGCAGAATTCATACTTGAAGTATTCGGGGTGGTAGACCACCAGCGATCTGGCATAAGAACTACGCCAGGTCCCCAGGAAATCGGCCAGGTTAGCCAGTTGTTCAGGATAAATATACCAATCCTGTGTAAGTGCATCAAAAAGCGGCGTAACACCAGCCTGCGGCTGCGGACTGAAGTTGCCGTTACCTTCATCGGTAAGTATCACGCGTACGCGCACACCTTCGTCGTCATAATAGCCTTCTTTCCAGGTATTGGCAATGGGGTCGAACCAGCGAGGTGTTTTCCAGGAGCCTTTGGTACCGCCTGAAAGAATATCGTTGAAAACGGTATTACCCGGCTGGGCCGTTCCGGTAAACGGATGCATAAACTGTTCACGTGCACGCACCGGCAGTTCATTATTTTCATTAAAGATCGAAACGTTGTACTGGTGCGCCGAACCTCCGTCGAATCCGCCGTACTGGCCCATCATCGACATATCCTGCAACATCATTTCATAACCAAGTGAACATTCGTCCTTATACGTTTCTGCACAGAGGCTTTCGCACTGCTCCTTAAGGTTATTATAGGCGGCTTCTGCAGCGGCCTCACTGCTAAAATCGTCTCCGTTCTCGTCGAGGAACTCCTGCAGGGTCCCCAGGGAATCCAGGCAGCCCTGGCAATCGATAAAGCAATCTGTAATATCCGGTGCCTCATAAAAGTCAGACAGTTCCTTCAGGCAGGTATCGCGGGCCATGATCATATCCAGGTAGGTTTCCATAACATCCTGGGCCACGGTCAGCTTTTTTACGAGGTTATAAATACCCGTTTTCAGGGGTACCAGTGTATCATAATTATAGGTCTGGCCCAGATCGCATTCGTCATTGACCACACTACCCGGAATACGTACGATCATAGGGCCATTGCCCTGCGCATTACCGATAATGTAATTACCGCAATCGTCGGTAAGACTTATTTCCAGGTCATAGATACAATCGGCACAGAAATCCGGGATACAGTCGTCCTCAAAATCGGCTGCATCCAGACTGTATGAAATAGCATAATCCTTGTCGGACGTCACCATAATAAAATGGTTCGCCGTGTACGACATATTATCTGCCGAAAGCAGGTTCTGATTGCCGTGCGGATTGGCCGTGGTTATTTCCAGGAGGTCTTCGTTCACCTCTTCGCCCAGGTCCTCAAGCGGCGTACCGTTCCCGTCCACCTGCAGCGGATCCAGGTTACCGGGCGATTTACCGGCGAGTGAAGTGGCAATGGTCTTCCCGGCCAGGTCGGTATAGGTAATGCTTACCTGCCCGTTGGCATCTTTGATCATGCTTTTCTGATAATACCCGGCATACCCGGCATCTGTCCCGAAGAGGCGATTCAGGTCTGTCTGCGAAGGATTTCCATACACATACTGCGTTTCATGTCCGCTGCCGATACGATGCTCATACCCCACCCCACTCTGTATCTTGGGCCGGGATGCATTGTCGGCTTCGTAAATAATGCGGGTGAAGGGGAAATCGAACGCATCGGGCAAGCGTCCCTGCGGGCCGCTCATGTCGGGGTTATTGGCCGAATAGTACTGACCGGCTCCCCTTGCATCAGACATTCCCAGCGAGGCACCGTAACAGGTACCGTTCGCGGGCATTTCAAAGTCGAAATCCAGGTAGCTGTATTTATTGCCCAGTGTGTTCTGGTTGTAGTTCACCTTATAGGAAAAACCCCGCTCCGTTACGGCAGGCAGGGTACTTATAGCCGGACGGCCCAGGAAATCGTATATGGTCTCTGTGACCACACCCATTTTAGTATAGTCATTAACATCGCCGCTGCTTATGGCTGCGGCCACATTTTCCTGGCGTATGCGCAGCGTTCCGTCGGCATAGGTGCCTTTGGGCAGTATTTTGCCGTCTTCGGAGAAACTTACCGTATACTGCGCATTGATATGATTGAGCAGGTAACTGTTGCCAAAGGCAATTCTCCGTTTCGATCCCATCGGTGCATCGTCTACCGTCAGCGCACCGCTGTTGGACGGATCGAAGGACCAGGGGCCGAACAGATCGTCGTCGAGTGCCGGGCCGCCCCGGGTTACGGCACGCACACGCGCTACCACGTATCCGTTTGTATACACAATGGGTATGTAAAATGTATTCTGACTGGCCGGAACGCGTACCCGCGAAGCATTGTTCTTAAACTGTACCGGTAACAAAGCCGGCAGCACCGGTGTGCTCAGACTGGTACCGAAATCTTCCACGAAGATCCATTCCAGTTCATATTCTGCGGCCCAGGGAAGGGTATTCCAGCGTACCATTACCATATTGTCACGATTATAGCGATCGGTCTGTTCAGAAGGATTAACCGTCATAAAAGAGGTAACCTGGGCGGTCGGACTGGACGGAACGTTGAAATAACGCGTACGCCGCAGTTCCACTTCCACACGGATATCGTCGGGGATATCTCCCGTAGCTATGCTGTTGCCATTTTCATCTTCGGCCGTGACCGCCAGGATGCTCACATCACATTTATAGGCATCCTTATACACTTTGAAAGAACGTTCCAGGTCTTTTTCCGTAAGCAGCAGGGGCGATTTTTCCACTTCCAGCGTAATGTAATCGGTTATGACCGAAGACGGACTGCCGAAGGGATTCACGGTAATGTACTGCACTTCGAGGTCCACCGAAACTTTTACATGACCCTCGTAGCAGATGTTGGCGCTGGGATCGATGAACAGCGATACCAGCATATCGGCACTTTTATCGCGAAAATCGGCTGTACCGCCGGCAATGGCCGAAAAGGAAGGATCGACCACACCGATCCCGGCCGGTCCGCCGGTGAACTGGTTTACTGTATAATCTGCCGTTACATTGGGAATATTTGGCTGTGCATAGCTATACTGCCCCAGCAATAAGCCAAACATCAGCAGCAGGATACCGTTGAATATTTTTCTGTTGTTCATGGCGATTAACGTTTATAAGTGGTTGCACGGGTTTCCTGTATGGTCATGATACCGCGCTCGGTCTCTTTTTTGATACGTACGAGCTTACCCTCCTGGTCGTAATCATAGAAGGTGGCAAAGTTATTCTCGTCCAGTTCGGCCTTGTAGCGGAAGTTGGTACGGTCGTACACGAAAGTTTTCATATTGGCATCGAAAGGATGCACGCGTATATCATCGAACAGGGCTTCACTGCTACCCGGATCGAAGCGGAAAATAATATCTCCCGTAAGACCAGCCGGTATGATAAAGCGATACTCAAATTTCTGCCAACCTTCGATAATTTTCGATTTACGCAGGGAACCGGCTACCAATATGCTGCTGCCCATCTGGGAAGAGAGTACATCGGCCCCGATATCCGGGTAATCGAAGGTAGAGGTAACATGGTAGTACCCTTTAGCCCAGAAAGACAATATGTATTGCTTAGGTTCAACCGCCATATAGTCCGGTGCAAACCCACGCCAGAGATCATTCTGATCGAGCACATAAGGGACCTGGGGCACTTGCTGCGGCTGGTATGCCGGGTACAGTGGGAATGAGCGCGTATAGCTTTCTGAAAGCTTCATGGCATAGCGGCCACTATGGGCATCCTCATCCACAATATAGTCCAGTTTGTCCGCGATCCAGAACTGGGTAACCTTACATGCATAATTGAAGGCATCCTGGTAGTAATCTTCGAAACTGTCGAAGCCGATCTCTTTGTTCTTTGCGTTGGAAGCAATGCCGGTTGCCAGCATGTTCTTAAACCCGTACACAGCGGCGGAGAATATATTGAGTGTATTTACATTTTCAAGATCGAAACCATAGGGGCTGTACACCGTCATTTCATTGGTCCAGTTCCAGTTATTGTATTCTTGGGGATCTACACTGGCATTTTGTCCCCATAGCAGACCGTTATAGGTCCAGAAAGGTTTATACGCGGGAAGATATCCGTCATGCCGTAGGTTCTCTTCTGCTGCAGTACTGTTCTTGTTGCGTTCACCCTGGAATACCCAGCTTTTGTGGGCACGCCAGTTACCGAGTATACCATGTATGTATGGGTTTACTATATTGCCCTCGCTTACGCAGGAATAGCGGGTAACGTACTCCAGGTCATGGCCGATTTTGCCCCCCCGGCTGAAACAACCGTCCATAAAAATGAACTGTTTCACGGAATTGTCGTACATCAACGCATTTACCAGGTACAGGTACATGAGGCCTGAAGGCGAATTAGGCGCAAAAATGGCATAGGTAGGCATTACCGCGACCACATCCTGGAATTGCACAACATTTCCCCAGTCCGATGGCCCGAACTCATCAGTATCATCCAGCGGGAAAATCGTATAGGCCTTGCAGTTAACACAGGTCTCCTCATCGAAACTTCCGATGATCAGGGGCGCATGCACTGAATTATTGACCAGACCGAACATACCCGGAGCCGGATAGCCTGCAGCAGCAGAAGTGGCATTGACCGTTATTTCATCCCAGCGCAGGTCAATATGATCTATATCCGGGCAGTTGAACAATTCCTGCAAATACGGACCATAAGCCGGCCCCACATCAAAACCCGGATATACGTTATTATTCACCAGAGCTTCGAACTGGCCGTCCTGTATGGTAAGATTGGCTATAGCCAACATATTACGTATAGCGGAAAGTGTATCCGTATTATCGTGAATGATGGTATCCGTTTCTACTTTCTGTATACCCAGGTCGGTCTGCCATTGTTCCTTGAACTGCATGGCATCTGTACTGATCACCTGCAGGTAATCATCGAAAACCAGCTGATAACTGCCGCCACCCACGGAACGTACCGGATTCTCGAGGCTGGTAACCGTACCTATAGGTACCTGTTGCTGGTTACGGCGGCCCGAACGTACTACCTTGAATTCGGCCGCTTCCGGGAACAGATTGGTAAATATAGCTTTCTGGCCTGCATAGTTAATCAGGTAATACTTGCCGTCGTCATGCTTCGAAACCCAGTAGCGATAGGCATTGGAATTATTAGTGGCCGCATTGCTTACATAGATCCAGGATTTCTGTATCAGTACCTCATCACCGGGTTGCAGGTAGCCTTTTACCACAGCCGAGGTAATTTCTCCGGTGTACCGGTTAAACACCGAAACATCTGTAGCACCGCTCGTGCCAAACGTAAAGCCGATATTCTCCCCGGCCTGGCGCATACCTGTGTAGGCCCAGTGTGCCGGCAGATCGGTCTTGTAATATTTATCCTTGAACTCATTTGTGAGTTCCTGTACCAGGGTATTGCCTGTCATTTTATCCAGGGCTACGGTGCGGGTCTCCAGCAGGGCACCTTTATCGAAGGTAACTGTGCTTTCGAGTAGTCCGTAACGCTGTATAAGCTTGGTGACCACCGCACTGCGGAAGCGGGTATGATCGCGTTTATAACCCGGGAACAACGAGAAGGAGAAGAACGGTAATGTACCCGCCATGCCGTAATTCAGGTTAAAGGCCAGGCTGCCGTTATGGCCCACGGTTTCCTGCAGGCGGAAATCGGCCACCATATCGTATTCCACACCTACTTCTTCGGTAGTCTGTACGCCGTCTCTGCCGATCACGGCAAAATTATTGTCCAGGCGTTTCGGGGCCGATGTTTTATACTTGTATTCCGTATACGCAAACGGTTCTGAGGAGCCCTCCGCATACAGGCGTTCGGCTTTGGGTTTACCGTGCATATCGTTTACCTGTATGGTATATCCCTGGCTTACGTTCATCAGCTTCCAGGAATTGAAGGAGAACAGGCTCACAATAGGGTTCGAACGTTTCATCACCGGTTCAATGGCGGTCTGGGAAACCAGCGTGGGAAAATCCTTTGCCGTATAGAATTCTTTTACCATTTTGCCGGTACTTTTGCTGGTTACGCCGGCATCGTACACAATGTCTTTTATCTCCACATGCGAATAACCCACACCCGGCGCCGGGAAGAAGCTTTCACCAAAAGGTTCTTCAATGTAGTAACGTTCCTCCATCACCAGGCTCAGTTTTTTATTTTCGGAATATACGGGCAGTTTAAAGGGATTTTCGTCCGCCCCCATGGCCGGTTCCCAGGCAGCTACACCGGATGATCTGCCGTCCGGCAGCCTGTAACTGAATTGCTGACCATAGGTACGGCCTGGTTCACCGGAAATGGCATCCCATTCATCACTGATCTCCAGTTTTTGTACACGGCTTCCGGCGCCGTATTTAATGCCGTCCGGATCGAAGAGTTTTACCCAGGAGTTGGCCACTGTTACATGGCTTCCGTAGCCTTCCAGCATCATACGGCGGTTTACACCGATCAGCATTTCGAAAATATTCTTGGCTACATTGGCCGAAGCAATGGTCTTGATGATAGCCTCGAAATCACTGTCGTCAAACTGGGGCTGGTTATAGGCATACTCCGGCGTTTGCGCCCGTGAGAAAGACCAGGCTGCAAAGGCAAAGGGACTCGACGGATCACCGCCCGGGGCCGGGATCACCCGTTTTATTTTTATATACGCCTGCGTGCTGTTCAGCATACCGCACCAGTCGCCCGTACGGTCGATCTCGGCATAGCCAGATACGTATTCGTGTTTCTGGTTCGAAGGTGTATTTACATTCATCAGGAAGCGGAAGTAGAGGTATTTCAGAGGACCGTAAAGATCGCCCGGCGTTCCTTCTTCCTGCAGGTATTTTTTGCGGAATTCGTCCGAACTCAGTGTTCCGCCGGCATCCGGTACGTTTACAATGAGAAAATCCTCAGGTCCCGAAGCCGAGTGGAAGGTCTGGTTACCCAGGCCGGTACCGGTCTTATCATCGGCAAAGCCGGCAATGGTATACATATTGCAGGCTTTACGGTCCTGTACATAGGCATAGTCGTCACTCTCATATGTTATGTTTATTTTGCCGCCCGAAGGCAGTTCGATCCGCTTCAGGGACCAGGCTGCTGAATACCGGTCCTGCTTGGTTTTATCCTGCAGGGCATACGGAAAATCACCGTTGCTCATACCCGCCGGATTATCCGAAGATCGCTTTACGATACCCCAGCGGTCATTATCGCCATAACTATACGCAGGGTTATCTTCCACACCGCCTATATCATACGTAAAGTTATAGGGACTGTACATGCCCGCATTTGAATTTTCATAGGTAAAGTATAATTTTTTCAGGGTAAGTTTACCGCTGCTGGCATTCGGCGTACCCGGACAAAGGGAGTAGTCGTACTCAAAGGTTACTTTTTTGATGGGGGCCGCGCCCGGAGCCGCCTCAATGGAATGGTAGGAAATACTCCGGATATATCTAAGTTGCATACCCGTATTTACCGTACCGTTCTCGCCTACACCATAACTGTCATCCCGTTTCTCCAGCTCAAAAAGCACTTTATGTGTTTTCGATTCGATAGAATGGCAGTACCAGATGTCTTTGGTACCGTATACAATGTTTGCTTTATCGTCGGTAGGGTTTGTACGCAGTCCTTCCATATAGCCCGCCTGGTTGGGGGTAGACGTGGTGGGCGTACGCCAGCCGTAATTCTCTACATCGGGTTTGCGTACGCCGTTCACTTCATTACCGTAGGTAAAAAGTACATAAGCGCCCAGGTCGTCCTGGCTGGGCCCGTTGCCGGTAAGGTCTGAATAATCAGGAGTAAGGATTTCCGTAAGCATCCAGCTATGCGCATAGGCCGGGGTTTCCGTTTCCTGGAAAAAGTTATCGATACCTTTGTCGTTATTCGTAGAAGCAGCTGTAGAGTTGTAGTTTACAAGCCCCTTCTGATTATCGGCAGAACCATTGGCAAATCCTCCGCTGGGATTGGCCCGCGTACCGCCCACGGCAAAAGAACGCTCTACCTGCCGGGTATTATAAGCAGCCAGTCCGAATACGTAACGCATACCTTCAGGCGTCACCACCGTAATTTCGGCAATATGATGTCCTTTGGCATGCGAAGAAATATATTTGGCCTTGTGCGGATAGGCATTGCGCACCTCGTTCACCGTAAGAAAAGACACGGACGTATTGCGCCGCTGACGCCCGCTACGTTCGTTTGACGTAATACCGCTCAGTTCGGTCCCCTGCTGATTGGTAAATTTATTGATCACGCTTAACTGCGGTAACCCCTGCTTGTGTTTAAAATTATAACGCACGGCATCTTTTCCTTTAATGGCGCCGCTCAGGAAAGCAGGGTCCTGCTCCGGGATCTTTTCACCGGTAAGACGCAGGAAATAATTCTCTTTGATCTCGTTCTTCACTTTGGAACGGAACGGAATGGCATCGATAGCACTGTTCTGCTCGCGCCAGGGCCCCGACACAGAGGTCACCGAATTAAGGCTGATGTCAATACCGGCGTCCACGATATTTCCCAGGCCGATCTCCACACCCAGGGAACCCGAATTACTCGGACTGAACTTGCGGTTGTTGTACACATAGCCCACATCATTGCGGAAGGCCCGGAAGGTGCCACCCACGCCCTGTGCGGCAATCGAGAACATATCATTGGTAAAGGCCGTCAGGGGCAGATTTTTGTGATGCGTAGAAAAGGTATTGTCTTTTTCGCGGTTGTAATCGAGCAGGGCATTGTCGTTATTATTGGCTTTCTCAGCATAGATATAGCCATAGGCCGGAGCACTCACTTCTTTGGCGACCAGTTGCTGTACACTGCCGTGTGCCGAGATACTTCCGCCGAAATCCTGGCTGAGCGTAGCTCCGCCGATCTTGAAACGGCCGGAGAACGCATAGGTTTCCATGGCTTTTTCGATGGAAGGCATAAAGGTATGGGACCCGAAACTGATGGACGAACTGTTGCTGATGCCGCCACGATTGCCGGAACTTTGCTCTACAATTGCTTTTCCGTCCTTGTTCACCTTGTTTATGGCTTCAGACTTTCCTTCTCCGCTCAGGTTTACCCCACCGCTCAGGTTAATATCCGTAAGTCCCCTGCGCGAATTGATGCTGGCGCCCATACCGATATTGGCTTTACCGGTGGTTTTACTGCTCTCTTTAGTAAAACGGCCGGAATACGAAATGCTCGGATTGATCTGCAGACCGTCTTTACCGCTGGTCATATTCAGGCTGGCATTCATAGGTAGTTCTGAGCCACCACCCAGGCTTATGCCCTGGCTAAAAGTAAGACTCACACCTGCATAGTTATTATATTCGATCCCAAGACCTACCGACATGCTGCCGCTGGCAGCACCGTTACCCGGACTCCCGATCTGTTGCACAATGGCATTGGCCTCAAAACCGAACATTTCCATATCGAAAGTGGCCTCTACCCCTACCGTTTTATTCGGTTTCAGGTTCATGCGTTCGATCACTTTCTCACCGGCAAAATCATCGGGCAACCCGCGCAGTTGCCGGGTAATGGCCCCGGTGTGCAGGTTCCAGCCCAGGCCGGTCCAGCTCGCTTCCTGGTCCATCGATATGCCCGACTGGTAGCTCAGGTTCAGCGGGTAGCCCCCGATCTCCATCAATGGAATATTATACGAAAAATCCCCCGTGAACGGGTCTACCATTTCCGTAAGCCCGATCGGCTGAAAGCCCTGTACCTCCGGCTGTGTAGGGCCCGATGTAAGTGCCTGCAGGGCCAGGGGCTGTATCGTTTGTACCAGGATCTCCGTCACCATCAGCAGGGCCAGCCCGCGGGCCGCCTTACTCTCACGGATACGCTTGAATACAGGTGTGTGTCTCATAAGTAGATAATGCTTGGTTGTGGCTACCGGCAGCTCGTCCGTTCGCTCAGTTGTATACGTAAATAATAGGTCTGTCCGCTCTCCGTCGGAAACTCGAAAATGTAATACCCATTGGTTATGTCCAGCTTATTTGCCGAACACAGGTCTACCTGGTATTTGTTCAGCCCGATCTTCTTCGGGGCATCAAAGTCACGCTCATCTGCCAGCAGCTTACCTTCGGTATTTTTCAGGCGGAAAATGAGCTTCTCTTCCTTCGGAACATATTTCTCCGGGAAGGCCAGGGGTACCATATTGCCTTTTACCAGCTCGAGCTGCGACTGCGGATGTTCCGTCAGCTTATAGTAAGACCCGTTATAGGTTGTCAGTGCCTTTTCCGGGAAGCAGTAGCAGAACTCCCATACTTCGCTGTGACCCAGGGAGCTGCTGCCCATGCGGCCCTCTACCTGCCAGGCATAGCGTTTGCCCTCTTCCAGCGGCCGGGCCGTGTTCGGGTAGATCTGTAAAGGCATCGGTATGTTCGTTTCTGTATACAGCGGCAGGTTCGATGCGATCGCCTGCTGTTTGCTCTGGTCGCTGAATATCTCCGTTATACGAAGTATATACGAAACCGCTCCACCCAGGTAAGTGCTGAAAGCGGGGGTCCAGGTCAGTACCGGGTTGGGCGTCTGTATACTGTCCCCATCATTGGGAGAAAGCAGCATCGGGGGCCACATGGCGTCCACCATCACCTGTTCGGATACCGTGGCCAGTTCGGTAAATTCTCCATCGCTCGGGCGACCGTACAGCGTAAAGTCCACATTATAGGTACCCGGCGGGAAGATGCCCCCACTGCCGATCACCTGCTGCAGCGTGCCACCGTTATAATAATTAATGGTAAAGGGCTGTACCTGTGCGATAGTGCCCAGGTTAATGACCGTAAGCACGTCCGGAAGGGCCAGGGTGCCCGAATTGGTCTTTACTTCCAGCTGGTTCTGCCCGTTGTAAATGCGCATGGCAATGTAGAACTGCGCATAGTTATCGCCCGTATTGGTGCGCGTGATGGTCAGGTTCCACAGGTCGTCGTGGCCGAACTGGGGCGGCGGGGCTATGCAGGTAAGCACGTACTGCGCATGCACCAGGGGCATGAGCAGCAGTGACAGACATACATACAGCCCGGTTATGAGCTTTTTCATAAATGTGAGAAAACCGGTTTTGTATTCGTATTGCTGGTGCGAAAAAGAGCGAAAACGTACTACTTCTTCACATCATCAAAAATCCGTTTATTCCGGCAGAAAATAAGTTCGCTTTTATAAACGGTAGTTTTTTACCAACGAACGGTCATTTTGGTTCATTGAATGGTAAAAACCCTGTTTTTAGTACGGTTTTTTTCAATAAAAAAGGAGAACCGTCTATGGTCCTCCTTTTTAAATGTGAGCGCTGATCTTTTACTGTCGCACTACAAGCTTTTTCACTTCCGATGTACCTGTACCCGTTTTTACACGCAGCATATACACGCCGGGAGCAAGACTTCCCGCATCGAAATAAACCCGTTTGCCCGGAGCTGCGACTTTTATTTCGCGTACTTTCTGCCCGGATATATTTACGATCTCGATGAGCTCTCCCGGACTAAAAGTACCGGTACCATACAGTTCAATCGTTACCATGCCATCGGCAGGGTTCGGGTATACATTAAGCCCTGAAGCCTGTTTAATTCCGGCGGTTACCGGTGTTCCGGGAGCGGCTGTCATCACCGATGCAATTATAGGTTCGGCAGGAAACTCAATCATCGAATCTTTTACAAAGGCAATAAAAGCCTGGGCTTTCATGGCATTCTGCACATCCGTCGGATCTCCGGCTATTTCCTGTGCCAGGGTTATCCAGGACGGGTCCACCACACTCGACTGCAGGTAAGCCTGTGAACTGAGCATGGCTATCTGTATATCAGCCATTTTTGAATAGTTGTCATACCCATACATTGTAACAAGCTCCCGGTTTATTTCGCGTGCGCGCGCCAGGTCGCGGCGGTCGATATAAAAATCGCATAACTGCTGTTTGCGCAACTGCGAAGATTCATTTACGAGCAGGGCCGCAATATCATCGTCACGGTAAAGGTCCGGAGAGGCCTGCATCTCGCACAGCATCCTGTTGAGGTACTCTTCACGCTCTCTGCCGATCTGTGCAATGCGGGCCTGCACTTCGGCTATGGCAGAAGTATTTCCCTGCGCAGCGTAAATATCTGTCATTACGTCCGCAGACCAGCCGAGCGTTTCTATTTCCTGCAACAGGGCCGGGGCCAGAGGAGCATTCCTGATCACAATCTCTGCCGCATCTGTATAATGCGGAGCCGTTTGCAGGTATGCACCCAGCACATCCGCAGTAACAAACGGAGAAGCGTTATGAAGCGCCTGGGCCGTTCTGCTGCTGTTACCGCTGCGAATCATTTCCAGCAGGCCTTCTTTATCGCCTCCGTTCAACAGGGCCTGGCTTCTCTGCATTTCGCCGCGCAGCGAATCCGGTTTTGCAAGCATTTTGTCACGGATGATAATGCCCTCATTAATTTTTGAAGGACAGGAAGCTGCTGAAAAAGACACATTGGTACAGGCGTCCAGGTTCAGTTTCAGCGGATCGAAATACTGGGGGGTACGCGGTACATCCGGGTGATGGGCATAGGTAAAGAACAGCACTCCCGAACCTACAGAAATATCGTTATCCGTGGTATTGATGGAATGGCTGAACGTATTGCCGGCCGGCGTAAGCGTATTGTTGGAACAAAGCCCCTGCTGGTAATCGATCTGCCCGGAGCTTACCTCGATATCGGCCTTGTACATATTCCCGTAGAAAGTATTGCACAATATCTGCAAGCCTACCGCAGCATTCGGGTCCGGGTTACCGGTTACCACATCATATACGGTTCCGTTATTACCCTGTGCACGCACACCTACCTTGATGTCATGGAAGCTGTTCTTGTATATTTCATTATGTACCGCACCCGAATTGGTTACGATAACACCGTAGGAATCATACCCCGGCGTACCGGAAGCATAGTCATACTGTGTAAATGTGTTTTCCTCTACCCGGTATCCGGTGCAGTTGGCCATGTTCAGCCCCCAGGTCTGCTCCAGGTGATAAGCGTCTACCTGGAAATTATTCAGCAGGAAAGTACTGCCTGCCGCCCCGGTATGGTGAATACCCTTGACCACATTTGTAAAGTTCACCCGGTTTACGATCAGGTTACGGGCTGTGTTCGACGTAATAGCATAAATACCGTAGTACAGGTTCTCAAAACTACCAAAGTCGAACGAGGTACAGGGAAGCATTATGCCATTGCACAGGTAGGTAACATTTACCTTGGCATTGTATGCATAAATACCATAACCGGTCTGGTTATAGGCATAGGCCAAGGGCGTTTCATTTTTAAAGTCGCACCCGCGGAAGCTCACGCCGTTCACATCACCGAGCAGGGCATGGGACTGGGGCAGCTGTGCAGGATCGTTCAGCAGACCATTGGTTATAAAACGGCAGTTATTAAAGTACGACAGGTTAGGATTAAGATTGGGCGCATTATAGTTCATGAATACCACATCGGCAACATTATTGCGGAACGTAGAGTTATTTCCCTGGATAATCCCCCCCGTATAGTTCACGTCAAACCCTCCGCCGGGTAGGATACGCAGGGTTTGCGCACCGGTTATTGCATGCTCGATTAGGGAGTTGTTCTCCATGGATAAAAAACCTTGTTTATTCGTGGTCTGGGATGTGGTCTGGTTCTGGTTCGAATAGCCCCATACTTCCACGCCTTCCCACATGGCCTGTGGATCACAGCTTGTTTCTACAGTAAAGGTAGTCCCGTTTAGTATCAGTTTACCACTCGATGCCCCGTTAAGTACGCCACGCTCAACAATTACTTTGGCTCCCGGAGCAAAACGGAAGATCATATTGGTAATGTTCACTGTAACACCGGCCGGAATCCGTAATTCTTTACGAACAGTAACAATGGCAGAAGAGTTAATAATACCCGAAAAAGGGTTCTGCCCTATACCCGGCTGCCAGGTACCCGAAGCCGTAGCGGTGTAGCTGTCAATAGTATATGCAGTATTTTGCAGGCAACACGAAAGATCTGAATACAAATGGCTCGTATAGTTCATGCCATCGATCTGGTCCGGCAGCAGGTAGCTTTTCATATTATTATAGGACGAACTTGCCGGTAAGCCCTGGAATGAAGCCGGGTATGAAATACCGATAATTGCATTGAGCCAGTTGGCGCTGATCCATGATGCACTGGTTGATGGTGTATTACTATTGCCTAGAACGCTTAAGAAGGTAGCTGTATTCGTGGAACCGTTCTGCCGTGCAAAATACATCCATCCATCCTTGCCTCTTTCGATCTGTGTAAACTGGTAATATTCGGAATTAGGTACATTTAATGTCTGAACGCCTGCCGTAGGATTCGAAAAGTCGAAAAACTGGACAGCACCCGGATGAGATACCGAAGTCTGTCGTGTCAGGTATAATACGCCGCCATTAGCTGAAAATTCAAGACCATGCACAAACGGAGGTTCTTCGGTTGTGCCTGCCGGTTTATAGAAATCAAACACGCGTTCTGTACCCGAAACCACACTTCCGGCAGATGTTAATTCAGCTGTATAAATAGAGGCTCCGCCTCCCGTTTTCTGGTAGGGTACTGCAATACGATAACCACCGCCTGTCAGTGAAGCTATTTCCATTTCTGCCCTTACTTCGTAACCGCTTCCTGAAGGCAGGTCAAAACTATAATTATCATAAGAAATGCCTGAGGCCGTAATTTTAAATCGCCATACTTTATGCAGGCCTGATACATATACGAAATAACTCCCGTCCGGACGTTTATCTGTAGCCGCTATATGTACGTTACCCAGTTTTACAGGAAAACCTGTCGACCATTCAACAGAGGGAACCATACTCAGCATCGGGGTCATCGTCATGCTGTAACCCGGAGCATCCAGATCGAGCAATCCCCAGAAGGGCATCCTGTCACTGTTGATAGTCCCCTCATATTCGGTCCCCCCAAGCAGAATATAATACCGGTTACATTTTCCCGGGGCCGGATCCGGGACGATAACCGTTTCTGCAGTTCCGCTTATAGAGGCATAATAATCAAAGTTTACTCCCCCTATGCTTCCTCCCGGATAGTACATTTCATCGATCAGGGCGCCGGAAGCATTGTAAACTTTATTATCTATGATATAGAATTTTAAATTTTCCTGTGCATCGATCATAGAATTATGCCCATGGCCGGCAGTCTGCCCTGAATATCCACCGCTAAGCACAGGTAAATTATATATAGAGCCACCTTTGAGGTACTTGGACGGCAATGTCCACAGCGGATTCTGACTCAACCCTTCAGCAAGGCTGACAAACAGGGAACCGCATAAAGCAAATGTCTTTAATTTTGTTTTCATATAGTTCTGTATTTATAACAAAACTCTCTGATTTCAGATAAAGCTGTTTGCCTATTCTGAGCAACGGCAGGTATTGTTTCATAAACGGTAATCAATCCGAAAACAATGGTGAAACAGACCAGGGAGAAAAAAGTACCGGACGTATACCTGGAATAACGTTGTCACGTATCCTCTCTATGCGTACAATGCGGAATGCAAGAGCAGCTCCGCTTTCCGCAGATCTGCAATACAGGCACGCCTACCCGTTACCACGGATGGCCTGATAAGAATTGTTATGTATGGGAGTTTCAGCAGACCCTACAGATCGTCCGGGTCTGGCAGCGGGGCCTTTTCGTAGTCTTTCTTTTTAGGCCGCAGCAGGCTGGGGAAGAAAATATCCACCAGCTTATCGTCGATGGTGACCCGCGTTTTGGATTTCCCGGCCACTACCAGCCATTCGTCCTTGTATTTATAGTTGGGGTCATACAGGTCGTAACTGCCGTCTGAATAACGGATATATACCGAGCGGATGGCTTTGTTCTCTATTTTTACCTTGGCCCGGTAACAGTCGCACTGGGTGCCGTTCCGGATAGAGATGATCACATCGTCGTAGACACCGTCCACTACCTCGTTCCCGCCTCTTTTCTCAAACAGTTTCATGTATTGTACAAAGCAGTTATCTTCATTGGATTCGGGTGTCTGGGCAAAAAGCAGGACAGGTAAAGAGAGAAGAAAAAGGAATGCGATTTTTTTCATCCGGAATGTAGGTTTTCTTTATGCTATCTGGTTTTGATCTGTTTTGTCCGTTACGTAAACCCGGAACGGAAGCCTTACAAAAATATGGGATAATTGTGGTCTGCAAAATTTTTTATTCATTATTTTGCTGTTATGGAAGAAGAAATCCTGCAACAACTCACGGAGGCCCGGAATACGGCCGATCTCTTTATCCGGGACCCCGAAAATATCCGGCTGACCGGGGCCGCCGCCCGCCTTCTTTCCGAAGCGTTCAGGAACGGTAACAAAGTACTTTCCTGCGGTAACGGGGGCAGCATGTGCGATGCCATGCATTTTGCCGAAGAGCTCAGCGGACGTTTCCGTAACGACCGCCCTGCCCTGCCTGCCCTGAGTATTTCGGACCCCTCGCATATCTCCTGTGTAGCGAACGATTACGGGTACGATTTCGTCTTCAGCCGGGCCGTAGAAGCTTTTGGCAGACCCGGCGACGTACTCCTGGCCATCAGCACCAGCGGCAACAGCAAAAACGTGTGCCTGGCGGCGCATAAAGCAAAGGAAAAAGGAATGCAGGTCATTGCCCTTACCGGGAAAAACGGCGGAGAACTGGCCGCCATAGCCGATGTGGAGATCCGGGCCCCCTTCAGTGAGTATGCCGACCGGGCCCAGGAAATACATATCAAAGTGATACACACGCTTATTTTCTGTGTGGAACGTTCACTGGGATATCATTAAAACTACAGCATTTTCCGCAGCATGTTATAGGCATGCAGACAGGTAAGCCGTATGTTGCGCTCCCGGTTACCGGTGAAAAGAAAACGCCGGGCCTTTGTTCCCTGCGGACCGCTTACGGCTATCCAGACCGTTCCTACCGGTTTGTCGGGCGTACCTCCGTCCGGGCCGGCAATACCGCTGGTGGCTACCCCGTATTCCGCACCGAATTTGGTTTTCACCGCTTCGGCCATCTGCATCACCACGGGTTCGCTCACGGCGCCATGCTGCTGAAGTATTTCTGCCGGCACTTGTAATTCCTGTGTTTTGGCCTCGTAGCTGTACGCGACCACCGAACCGTTGAACACCGCACTGGAACCGGCCATGGACGTAAGACGATGTGCCAGGAAACCTCCCGTGCAGCTTTCGGCAAAACTTACGCGTACACGTTTTTCCTTCAGCATACCGAATACCACTTCTTCCATACTGCGGTCGCCCGTACCGTAAATGGCGTCACCCAGCAGACCGTACAGCGGACGGGCGATCTCTGCCAGTTCCACCTCCGAAAAAGTACCCGGTTCCCAGGCTGTAAGGCGCAGCTTTACCGCTCCGTACGAAGGCAGGTAGGCCAGTTTTACCCCGGACGGCAGGGCGGCTTCCCAGTCTTTGATCTGCATCATGAGCGTACTTTCGGGTATGCCTGCCGTGAGCACGGTATGGTGTGCCAGCGGGGGCAGCGCATATTTCTGCTTCAGGAATGGCAATACCCCGCTCTGCATCAGGCCTTCCATTTCGTAGGGAACCCCCGGCATACAGAAAATATGGGTGCCGTTCTTTTCGAAGATCATTCCCGGCGCCGTGCCCAGCCTGTTCAGCATTACCGTACACACTTCGGGTACATCGGCCTGACCCTGGTTCACAGGTTCAAAGCTGCGGTTGCGGGCAGCAAACCAGGCGGCCAGCATATCAAAGGTCTCCTGGTTGCGTACCAGGCGGCTGCCGAAATAGGCATTGAGCGTATGTTTGGTAATATCGTCATTGGTAGGGCCCAGTCCCCCGGTGAACAGGATGGCGTCTACCTGCCCGATGCTCTCGTCCAGCGCCCCGGTAATGGCCAGCTCCTGGTCGCCGATGCTGTATTTACGGCGGATGCGTATACCGATCGCGTTGAGTTCACGGGCGATATAGGCACTGTTGGTATCAGTGATCTGCCCGATGAGGATTTCGTCGCCGATGGTAATGATATCTGCGCTGATCATGATCTCTTATAAATTATAGCGGTCCAAAAACTCCTGTTCCGAAATGATCTCCACTCCCAGCTGCTGTGCTTTGGCCACCTTATCGGGACCCGGCTTATCGCCTGCCAGCAGGAAGCTGGTCTTTTTCGTTACCCCGCTGCTGTTCCTGCCCCCGTTCTGTTCGATCAGTTTTTTCAGCTCGTCCCTCGAGCGGCTGAACACCCCGGAGATCACCACCGAAAGTCCGGCCAGCTTATCGCTGTTCTTCACCAGCAGGGCATCGTCCAGCACAAACTGCAGTCCGTGGTCTTTAAGACGTTTTACCAGGATGCGGTTCTCTTCGCGGGAAAACCAGTCCAGTATGCTGCGGGCGATCTTCTCCCCGATCTCGTCTACGCTGCGCAGCTGTTCAAAGTCAGCGGCGGCCAGGGCATCCATGTTCTTAAAGCCCAGGGCCAGCTTCTTAGCCACGGTCTCGCCCACATAACGTATACCCAGGGCAAAAAGCACCCGTTCAAAAGGAATGGCCCTGGATGCTTCGATCCCCTGCAGGATATTTTTGGCGCTGAGCTCCTTGTAGCCGTCCAGTTGTAATATCTGGGTGTATCGTATTTCGTACAGGTCGGGCAGGGTGCGTACCAGGCCCTTGTCATAAAATTCTTCCAGGGTGCGTTCGCCGAGGGTATTTATGTCCAGGGCCTTTTTACCTACAGCATGGATCAGCTTACCCAGCACGATGGGTTTACAGGAACGGTCGTTCACGCAGTAAAAAGCCGCTTCGCCCTCGGTACGTACCAGCGGACTGCCGCATTCCGGGCAGTTCTTTATAAAACCGGCGGGCTCTGTCCCCTCCGGGCGTTTGCTGAAGTCTACCCCGGTGATCTTCGGGATGATCTCGCCGCCCTTTTCCACGAAGACCGTATCCCCGATGCGTACGTCCAGTTGCGCCATTACGTCGGCATTATGTAGCGAGGCACGTTTTACCGTAGTACCGGCCAGCTGCACCGGGCGCAGGTTGGCTACGGGTGTTACCGCCCCGGTACGGCCCACCTGGTACGAGATGGATTCCAGTATGGTAGCCGCGCTCTGGGCCTTGTATTTATAAGCTACGGCCCAGCGCGGACTTTTGGCCGTACTGCCCAGGCTGCGCTGCTGTGCATAGCTGTTCACCTTTACCACAATGCCATCGGTCTCGTAGCCCAGGGTATGCCGGGCCGAGTCCCAGGCCTCTATAAAAGCCTGTACGGCGGCAATGCCCTGCATTTTACGGGTCTCGGGATTTACATGAAAACCCCATTCCCGGGCCTGTTCCAGGTTCTCGAAATGCGATGCGAACGGCAGGTTATCAGCGAGCACGAAGTATACAAAAGCGTCCAGCTTGCGGGCCGCCACCATTTTGCTGTCCTGCTGTTTCAGGGTCCCGGCTGTGGCGTTACGCGGGTTTTTCAGCAGCTGTGCCGCTATTTCCTCCTCATGGAAGCCTTTGTCCTCAAGCTCGGCACGTTTTTCTTCATTCAGTTTCAGGAATACGGCAGAAGACATATAGATCTCGCCACGGGCCTCGAGCAGGGCGGGCCAGCCTTCGCCACGCAGTTTCAGCGGAACGGAACGGATGGTCTTTACATTGGCCGTTACATCATCGCCCTGGGTACCGTCGCCCCGGGTAATGGCCTGTGTAAGCATCCCGTTTTCGTATATTAATGAAATAGCTACCCCGTCTATCTTCAGCTCACAGGTGTATTCGACGGAATCTTCCATCAGGGTTTCGCGCACCCGGCGGTCAAAGTCCGACAGGTCTTCCATGTTATACGTATTGTCCAGGCTCAGCATGGGCACGCGGTGCTTTACCGTCCTGAATTTTTTGGTCACCTCGCCGCCCACTCTTTTCGTAGGGGAATCAGGAGCCGCCAGTTCCGGGTATTTTTTCTCCAGGGCTTCCAGCTCTTTCAGCATCATATCGAATTCATAGTCCGAAATGCTGGGCTCGGCCAGTATGTAATACCGGTAATTATGTTCATTGAGCTCCTGTGCCAGCTCCCGCATGCGCTGCAGGTCCGCGCTCTGCTCAGGGGTTAACGGTTGTGAAAAAAGATCGCTCATAGTTTGTTCATATCTGTTCCAGCCCGGCTTTATAACGCCCGAACCAGAATGCATTGATAAAATATACGAAAGCGGCTGCAAAAAAAGGCAGCAGCCACCATATGCTGTAAAAAAGACTGCCGATCACCGGGCCCAGGATGCGGGCCAGCGCACCGAAGCTCTGGTACAGTCCCAGCACCAGTCCCTGGCTTTTCATGTCTACATTTTTCGACACTACGGTGGTAAGGTTCGGGTTCACGATGCCATTGCCGGTTGCTACCAGGATGATGCAGAATACGGTATAGCTCCAGAAATAGGCCTTGGGCGCAAAGGGCACCATAAAAATACCGATACCCAGTAAAATAAAGCCGGCAAGTATCTGTTGCTTTTCTGTAAAGTAACGTGATGTAAAACGCAACAGGATACCCTGCACCACGAATGATGAAAGCCCGATGGCCGTAAACACCAGGGCCAGGTCGCTCTCGCTGAGCTTATAGCGTTGTTCCCATACCAGGGGCGAATTGATCTGGAAGAAGAAAAAGGCCGCCGTAAAGGCAAAACCGGCCCAGAAGGTAATATTCAGGTTGGGTACGCGCAGGGTCTGTAAAAAGCTTTTTAAAGGGAACAGGTTTATCCTGCGCACATCCCTCTGTTCCTGCATATTCAGCGATTCCGGCAGCATAAAGAAAGCCAGGAGCAGGTTCAGCAGGCAGAGTGCCGAGCAGAAAATACCCACCGACATAAAACCGAACTGCGACATCAGCACGCCTCCCACCAGGGGGCCTATCACAAAGCCCAGGCCGAATGCGGCCCCGATCATACCCATGGTCTTGGCCCGGTCTTTGGGTGTGGTAATATCGCTGATATAGGCCTGTGCCGCAGAGATATTACCGGCACCTACCCCCGACAGGAAACGGGATATCCACAGTATGGGCAGGTTGGTGGCAAAGGTGAACAGGGCATAACCCAGTACGGAGACCGAAAGACTGCCGATAATAATGGGACGCCTGCCGAAACGGTCGCTCATGGCCCCCCAGATCGGGTTAAAGAAGAACTGGGCCACCGAGAACACCGCAACCGTAAGGCCGGGCATGATCGGGGAACCGGTCATTTTCTCCACGTATGACGGCAGAAAGGGGATCACCACGCCAAAACTGATGAGGTCGATAAATACTGTAAGGAAGAGGACAATTTTCTGTTTCGACATATGTTTGCGAAGGTATAAAATACCCGCGCATCCTCCCATTCCCGGCAAGGAATTATTTAGGGGAATCCCGGGATAAACCTTTGTGCGCGGACGCATCTCCGTATGGCTCTGTCCGCGGCTTTCTGCCTGCATTACGGACCAGATTTCCAGCAGAGAATAAAGTAGTTAACAACGGGAATGTATAAAATAAGCCCGCTTTTTTGTCACAGGGCCGATTGCATTTGAAATAAACTTTACTTTTGTAAGCCGACCATAAAAACGTGCGGGATGAGAATTCACAATAATGGCAGCAAGGCGGTCATACGCTGGCTTTATGCGGGACTTTTCATGGTATTTGCCATGGTTATCATCGGGGCGGTCACCCGCCTTACCGAAAGCGGTTTGTCCATTACCGAATGGAAGGTGGCTTCGGGCACCATACCGCCGCTGACGCAGGAAGACTGGCTGGGCGAGTTCATGAAATACCAGCAGACGCCCGAGTACATCAATAAGAACATGGGCATGACGCTCGATGAGTTCAAGCAGATCTTCTTCTGGGAATGGTTTCACCGTTTCTGGGGCAGGCTCATCGGGGTGGTTTTCCTGGTCCCTTTTTTCATTTTCTGGCGCAAGGGGTACTTAAAAGGTAACTTTGCCGTACGTCTTGTATTTATTTTCATACTGGGTGGTTTCCAGGCCTTCCTGGGCTGGTGGATGGTAAAAAGCGGCCTGGCCTATGAGCCCCGTGTAAGCCATTACCGCCTGGCCATACACCTGAGTACGGCCCTGCTGCTGTTCGGGCTGATCTGGTGGACCATACTCGACATTAAATACAAGCGCCTTACCCATCTCAGGAACAAATTCCCGGGCGGGAAACGCCTGTTCAAGATCGGTTTCGTGATCCTTTGCCTGCAGATCGTGTACGGCGCCTTTGTAGCGGGCCGTGACGCCGGGCAGGAGATGAATACCTGGCCCCTGATGGACGGCGAATTTGTGAAGACGGGAGCTTTTTCTGAAGAAGGACGTCCGTTCTACTACAATATCATCGGGGAACCGATCCCGGATGCCGCCGACCCGCACCAGGGCTTCCCCAATAACGGCGGGATACAGTTCATTCACCGCTGGCTGGCCTTTGTCGTGTACTTCTGGGTATGGGCCCTCTGGTTCTACGGACGCAGCCGCCATGTGCGCAACGACCAGATGAGTGCGCTGAACCTGCTGCTGCTGCTGGTACATGCACAGCTGGCCCTGGGTATCTTTACCCTGCTCTACAACGTGCCGATCGTACTGGGTGTACTGCACCAGGCCGGGGCCGTGTTCCTGCTTATGTGCGCCCTGTATTTTTACCATCAGCTGCGTGGTACGGAATAAGAAAGTAAAAATTCCCAAAAGGCCCCAGACCCGCGGCGAAGAAAGGGCCAATGCGCTGAGCCATGCGCTGGGCATCGTATTTATACTGGTTACCCTGCCCATTCTCTGGAAAAAGGCTATGGCACATCCCGCTCCCTATACCCTGTGGGCCGTAGGCATTTATGTGGCCGGTATGCTGGCGGTGTATATCAGCAGTACGGTATACCACTTCCTGGTACGCCCCGACCTGAAGAAAAAAGCGCACGTTGCTGATCATATTTCTATTTTCCTGCTTATCGGCGGTACGTATACCCCTACAGTGTATCTTTTTACGCCACTGAGAACGGCCACCGTATTCCTCGGTGTTATGTGGGGCATTATCGCCCTGGGCGTTATACTGAAATTATTCTTCACCGGGAAGTACAACTGGCTCAGCACCCTGCTGTACCTGGCCCTGGGCTGGATGCTGGTATTCCTGGTGGAACCGCTTACGCAGACCATGACCTCCCGCGTATTCATTCCCATACTGACGGGCGGACTTTGTTATACGATCGGTGTATTGTTTTACATACAGCGTAAAATTCCGTACGGACATGCCGTATGGCATGCCTTTGTGCTGGCAGGTACCATCGCGCACTGGGTGGCCGTGTACCGCGCACTCGGCTGATACTTTCCTCCCTACTCTTCGGGTTTCGCACGGAAGGCCCGGGCACGCAATATGTATACGATGATCTGCAGTAAACCGGCTCCCAGGCTGGCAAAGCCGACGTACGTACCTTTGTTTGAATTTACATAACGTTCATTGGCAATGATTACGATCAGCAGCAGTATCCACACCGCGTTCCAGAGGGCCGCATTCAGGAAGGCGCCGTACAGCATTTTATTCATCTTGATAAAGCTGCCCACAAAGGCCATAGCCGCAATACCCAGCATCACCAGCAGGTACATAACGGCAAAGCCCTCGTCGCGTACATCGGCAACCACGTTGAACACGGTGATGAGTATACCCAGTACACCCAGTCCTACCACCGATATCAGCCAGCTGCGTATATCCGTGAGGCGGAACGAGAAAATAAACACAGAAAAAAGGATAGCTATGTACAGGTGAATGAGCCATAGCATCTTCATATTCCTGCCATCCCTGGAAAAGTCCTCCTGGTTCGATACCAGGCGTTCCATCGTATCGTTACTGAGTACTTCTGCTCCCACCCGCTCGTCGTCAAACTCAAAGCCGGGTGCGGCAAACACCCGCGCCAGCACTTCCTGTGCGTTCAGCTTCGGAGCAATATTGTATTTTTCCTGCAATGCAGCATAACGGTTTACGATACGCGTTATACCTTCCCCGTCTTTGCGGAGCAGCATCGACTGGTGCCTCGCCATACATTCCCGCAGTTCCCCGTTGTTCTCCGTATAGGGAAAGTTACAGAAATAATAATAGGAATAACGTACATCGCCGCAGCAGAGGCTGTCTTTCAGGTTACTGATACCATTTGCCTGTAGGGAGTCTGCTATGGCTTGGAACGCTTCGAGTGTAACGGGTCGTAAATTATCCTCATTATGCGCTTCGTAACAATACTGATCTTCGTCAAAATAGTTCCTGTAAGGTGTGGTATATGGCGCGGCATCCCGCATGGCAGCCTTGAGTTCCTTCAGCTCTTCTTTGGAAAGCAGGAAGCCGGCTTTACTGCGCTGCCCGGCGGAATAGGATATGGCGAACGAAACGTTCAGCAGGCAGATGAGGAGTACCATACCGTATTCCAGCAGCAGTTTCCAGCTGCTGTGCGGGTAAAATTTCTTCAGGGGATTATTGCGCAGGTAAAACAGCAGCCACATTACAAATACCAGCACAGTGATGAGTATACCAAAAAGAATGGTGCCGGATTCGAAATAAGCTTCGTCGATGCGGGAATATTCCTTTAGCGCCTCCAGGTCCACCGAAGCCCGGCCCATCAGGAAAAACAGGAAGTGTACCAGCAGCAGTGCCGGTATCACATATACAAAACGGACGTTCCAGAGCGTAGGATAACGTTCTACGAGGAATTTATTCAGCTTTTTCATTGTGTTGTGCAGGGGTTTATTGTACAAAAAAACGACGGCTCGAATCACTGATATTTCGTATATAGCTCAGGGGCATACCGCTTTCGCCCAGTTGCTTCAGCACCTGGCTGAAGCTGACGCCTTCGGCAAAATGAAGCACATAGACGCCCCCGTTGAACTGTACCTTTTCCGGCAGGTTCTGTACCAGGGCTTTTTCGAGCATATCACGCGCGGCCGTGGTCTCCAGTTCCACGATGAGCCTTACCCCTTCCTCAACCTGTGCCGATCTCTGGAAAAACGGACGGCCCTTGTTCAGGAAAAGCACGTCGGTCGAAACTTTTTCCACTTCGTACAATTGCTGCGAGCTGAGTATGATGCTGAGCGGGTGTATTTCGGAAGAGGCCAGGAATTTCAGGTCTTCGAGAATGAGCTGCTGCGATACGATATCGAGGTTGGCCAGGGGCTCGTCCAGCAGCAGTACCTTGGGTTTGCGCAGCAGGGTGCGGGCCAGTTCAAAGCGCATCTTGTATCCGCCCGAAAGCCGTTTCCAGGCAAAATCGCGGTAAGGCCACAATCCCAGGCGGGCCATGTACATTTTTACGTACCACTCGTTCTCCCCGGGTTTATAACCGTAATGCGCGGCCGTAAACTGCAGGTTGTCCATCAGGGAACCGTACCAGGTATCGGTGCGCTGGGGCACGTAAGCAATGGCCGTACGCAGGTCGTACATATCCGCGCCGGGCGCATGGAAATGGTAGTGTACCCTGCCGGCATCGGGTTCCAGGTCGCCATAGAGCAGGCGGATCAGCGTGGTCTTACCATTGCCGTTCTCGCCCACCAGTCCGAGTATCTCTCCTTTTTTCAGGCTGAAATCCACCGGTCCCAGCTGAAAGCTGCCTTTGGCATATTTTTTCTGTATCCCCTGTGCCCCGATCACGGGTTCCTGCCCCTGCACCCTGTGTGGCAGCGGAAAAGCCTCCGTTTCCTGCAACAGGCCCAGGGCTTTCTCATAAGCTTCATCGGGATGATAGGCCGGCGAATAGCGCCAGTCTATGAACGAGATACATTTAACAAAAAGCGGGATATGCTCTGTATCCAGCACTACGTCGATAAGACGGCGTATGGCCAGATCGGTATCCTTATTCCGGAAATAGCCATGTATGGCCTGGAAGCGGTTTTGTACGTCCATGGGCAGAATCGGGTTAAAAATCAGGAACAAGATAAGAAACGCCGCCAAATTCTATTTCGTATATTCGACCTGTGCTATCCTTTCTTCGTTATATATGGAGTTTTATACTGGGAGTGAGACTGGAGAAATATGAAAGTTCCATCAGCGGTCCGCTGGAACTCTGGCTCATAAATGGCCGTAAAGTGCTGAACTCTGCCCATGCCAATTATTCTTTCGATTCGCTGCACCGGGTATTTCAGAAGAGCTTCCGGGCACTGGACCTGGCATCCCGCCCTCCGCGGGAAGTGCTGGTACTGGGTTTCGGGGCCGGGTCCGTAGCCTCTGTTTTACAGGAGGAATATGCGTTTGGCTGCCATATTACGGGTGTAGACCTCGATCCCCTGCTTTTCCGCATAGCGGCAGAACATTTCGGTATACATCCATCTTCCCGGCTGGAACTTCATACCGGCGACGCGGCAGTGTTCATGCGGCAGAACCGCAGGCTGTTCGATCTGCTGGTGGCCGATATTTTCATTGATAATATTGTGCCGGCAGCCGTTACGGACAACGTTTTCATCCGGGACTGCCTGGATGCCCTGCTGCCCGGGGGGTATTTCCTCATGAATTTTATCATTTCGGACACAGAAAGTAAACAGAAGTTCGAAAATGTATACACGTTCCTGCAGGGAGAGCCGGGTCTCACAAAAGTACTTTATCCCCTGCCGGGGAATGCCGTGGTCTGTTTCCTGAAAGCCGCCTAACGAAGCAGGTTCACATGCCCGAACAACTGTTCGCTTTTGTTATTGTCGAACCGTACATTGATCTTGTACACGTATACGTCCTGCTTGGCGGGCGATCCCCGGAAAAAGCCGTCCCAGCCCGTACCTATGTCGGTGGAATGAAATACGACCTCGCCCCAGCGGTCGAAAATATACATCTCGAAATCCTTCACCTTGGTGGATGAGGCAGCAAAGACCTCATTAAAGCCATCTCCGTCGGGTGTAAAGGTATTCGGGATAAAAAACGTATTGATGATCTCGATCAGGGCATCGGCTTCGGCCGTACAGCCATTGGCATCGGTCACCAGTATCTCGTAGCGGGTATTGCGCTCGGGCCAGGCATAGGTAGAAAGACAGGTGCTGCAGGTCACCGTTTCACCCGGGGTCCACTCATACAGGTACGATCCGCTGCCTCCGCTTACCTGCGGGGAGAGATAAACACTGTCGCCGGCATATACTTCCATGTACAGGTCCAGCACCACATTGAGCGGCGGTGGTTCAGCCACACTGCCCGTAGCCGAGATCACGCAGCCATTGGCATCGGTCACCGTAAGCGTGTACGTACCTGCCACACCGCTGTAACCCGGTGTGCTGCTTCCGTTAGACCAGCTGTATGTGTATGCCGGTGTGCCGCCGGTTACCGTACTTTCGATCTGTCCGTCGGCATACCCGTAACAGCTTACATCTTCAGGCTGCAGGGTAAGTTGCAGGGGAGCCGGTTCGGTGACCGTAATGACATCGCTCACCTGGCAGCCGTTCGAATCGCTTACCAGTACCGTATAGGTACCCGGTGCTACATTGCTTACTGCAGCCGTATTGGCGCCGTTCGACCAGTTGTAGGTATACGAAGGGGTACCGCCCTGGGCCGACACCATGATCACGCCGTCGGCAGCCCCGGAACAGCTGATACCATCCGCAAGACCTGCCGATGCACCCAGGGGACCAGGCTCTTCGATCGTGGCCGAAGCAAAGGCAGCACAGCCATTCATGTCCAGTACCGAAACCGTATAGGTACCGCCCGACAGGTTTCCTATCGAGGTGGTAGAAGCTCCGCTTGACCAGCTGAACGTATAAGGTGAAGTACCTCCGCTGGCCGAGGCCTGAGCATAGCCATTGGCATACCCGTAACAGGTAACATCGCGCAGGGAATCCACATTTGCCATGAGCAGGCCGGGCTCCAGCACCTGTGCCTGTGCACTCAGCGTACAACCGTTGGCATCGGTGGCTGTAACAGTATACGTGCCTGCCGTAAGGCCGTTCGCCGTACTGCCGGAAGCACCATTGCTCCAGGAATACGTATACGGGGCCACTCCGCCCGAGGCTGCAGCGGTTGCGCTTCCGTTATTACCGCCCATGCAGTGTACATGACTTATATTTGTTATCTGCAGGGCAAGTGCCGAAGGCTCCAGTACCGATACGTTCGCGGAGGCAGTACAGTTGTTCGCGTCCGTCACCTGTACGGTATATACACCTACAGGCAGGCTGGTGAGTGTGTCACCGGCAAAACCGGTATTCCAAAGGAAGGTATAGGGTCCCACTCCTCCCTGGGGAGCGGCAAAAACAACGCCGTCGCTTCCGCCGTTGCAGGACACATTGTTTAAGGTATTCGGAATGGCCAGCAAGGGCGTAGGTTCGGTAAGCGTTACCGAAGTTGATACGGTACAGCCATTGGCATCGGTTACCTGTACCGTGTATGTTCCTGCGGAAAGACCCGTAGCCAAGGCCTGGGTGGTTCCCGATGACCATGCATACGCGTAGGGAGCCGTGCCGCCTGTGGCAATGGCCGCAGCAGAACCGTCGGACGAGCCGTTACAGCTTACGTCCTGGCCGTTGTAATCCGATGTTACGAATGCCGATACCGCAAGCTGCGGGGGTTCCGTAAGTGTTACCGTAGCTGATGCCGTACAGCCGTTCGCATCGGTCACCTGTACCGTGTAGGTCCCCGCAGAAAGGCCCGTAGCCGAAGCCTGGGCCGAACCCGATGACCATGCATATGCATAAGGAGCCGTACCGCCCGTAACCAGGGAGCCCGCGGAGCCGTCGGATGCGCCGTTACAGCTTACGTCCTGCCCATTATAGTTTGATGTTACCGATGCGGATATGGTAAGAAGCGGTGGTTCCGTAAGTGTTACCGCAGTGGATGCCGTACAGCCGTTCGCATCGGTCACCTGTACCGTGTAGGTCCCCGCAGCAAGACCCGTGGCCGAAGCCTGGGTTGAACCCGATGACCATGCATATACGTAAGGGGCCGTACCGCCCGAAGCAAGAGACCCGGCAGAGCCGTCGGACGCGCCGTTACAGCTTACGTCCTGCCCGTTATAGTTTGATGTTACCGATGCCGATACCGTGAGAAGCGGCGGTTCCGTAAGCGTTACCGTGGTGGTCGCTGTACAGCCATTGGCATCGGTCACCTGTACCGTGTACGTTCCGGCGGAAAGACCCGTGGCCGAAGCCTGGGCCGAACCCGATGACCATGCATATACGTAAGGGGCCGTACCGCCCGAAGCAAGAGACCCAGCGGAGCCGTCGGACGCGCCGTTACAGCTTACGTCCTGCCCGTTATAGTTTGATGTTACCGACGCAGAAATGGTAAGAAGCGGGGGTTCCGTAAGTGTTACCGTGGTGGTCGCTGTACAGCCATTGGCATCGGTCACCTGTACCGTGTAGGTCCCCGCAGAAAGGCCCGTAGCCGAAGCCTGGGCCGAACCCGATGACCATGCATATACGTAAGGGGCCGTGCCGCCAGAAGCCTGGGAACCCGCGGAGCCGTCGGACGCGCCGTTACAGCTTATGTCCTGCCCGTTATAGTTTGATGTTACCGATGCGGATATGGTAAGTAGCGGCGGTTCCGTAAGCGTTACCGTGGTGGATGCCGTACAGCCGTTCGCATCGGTCACCTGTACCGTGTACGTTCCGGCGGCAAGACCCGTAGCCGAAGCCTGGGCCGAACCCGATGACCATGCATATACGTAAGGGGCCGTACCGCCCGAAGCAAGAGACCCAGCGGAGCCGTCGGACGCGCCGTTACAGCTTACGTCCTGCCCGTTATAGTTTGATGTTACCGATGCGGATATGGTAAGAAGCGGCGGTTCCGTTAGCGTTACCGTAGTGGATGCCGTACAGCCGTTCGCATCGGTCACCTGTACCGTGTACGTTCCGGCGGAAAGACCTGTGGCCGAAGCCTGGGCCGAACCCGATGACCATGTATATGCGTAGGGAGCCGTGCCACCCGAAGCAAGAGATCCCGCAGAGCCGTCGGATGCGCCGTTACAGCTTACGTCCTGCCCGTTATAGTTTGATGTTACCGATGCGGATATGGTAAGGAGCGGCGGTTCCGTAAGCGTCACCGTGGTGGTCGCTGTACAGCCGTTCGCATCGGTCACCTGTACCGTGTACGTTCCGGCGGAAAGACCCGTAGCCGAAGCCTGGGCCGGACCCGATGACCATGTATATGCGTAGGGAGCCGTGCCACCCGTGGCAAGTGCTGCAGCAGAGCCGTCGGATGCGCCGTTACAGCTTATGTTCTGTCCGTTATAATCCGATGTTACTGAAGCGGATACTGTAAGTAGCGGGGGTTCCGTCACGATAAAGCTGAATGTGGAATCGCAGCCGTACCTGTCGGTCACAGTAAGGTTATAGGTACCAGCAGCCAGGCCGGAGACCCCGGATGCTGCGGACCCGTTGAACCACGAAAAAGTATAGGGTGCATTGGCTCCGCTGATGCTTACATTGATGCTCCCGTCACTCAGTCCGAAACAGGAGACCGGCTGTATCGCAGGATTGAGCAGGGCCTGGAAAGACCCGTAGTAGATCATTACCGTGTCCAGGTCCGGCGGACAGGTCCCGTTCCCCGTCGTTTGCGCAATAAGCATGGCCGTACCCGCGCTCAGCTCTGCCGGCGAAGGTGTATAGACCGGGTTGAGTACGGTATTCGAGGGTGCAAAAGTGCCACCTCCGCTGCTGGACCACTGGAGACCGCTGGCGGCCTGTACACTGCCCGATAGCGAAGCCTGCGGCGACTGGCGGCACAGGTACTGGTCGGGACCGGCATCGGCCAGGATCGGCAGCAGGAACTCCGTTACCTGTACTGTATCGCTTACCGGCGGACAGTTGGAGTTGTCCTGCATGGTAACCGTATAGGTACCCGGCCCCACAAAGACAGACTGGGTGGTAGCCCCATTGCTCCACGTATAGGTATACGGGGGTTGCCCGCCCGAGCCTGTGGCAGTAATGGTCACCCCCGCATCCCCGAAACACACCGTGGGATTTTGCGGGACAATGTTCACTGCCAGGGTAGGATTAAAATAGGCACGTACCGTATCACAGTAATTGGCCTGTCCGCAGGAACCGACCACGGTACCGCATACCTGGTAATCCACGTAAGGCGGCGGATTGGTCTGCCCGGTAATGGTTGTGCTCAGGCAGCCGGAAAGACAGCTTGCATAAGAGTTATAGGCTCCCGGCGGACCCGGGTATACCGAGGTCCAGGTTACGGTAGCAGGCTCCAGGCTGCTTACGCTCAGTACGCCCGTACAGCCATCGTTTACAATGATAGGCGGAGAGACCTGGGGACCGGGGATCGATGTGATCTGGTATGTATTAATATTGTTACCGGGCTTGCAGAAGGTGATAATATGCGGTCCGGGGCCGTTGAGACAAATGGGGGTACCCGTATAGTACACGGGGCCGCAGTTGATCTGGTAGGCCAGGGCGCCCCCCGGGTCCGCACCCGAAGCCACACTGAAATTGATACCCACAGCGGCAGAGTCCAGCAGGATGGAAAATTCCACGCAGTTGTTCGAAACGCCACAGCAGGTACCGGCACGCTGGGCAGCAGGACTCACCCAGGTCCCCCCCGGTTGCCCGGAAAGATTCACCGAAAAGCTCGGAGTTCCCCCGGTGCAGTTCTGACCGTAAGCCGCACTGTGCCACAGGAACAGGCAGGCAATAAGAAGTATTGTTGGTACAGGACGGATTTTGCAGAGAGATTTCACCTTCATATCCATAATATTTTAGCGTACAGGGACTTGTTAAAATTAATTTTTTTTAACAAACCATGCTCATATACGTAATCTTTTCCAAATAGTTTCAATATCAAGATTAACAAAAAACAAAATATTCATTTTTAGTATATTAAAATGACCTGCGGAGGGCTTTTCACACTTCACAGCCCGGAGATCTTTCAGACAACACTGCAAAATTAAAGTTGCGGATGTATCCTTGCAAAAATGATGCCGATATAATATGCACTTCATTTTTGCTTCGGAGCCGTCCTGTCCCGATCGCGAATTTTCTTTACTTTTAGACATGTATAAATCATACTGGGTACTTTTTCTGTTTTTCGGCATGCTGAGCCTGTGCAGCGCTCAGGAATCCTCCGGCGATGATTCGCTGATGCGTGTATTTTTCAATGATTCGCTGGCAGACGGGTATAGCCGCGACGATTATGCACAGAGCCTGGAGAACGCCTTTAACATACTGAACGCTGCCGAAACCGGATCTTCACTGAGCTGGCAGGTACTGGAGGCAAAGGAACGCATGATGGCAAACCGCAAGATACTGCGCACACTCAGGAAAGCCCTGCGCAGCCGTACCAACAGCGGCTTCCGTGATCTGCAGCTATATGGCAACCTGCTGGAAGATATACACAATTCCAGCCGGGATATCAGCAGGGTATTTGACGAGGCCGAGCAACAGATCGAAATTTCCAGGGGCCGTATCCGTGCCATTATACGCGACAGTATTATTGTACAGATGGTGAGGGAGAGCATTTCCGATACCGTTCGCCGTCGCAACAGGGTAGCAAAACTGAGGTCTGAATATACCTATACCGCCGGTAAACTGAGGGCAAGCCTCGATTCGCTGCACCGCTGGGGTGCCATAGCCTCCATGCAGTCGATCTCTACTGCCGAAATGATCCAGAAAACCGACAGCATACGGCAGAAAACGGGCATACGTGCTTTCAGCGGCGATTGTCCCTATCTCTGGAGAACCGGTATGGAAACGGCCGTACCGGATACCGCGGGCAGTTTTATGGTAAACAGGGACAACCAGCAGATCGCCCGGTACTATGTACAGAAGAACATTACCCGCATCCTGTGGATGCCCGTTGTGATCTTTGCCCTGTTCTTCCGCTGGATAGCGCGCAATTACAAGCGTATCCGCAGGTGGGGATATGATATACAGAGCGATGTACAGCTCCGTTATATAAAGCAAAGCCGTATCCTGCCGGCCATTGTGGCAAGTATAAGCCTGTTCCCGCTGATGGACGTATATGCACCCTGGTTCTACCTGATGCTGAGCCAATGCATCCTGATGGGAGCCGTGGCCTGGCTTTTCCGCGACAGCGACACCCGCCGTATCCTGCCCGTATGGCTGCTCCTGCTGGCACTGCTGCCGGCCATTTCCGTCACCAACTCTTTTGAAGCCGGGCTCTGGCAGCGTTGCGTGCTTATCGGGCTTAACCTCATTTCTGTTATTGCCGGTATATTTCTTTTGCCGCGTACCCGGTACGTACCGCAGTTTCAGCGCATGGTACGCTTCGTTACCCTTGCATATATCGCACTCAATGTCCTGGCCATCCTGAGCAATGTATTCGGCCGGGTGATCGTAGCCGAAGCCCTCACCAATGCTGCTATCTTCGGACTGGGACAGGTAATTACCCTGTGTGTTTTCACAGGAACGCTGACCGAAGCCTTTTACCTGCAGTTGCTGGCCAGTCGTATTAAACGGGGCATACCTCCGGTGTTCGATTATGAGCCTATTGCAACCCCGAGCCGTAAGCTGTTCTTTATGATCACCCTGCTGCTCTGGGGTATTATGTTCATGGCAAACCTGTACATGTACGGTATGACGCGCGATGCACTCACCATGCTTATGCAACGCTCGGTGTCGCTGGGCAGCCTGTCCTTCACTGTGGGAAATATGGTGCTGTTCTTCGTTATTATCTGGATCGCGCACCTGCTGCAGCGTTATATCGGTTCTTTCTTCGGCGAGGCGGACGACGATGACCTGGAGAGCAAAAAACAGCGTTCCCGCATGATGATCACCAAACTGGTGGTGATCTGCCTCGGCTACCTGCTGGCCGTTGCCGCATCGGGGCTTCCGCTGGACAAGATCACCATTGTGCTCGGCGCCCTGGGCGTTGGGGTGGGTATGGGCCTGCAAAACATCGTGGACAACTTTGTATCGGGCGTGGTACTTATTTTTGACCGCCCGCTGCAGATCGGCGACTCCATTGAAGTAGGCGAAAACAGCGGCAGGGTAAAGTCCATCGGACTGCGCTCCAGCACCCTGCTTACTGCCGACGGTGCCGAAGTGATCATTCCCAATGGCGATATACTTTCCAATCCCATTACCAACTGGACGCTCAGCAATAACCAGCGTCGCCTGGAGCTGGAATTTACCCTGCAGACCTCTGAAAGCAGGGAAGAACTGCTCAGCATCATTAAAGCGGCCCTGGAAAATGCGCCCGGGCTGGTGCCTGACCGCGAGCCCTCTTTCTATGTGGAAGAAGTGAAAGAGGACGAATTAAAGCTGAAGATCTATTTCTGGTGTAACAACATCGGCAGGTCCGAATGGATCAAAAGCGAAGTGCGGTATCTCCTGTACGGCGCGTTCCGCGATAAGGGCATCGTGGTGATCTGAGCATCTGATCCGTATACTTTATCGCAGCGCCATATGATTTGAGTGCCCGGGGAGATTACGCAAACGGTATAAACGAACAAAGGGTTTTAAGTATTGAACTTAAAACCCTTTTATTTTTTAGAGGTGGGAGCAACAGGATTCGAACCTGTGACCCCCTGCTTGTAAGGCAGGTGCTCTGAACCGGCTGAGCTATGCTCCCTCTTTGTATAAGAACGTCCCCGTTGATTGGGAGTGCAAATGTAGACGTTTTTTCATTAGCTCAAAATAAATTTGAAACTTTTTTCAACCCACTTTTATCAAACAGCAGATTTTCAGCCTTAAAAAATCATGAACCAGCGTTTTTTCAGGGCCAGCCTCACCGCCTGCACCTTGCTGCTTACATGCAGTTTCCCGTAAATATTGGCAATATGTTTGCGTACCGTATGCGGACTGATGAACAGTTTATCGGCCACTTCCCGGTAATCGTACCCTTCTACCAGCAGGCGCAGTATTTCCATTTCCCGTTCCGAAAGACCGGTGTCTTCCTTAGCGGCCTGTTCCGCGGCGGGCAGATGCATCAGCAGGGTAAGCGCCTTGCGGGCGATGCGGGGTGACATGGGAGAGCCGCCCAGTTCCAGGGCTTCATGGACCCCGCGGGCAATATTATCGGGTTTTTCGTCTTTCAGGAAATACCCCAGGGCACCGGCCCTGATGGCCTCGAATATCTTATCATCGTCATCAAAAACGGTCAGCATCAGGAATTTTATGTCCGGGTACATCACCGAGGCTTCCTGTACGGTCTGTATCCCGTTCTTTACGGGCATGTCGATGTCCATCAGCACTACCTGCGGATGCCGGTCCCCGGGCAGTTCCTTCATACCTTCGATGAATTCAGCGCCATTCTCACAGGTAAACAGCACACTGAAGCCGCGGGCCTCCATGTACTCCCTCATGGCAGCGCGTATATTCGGTTTATCGTCAACGATGGCTATAGTGATCATGTTGTCTTTTAGGTTTCACAAATTTGCGTAAAATACTTTCTGCCCGCATGGTGCAAATGAAGTATTTACCGTACATACTTCCGTACAACCTAAATATGTATGTTTGCACCGTGAACCCAAGTATCCCAAACATCCTGGCCGCCCTGGCCGCTGCTGCCGTTTTTGTATTCCTTATCCTGCGGAAAAGGTCCCTGCAGGTCCCGGGGCTTTCTGCGGGAGCATCGGCCGCTGTTTTCGTGCTGAAAGTGGGTCTCCTCTTTATATTCTGGGCCGTTTACACCTATGTATATGACGAACCGCAATACGCCGATATTTACAAGTACTTTAACGACGGCGAAGCGCTTTACCGTTACCTGCGGCAGGATGTGTACGGCTTTTTTCGCGTATTCCTGGACATCGAAAACGAAAGTGACCGCCTGTACATGAATACACATACACTGCACTGGTACAAGCCGTTCGAAGAATTCCCGGTCAATGAGAACCGGCTTATTATCCGTTTTCATGCCCTGCTGTACCCGCTCAGCGGCGGTTCGTATTTTGCCCATGCCGTGGTCACCGGTTTTTTCGGCTACCTGGGCGCACTTTTGCTGTACAGGAGCTGGCTGCCCCTGTTCCGAAGCAGGGCCCCGCTGTGGTTCCTGGCCGTTTTTGCCCTGCCTTCGGTGCTGTTCTGGTCTGCCGGGGCGCTGAAAGAACCTTTTGTACTTCTGGGCGCAGGAATGCTGGTATATGCCCTGTTCCGGCCGGGTAAGCTGTGGTATCTTCTGCCTGCATTGCTGCTCATTCTTTTTTCGAAAGAATATGTATTTGCCGCCTTTTTACCGGGAGTAATGGCCGTTCTGCTTGGGCGCACACCGGCGTTCCGCGAAAAACCTGCTACTGCCCAGGTTTTGTCCCTGGCCCTGGCCTTTGCGCTGGTCGTAGTGATCTCTGCCTATATGCCGGGCTATAATTTCTGGCAGATATTGTATAAAAAGCAGGAGGCCTTTATGAACGTTTCCCAGCTGATGCAGGCCCGCAGCCGCTTCGATATGCCGGCCTTTCAGCCGGATGTGACCAGTATACTGGGCGCTCTGCCTCATGCGCTGCTCAATGCCCTGTTACGGCCCTTTCCGCAGGATGTGCACAGCCTGATGATCGCGGCATCTTTCCTGGAAATGCTTGTATTATGCGGCATTGGCATATACAGCCTGTTCCATGTACGTTTTCAGCGACCCGATCCCGAAAAGGCCCGTGTATTCTGGTTCTGCCTGTCCTTTGTCCTGCTACTCAGCGCCATTATCGGGCTCACGGTCGATAATTCAGGGGCCCTGGTCCGTTACCGTATGCCTGCCTTACCGTTTTTAATGGCTATCTTCGTACTCATCCTGCAAAAGAACATAACGATTAAGTGGTTTAAAATATGATCTGGAAAAAAGCATTCACACTGGCCGAAATCAATTCTATGAACGTGGGGAATATGGGCGAATTCCTTGAGATCGAGTTCACCGAGATCGGCGAGGACCACCTGGTCGCCCGCATGCCCGTTACGTCTAAAGTGAAGCAGCCGGCCGGCCTCCTGCACGGGGGTGCATCGGTAGTGCTGGCCGAGACCGTAGGCAGTGTGGCTGCCAACCTGTGCGTAGACATGGACGCCTTTCTCTGTGTAGGCCTCGAGATCAATGCCAATCACCTGCGGGCCGTGAAAGACGGTTATGTATACGGCACTGCCAGACCTCTGCATGTGGGCGTTACCACACAGGTATGGAACATCGAGATCCGCGACGGCAACGGACGCCTCACCTGTGCCAGCCGCATTACCATGGCCTGCGTTCCGAAAAAGGGAAAGACCCTGGACCCGCTGATCAAGAAGTAAGGCGGACTTTCTTCCTGCATAATTTTACATTTTAGCAAAAAAATGTAAATGCAGAAGGACAGTCCTTGCTATATGAAAAATAAGCTCTAAATTTACCTACTAACAAATTGTCTTTTACAATGGGCGGCGGTTCTACTATATAATCCTTTATTTCTATGAGGTCTTCCACTTAAGCCGGAAACGTTCTCCGTAATCATAATTGCTTATATGGAGTATGATCTTATGCCTTCCATGTTCTTTGGTCAATACAGGTGTAATATCGTATAACCGGGTTTCGGATACGGCACTGTCCGCGTCAGAGTCTATACGGTAAATGCGTGCATAGATCAGCTGTTTGCCCGTTGGCAGCACAATCTGTAGCTTATAATTGATGCAGTAATAACCGGGGATCAGGTCCCAGCTTTCTTCGCTTTGTGTAAAAGTTCCTTTAAGCGTTGCTGATAAAGCCCAGAATTTATCCGCTTTCTTTACCAGGCTGGCATATTTATTCATTTTGGAAGAACTGTTCACATATGAAATGGACGCTTTATTCTTTTCCGGGTTGAGTTTGTAAAAGCAGTTTGTCGTATGGATCTCTTCAATAGTTCCGCTTACTTCTATCGTAGAGATGAAATGGTTGTTCGACCTCTTTCCGATCTTATGAAAGGTAAGCTTCTCATAAAAGCTGGCCGTGGCTCCGTCATCGGTTATATCTACCGTTATATCCTGCTTCTCGATAATGATACTGCCCAGCTTCCGTCTCTTAAGTACGTAAAAACTTATCCAGCCATAGATCCGGGATATAAAAAAAGGCATCAGGATAAAAAAAGCGGCGATCAGGATGGCCAGTACTTTATTCTTCCTGAAAAACGACTGGAAAAGATCGTCGCCAAAGGCAAGGCCCAGGATCAGTAACCCTACGCTGGCAATAGAGACATAGGATGCAATAAGATCGAAAAGGTTCTTGGGACCCGGCGAAAGAGTTGGCTTCATAGATAGGAGTTTATGGCAATTTACTCAGAAACTCCCCAATGCCGGCAGGGCTTTTGCTATAAAATATCCAGTTTACCTCGAAGCGGGTGTGATCACCGTTCCTCCTCCGTTCGCAGGTTTTTCCGGGGTTTTGGGTTTTACCACCGCCTTCTTTTTAGGCATATAATCGAATTTCGGTACCCGGCGCGGCGAATAAATATCGAGCAGGGTCAGCGGGCGCAGATGTTCCCACCAGGCAAAGCCGGGCAGCTTGTATTCCTTGAGGTCAACACTTTCAAAAGGTGAGAGGTTCCCGGCCGGCTTCACCTTGAAAACGATACGGTCTACCTTGCCGGAATCGAGGTGTATGGTAATATCCTCGCTGGCCACTTTATTGGCGCCGATATACTGCACCGGCTTCGGTGGTCGGGGTTTCAGCAGGGAATCAACCCCGGCAGATGCCAGTGAATCTTTGCCCGGCTGCATGACCTTGGGCACTACGCCCGCAAGGGAATCCCGGCTTTCCGGTACCACCGGGCTGTCGGCGGAGAGCAGGCTGTCCCCGGGCATTTCAGTGGTCTTTATGTTCAGTGTACGCGGCGGCGGAGATTCCTCCTCTTCCTTGGGGTAATAGATGGTCTCTCCCCTGCCCTTTACGTCTACCTTACGCAGGCTGCTGGCACCGAAATAGGCCCGCATGTTCTTGCCGGCGATCTGGTTGAACTTGATGGTATCCTCCTTACTGATGATCAGGGCCGCATCGATCATATCCAGTATATCCACGCGTTTGCTGCGCATGTAGATCTGCATGAAACGGGCCGTAAGCTGGTTCTCTTCGTTCCAGAGTATCGGTTTACGATACATCTGCAGCAGGCTGTCCGACTCGAAATACACCAGGGAATCACATACGCCCTGCATATCGGTCTTGTAGAATTTTACGCGGTGATAGGCACGCAGTATACGTCCGCACAGCGAATCGCCCACCGAAAAAAGACTGTCGGCGCTCAGGAACAGGCTGTCGGCGTCCATACCCATGATCAGTGTAACGCTGTCGGTGACCATGTAGCTGTCGATGTTCTTGCGGGTAACCGAATAGTTGCCGCGCACCTCGATATTCTGCGTGGAATCGCGCAGGCGAACGTTGTTAAACCCCAGACCGAAACCGGAATTGCGCTCGTAGTACAGGCTGTCCGCCTCTATTTCCTGGTCCGGTGTTGTTATTTTGGCCCGCTTGCTGAAAGAACATATATCCTTTTTCGTATCATACCAGCCCTGTTTGCAGGTGATCACGTTCTCATCGGATACGATGCGCGTAGGCCCGTGAAAATAGGACACTTCCGTTTCCGTGTTATAGGTCATGGTATCGCTGAAAACGGTATAATCTTTCGATTCAATGGTCACGTTGCGCGTGAATACAAATTCCTTGCGATCAGCATAATAGGTACCCTTGCGGCTTTTAAGGATATTTCCCTCCCTGGAGCGCGTGGTGGCGCTGTCGTCGTAGAAACCGGTGTTATTCTTTACGTCATAGGTCAGCGACTTGCTTTCCATATTCACCTGCGGGTCGATCATGCGTACGCGTCCCTTGAGCACGGCCAGGCCGGTGGCTCCGTCGTAGGTGAGCGAATCGCCGTACAGGTCTACGCTGTCGCCCTGCTCAATGTGTATCTGCCCGAAGGCCACAAAAGCGTCCCGGTCCATATAACGGTACGCGCTGTCGGCATACATGGTGGCATCGCCGTGACGCATCATTACCCGGCCGATGAGACGCATGGCATCTACGCCCAGGCTCTGGTCGTATTCCATTACATCGGCATTGATGAATTCGATCTTCTTGGAGCCTTTGCTGCCGGGCTGGGCCACTGCCTGTGCCGCTGCAAAGAACGGCAGCATAGCGAACAGTATGTATAGAATGCAGTTTCTGGCCATAGCACTATGCAAACGGCGTCTACGCAAAAATATTTTTGCGGATCAGCGTTTGTTCACGGTCCGGACCTACAGAGATCACCGATACCGGTACCCCGGTCTTTTCCTCGATGAAGCGGGTATAGGCCTCGAGCTCGGCCGGCAGCTCACGGATGTCCTTCATCCCGGTGAGGTCGGAATGCCAGCCTTTCAGCTGCTCGAACACCGGCAGCAGGCGGCCCGAAAGCACGTCGTAAGGCAGGTGGTCCAGGTTCTGCCCGTTATAGGTATACGAAGTGGCTACTTCCAGGGTTTCAAAGCCCGAAAGTACATCGGCCTTCATCATGAGCAGCTTTGTAACGCCATTGATGCGGCAGGCATAGTTCAGCGCGGGGATATCGAGCCAGCCCGTACGTCGCGGACGACCGGTGGTAGCTCCGTATTCGCGGCCTATGTCGCGCAGGGCCTGGCCGGTCTCGTTCTCCAGTTCTGTAGGGAAAGGTCCGCTGCCCACACGGGTACAATATGCCTTGAAAATACCGAATACCTCGCCGATCTTGTTCGGGGCAATCCCCAGGCCTGTGCAGGCGCCGGCGGTAATGGTATTGGAAGAGGTAACAAAAGGATAGGAACCGAAATCGATATCGAGCATGGTACCCTGGGCACCTTCGGCCAGCACTTTTTTGTCTTCGGCCAGGGCTTTGTGCAGGTAATCTTCGCTGTCGATGAACGTAAAGCGGCGCAGGGTCTCCAGGCTTTCGAACCAGAGCTGTTCGGCCTCGGTCACGTCGTATGCGTAATGATACAGCTCGATCAGCTGTTCATGTTTATGTTTCAGCTGGTTGTACTTTTCTGTAAAGGTATCCAGCTCTACATCGCCTACGCGCAGACCGTTACGGCCTGTTTTGTCCATATAGGTAGGTCCGATGCCCTTGAGCGTGCTGCCGATCTTGGCCGTGCCTTTCGAAGCTTCGGAAGCGGCGTCCAGCACTTTATGCGTGGGCAGGATCAGGTGTGCCTTGCGGGATATGAGCAGGCGTGAGACCACGTCTACACCGGCCTTTTCCAGATTTTCAATTTCCTTTTTGAACGTAACGGGATCGATCACCACCCCGTTGCCGATGATATTCACGGTACCTTCGCGGAAGATCCCGGAAGGAATGGTATGCAGTACAAATTTCTGACCGTTGAATTCCAGGGAATGGCCGGCATTGGGTCCGCCCTGGAAACGGGCTATGATCTGGTAATGCGGTGCCAGCACGTCCACGATCTTACCTTTGCCTTCGTCGCCCCATTGCAGGCCCAGCAACACGTCTACTTTACTCATTGTATGCTTTCTTTAAACAAAAGCGCAAAGGTAAGCGAAGCATCGGGAATGGCAATAAAAAAACGGCCCGGATTTCAACAGTTTTTCAAAGCTGCCCTGCTCAGGCATCTTCTGCGCATTCCATGTTCTTTTCCAGCAGTTCTTCGGCTTCCTTAATGGTCTCGGTCAGCGTAAAAATGCTGCTCAGCTTGGTAATGATGAAGAGTTCCTTCAGATGTTTATTGATATGGCACAGGATCGTTTCACCACCGGCGTTACGGCTCTGTGTCAGTATTTTGATCAAAACGTTCAGTCCTTCCGAATTTACATATTCGGTGTCCTTCAGGTCCACGATAAAGTGATGTTTTCCTTCTGCGATCAGTTCAGAGAATTCCTGCATCAGTTCCCGGGAATCTGCCATGGACAGTATACGACCGCTGATCCGTATCAGGGTACCGTATTTCCTTGTAGAGATAGAGTATTCCATGGTTACCTCCTTTTTTTATGATAGATAGGTTCAACTTCTGTGCCAACAAATTTGGGAATAATTTGCAGCAGGGAAAAAAACAAAAAATTAACGTTGTCGGATTTGTTTGTGAATAAGATGTGCCCCTGTGTTAACAATCCACCTCCACGATCTCTTTTACCTGGGGCAGTGCCTTGCGGATGGTCTCCAGCACACCGGCCTTCATGGTCATGGGTTTCATGGAGCAGGTGCTGCAGGTACCGTGCAGCTTCACCTTTACCACGTGATCTTCGGTGATCTCCACGATGGTGATGTCCCCGCCGTCGTTCTGCAGGAAGGGCCTGATCTCATCCAGGGCCTGTTCCACCGTTTCGCGTATATCGGTACCCGTAATCATATCCGGAACAAAAGTAACAATTCCGCTTAGAATTTGGTCACGTCGCTCACCTGTGTGGGCGGGGTCTGTTCATTGCGGCGCACTACCTGTTCCAGCAGGCTGTCTGCCAGGTCTGCAAAGGCTTTGCTTACGGGATGGGTACTGTCCAGGGCCAGTGGTCTGCCGGTATCTCCTCCTTCGCGGATCCCCTGCACCAGTGGAATTTCACCTAAAAAGGGTACTTCCATTTTTTCGCAGAGCCGTTTTACCCCGTCCTTTCCGAAGATGTAATATTTATTGTCCGGCAGTTCTTCCGGCGTAAAATAGGCCATGTTCTCCACCATGCCCAGCACCGGTACGTTCACGGCGGGCAACCTGAACATATTGGCACCTTTTTCGGCATCGGCCAGGGCCACTTTCTGCGGGGTGGATACTACCAGAGCCCCGGTAACGGGGACAGTTTGTACCAAAGTGAGGTGTATATCCCCAGTGCCCGGGGGCAGATCGATCAGCAGGAAGTCGAGCTCGCCCCAGTGTGCATCGGCAAACATCTGCCGCAGGGCTTTCGAGGCCATAGGGCCACGCCATACCACGGCCTGGGCCACATCGGCAAAAAAGCCGATACTCAGCAACTTAACCCCCATACTCTCCACAGGCTCAATAAGTTTCTGTCCCTCAACGGTTACCAGGTTCGGACGACGGTTCTCCACGTCGAACATCATAGGTACACTGGGACCGTAAATATCGGCGTCGATCAGGCCTACCTTAAAACCCTGGCGGGCCAGTGTCACTGCCAGGTTGGCAGACACAGTGCTTTTACCCACTCCGCCTTTGCCCGAGGATATAGCCAGTATGTTCCTGACACCCGGCAGCAGACCGGCATTCTCTTTCCGTTTGTCCGGAACGCTTACCTGCAGGTTGATATGGATCTCCAGGTCTTCGCCGAAAGCCTTGTGCAGGGCTTCGCGTACATTGTTCTCAGCCTTGCGTTTTATGTGCAGGGCGGGGCTCAGCACTTCCAGGTCCATACGGATGCTGCGGCCGTTTATTTCGAAATACCGGACCTTACCTGTACTGATAATGTCTTCTTTGGCAACAGGGTCGATAACCCCTCTCAGGACCTCGGTAAATGTATCCGGGTTTAATTCTTTGTACATCATTTATGCTTCTTGTAACAACAGGTCTTCGATGGACGTATTGTAACGTTTTTCAAACGTACGTACATCCTCCGTCCACTGTTCGGTATCTACAGTTACGCCTTTGGTCACGGTACCGATCTGGCGGAGCGGAATGCCGGCATCTGCGAAGACCTTTTCAAATGCGGCTTTGCCGGCCGGATCCACACCGAATACCACGCGGCCCTGACCTTCGCCGAAGAGGAAGGCATCTTTACGGATACCTTCTGCCGAATCGATGCGGAAGCCCAGACCGTTCGGGAAAGAACTTTCGAGCAGGGCACAGATGAGTCCGCCGTCGGCCACATCGTGGGCATTGCGTACCAGTCCCGCCTGTATGGCTTTTTTAACGGCGCCGTGCAGTTCGTATTCCTTGTCCAGGTCGAAATACGGAGCAGGTGTATTCTTTTCCCCTACAAATGAATAGAGGTATTCGGATGAATTAATGTCATTGGTGATCTCACCGGCCAGGTAGATCAGGTCGCCTTCCTGTTCAAAGGCCAGGCCGGTCTGGAACTTCTTGTCCTCCACGATGCCCAGCATACCGATGGTAGGCGTGGGGAATACCGGCACGGTACGGTCGCCGATCTTGCTCTGGTTGTAGAAACTTACATTACCACCCGTAACCGGCGTCTGGAACTTTGTACAGGCCGCGCTCATACCTTTGATGGCCCCCACGAACTGCCAGTAGGCCTCGGGGTTGTACGGGTTGCCGAAATTGAGACAGTTGGTGATGGCACTGGGTTCTCCCCCGCTGCATACGATATTGCGGGCGGCTTCGCTCACGGCGATCATGGTGCCTTTTTCCGGGTCGGCCTGTACGTAGCGGCTGTTGCAGTCTACGGTAACGGCCAGGGCCTTATTGCTGTCTTTCAGGTTCACGATGGCGGCATCGCCCGGGCGGTTGGTGCTCATGTTCACCGTGCCCACCATGCTGTCGTACTGCTGGTATACCCAGCGTTTGCTGGCGATGTTCGGGTGCGAGATCAGGAATTCGGCCACCGCCTTGTAATCAATGGGTTGAGATATCTTTGAGGGATCGAATTTCAGGGATTCGGCGTAATAGGCGGGTTCTTTGTATTCGCGCTCGTATTGCGGGGCTCCGCCGCCGAGCACCAGGTTTTCGGCAGGCAGATCGGCCACGAGCTCGCCGTGGAAATAGAATTTCAGCTTACCGTCGGTGGTTACGGTACCTATATCGGCACAGGGCAGGTCCCATTTCTCGAAGATCTTTTCAATAATAGCCTCCCGGCCTTTTTTTACCACCACCAGCATACGTTCCTGCGATTCGGACAGCAGCAGCTCATAGGGCTGCATACCGGCCTGGCGCGTAGGCACCTTGTCCAGGTGGATGATCATGCCGTGTTCGCCTTTAGCGCTCATTTCGGCCGTAGAACAGATGATACCGGCGGCACCCATGTCCTGCATACCTACCACAGCCCCGCTGGCAATCACTTCCAGGGTGGCCTCCAGCAGCAGCTTCTCCTGGAAGGGGTCGCCCACCTGCACGGCCGGCAGGTCTTTGGCCGAGTCTTCGGTAAGGTCACCGCTGGCGAAAGCAGCACCGCCCACCCCGTCTTTACCGGTGGCCGAACCTACGATGTATACCGGGTTGCCTTCCCCGTAAGAGGTGGCACTGATGGTCTCACCCTCGCGCACAATACCTACGCTCATGGCATTTACCAGGGGATTCTGCTCAAAAGCTTCATCGAAAAACACTTCACCGGCTACGGTAGGTATCCCGAAGGCATTGCCATAGTTACCGATGCCTTTTACCACCCCGGCCATGATCCATTTGGTGCGCTTGGAACGGATATCGCCGAAACGCAGGGAATTGAGCTGGGCTATGGGACGGGCGCCCATGGTAAAGATATCACGGTTGATGCCGCCTACCCCCGTGGCCGCCCCCTGGTAGGGCTCGATGGCACTGGGGTGATTATGTGATTCAATTTTAAAGGCACAGGCCAGTCCGTCGCCAATGGCCACCAGCCCCGCATTTTCCTCACCGGCCTTGGCCAGCATATGCGGTCCGTCCTTGGGCAGGGTCTTTAACCATTTAATGGAGTTCTTGTAAGAGCAGTGCTCACTCCACATGCCACTGTAGGCGCAGAGTTCTGTAAAATTCGGAACACGGCCCAGGGCTTCCTTTATCATTTCGAACTCCTGGGGCTGGATGCCCAGTTTCTGCGCGGTCTCAACGGTTGTAAGCTGATTATTTTCCATTAATTGCTTGTGCTTTTCGGGTGCAAAGATATAAACATCCCGCCGGAAAGAGAAGGAAGTTATGCACGGGTGTTAAAGCCGGTGCCCGCATCCGGGTTTTGCTTTGTAGTATCACAATGTATTTGCACTTTTGCACGTTGAAAGCTGTTATGAAAAATAAGGTCTTATACTGTGCAGGCTTTTTCCTGCTTATGCTGGTAGCCTGTACCGAAAAACGATACAAGGTAGATACGGGTTCTGTACAGGTGCCTCTACATTTTGCCTACCTGTATAAAGATATCCTGCCGGAGAACGGGCAGACCGGTCCGGACGAGGTACTGGGCAGACTAAAGAGTAATTACCCCGCCCTGAACCGCGGTTACCTGGAGGAGATAGTACAGCTCGGCCACCCCGATACCCCGTTTACCAGAGTGAACCTGGCGGGCTTCCTGGCCGATCCGTACATTAAAGAAACACGTACGGCTATTTATAAAACGTTTCCCGATACAAAAGATCTCGAAAAAGAATACAGCGATGCACTGAAACGCTATAGTGTATTCACCCCGCAGGCGGTGATACCTTCCGTGGTCTTTTCCTACAACGGGTTCAACTACGCGGTGGTAGCGCTCGATACCTGTATGCTCGCTGGCATGGAAATGTACCTGGGCGAAAAGTTCAGCGGCTATACCGGGCTCAACTGGCCCGACTACATACGCCAGCGCCGCCGCAAAGAGCTGATGGTCCCCGAGACCCTTACCGGCTGGCTTATGACCGAATTTCCCAAGGACAATAAAAGCACCACCTTTATCGACGAAGTGGTGTACCGCGGCAAGATCATCTTTTACCTGCAGCACCTGCTGCCCGGCCGAGACGAAAAAGACCTTTTCGGCTATACGGAAGAAGCCTTTAACTATGCCCTGGAGAATGAAGGTAATATCTATGGCTTCTTTATTGAGAAACAACTGTTTTACTCCGAAGACAAACGCGAGATCATTAAATACACCGAAGAAGCGCCGTTCTCAGCCGGTATGCCCCGCGAAACGCCCGGGCGCATTGCCTGGTTCACCGGCTGGCGTATCGTTTCAAGCTACATGAAGCACCACGAAGAAGTGAGCATCGATCAGCTGATGCGCAACCACGATTACAAAGCCATATTCACACAAAGTAAATACAAACCGAAAAAATAGATACGCATATGCCAAATACATCCGATATACAGCTTAAAGTGCTGCTCGACGACCAGAAAGTCCCCGAAAAGATCTCCTGGACCGCCAAAGACAGCGGCATAGACGAAGACCGCGCCTGCAATGCCTTCCTGCTCTCGATCTGGGACCCGAAAGAGAACAATACCCTGCGCATTGACCTGTGGACCAAAGATATGCTGGTCGACGACATGAAACAGTTCTACCACCAGACCCTCATCACCATGGCCGAAACTTTTGAACGTGCCACCGGCGAAACCCGCATGAAAGAGCAGATGCTCGATTTTGCAGATTACTTCGCGGAGAAGATGGGATTGAAGGAGTAGGATGGTCCGAAGTTTGATAGTCCGGGAAGTCCGAAGTCCGATAGTCCGAAGTCCGATAGTCCGAAAAGTCCGAAAGTCTGATAGTCCGAAAGTCTGGGGTCCGAAAAGTCCGAAGTTTGATAGTCCGAAAGTCCGGAGTCCGATAGTCCGATAGTCCGGAAGTCCGGGGTTTGAATAGTCGGGATCGTATATAGTTTAAAGCCAGGTAAAGAAGTCTGCATAATAGGAAAACAAGAAAATTTTCACTTCAGAGTTTTTATACGCAGGATATCTACGGTTTTCTTTATCTTTTTGCTTTACCGACTAACTATGAATAAATTTGGCTTTGAAAAACTCGAGGTCTGGATACTTGCTGTGGACTTTGCAGACACTATTATTTCGCTCGCGGAAAGAATATGTAACAGAAAGCATTTTCGCACAGGAGAACAACTTGAATCTGCTTCAACTTCCGTATCTATGAATATAGCAGAAGGTTGCGGCCGTAATTCCGGCAGGGAACTGTTACAGTTCCTGCATTATGCACGGGGTTCACTGAACGAAACGATCACACTTATTACCATTCTGAAAAAAAGAGGCTGGATCTCCCCCGAAGAATACTACACGATATATGAGAAGGCAAGCAACATTTCGCGCATGCTCTATGCTTTCATCAACAGCCAGAAGCGAAAACTCCAGAAATAGAAACGCTATCCGCTCGTACCCTCCCGGACTTCAGTTCCCTGCTTCCGAACTTGATTTCCCGGCTTCCCGGACCTGGACTTCCCGGACTATCAAACTCCGGACTCCGAACCTTTTAACTTCACCACGGCTCAGTAACCACCACCCGTATCTTTTCTCCTTTCCCCGCCAGGGGCATCCAGCCACACCTGATCCCGGGATAAAGTGTATAAATACCTGCTTCGGAGGGCAGACGAACACTTATTTCGCAGCTGCCTCCCTTTTGCTGAAGCACTGTCCGCAGAGCCACACCAGAGCTCTCCTCCTCCCGTTTCTCCTTTTCCTTAAAGATCGCGTACCCGATATAAGGCGCATAGGTACTGCTGTCAGCAGGAAAAGTGCGGGTATTCTCATTTGTACAGAAAAGCTGCAGGGGCAGACGTACATCCGAGGAGGCTCTTCCCCTGAGTTCCCTGAGCGGACTCCGTATAGCAATATTTCCATAGGAACGGAGGCCGGGAACGAAGGTATAGGTATACGTGCCCCGCCTGGTAGACACCCGGGCGAAATTATTCTCGGGGTAATTGACCACCAGCATCACCCGTTGTCCCTGGAACCGGAACTCTGTATCCTGCAGGCTATATTCATTTTCGCGGCCCATGATATTGTTGAGCGCAAAAGCAGGCCGGCCACTGTAAAAAGCGTATTTCGCCGCCAGCTGGTACGAATTCATAAATGCTACCGGGCAATCTTCCGAAACTGCGGTCAGCTCATCTGCCCAGCTTTTATTGTGGTGCCATTCTGCGTTTATGCCCCATCGTTCCGGTAAAAAGTCCCACACCATATATACGCGTATCACCAGGATAAGCAGTATTGTAAAAGGGAACAAACGATACAGCCATATTGCTACTTTTTTTTGTTTTTCGGCCTCCCTGTAACCCATGTACAACAGCGGGAAAAAGGCTATAAAGCTCCAGTTCGCCTCCACGCGTCCCCGGAAGGTCAGCAACAGCAAAAACAGCCCTGTTATGCAGGCCGACAGGTGCAGGATACGTTCAAAAGGCGTACTGCCCCGGTATGTGAATACCACATATAAAAACCAGAAGCCGGCAAAGGGCCCGAATACAAATGGCTGCGTAAGAAGAAAGTTCACCGTGTACGAGATCCGGTACGTTCCCTGCTCCCGCTGGAAAAAATGATACATGAGCGAGGGAAAGCCCCGCTCCCATTGCCACAGCAGGTGCGGCAGCATCAGCAGGAAAAAGGCTGCGAGCAGTACCCAGAAACTTTTCCGTTTCAGCAAGGTCTCCCGGGAGAACAAGGCAGGCAGCAAAAGAAGTATGCCCTGGTATTTCGAGTACAGTAAAAGCGCCGCGGTCAGGGCTGTGAACAAGGCATGGGGCCAGGTATCCTTTTCGATGTAACGTTTCAGGACACTTAGAAACAATATGCTGAAAAATAGCATCGGTGTATCGGGCACGGCAAGCATTCCGCCGATCTGCAGGAAAGCAACGGAAGCCAGCAGGGTATAAAAAAGTCTCCTGTCACGGGGAGCAATGAGCTTTTCTGCAAGGAAGGCCGAACCCGTCATACAGAAGATCATGAACAGGCGAACACCTGCTTCGCCGGGTAAGAGCCGGGTACCTGCCCTGATAAGCCAGGCGGTAAGCGGCGGATGATCGAAATAACCCCAGGCAGGCCTGGAAGCATATACATGATAATAGGCCTCGTCGTGCCATAGCTCCATGCAGGCAGCCTGACCAAAAGCAGACAAGCCCCACAGCAGGTAAAACAAAACCGGGGCAGGGATTTTCCGGCAATAACCCTGCAATGTATATACGAAATGCATCTTGCTCCTAAAAATAGATGCCGCTCACACTCTTTACAGATGGTATTATAGGAATGGCTGTTCCGGTTTTAGGAACGGTACTTTCTCATGTATAAACGGCAGCTTTAAACTACACCATTACTACTTTATGCCATTTCCCGGACTAAGGCCTGCCGGACCATCAAACTCCGGACTTCCTTAGCGCCCCCGCCCAGACCCATCCTATAAACAAAAGCTGCTCGGGGATACGAAACCAGAGATATCCCGGACCGGGACCGCTGTGATCGGCATTTTCGAGGTGTATATGATGTAATGCCGCATAAATGTTCGATGGCAGAATGAGTATAAAGAATACGATGAGAAGCTGCCCGGTGATACGTTGTGTTTTAGGATACAGCAAACCCACGGCAGCCAGTACCTCCAGGATGCCGGTTGCGTAGACAAGTTCCATGCGGTAAGGGATAAAACCCGGCAGCATCAGCACCATACCTTTGCTGAACATAAAATGCCCGGCGGCTGTAAGCAACAGCATACAGGCCATGGAGATACGCAGGGCCGGGGCCGGGTGAAAACGGCCGCGCAACAGACGCAGGACAAGCAGTGAAATAATGAACGCAGCGAATAACACAATGATCGGAGCCATATCTTTTTATTTTGAAGACAAAGTTCCGGCAGGTATTCCGTTAAAAAAATGAACCCGGGTTAAGAAATACGGCGCCGGATCCGGCTGAGCGACTGGGGCGCCACCCCGATGTACGATGCGATGTACTTGAGCGGGATCTGCCGTATAAGCTGCGGCTGTTCGGTGAACAGGCTGCGGTAACGCTGCTCGGCGCTCTGCGTAAGCAGCGACAGCTCGCGCAGCGATTTCTTCAGGAAGAGGTCTTCACCTGCCAGGCGCCCTATGGTATTGCCGATCTGTGTACCGGCATATATGTCCTGCAGATCGTTGTAGTGCAGTTTCCAGAGAATGGTGTGTGAAAGGGTCTCTGTGCGGTAAACCGATGGCCTGCGGGTGAGAAAAGAGTCATAGGCACTGATGAAATTACCTTCGAACACAAAGGCAAAAGTAAGGTCGTTCTCTTCGCCCGGGATGTAAAAACGGATAACGCCGCGTTCGGCAAAGGAGAGATAATTCTCGGTCTGCCCCACATCGAGCAGTATGGTCTTTTTAGGTACCTCTGACCGTACGAGGCGCGCGGAGAAAAACGCCCAGTCCTCATCGGAAAGGGGTGCGAGCTGCTCCATATGCCTGCGTATAAACTCCATACATTCCCTATTCTGTGTATACCGGGTAAGCGCCTTCTTTCACAAAGGCCCCCGAACGTACCCGGATATCCCTGCCTTTTACCCGCAGCTCAAAAATAAGGGAAAAACAGGTACCACAGGTATCCCCGAGATAGGTCTTACATCAGGGAGCCTTTGTCCATGGCAAGATACAGCTGAAACAGGGTAAGTCTTTTCTTTTCCCTGCGTTTCCGGGAGAAGAGCTCCTGCAGCCCGATGCCGTTTATCCCGAAATAATCGGAGAATACGAAATTGCCTACTTCCAGGTCGAACTCGGCTATAAAGTTCTCGAGAAATTCATGGGCTTCATCGGCCCTTAACCCGAGGTCTTCCTTCAGGTCCGTGTCGGGCTCCAGGTTTGTGCTGAGGCCCAGTTCTTCACGGATAAACCCGAGCAGCCGCTCCCAGTTATCGTTTTGTTTGCCGGTTTCCTGTGCTGGATTCATGTCAGTATAAGGTATATACAGGTACAAACAATTCTCATGCCATATTTATATACCCTGGTCGCCAAAAAACGAACAGTGCGCTCAGACCGAAGTTCGTTCCCTGAGATATTCATTTATCGTACGGACCACCAGTACGATATCGTGTTCGTAAAAACCGGTGCAGTTAAAGCAGTTGCACTCTATAATCGCATAGCGCCCGTTACAGAATGCGGTGTCCATTACAAAAATATCGTGCGGGGTATATATTTCGCAGCACTCTTCCACGAAGGCGAGCAGGTCTTCGGGTACGTCCCAGCCGGCCACGTCGGGGTCCCCGTTGCGGGCATAACGGCTGCTGCTGATCACTTTTCCGTTTACGATAAAATGCCGCCATTCCCGGGTGATGCTTTTGGGGGAACTGACCACAATCTGGGTATCGGGACCCAGGTTCGGGTTATTGAAAATATCCAGTTCTGCCGCCAGCTTCTGTATATCGCTAAAGCGCATCACCGTTCCGTCAAAGGCCTTATTGCCTTCATTCGGACGCAGGAACCATTCCGAATCTTCGTCGTGCAGGCGTGTGGCAAAAGCGGGAAAGGTCGTTACCCGGCTGTCGTGGTTAAGCATGCGCGGGCCCCAGTGCCGCAGGTAATTGGCAATGTTAAATCTTTCCGGGTCATAAAAAACGCCCCCGGATAAACGCCTGTTACGGGCCACATTCATAATAAGCGTGGCGGAACCGTAAAATACGTTGAAGCGGTCGGGATATCTTACGGGTGGCAGGGCATCGGCAAAAGGTATGATCTTTACTTCGTCGTAGCCTATGCCGTCGAGTTCCAGCGCCGTACGGATATGTTGCAGCACATCGGGTCTGATCTGGTTGATGTGCAGGATCCAGTGGATGATAGAGGTCATTATGGTGAGCGTATGGTTTCCTTAAATCAATATAACATTTTTCTTTCTTCCTGGTTTTGTTCACTATTCATGTGTATACCCACTTCTTTTAGTATAGTATACGTATTTCGCGGCCGGTCTTTGCCTGGTTTCAATCCACTTCTTTCAGCTGTACAGGGCTGTTTTGCAGCAAGGCTCTGAGACCGTCGAGCGTTTCCCTGTAGTTCCGGTAGTTCTCAGCTATGTCCCGGGGATAGATATCGGTCCAGCGTGCGAACCCGTCCAGTTCACGGCAGGCCCTGGCCTCCTGCCGGTCTATGCGGGCAGCGGAAGGGATATAGACCGTATGTACGTTCAGGTTCTCCCGGTGCAGCAGGGCGATGAGCATCGTGGCCTCCTCTGCATTTGATATGGCCGAGCCCAGCAGCATGCTTCCGTTGCGGCGGCTGATGCCTGCGGCGATAAATTCCAGGCGTTGTGTCGCATTGTGCTTCAGCAGGTCGTAATCGTACTCCCGCAGCAGTTCCCAGGCCTCCGTCCGGTAACTGGTATCCAGGCCGCTGAAGCAGGGTTCCGTTATTTTTATACCAGAAGTGAGATAGATCCTGTGCATAAAACTGTGACAAAACGAGTGTTTTAACCGAAATAGGAACCCGGAACGGGACTTTCGATCATAAAATTATAGCGCTGTTCCCCGGCTTCCGTACCGATCCCTTTCAGCAGGGAACGCCGCTCTGCATAGAAGCGGAGCAGATCTTCCATGCCGGTCTCTTCCTGCTGCAGGGCCGAAATTTCCGCTGCAATTTCGATGGCGGGGCGTGTATCGGGTTCTGTGCGTTCGAATTTGCCCGATTCGGCATCGATCACTTTAAAACCGCCGCCATTCCACGGGAAATAATAGGCCTGTGCCATAAATTCAGCGATATCCGGGCAGATATGAGCCGCCTCGAGCCAGTCGAGATGCAGGGCATACAACAGCTGTCCGTTACGCACGGTGGTAAGTTCCTGGTGGCCGTTGAATGCGCTGTTCTGCGCTGCCACGATCAGGCAATCAGTATACGAATACTGCGGATCGTATATACTAAGATCCGTACCGAGCTGCTGCGCGATAACGCGTCCCACGATCTCGGAATCGCGGTCGGGCATGGCCACTACAGAACGTACAGGCACGGTAAGCGTTTCCATAAAGCGGCGCAGGCGTACGGCCGCAGCCTTCACCGATTCAAAAGAACCCCAGGAGGCCACATACCGGCCGCCGGCTACGTAATTCTCACTGTCGTCGAAATAATCGAGCAGTACGCCGCCGTACTGGATATAGTGCCAGTCGCGTATATGCATGCGCGGATCGTCCACGGTATGATAGCGCCGCAGCATCTCGTGTACTTCGTTCACCTTGCTTTTCGGGAAGATCATCTGTTCCTGGTCGGGTTGTGCATCCAGCATTTCCCGCAGTTCGTCCAGCACTTCCTGTACGCCTTCGGTCTCCCCTGTAAGCACTTTGCATTTATTCAGGAAGTATACGTCCCAGAAGTCGTCAGACCCCGAGAGTTCGAGCAGGTTCACCGCACGCTGTACCTGGAAACGGCGGGCATAGCACAGGGCCAGGTCATGCCGTACTTCCTGGTCGTCCGGGGACAGTTCCAGGGTTTTCTCATAAAATACGGTGGCCAGGTTATAGTGCACATTACTGAAGTAAAAATTGCCCAGGTCTTTATACGCTGCGGATGAGGCCGGGGCCTGCAATACGGCTGTAAAGAGCTGCTTTTCGCCGTCGCCGCCGAGTTTTTCCAGGGTTTCTGAGGCCAGTTCATACAGGGCACGGTAATTTACGTCTTTCTCAAAACCACTGCCGATGGCCCGCAGGGTTTCCCGGTATTCGCCCTGGGCAAAAAGTGAACGTGCACGTTCCAGGTCTTCGGCAGCGGCTGAGTCCTGAGGCGGGAATTGTTTTCCGGACGGTTTTTCTTCTTTTCCTTTCTTTCCGAAACTGAATAGTCCCATAGTGATAGTTGTTTTGTTCAGCGTACAAGGTCGTAAAAAAGCGAAAAAAACGGTGCGGCGGCAGACATTTTCCGCAGATCGCCTGTAAATAAACCTGCATAGGGCGTTCTTTTGCGCCGGAGTCCCCTGCGGGCGACTCCACCGGCGGAAAAAAACTTATAATCATGCTTCGTGTAAGTCACCTGTCAAGAGACTTACACGCCCGTCGCATTTCGGTAAAGGGTGGCTAAAGACATACTTGTATTTTATTTTTTGCAGGTTGTGATATTTTGAGCCTTCGTACGAATAATAAATAAAACAGTTCCCTACACGGATGCAAAGCATAAAAAGTACAATTTTGATCACTGCACCTGGCAAAAATGGACAAGGTTGACAAATCGGACATATTCGTTTCTGTGATACAGTCTCATAAAGGGATCCTGTACAAAGTGGCCGGTTTATACTGTAAAAATGAACAGGACCGGAAAGATCTCGTGCAGGAGATCATTGTTCAGCTGTGGAGATCGTTTGACCGGTACGACGAGCAATACCGGCATTCTACCTGGATATACCGGATCTCTCTGAATGTGGCCATATCCTTCTACCGAAAAGAGAACAGCCGGAAAAAAATAGCCGGCCCCTTAACGGACGGGATCATCCATTTCCCCGGGAACGACGCTGCGGAAGAAAAAGAAAGTGACCTGCATCTGTTACAGGAACTGATCGCGGGGCTGCGGGAACTGGATAAAGCACTGATACTGCTTTACCTGGAAGAAAAGAGTCAGAGGGAAATTGCCCGGATCATGGGCATATCCGAAACGAATGTATCTACGAAAATAAACCGTATCAAGCAGGTTCTGAAACAAAAGATCATACTACTTAAAAATGAATAAGATGGAAAATACAGAATTAATAAGCATCTGGAAAGAACAGAATGCTAAGATCGAAAAAACGCTGGCCATTAATGAGCTGCTGTTAAAAGAGCTCATTAACAACCGGGCAAGATCATCCTTAAAATCGCTGATCCGCTTAAAAACGGCCGGGATGGTAGCTTTTGCCTGTTACCTGCTGTTCTTAAGCTATATACTGGTGTATGCGTTTTCTCACTATTCCTCTGCCTGGAATTATTTTATCGTTTCCGTTTCCGTTATTGCCCTGGTCAACATAAAAGGTTTTGCCGATTACACCAAACATCTTATCTGGACCAGCAAGATCGACTACAACGGCAGTGTAACAGACATTCAGCAGCAATTATCGCAGCTGCAGATCTCCATTATCCATCATGCCCGGACCATGTGCCTGCAATTCCCTTTTTACACTACGTTCTATTTAAGCGATGCCTGGTTTCCGGGGAAGGTCGGCGCCGGGTATGTCATTTTCCAGCTGCTGCTTACAGGTTCATTTGTGTGCCTGAGCTACTGGTTATACAGGCAGCATACACCCGAAAACCTGGATAAAAAATGGTTCCGGCAGATGATCGCCGGTTCGGGAGGAAAACCGGTGATGAAAGCCATGGAATTTTACAAGGAGATCGAAGCCTTTAAAAAGAGCGGATAAGCAGAACGTTTTACTTACTGCTGCCATCCGTTCACGAGTGCTGCATTTAATGTATAAGCGAGGCTTTTCCCCGGCCCTGTTTGCGGAGCACCAGTTTGTATTCGCCTGCACAGCCGGCAAAAGAGAGCGTTCCCGGGCCCGGGGTCCATTCGGCCTGCCAGAAGTCGGGCGGAGAATATTGAATGAATGAGCCGGTATCGAGGATCAGGGTAAAGCAGTTGTGCTTCGCATTCTGCACGATATATTCATCTGAACCAAAAGATATCTTTTTTATTCCCTGTGCGGGCAGGCTCACCATTCCGCTGCTGTCGGTAAGTACTTTGTCCATGCATTGATCGTTCACCCAGAGCGCCAAATCCGGCACAGGCACCATACCCTTGTCCGAAGGGCCCAGCACCCATATACGTACTTCCCCGGCCAGGCTATCCACACGGCTTTCATAAAATTCGGTGATGCAGGCCCTTTGCTGAAATCCATAGAGTTTTACCCGGCCTTTCTGTTCTGTCCAGAATCCACCGGCACGGCTGCTCCCGGGCGGGCTGTGCATCTCATAGGTAAAGCGTGCATCGGCATACAGGCTGAGCCGGTAGTAAAAATCGCCGTCAGAATACATGTAATTACCGGGGAGTGCTCGTGAGGCTCCCTGGCCGGAAGCGCAAAAACTGCCGGAGAGGAAAAGCAGCAAGGCAAGAAGCATACGGGGATAGTGGTGCATAACAGATACTATTGGGACAGATAAATATAGCTTTTTTTTCTGTTCGCCGTAGTCCCCTGCGGGCGACTCCGGCGGGGCGCAGCCCCCGAAACTCCAAACTCCGGACTTCCGGACTATCAAACTCGCGGACTTCCAGACTATCAGACTACCCCCAGATCCCGTTCATACTCGTCAGGATCATCGGCTTGCCGTCGGTGACCACAATGGTATGCTCGTGCTGCGCCATGTAGCCGCCCCGGTTGCCCAGCATCGTCCAGCCGTCGCTCTGGGTTACGGCCATGGTAGAATCGGTAGAGATAAAGGTTTCAATGGCTACTACAGAGTTCTTGCGAAAGCGTTCCTTGTTGAAGGGGTCGCGGTAATTCGCAATTTCGTCCGGCGCCTCATGCAGCTTACGCCCGGTACCGTGACCGGTGAGGTTTTTGATCACCCGGAAGTCGCGCTTTTTCGCTTCTGTTTCGATCATCTGACCGATATCTGCAATACGCACCCCGCCTTTGATGTTGTGAATGGCTTTGTACAGGATGTCTTTGGAGGCATCCACCAGTTTCTGATGCCCGTGCAGATCGGGGCCAAGTACGAACGATGAACCGTTATCGGCCCAGAAGCCATTCAGTTCGGCCGATACGTCAATGTTTACGAGGTCACCTTCCTGCAGAATGGTGGTATCCGACGGAATGCCGTGACAGAATTCCCGGTTCACACTGATGCAGGTAAAACCCGGGAAGCCGTATGTAACGTAGGGTGCCGATCTTGCCCCGTAATCCATAAGTATACGCGCCCCGTAATCGTCGAGCTGTTTGGTGCTCATTCCCGGGCGTGCGTACGCACACATTTCGCGCAGGGTAAGGGCTACGGCCTCACTCACTTTCTGCATGCCCTGCAGTTCGGTTTCGGATGTAATTGACATGGTACGAAGATAGGAAATAGTAATGAGTTGAGGGGAGGAAGCCAGGAGCCGGGAGTTAAGAGTTAAGAGTTAAGGGCGAGGAGGGACGAGTTAAGGGCGAGGAGGGACGAGTTAAGGGCGAGGAGGGACGAGTTAAGGGCGAGGAGGGACGAGTTAAGGGCGAGGAGGGAGTATTTTAGAGTGAGAGTAAAAATTTTCAGTAGCTGTTTCTCTTTGCAGTACTCCGTTTGCAGAATCGCCGATGTCTTCCTATTTTTCTCATCGTCAACCCTTAACAGTATGGAAAAGTTTGTTTTTGAGAACCTGGAAGTATGGATACAGGCTGTGGACTTTGCGGATATTGTTCTTTCCCTGTCAGAAAGAGTGTTCGATAAAAAGCACTTTCGTCTGGCAGAACAACTGGAAGCCGCGTGTACATCCGTATCTATGAATATTGCAGAAGGGGCCGGACGTAACTCTGTCAAGGAGCGTATACAGTTCCTGCATTATTCCCGGGGTTCATTGAACGAAACGATCACACTGATCACGATTCTCCGTAAAAGAACATGGATAAGCACTGAAGAATACCAGGTGATATATAACAAAGCAAGCAGTATTTCGCGCATGCTCTATGCATACATTCGCCATCTCAGACAAAACTAAAACAATAGGAAAGCTACATCTTCCGGATCACGTTACTCTCTCCTTCCTAACGCACTCCTCCAGACTCGTTGGCTCATCCCTCTTTACTCATCCCTCCTGGCTCCTCGCCCTTAACCCCTCGCTCTTAACTCTTAACTCCTCGCTCGTTCCTCCTCGCTCATCCCTCCTCGCCTCGAAACGGACTACCTTTTACGGTAAATACCGCGTATACTATCGTCCATGGTCCGGGTCCACTGTTCGGCATTCATGGTACGTTTGTATATGGCACTGGGGCCGTTCTTCTCACTGATCTCGTAGCTGTCTGCCCCGGTTTTTTTGGCACGCCAGAAATGGTTGGCCTTTGCCACAATGTAATTGACGCCGATCACCATATTGGCATCGCTCTCCAGTTTTTCATACTGTTCGGCATCGGCCAGCTGTTCGTGCATATCCTCCGGTTCTATCCACACGGTATCATCCCCCCGGGCATAGGCGGCACAGTTAAAACGGTCGTCGGGCTTTGAACCGGGTAACTTCGTATACTCTTTATAACTCCCCTGACCGGGTCCTGCATCTTTACCGTCTTCCGGGGCCCTTTCCCAGTAGGCATTGGCGTCTTCTTCACTTACTTCGGTTATCACACCGGGGTTCTCTAAAGTAGCTGTTGCTGCCGTAAGGCAAAATATATTCCCGAACGCGAACAGGGGCCTGTTTTTACCCAGGCTTTTCGGTTGTATGATCAAAGCCTCACTACAGACATTGTCTCCTTTACGAAACTTGAATCCGCCGTTCTCATCCCTTATTTCATGTTCGTGCACATTCACCGTTCCGGCCTTCAGCTTATTGCGGGCAATGTGAAACTGCCGCCACCAGGTATCTTCATCGACCCTGGCCGCAGACACTGCCTCTGCATTCCGGGCATCGGCCCAGACTTTATACCCGTCTGCCGAAACATGGGATTCAAAACCCAGGTCCTCATAATAGGCCGCATCCTTATTTGCCGCGTGTATGGCCTGGTGCGCATACGAGTACATGAATACGCCCTGCACCACACCTTCCCCGGCGTCCTTCTTCTTGAGCCCGGGTACATACTGGTTTGCCTGCGTACAGGCATCGGCCATCTGCTGGAAAGCGTGCAACTGTGCTACCTGCGGACTCCGTGCCGCGATGTCTGAAAGATTCCCCAGCCATTGCGCTTCGGGGCGCTGATCGGCAATACCGTTCAGGGAAGCTTTGCGCTCCTGTGCAGATTGGGATTCTGTTTTGCTTTTGGGAACCGAAGTATGCATGCCGGATTCTCTGTACACTCTAAAAGTAATACATTCCCGGCGGGGCGAGGTAGTTTGCAGGAAAAACAGGTCTTTTTACGGATGTTGGCTGAATAACCTACACATTAAATATTCCCCGGATTTAATCTTATTATCGAGGGGAAACGCCCCTGCTCATGAAAATCCCTTCCCCCGTGCTGTTGGTCAAAGAGGTCAACAATTATAGAGATCACTATTTTAGAGGGCCTGAGCTGCTTCTGAAGCATCTGGCTAACCAACCATATAAGCGCTTTCTCTTTACCTCCTGCAATCACTTTATCCAACATACTTTCTTCCGCGTTTATGAGTGTAACATTCAGCCGGCTGCCGTCAAAATTCATTCCGAACGCCTCACCCATTGCCAGGTGAATATGCTTATTCCTGAAAACGTTCTTCCAGATATCAAGTGTTTTGAATGCCAACTGTATATGCGACAAGTATATAGCATGGTTTTCTGCCGCGATTCCGGAAGAAGCCAGTTTTTTACTGATCATTTGCTGCAACCCGTCATCATCTGGCATTTTAATATGATACAATATATCGCCCAGGATGGCAAAAGCCAGATCAGCCTGCTGTTTTGCCTTTTCGGGAACCTCTTCAGTCCCCGTAGTTTCAGGTGGACGTTCGGCACTTGGCTCTTCATTGATAGTATTCATCCGCGTAACGACGCTATCGGGGTTATGCTGCTGCTCTTCTTCCGTCAGATACTTAAACGCCCGGTTCCATTTATAGGATACGTCTACACTTTTATAGATTATATGACTGATCTCATGTATGAGTGTATCGGCCCGCTTTTCATCATTGGTGGAATCCTCAAAAAAAGCTTCATATATTTCCACATATTGCATTTTAGCCAGTGCGATCGTATTGTTTTTTTTAACCCCGGTGAGATGGAATTTATTACTGGCGGCAACAAACGCAATAAATTGGTCTATCTGTTCAAATCCGGGGTTGCGCTGCTGTGTTTTCTGTAATTTTCGCTGTGCTTCCGCAAGTGCCCGCTGCAATATTTCCTCTTTGTTCACTCCGCCCGGCTGCGGCAAAAGGCTTGTGAAACCGGTTTGTACACCCTGAAACCCCGGGCCGCCATGTATGTTACTTATGGGAGCCGAACTTTCTTCTTCCGGTTCGCCTACCTCTTCCTTCATTTCCTCATCGGGCATAGGTACGCCGGGGTTCCCGCCCAGGTAATCGCCTTCGGCCAGGGCCTGCTGCAATTGCTCACGGCTATGTTCATCGATACCGGGGTTATTGATCATCCCCTCGATCTGTTGCCGGGTAAGTTGTTCTGTATCGTGGCCGATCACGGTAAAATTGTTGTACGTAACCGCAATTCTCCGAAGCTGGGCTACCGGGGCAGACAAACCTCCTGTTTTAAGTTCTGCCTGACTATCCTGTGTTTCACCGCGAGTTTGCAGCGCTTTATCACCCATCAGGTCTGCTTCTTTTTCCAGGGAAAAGTCCTCATTTACAGGCGGCTTTTTTTGTTTCTGCTGAACTACGTGCCAGGCTTCCTGCGGCCGGTGTATCTGCAATGGTACCGCTCCCGGTGCTTTGCCATGTACCTGCGTTTCAGCCGGAGTATACGCAGAGAGCCTTTCCACACCGGCTTTCAGTGAATCCGGCAGACCGGTATCCTTTTTTAGCTGTACAGGCGTTGACAACGCGGTTAAAGGTTGCCGGTCCTTCTGTCCGGGCTCTATGGACGACTGCTGCTTTCTGCGTTCCTGGGCTGTCTTCATGATCGGGGACGGTTAACATTCTGTTTTTACAAGATACAAATTTATACTTGCTTTTTTATTCATTATACCCCGGCACCATCTGCTTTCCCACTTTATGGACGGGCATGCGTTAAAGGGATATATATACGCAGACGATAAAATAAAACCTGTAAAACGCCGGGAGCAAGGGCATTCCGGGGGACTGAAAGTGAAACGAAAATCTTTTTAGTCCGTTGAGGAACGCGGGAAATAACTTTACGAAAAAAGCACGCAGGACCTTGTCTATAAGCAAATTGAAAAGTATTTTTGGGATGCGAACAAATCAGTATTTTTATGAACGAAAAAAGAGTACAATTGAATTGGGGGAGGCAAATGGGTGAAAGTCCCATAACTCTTAATTTTGTTCATAGAACAAATGCTGGTGTTCGCGGTGACCTCCCCCTTTTATTAACCTTTTTTTCTTTATTTTATGCGGATACCAGCAGAAAACAATGCCGAAGAAGAAAGTAATTCTCCTTGCGGCACGGATGATGCACGAAACGCATCGAGAGTAAATGTAGTATTAAGCGCTGAAGAGGCGGAGTTCATGGACCTGGTGACATCGCACGATGCCGGGGCCCTGGCCCTTTCCCTGCGCGAAGTGCACGATGTGGCCCTGTATGAGTCCGATCGTGTTTTCGACCGCGGGGAAAAAACCGCTCTCTTCCACCTGAAAGTGCTCTGGGAAGGCCTGGAGCAGATGGGCAGACGCGCAGGATAGTGTTGAGACGTAACAAAATTAGAGACAAGCCACCGAAAGGGTGGCTTTTTTAGTTTCCGGCGCACGGTTTTTGCTGATCGTTAACCCGAAGGACATAAAAAAACGCCGTCCCCGTGGAGGAAAGCGTTTGTATGTAAATGCTTCCGGCCTGCTGGTGGGTCAGGTAGTGATATCGGTTTCGGGTTCGCCCGGGTCGCCGGTCTTACGTCCGCCACCCGTATTAGGGAAGAACTGGCGGATGTCGGCATGCTTGCTGTCATAGCCCGGGGCCTGGGTACCGGCTTTGTACTTGGTGTAGTCGTAATCGGTGAGGGCGGCCTGGTACACGTCGAAATCGTGCAGCATCTTGGTATCGCTTGCGATCTCTATAATGGTATCCAGGCGGGTTAAGACCATTTCCAGGAAGTTACGGTCCTGGTAGTCGGCCTCGAACTCCTGCCAGTCCACGTCCGGACTGCTCATCCCCGGCTGCGACTGCTGGTAGTCGCGCACCTTGTTCACCAGCAGCTTGTTTTGCTCCTTGATGCTTCCGTACTGCTGCCGCTCATCGGGGGTAAGATTCCGGCCTTTGGCCGAGAGGGTGTTCTGAAGGGTGCTGAGTGCATTTTCTATGGCGGATATCTCTGCCGCCGTAAAATGCAGGTTTATCAGGTCGATAGGCATTGAAATAAAAACAGAGAGTGTTTAGGTTACACAATTAAGTAAACGATTGCCGTATGGTCTATGGAACAGGCCGGAAGCTCCGTACGGCCATTCACAATATACGGAAACTGCCTGATTTAAACCAATAGCCGCTCTTTTTTGCCCCTGTAGCCCGTACGTAAAAGGATACAGCGTCATTCACACCATCTGCCCAAACGGGCATTTTATGGTATAGAAGTGGTCGGTTTAGGTTGTATACGTCAAACGTTTATGTACCCTACGTGGTCTGTTTAGGTGGGTAAACTTAAAATTTTACGTTGCACAGGTGATTGTTTTAAGTTATACAGGCTAAACATTTATGTTACCTACCTTAAAATTTTAGGTTAGGTAACTTAAAAGTTTATGTTGTACAGGTGGTCGTTTTGAGGTATACAGGTGGTCTGAACCACTTCCCCAACCTGAACGTTTGACGTAGGTATGTGGTCGGACGGGCTTATTCAACGTAAACGTCTGGCTTCGCTACCTGGTCGTTTTGGCATCCTGAACCTAAACGTTTGGGGTGTACAGGTGGTCGTTTTAGGGTGCAGGACATAAACGTTTGGCTTGTACAGGTAGACATTCCGGGGTGCCAGGGTTAAACATCTGACGTACCAAGCTGTGCCTTTCGCTAACACAAGGTATACCGGGATATGTGCCATGATCTTTGCCGGTATCGGCAAGAAATGAAACCATTTCGTGCAATTATCAGGTGATTTTTGCCGATATCGGCAAGAAATGTACCTTTTGCTTCCGGTTTTTATAAGATTCTTGCCGGTAACGGCAAGAAAGGTATGGGACTGTCTTTTGCCCTGTACCTACTCTGCCATCTGTTTTTTACATACAATTAAAAAAGTTGTGTTTACCCTGCAAAATCAGGGCAGCTACAACGATAACGAGTTACATAATATAAAACAAACAGTTGTGTTTACCCTGCAAAATCAAGGCATCTACAACTATGGATAGACAACGGAGATAGGATTGACAGTTGTGTTTACCCTGCAAAATCAAGGCATCTACAACAATGAATGTGTGCCTGAAAGCAAATTGCGTGTTGTGTTTACCCTGCAAAATCAAGGCATCTACAACCCGTCGTGAATTGAGAAAGAGCCTCGGATGGTTGTGTTTACCCTGCAAAATCAAGGCATCTACAACTAAAAATGAGCTTTCGTCTTATTCGGGGAAGTTGTGTTTACCCTGCAAAATCAAGGCATCTACAACCGCAACGCCTGCCTATGATTGTAACAGCTAGTTGTGTTTACCCTGCAAAATCAAGGCATCTACAACGCATTGATGGATTAAGCCAATCTATAAGTAGTTGTGTTTACCCTGCAAAATCAAGGCATCTACAACACAAAAGCTCGGCATAAACATAACGCGATAGTTGTGTTTACCCTGCAAAATCAAGGCATCTACAACGAACTAATATCACGGCCATGAAGCATTGGAGTTGTGTTTACCCTGCAAAATCAAGGCATCTACAACCGTATGGTAAGATGCTTGCTGACCTGTTAGGTTGTGTTTACCCTGCAAAATCAAGGCATCTACAACAGTATGTGGACTTATATTGAAAAGTACATTGTTGTGTTTACCCTGCAAAATCAAGGCATCTACAACTTCTAAGAATAACAATAAACAGCTTTTACAGTTGTGTTTACCCTGCAAAATCAAGGCATCTACAACGCACCTAACCTACAAGCCGGATGAACAGAGTTGTGTTTACCCTGCAAAATCAAGGCATCTACAACTTATATCTGAAGAGGAAGAACACTACGAAGGTTGTGTTTACCCTGCAAAATCAAGGCATCTACAACGCGGGCGTTCCATTCCTCACATGCGATATAGTTGTGTTTACCCTGCAAAATCAAGGCATCTACAACTGGGAGCAATCGGGCATCCTCGGCAAGACGGTTGTGTTTACCCTGCAAAATCAAGGCATCTACAACGACGGCATTGAAGACCCTGCGGCCGCCGTTGTTGTGTTTACCCTGCAAAATCAAGGCATCTACAACCTATAACGGTTTAGCCCTTTATTTATACAAGGTAAAATACTTTTTACCGCGACAAAAGTACACTATATCTCTAAACTACTGATTTCATAAAGTATTTTTTCAGTTTCTATAATGCCGTAAATACCCCCTTTTCTTCCATAAGCTTCTGTAGCTCCTGCAAATAATAGGTAACTATGCTATGGGTTATTGTTATACCATCGCTACTCTCCCGCACAGCTTTAGGCAGCCTGTCTGCCCTGGGAAACTCGTTGTGTGAAAACTTATTTCGTATCTCTCTGTAAAATGTTTCTTCTTCAAATGTAATGATGGCATACTTCCGCAACCAATCCATATACAATCCATGTTCTACATGTGTATTTCTACGGTTCTTTTCCGCTGCTTTGGCATTCGCTTTCTCAGCCATTGCGTCCAGTTCATCTTTAGACATGTGGCTGATGATCGCCTGCTCTAACGTAAAGCACATTTCCAACACTTGGGGCCGCAGCTTTTCGTAATCGTCCAGTTCTTTTTTCAGGTCTTCAAAGGCTATGGTATCTTGTGTGTACCAGGCAAAAAGGCCGTGCATACGCCTGTCTGTAATAAAGCGCCGGAACAGGGCATAGTCTTTACGCTTACGGGTATAGCTTATGTATTTGTTGTATTTGTCGCCAATCTTTTCGCTTATTGTAGTCTGCACATTCAGCGGACTCGTTGCGGAACCCGGGTATATTTCGGCCAGGGATATATTTAGTTTTTCCGTGGCCATCCTGTCCAGCATCAGCATCAGAATACGGTCTTTCGCCTGGTAAAAGCGCAGCTGCTTTTCGTTTTCGTCAATGGCCTTTTTAAATACCCTGCGTACCTGTACTTCCTGTATCTGTGGGTCTACCCTCTTCCTTTTGCGATATACACTGTCTAATACCGGCTCATAATATTCGCGGAAGGTAGCTTTGGCACCGGGCTTAAAGGCAACCCGGCCTTCGTACGGTTCGTCTTTAAAAAGTACATACTCCCGTTCCCAGTTATAAAAGGGTTGTATTTCCGGCCGCCATATTGCCAGCAGTTTAGAGTAATTGTACTTTTCGCCTGCCTGCAAACGATCTCCGAGCTCTGCGGTCAAAAGACGGTTCAGGCAATCGTCAAAAAGATTCAGCGGCAGGTCTATCGGTTTAGAATCAGCCTTCTCTACGTTCCCTTTTGTTACCGAATGAAGCCATGCAGGCAAAGGAGATTCTTCCCGAGCCAGCCTGCGGTAAGATAAGGGTACCCCTTTCCCCGATTCCGGTATCTGTATCTCGGTTTTATCCTTAGCTTTTACCTTCGAATAAAACGTATTGCACAGCCAGCTATCTTCTTTTTTCTCTGATTTAAAGCATTTCTCCTTTCGATTCCATACTTTTCCCATACGCTGTGCCGTGCCTTTCCGTTCGATGTATTTCCGGTACAGATCTTTGGTTTTGTGTATCTTGTTAAAAGGTAAATCCGCCAGGAAGGGGTGACCATTTGCTGTATCGAACAACTGCAGTTCTTTGGTACATATATCCAGGAACCTTTGTTTTTTAGCCGCATCCGCATAAAGGGCCAGGCACTCCTGTAACTGATCATAATAAAAAGAGCTGATCTTTGCTTTTCGCTTTTCGTCAATAACCAGGTTCACGATATCGCGGGCCAGGTAGCTGGCCATTTCCCCGATCTTAGGCCCTTTACCGGCATCCAGGGCTTTTATACGCTGCTTGCATTCCTTTCTTTCGGCCCGTATACGGTTTTTTATGGCCGCAGCGGTTTCTACCTCCACAATGCGTAGCCAGTAATCAAGTATACGTCCCGGTATCTGCCGGTGATTCAACCCGTATTCAGCCAGTATGGTATTTAGTTTTTCCTTACGTTCATTTACCCGGGCTACGTACTGTGCATAAAAAAGCGCTTTCCGGCGATTGTTGAGGTTTTGTGTGGCAGACTGGCGGTTTCGTCCTTTCTTTTCCTGATCCAGTTTGTTCCTTATATCATCAAAAGCTTTTTTATCTGCCGCCGCAGGTTCTATATGAGGAAGTTTATCATCCCAGAACTGGCGTTTTATTTCCTTGTCAAATGCCAGGCTCTGTTTCACTTCCTCTATAAAATCGTTGTTCAATACCTGTATGGTACTTTTCTGTATACATTCATGTATGCAGCGGGCCGCACTTCCCGGCTCCAGTATTTCGAGCAATGCTACCTTAGGTAGTTCGTGCACGCTCAGGAAAGCCAGCGGAGCCAGGGGCCTATACAGTTTTTCATGGTACTTTTTATTCGAATAGGGCAGTATGCCGATCTTATTATTCACGATGTGAAAATGCGGGGCATACTGTGTAAAATATTCCGCATATTCGCCACTGAACTCTTTCAGGAAGTCCGCTTCTGCTGTAATCTGCGCCTTTACCTGCTCTCTTTCCTCTTCATGATTGCCCAGGAATGTATGCAGATTCCTAAAAGTCTTTATATCTCCACTGATGCTGCGGTTGGGTTCTTCGGGCGTTTCACCCAGCAGGGTTTTGGGATACGCGCGAAATATGGATTTACCGAGGTGTAGCTGAAAGTAGAAATCAAAGGTATCTGAACGATCCAGGAACTTCAGTGCAAATTCCGGGAAGCGATCGGTATGTCTGCGCTTTACAGATATAGACTCCAGGTAGTTTTCATAGCTTTCTTCTTCTATGTGTTCGGGTATACTGTTCTGCGTCATGTTATACCGTTCATCTTTTCCAAGCTGCGGCTGAAACGGTTTTTTTGCCTCGGCGGACAACGCCTGGTACAGCTCGGCGGGAGCGCGGTTCAGGTAGTTGAGTATATCCAGTTGCAGGGCCTGCTCCGGGTTTTCGCTTATAAAACGGTCGTGTGGCATTTTGGCACACAATACGCTGAATACTTCGCGCGTGGCCAGGAAGTCGAACGTACTGGTATTTTTAAACCCGCTTACTTTATTAATGAAATGGAATGCATTCTCTTTATCCAGGAAAAGACAGCAAAAGAAAACCAGTCCGCGTGTGGTAACCTTACCGTCGGCCCTTACGATACCAGGCGCTATCTCCTTTTCCACAAACTGAAAGTGCCGGGCATCGATCACCCCCTCAAAGCGTTTACGGGCAAGGTGTATCGCATAGTAAAACGTATTTCGTAAAAATACGGCTACCTGTTCATCCAGTTCGGTTTTCCTGCGGTCCTCTCTATCTACCGAATAGTAATGCGAATAATCGTTACGGAACCTATTCAGTTCGGCAAACAGTTCTTTAAGGATGTCGCTCATCTGGGCAATATCCAGCTCTTTTTCCGAGTACTCGTCCGAAGTGGTATCGGTAGCAAACAAAGCAGCCAGCGGCAGAAAACGCCTCAGCAGCGCGTATATCCTGCGGGGATTATTCTTTTCCAGGTAATCCTTGTCTGTAAGAAAACTGGACGGTAATGCCCCGTCGTCTTTCAGCAGCTTGGGCGACAGCGGCTCTGCTTCTGCTGTATCTGCTTTCTTTTTAGCGAAGCCGAGTTTCAGTTTGGTAACGATCTCATTCGAGATAAGGAACATATTGTGGCGGGCCATGTTCAGGTAGCCGCCGTAATACCAGGGTTCAGTTTCCATGGTATAGCGTTTGGGTGCGTTCGTATCCATTTTTAAAAGTGTTTTATTAATTACATGATATGGCAACGCTATGCAGCTGCACAACTGTTCTTACACCGCAAAGTGCATTACGCATAAACAAGAAAAATTAAATGTGTAACCGGCCAATTCCGGTTTCCTCCCGGGTAATACAAAAAGCTTATGTTTTCATGGTACAGGGTCTTTACTAAGGTTAAACGAGTATGAACAAGCCTAAATATAGCAGTACAACCTGAATAAACCAAACCCTACTACCCAAATTTCCACATATACTAAAATCCCCGACCACGAACTTTGGGTCTACAGACTTCCGGACTACGGACTCTTCACCCCTGGCTCCTGGCTCTTTACTATCCTACAGCCGGACTACGAACTCCCGGACTACAAACTATATGCTGGTATTCCTTCAAGTAACCTCAACTGCCCCTTCTCCACCGCATACAGGTAATGCTGTAACCCATTGCTGAGAAAGATATGCTGCGGCTGCAGTACCCTTGCGTATACAGATGCCTGCAATAAGGTATCACGGGTGAGGGGAACCTCGGGGGCCTTGCATTCCAGTACGAAGAAGATGCTGAGGTCGCGGTTGCGCATCACTACGTCGAAGCGTTTGTCCAGGCCGTTGAAGGGTACTTTGCATTCCACCTGCATCAGGGAGGCGGGATAGGCGGCATGGTCGCACAGGGCGTGGATCCAGTGCTGGCGCACCCACTCTTCAGGCGTAAGGCGCACCCAGCGCTTGCGGATGATGTCCCACACCATTTCGCGGCCCTCCTTTACGGTGAGGCGTAGCTTGGCATGCGGCAGGTTCAGGGCGGGAAACTCGTTCATGACAACCACTGATATACGATTATACCCAGGTAGGTTCCTAAAACGTTACCGACAATACCCGCCGTAAGCCCGGTGAGCAGCACGGAATGATTGCCCAGGGCCTTTACTACCCCGGGGATAAAGGGCGGACTCATAATACCCGCGGTGGAGGTAATGATATGTGTATCCTTATCGATACGGAAAAGAAATGACAACAGGAGATGCATGGCCATACTGCCGAACATGACAAAGGCCATAAAGCCCAGTACGTACAGGGAATCCGCACGGAACAGGCTGAAATCGCTACTGAGGCCCATCACCGAAGCGAAGACCAGCAGAAAGTATTCCCCGGCCGGGTATGTACTCTTTAACGAACGTACCTTCGGACTCAGCGAAAAGCCCGCGCAGATGGCCGTGAGTACCATAATGATGACCCCGGCGTCCATTTTACCCGTGATCAGCAGGGCCAGTCCGGCGCCTATGCCCGTGGCTGCGGCTACCAGCAGGAACCCGAGCCCGAACTCTTTCCAGGAGAAAGGCCGTTTGCTGGCTTCGGCTTCGGTCTGCTGCGCTTTACCTGCGTCCGGGTGGGGTTTGAGTATCTTTTTATAGAAATGCGGGGCAAAACCCATGGTAAATACCAGGAAAAGTCCGCCCAGCACTACGTCGTACATCATGGCCAGGGCATAGGTATTGTCCGGGGCATCGATGGCGGTACTTACCGCGGCCATATTGGCGGAACCGCCCGTGTATACCGCGCTGAACATACCGGCGTAATAGGCGCCGTCCTGCACGTAGTTATGAAAAAGGTAGAAACCCAGTACGGCAAAGGTTACGGTAGACAGTACTTCGAACGAAAAAGACAACACGCCTTTGGCTGAAGTACGGAACCAGCTCAGCAGATCGCCCGTGAGCAGCATCAGTCCGATGGCCAGGGGCACGGAAGCCGAGGTGAGTATCCCGCGCATTTCGTCTTCAGGGCGCAGCAGCCCGCTGTTCAGCAATAGCATGCCCAGTATGTAACACAATACCACCGGGCCCAGGTAAGCGAAAATGCGGAATTTACGACACAGGTAATCCGAAACGGGCGGAAGGGCAAAGGCAAAGAGAATGAAGAGAAGTGTGTTGAGTGTAAAAGTCATATCAGCCTAATCTGCGGTGTACAATATCCGAAATCTTTTTGAACAATGCTTCGGGTTTGAGCGGCCGCCAGGCCAGTTCGTCCAGCTCGCCGCCCCAGTGTACGTAATTCCCTATACCGTATTGCCGGAACTCGCGGATCACGTGCTCGCGGAAGTTCACAAAGGCAATGAAGCCGTCTTCCGCATCCTCGTACCATTCGGCATAGTAATCGTCCTCGTCGGGGAAGGCATTCATCACGTGTTCGCCCAGGATAATGAAGTTGCGGATACCTTCGTCGAGCAGTACGTCCAGCACTTCGCGCTTCAGGTGCATAATGTCGTTGTGCAGTATGTCGTTCCACTCCCCGATCAGCTCAATGATGGCAAATTGGTTGTGGTAATCGGCATACAGTATCTTGCCGTACAGCGTGGAAGAACCAAATTCGTCCCACTGTGGATGGATGTAATGGTTATACACGGCATGGGTAAAGTGAAACTCGCTGTATTCACGTCCGTAGAAGGGCGAACGTTCATCGTCTTCGGCCCGGTACAGGCCACGCCAGGCAAAATGGGGCTCCAGGTCGTGCATACTGTTGCGTTTTAGGTTATACAAACATTACTTGCTGCCGGCACAGGCGGGGTCGCTGCAAACGCCGTACAGGATGAGGGAGCGCTCCGTTACCCGGAACTTGAAGATCTCTTCCACCATGTTCTGTATCTGTTGCAGACGCGGGTCGCAGAATTCCATCACCTTGCCGCATTTGCTGCATACCAGGTGATCGTGCTGGGTATAACCGTGGCTTTTTTCGTAACGGCTGCGGTTCTCGCCAAATTCGTGCTTGCGTACGAGCTTGCATTCCAGCAGGATGTCGAGTGTATTGTAAACCGTAGCACGGCTCACGCGGTACTTTTTGTCCTTCATCTTCTGGTAGAGCGATTCTACGTCGAAATGATCGCTAAGGCTGTAAATTTCCTCCAGAATAGCGTAGCGTTCCGGCGTTTTGCGGTGCCCCTGATCTGCCAGGTAATTGGTGAAGATCGTACGTACGGTTTCTAAATTGGAATGCACGGTGCAAAAGTACCAAAAATTGAACAGATCGCCTAAAAAATCAAACCTCTTTCAAAAGCTGTTCCGGGCCCGGGAATACTGAAAATTCTCTTATTTTAGAGCCGAAACAAACACACCATGAACCGCAGAGATTTTGCAAAGAATACCTTTTCGGCCGGTATCGCCGCCGGACTGAGCCCTTCCCTTGTACTGAAAACCATGCAGCAGGCGGGTTTCCGCAAAGAGGACTTTGGCCCGGACTTTAAATGGGGCGTAGCCACCGCCGCCTACCAGGTAGAAGGCGCCTGGAACAAAGACGGCAAAGGCCCCAGCATCTGGGACACTTTCACCCACAAAAAAGGTAAGATCAGGAATAACGATAACGGGGACATCGCCTGTAATTTCTACGAAAAATACCCGGAGGACATCGCCCGCATCCGGGAGATGAACTTCGGGGTGAACCGCTTCAGTGTTTCCTGGCCCCGGGTGATCCCTCAGGGGACCGGCGCTGTGAACCCGGCGGGCATAAGGTTTTACCACAACGTGATCGACGAAACCCTGAAAAACGGCCTGGAACCCTGGCTCACCTGCTATCACTGGGACCTGCCCCAGGCTCTGCAGGACCGCGGCGGATGGCCCAACCGTGAGATCATCGGCTGGTTCAGCGATTATGTGACCTTCCTGGCCAAAGAATACGGCGATAAGGTAAAGAACTGGATGGTGTTCAACGAGCCCGCCGCCTTTACCGGTCTGGGTTACATGGCCGGTATGCATGCCCCGGGCAAGATCGGCTTCGGGCTGTTCAAGAAAGCCGTGCACAATACCGTGCTCTGCCAGGCCGAGGGCGGACGTATCCTACGCGCCCTGGTGCCCGGCGGACACATCGGCAGCACCTTCAGCATGAGTGCCATACACCCTAAAAGCGATGCGGAGCGTCACATAAAGGCCGCCGCCCGCATGGATGCCGTGCTCAACCGCCTGTTCATAGATCCCGTTTGCGGCAAAGGTTACCCGGTGGACGGCTGGGAACACCTGAAGACCATGGAGAAATACATGCAGCCGGGCGACGAAGAAAAAATGAAGTTCGATTTTGATTTCATCGGTCTGCAAAACTACTTCCGCATTGTATCGAAACACAATATATTTCCGCCCATACTCTGGACCGCACAGGTAAAACCGAAAAAACTGGTGGCCGACGAGAGCGAACTCACCGATATGGGCTGGGAAATTTACCCGGAAGGCATCTACGAACTGCTGAAAAAAACGGCGGCCTATCCCGGGGTGAAAGAAATTTATGTAACGGAAAACGGTTGTGCCTATCCCGATGTTGTGCAAAACGACGCGGTGCATGACGAAAAACGTATCGCCTTCTTTCAGAAATACCTGGAGCAGGTGCTACGTGCACTGAGAGAGGGCGTTCCGGTGAAGGGATACTTTGTGTGGAGCCTGATGGACAACTTTGAATGGGCCGAGGGTTACCACCCGCGTTTTGGCCTGGTGCACGTGGATTTTAACACACAAAAACGTATAATCAAAGACAGCGGGCTCTGGTTCAGAGATTTTTTGAAGTAATTCTCTTACCTTTGCGGCCTGATGGAAGCCTTACGCATCGATATCATAACGGTCCTGCCGGAATTACTTCGCAGTCCGCTGGAACACAGCATTATTCAGCGCGCCCGTGATAAAGGCCTGGTACAGATCGAGCTGGTGAACCTGCGCGACTTTGCCCCGGGCAAATACAAAAGTGTGGACGATTATCCCTATGGCGGAGGCGGAGGCATGATCCTGCGCTGTGAACCGCTTTCGGCCTGTATCGAACACCTGATGTCGGAACGGAACTACGATGCAGTGATCTACACCACACCCGACGGCAAGACCTTCGATCAGCGTACGGCCAATACCCTGTCCACCTTCCGCAATATCATGATCATCTGCGGGCATTACAAGGGCATCGACCAGCGTATCCGTGACAAATACGTAACCCATGAGATCAGCATCGGCGATTACGTGCTGAGTGGCGGCGAACTGGCGGCCTGCATCCTTACCGATGCCATCGTACGCCTGGTGCCCGGCGCCATCGGCGATGAGATGAGCGCCCTTACCGACAGTTTCCAGGACGGTCTGCTGGCCCCGCCCATCTACACCCGGCCCGAAGAATGGAACGGCATGCGCGTACCCGAGGTACTGCTCAGCGGCAACGATAAACTCATCAAGGACTGGCAGCTGGAACAGTCGCTCGAAAAAACCCGGACACGCCGCCCCGATCTGCTCGGACCAGCACAATAACTATTGCTGAATGGGGATCGTAAAACGTATACAAAACGACACTTTTATAAGACAGGTACTTACCCTGGCCGGCGGTAATATAGGCGGACAGCTGGTCCTGTTCCTGAGTCTCCCGCTGCTGCAGCGTTATTTCTACAGCCCCGGATCCTTTGGACTGTTTACCGTATACGTATCCCTGAGTGAATTGCTCATTAACATTTCCGGGCTTAAATATGAATACGGCATTGTACCGCTGAGGCGGCATAAGAAAGCCTTGAACTTACTGTTTACCAGCATTGTAACGGTATTCACAACCAGTATACTTACCTTGCTGGGCTATGCGGCTGTTTACTTTGGCAGCAGTGCCGGATCGGAACTGCGTGTGCTGGGTTTGAGCGGATTTCTGCTGCCCGTGTCTGTGTTTTGCTGGGGCACTGTAAATGCCCTGGGATACTGGTTCAACCGCGAAAAGCATTATGGCCGCATCTCCGGCTCCAAATGGGTAAGTTCCCTGGTATCCGAACCGGTAAAGTTTGCCGTGCAGCCGCGCTTATCTTCGGGGGCCGGGCTTATCAGCGGACGTGTGGCCGGACAGTTTGCCGCCTGCATTTATATGTGTATACTCTTCTGGAAACACCAGAGGCATTACCTGCGTCTGTATTCGCCCCGCGAAATGCGCCGTATGCTTAAGGAAGAACGCCGTTATCCTTTTTACATTATGCCCGGGGCACTTATTACCGCACTTATTACGGCTATTTACGTAAATTTCTTCTCTCATTATTTCGGCCCGGAAAAAACGGGGGTGCTCGGCGTTTCGGTCAGTTACCTGGGCGTAGCCTTCGGTATCGTATCGGGTGCATTCGGGCAGGTATTCTTCCGCCGCATCTCCGAAGAAGATAATTATACACGTCTTTCGGCCCTTTTCCGCAGGTTCCTGCTTGTACTCTCGGCCATGGCGGCAGCTGTAATACTGTTCATTTACCTGTTCCCCAACAGCTGGGTAACGGCCCTGCTGGGTGAACGCTGGACACAGACCCTGCCCGTGATGCGCATTATGGTGCTGTGGATGAGCATAGCCTTTGTTTCTTCTGCTCTTTCGTTTATACATATTCGCCTGCACAACCAGCGGGGTCTCCTTATTCTCGAAGTAATTCACCTTGTCCTTGTCCTGGCAGCACTTTACGGCAGCTATGTATGGCGGGGCGATTTCTTTTTTACACTCTGCGCATTTTCTCTTGTACAGATTATACATTATTTAGCTGTAATTTTAAGCGCATTTTTATTCCTAAACAAAAAAAACAAAGAACTCACTAACAGGGAGAAATGAAGACATTTATAAAAACGAACTTTTTACAAAAACACTATATATTTTCACTTTTCATACTTACCATGCTGGGTATTATGATCGGGCTTTCGCAGGGATACGATCCGCGTTATACCCTTTATGTAAGTACCTTGTACCTGCTGCCCTGCCTGGCCTTTTACAGCCTGTTTCACTTCCTGGGGGTACGTTTGGGTATGGCCTCGTTCATAAATCGCACGGCAGGCCGGTTGTCGCTGCAGCACCGGGTTTCTCCGCAGCAGATCACCCTTGCGTTCCTGGTTTTTATTGTGCTCGTTATTATTATACATGCCATATATGTACAGGGTTTCCCCGGGTACAAGGCACTTACAGAGTTTAAACAACTACGTATCTTCAGTTTACGCAAATCGGTAACCTCCGACATTCCCGGCTGGCTCAAATACATATATTCCTTCAGCATTAAAGCTATAATACCCGTAGGGCTTGTATACATGCATCTGTACAAAAAGAAAAAGGCCATGTTTGTTTTTGTACTCTTAGCCTTTTTTATCGGCATTAACAGTATGCAGAAAAGTCACTTTCTCACCTTTTTTATTCCGCTTACCCTGCTGTTGTTCTACCATCGTCAGTTCAGAAAGGGTCTGCTTCTGATCGGAGGCATTCTTTTCTGCATTGTGTTCATGATATTTGTTACCAATCCGGCGCTTAAATACAGCGCGCTGAGCCCTTTCCTGAATGAGGCCAAAGAAAGGACCATAAAGAAAGATATGGACAAGGGGGCTGTAAACGAACCCAGGATGAATATAGGTGAAGCCAACGAAAAGGCTGTTAACTCTCTTATATTGCGCACATTTTACCTGCCCGGATCAACTGTGGGCAAATGGTTCAAGGCCATCCCCAGGAAAAAACCTTTCCTGCACGGCAAAGGATATAAGCTATACTGTGCCGTGACGGGCGAGACTTTTCACGATTACAGCCGTGAACTGTACCCTGTACTCTATCCGCATTATGCCAAAAGAGGCTTTGCCGGTAGTGTGAACGTGGCCAGCTTTATGTACGAATATGCCAATTTTGGCCTGTGGGGACTACCCCTGAGCGCATTCATCATAACACTGATACTGCTGACCGTAACTTTTGTTTTCAGGGGCGACTGGACCATGCAGATATTGCTGAATACCATACCTGTACTGTTCCTCTCCTCCGGCAGTTACACCTCTCTTCTCCTGAGCGGCGGCTGGGGACTGATCATCCTGCTTTATATACTTTTGTTACATCCGACCAAAATACAGCAACAACATGCCTGATATATGTCATATAACCTCAGCCCATCCCGCCGAAGATATACGTATATTCATCAAGGAATGCAGCTCCCTGGCAGCGGCAGGACATCGTGTAACACTGGTTGCTGCGGGCTCATCTGACAACTATACTAAAAACGGCGTACAGATCGTTTTTGTTCCCAAAAGTACCGGCGGACGGATAAAACGCATGTATGAAACGGTGAACCGTGTATACGAAAAGGCCCTCGCCGTAAATGCCGACGTATACCATTTTCATGATCCCGAGCTATTGCGCATTGCGCTTAAATTAAAGAAAAAGGGCAAAAAAGTTATTTACGATTCGCACGAAGACGTGCCCCGGCAGATCATGGGTAAATACTGGATACCCGCTCCCCTGCGTACGTTCGTATCTGCCGTCTTCGAAAAATATGAGAACAGCGTGGTACGCCGCCTGAACGGTGTAATTGCCGCTACGCCCGTTATTGCGGCCCGCTTTCGCAAGATCAATCCCAATACGACCGATATCAATAATTTTCCACTGCTGCGTGAATTCCCGGAGCCCGATTACGGGGTAGAAAAAGAAGATGCCGTGTGCTATATCGGTGGCCTGACACGTATCCGTGGTATAAGCCAGGCCGTAGAAGCTATGAAATTCTGTCCGGAGGTACGCCTGAAACTGGCCGGTCAGTTCTCTCCTGCCTCTTATGAGCAGGATGTACGTGCCCTGGAAAGCTTTGACCGGACCGATTACCTGGGCACGCTAAACCGCGAAGAAGTAGTTGATTGCCTGCATCGCTGCAAAGCCGGACTGGTTACCCTGCTGTACAGCCCGAATATTGTCGATTCGCAGCCCATTAAAATGTTTGAATATATGGCAGCCGGACTTCCTGTGATCGCCTCGCACTTCCCACTGTGGAAGCAGGTTATCGAGAGTAATGACTGCGGCCTGTGTGTTGATCCCGAAAAGCCTGAAGAAATTGCGGCTGCCATCATGCAGATCGTACAGGACCCCGGGCGGGCCCAGCAGATGGGTCAAAACGGACGCAGGGCCGTGGAAAACCGCTACAACTGGGAAGTAGAAGAACAGAAACTGCTTGCTTTTTACGAAAAACTGGCCTGATGACGAACACCAGACAAAACATGAACGTTAGCATTGTGATCCCCTGCCGTAACGAAAAAGCCTATATCGGCCCCTGTCTCGATTCCATCGTTGCGCTGGATTATGATAAAAGCCTGCTGAACGTATACGTATGCGACGGACTCAGTGACGACGGCACCATAGACATCATCCGCAGGTACGAACAGCAATACCCGTTCATCCATTACCTCGAGAACACACAGCGCACCACACCTTTTGCCCTGAACCTGGGCCTGCGCATACCCGGCTTCGATTTTGCCATTATCCTGGGTGCACACGCTACCCTGCACCCCGGTTATATCAATGCCTGCATCCGTGCTTTTGCACAGGACCCGCAGATCGGCTGCGTGGGTGGTGTCATCGAAAACGTACATGAGAACGAGGTTTCCGAGGCCATCGGCAAGGCCATGTCTTCGGTCTTCGGCGTAGGCAATGCCCATTTCCGCACCAGCACGGCCAGTGGTTATGTAGATACCGTAGCCTTCGGGGCCTACAAAAAAGAGGTGTTTGAAAAATGCGGCTATTTCGATGAAAGTCTCATCCGCAACCAGGACGATGAATTCAACTACCGCATACTGAAGGCCGGTTTCAGGATATGGCTTTCGCCGGAGATAAAATGCCGTTATTTTGTACGGGCCTCTTTTGCAAAGCTGCGGCGCCAGTATTACCAGTACGGCTACTGGAAGGTATTTGTAAATAAAAAGCACAAGGCCGTTACCACGGTACGCCAGCTTATACCGGCGCTCTGGCTGCTGTTCCTGCTCCTGGGCTGGTTGCCGGCCCTGCTGTTCTGTCCGCTGATCTATGCCTACCTGGCCGTAATTCTGCTGTACACGGGCGCTTCCCTGGCAGCGGCCTTCCGGCTTTCGAAGCATCTGCCCGTGGTACTGCGTATACTGCGTGCTTTCTGGACCCTGCATTTTGCCTATGGCAGCGGTTATATTTTTGGTATCTTTGAATTCCTGGTCCTCAACCGCCGGCCCTCTTCCGCCAGCGCTAAACTATCGAGATAAGACACATGCGGCCTGTTGCCCGGAAAATATTCGTTGCGTCCCTGCTGCTGATCTGTTTCCTGCTGCCTTTTGAACCGGCCTTCCTGGTACCGGTGGAAGTGGTCATGATCCTCAGCTTTTTCCTTGCGTTCCCGCCGCGCGACGTGCTGAAACGCCTGCTTTCGTCCCCCCTTTTTTTCCTGTTCGCAGCCTTTTTCCTCCTCAGCTTTTTTTCGGGCCTGGCCTCCGAGAATCATACCGAAGCTCAGCGACAGATCATGGTAAAGCTGCCCTTCCTGCTGGTGCCCTTCCTGCTTACGGGCAGTGACCTGCAACGCGGCGAGAACCGCAGGCTGCTTTATGCATTTGCCTCCGGATGCCTGCTCTCAGGTTTTGTGCAACTGGGCTGGAGCACCTGGGAATACCTGCAGTACGGCAATCCCAACGTATTTTTCCACACCCGCTTCGCGCGCTTTATGCACATTACCTACCTGGGCATGTACCAGTTGTTTGCCGCGGGTTTTCTCACCTACGAAGCCTTTGAGGACACCGGGCGCAAACGCCTGCTGAAACTGGGCGGGGCCTTATGCTGCCTGGTCTTTATGCTGCTGGCCTCGGCCAAGATCATGTTCCTGGCCCTGCTGCTCTCCTCCCTGCTCTTTGCCTGGTATATATTCCGCTACAAAAAAGAGCCGCGTTTTGCGCTGGGCTTCCTGGCGGCCGGGCTTTTGCTGCCCGTTCTGCTGCTGGTACTTTCTCCGGGCATACGCAACCGTTTTATTTATGGCTACAACGAACTGCTGAACTCCGGACAGACCACCGAAGGACAAATGGCCCAGTCTACCGGGCAGCGTGTACTGCTCTGGAAGAACATACTCCCCGTTATCGGGTCGCATCCCCTGGCCGGCTGCGGTATCGGCGACGTGCAGGACGAGCTGGACCGGCAGCTACTGCTTTCCGGCGACAGCCGTTATATGCCCAAAAAGCTCAATGCCCACAATGAATACCTGCAGACCTGGGCCGGGCTGGGTATCGGCGGACTGCTGCTCTGGCTGGCCATACTGGCCCTGCCCCTGGTACAGACGAAATTCCCCGGGAAATTCAGCGCCGTACTCTTCTCTTTTTCCGCAGCCATCGCCTCTTTTACCGAAAGTATACTGGAACGCCAGGCCGGTACGCTCTTTATCTGCCTTATAGCCTGCATCCTCACCGGTATGTACAAAACACTGAAACCTGAAAGCACCTGATATGCCCCCGATACGATCTACCTACGTACCCATACACAAAATACATATCTCCGAAAGCGGGTTTCACCTGCAGGTACAGGCTTTTATAAACGGAACCGCCTGTTTTCTTACCCTGGACACCGGCGCCTCGGATACGGTTTTCGATACCCGGACCATTGAACAGATGCTGGCCCGCAAGAGCCGCATCGTACGCGACCGGCTTTCGGCCGGACTGGGTACCAGCGAAATGGAAAGCCGCCACATACGCATCCCCGAACTGCGCTTAGGCAGGCTGTGTATCCCTGCACAACGCTTCACCTGCCTCGATCTGCAAAATCTTAATGTTTCGTACAGGAGCCTGGGCGTACAGGAGGTTGCAGGCGTGCTGGGAAGCGATATCCTGGAGCATTTCGGCGCCCGGATCGACTACCGGGACGGGCGTCTTCTGCTTCGTATGCCCGGCGGAGAACATACGTCATTTGCAAAAAAAGCGTATTTTGTTGTCTGATTTGAATACAGACAATATGGGTATCTGGGACAGATTTTTCAAGAAAGACGATAAGCCGGTCACACCGGAACAACAGCCCCAACAGACAGAAAAAAAGCCGGAAATACCGGTCTCTCAGGGACGCAGAACTTCGGCAGAACCAGTGAATGTAAGCCCTCCGCAGGAAAGTATCCGCAGGCTTTTCGGGCGCTATACCGATGCCAATAAATTACCGCAGCAGCTCGAAGCCTGGACCGCATCTGTAGAGGCTCATAAGGAGAAAGACTACCCCAGGGCCCTGGAAAATTTCTTCATGTACCTCAACGATCCCCTCATCAATAATGTACAGTGGCAGCGAAACGGCAATAATTTCCAGTTTCACATAGAACAGGGCAGTAAACGTATCGAGGGCTCTGTGAACGATACCCGGCTCGAGGCCCATGCCTACCTGGCCTCTTTTACGTCCCCGCCCGTACCCGTGATGCGCATGCTGCTGGGCAGTAATTACCAGCTCAAGTATTCGCGCTTTGCCATTAAAGAGGATAAGATCGGTATTTTCCTGAATGCCGACGTGAGCAGCTCTTCGCCCACGCGCCTGTATCATGCCCTGAAAGAGCTGGCCACCAAGGCCGACCGCCAGGACGACCTGCTTACCGAAGAGTTCAATACCCTTACCCGCATCAATACCGAGCACCTGATCCCCATACCGGAGAACGAATCCGACACGCGCTACCGCTATTTTCAGCGCTGGATCAACGATACCCTGGAAAAATGCCGTTCCTACGATTCAGACACCTTTTCGGGCGGTATTTCCTTCCTGCTGCTGAACCTTATCTACAAAATAGATTACCTGCTGCTGCCCGAAGGCTCGCTGCTGGACCAGCTGGAACGCCTCAACCTGATGTACTGGGACAAGAACGACGGCAAGAGCTTCCAGGAAAAGAACAACCATATTCTTTCGGCCCTGCGTAAGATTGCCGAGAAGCCCGCCGAGCAGATCCGCAAGTCGTTTTACCGCACCCAGGCCACCTTCGGTATCGTAAATCCCAGCAGCCAGAAGAACATTGCCGATTTCATCGACGAATGTCTCAAGAACACATCCTGGTATATCCAGAACAAGTACTTCGATATAGAACTGGCCATCTATGAATACTGCCTCGGGTACTGCTTCTACAACTTCGGCATGTACAATATTCACTACAAGCTGATGGACCTGCAGTTCCAGATACTCAATGCCGATTTCTACGAGGAAATGGGCATTCCGAACCCATACATCAAAGACGGGGTGCTGAACGCCCATGAGATCGAGAACCGCATCCGTCATATCCTGGCCGAGGAACAGAAAGAATTCCCGAATTTACAGATCGCCATGGTGAACATACGTTATTTATCTGTATACGAATTTCACTACAGCCTGCTGAACGAAATAAAATTCCTGAATTTCAACAAATAAACTTATGCGCGATATCATACGTCAGTTCAGAGATTCCGTTATCCAGATAGCCACGCCTTACGGTACCGGCACGGGATTCCTGTACCCGGACCAAAGGCTCATTATAACCAATCACCACGTGGTTTCGGGCAGCCGCGATGTGACCATTGCCGGCAACAACATGCCCAAGACCGTATCGCAGGTGGTGTACAACGACCCCATGTACGACCTGGCCTTTATACGGGTCCCCGAAAATTACGACCTGCCCGCACTGAAGCTGGGTTCCATGGAAAACCTTTCCGAAGGCGATGAAATTGTAGCCATCGGTCACCCTTTCGGCCTGAAATATACGGCCACCCAGGGCATTATTTCCAAGCTGCGCCGCCAGTGGAACGGCATGGAGTACATACAGATCGATGCGGCCATCAATCCCGGTAACAGCGGTGGACCGCTCATCAACCAGGAAGGTGAGGTGATCGGGGTGAACACATTCATCATACGCGACGGTAATTCCCTTGGCTTTGCCCTGCCGGTGGACAAGCTGCGCGAATCGCTCGACGATTTCAATGCCCGCCACGGACGCCAGGCCATACGCTGTAATTCCTGCTCCAACATCATTACGGTAGATTCCATACAGAACGGCTATTGCCCCGAATGCGGCAACAAGCTCAACACCGAAGATTATGAAGGCAAGGAATACCTGCCCGGCAGCATGGCCCTGAAGATAGAAGCCGCTCTTGAAAAAGCCGGTTACAACGTACAGCTGGCACGTTCAGGCCCCAACCTCTGGAACATTGAGAAAGGCAGTGCCCGCATACGTGTGCAGTACCTGCCCAATACCAAATTCATCTATGCCGATGCCGTGCTGGGCTACCTGCCCAAACAGAACCTGGCCCGCCTGTACGAGTTCATGCTGCGCAAGGATGCCGAACTCGAGACCGCGGTGCTGAGCATCAACGGACGCGAGGTAGTGGTAAGCAATGTGGCCTACGAGGATGATTTTATTCCCGAACAGGCAGCCGAAGCCTACGGACATCTGTTTGAGACGGCCGATGAGCTGGATTCGCTTCTTTCGCGTGAATACGGACTGGTACTGGCCGAAGATGAGGATTAAAATAACCAGGACACTGTAAATTACCCGCTTAGGGAACAAAAGCATATAAGAGGCGCACAAAGGGCGGCAGACCCGAAAAAGTCTGCTACATTTGTAACCCACAGGAAAAAAAGTAAAACCATGTTAGAGTTATTAAAAAAGTTTGAAAATAAGCAACCTGAGATCGTTTTCGAATGGAAAGACGCCGAAACCGAAGCCGAAGGCTGGGTGGTGATCAATTCCCTGCGCGGCGGTGCTGCCGGCGGTGGTACACGTATGCGTAAAGGCCTGGACCGCCGCGAGGTGGAATCCCTGGCCAAAACCATGGAAGTAAAGTTCACGGTATCGGGTCCGGCTATCGGCGGGGCCAAGTCGGGCATTAATTTCGACCCCAACGATCCGCGTAAGAAAGACGTGCTGAAGCGCTGGTATGCGGCCGTTATTCCCCTGCTGAAGAATTACTACGGCACCGGCGGCGACCTGAACGTAGACGAGATCCACGAGGTGATCCCCATTACCGAGAGCTATGGCCTGTGGCATCCGCAGGAAGGTGTGGTAAAAGGCCATTTTAACCCGCGCGAGAACGAGCTGATCCACACCATCGGGCAGCTCCGTCACGGGGTCTCCAAAGTACTCGAAGATCCTGAATATTCACCGGCCCCGGCGCGCAAGCTGGTAGTGGCCGATATGATCACCGGCTGGGGCGTTTCGGAATCGGTACGCCATTATTACGAACTGTTCGGCGGGGAGATCCGCGGCAAAAAAGTGATCGTACAGGGCTGGGGCAATGTAGCTGCGGCTGCGGCCTATTACCTGTCAAAGAACGGCGCACTTATCACCGGTATCATCGACCGCGACGGCGGGCTCATTAACGAGAACGGGTACAGCTTCGAAGAGATCAAGGCCCTGTTCCTGAACAAGGAAGGCAACAAACTGGTAGCCAATGACCTGATCCCTTTCGGGGAGCTGAATGACCGCATCTGGGACGTTCCCGCCCATATTTTTATTCCCTGTGCCGCTTCGCGCCTGGTAAAACAGGACCAGGTGGAACGCCTGATGAAAAACGGCCTGGAAGTGATCTCCTGCGGGGCCAATGTACCTTTTGCAGACCCCGAGATCTTCTTCGGTCCCATTGCCGATTTCGTGGACAAGAACGTAAGCCTCATCCCCGACTTCATCGCCAACTGCGGTATGGCACGCGTATTTGCCTACCTGATGCAGCCCCGCGTGGAAATGAGCGACAAGGCCATCTTTGCCGATACCTCGAACGTGATCCGCCACGCCCTGGTAAAAGTGCGCGATATGGACGCCGGCAAAAATAATATCGCCAAAAGAGCGTTTGAAATAGCATTAAAGCAACTCGTTTAAATGAAAGCATACCCGGGCCATACAGTTTCACTACGTGAGTGTCCGGCCCGGGCAACGCTTCACAATACCTCTCCCCCGCCGCCTTCCTGCATAGACTGTGTGCTTCCTGAACTCCCGAACATAGTAATAACCCTAAATTTTATGCAATATGGAATGGCTTCTGATCATCGTTTTTGTGCTGGGCTACCTGGCCATCGCATTCGAGCATTCTCTCAAAATTGACAAAGCATCCGCTTCGCTTATCCTGGGCGTAAGTATATGGACCCTTATCATACTGGGCGGGTATCACCTTATATCAACCGAACAGACCGGGTTCCGGATCTTTACCGAAGGCCTGTCCATACAGAACAAGCTGGACCCGGCGGCAGGTACCGAACACCTGAAACACCTGTACGTGGAACACGGCCTGCTGGAACTGGTGGGCGAAGTGGCCCAGATCCTCTTTTTCCTGATCGGGGCCATGGCCATTGTAGAGGTAGTGGACCTGCACAACGGCTTCCGTGTAATTACCGACCGCATTACCACCACCAATGCCGTAAAACTGCTCTGGCTGCTCTCATTCATAACCTTTTTTCTTTCTGCGGCGCTCGATAACCTTACCACCACCATTGTAATGGTATCGCTGCTGCGCAAACTGATCGAAGATCAGCACAAACGCTGGTTCTTTGCCGGTATGATCGTTGTTTCGGCCAATGCGGGCGGAGCCTGGAGCCCTATCGGCGACGTTACCACCACCATGCTCTGGATCGACGGCCAGATCAGTGAGGTGCACATTATGCAGCAGCTGATCCTGCCCAGCCTGGTGTCCCTGGTATTGCCGCTGCTGGTATTGTCCTTTATCCTGAAAGGTGAGCTGAAACGTCCTGTATTTGCTGATATCCCCGGCTTTCAGCACCAGAGACCCGACGTTACCCCGGGGCAGAGCATGGCCATTTTCCTGGTAGGTATCAGCTGCCTGCTGTTCGTGCCCCTGTTCAAGATACTTACGCACCTGCCTCCCTTTATGGGCATGATGCTGAGCCTGGGCGTGCTGTGGATCGTTACCGAACTGATGCACAAACGCAGCGAGCACGGGCATATGCTGTCGGTGATCTCCGGTCTGCGCCGCGTAGACATGGCCTCGGTACTCTTCTTCCTGGGCATACTGCTGGCCATAGGCGGACTTCAGCTGGTAGGCATACTCAGCGACCTGGCCCTGTTCCTGAATAACTACGTGAGTAATATTTATGTCCTGAACATCATTATAGGCGTATTATCGGCCATTATCGACAATGTACCGCTGGTGGCGGCGGCACAGGGTATGTACGAAATCACAGCTTCGGGACCCTATGCTACCGATGGCGCCTTCTGGACCATGCTGGCCTTCTGTGCCGGTACCGGGGGCAGTATGCTCATTATCGGCTCGGCAGCCGGCGTGGCAGCCATGGGCCTTGAAAAGATCCACTTCGGCTGGTACCTGAAGCACATTTCCTGGCTGGCCCTGCTGGGTTACCTGGGTGGCGCCGCCGCATTTGTGCTGATGCAGAGCATATAGGACCATAGTACTCGTCACTTGCGTCTTCCGGAACTCACCGCTCCGGTTGCCGCAGCGCTGTTTTTTATATAAACAGTTCACTATTTATTCATTCGGGACAGGTATTGTTTTTCTGGTTACATTTGAATGCTTATTGCAGGAAATGGGATTAATAGCCTTATTACCGGAGATCGACAAAAAACCCGACGCGGTATTTGTCATGCACGAGAAATCGGAAAAGCACATACCGCTGCACCGGCATACCAAGGGACAGCTGAGCTATGTGGAGGGTGGTGTGGCCTATGTGACCATAGACCGCAAAACCTATGTGGTACCTGCCCGGCATTACCTGTGGATACCCAGGAATATGCCCCATATTTTAAGAGTGAGCCACTCGGCCACGGTACTGCGCTCCCTGTTCTTTTACCCTGCCGGTGACCTCAAGAACGATTTTTACAACCGGCTGGGCATATATCCTGCCAATGAGCTGCTGATACAGATGATCAATTATTCCGAGCGCTGGGATGGCAGGCATGTGGACAAAAAAGAGGAGAATTTCAGCTTTTTTGTCACCCTCAAGAACCTGCTGCCGGACTTTGGCCATACTCCCCTTTCCCTGGTGCTTCCCTTAACGGAGGACGAGCGCCTGCTGCGCATCATACGTTACCTGCACCAGCATATAGACAAGCCGCTGTCCCTGTATGATGTGAGCGTGGAGTTCAATATGAGCGAACGCTCCATTTCGCGTCTCTTTCAGACGAATATGCACATCTCGTTCCTGCAATACCTGAAAACGCTGCGGGTCATAAAAGCCATCGAGCTTATACTGAAGACGAACAAGACCCTGAGCGAAATTGCATTTTCCCTGGGTTATGAGACCCTGGGCGGTTTCAGCAATACCTTTCATAAATTCACGAACCTGAGGCCTTCGGACCTGCGGAAGAGACAGGACGGCTGAACCCTGCCCGGTAAGAGACAAAAAAGGCGGGATAAACCCGCCTCGTTCTATGTATGTTCTGTTTTTAGCGTATCCAGTCGAAACCGGTGTACGGTACCAGGCAGTCCGGTATGCGGATACCCTCGGGCGTCTGGTTGTTCTCGAGCAGGGTGGCCACAATACGGGGCAGCGCCAGGGCGCTGCCGTTGAGCGTGTGTGCCAGGCGCGTTTTACCCTCGCCGTCTTTAAAACGCAGCTTCAGGCGATTGGCCTGGAAAGCCTCGAAACAGCTGGTAGAGCTTACTTCCAGCCAGCGTTTCTGTGCAGCGCTGTATGTCTCGAAGTCGTAAGTGAGTGCAGAGGCAAAGCCCATATCTCCGCCGCAGAGTTTCAGCAGGCGGTACGGGAGGCCCAGCTGTTGCAGCAGTCCGCCTACGTGGTCCACCATTTCTTCGAGTATCTCATAGCTTTTATCGGGATGAGCGATCTGCACGATCTCCACTTTATCGAACTGGTGCAGGCGGTTCAGGCCGCGTACGTCCTTACCGTAGGAACCGGCCTCGCGGCGGAAGCAGGGTGTATAGCCCGTCATTTTCACCGGCAGCTCATTCTCCTGCAGGATCACATCGCGGTAAATATTGGTCAGGGGTACTTCAGCCGTGGGTATCAGGTACAGCTCGTCCTCGGTCACATAATACATCTGTCCGTCCTTATCGGGCAGCTGTCCGGTACCGAAGCCACTGTCCGCATTCACCATCAGGGGAGCCTGGTATTCGGTATAGCCGGCGCGGGTGGCAGCATCCAGGAAAAAGTTGATGAGCGCACGCTGCAGGCGGGCTCCTTTATTTACGTAAAAGGGGAAACCGGCCCCGGTCACTTTTACACCCAGCTCAAAGTCGATGAGTTTATATTTAGCGGCCAGGTCCCAGTGCGGCAGGGCATCTTCGCTCATAGCGGGAAATTCCCCTACGGTGCGCACCACTTCGTTCTCTTCCGGTGTTTTGCCGGCGGGTACCGAAGTATGCGGGGCATTGGGTACGGTGGCCAGCAGGTCGAACAGGGCACTTTCGGCGGCGCGCATGTTTTCTTCCAGGCTTTTGATCTGTTCTTTCATGGCCGTGGTCTTTTCGCGCTGGGCCGTTGCTTCGTCCTTACGGCCCTGTTTCATCAGTTCGCCGATCTCGCGGGATATCCGGTTGAGCTCACTCTGGGCATTGTCAAAATTCATCTGGGCTTCTTTACGGGCATCGTCAAGGCGCAGGATGTTCTCTGCGATGGCAGCGCCGTCCAGGTTACGCTTGCCCAGGCGGGCTATGATCTCTTCTTTGTTTTCGCGGATGTATTGCGGTTGTAACATCGGTTTATGGATTGAGTGGTTTCAGTTTCGATTATGTGCAAAAAAAAATCCGATCTATCCGGGCATATGCCTGAACAAATCGGAATAAATATTTGTTGCCGGACTTAGCCTGTAATTAAGCAGGAAGTACCGAAACGAATGATTTGTTGTCTTTCTTGCGACTGAAGGTAACTACACCATCAGCCAGTGCGAACAGTGTATGGTCTTTACCTACACCAACATTTTCACCTGCATGGTAGCGGGTTCCGCGCTGACGCACGATAATGTTACCGGCGATAGCCTGCTGACCACCAAACAATTTCACACCTAAACGTTTGCTGTGTGATTCACGTCCGTTCTTGGAACTACCTACACCTTTCTTGTGAGCCATGGCTTATAAATTTTTAAAGGTTATTATCCAGCGATGCTGTCGATTTTAATTTTGCTGAACTGCTGACGGTGACCGTTCATTTTCTGGTAGCTCTTACGGCGTTTCTTTTTAAACACCAGCACCTTGTCACCTTTTACATGCTCAAGCACGGTTGCGTTTACAGAAGCGCCCGATACTACCGGAGCTCCTACGTTTACCTTACCGCCGTTGTCGATAAGTAATACTTTCTCGAAGCTAACGGTTTTACCGGCTTCGGTATCCAAACGATGAACAAAGATCTCCTGATCTTTACTCACTTTAAACTGCTGACCTGCTATTTCTACAATTGCGTACATGTGCAATATTTTTTTCAAATGGGCTGCAAAGATAGGCATTAAAAACAAATAAACAAGCGCTTATTAAAAAAATATCAGCGTATTGTCCTGCTTGGTCTTATCCTTCCCCGGAACCCGGTTCATAAGGGTGCAAAGATACGGTTTTTCCCCGGAAAAGCAAGCTCTAAACTGTGCGCTGTGCGCTTAAAAAAAGAGTGGGATGTGAAAAAATATCCACATCCCACAACACACCAAATAACAGGTTCAGCGCTATCTGATGATGACCCGCAGCGGCGAAAATGCCCCGGCGGAGTTATGCATCAAGCGAATGATATAGGAACCGGCGGCCAGGCCGTCCCGGTCCATCTGGATATAGTTCTCTCCTTCGGAAATGTTCACATTGCCTTCCTTCAGGGTCTTACCGCTCATGTCAAGCATCTGGATACGGGCATCGGCCACATCGCCGGGACTGCTGATCTTAACCGTGAACACGTCGCTCACCGGGTTCGGGTACACCGCCCAGGTGCTTTCGGCGCCTGCCGTGCAGGAAATGCTTTTCGGCGCAAAGATCTCGTTATCGCCGTTGTAGTCGGTCTGCTTCAGGCGGTAGTATGCCAGGCCGGGCAGCGGACGCACATCGGTATAGCTGTAGGCAAGGTCTTCGTTGCTGTTACCGGCACCGGCCACACGGGCCACCTCTTCCCAGGCGTTCATGTCGGCGCTGCGCTCAATGGTAAAGTATTCGTTATTGCTTTCAGAAGCAGTGGTCCACAGTACCTCTACCCCGTTATTGCCGCATACGGCATCGAAGCTTTTCAGTTCGACCGGCAGCGGGGAAGGATCGGCGGAGTCAAAACCATGCAGCCACATTTCGGAGAAGGACGGAATTACGTATTCCACGTAACGGCCATTGCTGTTAAAGCCGTTGATAAAGGACGAGACCGTACCGTTCTGGGCCTGGCCGAAAAGCAGCGTGGTACCATTGCCGCAGTTATTGGAAAAGTCGCCGTCCTCGTTGGCTCCGCTGTATTTGCTCAGCCCCAGGGAACCGATATTGCTCAGGTCATCACCGGGGTTCGCGTTTGCATTAGCCGCAGCCTGCAGACCCGTAATATCGGCATTGTTGAGGTACAGGCGGATGTTCACATTGGCCGAAGGCTGTACCTGAGGAGCCACCACCCAGCGGCGTCCCATGGCGGCGGTAACGAACTCGGGCTGTGTCACCGGGTTGGTTCCGCAGGCCGCTACATTGATCGGGGAACCGCTCACGAATTCCTTTATATTCACCCAGCCCAGGTCCTGCCCGTTGGGATTGACAGAAGCGATGATGCGGCCGGTACCCGGCTGTACAAAGTGTACCCAGTTGGAACCGGACGTAAAACAACCACGTTCGTCATTGTTATTGGCTACCTGCGAAGGCGTTCCCGGTACGGTGACCGTAACCGTGTTGCTGAGCTGACGTGAGCAGCCCGTAGCCGTATTGGTGGCATATATGTTATAGGTCTGTGGGGTAAGGAGATTGCCGGTCATCATGCTGATGATGCCGCCGTTCCCGTTCACTGCCGCTCCTACAGGGATGTTCAATGGCGAGGTACGCAACTGGTAGGATACACCACTGACCGAACCCGGTATACGTACCTGTGAAGCTCCTCCCAGGCAGGCTTCGGCCGGGTAGGCGGCCGGTACCAGGTCGGCAGGCGCCGGATTTACCGTGATGTACGCGCTTTTCGATTCGGTACAGTTTCCCAGGCTGGTGGTTACGGTAATACTCTGGGATACGGATGGATTGGCCGTCACAACAGCTCCCGTAACCGAGTTTACAGCGGCGGCAGGACTCCAGCTGTAACTGGCCCCGTTACCCGCAGTAAGCTGTACGCCCCCGGCACCCTGGCAGATGATGCCTCCGGCCGGAGTAAGCGTGGAAAAAATAGAGTCGCGCAGGTTGATAGATACCTGTGCACCCGGACCCGCCGGACACGATGTATTGAAAAGCGATACATTGATGTTCTCTGTAGGCTCCGGGATACCATCGGCATAGGCATTGATGGTAAGCGTGGCCGAGGCCTGGTTGGCCGGGATCGTAATAGTGCGCGGCACGATCGGCAGTATGGAACCCACCAGCGGATAGTCCACCCCGTTCAGGGCCGTACCCGATAACCAGTAGTTCACTGTAAGGGGTTTGTTGGTAACCGTACCCCGTGTAAAGGTAAAGATACCGGCATTACAGCCTTCGATGGCAGCATGGCTGGAACCCGCGGTAGAAGCCCCGGTGACCGTAACGGCATTGCTGCGTATCTTTTCAATGAATACGCCGGAATCGTACTTGCGGTCGCCGCAATCGGCCACGATCAGTTCCAGGTGGTAGGTAGAACAGGGTTGCACGGCACTTTTGGCCTGCAGGTTGCGGGTAAAGCCGTCGTACTCTACCGAGGTGCCGTTGGAATTGTTCTGGAAATAGCTGCAGTTCTTGCAGGGACCACTGTTATTGGTACCGTTGTTCACCGTGTTGATGGATACCGGAGTATTGGTATTCGGTATCTTGGCCAGGTTCCTTCTTCCGCCGGCATTGGCGTCACCGGTGATACCCGGACCCGAAATAAAGAAACCGAACATGTCGTTGTAGTTGGAATTTACCCACTCGTTGTATTCTTCGCTGGCAAATACGTAGTCGAAAGAGAGCGTGTCCCCCTGGGGCACGATGTCGAACTCGAATTTGCAGAACTCGTATACCGTTTTGCCGGAATAGTTCTCGAGCAGGGTTTTGGTGGGAGAAGAAGGCAGGGTGGCATTTTCGTTGTTACCGGACCAGGAACCGGCACTTCCCGAATTATTGGGGCCGATGGCCGTATTGGCGCGTCCTGTCGTTAAGAGCAGACCTTCTGTAATGTTCAGGTTGGAAGATGTAGCGTTATAGCTGCCGTAACCGCGACCGTTATTGGTAGTGTTGCACGTTACGCTAACGTTACTGATGGCAACGCCTGTACCGGTGATAAGTGAGGCAAGCTGCGCAGGAGTTTGCGACTCATTTACTGTCAGTTGCGCATTGATTGTTAAATTTTGCAAAAAAGCAAACCCTAAGAAAAGGGCACACGTATACCTGAAAGGCTTGGCAATAGAATAGAGGGTGAACATATTTTGGTGATTTCATTTTGGGGTGCCGCAAAGGTAATGTCAAATTACATGCTTATTTAATCTTTTTTTAAAGTTTAGTTTTCAACTAAGTCAATTTTTAGACACAACAGGCTAATAATGTTCCTGTTGTGGAATTTTACATTATCTTCATCTTCATATAGATTTTTTATTTTCGTATATCAATTCAGGTAATTTTACCCGCAAGATATTTCCTGTTTTGTTTAATATCCGGCGTTTTTCGCTTCACAAAAACGGAACGGTTCGCAACGGCTCATGTCATAGGGTCCACCGGCCCCGATCATCTCCGGCAGTCCTTTGCATAAAAAAACCTCCGCAGTGTATACGGAGGTTTCGATCATAATATAATAAAGCTCTATGCTCAGGCGCTCACTCCGGCGCCATGGCAGTTTTTGTATTTCTTACCGCTTCCGCAGGGGCAGGCATCGTTACGGCCTACTTTCACCGCGGCGCGTACCGGGGTTTGCACCGGTTTCTGGGCAGGTGCCTCTGCTATTTCCTGTTTCTGCGCATTGCTTCCGTCTTCTTCGGGACGTGAGGTCTGCAGCTTTTCCTGTTTCGGCGCTGCGGGCGCTTCGCGTACTTCCTGCGGGTTACCCGAGGCCAGGAAGGCTTTCATCAGGAAAGACACCACATCTTCGTTGAGGCGGTTCACCATTTCCTTGAATACATTAAAGCTTTCCAGCTTATAGATCAGCAGGGGGTCTTTCTGCTCGAACACGGCATTCTGTACGCTCTGTTTCAGGTCGTCGATATCGCGCAGGTGTTCTTTCCATATATTATCGATCAGGGCCAGCATAATACCCTTTTCAATGCTCAGGGTAAGTTCCTTGCCTTCGGTCCTGAAGGCCTTCTCGAGGTTTACCACCGTCTGGAAACCACGGATGCCGTCTGTTACCGGGATCACGATATTCGTATACTGATGCCCCTGGTTCTTGAATACATCGCTGATCACCGGCATGGCGGTCTGGCGGATATGATCCATACGTGAACGGTATGCCTCGTGCACTTTATCGAGCAGGATACCGCTCAGTTCGTCGATGCTTTTCTTATAGAATTCGGCCTCATCCACCGGGCTTTCCATACCGAGGATACGCAGCACGTCCATTTCGAAACCGGCAAAATCGCGGGCTTCGGAGTGGCGGTTCACCAGGTTGTCGCACACATCGTGCATCATGGTATGGATATCGGTGCTTACCTTATCGCCGAACAGGGCATTGCGGCGTTTGGTATAGATCACTTCGCGCTGCTGGTTCATTACGTCGTCGTATTCCAGCAGTCGTTTACGTATGCCGAAGTTGTTCTCCTCTACTTTTTTCTGGGCGCGTTCGATCGATTTGGTGATCATGCTGTGGGTAAGCACTTCGCCTTCCTTGTAACCCATGCTGTCCATCAGGCGGGCGATACGTTCCGAACCGAAGAGACGCATCAGGTCGTCCTCGAGCGAAACGAAGAACTGCGAAGTTCCCGGGTCACCCTGGCGACCGGCACGACCGCGCAGCTGTCTGTCCACACGGCGGCTGTCGTGACGTTCGGTACCGATAATGGCCAGACCGCCTGCTTCTTTTACACCTTCGCCCAGCTTAATGTCTGTACCGCGACCCGCCATATTGGTGGCAATGGTCACCGTGCCCGGCTTACCGGCTTCAGCCACGATCTCGGCCTCTTTCTGGTGCAGCTTGGCGTTCAGAACCTGGTGCTTGATACCTTTCATGGTAAGCATACGGCTCAGCAATTCCGAGATCTCTACCGATGTGGTACCTACCAGTACCGGGCGTTTTTCGGCCACGTACTTCTCGATCTGTTCGATCACCGCATTGTATTTTTCGCGCTTGGTCTTGTAGACCAGGTCTTCCATATCTTTACGCTGGATCGGGCGGTTGGTCGGGATCACCGATACATCCAGCTTATAAATGTCCCAGAACTCTTTGGCTTCCGTTTCGGCCGTACCGGTCATACCGGCCAGCTTGTTGTACATACGGAAGTAGTTCTGCAGGGTAATGGTGGCATAGGTCTGTGTGGCCGCTTCCACTTTTACGTTCTCCTTGGCTTCGATGGCCTGGTGCAGTCCGTCTGAATAACGGCGTCCGTCCAGGATACGGCCGGTCTGTTCGTCCACGATCTTCACCTTGCCGTCCATAATTACGTAGTCCACATCCTTCTCGAACAGTGCATAGGCTTTCAGCAGCTGGTTCACGGAGTGAATACGTTCCGACTTGATGGTATAATCGCGCAGCAGGGTCTCTTTGCGTTCCAGCAGCTCTTCCTTGTCCAGGCCCATGGATTCCAGCTTATGCATTTCCATGTTCAGGTCGGGGATGATGAAGAAATTCGGGTCGGACGAATTTTCGCTGATGAGCGAGATCCCTTTATCGGTAAGGTCAACGGAATTGTTCTTTTCGTCGATAACGAAGAAGAGCTCATCGTCGATCTTGTGCATTTCTTTCTGCTGGTCCTGCAGGAAGTGGTTCTCCGTTTTCTGCATCAGGGTACGCATGCCCGGTTCGCTGAGGAACTTGATGAGGGCACCGTTCTTGGGCAGACCGCGGTGTGCGCGGAACAGCTTTTCGCCGCCGGCCTTTTCGTCTTCCTTGCTGTTGCTTTCGAGGAGTTTTTTCGCCTCGGCCAGCTCTTTATTCGTAAGTTTTCTCTGGAACTCCACCAGTTTTTCCACGCGGGGACGCAGCACATCGAACTCGTGGGTATCGCCTTTGGGCGTAGGTCCTGAGATAATGAGGGGTGTACGGGCATCGTCCACCAGTACGGAGTCTACCTCATCCACGATGGCATAGTTATGCTTGCGCTGCACCAGTTCTTCGGGGCTGCGTACCATATTATCGCGCAGGTAATCGAAACCGAACTCGTTATTGGTACCATAGGTAATATCGGCTTCGTAGGCGGCCTTGCGGCTGTCGCCATTGGGCTGATGCTTATCGATACAGTCTACCGAAAGACCGTGGAACTGGAACAGGGGGCCGTTCCATTCACTGTCCCGCCGTGCCAGGTAGTCGTTCACCGTAACTACGTGAACCCCGCGTCCCGGGAGGGCATTGAGGTATACGGGCAGAGTGGCCACCAGGGTCTTACCTTCACCGGTCGCCATCTCGGCAATACGTCCTTTATGCAGTACGGCACCACCGATCAGCTGCACGTCATAGTGCACCATATCCCATTTTACATGGTTACCGGCGGCCATCCAGTTATTTTTCCAGTAAGCTTTGTCCCCTTCTATACGCACAAAATCCGCGCCTTTTGCTGCCAGGTCGCGGTCCATCTGTGTGGGGGTGATCTCCAGTTCTTCGTTCTCTTTCAGGCGGCGGGCGGTCTCTTTTACCACGGCAAAGGCCTCGGGCAGGATACGCTCCAGCACTTCTTCGATCTTTTTGGTAACGGTCTTTTCCAGGGCCGCTACTTCCTCGAACAGCTTTTCATTCTCTTCCGGACGGTCATATGCATTTTCGGCGATCCGGGCCTTTAAGGCCTCTATTTTGTTCTCCTCTTCGGCAATGTGTTCCTGTATACGCGCTCTGAATTCCTGCGTCTTTCCGCGGAGCTCGTCATTGCTCAAACCGGCCATACCGGTATAAAATGCGTTTACCTTATCTACGATCGGTTTCAGTTCCCTGATGTCGGCTTCTGATTTAGACCCGCCGAACAGACTCATTATTCCGGATAAAATTCCCATTGTTCGTTCTTGAAAAATTAGTTGTGTGGTCCGGAGAATATATCAAAAGTTACTCCAAACCCGCAAAATGCGACAAAGATAACCCTATTCGTCAGAAAACGCTACGAACAAGGTTATCTTTGTCAGAAATCTTAACAGCCTACTGCTATTTTGTCAGTATTCGTCTTCGTTAAAAAGAAAATCTTCTTTGGTGGGATAATCAGGCCATATATCCTCAATACTTTCGTACACTTCGCCTTCATCTTCCATTTCCTGCAGATTCTCAATAACTTCGAGCGGTGCGCCGGAACGCATGGCAAAATCAATAAGCTCATCTTTGGTGGCCGGCCAGGGAGCGTCTTCCAGGTAAGAGGCCAGTTCTAATGTCCAGTACATATTCTCTCGGGTTTTGTGTTTGACAATATATGAATGCTTCTATTTGATTACGTAAAACGATACGATTTCGTTTATGTTTCAAAAAAATATTCGGGGCGCAAAAGTAATTTTTTTAAAATACAAGAGGCCGTTTTTAAATAAATTCATTGAAAATTAACCTTTTTCATCTTTTTTACGGGGTTGCCAGGCGATCTCTTCCACACCCAGGTCATGGGCCAGCTTGCGGGCCAGGGTAAAGAAATAATCGGACAGGCGGTTCAGGTAGGGCACCACTTTTTCGGGCACATTCCCTTCCCCGGCCTGCAAGGCGATACAGAGACGTTCGGCCCGGCGGCATACCGTACGGCATACGTGCGCGTGCGAGACCTGTATATGTCCGCCCGGCAGGATAAAGTTCTTCAGCGGAGGCAGCTCGGTATCCCAGGCATCGATGCGTTTTTCCAGCATTCCGATCTCCTCGTCGTGCAGCTCGGGCACCCAGAGGTTCTTTTTACCCGGTTCGGCGGCCAGGTGTGAGCCCAGGGTGAACAGGGTACTCTGTATATGGCGCAGCTCGGTGCGCAGTTCCCCGTTCTCTATGGAATCGGCCAGCAGGCCCGTGAAGGAGTTCAGCTCGTCTACCGTACCGTACGATTCGATACGGGGATGGTATTTCGGTATGCGGGCCCCGCCGAACAGTGCCGTTTGCCCGCCGTCGCCCGTTTTGGTATAGATCTTCATGCGTTTTAATTTTTCACGAAAGTACAAAGCTTCCGCGTTACTGCATAAACGCACAGGGGTGGCGCTTTGTTACGCTAAGGGTCTAATTTTCTGCGCACAGCGCTAAAAACGGCTGCCGCACACGAAATTAACAACGGGCTGTATATAGAATTCCGGGCATACAGGGCAAAGTACCCGCATTAATTAAGTGCTTTGTACTGCGTGCGGTTTGTTCACATAGTTTAACAGGAAGGGCATACCTGCACCGGTATATACTACGTTACACACAAAAACGAAAAACGATTATGGCATTTTCAATGCAAGTAAACCTGGGTCCTGCTGCCGACACAACGGCACAGGTGGCGTCACAATTACTAAATCAGGCGGCAGAGGAACCGAAACCGATCAATGTGTGGGAAATGACCCTGCTCGGTGGCTGGATCATGATCCCCATCGCCATTATGTCGGTAATTGCCGTATACATTTTTGTGGAACGTCTGATGGCCATCAGCCGCGCCGGCCGGGTAGACCGCAATTTCATGAACAATATCCGCGATCACATCACACATGGTAAGATCGATGCGGCCCGCTCGCTCTGCATGAGCGCCAATACGCCCCTGGCCCGCATGATTGAAAAAGGCATCTCGCGCATCGGCCGCCCGCTCGACGATATCAGCGCCGCCATCGAGAACGTGGCCAAGCTCGAGGTATCGAAGCTCGAAAGCAAAATGGCCCTGCTGGCCACCATTTCGGGTGCGGCACCCATGCTCGGGTTCCTCGGTACCGTGATCGGGATGATCAAAAGTTTGTACAACATGGCCGAAAGTGCCCGTCTCAGCAGTGGTACCATTACGGTGGAAGCACTTTCCGGCGGTATCTACGAAGCCATGGTCACCACCGTGGGCGGACTCATCGTGGGTATCCTGGCCTATGTATGCTATAACCTGCTGGTAGCCCAGGTAGAACGCGTGATCTATAAAATGGAGGCCGGCGCCATCGAATTTATGGACGTGCTGAACGAACCATCCTAAAAACAACGGCGTATGAACCTGCGATCCAGAAATAAAGTTTCGGTCGAGTTCAATATGAGCTCCATGACCGATATGATCTTCCTGCTGCTGATCTTCTTCATGATCCTTTCTACCAAGGTGGCGGAGAACAACGTAATGCGGGTAGACCTGCCCAAAGGCACCTCGCGCGAAAAATCGGGCGCTACCAAAAGCGTACGGGTAAGCGTGGACAAAGACTTGAATTACTACGTGAACCAGAAACAGGTCCCCTACGAGGCCGTACAGGGTGAGCTGCAGCTGCTGGTGGCCGATATGGCCGAGCCACGGGTGGAAATTGCCGTGGATAAGTCCGTAGATTATGATGTTTTTGTGCAACTTGTTGATATGATTTACGTACAAAACGGATGGAAGCCCGTGATCATCACCGGCGACCGCAAACAACCCTAAGCCGTACTGAACCTGTACACCCCCTGGGTGTACATACAGGAAAGAAGATATATGGAAAGCACAACAAAAACAGTAGATACATCAACCGGGATCGCCGTTACGGTAATCCTGCACATAATATTGCTGCTGCTGCTGCTGTTCCTGACCATGCCCGAAATTAAGGTAGACCCTCCCCTTCCCCTGCCTATTGAGCTGGAAGCAGCAGGTTCTGCCGGTGGCGGCGGTGGTGGCGGAACACCCGTACAGGCAAGCAGCAGGCCCAGACCAGCCCAGCCTGCCGAAAATGTGATGACGGCCAGGGAAGGTGTGGACTCCAGGCCTGCCGGCACAGCTCCCAAACCTACCCAGAATACCAGCACCCAGCCCGCCAAACCCGTGATCAATTCCAATGCACTGATGGGTCGCCCCAGCAGTGGCGGAACAGGCGGAGGCAGTGGCGGCGGAACAGGCACCGGCATGGGTACCGGCAGCGGAAGCGGTTCAGGGACCGGATCGGGTAGCGGAAGCGGTGGCGGCATCGGCCGCAGCAGCGGTAACGGTATTAACCTGCACGGCCTGGACGGACGTGGGTTCCGCGAAAGACCCGGGGCCATCAGCAAAGACGCCCTGGCCGAAGAAGGCAAGCTTGTAGTGCGTGTACGCGTTGACAAGGACGGCAACGTGCGCGAGGCCGTTACCGAAGGCTTTAAGATCCCCGACGGCATTCCCAAGACCACCATTACCGACCCCGACCAGAAGAACCTGGCCCGCCGCGAAGCCATGAAATACAAGTTCACGGCCAAACAGGGAGCCCTCGACGAGTTCGGATACCTGGTATTCGACTTTAAATTCCGCAACTAAGTGACCTACCAGCAAGTTCTCGATTTTCTCTTCAATGCCCTGCCCATGTTTCAGCGGGTAGGCGGAGCTGCTTACAAAAAAGACCTGCATAATACCATCGCCCTCTGCCGGGCCCTGGGCGATCCGCAGAAGGGTTTCCGCTCTGTGCATGTGGCCGGTACCAATGGCAAAGGCTCCACCTCGCACATGCTGGCCTCCGTACTTATGGAAGCCGGCTGCAGGACCGGGCTGTATACCTCGCCCCACCTGCGCGATTTCAGGGAACGTATACGCATCAACGGGCAGATGGTCCCCGAAGAAAAGGTCATTGAGTTTACGATGCGCAACCGCGAACTTTTCCGGGAAATAGAGCCTTCATTCTTCGAAATGACGGTGGGACTGGCCTTTGAATATTTCCGCGAAGAACAGGTAGATATAGCCATTATCGAAACGGGCATGGGCGGACGGCTCGACAGTACGAACATCATCACTCCCGAGCTGAGCCTTATTACCAATATTGGCTGGGACCATACGGCTTTCCTGGGCAATACGCTGCCGGAGATCGCCCGGGAAAAAGCGGGCATCATCAAGGCCGGTGTACCCGTGGTTATTTCAGAGACCCAGCCCGAGACGGAAGAGGTCTTCCGCAAAAAAGCGGCAGAGATGCAGGCAGACATTTATTTTGCCGACCAGTTGTACGACATTTCCGTACGTTCGTTCACCGCCGATGCTCCCCATGCCGATTACCTGCTGCAGGACCCGGGAAAGGGCTTACAGGTATTGCAGAGTCCGCTTACCGGGCAGTACCAGTTACAGAACATACGTGGCGTATATGCGGCCCTGGTACAGTTGCGCAGGCTGGGCTGGCAGATCAGTGACGAAGCCCTGGAACGCGGCATACGGAAAGTAAAAAGCAATACCGGGCTGCGCGGACGCTGGGAGATCCTGCAACAGCACCCGCTGGTGATCGTGGATACAGGTCACAATAAGAACGGGATCTCGTATATCCTGCAACAGCTTGCCACTGTTCCGCGCCGGCAGCTGCATATGGTCATAGGTATGGTGAACGATAAAGATGTGAGCGGTATCCTGGAGATGCTCCCGAAAGACGCCCTGTATTATTTTACCCAGGCCTCTGTTCCCCGCGCCCTGGATGCGGGAACACTGGCAGAACAGGCAGCCGGGTTCGGACTCCGCGGCCGGGTGATCCCTTCGGTGCCCGCAGCCCTGGAAGAAGCATTGCAGCAAGCCGATGCATCGGACCTTATTTTCGTGGGCGGCAGCACATTTGTTGCGGCCGAAGTACTCTGACACGCGCCTTTCAGCACGAAAAAACAGCTGTTTTCCGTCACAATTTAATGAATAGCCTCCTTTTTGCTACTTTAGAGGCCAAATTATTGAAAAACTATGAAAATTCAGCTCCATAACAGTAAGTCTGTGGATCCCGGTTCTGATATCATCTATTTAATTAAAAATAAAAAGACCGATAAAAAGGCAGGACTCTCCAAAGAGCAGACAGCCTATGTGCAGAAAGCGCTCGAAGGCGACAACGCCCATGCCGAACTGAACCTGTATACGCACTTCGTATACCTGGCCGACCAGAAAGATGAAAAAGACGCTTCATTGAACCTCGAAGCCGCCCGCAGCGAAGGACACAAGGCCTTCAACTTCTTTAAGAGCAAAAAAGTACACTCGCTGCAGATCGCCGATGCCGGGGCCGATGCAGACTGGGTGAGCGCCTTCCTGGAAGGTTTCATGCTCTCGGCCTACAGCTTCGACCGTTACCTGGGTAAAAAGGACAAAGACGGCAAAGACAGGTCACTGAAGCTGCACTACAGCGGTAATGCCGATATCCAGGGCCTGAAAAAGCTGGCCGAAGCGGTGCATTTTACCCGCGACCTGGTGAACGAGCCCTACAATCACATGGGCGTGAAAGAGCTGGTGAAAGAGGCTAAGGCCATGTGTGCGGAATACGATATTAAATTCGAGGCCTTCAATAAAAAGAAGATCGAATCCCTGAAAATGGGTGGTATACTGGGTGTGAACCAGGCCAGCAGCCACGAACCGGCCTTCCTGATCATGGAATACAAACCGGCAAAGGTTAAGAACAAAAAGCCCCTGGTACTGGTGGGTAAAGGCGTGGTGTACGACACGGGCGGGGCCAGCCTGAAACCCTCTGCGGGCATGGAAACCATGAAGTGCGATATGGCCGGGGCCGCTGCCGTTATAGGCACGCTGCGTGCCGTTGCCGATGCCGGGCTCCCGGTACACGTGATAGGTATTACCCCGCTTACCGACAATGCCATCAGTGCCAACAGCATGGTCCCCGGCGACATTATTACCATGTACAGCGGGAAAACCGTGGAAGTGCTCAATACCGATGCCGAAGGCCGCCTGATCCTGGCCGATGCCCTGCATTATGCCAAAAAATTCAACCCGGAGCTGGTGATCGACCTGGCTACGCTCACCGGTGCCGCCGTACGTGCCATCGGCGAAATAGCCATTGCCGCCATGGAAGTGAATGCCGGTAAGTACAAAACGCAGCTCGAAGAAGCCGGCAGCCGCACCTTCGAACGCCTGGTATGGTTTCCGATGTGGAAAGAATACGGCGAAATGATCAAATCGGACATTGCCGACATTAAAAACCTGGGCGGTCCCGAAGCCGGACAGATCACCGCCGCCAAGTTCCTGGAGCACTTTACGGATTATCCCTGGATACACCTCGATATAGCCGGGCCTGCCTTCATCGGCCGCAACAGCGGGTACCGCGGTAAAGGCGCCACCGGTAACGGCGTTCGTTTATTGTTTGACTTTATTAAAAGCCTGTAAACCATGATACGTGTAGGAATAACGGTTGGCGACATCAACGGGATCGGTCCCGAGATCATAATCAAGGCCCTGGGCGATAAACGCATCACCGAACTGTGTACGCCCGTCATATACGGCAATACCAAGCTGCTGTCCTTTTACAAGAAAGGCATCAAGGACCTGGAATTTCATTTTAACTCTATAAAGGACGCTTCGCAGATCCCCGACGGCAAGATCAATGTGATCAACTGCTGGCAGGAAGATGTGAAATTCGACCCGGGAAATGCCCGCGGCGCTATGGGCGGCAAATACGCCTTTGCCTCGCTCGAAGCTGCCGTGAACGATGTGCTGGCCGGCAGGATAGACGTGCTGGTGACCGCTCCCGTAGACAAAAGCAATATACAGAAAGATGCCCTGAACACTTTTACCGGGCATACCGAATACCTGGGACAACGTGCCGGGGCCGAACCTATTATGCTGATGGTGCACAACGACCTGCGCGTGGCCCTGGTAACCGGCCATATTTCGCTGCAGGACGTAAGCCGTCAGCTGAGCCGTGAAAAAGTGAGCGCCAGGCTGGAACAGGTAAGCCGTCACCTGTTCACCGATTTCGGTATCAAAAAGCCGAAGATCGCCGTGCTGGGCCTGAACCCGCATAACGGCGACGAAGGACTTTTCGGGAAGGAAGAACAGGAGATCATCATTCCCGCCATTGAACAGATGAAAAGCAAAGGCCTGCCGGTAATGGGCCCCTTCCCTGCCGACGGATTCTTTGCCTCGGGGGCCTATAAGCGCTTCGATGCCGTAGTGGCCATGTACCATGACCAGGGACTGGTGCCCTTTAAGCTGATCGCAGGCATGGAAGGCATCAACTATACCATGGGGCTGCCTTTTGTGCGCACCTCGCCCGATCATGGCACGGCCTTCGATATTGCCGGGCAGAACAAAGCCGATGAAAGCGGACTGCGTAACGCTATTTACGCCGCCATCGATATCCACCGCAAACGGAAGCAGCATAAGGACGTTTCGGGAAACCCGCTGCCCATCCTTTCTCCCGAAGAGCTGAACAAGCTGAAATAATTTCTTTTGAATAAACATGAAAGCCCCGTACACAGCGGGGCTTTTTTATGCCTGTAAAAGCACAGAGGCCGGAACCTCTTGTGTCCCGGCCTCTGATCCTCTATCAGAAAATAAAATTTTAGTTCGCATTCACTACGTTGCCTGAGCCGCCTACAGTAACATTTACCGTGGGCGTTCCCTTGTAACGGATATCGCCGCTGCCGCTGATAACGGCATTGAGCGTCTGCGTGGTGGTGGTCTCGATATTGCCAGAGCCCGAGATGGTAGCATCGGTCACAGCACTGGTCACACCGAACGATCCAATATTCCCGCTGCCGGCAATGGTCAGCTTGGCATTCTGTGTATTGCCCGCCAGGGTCATATTGCCCGAACCGGCAATAATGGCCTCCAGGGTGGTAACCCCGATATCACTGATGTCTATATTGCCGCTGCCGGCGATACGGGCCGCAAAGGTATTGCCATTGATCATACCCCCGCTGCCGCCTTTGATGTTCCCCGAACCGTCGAGGCCCACCTGTACGATGGAAGGTGCGTGTACGTAATAGATCAGCTTTGTTACGTTACCGAGTGAATACCCTTTTTTGATACCCAGGATAACGTGGTTGTCCTTAACTTCTACTTTAATGGCATTGAATACGTTCTCGTTCGTTTCCACTTCCACATAGGTCTCGCTGTCCTGTACCAGCACCACATCGCCGCTGCCTTCCAGGTCTACCATGGTAAAGGCGCCGGGCGTATAGGTCTTTTTGATCACACTGCCCTTGCCGTTGATCTTTTTACAGGATGTAAAGGCCGTTGCCGTAACGACCGCCATAAGGATTACATAAATATTCTTCATTGTAACTCTGTTTTGAGACAAAGGTAGGGCATTATGCGGCTCGCTCCTAAAACGGGCGTCTAAAAAACGGGAAAAGCCCCGGAAGGGATCATAATCGTATAATATATTTATTACAAGCCACTTAAATCGAACTATTTTAAAAAACAGGCTATTCATTCGTCTAAATATCCCCTAAAAAAATCCCGCCCGTTCGCACAGGCAGGATCTGTTTACTGATATCTATAAGTGTGTTATTTACCGGTATACAGGGTCCAGGTATCTTCCCGGCCCAGGGCTTTAAAGCCGCAGATGAACCCGCGCATGTCCAGCGTATTCTGGCTGGTGATGGTGATCTTTCCGCAATAGGTCTTTCCTTTTTCGGGATCGTAGATGGTACCGCCGCTGAATACGCCGTTGCCATCGTACACAAAATCCTTCATGATACGCAGCCCCAGGCGAGGGGTATTGCGCAGCGCGGGATCGGGATTGTTCTTGTCTACTTTGGGCTTGCCCGTCTCGGGGTCGTTCGGCTCTTTCAGCCAGATGGTCTTACCGAAGTATTTATTCCCGATCTTTTCAATTTTTACACGGGCTTTTCCATGACCGGGCGTCCATACACCCACGATCCAGGCTTCCTGTACCTGTGCCGAAACGGCCAGCTGGCCCGCCAGTACCAGTATGCATGCTAATAATATCTTTCTCATCGTAATCCAGTTTTTCGGTTATACAATTATTCCGCTACAGCAGCAGCTGTTATTTTGAACGTAAGATTTCCCTTTACCGTATAAGACAGCGAATCTTCGGGCTTCATATTGGACGTAAGCATCACGAAGAACTTACCCTCATTGAAGAACGCATCGGCGTCCGCTTCTTTGGAACCCTGGAAGGTCACTTCTTTAGCTCCCTTCTCCACTTCGGCCATACTGCCTACGGTAAGTGTCGGGTTCTTATCGCTCATGAATTCTACGGTAAGGCCGGTAAAATTATCGAAGGTCCGCCCACCCTGCATTTCAAATTTTACATTGTCCAGGTTCACTTCTTTGATCTGTTTTATATCGGCTTTGTTGGCCTTAAAAACGGAGTCGAGGTTCAGCACGGCCTCGGCAGATTTGGTCTCGGCACCTGCATAAGGCGCTTCAAAAACAAAATCCAGGTTACTGAGCCGGTAAGTAAATTCTGCTTTTTTGGTGCAGGAAGCCAGCAGGATAAGTCCGCCGCCGCACAGGTAAATTAGGTGTTTTTTCATGATGTTTCTTTACTATTTCCTGATTCGTTCTCTGCTAAAATACAAATTTGCATGGAACTGGGAAGTCCGGAGTCTGAAAGTCCGTAGTCTGAAGTCCGGAGTCCGAAAGTCCGTAGTCCGTAGTCCGAAAACGAAGTTCCGGAGTCTGAAGTCCGGAGTCCGAAGTCCGAAGTCGGGAGTCCGAAAGTCCGGGGCCGGGTTATTTTTTGGGAAGCTGGTTTTCGTTGCGGATGAGGGTGCGCAGGAATTCCACCTCTTCGCGCAGGTGGTTTATCATTTCGCGGTAATCGGCACAATAGCTGCAGCCCTGCCCGTTACGACGCTCCTTTTCCGGCTTTGACAGACCGCCCCCAAGGTACCGCGCCACCTGGTCTTCGGTCATATGAATAAGGTTGTCCACATCGGTATTGAATATCCCCGCCAGCTCATACAGGCGTTTCAGGGTCACTTCCGTCTGCCCCCGTTCTATATTGCTGTACGCGGCCGTAGTAAGTCCCAGTTGACGGGCCACCGCTACCTGGGTCAGGTTGCGCAGTTCACGTATCCTGCGGATATTATTGCTTATGGTCAATGCATCAAACACAGCGAAATAATTCAATTTACATACCAAATATAAAAATTTTATATTTCAAGTATAAATTATTGCACTTTTTGCAACAAAACACGGACTCAAACCAAAAAAAAAGACCGTCTCACTGTGCATGAAACGGCCTGGTCTCTTTTATTATGTATATAAAAACGCTCTATTTAATATACCGGAAATCGTGTCCTGCCGGTAGCTGTACCACGAATTCGTACATCAGTTTGATCACGTTCTCCACATCGTCGAGGTGTACGGTTTCCACGGTTGTGTGCATGTATTTCAGGGGCAGGGAGATGAGGGCTGAGGCCACCCCTTCGCCGCTGTAGGCAAAAGAATCGGTATCGGTACCCGTACTGCGGCTTACCGCAGCGCGCTGGAACGGAATGCCCTTGTCCTCGGCCACCCCGATGATCATATTCAGCAGGTTGTTCTGCACAGCCGGTCCGTACGTAAGCACGGGGCCCGAACCGCAGCGCTGGTAGCCCTGTTCGCGGGGCTCGTACAACGGTGTGGTGGTATCGTGGCATACGTCGGTAACAATGGCCACGTCCGGTTTCAGGCGGCGGCTGATCATTTCGGCGCCACGCAGTCCGATCTCTTCCTGTACGGCATTAACGGCATACAGGGTAAAAGGCAGCTTAACCCCGTTCTGATGCAGGCGTTTCACCACCTCGGCGATCATAAAGCCGCCGATACGGTTGTCGAGCGCGCGTCCGCACAGGAAACGGTCGTTCAGGTAGATCACCTCATCGCGGTAGGTCATCACGCAGCCCACATGAATGCCCATTTCCTCCACTTCCTTGCGGGAGCAGGCGCCCACGTCCACAATAATGTTCTTTACCGCGGGCGATTCTTCTTTATCGGCTTTGCGTACGTGAATGGCAGGCCATCCGAAAACGCCCTGTACCATACCCTTCTTCGTATGTATGTTCACACGCATGCTGGGCGCTATCTGGTGGTCGCTGCCACCGTTGCGGATCACGTAAATAAGGCCGTCTTCGTTGATATAATTCACAAACCAGCTGATCTCATCGGCATGGGCCTCGATCACCACCTTGTAAGCGGTGCCGGGATTTACCACGGCTACGGTATTGCCATATACGTCGGTAATATAATCGTCGGAATACGGCTTCAGGTAATCGAGCCAGAGCTGTTGGCCGGGGGTCTCAAAACCCGTGGGCGAAGCATTGTTCAGGTATGCTTCGAGAAAGGCTTTACTTTCGGGGTGCATGGCGCAGAATGTTAATCCTGTTCAACAAGCGTAAAACGATAGGCTTCCATTACCGGGTTCGCCAGCAGCTTGCGGCAGGCTTCGTCGGCAATAGCTTCGGCAGCCGTTTTATCGGCCGCATCGATCAGCAGTGTTACGTGTTTGCCTACACGCACGTTCTCTACGGCAGACAGACCGATGTTCTTTAACCCGTTGGCCACGGCCTTACCCTGCGGATCGAGCAGAGCTTCCTGCGGCATTACATCAATTTCGGCTTTGAATTTCATATATTCTATGATTGAAAAAAGAAATAACGATATATAAGATCAGGCTTGGTAGCGCGGCCCCAAAGTTAAGTAAAATGGCCATGACCGGGATAAGAATTACCAACAGGACCTTCAGCCAGTCCTTTTTGAGATCGAAGCCTTTGAACTTGAGCGCAATAAGCGGAATTTCAGACACCAGCAGGAAACACATGAGCAGGATAAAGCCCGTGATCACCCACACATCGTGAAAAGTGGCCGGCATGGGCCAGCGGCTTTCACCTGCAGGAAGTGCCCAGAGCACAAAAGAAGAGATAATGAGGGCATTGGCCGGGGTAGGCAGTCCCAGGAAACCCGTACGCTGCCGGGTATCGTTGTTGAACCTGGCCAGGCGCAGCGCCGAGAAAACAGGTACCAGCAGGGCCGTGTACTCCGGGCCGAACGGCAGTGCCCATTCAAAACCGGCGGCGCGGATGTACTGCACCAGGAAAAAACCAGGCAGTACCCCGAAGGTCACCACGTCTGCCAGGCTGTCCAGGTCCTTGCCTATACCATCGTCTGCCTTAAAGAGACGGGCGGCAAAACCGTCCAGGAAATCGGCCAGGGCCGAACCCAGCATGGCATAAAAGGCAAGCAGGTATTCGTCTTCCAGTACCAGTAAAATACCGATACAGCCCAGGAACAGGTTGGTACAGGTGAGAAAATTGGCAATATTTTTTGTGATGAATCTCATGCGTTGCCGCAAAGGTAGCAGGAATTGCCGATTTTACACCTGCCATTCCCTGAATTAGTCCTGTGGCAGCACCGGCGGCATTTTACAGGCGACGAAAGTGAGTGCCTGGTCCCGTACAGAAGATAGTCCAGGTTACCGGGGAGCGTTCAGAGCCCGAAAAGCGACAACCAGCGTCCGCGTATGGCATTAATGCTGTAGTGTTCTTCTATTTTCTGCCGGGTGGCGCTGCCCATGCGTATACGCAGCGCGCGGTCGCGGACCAGCTTCCCGATATTCTCTTCCCATTCGGCATCCGTATGGCAGATAAAGCCATTGACGCCGTCGTCCACGATCTTTGTATTCACACCCACCGGGGATACCAGGGCGGGTATGCCCAGTGCCATGTACTGCAGGGCTTTGAACCCGCATTTACCTTTGGCCCAGGCGTCTTCGGCCAGGGGCATCAGGCCTATGTGGAACTGCAGCAGGTCTTCGATCTCGCGGCTTTTGTCCCAGGGTACCCAGCGCATACCCTCTTCCAGGAACCCGGGCTCTGTATCACAGATCACGGCCAGTTCGGCCCCTTTGTTTTCCCGGAGTACCTTACGCCATACGGGCAGGTACTGTTCCAGGTAAAAAAGTGTGCTGTGTGTACCCGTCCAGCCGATGGTAACCCGTTCCGTATCCTGGTCCTGGGTACGGTTGTGCAGGTTCTCGGTATCGATGGTGGTGGGGATCACCGTTGTTTTCCCTCCATAGGCTGCGGCCCATTCGCACAGGTAATCGTTCCCGCCGGAAATACGGCCCGCCAGGGAGGCAATGGCCGGCGCCTGGCCCCAGTTGCGGAAGCGTTCCATAAAACGGTTGCTGCGGGATGAATTGGGTATCCAGATGGCGTCGTCGAGATCGAAGATGATACGTTCGCGCGGTTTGCTCTTTTTCAGCATACGCCGGAAAATGCCCAGCCCCAGGGGATCTATCTCCCGGTGAATGAACACAAAATCGTAGGCATTCAGCCTGCGGAAAAGCCGGTAGCGATGGTACAGACCGCGCAGCAGGGCCCACATTTTACGCAGCACATTGCCCCGGCTGTAAAGTACGGCCCAGCCGGCATCGTCCCAGAAGGGCGCACAGGTGTACGAAACGTTTTCCGCATCAAGGAAACGGAAATACTGCTCAAAGCGGAAACGCTGACTGGGCGCCTCTCCCGCAGGATAGGGATGTACAAAGAGTACCTTCACCGCTATTCGTGCTGTGTACCTTCCTTAGTGCGGGCTCTGCCGATGATGGGGGCTCTTTCGAAGGGGCGTTCCCGGTCGAAATAATAACGGTACGTAGCATAACGGCGCCAGAGTTTGGCACCCAGGTTCTCGCATACATGCAGCATTTTGGGATTGAAGTCGCCGATCCAGTTCAGGATGGTATCGGAATAGCGCCCGAGCGGGGCCAGGTCCGTTTCGGCATATTTGATCATGGCGCCTTCTACCCCGCGTCCCTGGTAATCTTTTACCACGCCGAAGATAATGCCGTACATGGTCTTGGGATGACGGAACTTACGGTTCAGTACGTATTTGATCTTACCCAGCAGGTTCATGTTGCCTCCCACGTACTTAAACACCTGGTTCAGTTCGGGAAGGTTTACGTAAAACCCGATAGGACGGTCTTTTTTGAATACAAATATTACGATATCCGGGTCATACACCTGCTTCAGGCCTTTGTAGGTCTTCATGGCCGCCTCATAGGTCAGGGGCTTAAAACCGTCGTGTCCGCCCCAGGCGTCGTTGTATACTTCCATGAAATTCTTGGCGAACTTATGGTCGTCCCAGCCGCGGATATTCGAAACGTATATTTCAGGGTCCAGCTTCAGCATTTCGGCCTTGCGCACAAAGACCTCCTGTGCGGGATCGAGCAGTGAACGGTGAAAAACATGCTGTTCGTAATATACATCAAAGCCGTAGGACCGGAATAATTCGGGGTAATAGGGCGGGTTGTAGTTCATGCCGAAGGTGGCGGGAGCGCTGAAGTTCTCGATGATACAACCCCAGTAGTTCAGCTTTTCGCCCAGGTTGATGGGACCGTCCATGGCCTGCATACCTTTTTCGGCAAGCCAGTTGCGGGCTGTGTCAAAAAGCAGGTGTGCCGCGTCCTTATTGTTGATGCATTCGAAGAATCCCACGCCGCCGACTCCGTCTACATTCTTAAATTCCTTGCTGTACTGCGGGTTCACAAAAGCTGCTATACGTCCTGTGGCCGAGCCTCCGGCATCGCGCAGTATCCAGCGCATGGCCTCGCCCGAGCGCAGCAGCTTGTTCTTTTTGGGATCAAATATTTTCTGAACCTCCTGTTTGATAAAAGGCACCCAGTTCGGATCGCCCTTGTAGATCACCCTGTCCACATGAAGCCATTCATTCTCAAGGGCCGGAGTATTTACAGGTACTATTTGCATACAACTTATTTTGAGGCGAAATTACGAAATACAATCCAAGTGCGAATGAAACACCCTACAAATGCGATCAAAGCTGAATCAGACACGATACAGCGTACTGTTCTGAAACAGTACGTAAAACGAACCCTTTATCAGTCCTCGATGTCTTCCTCGATCTGCTGGAAGTACAGCTTCTGGAAAGCCGCGCCGGCCGTATCCGTTTCCAGGCGGGGAATGTTCCAGGAAGGAGAAAGTATTTTGCCGTAGGTACCGGCATCGTTCAGTACCTCTATCGCCTTGCGCACATCGGCATCGTGCTGCAGCTCCCATTCCAGGCGGCCATTGGCAAAATAGTAACGGGATACGATCTCGGCCTCGATCAAGGGCTTTATCTCGGCTTTATACTGCTGCAGACCCTGCATCTTGGCCGAAGTGAACTTTTGTTCCGCCGATCTCAGCTCGGCATTCACCGCAGCGAACAGCGGTTCTTTCCCCGATTCGTTCAGTACGGACTGCAACGCTTTCTCTGCCGGGGTCAGGTAGGTGAAGCCTTCTTTTTTCACAAATTCCACAAAGGCGTTGTAATCGGCGTCAGACAGGCTGAAATCCTTCGCATTGCCGATGGAAGGATGCTGCTGGTGATAGTGCGTGGCATACTTGAACACCAGGTTCTGCGCCAGTGCGGCCAGGGTCACGGAATGGAATATCTGGTCCTTTACCTCGATATCGGGCATCACCCCGCCGCCGTCGTACACCTTACGCCCCAGAGCCGTTTTAAATTCCTGCTGGGCACTTTCCAGGATGCGCCGGGCCTCCCCGTTCTCTTTGCTGCCGTAGTCAATGGCCTGTATACAACGCCCGCTGGGTGTGTAATACTTCGATACGGTCACTTTTAACTGTGTGTTGTATTTAAGAAAACGGGTGGTCTGCACCAGTCCCTTGCCGAAACTTTTATTCCCTATGATCACCGCGCGGTCGTAATCCTGCATTACCCCGGCCACGATCTCTGAAGCGGAGGCAGAACGGCGGTCTACCAGTATTACCAGGGGCAGTGCGGGGTCCATGGCATTACCGGCCGTGGTGTACTGTTTGTTCCATTCGGCGATCTTGCCTTTGGTAGACACCACCAGCTTCCCTTTGGGGATGAACAGGTTGCAGATATTGATCGCTTCGCGCAGCAGTCCGCCCGGGTTCCCGCGCAGGTCCAGCACCAGGCCTTTCAGATGGCCTTTGCTCTTCAGGTCTGTGAGTGCGTCGCGCACGCCCTGGGAAGCATCTTCCTTGAATTTGGAGAGTTTTATATAGCCGATCTCCGGGGCCAGCATGCCGTAATAGGGTACGGTCTTCACCGAGATTTCGGCACGTACCACTTTCATAAGCTTTTCTTCGGTGTCGCGCAGTATTTTGATATCTACCTTAGAGCCCGGTGCGCCGCGCAGCAACTGCAGCACTTCTTCGGGCGGCAGCTCGCGTACGTCACGGTTATTGACCGCAATGATGATATCTCCCGGCATAAGGCCGGCAGCCTGGGCCGGACCTTTCTCATAAGGTGCCGCGATCATTATACGCTTATTGATCACCCGGAAAGTGGCCCCGATCCCGCCATAGCTCCCTGTAGCGGCAAAACGTGCATCTTCTACGGAATTCTCGGGGAAATAGTTCGTATAGGGGTCCAGTGATCTCAGCATGGCATCGATGCCGGTCTGCATCAGCTCGCCGGGATTTGTCTCGTCTACGTAATAAGTGTTCAGTTCCTTGAAAAGCTCGGCATGGATCTCGAGATTCTTGGATATCTCGAAGTAGTCATTGGCCGCCACATAGCTGCTGAAGCCGATCAGCGAAGCTGCCAGACCACCGAATATATATTTTCTGTTCAGTTTCATCTCGGGAAAAATATTCCGAAATGTAACGAATTTAGAGGCAAAAAGATTGCCCGGGTATCATAAAATTCTTTTAAGGAACGGGATCGTAACCGCTGCCGCCCCAGGGATGACAACGGGAAATGCGTTTGGCCGTGAGTACAAATCCCTTGAAAAAACCGTATTTACGAAAAGCTTCGAGCCCGTACTGCGAGCAGGTGGGCGTATAACGGCACGAATTCGGCAGGAAGGGCGATATGGCCAGCTGATAGAACCGGATAAGGCCTATACCGAAATATGCGAGGGCTTTGCTGAAAATATTCATATCCCGGTGCTGCGTATGTGCTGCAGGGTTTTGGCCAGTCCTTTTTCCATCTGCTGTTTCAGCTGCTGAAAATCGGGCCTTTCGGAATGAATATAGGAAATGACCATGTGCAGCCTGTGGTCGCGGAAGAACTCATCCTCCGTGTTCAGCTTCTGCAGACGGTAGCATTCGCGCATGATCCGCTTGATGTAATTGCGGTCTACCGAACGTTTGAAACGTCGTTTTGACACGGCAAAGGCCACTTTAACGGGATCGCATTCGCCTTCGGCCTTTGGCAGCACTTTCGCATGTACAAGAAGTCCCCCGGAACGGATAGCCGTACCATCGGTAAATACGGCCGCTACGGCCATACTACTTTTCAGTTTTTCCTGTAGCGAAAGTGTAAACTTCATGTCGCTACAAAAGTATACAAAAACACAATGCCGGTCAAGACCGTTCGCAATTATTCACGATCGTGCAGCAGTCCTTCGCTGCGTGCCACTACACTGGCCACGGTGGTATCACCGGTAACGTTCACCACGGTGCGGCACATGTCCAGGATACGGTCGGGCCCCATAATAAGTGCGATACCGGCGGCGGGTACGTTAATGGAATTCAGTACGATCACGAGCATCACCATACCGGCCCCGGGTACCCCGGCCGATCCGATGGAAGCCAGGGTGGCCGTTACCACGATCATGATCTGGTCCATAAGAGAGAGATCGATATTCAGTGCCTGGGCAATGAAAATAGCGGCAATGGCCTGGTACATACTGGTGCCGTCCATGTTTACGGTAGCTCCGAGGGGAAGTACAAAACCGCTTACCTCTTCGTCGATGCCCATGTTCTTTTCAGCATTTTCGATATTAAGGGCCAGTGTTGCGTTCGACGAACTGGTAGAGAAGGCCAGCAGCTGTATGGGGCGCATCTTTTTCAGGAACCAGAGCGGACTGCGGCGGGCCAGGAATTTAACCATGGGCATATATACCAGGATCACATGCAGGCAAAGCCCCACCAGTACCACGATCACGTATTTGCCCAGGGCCGTAAGCAGCCCTATGGCTTCGGAGGGATTATCGCCCGCCACCTCGGTAATTACTGAGCTTATCAGCGCAAACACCCCGATGGGCGCCAGGTACATAATGATATCCACGATCTTTAGTACGGCATCGTTCAGGCCGTCGAGCACCTTTATCACGGGTTCCGATTTCTGCGCGGGTATCAGGATCAGCGCCACACCCACCAGTATGGCGATCAGTACGATCTGCAGCATATTGGCATTATCGGTGGCGGCATGTACGAGGTTTTCCGGAAAAAGATCGATCAGGGGCTGCAGGGGACCCTGTTGCGAAAAAGATTCGGCCGACTCGGAATTGGCCGCTGCCTTATCGGCATAGGCCGACATAAGCTTGGTCTTGGTCTCTTCGGGGATACCGGAACCCGGCCTGGCCACATTGGCTATAATTACGCCGATGGTAATGGCAAACACCGTGGTAAGGACAAAAATTCCCAGTGTTTTACCGCCCATACGGCTCAGCTTATTGATATCCCTGAGGCTGGTGACCCCGATGATGAGCGAGGTAACGATCATGGGAATGGCCACCATCTTGAGCAGGTTCACAAATATGGTGCCGAAGGGTTTTATAAAATCCCGGGTAAAATCGGCCATACCGGTGTTAACGGCCAGCAGTCCCCAGCCCAGGCCGAGCAGGATACCTGCCAGTATCTGTAAATGCAGTGGGAATCTTTTCTTTTTCGTAGTCATATGCTCCGTTTAGTAGGTGTTTTTTACAGTTCTGTTCAATAAAAGATGATCGGCTATGACCAGGGCGGCCATAGCCTCTATAACGGGTACGGCACGCGGCAGCACACAGGGATCATGCCGGCCGGCCGCTTCCATTTCGGTATTGTTGCCTGCGGTATCTACCGTAGACTGTTTGCGGGCAATGGTAGCCGTAGGCTTAAAAGCGATACGTACCACGATATCCTCACCATTGCTGATGCCCCCCTGTATACCGCCGGAATGATTGCTGCGCGTTTTTACGGTGCCGTCTTCTGTAGCGTAAAACGCATCATTGAGCTCGCTGCCCTTGTATCGTACCGAATCGAAGCCGGACCCAAATTCCACGCCTTTCACCGCATTTACGGACAGCAATGCAGCTCCCAGCTCAGCATGCAGCTTGGCATACACGGGGCTGCCCAGTCCGGCAGGCACATTGCGCACCACCAGTTCGATGATCCCCCCCAGGGAATCGCCTTCTTCCTTCGCCTGCAGAATGACCTCTTCCATCCGGGCGGCCGTTCCGGGATGCGGACAACGTATGGGTGATGTATATACGTCTTCAAGATCCAGCTCTTCGTAAGGTACAGGAACAGCAATGGTATGTACCTGTTTTACATAGGCATAAAAATGTATCCCCTGCCGTTTGAGCCAGTGTATCACCAGGGCACCTGCCGCCACGCGTACGGCCGTTTCACGGGCACTGCTGCGTCCTCCGCCCCGGTGGTCACGCAGTCCGTACTTTTTCTCGTAGGTATAATCTGCATGCGAGGGACGGTACAGGTCCTTCAGCGCATCATAATCGCCGCTGCGCTGATCGGCATTGGGAATGAGGAATGCGATAGGACTCCCGGTGGACGTATTTTCGAAAATGCCGGAAAGGAACTGAACGGTGTCTTCTTCCTTACGGGCCGTGGTAAGCTCACTTTGTCCCGGCTTGCGGCGGTCGAGGTACTGCTGTACAAATTCCGTATCGATGACGATCCCTGCCGGGAAACCGTCGAGCACACCACCGATGGCCCTGCCGTGCGATTCCCCGAAACTGGTCAGCCGTATGATATGTCCGAAGCTGTTCACAGGCTGTAACGATTGGGTTTCATGTCGAGGTGATACATAATAAAGGCCCAGCGGTCGGTCCATTCATAGGTTTCCTGCAGCCTGTTATTGCCGGTGGCTTCCTGGTTTATGCGGATCAGCACCGGCGTTTTTTTACCGATCTTGTCCTGGAGCGTAGCTGCAAATTTGCAGGAATGCACAGCCGATACAAAACGGTAGGTAAGGTCACATTCCAGGTAAAGCGCCGGGTAAGTACGGTCTTCGCGTATATTGTGCAGGGGCGAGAGCTTGAGCAGGTTCTCAAACTCCTCGAAATCGGTCACAGACCCAAATTCTTTCCGCCAGATAGTAGCGTTATTGTAACGTTCGAAATTCAGCAGATCGTAAATCCCGTTTTTGCCCACCACTACTTTAAACAGTTCGGGACGTTCGTTCACGGCGGTCATCAGCACGGTCATGCCTCCTTCTTCGGTACCGGCGGCAATATGTCCTTCGCGGGTATATTTATTGAGTACCAGGTAATCGATACAGGCCAGCAGGTCCTGGCTCGAGACCTTTTTCTGCAGCCCGGTAGCAGCACTGTGCCAGGGATCGCCGTATTCGGAACCGCCCCGGATATGCGCCACCGCAAAGATACCGCCCGCATCCACAAAGGGCAGGCGATGTGCGGCAAAAGTGGAGCGCAGGGCCTTGCCCAGGCAGCCGTTGGAATAGATCATGAGCGGGTTCTCGCCGTTCTTCTTGAGTCCTTTTTTATAGTAGAGCGAAATGGGGATCCGTGTTCCGTCACGGGCCGGGGCAAATACCCGTTCTACCACGTAATTGGCAGAATCGGGCCCCGCAGGCGACAGCAGGAAGGGTTCAAAACGGTTCTGGTCGGGGAACAGCTTGTATACGGTAGAAGGCTGTACGAATGAACGGTATGTGAACAGCACGTCCTTATAGGTAGGGCGGCCGCTGGGGCCGTCGAGCGTGCCGAAGCCGGGCATACGGAACTCATAGTTCTTCCGGCCCAGGCTGTCGTAGGCAAAGACCACCAGGTCGCCGTCGAACTTGCATTTGGAATAGAACTTACCGGCAATGGAATATACGCGGTCTTTGATCTCCTTGCCTTCGGGGATAAAAGTGATCCAGTTGGCCGGTTCGGGCTCGGCCGGGTTTACGATCACCACGCGGCCATTGGGCGCATCAAAATTGGTAAGCACCAGGAAGCGGTCGGCATAGTTGTCCACGATCGAAGCCGAAAAACCGATCAGTTCCAGCAGGCGGGTCATAGGCCTGCCGTCTTCTTCGGTGAGCGGTTTATAGAACATGCGTGTAAAATCGCCATTGGTCTCCGTAACTACCAGGAAACGGTTGTCTGCCGTACGGAAGGCCGAGGGCTGCATATCGGGCGTATATTCATCGGCATGCACTACGATGTCGCTGGCCGGACTGGTACCTGCCTTATGGTAATACAGCGCATAAGGTACGGTGATGCCTTTGGCCGAGATCATGGCCTTGTTGTAGTAAAATCCGCCGAAAGGTCCCCAGCTCAGGCTGGTATTGGGTGCACAGGTAAAGGGCCTGTCTACGTAGCGGCCGGTTTCCAGGTTGCGTATATAGATGCGCTCCTGTCCGCTGGTAATATTGCGTACGGTAAAGGCCAGCATTTTGCCGTCGGGCGAAATACAGGAAACCCCGAAATTGACGTTCTGTGAGTTTTCAAGGGCCTGCGGCTCGATGATCACCGAAGGTTTAACGGCGCCGTCGGCGTAGAGATAGATGAACTGCCTGCCCGACTCGCCCTCGGTTCGTTCGATGAGGTACCATCTACCATCGCGCGAGGCTTTGACCACGGTCTCGCTGGCCAGGTAGCGCTTCATTCCTTCGGAGATACGGCCCCGGTCCTTCAGCAGGGAAAGATAGCGGAACGAGAGCTCATTCTGTGCCTTGGCCCAATCCAGCACCTCATCATTAGTAAGATTCTCGAGCCAGCGGTACGGATCGGGGATCTCCCGTTCGTAAATGAATACTTTATCGGTACGGCTTTTCTTGTTATTGGGATAATTGAGCGAAGAGGCGTCCAGGGGGTATTCGTTACTGCCCTGGCATCCGGAGCACAGCAGTACTGCTGCTGTAAGTAAGTATGTAAGCCGCTGCCGCATGGGTGTAAACCTACATATTTTTTTTGAAGCTGCCGAAAACCCGGGAGCTAAACTTTATTTCTGCAGGATCACGAACTCCGTACGGCGGTTGCGGGCACGTCCCGATTCGGTGGCATTGTCGGCCACAGGCTTTGTTTCACCGAACCCTTTGTGTTCGAGGCGACCAGGGGCAATGCCTTTCGATACCAGGAAATCGTACACGGCCCGGGCACGCTGGGCTGAAAGCAACTGGTTGGCCGCATCGTCGCCCACGTTATCGGTATGTCCGTGGATGGCTATACGCAGCTGGGGGTTCGTTTTCAGGAAAGAGGCAAACTCCTCGATGATACGCGCCGCCTTGGCATTGAGCGCGGAACTGTTTGTTGCGAAATTAATATCATTGATCCGGTAAGCCTGTCCCACCTCGATCGTTTTTACGTCCAGGTCCTTATCCATTACCAGGGGTTCCTGCACTTCCTTTTCGATCAGCTGCGATACAAAGGCCACCCCCGGCTGTTTCACGGTGATCAGGTGGTCGTCTTCGGTATTCACCACAGCCACGTACTTACCGGTGGCTTTATCCACGCTCACGGTCTTTACCTCATTGGTGCGCAGGTTCTTTACCTCTACGGTGGCCGGTACTTCGGGCACGGACTCATCATTGCGTATCTCTCCCTTTACCATTTTGATCTTTTCGGGGCGCACGGCTTCGTACAACGGGAACTGGTACTGGTCCAGTCCGCCTACCCCACCCTGTACCCCTTTACCGAAAAAGAAGGCCATAGCCCCGTCGAGACTTACGAACAGGCCGCGCTCATCTTCTTTGGTATTGATGGGCGAACCCAGGTTTTTCGCTTTGGTCCAGCTGCCGTCGGGGTTTTGCTTACTCATATAAAAATCGTACCCGCCAATGCTGTTATGCCCGCGGGAAGAGAAATACAGCGTACGGCTGTCGGAATGCAGGAACGGGTGTCCTTCGTTGTTGGAAGTATTGATCTCCGGCCCCAGGGCTACCGGGGTTGACCAGGTACCGTCGCTTTTCTTTTCGGAATAGAAGAGGTCCATACTTTCGCGGCCCGTATTGGGGTCTTTGGTGCTGCCCGGGCGGTTGGACGCGAATACCATCTGGCGGCCGTCGTACGATACGGTGGGATGCGAATCCCAGAAACCGGGGGCATTCAGTGGTGTGGGACAGCGTTCAGGCTGCGTCCAGCCGTCGATCTCGCGGCGCGAATGAAAAATATCACAGTTCTCCGGGCGGTTCTCATCGCAGATCACGAGGTACATTTCGTCATTGGTAGCCGTGAGTGCGGCAGCGCCCACGTTAAAGCCCGAATTGAACGGCAGGGGCAGCGCCTTACCGGCATCGAACGTAAAACCGCCTTTGTTCTCCGACACCATGAATACTTCTTTAAAGCCGATATCACTGCGGGAGTCCGGGTATTTACGGGTAAAGTACATCAGCTGGTTATCCGGCGAGATAATGCCCAGGTATTCGTCCATAGCGGTACATACCCCGCTTACGGCCTTCGGGTCGTAGGGAACGGCATTGCCCAGTATCTGCACCGATTTTTTCGCCTGTTCCAGGTTTGCCTTGGCGGTCTTGTAATCCTCATCGCCCAGGTTCACGTTCTCATTCTGGTAGGCCATGCATTTTTCGTACATCTTAACGGCCTTGTCATATTCCTCGGAAGCCATATAGATATTGCCGAGATGATACCAGGTATAGGGCGAATAATTCTCGCAGAGCTTCATCAGCTCTTCAAAGCAGTAGCGGGCCTTTTCGGGGCTTTTGACCTGGATATAGGTCATAGCCAGGTCAAAGAGGGCTTCGTGACAGTTGTTATCGGCCGCCATCACTTTGTTGAGGGCTGCTATTTTTTCCTTGCCGCTGAGTTTTTCAGCTTTTTTATATTCTTTCAGAATTTCCTTATCGGTGGTAGGCTCACAGGCCGAGGGGTCGAATTTCTGCTGTGCAAAGGCTGGGGCGGAGTATAGTCCTGATAGTAGAAAGATCAAGTATATCTGGTTTCTCATGCGTAGGTTCAATGCGTAACAAATAACGCAAAAAGGAAAACAAACGTTTCCAAAAACACGTTAAAATTTTAAAATCACTGATCACGAAGTGCTTGAGATTTTTTTTCAAAAAAAGTTTGGTAGTGATATTTGGCTCCGTATATTTGCACCCCGAAATCATCGAAACGGGCTGATCGAAAAGCCTTACTGATTCCGTAGCTCAGTTGGTAGAGCACAACACTTTTAATGTTGGGGTCCTGGGTTCGAGCCCCAGCGGGATCACAAAAACCAAAGCTCTTTTTTAGGGCAATTCGGAAACAACTCCGAGTTGCCCTTTTTTATTGGGCTTCATTTAGAATTATTTCCTAAATTTAGGAACAAAACGGATAATTCGGAACTGAATTTGTCCCGAAGTACGGCACAAAAAACGGCACAAAATGAAGCCTCAAAAACTGAATTTACACTTCCACTTACGCGGTACCTGGGTACACTTCACCATAAATACCCGACAGGGAAAAATCAGGAAGAGTACCGACATTGAAGTAATACGCCCCGATCTGTGGGACGAAAAGAAAGACCGGGTAAAACCATCCCACCCAAATGCAAACAGCATTAACCAGGCCATCGCCGGCTGGGAAATGGAACTATCCCGCTGCCATCAACACGCACTAAAGAACAACAAACCATTTAACCAGGCCCTTGTAAACGAATGGCTGAAACAAAAGGGCCTGAAAGAACCGGAAGACCTTACCTTTTTCCAATTCGCGACCGAAGTACTGAGCCGGCAAAAAGGAATAACTGAAGGAACCCGGCTTTCCCGGAAGGCCCAAATACAGAAAGTAGAGCGCTTCTCTCCCGGCCTGCTGCTGCGCAACTTTAACCGGGACTTCATTCTACGTTATGAAGCATACATGCGCGACACCCTGGGCAATACGGACAACTCCGTGCAAAGTAGCATGAAAAAGATACGCATGTTCATTGAAGAGGCGTACCAGCAGGACCTGCTGCCTAAAAACCCATTCGGCACCATGCAGTTCAAAGGTACCCGCGCCGAGGATATTATGGCCCTGGAACCAAAACACCTAACTCTGATCGAGCAAACCCAATTTGTCCCAGAACTCCAACAAATCGCAAATCTATTTTTGCTCCAATGCTATACCGGCCTCGCTTATATTGACCTCAAAACACTAAGCCCGGAAAATATTACCGAAATTGAGGGCGAACGCTGGATCATAAAGAAACGCCAAAAAACAGCGGTAAAAGGGATTGTACCCGTATTCCCAAAAACAATGCGCATGCTGCAGCAGTTCGACTTCCAAAACAAAGGCAGCTTACCCATGCCCGCACTTGTCACCTACAACATGTACCTGGATCAGCTGGGCACCTTCCTAAACTTACCGATAAAAATAACCTCCCACGTTGGCCGGAAAACATTTTCTTCCATCATGGAAAACTTTGCCGGACTTGATTTAGATGTAGTTGCAAAGATGATCGGCCAATTAGATACACGAACCACACGAAGCCACTACACGCATATTTTGTATGCCCGAATAAAAACAGAAATCAGCGAGAAAAACGTAACCATATTCGACTAAACGAAAAAAGCGGACGAGATCCCGTCCGCTTTTCAAAATCAAAATATGCCAAAGAACCTACATTACAGGCGGCTTCCCCGGGCATCACTCCGGTTATCCCGGCGTTCATAATACGCACCCTTTCCGGTTTTTCTTTTCCCCGGCGGTTTGGCTTTCAGCCCCGCATCTTTAACATACCCGGTCAGGGTACGCCTTTTTACCCGTTTTTGCTTCGTTGTGCGGATTCTTCCGCCAGGGCCATACGCATAGCCCTTTTTCAGTTTTCCATCAGGCCGCAGGGCCTCCTTTTTGCTTGCCATTGTATTTTGTCATTTGGTGTTTATACCTTCTACGGAAGCCCAGGAATGCGTAAAACGCTGTGAGCAACCCGAACGCAGCAATGCCCAGCTGTACCAGGTGCGTCACCAGCGTTACCACCTTATCCGCACTTTCCATTGCCGGCACATTCAGCACAAACGAGAAAATACCAGCCACAAAGGAAAGAACGAACCCTTCGCCAAAATGCCGCATAATCGCTGCCTTGTATGCTAAAACAACCTGGATCACTCTTTACCTCCTTCCACCTCTTTAGCCGTACGCGCAACGGCGGCGACAACAAAGGTTGCCCAGAATGCGTGTGAAGCATACCCGAGCATCCACTCCGGGAAGTAAAAACCCTCACGCGAAGAGATCAGTACAGCGCCGGAAACCCCGTTCAAAAACAGGGCTGCGTAAAACATGCGTTTCCAGTATTTAGGCGTCTTTGCGCGTATGCGATCGATAATTTCTTTCATAGGTCTGATTTACTTTTTGGTACCCGTATTCCAGTCACCAATCACTTTAGATTCCGCGATTTCCGCACCGGACATCTTGCTTACCGCAATGATACGGGCGATACTGAACCCAACAATACCGATACCGATAAAAACGGCTATCCACGTCCAAAAGCCCCAGTTTTCTATTTTCATACAACCTCCCCTTTTGCAAGTTGTTCAATACGGTTCAGTTTGCTTATGATGTATACGGTGCAGAAGAAGGTTACTACAACCATCATAACGGTTACTGTCTGTGTTTTCATTTTATCAGAATTAAGGTGTTATTTTCAATCACAAATCCGCTATCACAGCGGTTAAATACGTTTACGTATGTATCCCAGCCACCGGCACCCCATCGGAAGCGCCAAAACCAATTTTTCTGCCGTTTCCGGTAGCCGGTAATTTCCAGATCGATCAGGTTGTTCACGTCGATAAAGGCTGTATCCGAATTACCGGTCCAGGTAATCGTTCCCGACAGGCACCCGGCCCGTATTGGTACCGTATTCGATATGGCCACGCTGTCGACCATACCGGCCAGGTAGGTGGTATCCCGAATAATGCGCTCCCGGTATTCCGTACGCGTATACCCCTTTACCTGCTGCAGCTGAGTAATCCGCCGCTCTGATACCTGAAGCCGCTCCGCTGCCGCCTGGATCACTTCGTTCTGTTCTGCCAGTTCGCGAGTAAGGGTAACCACACGGGTATCGCTACTGTCTTTTGCCTCCATAGCCGCACCGAGCGAATTTTCTGTAAAGCGTAGCTGTTTCTGCAATACACAACCACGTTGTGCCAGTACGCACAACGTGACTACGGCTGCGGCAAGCAGCACCCAAAAGCCGACCTTTATACCGGCCACCGCTGTTTTTATATAGGCAAAGATCATCAGTCCGTAATTGTTTTATACACGAAGTACAGTGCGATTGCTGCGGCCACGCAGGCCAGTACGATATTCAGCGTTTTCATTTCGTCTTTTTTTTTATAAGGTCCGTAAGCGCCACCCGGTAGCGTTCAAGGCGATTCAGCCAACCTTTAAGGTTAGCGGGCTGATTCAGTGCCCGGAACTGCGCCGCCCGATCATCCAACATACTGTTCAATGCCAGCTGTTCACCAACCTTTGCGGCCAGCTTATTGATGGCATCGGGTATACCGCTATCCGTAACATCGTACCCGTGCTTTCTCAGCCAAGTACGAAGACGTGAACGCCCACCGGCAGCACCTGAACCCCAAACCCACGAAGTCGCATATATGGCCAGCGCATCAGATTTTATCCGATCTGCCTGCACCGCATCCCAATAGAGCCTTTTGAAGATTTTGAACCAAACCTCATCCGGCATATTGAAAAAGGTATCCGCATCGTTTTTGTAGCCCAGCTTTGACGCATTCGCCGAAAAAGTGCTGTACGTTATACCTCTGTTGGTATGCCAGCCGGTTTTGCCCTGATATACCCAGGGGGACGGATTCGCACTTGCCGTATCCGTAGTTGCCCGCGAAGGACCACCTTCCCCTGCTTCAATCACCCGAGCCGCTGTTCTTAAACGTTCTGAAATCATACCTACGCTATATTTCCAGTTTCTACCTGTACTGCACCTTTGTTTACTGACCAGAGATCAGCAGCGGGCTTATTGGCCTGCTTTACCTGTTCTTTACCTTTGGGCCGTTTATTCCTGAAATAGAAATACCAGGCCGCAAAACCGGCCAGGCCAACCAATACGAGGATTACTACTGTCTTTTTCATTGTGTATTGTTATTTGCCTCCACGGCCTGTTACTGTCTGTTTTGAAAAGTATTTCGGTACTGCATACCCGGCCACGATCAGGTAACGGCGGAAAAGCGCCCGTTTGAACGCCGTGTACATTTCTTCGTTTGCCTTTTGGCTGGTGCCGGCCTTTAATGATCGATCACGCACCAGCGCGTCCTGCTCTTTGATTTCCTGATCTGCCTGTATCTGCTTATTCAGGTTAAAGATTTCTGTATTATCCAGTACGTTCAGATACCCGGCGGTAAGGTCGCCGATCTTCTGCGGGGTAAGGGTAACGTTCTGCCATTCATCAGAAGGCAGTAATTCAAATAGTGATAGGGCCGTCGTTTCGTAACTTCTACCTGTCATTTCTTGTTATTTTAAGGATTACAAATGCTGTAATTGCCAGCCCTACCCCCACAATAACGGCCCACTTTACCCAGGTTGTCTTTTTCACTTCCGCCACAGCAGCAGATGCAGAAGCACCACTACCTGCACGATCTGTCACCTGCTCTACCGGATTACCGGCACGGCCCGTAACCATACCTACGCCCTTACCCGCTATGGATAATGCAACATCGCCCATCCCGGAACCACGTCCCGTAACTTTAGGCGCCGTAGCCTTCATATAAGCCACGTAGTTCTGAAATAACCACTCAAAGCACTCTTTATTCCACTGATACGCGTTGAATTCCGGCCCTTGCAACTTGCCGCCCGGATCAGATGGGAGTTCTGCACCATACAGCGCATATACCCACTTCCTCACCGAAAGGTTCCCTTCGGCAGTCATAATAAGCCAAGCATTGACCTGCTTATTACTGTTCGGTACAACCAAATACATATAAGTGTTCATCACATTGGGAACACCTATTTTGTTTATACCGCCAAAAGCGTATACATCTTCATAGTTGTATAACGTATACTGATACCACTGCGCAAGGAACTGCTGCGATTTCAGCGTTTCCAGTGCAAGCTGGTAAGAAATGTACGCTTTCATTTTCAGGGCCGTTTCTACCGGTATTGCCGGTTGCACCTGCTTATCCGGGCCATCGGTAATGCCGAGATATACCGGATTATTATCCATATTCAGCTGCATGGCCTGCAGCCAACGTGAGGCGTCCGGCCCCTTCATGATTTCGGCCACCACATTGTTATAATACCCCTTGATCTGATCGGCGGACTGAAACGTATTCATATCCGATGCCGGAAATGAATATTCTGTGCGCAATGTTCCATTGGGCATGAACCCCTGAAAGCGGGGCGGTACAACAACGCGATAGCTTGTTATTGCCATTTGAAAAGTTTTTTTCTGTAAACGATTACGTATATAGATAACGCCACCAGTACCGACAATACCAACCATTTAGCATTTTTGGCTAAAAAACTGTTAAGCGTTGTATCATGGGCATTGGTAGCTGCCTGCACTTTGCCGGAACTGGCTGTTTTGGTAGACATGCTACCCGTCGAATAATTACGAATAAACGTCCGTAACGCTTCCGTATTTTGCTCTTCTTCGGGTGATTTATATGGTAAAAGCGGGGTTTCATAGTCGTTGAATACGTTGACCATTCCCTGCTGATAAGCAGCAACAAGATCAACAATTAATTTCATCATTGCGGCAACAATGCCAGCAATACCAGCAGTTCCCGAACTTACAGCCCCCACAGAAACAAGTTTCGAAATGAGAATTTGCTGTACGCCATTCGCGACAGATAATGCAATATTTCCTATTTTACCCGCAGTAGACGCCATCGCTACCCCTTTTTGCGGAAATACAAAAAGGCACCAACGAGTAAACCGGTAGCGGCCACGGCAATGGCTATCCATCCCCAGGCTGGCATTCCTTCACTTTGTGTTTTTTCCTGTGGTGCAGGCGCAGCAGCGCCGCCCGTTTGTATTACAATAGGAGCAACGCCACCGGACACACCTCCACCACCAGCCGCACCGTATTGGCTCATCGCTGCAGCAGTAGCTGCGTTATACTTCCCGGTAACGGCAGCAGTACCAACCGCGGCCCCGCCCTTTATAGCCTCTGTAATCGGCCCGATCAAATCTGTAAACGAGAATGCCATTACTTCACATTTTTACGCAGCACATACCAAACCGTCAATAAGAGCAGTCCGGCGGCCACCAGTTTTACAATAGATATGTTGTCTACCTCAACGACCACGGGCGGAAGTTTGCCTTCGCCCAGGTCCTTTACGAATTTTGATTGAAAAAAATCGTTCATACGCTTATCCCCAGGTTATAATTTGCATAGACTTCAGCCAGCTGGCCAGGTCCTCGAATTCTTTATACTTCGCCGGGGGAATGCCTGCGTACGCCTGCTTTGCCCAGGCCGCATCAAAGGACGTTTTGCCCAGTGTTTTCTTCGCAGCCTCTTCCGTCTTGTCACCGTAAGAACCATCTTCTACCAGGTTCTGACCGAAGCGAACATTGATGTATCGCTGCAGCATGTAAACCAGTTTCGACTTCTGTCCTTTTTTCACAGGGAAAGTCCCCTGCGGAAGGTCCAGGAATGTTTTTGAAGGCTGCCTTACCGTTGCCGGGGGCGTGGTATTATTTCCGCCTACATTAATAGTCGTACCACCACTTCCGCCCGACGAACTTCCGCCAGATGTTCCACCAGTAGCACCGCCTGGCACAAGAGCAGCAGCCCTTTTTTGATTTGCCTTTTTTACCAGCACAAACACCACCACCAGGATTACCACGGCCACGGCCACACCGATAAATATTTTAACGCTCTTTTTCATTTAAAATGAGTATTTTATTGCCTTACCGGCGATAATCATGTTCACGGTTTTAAGTTCTTCGCTGTCCAGTTCGTCACGCAGAGCGGCGGCCAGCGTCATATTCTTATTCGGGTTCCAGGGAAGCGGATCGGTGATTTCCCGCGTACCGTATGTAACGATAAGCTGCGACAGATCGTCGGCATTATTCATTGCCCGGAATATGGCATATATGGCCTCTTCGTCCGTACCGTTGCCGTCCATCGCCTGGAATAACTGATCGGCATACACGTTGAACTGATTCAGGGGATATGAAAGGTTGCCCTTATTGACCTGCGCGGCCATCACGGCCATATTAGCCACTTCCGCACTACGCGTCGCCCACTTCCATAGTTTCGGCCCATATATGATTGCAAGGATAATAGCGACCACACAAGCGATCCCTATCCAAATATATTTAGCCATCTTCGCCTGGCGGTCAATAACCCCCTGAACTAATTCCGGGGCCGCCTTTACCAGTTCCGGGTTACTCATAGCTGCTGCTGCCAGTCCTGCACTCATACTACCTCAGATTTCCGAATACTTTCTTAATCACACCCGTCTTCCAAAGCACGGCTACCACTCCCACGCCCAAAAGCGCGTACCAGTACCAGGGTACTGATTTCAATTTCTCACCCAGCGACCAGGGAGCATCTGTATTGTCAGCAGACGGCTTGTCCGGGTTCGGCTTTTCCGCCTCAATCCGCTCGTTAAGCGAATCCGGCGGAGGCGTGGCCACGGGCATAGTTTCTACCGGCTCAACCGGCGGAGGAACCTGTGATATAGCAACCGGCGTCTGTGCCAAAGGTGCCGCTGTCATAACCTGCGGAACCACTTTCTTTACGGTAGTTGTATTTGCCTTCATAGCTTTTCTAAAAAATAAGGGCGGGCAACGCCCGCCCCTATTGGTAATTGGTATCTATCTTATGGTTATTCGCATCGACCTTTTACATTTCCTGCTGCTTTGTTGCCAGGATACGCACCATCTGAGCCAGGCTCATGTAGTTTTCGTAGTAGAACGACAGTTCAACAACATTTTCCGTTGCAGGTGCCACCGGCGGCAAAATAGGATACATAAGCACTGTATCGGCAGAAAGGAAGCAGTTACCGGGAATATCGAAAGCACCGGTAAGGGAGGCGTCGAAAGTCTGTCCGGAAAGCAGGGCCTGCGGATTGATTTCCACATCTTCCGGCGTCAACGAACCGTCATACTGGCGGTAAGTTATCGTCTGGTTGGCCTGCAACTTGTTGTTTTGCGTAATGATCTGCCCTTCCGTCCACTGAAGGCTGCCGTTATCGATCCACTTCTGGAAGTTACCCAGGGAGCGCTTAGAGAGCGACTCAACCCGCACGAATTCCGTCCCGGCATCACCTGTACCCTCAGCTATAAATGTGCGTCCCACATCGCGGGTTATTGGCTTCGTGAAGTCTCCGTCGAACAGGTAGTCATCTCCAACGGCATTGCCGGCAAAAAGAGGTACATACATAACTTTGTCCATAGTGGACGTGATGCGGATTGTAAACTTCTTTTTCGTCAGCGTCATGCCCTTCGCGGCAAACACGTTAACGTCCTTGTACACTGAGCCGCCGTACGGCACCTCCGGAATCGCAGCAGCACGATTCAGTTCCGAGGCCATAGCCCCGCTCACTACTGTTGTTTTAGATGGGAACATACTACTTACTGTTTAGTCGTTGTTGTTGTTGATTGAGCCGGCTTGCTGTCTTTGGATGACCAGTCTGCCAGCTTCGTTTTAATTTTGCCCGAACCCAGGTAATTACCCTGATCGTCGTACACTTCAAGTGTATTTCGGAAAAGCAAAGAAGTCAGATAAGTCACTGCGAGCGTTACACCAACCAGCAGGATGATGCCGCCCCAGGAAATTTTGCCGTTCTTTGTAACTACTGATGATGGATACTCCATGCTTGCTTTGTTTTTGAGATCACAAAGTTTTCACCATCCCGGAAACAGGTTTCCCACATTTCCGCACATTTACCTTAATTTCCCGTCTTTTCCCTTAAAATCCCTTAATTTCCCTTAAAATCCCATCAAAAAAGGGTGCCAACTTTCGCCGACACCCTCAACCTATACCTATGGATAACGCATTAATCGCAAATGCAGGGACACTCTTTTTCTGCAGCCGCTTTAATCATTTCATACTTGCGGATTTCCCAACGGATACCCCATGCAACGAAGCCTGAAGCCATAACTACAACCGCTCCGTACAGAAAGAATATGAAGTTTTTCTTTGTCATATATATACGTTTTAAAGATTACCACGTCCGACCTGCTCTCTCAGGCGTTTGTTCTCTGCTTCAAGCTGGTCACATTTATGTTCTGCATCGGCAGCGCGTCCAAGCACCCACAGTATGAAGTAGCCCAAACTCTTCACTGCTCTTTCAGGAATTGCCATACCTTCCATAGAAGCAAGCATTCGCTCCTTCATTTCCGGCGTAAAGAGCGAATTGTAACGTCCGATGAATTCTTTTGCACTCATGACACCAACTAAAAGGGTAAATCATCATCTTTTCCGACCGGTGTAGGAAACGGATCGGTTTCTGATGGGATTGCCGGGAAGTCGTGATTATCAAATATCGTAGAAGGTTCACCGGTATTCATTGGCGTTTTTGCTTCCGGCTCTGCCGGGGTTTCCTCTTTCTTCTTACCGCCGCCCGCGAAACGCAACACGGCCACATTAATATTCAAACTTGCCGCAGGCTGGCCGTCATTGCGTTTATAAATACCCACGGACGGCAGCCCCTTTACCAGGACGCTTGTCCCTTTGGTCAGGTACTTCACTATTTCGGTAGATTCGCCGCTTTTGCGCCATAGCGTACAGTCTACCCAAGTCGTAGATTCGACCGCCGTTCCGTCAGCCTTCTTCCACTTCTGATTGTAGGCCACAGAAAACGATATTGCTACGTTTCCGTTGATTTCTTTCAGTGACGCGTCGCGGCCAATGTTTCCGAGAATTTCGAGTTCTAAATGCATGGTATTTTTGATTTAATTGATTACTGTTTTTTCTGATCGGGTAAGCGCCTTGTATACTTGTCCTACCTTATCGAAGTATACGCGGCACTTATGTACCTTTTCTGCCGTACGCAAAAGCGTGTACACGCTCATATCGTATAGCGCTGTTGCGTCTATATGGCCCAATGCCCATATAAGCATTTTCACAGTAGCTTCCGGAAGGTGTGCTACTACCTGATAATTGCGTTCTTTCAGGAATTCCTGTTGTTCTTTTTCTGTTGGCATAACTATTGATTTTGATTAAAAAGTTCTGTTTGTATTGGGAATGGCTTATACGGAATATCCATAAGTTCATACGCCTCTTTCAACCCACATTTATGAACCGCGATATTGTAATATTGGGGATCGATCCAAGCCAGTCGCTGGATTCGATTAGGTTTGTTTTTCGGCTCTCTGTGCAGACCAAATGAACAATATGCACAACCGGTCTGTTCTTCACCTTCGATCGTCAATTTCTGCGGACCGTTCGGAGTATCTATGCTTATAGTCCTCTCGTAGTATATGGAACAAAAACGTATATTGAACATATCCGACATTTCCCATATATCCGAAGTCGTAAAGATGCTCAGAGGACGGCAGGCTTCTTTCCCCTTCTCGAAAGAATTACAACCTGTTTTAAGATAAGACACAGTTCTCAAATCTGATTCCTCTGCCAACGTTCCGATTATCGGCTTCCTCCCCGTTTTTTTCTCATATAAGTTGAATGGGTCTTTCTTGAAAACATCGCAGCATTGCTCCGATACCTTAATATTTGAATGGAGTAGCTTCCGCCATTTCTTCGGCAGCATTGAATTTCCCTTTGTACCATCACTTTTTATTCCAGTAAGGTATAGGTTCTTAGTAGCTTCATTTTTCGAAGACGGGTTCGCTATATATTCCCTCAGCCTTCGTATTTGCATCGCTATTTTTTTACTACCAATAGCAAGTCCATACTCTTTTAGAACGCGAGTAAACCCCATAGCTGGGCGTAATACAGTCACATTACTAAAAGTCTTTACATGCTCAACAATCTGCCTATACTCCAAGCCAGTATTGCAAAACACTTTCACAGGAACATTTTCTGTGGTAAGCAAAATTTTGCGCAACAAAACATACTCATGCGGCAAGATCGAGTCAAATTCCCCCGCATGTAACTTACGGATCAGTTCATCCATCATCTGCGAATCCTTTCCGCCGGAAAACGACTGATACACACCATCTACACCAAAAGCTTCTACGTAGTCAATATAACGGCAGCAAAACCATGTAATTTTTTCATAGATGGGCCATTTTTGGCGAGACTTTAGTTCCTGAAATGATACTCTGTAATTCATATTGTCAAAACATTAATCCCATATCGTCGAACCCAAGCGGGACCGCGTTGTAATTAAACTGAAAAACAAATTCCGCCTCATCCATCTTCTGCCGGCTATCGCCCCGGATTCGCTTCTTCCGCTCTTTTTTCTCCGGCATATCCTCACGGTTTCGCAGTTTCGGGTTCGCCATCAAAAGCATATCCAGCAACGCATCACGCAGGTTTGACGCATGTATATACGTTCTTTTTACCCTGCTGCTGAGTATGGGCCGGTACATATCTTTTTTGTCGTAAAACACCTTATTGGCCGCCACGGTCATATAACTGTACTCTTCCCGCTCTACCTCTTCCCCGGTGGTGGGATTGATTACCTTTTCATTGCCGAACTCTTCCAGCGTTTCGGTCACTTCGTCCTCCGGCGTAGGCGCGTTGAAATTGAGCATTTCCGCATCCGGGTGCGCATTCTTCGTACGCGTATGGAAGGCCCCAAATTTGCGGTACAGCGGCTTTTTGTATATGGCTGGCAGTATTTCGTTGAGCAGCTCAAAATCAAGAGAACCGTCGCGCAGCAACATCCCGGACGGCTCAAAATGATACTTGATGCACTCCATTATACCGTCCATAAGCCCGTCCGGATCATCCCCGGAAACCCTCTTTTTGTACTTACCCGATCCAGGATCATATTTATACCCCGGCGCGGGCTTGTCCGAAACCGTGTACAACATTTCCAAACCGATCAGGGTTGCGCCGGATTCGTTCAATCTGGACCGGTATTCTTTATCAAAGAAAGGTGAGCCGGCGCGAAGATGCGCATTCCCCTTTTCAATACTGGCCCAGCGTTCATCGGATACCGGCTGAAATTCCTTTGTATCGTCTGCCGTGAGATCGTTCCACTTTTCCAGTATCCGGGCGTGAAGTATATTACGGCTCTGCTTTTCCTGGTTCACCAATAATAGCGCGTGTATATGGCAGTGAGGACCGTTGTCGTTGATCGTTATTTCAACGCCAAACTCGCCAGCATATACCATCTTCTTCCACCAGCGCTCTTTTCGCATACGGTTGAACGTGGCCATTAATTCCGATACGTAAAACCGCTTACCACGCCACCCGTCGACCGTATGCGGCACCGTCAAAGTCAAGTGCATGAAGTCGTAATTATCCAGTAGTTCCGGATTTTTACGAAAGAACCCCATAAACTTGCGGCGGACCGTTCGACTACGCAGTTCATTACAAACAAAGCAATATTTGTGGTCACACGTGTGTGCGCCCATAAATTCCAGGTCGCCCGTCCCGTGGTGTTCCCGGTGCAGCGCATACTTGCAGCAGCTGGCCAAGCTTCGGCGAAGCATTGTAAACTGCTGTAACGCCGCCGTCGAAATCATACCCGTATCTTTCGAGAGCATGTATGCATTCAACTGATCGTAGGCACGCTTATTGACCGCAGCGGCCCTCGAATGCCGGTAGCCACGATAGCGATTACCCAGCACCCGCTTTTGATGTTCGGATAACGGTTGGTTACGACCTGATTTGTTTCCGACCGTTCCTATATTATCGAGGAAGGGACTTACAAGACTGTTCACCATACGCTTACATATTATCTGTTTCTACATCAGCCAGGGCCGTATCAGGAGCCTGACAAATGACCGTGAGAAACGTTTTAAGCGCCTCAAAACGCCTCATATAATTGGTGTAATACCTGGAGTCATTTCCAGGCCTGCAAAGCCATAATTGAGGCAGTATTGATTCACTTGCGTAATGCGCAATACCAACCAAAGAACGTAGCCCGGCCATGAACTGCATGCCCGCCTTAACCCGCTCTACCGCCTTTTTCTTCTCCGGCCCGATGCGCATCCATACATCCATCGGAGTGCGTGTATTAAGCATAAGCTGTATTGTTTCGTTGATAAAACGAGCAGAGAAGCGACGCTTAACCGTGTCAACCTGATCTTCTCTCGGAATCTCTTCAAACTGCGCAACACGCAATTCCTTGCCATCCCACGCTTTTGCAACAACAATAGTTCGAGGCTGGAAAAGATCATCCGTTCTATATGTTCTAAATTTCAATAACATACTACCAGGATATTTTTAAGTTTGCGATTCGATCCCCGTTATCGTCCTGTATGACCACAACACGGAAGCCGACCTCCGGCCTCTGGAATTCTGCAACTACTGCCTGAATGAGTTCTGCCGAGTACTGGTCATTAACAATCGGTACATAGCAGTGCAGGTGCCCAAATGCAGATCGATAACAAATCACTCCTTCAATTTGTCGTATAAGCAATGGAAGAGAGGCCTCATTCATTGCCTCCGCTTCAGCCCTGCATGCCTTTGCTGTCAGTGTTACAATATTTTCACTCATTGCGTTTTGCTTTTGATAGTTTAGCGCCCTGTCGGGCATGGGGAGGACATTTTCTATTTTTTCCGCGAAGGAACGGTAGGATACAAAAGAACCGGACCGCCTCAATCTATCACGATGGCCGGCCCGGCCCTTCGCGTTTAAAAACCTGCCTTGTTCGCTGTGTCCTAAGCAGCCACGGCAGTAAAAAAAGTTCTACCAGAACTCTATGACTCTATGGTTGTTGAATTTTTCTATGTTCGTTGCTTCAGTGTTCAAACCGTCCGTCATATGGCTCACGCGTTTTTATATTCCAACTCTCGTAACCAAAAGGGAAAGTGCCAAACTTCCGACGCACCTGACGTTTTGCCTTGCCAATAACTTCTTCGTTATCGTCATTGGGATCACAATACACGATCTCTACGCCCGAATACGTGGCTATTTGCCACGCTACCGTACAGATGTCAAGATCTTCTGCCATACGAACTACTTCTTACGTGTTTTCCTGGCCGGCGCATAGAATACATGCCCTTTTTCAAAATCACTATCAAACAAAATCGCTTCCACCCCCGACCTGTCGACCGCAGAAGTGTCATAATGTGCGCGATTGTGCGTTTTTACAGTTAAAGACACTTTCTCACGACCATCATTAAAGACAATGCGATCGCCTACCTTCAAATCAAGCCTTTTGGACACCTTACGCAGTGCCGCGGAACCGGCTTTGCTGTTTTTTTTACCTGTTGCCATACGAATTACTTCTTTTGCGTTTTTCTGGCCGGCGCATAGAATACACGACCGCTTTCAAAAGCCGCATCAAACAATACGACTTCTGAATTTTTCCCGCCTGCAGCAGAATCCGCACGACGGGTAAAGCTTTGAGTTTCGGTATGCGAGGTCAGTATTAAAGACATTTTCTCGCTACCGTTATTGAAAACGATGCGATCGCCTACTTTTAAATCAAGCCGTTTTGATACCTTCCGCAGCGGCTCAGGGCGGGTGCTGGTGTTTTTCTTATTTGTTGCCATAACGTTTGGATTTACGTCTTTTTTTTGCCGCGCGGCGTTGTGCCGCGTAGCTTTGGTAAATGTGTTTTTTCGGAATAAAAATCGGGTTACATGGTTCATACCATTTGCCATCGAATACCGGGGCCGAGAGGTTCAAAAACGGGAATATCATACGCCTTCCTCCGCTTTTAATACCCGGGAATTATCTTCAGGAAGTATTTCCCAGTCTTCGCCCAGCATATCCGCCTGCGATGCCAGCCACCCGATCTGGTGTTTCCCCTGAGCGGTATACATGGAAATTGCCGGCTCATATCGCACCGGATCACTACCCGGCTTCATGCTTACACTCTGCTGCACCAATACCAGGTACATACCTTTTCCGTTCCAACCGATCCGGCGGACACGGAACCCCTGTTTCAGGGCTTCAATAGCTTGGCCAAAATTCATTGGCTTTTCTTCAAAAGGTTTCATATTTCGTTGTAATTGATTTACATCTTTGGCAACCCGCTCTGCTGCCAAAATCGCCGCCGTCGCAGCAAGCAACGCTATCAACACGTCAACTTCATTAGATCGCAGACGTGTAAAAGGCCTTAAAACAGGTTTTGTATTACTCATGGTTTTCCTAATTTTTTTACGATTATTTCCACCTCTTCCGGTGTGTATATGTATCCGCCCATTCCCGGTTCTGCATAGCCAATCTTCAACAGCCATTTACCCATGGTTTTTGGATCAGTACCATACTTAGCCGCGAGCGAGGTTTTTGTTTCCGCTCCGAACTCAGTTTCATTTATGCGCACATCCTTTTCCATGCGTTAATTCAGCAATAAGGATTCGCGGGGAAATTCGTATTCCGGTTTTTCCCAGCCTGGATAATTAGGCGCGCTGCCGGTAAGTAGCGCCTGCTCTTTCCCCTTCGTATGGTAATCAGCAAGCGCGCTTACTTTTTCATAGGCCGCATTTAACTGCTCAAGACACGTAACCTTACCTCTGCTGGCCGCCGGAGAATCCATTGTTTTGAGTATCCATACGGAATCGACAAGCCTATACAGCTTAGGCGGAACAAATGAATACCCGTGAAACATGAAGATCAGGTCCAGGTTCATCTGCTTTGAATCCAGCACAAATTTTTCCTGCGCGGTTGTTAGCTTGCCATCAAAATACTTTGCCGCATCTTCAAACATGGCTACGCAGTTGTAAGCACCTTGCTGAATCTCCGACATAATGACGCCAGTATCCGAGCCGAACACACGGTAAACACCTCTCCGCGCACGGGAAATCATATCGGGTGTGATCTGCACAATATCCCTGTAACTCGGATGGTCGAGCGTATCGACAACTAAGCCAAAACGATCTGTATGCTCTCGCAATAGCTGAAGCAAAACACTACGGCCGAGGCTCGTTTTTCCCGAGCCTTTGCCTCCGATTATCATAACCAGCCGATTTGTGCGAGGTCCCATTACTTAAAAAATAAAGGGGTTAAACGGGTTGAGTAAACGCCTAATAAGGCCATAGCCAGGGCACCCTCGGGGCCGATTTTTATCGACCGCTTTTGCATCACTTTAGCCAGCGGCTTAATGATCGCCTGCGCTTCTTTGTCGGTAAAGGGAATTTCTTCAATATCCTGCTGAACTTCGAGCCAACGCTCATACAGATCAGCAAGCGCGTCATCTTCCTCTAACTTACCGCGCAGTGCAGAATTCGCACCGGCACGCTTTATCATTTTGAACAGACGGGCTTTTTGCTTCAATACAGAACGCTCCGCACGGTCAAAGGCCGAACGGAAGTACGCGAAGGAAAAGCCCATGATATTGGCAAATTCCAGCACCGCAAGGGCGTTGTCTGCCTGATCTTCCCAGTCAATCAACTCTTCCGGTGTTGACTGGTACGCCGCCTCTGTTTCGCCCAAATCATTAGGCATAGCAATTTTTTCCGGTTCCGGGGCAAAATCGCCGGCAGCTTCCGCCGCGGCCTTAATGGCAGCTTCGGACATTTCCTTACCTGGTTCCTTCCTGTTGGTCGGCTGCAGCAGGTCCTGGAATACAGGATCGCTGGACAGATCTATCTTTACTTGTTCTTGAGGAAGTTCCATTATTCAAACTCTTTAAGTAATCGACCAATCATTTCAATTCTCTCTTTCGAGAGCAAATCTTCCAGTTCCAGCGAGCCGAACATTATTTGTTGCCCCAAACCGGCCAGCTTCTTAGCAAACTGACGCTTACTAATCTCCTGACCGGCTACGGCATTGGTGATTAATTGCCAAAAGCCCAGACGCTCAAAAATCTGCTTCAGGGCCTGGCCACCTTCCCGCACATCAGAGCGAAGCTGTTGCAGGTTCTCCCGATCCTGCAACAGAGCCTCATACGCTTCTTTACTAAGTGTCACGTTATCCATGCTGCCCCCCTTTCACACGTAGCCATTCTTTAGGCACCAGCACGCCGGAAGAAGGAATAAAGCCCTTTACCTCCTGCATTTTATGCAGCATAAACAGCACCCAATCAGCCGTAGACGGGAACAGGCTGAACGCCATAATTTCCCGGCCCACATCGTCCAGGTACTTCGCGGCATCTTCCGGCAGATCATTAAGGTTCATAAACTGACCAGCATCGGCAACGGCCATCTGCTGCGTTACCAGTTCGTCCACTTTCGCCTGTGCATCCGCAAAGGCTTTTTCCAGTTCGGCAATACGAGCATTGGCACCATTGAGGGCAGTATTGGATTCTGCCCAGGATGCTTCAATAGCCTCTATTTTTTCCTGTGCTTCGTCGAGGTTAGCCAGGCGCTTAGAAAGCGTTTCTTCTGTTTCGTCGATCCGCTTTTTCATTTCCTCGAAAACGTGGCCGATAGCCGCCGAAACGGTAAGCGTCGGGTTCTTTTCCCGCAGCTGGTCGACCAGCTTTTCAACTTCGGCGTGTTTGAAGGTCATTTGCCGGGGCTGCGCCGGCTTCGTGCTATTCTCTTCCATTGTATTTGTGTTAAGCCTTTAATTTCATTACTTCAGACCGACGGAAACGCCATTCGCGGCCTACCTTCTTTGCAGAAGGAAAATCCCCGCTGTCGATCATTTTTTTAATTGTATTGTCGGTAACATCCAGTTCCTGGCACACCTGCGCCATTGTCATATTCTGCTCATTGTTCAACTCGATGAACTTTTGCAGTTCGGCACGCTGTGAACGCACCTCTTTGGTAAGTGCGTCTATTTTTTCGTATAGTTCTTCAAGCGCTCCCATTCTTCAATACTTATTGGTTAAAAAATCGGGACCGTGGCACTATGCCAATACGAAAGGAGGTACTGAAACCACGGCCCCTGTCCAAAAGACTGTAAATGCTGTTATGTTGCTGCTTATTAACCATATTCACGTTTGGCATAGTTTATGCGTTTTCTCTTTTGGATGAAGCAAACCTAAATCAACTTTTGAAACTTTCAAAACTTTTTAGCTAAAAAAGTTCTAAAAGTTTCAGACAATATTGATTATCAAAGCATTATTTTTAAACATGCAAGCTGAGATACACAAAAGAATAAAATTGCTTAGAAAAGACGCACGCTTATCACAACAAGACGTTGCTGATAAGTTGAAAATATCTGCGGCAGCCTACTCAAAAATAGAACGTGGGTTGACAAAGTTAAATGAGTTCTACATTTATAAATTGCCCGAAATACTTGGATGTAAAATTGAAGACATTCTAACTTCGGAAGAACTGAAAAACTATCAAACATTTGAACTCCCCTTAAAGTCCGTAGCCGAAGAAAGTCAAGTCGACTATAACAGAGCTATTGTAAATGAAAATCAAATCCTTTCAAAACAAATAGAATTGCTGGAAAAGGCCATAAAAGATAAAGAAGATATTATCCAGCTATTAAAAAAAGAATTAAAACGACTGGAGGACGTAGAAAAAGGAAAATCGTAAATTGCTCAAAAAACATTACATGAAGAATATATTCGCTTCCGCCCTATTCCTCTTCCAACTCAACACTTCTTTTAGCCAAGTTGATACCACTATACAAAGCGTATACGACTGGGAACGAGTAAAAATATTCCAAGAAGAAGAATTCGACAGCACAAGACACCTTGCCAAACTAACTATATTCCAACTTAAAATAAATGCTTCATTCAAAAAAGAGACCGGAATCATAAAACGTGCAAATGACCTACTGAAACAAATTACTGCACAACACGGAGGCTGCGCCTCAAGAGTAATATACGATCAACTATACACAGGTCCCAAAGCCTATATCATGCAGCCAATACCTTCGGCGCATTACAGCATACTCGCAATAATTTACCGAAAAAAACAACCAATACAAATTGATCATGTTCGAAACATTGTATCGGGGCAAAAAAGACTTAGAGTCGTAGAAAAACAATCCTTGCCAACATCGGCCCTCGGCACATACAAGTCGGATTCCACAAAATATTTTGCCGGCATTTCAAACATTACCTTATCCGAAACAGGAGATATTCATTTAGACGCAAATATTCCCGAAGAGGTAAACTTAAAGTATAGAGTAACCGCCACTACCTCCACTACGATAACTATTATAGCCAGGAAAGAATACCTTTCAGAAGACACTATTATAACTTATGTTCTAAGCAAATAAATATCATGAGAAAAATTATCGTTTCAGCCATTATTGCAACCACAGCTCTATCTTCATGCGAAAAAGAATGCCCGTACTACATGGAAGGTAAGAAATGCGAAAATGAAGTACGGACAAACTACTTAGGAACTTATGATGGAGTTCTAACCGTAGGAAACGCATCAGACAACGCGACTTCGGTAGTAAGCGTTATATCCACAGAACCCAAACACATCAAAATAGGCAATCTAAATGCAGAACTAAGCAGCAAAATAGGCTTCAACATACCTCTTCAAGACTGGGTTCTGAATGGAACTACATTCCAAGCCGAAGGGAATGGATCATTTGAAAACACTCAGTTAAAGTTTAGCATAATCCTTACGTACCAGGGAGAAAAAGGAGCAGCCGCCTTTATAGGAAACAAACAATAACCGGCACAGCAATTGGCACAAACAGGAATCAAAATGTTGACTATCAATATACATTAACAGCCCCAGCGGGATCACTGAAAAGCCTTCCGTAACGGAGGGCTTTTTTTATTTCTGTAACTTCCGGCGCATACTCGGAGAAGCGCTGATCCCGGGTAATTTTCCGGGCAAAATATACAGTCCTCTCCCGGCAAAAAAACGTATATTTGATACAGGCATCACTGCCGCAGAACCCGGATATAATAAGAAAATATGCAAGCGGATACACTCGATACGTCTACAGGACAATCAGCCTGGGATACCCACGAAGTACACAATCAATATGCCGAGATCTCGGATTACAACCTGTTCAGCACAGATATAGTACTGAACGAGTACCTGCAACGCACCGGCGCCGGATGGACCCTGCCGGAACTTGCCCGCATCGGGAAGGAGATCGGCAAAGCAAACGTGATGCAGATGGCTCATACGGCTAACCAGTATACGCCTGTGCTGCGTACGTTCGACAGCCGGGGCAACCGCCTCGATACCGTGGATTTTCACCCGGCCTGGCACTGGTTCATGGAGTTTACCAAGAAAGCGGGCCTTATTTCGCGGCCTTTTGAAGATGATAAAAACGGACGCTGGGCATTTTCAGCCGTAAATTTTATGCTGCAGGCCCAGGTGGAGGACGGTTCGCTTTGCCCCGCCACCATGACCCAGGCGGCTATTCCCGTACTGAAAAAAGAACCGGAGCTCTGGGAACAGATCGGCCCGAAGTTACTGAGCCGCGAATATGACGAACGCGACCTGCCCATCGAGCAGAAAAGGTCCATCTGGATCGGCATGGGCATGACCGAAAAACAGGGTGGGTCCGATGTGCGTTCCAATACCACGTACGCAACACCCGTGGATAAACCCGGACGCGGCGAGGCCTACCTGCTGCGCGGACATAAATGGTTCTTTTCGGCCCCCATGTGCGATGCCCACCTGGTAGTTGCCCGTACCGGCAACGATGCCCTTGCCTGCTTTTTTGTTCCCCGCTGGAAGCCCGACGGAAGCAAAAATCCCATACGCATTCAGCGTCTTAAAGACAAGGTTGGTAACAAGAGCAATTCCAGCAGTGAAGTGGAGTTCCAGGATGCCTGGGGTATACTCATCGGCGAAGAAGGCCGGGGCATACCCACCATTATCGAAATGGCCACCTATACCCGCCTCTGCTGCGTGCTGGGCAGTGCCGGCATCATACGCCAGGCCACCGTACAGTGCATAGCCTATACACGCAAACGCCGGGCCTTTGGCAAACACCTGTACGAGCAACCCCTGATGCGCAGCGTGCTGACCGACTTTGCCCTGGAAAGCGAAGCTGCCGCGGTCACCGCCATGCGCCTGGCCGAAGCTTTCGAAAAAGGCGATGCTGACCCGCTGTCCAAAGCATTTAAACGCTTTATTACGCCCGCCGCGAAGTACTGGGTATGCAAACGCGCGGTATCCCTTACCGGCGAAGCCATGGAAGTTTTCGGCGGGAACGGCTATGTAGAAGAAGGCATACTGGGACGCCTGTTCCGCGAAGCACCCGTAAACTCCATATGGGAAGGCTCCGGCAATGTAATGTGCCTGGACGTGCTGCGCGCCATGGGCAAAGAGCCCGAACTGGTAAAAGAAGTACTTACGGAATTAAAACGACTGGCCGGCGATAACGAAGACCTGCTGAAAGCGATAGAACAGCTGGTATTCCTGTTCCGCCAGGAACCGCAGGAACTGGAAGGAACGGCCCGCCTGCTCACCGAACGCCTGATGCTCTGCGTACAGGCCTGTCTGCTGCATGCCTACTCACCGGCTTTTGTAAGCGAAGCATTCATTCAAACAAGAATTCAGCACACCCCGGCCTCGAATTTCGGGGCCTTCAGCACGGCGGGTATTGATACGGAGGCCATACTGGAACGGGCATTCCCGTCATCGATCTAACTCAGGCAGCGCTCTCCGCTTTGTATATCGTTTTTTGTGATGCAGGCAGATCGTTCAGGTGAGGCATCCTGCCCTGGCGGTAATCGCGGTACAGGCGGCTGATATCCTCGGGACTATCCCCGATAAAAGGTCCATGCGCCGTTATGGCCGCGTTCTGGGGCTCGCCGGCATACAATACAAAATGTGCCCCCTGCGCTCCTGCCCGGAAACGGATATAGGTCTCTTCTTCCGCGGAAGGTCTGTCGAACCAGGCCGTCTGTCCTGCTTTTATTTCCCGGTTACCAACGTGAAGCGCGCCTTCAGTCACATATACAAACCCGTTGTACGAAGCGGGCAGTTCCTGCTCTGCTTCTGCAGCCGCATTCAGGCTGAATTCCGCCAGCGTGAACGGGGTATGGTTGCGGAGAGGTGAAACCAGGCCATGACTGCTTCCGCTGTAGAGACGCAGTTTCAGCGTTTCGTTTTCAAGCACCGGTACCGATTCAGCAGGCAATAGCTGCCATTCAGGCCGGGTCCACCTTTTTCCGGGTGGCAGTACCAGCCAGAGCTGCAGAATACGCAAACGCGTACGGGAACTGATCTCTTCCGTGTGGATGATACCGCTGCCTGCCGTCATCAGTTCCATACTGCCGGTTTTCCAGTCTTTTTCATCGCCTTGCAATACCAGTGTTACGGTCTCAAAACCTGCATGCGGATGCGGACCGCCTACGGGTTCGCCTCCGGGCAGGTCCAGGCGGTCATCCATCAGCAGGATAAAAGGATCACTCTGTTTAAAGTTACTGCCGTCGACCAGTGCCGAGGCCAGGTGTCCTTCGCCCAGGAATCCCCGGTGTGAAGGACTGTCTTTCACATATGCTATCTTACGTTGTATCATCGTAGTATTATTTAGGATACAAAGGTACGGCACAAGACTATACTTTAGTAAGTAATTACATTTTGAATACCGGTTACAAAAATGATACCGGAAGCTGAAAATTTCCGGTACTACTGTGTTTTTCTTCACAGTCGCCTGATTTTATACGGATGTATTTAAAATGCCGGTACTTATACTAAAATCCGGGATTACAGTGATTGCACCTGCCGTATATATCTGTTATTTTAGCATCCGTTACCTTCCATTATGCAGGCACAGGACCTTTTTACCTCCGATATCCGCGCGCTCATTCTGCAGAGCCGTGCAGAAGCTGTACGGGCGGTGGACCACACCCGTGTAAAAATGTACTGGCAGATCGGCCGGCGTATTTTCGAAGAAGAACAATCGGGCAAAGACCGTGCCGATTACGGTACATTCCTGATACGCCGGCTCGCAGAAGCCCTGCAGCCTGAATTCGGCAGAGGTTTTTCCGTGAGACAACTGGAACGGTTCAGACAGTTTTACAGAGCCTTTCCAATTACGTCCGCACTGCGGACGCAATTCAGCTGGACGCATTATAAACAGTTCCTGTCTCTTGAGAACGACAGTAAAAGGGAGTTTTATATACTTGAAGCACCTCGGTCAGCTGCAGATGTACGTGAATTATTTCGACCGTTTCGAAAAACAGGATTCTGAAAACGCGACCATCGGCGTGCTGCTTTGTTCGGATAAGAACGACGCTATGGTAAAGATATCGCTGCCGGAAAACAACCGCGCCATCGTTGCCAGTAAATACCAGCTCTATCTGCCCAGTGAACAGCAACTGCTGCAGGAACTGAAAAAAATAAACGGGCAGGAGCCCCCTTGAACGTTCTTCCTGTCATCCCCGTATCCGGTATTTTCACTTTCCTTATCTTTAGCGCAGGTTTATGAGTACACTTAAGAACATATACAGCAGGAACAGGTACATTTTACTGTACGGTATACTCATGGCCGTACTGATCTTGTTACTGAAATGGCTGCAGTGGAAATTCATGATCACTGACCATGCAGAGGAAGTATATATCGGTTTTATCGCTCTTTTCTTTACCGTACTGGGTATATGGCTGGCATTCAGGCTCCGGGCCCCGGAAGTGCGCACCGTTATCGTGGAAAAAGAAATTCCCGCCGTCCTTCCTGCGGACGCACCGATCAATGAAGCCGAGCTGCAGAAGCTGAACCTCAGCAGCCGGGAATACGAAGTGCTCTGTTGTATGAGCCGGGGAATGAGCAATGCCGAAATTGCCTCCGAGCTTTTTCTTTCGGTAAGCACCATCAAAACCCATGCCTCGAACCTTTTTGTAAAAATGGACGTCCGAAGTCGTACCCAGGCCATAGAAAAAGCCAAAAGACTCAGGATCACACCTTAACGAAATTTCGTACTTTTGTCCGGTACCGTTTTTGGTACTAAAGTATGAGGACCGTCTACCCCACCTCCTGTATTTTCGCCCCGTTTTTTTAATTTATATACAGAAAATTTATGAGGAGAACCGTACTTATTTTCGGCCTGATCATAGGCGTTATTTTCACCGCGAACCTTACCTGGATGATCTACCTGATGTACAACAGGCCCGATTTCAAAAGCAATGACATACTGGGCTATGCCGCTATGATCGTGGTCTTTTCCCTGGTCTTTGTAGGCATACGTGACTACCGTAACCGGCAGATGAACGGGGTTATCACCTTCTGGCAGGCCTTTAAAACAGGAAGCCTGATCGTACTGGCGGCCTCTACGGTATATGTAGTGGCATGGCTTTTTATGTACTATCTCTGGGTCCCTGACTTTATCGAAAAATACAGCGAACATGTACTGAACAATTGCGTACGTGACGGCGCTACGGCCCAGGAACTGGCTGATAAAGCCGAAGACATAGATAAGTACCGGCAGATGTACAGGAATCCCGTCTGGGTAGTGCTGCTTACCTACAGCGAAGTGCTGCCTGTAGGATTGCTGGTAGCGCTCATAAGCGCTCTTATCCTGAAACGGAAAACGCCCAAAGCGCCCGCGACCGGGGAGACCTTACAATAAAAACGGCGGGCTGTCCCGCTTTTTTTGTAACTTGGGTTTGCTATGAAGCTGTACCGCATTATACTACCCGTGAAGGACATCGAGGAGGCCGCCCGTTTCTACGCCGGTATTTTCGGACAGACCGGGCAACGGGTCTCGCCCGGCAGGCATTATTTCGACCTGGAAGGTACCATCCTGGCCTGCTACGATCCCCTGGCAGACGGCGACGGCATCGACAGGCCCTGGTCATTCCACGAGAACCAGTTTATCTATATCGCTACCGACGACCTGGAGAACGTACACCGCAAATTCCTGGACTCGGCCAGCGAGTATACCGACCCGGAGATCTGCACCATGCCCTGGGGCGAACGCCTGTTCTATGCCTGGGACCCCTTCGGCAACCCGGTCTGTTTTGTGGACAGGACCACGGTCTTTACAGGATAAGAAACAGGTATTGTTCACTTTTTTTGCTTGTTTGCGTATTTTTGTAATTTGTAAATTCGTTTATATACCCGCTTATGGATGCCGTTTATATACAATTACCTGTGGTAAGCGCCCGGAACACGCTCCGGTATTCCTCCGCCTGATCCGGGATGCTGGCCGAACTCTGTCTCCGCCATCGGTATCTGTCCCATTAACCCAGTGCATTCCCAATGAATACAAAAACAACCAGGAGCAATCCGGATAAAACGCAGGCTGCTGCCCAGGAGAGCGTCAAAACGTTCTCAGGCAGTGAAACCCAATCCGTGATCCAGAAAAAGCAAGCTGCCATTTCTCAGGCCCCTAATAAAACAGGACTTCCTGACAATCTGAAAAGCGGCATAGAAAATCTTTCCGGTTTTTCCATGGACGACGTACAGGTACATTACAACTCGTCCAAACCGGCTCAATTACAGGCACACGCGTATGCACAGGGTACAGATATACACGTAGCTCCCGGGCAGGAGAAGCATATCCCACATGAAGCCTGGCACGTAGTACAGCAAAAGCAGGGGCGGGTAAAGCCGACAGCACAGCTCAAAGGCAAAATCGCTCTGAATGACGATGCCGGACTCGAAAAAGAAGCCGATGTAATGGGTTCCAGGGCATTAGAGACAACAGGAGCCGCAATTCCGCCCACAGGCCCCGGGCAGACTGCTACAGCAGGCAATACCTTACAAAGGAAAATAAACGGAACAGCACTTGTAGCCGACTTCGAAAAAATTCTGCAAAAGAACCTGATGGCCTGGAGTCTCTATTCCTCCTCCAAGCAGGTAAAAGATTTTATCCAGGACAAGGTAACCGATTCTGTCAATGACTATAAAAGCTATCCTAATGCTCATAACCCGCAGGAACTGAAGACAAATATACCTCCCAAAACACAGAAACTGAATTCTGACGAAGCTATTGCCAGATGGGTACAGGCACTCTATTACAGCTTTTTTGAAAGTGACAGCGGTTTCACGGACCAGCCACTGAAGAGTAAGCATTCTTCTGTGATTGCACATAAGGGTAAGCACGAAGGCAACTGGAGAAAGTTCGTGGATGAGCGCCTGGCCAAGATCCCGCTTACCATAGATCCGACCACAGATCACACGTTTATATCAGCCCATATAGCTGCCCAGAAAGCGGCAGATGAACTGGACCGCAAAGAACTGGTAGGAAGTACCATAAAAAAGGATATTTCTACCGATCAAAAAGATATCCAGGATTTTGCAGATTATGTGGAGTCGAAACGTGATAGCTCACAATCGGACGTAAAAAGCCGCCTGCCTCAATGGAAAACGGAATCTAAATACGGCACCGGTATCAGCCTGCATGCCGAGTTTTTCCCAAATATAACCATCCCGAAGGGAAGCGGTGACGATATCAAAACGCCGATCGACTGGTTCTACGAATCGCGTAAAGAAGGCCCCTCTGCCCGTTATGTGAAAGGGCACTTACTGAATGACCACGTGGGAGGCCCTGCCAAGAACTATAACCTTTCGCCCCTGCGCGAACAGGACAATCACCTGCATGACAACGGGATCGAGGTAGAACTGAAATTTGCGGTGGGCGATATGCAGCGTGAGATCCTCGACGGGCATTCGACAAAAACTTACAGGCGTATTCTTTACGATGTAACGCTGGATGCACAATCCAAGCGCAACGGCACGACCCAGTGGGCTGATGCAGCGCAGTATCTCGAAACCTGCAAGGCTCTGAACGCAACCGTTAAAAACGTTGTGGACGCAGATACGGTACCAACCGATGACGGATTGGCCACGCTCAGTTTTGCAGCAGCCCCGGCATCGTTACTGGCCCTCATCGATGCGTTACATATAGAGCCAACGATGGTGCTGCGCGATCTTGTGAGCACTTTCCGGTATAACCGCTTACTGTGGGAAACGGAAGATTACCTGGTACGTCCCTGGTACGTGCGTCTGCAGATCGAGCGCACTTCCGGAACGCAAGTGCACAAAATTGCGCTTGCCAATAAAAAACCCGAAGAGCTTAACGCACATTTTATTGTCCCCGAAAAGGGAGGCACTGCACACATGTGGGATGAAGATACGTCAAGGCCCGGCACTCATTACGATACCGAATCTTTACACAAAGATCATGCCTTACGCCTGGAAAAAGAACTCAGCAGTATGTCGGAGAACGACTATTCCTTCTACCGCTATTACCTGCAGAAAACTTCCAAAATCATGCTGCTGCTGCAATTACCGCCCAAACCCGATCCTGTAAAGTTCTATGATCTGGTGGCGGCAAACGCCACCGAACTGGCAGATACCTTAAAAGTGTACCGGGCCAACTCCGATGCCATTATTGCCCAGTTCATCAAAGAGCGGCAGGAAGATACACAAATGCTTACCACATCTCTGCTTACCATAGGGCGGTACAAACCCGAAGACTCCGTCCGCATCCTGAGCAATGTTTCCCAAACCAGTATTGACCCGGAAAAAATGCCGACGCAGTTCGGGGAACATATGGGCCGCCTGGGTTCACCGGAACGCCATACACACATTAAGTCACTGGGAGAAGAAGTAGAAAAAATAGAGCAGCACAAGCAGGGTCTGGCAGATGGCAAACGGGACGGACAGAGAAAACAAGTGGTGGATGTGAGCGCTAAAAAACCGGAATACATAAGCGGGTATCAGCTGGGACTGGCAGAAGGGCTTAAGATCGCCGGGGAGCAGGACGGTAAATACTATGGTCACGAGGAGGGATATGCATATACAAAATACAATCCCAATTCCGGCTTTGACAGGTATTCTGATAACAACCTGAACCAGATCTACAGGGATGCATTCCGCCATGCCTACAAGACAGCCTATAAACAGGGCGTATATAATTTAGGAGAAGATCACGGGGAGGAAGACCGCACGAAGAACAGATCTTATAAACCCTGGAAACCGGGAGATCCTGATTATATGAATGGTTATGACTGGGCCTATAACCATAGAAGGAAAAAATAACCCCTAACAGCTCTGAAATATGCAGATACTCTGGACCGGCCGCGAATATTACTCCCTGGAGCATTGTCAGTTGTATGAAACGGCAGATGGGATACATGCGGAATCCGTGATCCTGGGCACGTACAAAGGAAGTATTTACCGGGTGGACTATCGTCTGCATATCAATAAGTACTGGGAGACCCAATGCCTGGAACTCCAGAGCTGTTACGGTGAACGCCGGGAAAACATCGTATTGCAAAATGATACAGCAGGTAACTGGGCACTCAATGGCCAACCTGCTCCGCAGTTTGCCGGCTGCCTGGATGTGGATATTTCGCTTACACCCTTTACCAATACCTTGCCCATACGCCGCCTGGACCTGGAAGATGGCGGAGAACAACTGATCTCCGTGATTTACATCGACCTGGTTGCCGGTGAGATTCGGCCCGTACAGCAGAAATACCGGCGCATTTCTGCAGACATGTATCACTACGAAAATATACCCAAAGATTTTGAAGCGGATATCCGGGTGGATGAAGAAGGGCTGGTAGTGGATTACCCGGGGCTGTTCGTGCAGACATACGGCCGTTAAATCAATATTTATCTGTCGAATTAATTATAGATAAATATGCCAGATGATCTGGCTATTTTTTTACTTTTTTAAATATTAAGTGTCCAATAAAAGCCATCGAGCTCCCGTTATTACGGCAAAGATTACCCTGTCATATTAAATTCTGATTTATGAAAAATTCAATTCTGAAAAAATTACTTGTACTTGTATCCTTCCCTTTTATCACCTCCTCAGTAATCGGACAGTCAGTAGATTCCCTGTTTCAGAAAGGAATAGAAGCTATCCAGGCCGAGAAACTGGACGCAGTAATAAGCTATTTTGATCAGGCAATAGCACTGAAAGATGATGCATTTATTATCTGGTACAACAGGGCTACCGTAAAGAGCTGGCAAAGAAGATATGAAGAAGCGATCCTTGATTTCGATGAAGCCATTAGGCTCAACCCTGAGCATAAAAAATCGTATAACGGTCGGGCCTGTGCCAGGCAGGATATTACATACTATGAAGGTGCTATGGCCGATTTTAACACCGCAATAGAAATAGATAATAAGTATATTGACGCAATATACAACAGAGGTACCCTGTATAATTTACTCGGTAAAAGAGATGAAGCCTGCAAGGACTACAGGCTTGCCTATAAGCTGGGAGATGAACAGTCAAAAAACAAGGTGGATATATGTAAAGAAGCACCGGGCAAAGTATATCCTATATTGTATCTTACGAAAACCGCAGATAGTGCTACCTATGGTTTCACCCCGGAGAATCCCGTCAAGGTAGGACCCGGACCTGACGGGGGGCCCGCCAACGAAAGGGCCTATCTGAACCTTCTGAGGGACGTAAATGGCAAACCGATAGATTATGAACGCTCAGGAAGCTGTTGCGGATACAAATCGGAAAATAGCCCTTTGGGTATTGCCCTGCTTGATATGTACGAAATTTATTACACAAACGAGAAAGGTGAAGACGTAAAAACACTTATCTATATTTCAATGTATGATTATGAAGAACCGCAGATCCTCTATGGATTCAAGACTGTTAGCGTAAAAAAATGAATATTGTTTTATTCTCCCGTCGGATAATATCTGTAAGTTTTAATTCTCTGTTATTTCATCTACGTTCAAAATATGAAGGCAACATTCTGTTCTGCATCTTCGGCCTGGGTGCCTTTTTACATAACAATCGGGAACTATTGCACGGATATCGCCTGCAGCGGTATTTCTTTACCCGGAGTATTACCCCGGCTGGCTCAACGGCAGAACCGGAACCCGGAAAGAACGGAAAGCCGCTCACCCACCGGAAAATGAATAGTTTACTGCGAAGCGTTGTGCCCGCGTGAGGGATGGCAGCTTCTACCCCGCATCCCGCCTCCGGCGGGAGAGGAGTAGAAGCGTACAGCCCGGCCCGACGCAGGAGGGACACGCCCCGGTATAACCTTTACGGCAGGTCCCGCGAATTCATAAACATTAGCGTCTTTTTCATAACAGGTGTGCCGCAGCTTGGGGATACCTTTGGGGTATTCATTAAACTGTAAAACATATCCATTATGAAAAAGCTTTTTATACTGTGCTTTTCGGCCCTGGGCCTGAACCTGCATGCGCAGCTGCAGAACCTCAGTTTTGAACATTGGCAGCAACCGCTGGACGCCTTTCAGAACCTGCCGGAGGACTGGATCATTCTTTCGGACCATGTGTACCGCACGCCTTCCGCACAAACCTACTTTCCGCCGGTTACAAATGCCCAGAGCGGTGATCTGGCCCTGCGCCTGGGCGTATGGTATACCTATACGGAAGATATCGCGTACCAGAAAGCGGCGATAAACGGGCGACCCACTGCACTTACAGGCTACTACACCTATACACGCAATTTTTACAGGAACGGGAACACCAATGAGGTGGAGATCGATTCGGCCCGCGTATGGGTGGTACTGAGCCGCTGGAATGCTGCTGCCGGGAAAAGCGATACTGTGGGCCGCGGTTACCTGGCCCTGGATTCGGTGGCCGATTACAGGCAGTTCGTATGCAACATTGTATACAGCTCGCCTGAAATGCCGGATTCCATTGCCGTAACACTGGACCCTTCGCTGTTCGACCGGGTCATTACCAATCACAACAGCGGACTGCCGGAAGGTGTCAGCTCCTTCTTTACAGTAGACAACCTGGCCCTGTCCGATGGTGCCGGCGTAGGCCTTCCCGAACAAAAGCCCGCGCTATTGCAGGTATATCCCAACCCGGTAAAAGAAACGCTGTACATTACAGGCACGGACGAAACATTGTCTTATGAGATCATGGACCTTTCCGGCAAAGTGCAGAGCCGCGGACTTACCGGTAATAAAGGGATTGCTGCCGGCGAGCTGAGGCCCGGCGTGTATATTGTACAGTTCCGCCTGGGTGAGACACGGCAGCAGCTGAAGTTCGTAAAACAATAAACCGTTCGTCTTACAATATACATACCTTTCATACACACGCATCTATACAACGGTAAGGCAGGCTGGCACAGGGATCAGTCTGCCTTATTTTTTTCCCGGAAATGCCTGAGCTCTTTCCGGACCTCATCGATGAGCTGCTGTTCCGTAGGCAGGTACAGGCTGTACCGACTGGCAAATATCCGGGTCTCTGCTATGTAGAACGCTCGTTGATCTTCTGTATCCGTTGTCAGCAGAAGCTTGTAATGACTCCAGCTCAATTGTGTCCACAGTGTAGACACAATTGGGAATGTTTTGTAAAACTGACGATACCAGTTCAGCTGCCGCACCGAAAAACCATTCCCGAATTCCGGCTGCAGCTGTTCGGAAAGATAACGGATGAGATACTTACCGTATTCCGCTCTTTTCCGGCCCTGCTGCTCTTCTTCGAAAATGCGGCGCCCGATATGCCAGTACATAAGTGTTCGCCGGTGATCCACCACACGCGCTGCCTGCTCCCGGCTCTGCAGGATAATGGCCCGTATATCGGCCGTAAAATTCGGGTTGATAAACAGGTGCAAATTAGGGACTTAATATAGGAACAATACCTGCAACGCGGGCTTCAAAATCAACCGTTTGCCACCCTGTCTGAAAATTTTGTATCTTTGCCTTCACAAATCAAAAGTCAGGCATAGTGTAGGATATCATTTCTTTTTGGCTAATAAGGGTTAAAGCGACACCGCTTCCCTCTTTTCTGTTCTGTATAAAAAAGAAATGTACTCATTATGCTTATTTTACAAAATGTCGGGTATACACACCCGGATAAGGACGTATTGTTCCGCGATATAAACCTCCGTCTGCACAAAAATGACAAAGCCGCACTGGTCGGCAACAACGGTTCGGGCAAATCAACCCTGCTGAAAATTATGGCGGGCCGTCTGCAGCCCCCGGAAGGACAGGTACACTGTAGTGTACAACCCTATTATGTTCCTCAGGTATACGGCCGATTCAATGATCTGAACATAGCCCAGGCCCTGAACGTGGAACAAAAGCTGCAGGCCCTGCAGGAGATACTCGCCGGTAACGTAACAGAAACGAACATGGGCACCCTGAACGAAGACTGGACCATAGAAGAACGCTGCCGGGAAGCACTGGAATACTGGCAGTTGAACATCCCGGACCTGTGGCAGTCCATGGGTACACTCAGCGGCGGACAAAAAACAAAGGTCTTCCTGGCAGGTATTATGATACACCGGCCCGAAATCATATTACTGGACGAACCCAGTAACCACCTGGATACGAAAGGCCGTGAAACGCTGTACGAATTTATACGGTCGGCCACCTGCACTATGCTTGTTGTAAGTCATGACCGCAGCCTGCTGGACCTGCTGAACCCGGTTTACGAACTCGGCCGGCGCGGAATTACCGTGTACGGAGGTAATTATACCTTTTATGCAGAACAGAAGCAGATAGAAGGACAGGCCCTGGACCAGGACCTAAAAAGCCGGGAGAAAGCTCTGCGTAAAGCGAAGGAGACCGAACGCGAAAGCATGGAGCGGCAGCAGAAGCTCGATGCCCGCGGGCGCAAGAAACAGTACAAGGCCGGGTTGCCCACTATTATGCTGAATACATTTAAGAACAGTGCCGAAAAAAGTACGGCACGTATCAAAAACGTACATGCAGAAAAGGTGGAAAATAGTACACAGGAACTGCGGAAGCTCCGGGAAGAACTGCCGGAACGCGACAAAATGAAGTTTGATTTTGACAATTCAGCGCTTCATAAAGGCAAACTGATGCTGCAGGCAGAAGGTGTACAGATTTCGTATAACCATCGGACATTATGGGAACAGCCCCTGAGTTTTAGTATACACAGCGGGGACCGCCTTGCCCTGAAAGGCCCGAACGGCTCGGGGAAAAGCAGCCTTATCCGTATGATCCTGGGAAGTATAGAGCCTTCCCGGGGAAAAATAAAGCGGAATACAGGGAGGTCTGTGTACATAGACCAGGATTATTCGCTGCTGGACGATCGCTTAAGCATATACGAACAGGCACAGGCTTTTAATACCTCGGGGCTGCAGGAACACGATATCAGGATACGCCTGAACCGGTTCCTGTTCACAAAAACGTACTGGGATAAACCCTGCGCCGTGCTGAGCGGCGGGGAGAGAATGCGGCTGATGCTCTGCTGCCTGAATATCGGCAGTAAGGCGCCCGACCTTATCGTCCTGGACGAACCGACCAATAACCTGGACATCCAGAACATTGAAATACTTACCGAAGCCGTCCGGGAATATGAGGGTACACTGATCGTAGTGTCGCACGATACACATTTCCTCGCGCAGCTACACATCGGGCATACTATTGAACTACACTGAAAAAGCAACCGCCGCCAGACAAAAAAACAGGAAGGGAACATCACTGCATCCCCTTCCTGGAAATTTTCGCATATACATCGATCATCTGTTTACCGGCGATCAGCGGTCTGACGTTCCACCATCCAGCCGGGGTATTCAGCAGGCAGGGCGCTTATTTCAGCGATGCGCTGCAGGTTCTCTGCCGTAAGTTCCAGTTCCGTGGAACGGATATTATGCTGCAACTGCTCCGGCCGTTTGGCACCGATAATGGTACTGGTGATCCCCGGCTGCTGACGTACCCATGCCAGCGCTACTTCAGCTACCGTTTTGCCATGTTCCGAAGCGATCTCCGCCATAACGTCAATAATGTCAAAAGCTTTTTCCTTGTTCACCGGCGGAAAATCGAACGCCAAACGTCGTGAATCTTCCCCGGCAGTATTGCCACGGGTGTATTTACCACTGAGGAAACCTCCGGCCAGCGGGCTCCAGGGCATTACAGCCAGGTCCTGGTCTTTGGCCAGGGGCAGTATCTCGCGCTCGATATCACGACCGGCCACCGAGTAATAATACTGCAGGCCTATGAAATTATTCCAGCCATTGGCCTGTGCTATACCGCGGGCCTTCATTACCATCCAGGCAGGCCAGTTACATACCGCTATGTACCGAACTTTGCCACTGAGCACAACATCGTTCAGGGCACGCATGATCTCTTCCACCGGCGTCAGAAGATCTACCCCGTGTACATACAGCAGGTCGATATGACCGGTCTGCAGTCGTTGCAGGCTTTGTTCCACTGAATTGAAAATATGGTAACGTGAAAGACCTGCACTGTTGGGTTTTTCGTTCATACGTCCGCGTACCTTGGTTGCAATAACGATCTCGTCGCGTTTTATTCCCAGTTGCTGCAAGGAACGTCCCAGCAGTTCCTCTGATTGGCCGTAGGAATACACATTGGCCGTATCCACAAAATTGATCCCCGCGTCCAGGGCCGTTCTCAGAAGGTTGTTCACTTCGTCCTGCTGCAGTTTCCCGATCGAGCTCCAGATACCTGCGTCCTGGCCTCCGAAGGTCATGGTTCCCAGGCAGAGCTCAGAGACCAGCAGACCTGTATTTCCCAATAGATTGTATTTCATAATTTTCGTTTGTTGTTTATAACGAAACAAAGATGAGAAGCTCCGGGCATACAGTCCTTGTTAAAACGAAACAGGTATTTGTATAATTCAAACAAAACATCTTTCACCTCTTATACATCACTTTCCTGTTTCTTCTGCCATATTCGTCCTCAATAACATTATCTGCCGAAGCATCCCGGAGCCTGCTCTCCTGGAATATTCTCACATCATTTATATTATTCAAACATCAGCGCAGACCTGTCCACCATTCCGCAAAAAGCTGCGTACTGTCGCCAAGGCTTACCTTTTCGCCGATACGCGGGGTAATAAGCTTCTGCCCTTTTTCCCTGGCCGCCGCAGTTACACGTTTCAGCGGATCGTCCCAGGCATGGTTGCCCAGTGCAAATTTGGACGAATGCACGGGGAACAGGATGGCCGCATGCAGATCGGCTGCCGCCTGTACCACCTGTTCAGGCATCATGTGTATGTATTTCCAGTTCTCGTCGTACTGTCCGTTCTCGAGGATGGCCAGGTCGAAAGGTCCGTATTTCCTGCCGATCTCCGCAAAATGTGTGTCGTAGCCGCTGTCGCCGCCGATATACAGGCGCATACCGGGCGTGTGCAGGGCAAAGGAGGTCCAGAGCGCACGGTTGCGGCGGAAACCGCGTCCCGAAAAATGCCGGGCCGGCGTAGTATATACGGTGAAGCCGCTGTCGAGCCGGATCTCGGTGTTCCAGTCCTCTTCGCGTATCATGGCGGGGTCAAAGCCCCAGCGTTCCAGGTGTTCGCCTGTGCCGAGGCCGGTTACGATGGTACCGATCTTCGGCTTCAGGGCCATTACGGTCTCATAATCGAGATGGTCCCAATGGTCGTGTGAGATGAAGAGGTAATCGATCTGCGGAAAATCCTCCGGCGTATATACATCACTGCCTTTAAAGCTGCGGGTGGTAAAGGATAAGGGCGAAGCAGCCCCGCTCAGCACGGGATCTACCAGGAAGGTTTTGCCGTCGATCTTCATAAAGTAAGAGGAATGCCCGAACCATACCAGTACGTTCTCCCCCGCAGGCAGGTCCAGGAGGTCTGTCTTCACGGAAGGAATGGAATCCAGCGGTTTGACGCGCTCCCGGGAAGAGAAAAGAAATTCCCACAATACACCTGCGAAGGTCTTGCCTTCGGCCAGTGCCGGTGTGGGACTCAGGTTCTGGAATGCGCCGTCAGCATAATGCGGCGACTGTTTGATACGCTCCAGGCGAGCACCGGAGGGCGTTCGGCCAAACTGGACCTGTTGCATGAACAATACGACCGCGAGGATCAGTATGGCAATAACAGAGCTTGTTATGATCATGATTCTTTTAATTATTCGTTTAAATCGCTTCATTATATCTTTTCAGATTGACTAATCACTCTATATAGGGTTGAAATTTTTTAGCGCAGCATGTCCCACAGCAGTTCAAAGGTCTCATTGATCAGCTCATGCTGCTTCGACCTGGGGAGGTCTTTATTGCCCAGGTAGCCGTATACACCCATGATCATACTGTTGATCAGCATAAAGATATAGTCTACGGGCAGCGATTTGATCTTACCTTCCCCGATGGCCTTCTGCAGCAACTCTGTATGTTTGCGCGTGTGCATCTCGATCTGTTCATGCGGTACCAGGGCCGGGTAAGGCGAAGAAACGAACTGCTGTATAAAACGGAACTCGTCCGAATTGTCGAGGGCCCAGTACAGGGCATTCAGGAACTGGTCCTTCAGGCGTCCTTTCAGCGAACCGTCATCGGCTGCATGCGCTTCTACGTGGCAGGACAGGCGTTCCTTGATATCGATATAAAGTGCCACGATAAGATCGTCTTTCGTAGGGAAATAATGGAACAGCGTACCATTGGCCACCCCGGCCTCGCGTGCGATCTTACTCGTAGGCGTACCGTGAAAGCCCGACTCTACGAAGAGACGCAGGGCTGCTGACAATATTTCTTTTCGCTTATCCAAATCAAAAACCGACTATTCAGTCGACAAATGTATATCCTATTTTTCATACCGGCAACTATTTTTCCGGCGACCCGTTCTGACCCGGGAAGTATAAAACCGGCGGAAACAAGCACCCATTGCGGGAAATAGCTTCGTACCCGCCCCTAATATCATGTCATTTTTAACAACAGTTTCACAATGAATGCGGGAGGTTTGTATCTTTTTACATACGTCTTTTTACCATATTACCCAATTGCATCAGCGACTGGTCCAAATTCCCGGTCCAGGGCAGCCCATAGCTGAGACGCATGCAGTTCCCGAACTGTTTTTTCAGGGTGAAGATGGCTCCCGGCGCAATGCTTATCTTCTGCCGGATGGCGTCTTCATAAAGTTCGGCGGTATCTACCTTCCCCGGCAGTTCCACCCACAGCACAAATCCACCCTGGGGACGGCTCACCCGTGTACCCTCCGGGAAATAATCGGCAATGGCCCGGGTAAACTGCAGGCTGTTGGCATACAGGGTGTGCCGCAGGCGACGCAGGTGACTTTCGTAACGGCCGTTCTCCAGGAAACGCGCAATTACTTCCTGCGTAATGGTAGTGGAAGAGACCGAATGCAGCAGCTTCAGGCGTACGATCTGCTCCGTAAACCGGCCCGGGGCCACCCACCCTACACGATAGCCCGGGGCCAGGGTCTTGGAAACGGACCCGCACCAGAGCACGATGCCGCTTTCGTCATAGGTTTTGCAGCATTTCGGACGGTTGTCGCCGAAATACACATCACCGTAGATATCGTCCTCGATCAGGGGAACATTGTACTGCTCCATCAGCCGTACCACGGCCTGCTTATTTTCATCGGGCATACAGCTGCCCAGGGGATTGTTGAAGTTACTCACCAGCAGGCAGACCTTAATTTTAGGCAGAACCTTTTTCAGATCGTCGGGATCTACGCCCGTGCGCGCATGTGTGGGCAGTTCCAGCACTTTGAGCCCCAGGTTGCGGGCCAGCTGCATGATGCCCGTGTACACCGGGCTTTCCAGGGCAATGGTATCACCACGTTTGGTAAGCGCCATAATGCAATAGGCCAGGGCATTCATACAACCGGCACTGGTCACGATATCCTGCTCTGAAAGCCGGCCCTCCCAGGAAAAGGCCCAGCGTGCGATCTGCCGCCGCAGGCGCGGGTTTCCCTGTACATCTTCGTAGGCCGTGCCACTGCCGGGCAATTCGCGCATGGCCTGCACCAGCCCCTTATTCAGGCGGGCGATAGGCAGCAGTTCATCAGCGGGTACACCCAGCGAAAGACGCACGATGTCCCGGTTGCTGAGGCTGTTAAACACTTTCCCGATCAGATCTTCCTGTTCCCCGCAGCGTTCGGCATCGGAAGGCTTGCTGGTCTTCGGCACAGGCAGGGACCTGCGCGGTGAGCGTGCCACGTAATACCCCGACTGCGGCCGGGACTCGATCAGGGCCTTGCGTTCCAGCTCATAGTAAGCCTGCATGGCCGTACTCATGCTCACACCGTGTTCGCGGCAGATCATCCGTATCGAAGGCAGCTTATCGCCCACTTTCCATACCTCTTTGGCGATCTGTTTTTCTATGATACCGGCGATCCGCATATAGAGATGCTCTTTTTCCGGGGTGTTTTTTGCTTTCATAACATACAAACTGTATCGGTCAAAAATAACAAAATTGTATCTGTATTGATACAAAAAATACGCAGAGCTTTGTAATGAAAAACAAGACAATGTATACGATGTACGAGGATCTGATCATAACGACGGCCGAAACGGAAGAACAGCTGCAGGGTATACTGGACCTGCAGAAACAGAACCTGGTCACGGAACTTGCGGAAGATGAAAAAAAGGCAGAAGGTTTCGTGACCCTGAAACATGACCTGGACCTGCTGCGCCGGATGGCAGCACATTCGCCCCAGGTGATCGCACTGCATAAAGGGCAAGTAGTGGCATATGCCCTCACCCTGTCGCCGGTGTTACGTAACGAGATACCCCTGCTGGCACCCATGTACGATGAACTCAGCAGACTTCATTATAAGGACCGTCCTGTTTCGCCTGAACGTTTCATGGGCGCCGGTCAGACCTGTATCGCTAAAGATCACAGGGGCCGGGGACTTCTGCCTGCACTTTACCGAAGCATACGAGGGCATCTGCAGGCAACATATGAAGGCTGTATCAGTGAGATCGCCGAAAAGAACACCCGTTCCATGCATGCACACGAAAAGGCCGGGTTCCGCAGCATTCATTCCTACCACGACGGGGAGCAGGTCTGGCACATTGTACTTTTAGACTGGACGGATGAAAACTGATATGATGAACGGAGAAAACACAAAAGCCTACCTGGCCCTGGCCGTTGTTTGTACGGTATGGGGCACCACGTACCTGGGCATGCGTATCGGCGTGGAAACTTTTCCGCCCCTGCTTTTTTCGGGCGTACGCCATACTTCGGCGGCCATTGTCCTCTTTCTTTTCCTGAAGAGCACCGGGCGTTTCTCGGCCTTCAGCAGCAGCGAGGTCCTGCGCCAGGTGCTTCCCGGCGTGCTGATGGTAGGGCTGGGCAACGGGCTCATCGGCTGGAGCGGACGTTATATCCCCAGCGGACTGGCTGCACTCATCACTTCGGTAATGCCGCTGTATGTCGTAGGCATTAATTTTGTGTCGGGCATCGACCGCAAAATGCCGCATCCCCTGGTATTGCTCGGTCTGCTGCTGGGCTGCGGAGGCGTTATGCTCATTTTTAAGGACAACCTGCAGGACCTGGGCAATCCCGATTACCTGGCCGGCGTGCTCGTGGTGTTCCTGGGCGGACTCAGCTGGGCTGCAGGCAGCGTATTTACCAAACAACGTCCCACACCCGGCAATGCCTTATCAAATGCCACCATACAGCTGGGCAGCGGCGGACTTGCACTCCTGCTCGCCTCCCCTTTTTTCGACAATATGGACGAGCTGCGCACCATTTCTGCCGAAAGCATCTATGCCCTTCTCTATCTTATAGTGTTCGGTTCCCTGCTGGCTTTTGCCTGTTACCTGTACGCCCTGGAAAAACTTCCCGTTGGCCTGGTTTCCGTATATGCGTATATCAATCCTTTTATTGCCCTTGCCCTGGGCGCCATTGTGCTCGGTGAAAAAATAACGGTGATGACCGCACTGGCCCTGCTGGGCACCCTGGGCGGCGTGTACTTTATCAATAAAGGTTATACCGTTTCAAAAAACAAAAGCACCTGAATATGTCAGCAGAAACGATACAGATACTGGATTACCGGCCGGAGTTCGCCTCTTGTTTCGAACGTTTTAACCGGGCCTGGCTCGAGCGGTATTTCCGGGTAGAGGACATCGATGCCCGCGTATTGGGCAACCCTGAAGAATACATCATCGGACCCGGCGGATGTGTCCTGTTTGCCGCCCTGGACGACCGTATCATCGGTACCGTGGCCCTGAAAAAGGTGGATGAAGGTATATACGAAATGACCAAAATGGCTGTGGACGAAAAATACCGGGGCCTCGGGGCCGGGAAAATACTCTGTACCGCGGCCCTGCAACGCGCTGCGGAAATGAACGCCCGCAAGGTGATCCTGTATTCAAATACACTACTCGCCAATGCCATCGGGATATACCGAAAGATGGGCTTCCGGGAGATACCGCTGGAAAAAGGGTTGTATGAACGGGCCGACATCATGATGGAATACCTCGTCCCGCACTGATCTTTGTACCTTGAAACGATATCTACGAATTATGGAAGTAAGGGATACAGATACCTTCCTGGACTATTACGAACGTATACGCGAACGCACGAAAAAGCTGATCGCCGTGGTGCCCCCGGAACAGCTGGAATGGGCTTACATGCCCGGTAAATTCAGTATCGGCGATGTAATACGGCATATTGCGAATATCGAACGCTATATGTATGCAGAAACGGTACAGGGCAGACCCAGCGCTTACCAGGGCTGCGATGTTTCCTATGCCGACGGCTACGAGCATACCCTGGCCTACCTCGACAAAATGCACGCGGAATCCGTGGCCATCTTCCGCAGCATAGGCAACGAAGGGCTGCAGCGTAAATGCATGACGCCTGCCGGGATAGAGATCAATACCGGTAAATGGCTCCGCGCCATGACCGAGCACGAGATACACCACCGGGGCGAATTGTACATTTACCTGAACCTGCTGGGTGTAAAGACTCCGCCCATTTTTACACTGAGTGCCGAAGAAGTGGCAGCACGCAGTATTTTGCCCGGGAATACCTGAAAAATTGGCGTATCTTAGCCGGTGAACCAAAGCCCATGTATATGAAAGCAGCCGTACTCGTACGCACCGGCGATCCCCGGAAAGCCTTTGAGATACAGGAACGTCCCTTACCCGAACTGCACGACCATTTTGTAATGATCGAAGTGGAAGCCTTCGGGCTGAATTATGCCGATGTAATGGCCCGCAAGGGACAGTACCGCGACGCTCCTCCCCTGCCTTCGGTGATCGGCTACGATGTATGTGGACGCGTAACCGCTGTAGGGACGAACGTAACAAATGTAAAAACGGGCGACCGGGTAACTGCCCTCACCCGTTTCGGGGGCTATGCCCAGTTCGCGGTGACCGATGCGCGTGCCGTGGTAAAAATTCCCGAAGACACCGATGTATGTACCGCGCTGGCCCTGGCCACCCAGGGAGCTACCGCCTGGTACTGTGCCGAAGAGGTATGCCGCATTTACCCGCACGAACGGGTGATCATTACCGCAGCGGCGGGAGGTGTGGGTTCCCTGCTGGTGCAACTGGCCAGGCGCCGCCATGCCCGCGTGTACGGCATTGTGAGCACGACCCGCAAAGAAGAGATCGTAATGCAGCTGGGCGCACACGGTACGCTGAACCGTTCGGAAGGCGATATCTTTGAACAGTACCGTACATTGGAAGGACCAAAGGCCATCGACATCATGTTCGATTCGGCAGGTGGCTCCTATACGAAAAATGCGGTGAAGAACCTGGCTCCCGGCGGACGTTATATAGGTTACGGCGGCTCACAGGGTTCCAATGTGCGCAATATTTTTCAACTGCTGCGCTTCGGGCTTTCCTTCGGGCTCTATCATCCCGCCCCTTTCCTGATGAAGTCGCAGGCCCTGATCGGGGTAAATATGCTGCGCCTGGCCGACCATAAGGCCGACGTACTGAAAACCTGCATGGAGAATCCCGTAGCACTTTTCCGGCAGGGCGAACTGAAACCCCTGCAGGGCGAAAGCTTTGATATTACACAACTGGCCGTAGCGCACGAAGCCCTGGAACATGGGAAAATTGCCGGGAAAATTGCGGTGAAATGGTGATGTAAAACTTCGCCCGGTTTTCTGAAACACGTCTTCGTATATTATACTAAAATAAAAAGCGGGAACCCGAAGATCCCCGCTTTAGCCTATCGATTGATATATATACTATTTTACAATGATCTTTTTCAGCAACTCGCGCTGACCTTCAAAACGTATACCGATAAAGTACATGCCGGAGGCCAGTCCGTCCAGGTCTACCTGTACGCCGGAAGCCGATGCGGAAGGTACACGGCGCACTTCTTTCCCGAAGGCATCGATCACCCGGATATCCGCCTGTACAAAACCGTTATCCTTCCAGCTTACCGTGGTGGTTCCCGAAGCCGGGTTCGGGTATACGTTCCATTCGAACTGTGCGGAAACATCTTCCAGCGACAGGTTCTGGATCACGATCGCATTCGATTCCTTCGAGCAGTTGGCCGGGTTGGTGATGACCACCGTATAGGAACCATTGGATGAAGGTGTAAAGGTTTGCTGTGTAGCGCCCGAAACCGGTGAACCGTTCAGGTACCACTGGTATATCATGCCCGCCGGGCTGGCCGTAAGTGTGCCGCCGGAATTGCTGATGACCGCATTCGGCAGTGCATTTACCGTAACCGCCGAATTGAAGGTCTGCGTAATGGTGCCTCCCGGTCCGGTAGCTGTAAGTGTTACGTTAAAGATACCTACGTTGTTATAGGTAACCGTGGGACTGTTCACCGTTGACGTTGCCGGCGTACCACCCTGGAAGGTCCACTGGTAGGAGGTAGCATTCGTGGTAGTATTGGTAAAGTTCACCGTCTGTCCCTGGCAGATATTGTTGGAGCTTGCATTGAACGAAGGTTGCGGTGCGGCCGGTAAGGTAGTGTTACAGATACCCGATACCTTGATATCGTCGATATACAGGTTATTGCCGTAGTTGTTGAATCCTTCGAACATAATGCGCACGTTCGGCTGCCCGTCGAACTGGGTCAGCGGCACGCTAAAGCAGTTGGCACCCACGTTTCCGCCCAGGCACCAGTCGGCAGCTACGGCCGGGGTAAAGGCATTGGTGGAGGTGGTCTGCGTGGCAAAGCTGCCCGTTCCGTTCTCCCCGGCCTGCCAGATACGCTGCCAGGTAGCACCGTTATTGGTGGATACTTTAATGATAAGCGAATCGGAAGAGTTGGTATTGTAGCGGCGGTAAGCATGCGTAAAATCGAGCTGTGCCGCTACGTGCTGCGAAAAGTCAATGGAAGGGGTAATAAGCCCGTCGCGCTGACCAGGTGCATTGTAGTTGTAAAAATTCATGTATGCCGAACGTGTTCCCGTAAGATTTCCGGCTGTGGTCGTGATCGCCCAGGTAACTGCATTATCGGGATTCAGCACACCCAGGTTCGGGTTGGCCGTTTCAAAGTCCTCGAAGTAAAACACCTGCGTAGCTGCATTCGAAATGGTGATGTAGTTCGTTTGTGTGCTGGTATTGGAACCGTACTGGTTGCTGGTGGTAAGTGTTACGGAATATGAACCGTTGGCATTATAGGTAACCACCGGGTTCTGTAACGTACTGGTAGCGGGTGTGCCGCCGGGAAAACTCCACTGGTACGAAGTGGCTGCCCCTCCGCTGGAATTACCCGTGAACTGTATGGTTGCACCGGCACAGCCTGTTTGAATGTCTGAAGATATCTGGCTGATGGGAGGAGCTGCAGCCGACTGGGCCACACATTGCAGGGCCTTGTAGGCATTGATGCGTCCCGCGCCCATTTCGCCGATGTTCGAAGTAACGGGATCGGTGCTCGAATACAGGCAGGTCTCGAGCTGGGCACGCGTCATATTCGGATTGTGTGAAAGCATAAGTCCGCAGAGGCCGGCCACCAGGGGCGAAGCCATGGACGTACCCTGCAGGTTTGCATAGGTATTCTGCCCGGAACTGCTGATGTATGTGCTGCGTATGGCGGAACCCGGGGCCGATACATCGATCCATGAACCGTAGTTCGAGAAGGAAGATTTGCCGTCGGTGGTAGTGGTGCTGGCCACGCTGATCACGTTGTTGTAATTGGCAGGATAGAAAGGCGTATTCACATCGTCGTTACCTGCTGCGGCCACCAGTATACAACCGGCGTTCGCGGCATAGTTGATCACGTTCTGGCCGGTCTGGCCTCCGCCGCTTCCGCCCCATGACATATTGATAACGCGGGCGCCCACATCGGCAGCATAAATGATACCGGTATATCCGTCGGTAATTACTTCTTCCTGGTTACTCGATTTTACGGGAATGATCTTTATACCAAAACCGATGGAAGCCACACCGGTACCGTTATTGGTTGCCGCGCCGGAAATTCCGCTCACGTGCGTACCGTGACTCATGCCATTGGTATTGGGCAGCACGTCCGGGTCATCGTCGGCTACATCGTAACCGTTGCGGTCGTCCACGTAACCATTGTTATCATCGTCTATACCGTTATTGGCGATCTCACCGGTATTTGTCCAGATAGAAGGCGCAAGGTCAGGGTGATCTCTTTTGATGGCATCGTCTACAATGGCCACGGTAATATTCGCATTTCCCACGGAGATATCCCAGGCCTGCTGTGCCTGTATCTTCCACAGGTGCCACTGTCCGCCGTTCGTGTTATTGGCGCCGAGATCGTTCGGAGTGAGTGTGGTTTTATAGAGCGGCACCTGCTCTGCATACTCAATACAGGCCTGTTGTTCCAGGGCCCTGATAAGTTCGTACACCTCGGTCTGTGCCGAAAAATGCAGGCGATAGATCGTTTGTATATCTATTGATTTAGCTCTCCAGAAAGGTTTTTCGAGCTTATGGATACCAAAGCGGGAGATCATTTCCGGCGAAAGAAAAGGTGCCTTTTCCGGGTCGGCGATGCCTTTTTCTCCTTCGAGCAGGGGCAGGCGTTGGGTGCGCAGGTAGATCTGCCCGTCTACATAATGGGGATGTACCTGTTGTGCCAGTGCCGCGGAACCGGCCGACAGCAGCGCACAACATGCGGTAAAGAGAATTGTGAGTGTTTTTTTCATAATCGGTTTAATAGAACAGTTCAAGATATCACATAATTTTCTGAGCGGTAGCAACTATGCTGTAAAATACACCGTACGCGGCGATCGTTTTTTTCACCGGGATGCCGTCATCGCCTGTACCGAAGGGTCTGCAAGCGTTTTAGCCTGATGGGGCGATTAACATTTTTTAAGCTGTGACAGTGGTGTAAAATAAAAAAAGCCCCCGGTTAGGGAGGCTCTTTCACTGTAGAGTATGTTTAATTTATTTCTTCTTAGCAGTGGATTTAGCGGCCGGTTTAGCGGCAGCTTTCTTGGCAGGGGCAGCAGCTTTTTTAGCAGCCGGTTTGGCAGCGGCTTTCTTAGCTGCGGGTTTGGCAGCAGTTGCTTTTTTAGCGGCCGGTTTGGCAGCAGCTTTCTTAGCAGGAGCGGCTTTTTTGGCAGCTGGTTTAGCGGCGGCTTTCTTAGCTGCAGGTTTTGCTGCAGTTGCTTTTTTAGCGGCCGGCTTAGCAGCAGCTTTCTTAGCGGGAGCAGCTTTTTTGGCAGCCGGTTTAGCGGCAGCTTTCTTGGCAGGAGCAGCTTTTTTAGCAGCCGGTTTAGCAGCTGTTTTCTTAGCCGGGGTTGCTTTCTTAGCAGCCGGTTTAGCAGCTGTTTTCTTAGCCGCTGGTTTTGCCGCAGGCTTCGCTGCCGGCTTTTTGGCTGCAGGTTTTGCAGCAGCTTTTTTTGCTGCAGGCTTAGCAGCCGCCTTTTTGGTTGTTTCTTTTTTTGCCACGTTATTTTTGGTTTTGGTTGACATTTTTGATTCCGGTTTAGGCTCCGGAGCTACCAGCACTTTTGCCGCCGCAGCGCCGCCTTTCCCGTTGCGTTCTGCCAGGAACTGATCTATGGCCATAGCCATGGACGGCGCTTTTGGCGAGGGAGCAAAACACTCTACGATCAGGCCGGCATCCTCTGCTGTTTTCTTTACGCTCAGCCCGAAAGTTCCGATCACTTTTTCTCCCTGTATAAAGTTAGGAAAATTATCGTATAGTGAATCGATACCCTGGTGACTAAAGAACACCACCATGTCGTACCACACATCCGTAAGGTCAGACAGGTCGCTGCTTACCGTGCGGTACATAATGGCTTTGGAATACTGGTATTTATTTTTTGTAAGAACTTCGGTGATATTATCCTGATGCTTATCCGAACAAACAAACAAAAACTTTTTGTCTTTATGTTTCTTCATCACGTCCAGCAGATCTTCGAACTTGGACTGACCGTGAAAGATCTTGCGCTTGCGGTACTGTATGTATTTCTGCAGGTAGAGCGCTACAGCTTCGGTAACGCAAAAGTACAGCATGTCTTCGGATATGGTTACACGTAATTCTTTACACAGCGAAAAAAAATGATCTACTGCATTCCGGCTGTTCAGGATCACGGCCTTGTGGTCCTGGATATTGATCCGCTGCAGACGGAACTCTTTTGCCGTCAACCCCTCCACCTTCACAAATGACCGGAAATCAATGGTGACATTGTACTTCCTGGCCAGCTCAGAGTATGGGTTCTTGTCACTCTCGGGCTTGGGTTGCGAAATGAGTATGTTTCTAATCTTCATTCAGGAACGCTGGGTTTAAATGTACGTTCTGGTAATTAAATATCCGCCTAACGTAGCCAAAGGCAATATTTCTAACGTGCAAAGATATAGGAGAATGTAAAAATAGTGCGAGGTGTTTTTATACGAAAAATTAACAAAGCATTGTGCAATAGTATAAATAGCTGAAAGCAAGATAACTACAACAGGTATCATGTGGAAAACAATTGCAGAATGATTTCCGCTCATGAACATGATACACAGTCCGGTAAACATCAGAGCGCCTTCCAGCGTATTGCGCACATATAAAAAATGGTTGTGTACAATAGCATTCTGACGTATCTCGAACACGTTCCCGCCCAGTGTCACCAGGGTAATTTTCAGCGTAAAAAAGCATAGTGATGAACCCAGTGTAATACCAGCAACGATAAGGGTTTCGTACCATGTGTCCACATAGCCTGTCCAGTGTGTTCCGGCCGCTGCAAAAATGGCCAGGAGTATATGACCAAGCAATGCATATTTTAATGGGAAGGGAGGTGTATATACTTTATCGTCGCGCAGTTTTTCGCGCAGTACATTCCCGCCTGCGACCGAAGCTACAACATCTCTCCAGCCGTCCCTGTCCAGGAAACGGCTCAGTGCCCAGATGAAAAAACCGGCCAGGATCAGTATCCCTTCCAGTCCGCGCGAATCACTTTTTTTCTCGTACAGACGTATATGCGGGTCTACCGGTTCTGCCTGTAAAATAGACGGCACCATGGCCGATAGGGTAGTATCTTTTTTTTCTTTGAGAATACTCCGTACCGTCTCCGTGATTTTTTCCGGCACCCATTCGTTCAGCTCGTTGTGCGCTGAAATAAATTCCGGCACAGGAGCTGCCGGCGGAGTTTCGTATATGTATGGAACTCCCTTTAACGAATCGGTCTGCTGCGGAATTGTGTCTTGCATTCGGATGCGTTCTCTCAGGTTTGAAGTACTCCCATTTTGAAGTCTTTTTCGATCGGGGCATGATTGGCCGCTTCGATGGCCATGCTGATATGACTGCGCGTAGCATTCGGATCGATGATCTCATCTACCCACAGCCGTGATGCCGCATAGTATGGTGTGGTGGTCTGCTCATACTTGTCCGTGATCTCTTTCAGCAGGGCGTTCTCTTCTTCCGTAGTAAGCGGACGACCATGTTTCTTTTCGGCATTGGCCTTCTGTATCTGCAGCAGGGTCTTGGCTGCCTGCGCGCCGCCCATCACTGCCATTTTAGCCGTAGGCCAGGCAAAGATGAAACGGGGATCGAAGGCCTTTCCGCACATGGCATAGTTACCCGCACCATAGCTGTTGCCCAGTACAATGGTGATCTTGGGAACAATGCTGTTACTTACCGCGTTCACCATTTTGGCACCGTCCTTGATGATGCCGCCCTGTTCGCTGCGGCTGCCCACCATAAAGCCGGTAACGTCCTGCAGGAAGACCAGGGGTATACGTTTCTGGTTGCAGTTCATGATAAAGCGCGATGCCTTGTCGGCCGAATCGCTGTAGATCACTCCGCCGAACTGCATCTCTCCTTTTTTGCTTTTCACCACGCTGCGCTGATTGGCCACTATGCCTACGGCCCAGCCGTCGATACGTGCATAGGCGCATACGATCGACTGTCCGTATTTTTCTTTGTACTCTTCCATTTCGGAATTGTCTACGATGCGCCTGATGATCTCGCGCACGTCGAAAGGTTTGTCCGTGGAATAGATGCCATTGATCTCCTCCACATCCGCAGCCGGCAGTACAGGCTTAACACGGCTGAAGCCGGCATTCGGTCTCTCGCCGAGCTTGTCCACGATGAAACGTATCTTATCGAGGCAGTCTTTATCGTCTTTGCATTTATAATCGGTAACCCCGCTTATCTCGCAATGGGTGGTGGCTCCGCCCAGGGTCTCATTGTCCACCGTTTCGCCGATGGCCGATTTTACCAGGTAGGAACCGGCCAGGAAAACGCTGCCGGTACCTTCCACGATCAGGGCTTCGTCTGACAGGATCGGCAGGTAGGCGCCGCCCGCTACGCAAGACCCCATGATGGCCGCGATCTGCTGGATACCCATAGCACTCATTACGCTGTTGTTCCTGAAAATACGGCCGAAATGTTCTTTATCCGGGAAAATTTCGTCCTGCATAGGCAGGTACACTCCCGCACTGTCCACCAGGTAAATGATGGGCAGACGGTTCTCGATGGAAATTTCCTGTGCACGCAGGTTCTTTTTACCGGTGATCGGGAACCAGGCCCCGGCTTTTACCGTAGCGTCATTGGCTACGATCACACACTGGCGCCCGCTTACATGACCTATACCCGTAACCACGCCTCCGGCGGGACATCCGCCGTGTTCGGCATACATTTCATAACCGGCGAAAATACCGAATTCGTAAAATGTGCTGCCGGGATCGATCAGGTACTGAATACGCTCACGCGCCGACATTTTGCCCTGTTCATGCAGTTTGGCGATACGGGCTTTACCGCCGCCCTCTTTTATTTTATCTTTTTTCTGACGTACCGCTGAGGCCAGCAGCCGCATATGATCTTCATTCTTGTTAAAGTCCTGATTCATATCGTTTGGATGTACACGCAAAAGTACACGCAAATTCGGTCAATAGCAATAGTAATTGAGTCCGGAAGTCCGAAGCGAATGGTCCGAAGTCCGAAAGAGGAATAGCAAGGAGTAACGAGGAATGAGTTAAGAGGCTTTTGATGGTATAGATAGTAATGAGTTAAGAGAAACGAGTTAAGGCTTTTGATGGTCGGGACGAATAGCGAGGAGTTAAGAGGAACGAGTTAAGGCTTTTGATGGTCTGTATAGATAGTAATGAGTTAAGAGAAACAAGTTAAGGCTTTTGATGGTCGGGACGAATAGCGAGGAGTTAAGACGAATAGCGAGGAGTTAAGAGGAACGAGTTAAGGCTTTTGATGGTCTGGCCGGCTCTTCCCTCTTCCCTCTTCCCTCTTCCCTCTTCCCTCTTCCCTCTTCCCTCTTCCCTCTTCCCTCTTCCCTCTTCACTCTTCACTCCTCACTCACTCCGGTCTTACACACAAACTACAGAATTAACTATATTTGTAACACCTCTATCATTATTATAATCAACCATATGAAAAAATGGCTATTCTCCATCTGCACCCTGCTTTCGCTGACAGCACTGCATGCACAACCCGCCGATAACTTTAACCGGGCTTCCTATGTTATTCCCGAAGGGCTGAAAGAAGGTGAAGATTACCTGCCGGGCCGTGTTATCTGCAAAACGGCAGATGTGAACGTGTTCAGCAGTCCGTTCATTGCCGGCTACCTGCAGGCGTTGGGGGCCTCCGCGCCGGAAAAAATGTTCCGCAGAGCCGAAAAACCTGCCAGACCTTACGATGCTTTCGGCCGTAAAACAGCCGACCTTTCAGGCATTTACCGCATTGATTTTACCGCAGCGCTCCCCGTAAAGGAGGTTTGTGAAAAGCTGCGCATCAGCGGCGTCTTTGAATACGTACAGCCTCATTTTATCGTACAGCCTTTCAGTGATCTGCAGGTACAGCTTACCCCCAATGACCCGCAGCTTACCGCACAGTGGTACCTCGGTAAGATCGGGGCCTTTAACGCCTGGAACACCACCACCGGCGACACCAGTATGGTAATAGCCATTACCGACGGCGGACAGAACTGGACCAATCCCGACCTGGGCAATTATTACATAAATCATAATGACCCGGTAGATGGCCTGGACAATGACGGCGACGGGTGGACCGATAATGCCTCCGGGTGGAATACCGGTGACGATAATTACGATCCCACGGCGTATTGTGGCTCCTGTATACACGGGACCGTGGTAAGCGGCATAGCGGCTGCCAGACCCAATAACAGTACCGGGGTGGCCGGGGTAGGATACGACTGCCGTTTTATGCCGGTGAAGATCGTCAACAGTTCCGGGCAGTGGATCGGCGGAGAGGCCGGTATCTTTTACGCTGCCCAGCAGAACGTAAAGATCATCAACTGTTCCTGGGGTTCTACCTTTTACAGCCCCCTGCTCGATGATGTGGTACAATATGCCGCCGTGAACAAGGGCTGCCTGCTGGTGGCCTCCGCAGGCAACGGCACGCCTGCCGCCACCACCCCCTACTACCCTGCCACGCTCGAGAACGTACTGGCCGTAACAGGTACCGACACAGCCGATATCAAGGTAGGTAATGCCACTTCCGGAGCATCTTATTATAAAACGGTAGACATCAGCGCGCCGGGGGAGAATATTTATGCCACCTATGGCAGCGGTTTTGCCTATGCAGGCAACGGTACTTCTTATGCCGCACCTATGGTCTCCGCCGCAGCCGCGCTTACCATGCATGCCCTGCCGGGAATCACGTCCCTGCAGACTGAGGCCCTGCTCAAACAGACCTCCTTTGCCCACGACAACCTGCCGCAGAACCTGCCCTACAAGGGACGTATAGGCAAAGGCCGCCTCGATATGAACAATGCCGTACTGGGCAATTACCCGGGGCCCGCCTTCCTCTTTCAGCAGCGTAACTATACCGATAACGGCGACGATCTTTTTGCCATCGGCGATACCGTGCGGCTCACCGGTACTTTCTTTAATATTCTGAACACTTCCGGGGCGGCCACCGAAGGTATACTCCGCAGCAGTTCCCCCTGGATACAGATCATAGACAGTGTTTTTGTACTGGGCAGTGTGCCGGTATTCTCGAATACGAACAACAGCGCGGCACCCTATACCTTCCGGGTGCTGCCCGGCTGTCCCGAAAATGCCCTGATCGAGCTGGAATGGCAATGGAAGGACGGAGTCTATACCGACCGGCAGTATTTCAGCTGTATCGTGGGACAGAACTACATAAATATTACCGAGAACAAGCTGCATACGTCCATAGGTAGCCGCGGACGCTGGGGCTTTATGGACGAAGATGCCCTCGTGGGCCTGGGTATGAAGGAAGAGAACGGTTTCCAGTATTCACTCGCAGGCAGCTTCTTTGTGGGCGATGGTCCTGCCCGCGTTTCCGATGCATGGTTCTCGCAGGCGGTAGTACCTTTCGATAATGATTTCCAGGCGGTGGTCCCCGCACATGTTGTACCTTCTGCGTCGGGTACCTTTATTGCTGAAGGCGTTATGAGCGATGCCGCAGCCGGAGCTTCTGCCCTGGGCCTGCACGTGCATTACCGCGCCGAAGCCGTAAACCAGGCAGGCCTGGATAAATTCGTGATCCTGCATTATACGCTCGAAAATACCGGGACGGATACCCTGGGCAATGTATTTGCCGGTATCGGTTCGTACTGGAATATCCTGAACCATCACTATTACGACTATACAAATATTGCGTATTACGATACAGTACGCCGCATGGGCTATGCCCGTAATACCAAGCCGAATTCAAAGTTTGCGGGACTGAAACTGCTTTCCTACGACGGGGCTACGCACTACGCTTTTAACACCAATGGAGCCTCGGGATCTGTGAACATACTTGACGGTTTTACCAGCGCTGAAAAATGGAATACACTTTCCGGGAATCTTGTCCGCAACCAGAGCACGGCCGGAACGGCGGCCACCCTGGTGGGCACAGGCCCCTTCCTGGTCCAGCCGGGCGGTAAGGTAAAACTGGCCTTTGCCCTGCTCATTGCCGACAGCCTGAGCGAGCTGCGCCAGTATGCCGATTCGGCCCAGGCCCTGTACGACAGCCGCTGGAATCACTGGACGGGCGCCATCAGCAGTGACTGGCACGATCCGCAGAACTGGAGCACCGCCACTGTTCCCGACTCTTTGCAAAGTGTACATATACCCAATGGAACACCACACCATCCGCAGGTAAACGGACTGGCCGAAGCGCTGGACCTGCGCATACAGAACGCGGCTTCCCTGCATATCCCGGACGGAGGCGCCCTGCGCGTAAAGGAACAGACCCATGTGAACGGCACATTACACAGCGCCCGGGGCGGACAATTTATACAGGGCGATCATTCCAATCTTTCCGGCAGCGGTACGTATCGTTTTCGTTACAGTGCGGCTCAGCAGGCCGAGGAATTCCTGGCCGTACCCATACAAAACACGGCGTTAACAACCTTTGCCTCCGGCATCAGCGGACAGATCAATGCCAATGCCTTTGCCGTAAGCGACGGGATAAACATGCTAGTGGACAACTGTTCGGTGCCCCTGTTCAATGCTTCTTCTCCCGACGGCAATGTGGCCGGTTATAACCATACCGACGGCAGCAACTGCCTTTTTGAAGGCTACGAGATACGCATCTCCGGCAACCTGCATTCCGGCGAAGGATACAGGACCCGCGTTCAGAACGGCGATTCGGTAGTGCTTGCTGCCCTTCCTTTTAATAAGGGACTGAGCCGGAACCTGGGCACTTCGACCGGGCCGAACAAAGGCTGGCAGTTGCTCGGGAACCCTTATCCCTCGCATATTTCATGGAATGACTTTGTTACGGCCAATCCTTCTGTATATGGTGCGGCTTTATACACAGAAGGCCGGAATACAGAGATAGCGGATACATATACGCAAAGTTATATCCCGGCATTCAAAGGGTTCTGGATACACGGCGATACCAGCCAGGTCTCCTATACGGCCGACTTTTCGAATGCACTGCGTAAAAGCGGGCTGGCTTACGATACCATCAGTAATACAGTGCCTTTTGTTTTTGGTATAGACATCCGCTTTACAGCGCCTTCGGGATATGCAGACCAATCGCGTATATACCATGACCTTTCTTCGGGAGCCGGGTTCGATGCGAACAAAGAACTGCACAACCTGCATATGCGCGCCGGAGTACCCGATGTATATACGCAATACAATGCCGCACCGGGAAAATACACGGTGCTGGCCGTTCCCCAGGTGAACACACTCACGGAGTTCCCGCTGGGAGTACGCTCGGCCGAATCCGGCAGTTTTACGTTCAGCTTTCATACCAAAGGCACGCTTCCCGACAGCCTGCTTACCCTTTTCCATGATGCACAGGACAACAGCTATACCGAACTGAACGGGAACGACAGCGTTTCGGTACTTCTGAACAACCCGGACGACAACAGCCGGTTCAGCATTGTTTTCTGTCGCAGACCGGTATTTACAGCCAGCGGAAGCGATTGCCAGAACAACAATGGCAGCATACAGATGCAGGCCACCTGCGGGTACTCTGTACAGTATGTACTGATCGATGCACTGGGCGATACCGTTGCACAGAACAGCCTTACAAGTGCCGGGGGGACCATCGGCGGACTGGCACAGGGCAGTTACCAGCTTTACTACGGCGCCGGCGGCTATACCCATACACAGACCTTCAACATCGGGGGAAGTAACCTGGTAGTGGCCGATTTCAGCGCCCCTTCGACGGCCTATATCAACAGCAGCGTATCCTTTACCAATAACAGCACGGGCGGCACTTCCCAGCTCTGGGACTTTGGCGATGGCATGCTTTCGGTACAGGTCTCGCCCACCCACACCTACCTGAACAACGGCAATTATACGGTGACACTGACCGTACAGAATGCCGGCTGCGCAGATACCATGGTGAAAAACATACTGGTGTACGGCTTCGGAATGCAAGAAGAAAATGCCGGCGACAAGCTGCAGCTCACCTATATGAACGGACACATAGTGCTGAGCAGCGATGCGGAGATCACGAACGGCGCCCTGGTGCTGTACGATGCCGCGGGCCGTACCCTGCAGCGCGTGCAGAACGTATACGTAGCCCAGGGAGGCAGCTATACCCTGCCCGCCGGAGTAGCTCCCGGATGGTATTCCGTAAGCCTGTACGCAAACGGGAAAACCCGCACGGCAAAGGTGTGTGTGACGAATTCAAAATAATTGAGGTTTTGCATTACGTTTTTATTACTTTTGAGGCTGTAAAAGGATAGAACACAAAAATTATGGCGTTAGAAAAAATAATTTCTGTTTCCGGTAAGCCGGGTTTGTACAAAATTATCTCTCAGACATCGTATGGTCTGATCGCAGAATCACTGGAAGACGGCAAACGTTTGCCCGTTTATTCACATTACCGTATCTCGTCCCTGGGCGACATCAGTATGTATACCTATGGTGATGATGCGCCGCTGGCCGAAATTTTGTGGAGCATCCATGAAAAACATGGCAAAAAGGAGCTGGACCTGAAACTGAGCGACCCGCAGGTACGCGAATGGTTTGAAACGATCCTTCCCGATTTTGATAAGGAACGTGTATATACCAGCGACATCAAAAAACTGATGAAGTGGTACAACCTGATGCTGAAGAACAACCTGATCGAGAAACCGCAGAGCGAAGAAGAAGAGGCTGCGCCTGCGGAAGAAGCCGCTCCTGCCGGAGAAGGCAAACCGGCTGCCAAAGCGAAGAAAAGCACTAAAAAAGCTGAAGCTGCCGAAGGCGAAGAGAAAGAAAAGGAAAAACCGAAAGCCGCTAAAAAAACGACCACTAAAAAGGCCGCTGACGATAAAAGCAAAAGCAGTGCCGCATCAAAAAGTAAATCTTCTGCTGCCAGCAGTAAAGCCAAAGGCGGCGGCAAGATCAATACTCCGCGCAAAGCCAGCTAAGAGCTGTACTGATATATCTTGTAAAGTCCCGCTGTTAGCGGGGCTTTTTTTTTGTCCCTGCCTGCGCATAAAAAACCTGCCTCGCCTCGCTTACCACGAGATGAGACAGGCTTCATTTATTTTTGTCAATAATACTTAGAACCCGGCTACCTCTTTTACGATCCGGCGCCATTCTTCCAGCTCGGGAATGCCCGGTTTACGCTTTCCGAAGAACTGTACGATCATTTCGCCTTTATCGTCGAATACTTCCACCGAAGTGATGATGCCGTCCTCGCTTGGTTTTTTCACCACGAAGGAATGGGCGATGGCCGTTTCGCGCAGGTGCAGGTTAAAATCGGGATCGATCACATTGAACCAGGGCCCTGCGTCCATCAGGTTGTTCACCTCACCGGTGTGTATCTGTATACATCCGCGGTTGCCTACGAAAACCATCACGGGTACTTTTCTTTCCGAAGCCAGGGTAATGATCTTGCGCGTAAGGTCGTTCGGCATGCTTTTCACATACCCTTCCGGGGCCAGGCGCAGGCCCTGCATACGGCTTACCTGGAACTGCTTCAGCATTCCGTAGAAATGATGCGTATCAGTCATATTTTTCCAGGCTTCCCGGAAACCGGCCGCATCAATTTCACTGTCCGGCTTTTCGGCAGGTGCCGGCGGATAAGGGGTTGTTTCCACTTCGGCATTCTGTTCAGCCGCCGTATATTTACGGGTAAGCTCGTGGAAGGCCTCGGTATTGCTGTCTTCGGTGCAGTATATCTTATGTACGGCCTCACCGCTCTTATCGAAGAACTGGAAGCTGAGACGTCCGTTCTCGTTCACCGAGAAAGCACTGTCCCACACCATCATGAAGAAACGGATATCGATATCAGGGTTAACGGCAGTACCTACCGGTCCCTGGAAGCTTACATTCTCGTAAATGCCCTTGCGTTCGTGCACGGCATCGTCATTGCGTGTGAGTGCCATTACTTTGCCCAGGGGTTTCAGCTCTTTCAGGAATTCCTGCCAGTTACCTTCGAGGCGTGTGGCGGTGCTTCCCAGGCCGATGGCCACCAGTTGCGCTTCGGATGTACCCAGTTGTTTGGCCGCATCGCGGATACGCAGTTTGGGATTTTCAGCTTTCAGCTGCTCATATTGTGCTTTGAGAGATACAGATGTTACAGACATAGCAGATCTATTTAAATGAATAATTATTGTGTTCTTGCATAAAATGGGTGGTGGTGGCAAGGCGGCGGCCGTCTACCGTTATATAGCGGTGCGCATAGCCCGGAGGCTGATGCAGGCTTACCGAAACCCCGAAGGTTTCCAGGATGGTCTCTTCAGAAAACACATCGTTCTGTGCCCCGAAGGCCACCTTGTGCCCGTCTTTCAGCAGCAGTACATCGTCGGCATACTGAAAGGCCAGGTTTATATCGTGCAGGATGGCCAGCACGGTATAGCCCTTATGGTGTGCCAGGTCGTACACCAGGCCCAGCAACTGGTGCTGGTAGTGAATATCGAGTGCGCTTACGGGTTCATCGAGCATTACGAGACGTTGCCCTTCCGGGGCATCCCATACCTGGGCCAGTACGCGGGCCAGCTGTACGCGCTGCTGTTCCCCGCCCGAAAGGGTAAGATAATTCCGTTTCAGCAGGTGCTGAATGCCCACATAGGTGCTGGTCTCTTCGATCACCTGGCGGCAGCGGGCCGTAGCGCGGGAATGAAAGTAGGGATAACGGCCCATTTCCACGATCTCATATGCCGTAAAAGGCAATTGCAGGGCGTAGTTCTGGCGCAGGAAAGAGCGTTTTTTCGACAGTTCTTTCGGGTCGTAAGTGTCCATATGCTGTTTGTTCCAGAGGATCTGCCCACCGCTGATCTTTATTTCGCCGCTCACAGCTTTCAGCAGGGTCGATTTACCTGCCCCGTTCGCTCCCATTACCGCGGTAAGCGCACCGGAACGGATATTGCAGGACACGTCGCTCAGCAGCTGGCGGCCGGGTACATTAAAATGTATATTCTGCAATTCGAGCATCCCGCGTTATATAAGTGTTTGTTTTTTCTTTTCTTTCATCAGCAGGTACAGGAAAAAAGGTCCGCCTACTACGGAGGTAATGATACCGATGGGAATTTCCACGGGTGCTGCAACGGTGCGGCTTACCAGGTCGGCCAGGGTAAGCAGGGCGGCTCCGCCGAGGGCTGAGGCACCGATCAGCCTTTTATGGTCCGGACCGGCCGTCATACGCAGAATGTGAGGTACCACCAGTCCCACGAAAACAATTATGCCTGATACTGCGACACAGGCTCCCACCCCGATGGCACATAGGTACATAACGCTGTTCTTGAGACGTTCGGTACGTATACCCAGGTGTGCGGCATCGCTTTCGCCCAGGCTGAGGGCATTGAGCGATTTGGCAAAGAAGGGCATACCGATGATGCTGAGCGCACAGAAAGGCAGTATGCCCAGTACATTGTTCCAGCTGGCCCCGCCCAGGCTGCCCATGCTCCAGAAGGTGATGCTGCGCAGTTGCTGTTCATTGGCCGAAATGGTTACCATACCGGTAAGTGCTCCGGCCATGGCATTTACGGCGATACCGGCCAGCAGCATAATAGCCACATTGGTCTTACCGTCCTGCCGGCTGATGCGGTACACGGCGATCATAGAGGCCAGGGCTCCGAGAAAAGCCATTACGTTCAGTGTATACTGGCCGCTGAGTCCGGCTAACAGCGAAGTGCCCAGCACCAGTGTTATTACGGCGGCCAGGGAAGCGCCGCTGCCGATACCGATAAGCCCGGGATCGGCCAGGGGATTACGGAAAAGCCCCTGCATACCTACCCCGCAAACGGCCAGTGTAGCTCCGATGATAACAGCCAGCAGCACGCGGGGCAGACGTATCACCCAAAACACGGTCTCCTGCATTTCGTTGTAGGGAATGCCCAGATCGAACCCTATTTTATGAAAGACCATCCCCAGGATCTGCAGCGGACTTATCTGTACCGCACCGATGCCTGCGGCCAGTACAGCGGCCAGCAGTACACACGCGATCAATATGGGGTATAATCCTTTCAAAAGTAAATACCGTACGTTTATTTGTGAATAGCGTCGCCCAGCTGTTTGAGGGCGGTACCCAGGCGCGGCCCAAATCCCGAAAGCAGCTGCCCGTCCATAGACACGAACTTATTGTTCTTACCCGCACTGGTCTGGGCTACACCGGGGACTTTCATGAGTCCTTCCGGGCCTTCGAGACTTTGGAGACCGGTATCGAACAGGAGAATATAATCGGGGTTCATACCTACTACCGATTCGGCCGTAAGCGGGCGAAAGCCCTGTACCGTGCCTTCCGTAGCGGGAACGCCGCCGGCCAGCTTTATCATTTCGCTCATAGCCGTACCGTCACCGGCAACCTGCAGCGAACCCATACCCCGCGCATATACGAAAAGTACTTTGGGTTTTGCCTCGTATACCGGCAGGGCCTTTACTTCGGCGTCGATGGCAGCGATCAGCTTTTCAGCCTCGGTCTCCTTTTTGAATTCGGCAGCCAGTGTACGGATCAGCTTTTTGGTTCCTTCTACGGAAAATTCCTGCCTGATCACCCATACGCGTATACCGGCCTGCTCCAGCAGACGGGCCTGTTCGGGCTTGATGCCACGTTCTTCCAGCGAAATTACGTAAGCCGGTTTCAGTGCGATGATGGCCTCAGTGTTCAGGTTGTGTGAATGTCCTACCTGGGTGAGCGATCTAAGTGATTCGGGATAGGTACTGGTTACGTCCACACCCACGATGTTCTTTTCCATTCCCAGTCCTGCCAGGATCTCGGAGACAGTGCCGTTGAGCGACACGATACGAAGCGAATCGGCCGTTTCTGCCGTTGTCTTTTCGGTTTTACCACCGCCGCAGGAAGTGATGAGGGCGCTGACGAAAATTAGACAAAAGGAATACACGAATTTGCGCATCACGAACAGTTTATTTTTTTGACCCTGCAAAAGTACTGCGAATGGAGCAAGAAGCCGAAAAATAATCAGTTTTAGGTACAAATTACCATAATTAAGGGATATACCCGGACACAGGAATGAGGCCGGACAGCTGCCTGCAGAAAGATGCCTGCACTTTTAAAAGGACGGATTTACATGCGCTGCGCCGCGGAACTCCTTATCGCGGTGCAGGACCGTTCCATTGGCCGCACTGATGTACAGAACATGTGCACTGAAGCGGTTCATACCGGTGTGTACATTCCGGTAGCATTTCCGCAGGTTGATCTTCTCGCTTACCTTCCAGCAGGGTGTTCCGTCTGCCATGTGTGTATATTCCACGCTTTCTATTTTCTGCAGGGGAGATATTTTGTCCTTGCGGGCCGCGGACACCGCCTTTGCCCTGGACACGGTCTGCGCAGAAATGCTGCTGATGCCGGAAAATAAGAACAGGAGCGTTATACATGCAAAAAACAGGGATCTCGGTCTCATAGTTATAGAGTTTACTATAAATGTACTTATTTTTCCGGTACATGCAAGTGTCTGTATGCATAGACAACTCTCTACGAAATAGGTAATATAAATATCAGAGCCATAAAAAAGCCCCGCAGTGCAGGGCTTATAATAGAGTTATTTCATTTTTTTCATGGGAAGCTGTTCGGCATGTACTTTTTTGCCCATTTTCCCGGATATTTCGGTCATCAGGGAATCTTCCGCTATTTTTCTGTAGACAATTTTCTGCGGGAAATCGTGCTCCGGGTTTTCGAAGGCCAGCTCAGGCCCGGCTGGTGAAGAAAGCCGGAACGGTACAGGTTTGCCCTCGTTCTGATCTTTTACCACGGGAATATAGTAGAGCTCATTGCCTTTCTGCTCCAGCGTCACCGTTTCCCCGAAGGAAGTGTCCGTACCGCTCACAAAAAAGCTGCGGACTGAGAATACGGAGTCGTTCTCGGCTTTCCATTCCTCCACGATAGTGCCTTCGGGCATTACACTGTGCCAGGAACCGAGCAGCCAGGAGGCCTGCTGCAACAGCTCGTGGCGGGGTTTGAACGGAGCGGTCTGCTCAGTGGCGGGAATTTCCGCATTGTTCTTTTTATTTGTGCAGGCAGTGATACATAAAAGTGCCACAGCGGCGGGAATTGTATTACGTATATTCATAAAAGAGAATTATTTCATTGAATGCAATGCCAGTTTATTGCCTTCGGTATCGAGAAAGATAGCAAAAAAACCTACTTCGGGACTGATCTGTGTTTTCGGGGCCAGTACCCGGCCGCCGTTCGTTTCCACACGGTCCAGCGTATGTTGCAGGTCTTCGCCGCCGTCGAGGTAGATCAGCACCCCGTCCGCCGAAGGAACATAGCCCTCCCCCTGCACAATGGCGCCTGAGACCGCAATACCGTCGGAAGGCAGAAAGCCCATGCGGGTACCGAACATTTCGGTCTCTTCAATGTGTACGTTCAGCACGTTTTTGTAAAAGCCGGCCGCCCTGTTGAAATCAGCAGCGGGAATTTCGAACCAGTTGATCATGTTTCTCATTTTCGTGTAATTTGAATGCAAACATACAGTGGCTCCCGGGCGACAAATTGTAAAAATGCGACCTATTCCGAGCTCAGGAAACGGGCCATGGCCAGGTTCTCTGAAAAGTAGGCACGGGGATTGAGCCCGGTGAACTCCTTAAAATCCCTGATAAAGTGGGCCTGGTCGTAATACCCGCCTTCGTATGCGAGTGCGGTAAGGCTGTTGAGCCGGTTTTCCCCGATGAGACGCAGCATGTTCTGGAAACGGATAATGCGTGAGAGCAGCTTGGGGCTCATTCCCACACCGGATACAAAACGGCGTTCGAGGTGCCGGCGGCCTATATTCGCTTTTTCGGCCAGGCTATCCATAGATATGAGTCCGCCGCTCTGGTGCAGCTGCTGTATGCAATACCCGAGTGCTTCCGTACTGTATGTATTGCGGCGCAGGCGTTGCAGCAGGAACGTTTCGGTGATCTGTACCCGCTGTGCATGGGAAGAGGCATTCAGTATACGGTCCTGCAGAACATCGCCGTCGTTACCCCATATGGAATCAGGTTCTACGGTAAGTCCGCTGAGCTCGCCTGCCTGCATGGCTACAAATGCCTGCAGTCCGGCCGGCTGGAAACGTACGCTGAAAATACCTGTGTGGCCTGTGGGTTCCAGGTCGATATAGGAACGGATCTGGCCGTGGATGAAACTGCGGGGTTGCAGAACGGTCTGCGCATCGTTGAGGTATTTACGGAAACGATCGCCGTAATGAAAGATAAGTTCGATGCAACCGTCGGGGAAGACGCGCTCCACGCCGGGCATAAAGGGTGTATCGCCCGAATCGAGCGACCAGTAGCACTTTACATAAGGAAGCAGTGCGGCCCGGGGTGTATAGACGCGGTAGTCCATAAGGGGACAAAGATAGGGTCTATACGGTAAAAGGCCAGCGTTCTGTGACGATTCTTCGGCTTCAACGTTTTATGAAACGCAGGTTGTAATCCCGGCCTGTGGAAAGATGTACGCTGAGCAGGTAAACCCCTGAACTGATATCCTGTATATTTAGCTGGGACGACTGCGGAACGGCATTTCTGATTATACGTCCGTAAAGGTCGCGGATAATGATCTGTTCCGGCACACCGGCCTCTCCTGTATATATTCCGAGGTAATCTGTTACCGGGTTCGGGAATATACATACGGAAGATTCTTCCGGTTCATCCAGGGATAGAAAACAGTTTGCGCTATCACCATATAAGGCAGGTGACTGGTTATTGGTATAATAATAGAGATACGGCTGAATTCCCTCCCAAAATCCGCCCGTATAATACGGCAACAGCGCGGCCCAGCTATTCTAGGTAGAGACGGCCCCGATCTGCTCGGATATTTTAAAATTCCAAAGCGGATGCACATAGCCCTGCATCGAACTTTCTGATGTACTATCCGGGCGCAGAACATAGTAACGCAGCAGGTTCCCCTGGTAATCTTCCTGTCCTGTTTCTATCACTGTGTAATATATTTCGTATTGTGATATCTGGGGAAAATGCGAGGCATATATCGAATTACGTTCGTTAAATGTAAACACATCCCCCTGTTGCATGGAAAAATCAAAGAGCAGGGTAAAGGATGAATCGGCCGGATGATATACAAAAGTACTGTCTCCCTGTACATAAAGAAGCATGCTGTCTTTGCCGAACTCGGTGAAAAGCGATCCCTCCAGCGTAAGCAGAGACAGGCTATACAGGGTACCAGGACCTGAAAGAGAAAGCTCGCAGGAAATATTTCCCGGCGAGGGTCAGGTAACAAAGCTGCAGAAACGCCAATTACTGCCTGCTGCGCCAAAGCTTTGCGCATTCAGGAGTATATGCACGCAGAAATACAGGAGAAAGAGCAGACCGAACAAAAGTGTTTTCATCATTGTGATTTAAGATCCGGTCAAATATATAGCGGAATCCGGTTAACAGGTACAGGAAACAGGTATACGGCAGAAATGATTGTATAAACGGCAGAGAAAGGTGGTAAAAACAAAAAAACCTCATTCCTGTTGAGGAATGAGGTTTTAAAACCGGCGGCGACATACTCTCCCGGACTTTAGATCCAGTACCATCTGCGCTAAGGGGCTTAACTTCTCTGTTCGGAATGGGAAGAG